>JAABUR0100000013.1_pt1 | contig 389151 bp, 350 predicted proteins | sample 5560091 | NCBI WGS metagenome assembly JAABUR01 (sample SAMN10711879, study PRJNA513375) | rock metagenome | isolation source: Antarctica rocks | place: Antarctica: Victoria Land, University Valley sud | reverse complement strand
TGACGCTCTTCAGGTCCTTGGACACCTCGACCCGCACCGGTGCACCGGCCTTGGTACCGAACACGTCGTAGGAACCGTCGGCATCCTTCCGAACGCCGGTCACGGTGACAGCGGCATCCTTTGCCTTGACGGCGGCGCTCACCCTGGTGAGCTCGGCGCCGGTCACCGGCGTGTGCTCGCCGGGTCCGTCCTTCGCCGACGAACCCGACTGCGCGGACTGCGTCACCGAGGTGGGCGGCGCGGTAGTGCTCGGGCTGGACGACCCGGCCGCCACCGCAGCGGGAGCGACCTGCGCGGCGACAGCAATGCCTGCAGCCTGCCCGGAATTGGCGATAGCGGTGCCGCCGGCAATCACCATCACGGCGCCAGCCGCTGCAGCAGCGGCGAGTCCGATGTTCTTGGCGTTCATCATCGAATACCTCTCAGTTCTGGCGAGGAGGCTCCCCGCACCGCCTCCGGAGCATGCACCGCAACCCTGTCGGGAGGCTGGGTGCAAGCTGTGAATCGACGGCGGCGAACACCATCGCCGCCGCGCTGGCTGTCGCCCAGTTCGCCAGAAGCGGCCATGATCGAACTGTTCAGCGATCGAAGCCGAGTTTGCGGAGCTGTTTCGGGTCCCGCTGCCAGTCCTTCGCGACCGTCACGTGGACGTTGAGATAGACCTTGGTGCCGACCAATGGCTCGATGCCCATCCGGGCCCGTCTGCCGATGCCGGCCAGCCGGGATCCCTTGGGGCCCAGCACGATCGGCTTCTGCGAGTCGCGCTCGACATAGAGGGTGACGAACACATCGGTCAGATCGGTGCGGCCCTCCCGGGGCAGGATCTCGTCGACCGCTGCGGCCAGCGAGTGTGGCAGCTCGTCCCGGACGCCTTCCAGCGCGGCCTCGCGGACCAACTCGGAGATCCTGCTCTCCAGCGGCTCATCGGTGATCTCACCGTCGACGTACAGCGGCGGACCGGTCGGCAGGTGCTTCATCAACACCGCGGCCACCTCGTCCACCTGGAATCCTCGGGTGGCCGAGACCGGGATCAGATCGGCGAACTCCCGCAGCTGCGACAGCGCCAGCAGCTGTTCGGCCACCTGGGCGGCACTGACCTTGTCGGTCTTGGTGACGATGCCGATCACCGGCGTGCGCGGTGCCAGCGTACTGAGCTCGCCGGCGATCCGACGGTCGCCGGGGCCGATCCGCTCGTCGGCCGGGATGCACAGCCCGATCACGTCCACCTCGCTGAAGGTCGATCGCACCACGTCGCCCAGCCGTTCACCGAGCAGAGTGCGCGGCTTGTGCATTCCGGGGGTGTCGATCACCACCAGTTGACCGGCCGGTTCTTCGGTGCGGGTGAGGATGCCGCGGATCGCCTTGCGGGTGGTCTGCGGCTTGTCCGAGGTGATGGCGATCTTGCTGCCGATCATCGCGTTCATCAGCGTCGACTTACCGGCATTGGGTCGGCCGACGAAACAGGCGAACCCGCTGCGATGCGCGGCGATCCGCCGTTCCTCGGCACCGCCCGCGGTCGATGGCGGCACCGGATCAGTCATTGGTCATTCCGTCGGGCTCCATTCGTCGCGAGCTCCACCAACGGTGCTCGGACTCGGGTGATTGTTCCGGATGGTCTGGCTCCACGTCGCCGGAGTTGTCGTCGGAGTCGGGCCGGCCGGCGGGACCGAACGGGTCGTCGGCATCGCCATTGCGGCCGTTAGCAGCCCCGTCGACGATCGACACCCGGCGGACCAGCACGCTGATCACCCGTGGTCGGCCGCGGCGATCGGTGCCTGGTTCGCCGATCAGGTGCAAACCGTTGATGGTCGCCTCGGCGCCCGGCAGCGGTACCCGACCGAGCAGCTGGGCCAGCAGTCCACCGACCGTCTCCACGTCCTCGGTCGGTAGCTCCACATCGAACTCCTCGCCCAGGTCGTCGACCGGCAACCGACTGGACACCCGGACCGACCCGTCAGCCAGCTCGGTGATCGGATCGGGAGTGTCGGCGTCGTATTCGTCGGTGATCTCGCCGACGATCTCCTCGATCACGTCCTCGATGGTGACGATGCCGGCGGTGCCGCCGTACTCATCGACCACCACGGCGAAATGCGTGCGGCTGCGCTGCATCTCGGCCAGCAGGTGGTCGACCGGTTTGGAATCCGGGACGAACACCGGCTCCCGGACCAACTCGGACAGCTGTGGTCCGCGATTCCCCGGTTCCAGGGTGAGGGTGCGGGCGATCAGGTCCTTGATGTAGATGACGCCGACGATGTCGTCGACGTCCCGGCCGATCACCGGGACCCGGGAGAAGCCGGACTTGGAGGCGAGTTGCAGCGCCTGCCGCATCGACTTGGACTCCTCGATCCAGACCACCTCGGTGCGCGGCACCATCACCTCACGGGCGATGGTGTCGCCGAGCGCGAACACCGAGTGCAGCATCTCCCGCTCGGATTCCTCGACCACACCGTGTACCTGGGCCATGTCGACCAGTTCGCGCAGCTCGATGTCGGAGGAGAACGGACCCTCGCGGAAGCCGCGACCGGGGGTGATGGCATTGCCCAAATGGATCAACAGGGTGGCGATCGGCGACAGGAACGTGCCCAGTCCGGCCACCGTCCCGGCCATCAGCAGACCGACCTGCGACGGATGCTGCCGGCCGAGAGTCCTTGGCAGCACACCGATCACCACGTAGGTGACGACCAGCATCCCCACCACGACGACCAGCACCACCCAGAAGGCGAAGCCCCAGCTGGACAGCGCCACCGCCGTCACCAGAACGGTCGCGGACAGTTCCGCGCCGACCCGCAACAGCAGCAGCAGGTTGGTGTACCGAGGCTTGTCCGCGACGATCCGGCGCAACGCCGTTGCGCCGCGTCGACCCTCTCGTTCGGCCTCCTCGACCCTGGCCGGCGAGACCATGATGATCGCGGCGTCGGCCGCCGCCATCAAACCGGCGAACGGCACCAGCAGGGCGGCGAGAACCAGCAGGACCACATCCAGCGTGTCCACGGCGAGCGGATCACTCCTGACCGGTGGCGCGGGCCGGGGCCGGATCGGCCGCCGCATCCCGCCAGGCATCGAGCAGTTCGTTCTGCAGCTGGAACATCTCGCGTTCGGAGTCCGGCTCCGCGTGGTCGTAGCCCAGCAGATGCAGCACACCGTGCACCGTCAGCAGGTGCAGTTCGTCGTCCAGCCCGTGCCCGGCCTGCTCTGCCTGCTCGGCCGCAACCGCTGGGCACAGCACCACGTCACCGAGCAGTGCCGGACCAGGTCCGGCCTCGTCCGGCCGCCGAGCTGTATCCAGCTCGTCCATCGGGAAGCTCATCACATCGGTGGGTCCGGGCTCGTCCATCCACTTGATGTGCAGTTCGGCCATCGCCTCGATGTCGATCAGCAACAAGCTCAGCTCGGCCAGCGGGTGGATGTCCAACCGGTCCAGGGTGTATCGGGCGACCGAGATCAACGCCAGCTCGTCCACGCCGATTCCGGACTCGTTGGCCACCTCGATCGTCATCGACCGCCCCTGGACTTGCGGGAGTCGAAGCGCGACCGGTCCTGCCGGTCGGCCGCCGGTGGGTTGTCGACGTCCCAGCGTTCGTAGGCGTCCACGATCTCGCCGACAAGTCGGTGCCGCACCACATCTGCCGAGGTGAGGGTCGGGAAGGTGACATCCTCGACGCCGGTGAGGATCTCCCGGACCACGTTGAGACCGGACCGCTGCCCGCCGGGCAGGTCGATCTGGGTGACGTCGCCGGTGACGACGATCTGCGAGCCGAATCCGAGTCGGGTGAGGAACATCTTCATCTGCTCGGGAGTGGTGTTCTGCGCCTCGTCCAGAATGATGAATGCATCATTCAAGGTCCGGCCACGCATGTAAGCCAGCGGCGCCACCTCGATGGTGCCGGCGGCCATCAACCGCGGGATCGACTCCGGGTCGAGCATGTCGTGCAGGGCGTCGTACAGCGGGCGCAGGTAGGGATCGATCTTCTCGTTCAATGTGCCGGGCAGATAGCCGAGGCGCTCACCGGCCTCGACCGCCGGCCGGGTCAGGATGATCCGGTTGACCTGTTTGGCCTGCAGCGCCTGGACCGCCTTGGCCATCGCCAGATAGGTCTTACCGGTACCGGCCGGACCGATGCCGAACACCACGGTGTGCCGATCGATGGCGTCCACATATCGCTTCTGGTTCAACGTCTTCGGCCGGATGGTGCGACCGCGGCGGGAGATGATACTGAAGCCGAGTACCTCGCTCGGGCTCTCCGCGGCCAACCCTTCGGCACTGCTGTCGGCGAGCATTCCCACGGTCCGGTCGACGGCGTCCTCGGTGAGGGTGGAGCCGGATTCCTGCAGTGAGATCAGCTCCCGGATCACCTTCTCGGCGAACGCGACGTCGCCGGCGCTGCCCTTGAGAGTGATCCGATTGCCTCGGGCATGGATGTCGGCGGCGAGTTGGTCCTCCAGCCGGCGCAAGATCATGTCCCGCGATCCCAGCAAACCGATCATCGAGCGTTCATCGGCCACCACGACAGTCGCCTCGACATGAGCGGAATCGCCACTTGACCGGCCGCGACCGCTCGCGGCAGAACTGGGGTCTGGCACCGGGGTGGTTGCCCACTTTCTGGAATGGTCGGAAAGCTCCCGACATCTGGCGATTCCCACCGCCGCGGACTGCACGGTGTGCCCTGCACCCGCCAGTCTACCGGGACAGCGGCAATCCGAACCCGGGTATTCGTCATCGGGCCGGGCGCCGTCAGACAGGGTGCTGGCGACCAGACCGAGCTGGCCATCGTTCGGGCGGCACAGTGGCTGGCGCAGGTGAACACTTTCGCGGCGAAATGACGCAGTTGTCATCAGGGGGAGCACGGCTCTACCGGCACGAGGCAGGTCAACAGCGGCATCGGCATCGGCATCGGCACGGTGGGATCGGGTGCGGGAGCGGAAGCGATGGCCGGTAGCCTGGCTGCGCTGGGGATCGCGGCAATGTTTAGTGGGCTGGTGTGCTGGCTCAACGCAGGAGACCGTGACACAGCGTGTCCGCCAGCCAGGCCTCGTACTCGTCGTGGCTCCAGCCGTGGGTCGTCACGAGGCTGTGGTACGTGGCCAAGGACCCGAGGGTCACAATGAGGTCGGCTGCGCGGGTGGGGGTCAGGTCCTCTCGGAGGGCGCCGTGCGCCTCGAGGAGGCGGGCGAAGCGTGTCAGGCCCGCATGCCGCTGGGTGGCCTGCTCCTGCTGCACCCTGCGCAGCCCTGGCTCCGACGCTGCAGCGGCTTCCAGCACTCGCAACAGCGGGCCGACACGCGCCCAGATTCCCGGTTGCGTGTGCGCGTACAAGCGCAACTGTTGAACAGGATCTGGCTCCTCGATGACCGCGCGGATCGCAGGCCGTTCTTCAACGGGTACGTCGGCGCGGTCACTACCGCCGGGGACCGCGGCACCAACGGCGGCTGACAGGAGCCCAGCCTTTCCCGGCGCCGCTCGATAGACGGTCTGCAGGGCCACCCCCGCTTCCGCCGCGATAGCAGGGATGGTCGCGCCGACGTAGCCGTACTCGAGGAACACCCGCGCAGCGGCAGCCACGACCCGCGAGCGGGTCTGCTCGGCCTGTATGCGGCGCCTGCGGCTGTGGTAATTGCGCTTGGGTCTTGCAGTTTCAGACATTGAGTAGAATGCTACTGCCACGAAGTGTCACCGACCCGGAGACACGCAGGAAAGGCGGTCGTCATGCTCAACACCGAGAACAAAAAGGTGGCCCGGCGAGTGCTCGAGGAGATTTTCCCGGCCAACGACCATGACGCACTGCGGGAGGTGATCAGCGACCAGTTCCTCAACCACGAGGCTCCGGAGGGCACGCCTCGTGGGTTAGGGGCAATCACCATGTTCATGCACATCCTCAACCAGGCGTTCAGCGAGCAACGCTGGCAGATCGAGGATGTGATCGCCGAAGGCGACAAGGTCGTCCTTCGTTGCACCCACAGCGGCGTGCACACGGGCGACTACTTCGGGGTGCCTGCCACGGGCCGGACCTTTGCCTACAAGCAGATGCACATCATCCGCATCGTGGAGGGCAAGGGCGTCGAGCACTGGGCTGTGCGCGATGACGCCACCCTGATGCGGCAGCTCACCGCCTGACCCGCGACGACCCCGCCGAGCACAGGATCCAACCTGCGCACCACCAACCCGATCGAGCCGACCTCCGCCACCGTGCGGTTGCGGCAGCGGGTCACCAAAGGCCCCGGATCGAGGGCCGCCGGAATCGCGATGGCGTTCAAGCTGATCGAATCGGCACAAGCCAGACGGTGTGCCGTGAACGCGCCGCACCTGGTCGCTCTGGTCCGTGCCGGTCTGCTCTCGGGGCGGTTGTGGACCGGATGTGACCCACCCGATCCTGACCGGCGCGGACACCCTCTCGGCCGCGCTGGAAGCTGTGGCCGGGCTGCTCAGGGAGCGGTTGCCAGCGGATCTTTTTGCGGCGCTGGATGCCGGGGTGCCAGCAGCAGTGACATCGCGGCCCCGGCCAAGCACAACGTGGCGGTGATCAAGAAGATCTCGGAGTACTCGGTGTGCAGCGCGGCGCCGAGGTCACGTTGGTACCGCGCGAGTTCAGCCGCATAGGCTTGCGCAGAGGTTCCGAACGGCAGGGGCGTGTTCAACGTCGCGGTGAGTACGCGGAATCGGTGCAGGCCCCAGGCGGTCAGCGCGGCGATTCCGATGAGCATGCCGGTCATTCGCGCAACCACAACCATGGCTGAGCCTGTCCCGTGTTGGATAGCGGGCACCACCTTGAGCATGGCAGCGGACAACGGAGCGATGATCAGGCCGAGCCCAAGTCCGGCGATGGCCAGATCAGTGGGCAACACCGGCAGCACCGTCAAATGTCGTGCTGCGAGCACATTGACCGGCCAGTGCGCGATCAGCAGGTAGCCCATCGCTGCGACCAGCATCCCCCCGCACGCCACCATTCGTTCCCCCCGCAGCCGAGCGCCCCAACCGCCGAGCAGGGCACCAACCGGCAAGGCGATGAGGAACGGCACGAGTAGGGCCGTGGCTGATTGGGAGGTCTTCCCCAACAGGGTCTGGGCAAATAGTTCGACGTCCACCAGCGTCACCATCAGAGCTGATCCCGCCAACAGGCTGGTCCCCAAAATGGCCCAGAACGGGCCCATCCGGATGGAGGTGGTGTCGATCAGGCGGACCGGGGATCGGTGTTCCCACCAAAAGAAGCCGAGCAGGACCAGCAGTGCGGCGCCGATGAATGGCAATCCCCACTCCGGCAGGACGGAGTGCTCGGGGTCGGGGTTGTAGAGGCCAGCGACCAGCACGCCGAGTGCGGTGGCCAGGAGTGCGCCGCCGACCAGATCCACCCGCGACCGAGTTCTTGAGTGCGTGCGGGTGGAAGGTACTGCGTATTGCACCACTGCCATTGCTATCAGCGTGAGCGGCAGGTTGATCCAGAATATCCACCTCCAGCTCTGCGGCTGAAGGCTGTAGAAGAACTGCCATGAATTGAACAGACTGGCCAGCCCGACGCCGTAGAGGGTGCCGAGCACGCTGCCGAGTTCCTGGGCCGCGCCGACTGCTCCGATCGCAGTCGAGCGACCCTCTCTTGCCCACAGGTCCCCGACCAGCGCCATCGTGACGGGCAGCAACGCCCCGCCGGAGGCTCCTTGCAGGACCCTCCCGCAGACAAGGGCGGGGACGGTGCCGGCCCCCGCAGTGAGGACAGACCCGGCGGCGAACGCAACGAGGCAAAGCTGCAGCACCAACCGTCGGCCGAAGCGGTCCGACAGCTGGCCGAGCAGCGGCATGGCCGCGACATAACCGAGCAGGTACCCGGTGACGATGGGCGTCGCCCGCTCCAGATGGTTCACCGGAATTCCCAGGTCACGGATCATGTCGGTGAGAACACCCACCACGACATAGGCGTCCACCGCACCCAGCAGGACCGCGAGCCCGGCCGCTCCGACGGCAAACCGGCGATCCTTCACGCAGGCGCAGAAACGGTGACCGCTTTGTTGAAGTCGCTCAGGGCGAGGTCAACGGCGGCGGGATTGCCGTCGGCGCCGGCCAGGTGCAGGACAACCTCGGTCAGTCGCGACGACGCCTCGTCGATGGTGAAGGTACCCATCGCGTCAGAAGTGATGCCCGGTACCAACGCGGCGGCCGTGGCCTTGGGGACGGTGCCGGTGATGGTGAACGAGGAGCCAACCAGCGTCGCTTTCCCCGGTGTGACGACGTGGCGCAGCACTGCGGCTACGCCCTTGTCAGCCTGCAGGATCGCGGTGGGATCGTAGATTTCGCCGGCCAATGCCGCGGGGAGTTTGGTGAAGCCTCCGGTCGGACCTTTGACATACAGAACTTTGCCGACGACCACGAAGTCAACCTCGACTAGCTGCTCGAACTGGGTCATCTTGGCGGTGCCTTGCGCATCGCCGACGCTGGTCAGGTCGCCCGCCGCGCCCTGAACCTTCAGGTCTGGCAACTTTCCGCGCACAGTGAGGGTGAAGTGGGCACTGGTCAGACCCGCCATCGCGGTAGCAGCTGCGGTGAGCAACTGGGCTGCGGTCGGTTCGGTCGCGGTCGGTGCGGACGCGGTCGGTTCGGTCGCGGTCGGTGCGGACGCGGTCGGTTCGGACGCGGTCGGTTCGGTCGCGGTCGGTTCGGTCGCGGTCGGTTCGGTCGCGGTCGGTGCGGTCGGTGCGGACGCGGTCGGTGCGGACGCGGTCGGTGCGGACGCGGTCGGTGCGGACGCGGTCGGTACGGACGCGGTCGGTACGGACGCGGTCGCTACGGACGCGGTCGGTACGGACGGAGTGGTGGTCGCGACCGGCGGCGCTGAACTGCAGCCCCCGATGATCAAGACGACAGCGAAAACGCAGGCCAGCGGGGAAACGAGGCGCCGAAGACCAGCAGACATCTGACCACCCCTGCGACCGCGTCCCCAGGTGGACCACGTCGGCGGACTCTATCAAAACGTTCGGCGGCCGTCGACTCGGTCCAGTCACCTGGTTTCCGTCGGTTTCGTCATCAGCCTGTGGGCTGGTTGCTGTGCCCCCTCCGCGCCCTTGGTGAATCGGCGAGGTGCGCTCCTCGGCCTCTCTGGAGGAGTGTCACGTCGGGCGCCCAAGGCCCAAATCGTCGGGCTCGAAGTAGGCTGGTTGTTGGCCAGCCGCTGGCCAGCCCTCGGCTACCCAGGTGGCCATGCCATGGTGCGTCCGCCCAGCAGATGGAGATGGGCGTGCTGGACACTTTGACCGGCGGCGTCGCCGGTGTTGAACACCAGGCGGTAACCGGACCCGGCGATGCCCTCGGATTCGGCCAGCTCCGCAGCCGCCGTCACCAGGCCAGCGAGCTGCCGCGGATCCTCGGCGGCCAGCGCAGCCGCGTGCGGATGGTGGGCGATCGAGACCAGCAGGATGTGCGTCGGCGCCTGCGGATTGATGTCCCTGAACGCTATCGAATGGTCGTCCCGGCGGACCACATCCGCCGGCACCTCCCCGGCGACGATTCCGCAGAACAGACAGTCGGACTCTGTCGCAGTCATGCTCTGAGACGCTACCGCGGCCGGCCGCGGCGCGAACTGGTGAGCCGGCGCTGGGTACTGAGGTTCACAGCAGGCGCAGGACACTCTGACGGCAGATGTCCCAGGCCGAATGACCGGGGTCGATCAGCTCGTAGTGGGAGACGTCGGGAATCTCCATGAGTTCTACCGGGTCGCCAGCGGCGGTGGCCGCGGCGGCGTACCGGCGGGATTGCTCGATCGGTACCTCTTCATCGTCGATGCCGTGCACCAGGGTGATCCGGGCGCCGTCACCGACGTAGCCGATCGGGGACGCATGGGCATAGCGCTGGGCCACCGACAATGGTGAACCGCCGAGCAGGTCGATGACTGCGGTGCCGCCGGTCCGCTGCTCCGCGGCCGCCACCAGGTCGGTCACGGGCGCCTGACAGACCGCCCCGAGAATCGGCACCCAGTGGTCGGTGCTGCCGACCGATCCGGGTGATTCCGGCCGGAGTGAGCCGCGGTGGGCCAACCAGGCCGCCAGCTGTCCGCCGGCCGAATGGCCGACGGCGACCACCCTGCAGCAGTCCAGGCGCCCCCTGGCAGTGAGTTGACCGAGGGTGTCCAACGAATCGACCGCCCGCGCGACGTCGATGAGGGTCATCGGCCACCCGCCGCCGGCCGGGTCGGCGACATCACCGCGGTTGGATCCGGTGAACGGCCGACCGACGCGTCGGTACTCGATGGCGGCCGCCGCGACGCCATGCTCGATCAGATTGCGGCACAACGGGTCCGCATACTCGACGCCGTACCGCTGTCGCCAGAAGCCGCCATGGATCACCACCACGATCGGCAGCTCGACGCCGGTCGCCGGCAGGTGCATCCGAACGAACTGACTCGGGTGATCGCCGTAGCGATAGGCCCGCGACGGCGGGGTGGCTGGGGTGGAACCGGCAACGGTCACCGGCCCATGGTCGCAGGCCGCCCGCTGACCGGCTGGGACCCGCTCGCGAGGATCAACTTCGGCCGAAACGTGAATGGTGTGGCGATTGTGAACAATTGGATCCTCGTAGGCGAAGTTGATCCTCGCCGAGACGGGACTGCCACTCGCCGATTGCGTGGGCGCCGGGTCAGGACCAGCGGGTGGTCAGCACGCCGAGGGCGCCGAGGGCGACGGCGCCGGCGGTGGAGGTGCGCAGCACCTGGTGGCCCAGCCGGACGGTGGTCGCGCCGGCTGCGGTCAGCGCCTCGATCTCCGCCGGTGCCACCCCGCCCTCCGGGCCGACGACCAGCACCAGGGTGCCGGAGTCCGGCAGCACGATGTCGGTCAGCGGCCGGGATTCCGCCTCGTGCAGCAGCAGTGCGGCGTCGGCGGCCGCGACGAGTTCGGCGATCTGCTGCGTATCGGCCAACCCCCGCACGTCCGGCAGCCAGGCCCGGCGGGACTGCTTGGCGGCCTGGACTGCCACCGAGCGCCACTTCTCGACGCCGCGGTCGGCCCGCGGGCCGGACCAGCGGGCAACGCATCGGGACGCCTGCCAGGGCACGATGACGTCGACGCCGGCCTCAGTCAGCAGGTCGACAGCCAGGTCGCTGCGATCACCCTTCGGCAGTGCCTGCACCACGGTCACCCGCAGAGCCGGTTGCGACACCGTGCCTGCTGCTTCAACGGTCAGCGTCAATTCGCCCTTGGCAACGTCGATGACCGTTGCCTCACAACGATTTCCACGTCCGTCGGTGAGCACCATCTGCTCGCCGACCCTGGTCCGGCGGACCGTCGCAGCATGCCGTCCTTCCGGCCCGTCCAGCACGAATCGACCGGCCGGCGGGAGCGTTCCGATCAGGTACCAGGCCTCGCCGGACATCGGTGCCGGGTCAGCGTCCGACGAACGAATCGCGAATCCGGGAGAAGAAGCCGCCGGAGGAGCGGGAAGCCAGTTGCGGCTGTTCCTCACCGCGCAGCGTCGCCAACTCCCGCAGCAGGTCCGCCTGCCGGCCGTCCACCCTGGTCGGCGTGACCACGTCGATGTGCACCATCAGATTGCCGGTACCGCTGCCGCGCAGCCGCGGCATGCCCAGCCCGCGCAGGGTGAGTACGGTGCCCGACTGGGTGCCCGGCTGGATGTCCAGGTTCTGCACGGTCTGCAGGGCTTTCAGGTCCATCGAGGTACCCAGCGCCGCCGCGCTCATCGGGACGTGCACAGTGCAGTGCAGATCGATGCCGTCGCGGGTGAACGTGTCGTGCTGGATCTCCTGCACCTCGACGTACAGATCGCCGGGAGCACCGCCGCCGGGACCCACCTCGCCCTGGCCGGCCATCCGGACCCGGACGCCGTCACCGACGCCGGCCGGGATCACCGTCCGCACGGTGCGTCGGGACCGTACCCGACCGTCACCCTGGCACTGCTGGCACGGTTCCGGGATCACCTCACCGAAGCCGCGGCAGACCGGGCACGGACGAGAGGTGACGACCTGGCCGAGCAGCGACCGCTGCATCTGCTGGATCTCTCCGGAGCCGTCGCAGGTGTCGCAGCGGGCGGTGCCGGTACCGGGCGCGCACCCGGAGCCGGTGCAGACCGAGCACAGCGTCGCGGTGTCCACCACCAGGTCCTTGGCCACCCCGGTGGCACATTCCTCCAGGGTCAGTTCGACACCGATCAGCGCGTCGTCACCCTGACGGACCCTGGACCGCGGACCGCGGGTTCGACCGCCGCCGGGGCCGCCGCCGCCGAAGAAGGCGTCCATGATGTCGCCGAGTCCCATGCCGCCGAACGGGTCGCCGCCCGCTCCGCCGCCGTTACTGCCGGACAACGGGTCGCCGCCGAGGTCGACGATCTGCCGCTTGGCCGGATCGGACAGCACCTCGTAGGCGGCCGTCACCTCCTTGAACTTCTGCTGGGCGGCGGCATCCGGATTCACATCGGGATGCAGCTCGCGCGCGAGCTTGCGATACGCCCGCTTGATCTCGTCCGCACCGGCGTTCTTCGAAACGCCGAGCAGACCGTAGTAGTCACGTGCCACCTGCTGCACCGATTGCCCTTCCGCTTGCTCTGTGGTGATCCGGAATGGGATCCGGTTCGTCTGGTCTCTGCTGTCGGCCGGTCTCTGCTGTCGGTGAGCTACGGGCCGGACACGATCTCGCCGACGTACTGCGCAACGGCCCGCACCGCTGCAATGGTTCCCGGGTAGTCCATCCGGGTCGGTCCGACCACTGCCAGACCACCCATCAACACCGCACCACGACCGTAACCGCCGGCGACCATGGCGGACGCCGACAGGTTGACATCGTGATTCTCCTCGCCGATCGACACCCGCATTGCCTCCGGATGCTCCAGTACCGCCAGCAACTTGAGCAACGTCACTTGTTCGTCCAGTGCCTCCAGCACACCACGCAGCGACGGGCTGTCGGCGAACGCGCCGCTGATGTTAGAGGTTCCGGAGAGCACCAGCCGCTCCTCCGGGTGTTCGACCAACGCATCGAGCAACACCGACACCACGTCGATCAGGATCCGGCGGCCGGTGACCTCCGCCCGATCCGGCAGGTCGCCGATCGCTGCCGCCGCCTCGGCCAGCCGCCGGCCGGTGACCCGCTCGGCGAGCAATGCCCGCATGTCGGCGACCGCCTCGTCGCTGACCGGATCGACGACCTCGATGATCCGCTGTTCCACCCGGCCGGTGTCGGTGATCACCACGGCCAGCAATCGCCGCGGCGCCAATGCGACCAGCTCGATGTGCCGGACCACCGAGTGGCTGAGCGTCGGGTACTGCACCACCGCGACCTGATGGGTCAGCTGAGCGAGCAGCCGCACCGAGCGACGCAGCACGTCGTCGAGATCGACCGCTTCGGACAGGAAGGACTGAATGGCGCGGCGCTCTCCCACCGACAGTGGCTTGACCTGGGATAACCGGTCGACGAACAACCGATACCCCTTGTCGGTGGGGATCCGGCCGGCCGAGGTGTGTGGCTGGGCGATGTAGCCCTCGTCCTCCAGGATCGCCATGTCGTTGCGGATGGTGGCGGACGAAACGCCCAATTGGTGACGATCCACCAGGGCTTTGGATCCGACCGGCTCCTGCGTGGCGACGTAGTCGGCGACGATCGCCCGGAGTACGTCGAATCGACGGTCTTCGCCACTCATGGCGCTGCACCTCCTGCCGACTCATGCACCCCGCTCGAGGGCCAGGCAGGTGATCCCCCACAGCCGTGGTTCCCGCAACGGGCTCGGCGGGCTGGCACTCGGGTTGCCTGTCTGCCAAGTGTAGTCGGCCGGACCGCCCGGCTAGGCTGAGCTCGCCCGCGCAGTGAGAGGTTCGACCATGATCTTCAAGGACGTTCGTGACGGACGCCCCTACCCGGACCACGGCATGTCCACCAGGGACTGGGCACGATTCCCGCCCCGACAGGTGCGGTTGGACGAGCTGATCGCCACCAAGCGCGAGCTGCGACTGGACACCCTGCTGGACGACGACTCCACCTTCTACGGGGACCTGTTCCCGCATGCGGTGCTCTGGCAGGGCGACATGTTCCTGGAGGACGGCCTGCATCGGGCGTTGCGGGCCGCCCTGCAACAGCGCACGGTGATCCACGTCCGGCTGCTCGATCTGGATGGTCTGCGCGGCACCACCGGCAGCGGTTGATCCCGGTCCCCCGGTCGCGCTGCCACCCGGCGCCGCCCTGCTGCGCCGTCACCCCAGCAGCCGCAGCGCCAGCCCGTCGGCGAGCAGCCGGCCACGGAGGGTCAGTACCAGCCGGCCCGCCGCCAGTGCTGCGGGGCTCAGCAGACCGCCGACGGCTTCCTGCTCGGCCCGCCGACGGCCGGCCGGATCCAGCCGCGCCAGGTCCAATCCTTCGGCCAACCGGAGCCGCAACAGCACGTCCTCGATCTGCCTGGCATCTGGGCCGAGCACCTCGCGGGAGTGCGCGGGGGTCCGGCCGGCGGCCAGCCGCTGGGCGTAGACGGAAGGATGTTTGACGTTCCACCAGCGCACCCCGCCGACGTGCGAGTGCGCGCCGGGTCCGATGCCCCACCAGTCGTCGCCGCTCCAGTAGGCCAGGTTGTGTCGGCACTGTGCCCCCGCCGACGTCGCCCAGTTGGACACCTCGTACCAGCCGAAACCGGCCGCATCGAGGGCATTCTCGGCCAGCAGGTATCGGTCGGCCAGCACGTCGTCATCGGGCATCGGCAGCTCACCGCTTCGGACCTGACGGGCCATCCGGGTGCCCGGCTCGACGATCAGCGAGTAGGCCGACACGTGGTCGACGCCGGTGTCGATGGCGGCCTGCAGGGATTGCCCGAAGTCCTCGTCGGTCTCGCCCGGGGTGCCGTAGATGAGGTCCAGATTGACGTGCGCGAAGCCAGCATCCTCGGCCCAGACGACCACCTGGGCCGGTCGACCCGGAGTGTGGGTGCGATCGAGGGTGGCAAGGACCTGCGGCGCGGTGGACTGCATACCCAGCGACAGCCGGGTGAAGCCGCCGGCCCGGATTCCGGCCAGGAACTGCTGATCGGTGCTCTCCGGGTTGGCCTCGGTCGTCACCTCCGCGGCGTCCGTCAACCCGAACTCCGCGCGGACGGCGTCGAGCAGTGCGACCAACGGGCCGGCGCCGACCAGTGACGGAGTGCCGCCGCCGACGAACACCGTGTCGACGGTGCGGCTGTCGCCGAGTCTTCGCAGGGTGCGTCCGGCCAGCCGGATTTCGTCCAGGGCAGCAGCCAGCCACGACTCCGGTGACGCCTCGGTGCCCAGTTCGCCGCGGGTGTAGGTGTTGAAATCGCAGTAGCCGCAACGGGTCAGGCAGAACGGGACGTGCAGATAGATCGACAGCGAGCGACCCGCCAGCCCGTCGGCGGCGGACAGTGGGAGCGACCCGTCGATCGGTACCGGTTCGCCGTCGGGCAGGGTGGATGGCACCGCCGCATTGTCCCAGCCGACCGGTGACCGCCGACACCCGACGGGCATTGAGGTCCCGGCGGCCGGATTCAGGCCTGGTGCTGCGGAACGTGCTCCGTGCTCGGTGCTACCTCGTCCGAGAAGTGCCGACCGGCATCGGACTCGGCCTGCTCGATGGCCCGGCCCTCGACATCGATGTTCGGCAACAGCCGATCCAGCCAGTTCGGCAGCCACCAGGCGCCGTGACGCAGCAGGGTGAGCACTGCCGGGATGACGATCATCCGGACGATGAAGGCGTCGGCCAGCACCCCGATGGTGAGCGCCAGGGCGATGGACTTGATCATCGGATCGTTGCTGGCGACGAATCCACCGAAGACGGCAGCCATGATGGTCGCGGCGGCGGCCACTACCGGCGCCGACCGCTGGAACCCTTGTCGCACTGCCGCTTTCGGCTCGTCGCCGTGTGAGTGGGCCTCATGGATCCTGGACACCAGGAACACCTGGTAGTCCATCGCCAGGCCGAACAGGATGCCGACCGCGATGATCGGCAGCAGGCTCATCAGCGGTGCCGGCTGGACGACGCCCAGCAGGTTGCGAAGCCAGCCCCATTGGAAGACGGCGGTGGTGGCGCCGAGCGCCGCACCGTAGGAGAGCAGGAACCCGATGGTCGCCGTCACCGGCACCAGGATCGATCGGAACACCAGCAGCAGCAGGATGAGTGCCAGTCCGACGACCAACGCCAGATAACGCGGAAGTGCGCTGGACAATTGGCGGTCGACGTCGATGCTGACCGCTGTCGTTCCGGTCACCTTCACATCGATGCCCGGTCCGAAGTCGGTATCCCGCAGAGTGTTCACCACCGTGGTGGTGGCGGCGTCATGCGGACCACCGGTCGGGATCGCGGTGAACAGTGCCGCGCTGCCGTCGGCGCTCGGCCGCGGCGCGGTGACCAGCGCGACACCGGCGGTGCCCTGCACCTTCTTCGCCACCGCCGCGACCTGGGCCGGACCCTGCTCGCCCTCGACCAGGATCACCAGGGGTGCGTTCAGTCCCGGTCCGAAGTTCTGTGCGATCAGGTCGTAGGCCTGCCGTTGCTCACTGGCCGGATCGGCGGTGCCGCTGTCCGGCAGCGCGGTCTTCATCGACAGCACCGGCGAGGCGATCACCCCGCGGATGAGCACACCGGTGACGGCGGCCAACGCCGGCCGTTCGGTGACCAGCTTCGACCAACGATGCACGAAGCCCTTCTGCTGTTCCGAACCGTCCGGCCGGGCCGCCGGGGTCGCTCCCTGGCTGTTCACCGGCGAGGTGGCCGACCGGGGTGCAATCGCGGCCCGGCGCCGCTTGCTGACCACCCGATCCCCCATCGCCGCCAACAACGCGGGCACCAGGGTCAGGGCCACCAACACGGCGATCACCACGGTCGCGGCGGCGGCCAGCCCCATCTCGGCCAGGAACGGGATTCCGACGACGGCCAGCCCGGCCAGCGCGATCACCACGGTGAGACCGGCCACCACGACTGCCGATCCGGCGGTTCCGGTGGCCGTGCCGACCGCGTCGACCACCGATCGGCCGGCCAATCGTTCGGAGCGGAATCTGGCGAAGATGAACAGTGCATAGTCGATGCCGACCGCCAGTCCGAGCATCACCGCCAGGATCGGGGTGGTGGACTGCAGGTCGACGAAACCGGTCATCGCGGTGATCGCGGCAGCACCGATGCCGACCCCGATCAGCGCCGTGAGCAGGTTCGCACCGGCGGCGGCCAGCGCGCCGTAGGTGAGCATCAACACCAGGAAAGCGATGATGACGCCGGCGATCTCGCCGACGCCGAGCACTTCGGGAACCTGCTGGTAGGCGTTCCCGCCGATCTTCACATCCAGCCCGACGGTCCGGGCCGCGTCGACCGCCTGTTGCACCTGGTCCAACGACCCTTCCGAGACGTTTCCCTGGGTCTGGGCGAAGGTGACGGTGGACACCGCCAGCCGGCCGTCCCGGGAGACGGTGGGTTGCTCCGGGCTCAACGGATCACTGGCGGCCCGCACATCGGGGACTGTGCCGAGTCGTTCCACCGTCGCCGCCACGATGCCGGCGATCTTCGGATCGGCGAAGGTGCTGCCGTTCGGAGCAACCATCACCACGTTCGCGGTCGCACCCTTGACGGCTATTGCCGGGAACTTCTGCTCGACAGTGATCAGCGCCTTGGTGGACTCCGCGCCGGGAATGGAGAACGAGTTGGCTGTCGGCCCGGACAGGGTGGCCGCGGCGGTGCCGGCGCCGACCAGCAGCACCAGCCACACCACGATCACCATCGCCCGATGCCGGGCGGCCCACAGGCCGAGACGTTGTAGCAGCTGTGCCATCGAGTAGTCCTCCGCGTATGCCCGATCGGGCATTTGTCCTGGTGGCCGGGCGAGTGCAGCCGGCCGGGTCGTCAGTGGGTGGGTGAGGTTCCGGAATCGGCTGAGCCCCCGGAATCGCCTGAGCCTCCGGAATCGGGTGACCCCCCGGAATCGGGTGGGTCCCCGGAATCGGGTGGGTCCCCGATGACGCCGTGGGCGAGTTCGATCAGCAGCGGTCGCAGCGCCGGTCCCATCCCGCGGTGTTCCGGGATAAAGCTCAGCACGGCGCCGGAGCAGATCAATTCGAGACCGAGTACCGCCCGCATCTCGCGTTCGGCGGACGGATCGGGGCCGGCCAGCAGATCGACGATCGAGCTGGCCGGTTCCTTGGCCGGAATCACCATCGGAGCGGCCGAGTGTTCCCGGTGCACCGCCTGCAACAGGTACCGCACCGCTCCCGGGTGAGCCAGCGCAGTGTCGGTGACCAGCTCCAGCACCCGGCGCGTCCGATCGGCGTCCGCTGGTAGTGCCGCGACGTCCGCCGACACCCGGGCGATCGCCGTCGCGATGATCTGGTGCACGGCGTCAAGCATCGCCTGCTTGCTCGGGAACCGATGCAGCAGACCGGTTTTCGAGTAACCGACCGCATCGGCGATCTGCTGTACCGACGTGCGCTGGTAACTGTGCACGGCGAACAGACCGGCCGCGGTGTCAATGATCTGGGCGTCGATCTCGGCATTGCTCTGTCGCATCCGACCACACCTCCGCGATCTCGCCACGCCGGACCATTTCGGTCCCTCATGGACCATGATGGTCCACCCTGGGGTCGGAGTTCAAGTCCGACGGCCGAGGTGTGGCGAGGCTCGCATCTCGACGGGCACTGGCAGGATCGGTCCGGATGCGGGTTCCGGAGAGCGCAGCGAGCGGAGAGCAGATGGACGAGCTGGTGCGCAGTGCCGTCGATGGTGGGGTCGGCACCATCACCCTGGACTCCCCCGGCAATCGCAACGCGCTTTCCCGGCAGCTGCGCGGCGAACTGGTGGCGGCCCTGCAGCAGCTGGGCACCGACCCCGCGGTCCGGGTGGTGGTGCTGACCCACACCGGCCCGGTCTTCTGTGCCGGTATGGATCTCAAGGAATCGGCTGTTGAGAAGCCCGGCGCCGAGGGTGTGCGAGAGCTGCCCCGCATCCTGCAGCTGGTCGCCGGCTGTCCGAAACCGGTGATCGCCCGGGTCGCCGGAGCGGCCAGAGCCGGCGGTATCGGCATCATGGCCGCCACCGACATCGTGGTGGCGGCGCCGACCGCCACCTTCGCATTCTCGGAGGTGCGGATCGGCCTGGTGCCAGCCGTGATCAGTGTGCCGGTCCTGCACCGGATGGATCCGGTGGCTGCCCGTGAGTTGTTCCTGACCGGGGCGGTCTTCGATGCCGAACGAGCGCTGCGGACCGGGTTGGTCAATGTGTTGGCGCCGGTGGACCATCGAGACGGTTCGACCTCGCCGGATGACCAGTCGGCAGTACTGGACGACACCGTAGCCGGATACGTTGCCGACCTGCTCAACGGTGGGCCTACCGCGTTGGCCGGAACCAAAGCGTTGCTGCGCAGGGACTATGACGACTCGGACGAGCGGTTCGCCGACCTGCTCGCGCTCTCGGCACAACAATTCTCCACCGAGGAGGCACGCGAGGGCGCCCGTTCGTTCGCCGAGAAACGACCGGCGGCCTGGACCCGTGCCCGTGCCCACCGGGACTGTGACTCAGCCCCAGATCGCGAAGCCGACGGCGATCAACACCAATAGCACCAGAGCGATCGTCATCCAGCGTCGGGTGATCGCCGGCAGCGGACGACTCACCCGAGGATCCGAGCCGCTGGGAGCTGCACTCGGGCCTTCACTCCGTTGGTCCGGGGTCGGTCTGCGCCCGCAACTCGGCCTCCCGCCGGGTGTGCCGGCGAAGGAGAATCTCGACCACCCGGTCGATGCCACCGGCTATCAGCCAGCACACCGGGATACCGATCACCAACAGGATCGGAACCTGTACCCAGAACGACTGGCCGGCCAGCCAGGACTCGATGGCATCGATCACCGCGTTCACACCGTGCAGGGTAGTCGGCCATCTATCGGGTAGTCGGCCATCTGAATGGTGGATGACCGGAACATCCGCGGCTACCGTCTGGCCATGCGCGCCGTCTATGGCACTGAACCGAATCCCGACGATCCGTTGTCCGCGGCAACGTTCGGGGACCGACCCGAACCGGAATCGGCCGACGGCTGGGTCCGGGTTCAGATGCGGGCCGGCTCACTGAACCGGCACGATCTGTGGACCCTGCGCGGAGTGGGCATCAAGCCCGAGCAGTTCCCGATGATCCTTGGCTGCGACGGCGCCGGCGTGCTGGCCGAACCGGCCGGCGACCTGGCGGCCGGCACCGAGGTGGTCATCTATCCGGTGATCGCCGACGCCACCCTGCCGGACGAGACGCTGGATCCGAAGCGGACGCTGTTCACCGAACTGCATTCCGGGCTGCTGGGCGAGTCCGCGGTGGTTCCGCTTCGCAATGTCTTGCCCAAGCCGGCATCCCTCAGCTTCGAGCAGGCGGCAACTCTCGGCTGCACCTACCTGACCGCTTACCGGATGCTGTTCACCCGATCGGGGCTGCTGCCGGGCCAGACCATGCTGGTGCAGGGTGCCAGCGGCGGGGTCTCGACCGCGCTGATTCAGCTGGGAACGGAGGCCGGGCTGCGGGTCTGGGTCACCGGGCGGAACGAGGAAGGTCGGTCGCGGGCGCTGCAACTCGGGGCGGCGCAAGCCTTCGAGCCCGGAACTCGGCTGCCGGAACGGGTCGACGGCGCTTTCGAGACGGTCGGTGAGGCCACCTGGTCACATTCGATGAAGTCGGTGCGTCCCGGTGGAGTGATCGTCTGCAGCGGCGCCACCACCGGCGCTGCACCGAGCGCCGACCTGCAACGGCTGTTCTTCCTGCAAATTTCGGTGATCGGTTCCACCATGGGCACCCTGGACGAGATGCGACGATTGATCGCGTTCTGCGACACCGCAGGCATCGTGCCGGTGGTCGACCGGAGCTATCCGCTGGCTGAAGGGCCACAAGCGTTGCAAGACTTGGAGAACGGCGCCGCTGGCAAATTGGTGCTCACCATCTCGTAGGCGACACGGCGAGCCGGAGTCGGGCAGGCGCATCGTCAGATGGCCCCGGCACGCGCAGGCGCTATGTTCGAGCGCACACACCAGGTAGCGCAAAGGTGCCAGGACACGCGGGCTCCGCCGGCGCGTCGCGCCAGAATTGCGCTACCTGCGGGGAGGGCTACCGCTGGATGATCGACCCATGAACGACCGTGGATTGAGGTTCGGCACCGTGGCAGCGGCGTACGAGCGGTACCGGCCGGGATATTCGGCACACATCGCCGACAAGATCCTGGCCTATGCGAATCCGCCGGTCTCCTCGGCCATCGAGATCGGGGCCGGCACCGGCAAGGCCACCAGGCTGTTCACCGACCGAGGCATCGCCGTCACCGCGGTGGAACCGGACCCAGACATGTTGGCCGTGCTGCACCAAGAGATCCCGGCTGCCACACCAGTCCAGTCGACCCTGGAGAGTCTGCAGCTGCCAGCCACTTTCGACCTGCTGTACGCAGCGGCGGCCTGGCACTGGACCGACCCGGCGACTAGATGGCAGCAGGCGGCGGCCCTCATCCGGTCGGGCGGCACGGCAGCCTTCTTCGGTGGTCCGATCAGGATCGCCGATCCCCAGCTTCGGCAAGCCGTGGCCGATGCCCGGCGGACGATCGTCGACGACGACGAGATCCCGCCTCCTGGCAAGACGAGCAGCAACGGCATCAAATGGCCGGCGTCCGAGATTCTGGAGTCCGAGTTGTTCACCGATGTGGAACAACATGAAGTGCCGCGGTCGATCACCGTGCCGGCCGCCGACTACGTCGGCAATCTGTCGACGGTCTCGGCCTACCTGGTGCTGGCCGCAACCGATCGGGACGAGGTACTCCGCCGGACCGCGGCCGTGCTGCCGGCTGAGGTCGAACTTCGGCTGGACATCACCCTGCATCTGGCCCGCCGGACCCGCGCATCCGAGTGACGCACCTCCCGACCGCGCGACCAGAAGGGCCTTGGCGCAGGATTGGGTGATGACCGACATCGACGCCGCCCGAGAGATTCTGCGTGATTGCTTCGCCCGGATCGCCGACCAGGTTCAAACAGTGGCCACCGGCCTGACCGAGGAGGATGCCACCTGGCGACCGGATCCGGACGCCAACTCCATCGCCTGGCTGCTCTGGCATCTGTCGCGCGTGCAGGACGACCATGTGGCCGATCTGGCTGGCACCGAGCAGGTCTGGACCAGCGACGGCTGGGCGGAGCGGTTCGGGCTCCCGTTCGACGTCGATGCACACGGCTACGGCCAGAGCAGTGACGAGGTCGCAAGGGTCCGCACCCCGCCGGCTGATCTCGTCGAGTACCACGTAGCGGTCCACCGGGCCACCGGCAGCTACCTGGATGATCTCACCGGCAAGGAACTAGCTCGGATCGTCGACACCCAGTGGGATCCGCCGGTCACCGCATCGGCCCGCTTGGTCAGCGTCATCAACGACTGCACCGACCATATCGGTCAGGCCGAGTACATCAAGGGGATGGCCGAACGGCGCTGAGCCGTCCGCTGCCGAGCCGTCACTTCTTGCTGGGCGCGGCCTCGTTCGACAACGCGGCGATGAATGCCTCCTGCGGTACCTCGACCCGGCCGACCATCTTCATCCGCTTCTTGCCCTCCTTCTGCTTCTCCAGCAGCTTGCGCTTGCGGGTGATGTCGCCGCCATAACACTTGGCCAGCACGTCCTTCCGCATCGCGCTGATGTTCTCCCGGGCGATCACCCTGGACCCGACGGCCGCCTGGATCGGCACCTCGAACTGCTGACGCGGGATCAGTTCTCGCAGTTTTCCGGTCATCGTCACGCCGTAGGCGTATGCGGAGTCCTTGTGCACGATCGCCGAGAAGGCATCGACCGGCTCACCCTGCAGCAGGATGTCGACCTTCACCAGCTCGGCGCTCTCGGTGCCGATCTCCTCGTAGTCCAGGGAGGCGTAGCCCCGGGTCCGCGACTTCAGGATGTCGAAGAAGTCGAAGATGATCTCGGCCAGCGGCATGGTGTACCGCAGCTCCACCCGCGACTCGGACAGGTAGTCCATCCCGCCCATCTGGCCGCGCCTGGACTGGCACAGCTCCATGATCGAGCCGATGTACTCGCTCGGGCTGATGATCGTCACCTTGACGACCGGTTCCTTGATGTCGGCGATCTTGCCGGCCGGCCAGTCACTCGGGTTGGTGACGATGATCGGGCGGTTCTCTGGGCCCTCCAGTGACACCGCGTATACCACCGTCGGTGCGGTCGAGATGAGGTCGAGGCCGAACTCCCGCTCAAGGCGATCCCGGGTGATTTCCAGGTGCAGCAGACCGAGATAGCCGCAGCGGTAACCGAATCCGAGCGCGGTCGAGTTCTCCGGCTCGTAGGTGAGCGCGGCATCGTTGAGCCGCAACTTGTCCAAAGCATCGCGGAGCAGCGGATAGTCGCTGCCATCGATCGGGAACAGCCCGGAGTAGACCATCGGCCGCGGGTCCCGGTAACCGCCGAGGGAAGTGGTCGCCGGCTTCACCGCCGAGGTCACCGTGTCGCCGACCTTGGACTGCCGGACGTCCTTCACTCCGGTGATCAGATAGCCGACCTCGCCGACACCGAGTCCCTTGCTGGGCAGCGGTTCCGGCGAGATGATGCCGACCTCGAGCAGCTCGTGGGTGGCCTTGGTGGACATCATCTGGATCTTCTCGCGGGGGGTGATCTTGCCGTCCACCACTCGGATGTAGGTGATCACGCCGCGATAGATGTCGTAGACCGAGTCGAAGATCATCGCCCGGGCCGGGGCATCGGCATCACCGACCGGCGCCGGAACGTCACGCACCACCCGGTCCAACAGGGCCGACACTCCCTCGCCGGTCTTGCCGGACACCCGCAGTACATCATCCGGTGAGCCGCCGAGGATGTGCGCGATCTCCTCGGCGTACCGCTCCGGTTGCGCCGCCGGCAGATCGATCTTGTTCAGCACCGGGATGATCGCCAGATCGTTCTCCATCGCCAGGTAGAGGTTGGCCAGGGTCTGCGCCTCGATGCCCTGGGCGGCGTCCACCAGCAGCACGGCACCTTCACAGGCCGCCAGCGACCGGGACACCTCGTACGTGAAGTCGACATGCCCCGGGGTGTCGATCAGGTGCAGCACATACTCGCCTTCCATCGCCACCGTTGCGGCGTCGGCGGTGACCGGATCGGCATTCACGGTCCACGGCAGCCGGATGCTCTGGCTCTTGATGGTGATGCCGCGTTCACGTTCGATGTCCATCCGGTCCAGGTACTGCGCCCGCATCGCCCTGCCGTCGACGACGCCGGTGAGCTGCAGCATCCGATCGGCCAGTGTCGACTTGCCGTGGTCGATGTGGGCGATGACGCAGAAGTTCCGGATCCGTTCGGGTGGGGTGAACGTGGTCCGGTGCGCGTGGGAGGGCTGGGTCACGGAGCGCTGAGTTCTTCCTGGTCAGGTTTCCCGCCGACACGGCGGACGGCCGGGGTCGGGCGTAGCTGCCACCATTCTCCCACGTCGGCCGGGTGGAGTCGGACGGATCGGTCGCCGCATCGGCGCAACAGCGCGCAATCCACGCTCGACAGGAAGAATCGACCGGTGACCGCTTTCGCCCCCGGGACAGACCGGGCCAGGGTGTCCACCCTCGAACTGTTCTTCGACCTGGTGTTCGTCTTCACCGTCACCCAGATCACCGAGGTGGTCGACCACCATCCGGACATCACCGGGATCGGTCAGGGGCTGATGCTGCTGGTGGTGCTCTATTGGATGTACGGCGGCTTCGCCTGGCTGACCAATGCGATGGGCACCGACGGTACGGCGCCACGGTTGACCGTGCTGGCGGGGATGGCCGCACTGTTCGTCTGTTCACAGGCGGTGCCGGAGGCCTTCGAGGAGTCCGGCATTGCGATGGGGATCGCTTATCTGAGCCTGACCGTGCTGCATCTGGCCGGCTTCCGATGGCTCGGCGGATCGGCCGCCAACGTTGCCACCGGCAAGCTGGCCCGACTCAACGTGACCGCCGCTCTGCTGGTGCTGGCCGCCGGCTGGACCCACGGCTGGGCGGATTGGCTGCTCTGGGGCACCGCCACCGCCCTGTTCCTCGGCGAGTTGACCCGGACCTCGGTCGCCGGTCGATTCATGGTGCAGCCCAGTCATTTCGCCGAACGTCATGGCCTGATGATCATCATCGTGCTGGGCGAATCGGTGATCAGCGTGGCCCTGGCGGCCCGGGAGCAACACCTCGACCTGCGGTTGGTCACCGGATGTCTGCTCGGCATCGCTGCGGTCGCGGCTTTGTGGTGGGCCTACTTCGTGGGTGACGACGAAGCGGCCGCGGTCCGGCTCAGGGCAGCACGGGGTCCGGCCGGGGCCCGGATGGCGCTGGTCGGCTACGACCTCACGCACATGGTGATGATCGCCGGGGTGATCGGGGTGGCGGCCGGTACCCGACTCGGTCTGGCCGACCTACTGGGTCAGAGCGAACCGGCCGGCGCCTGGTTGATTGCGGGCGGGTCCGCCACCTTCCTGGCCGCCACCGCAGCGTTCCGCGGCATCCTCGGCTTCGCCGCGCCGCTGCCGCGTGCGGTTGGCGCAGCGCTGCTGCTGGCCACTGCGCCGATCGGCAGCTACCTGGGCACCGCCCAGCAGTTGGGCGTCGTTGCGGTCCTCGTCGGGGTGACCATTGCGGCCGGCCGCCCGGCCCGTCGAGTGCCGATCGACGCTGCCTAAGCTGGCTGCATGACGAGCATCGCAATCACCGGCGGCCATGTTGTTCCGATCGAGGGCGAGCCGTTCGACGGCACCGTCGTGGTGACGGACGGAGTGATCGCCGCGCTCGGCCCGGATGCGGCGGTGCCGGACGGGGCCGAGGTGATCGATGCGGCCGGCAAGTGGGTGTTGCCCGGGTTCGTCGATGCCCACACACATCTCGGGGTTTCCGAGGAGGCCGAGGGTTGGGCCGGTCAGGACACCAACGAGATGACGGATCCGGTGACAGCCCAGGTGAGGGCGCTGGATGCGATCAACCCGGCGGAGCTGGGTTTCGCCGATGCGCTGACCGGCGGCGTCACCGCGGTGTGTGTGAACCCGGGTTCCGGCAACGTGATCGGCGGCCTGTGCGTGGCGATCCACACCCAGGGCCGGACCGTCGACGAGATGGTGCTCAAGTCGCCGGCCGGACTCAAGTCCGCGTTGGGTGAGAACCCCAAGCGGGTCTACGGCGACCGGAAGCAGACGCCGGCCACCCGACTGGGCACCGCTGCCGTCCTGCGCAAGGCGTTCGTGGATGCGCAGAACTACCAGGCGAAGAAGGCGGCGGCGGCGTCCGGCGGGAACGATGATGACCAGAGCACGGACACCGAGGGCAAGCCGTTCGACGGCCGCGACCTGAAGTTGGAGGCGCTGGTCTCGGTGCTGGAACGGGAGATCCCGTGGCGTCAGCATTCGCATCGGGCGGACGACATCGCCACCGCGCTGCGGGTCGCCGACGAGTTCGGTTATCGACTGGTGATCGACCACGGCACGGAAGCGCATCTGATCGCCGACCTGTTGGCGGACAAGGGGATCCCGGTACTGATCGGGCCGCTGTTCACCTCCCGTTCGAAAGTGGAGCTGCGCAATCGGTCGCTGGCCAATCCCGGTCGGCTGGCGAAGGCCGGGGTGGAGATCTCGATCATCACCGACCACCCGGTGGTGCCGATCCACTTCCTGGTCCATCAGGCGACGTTGGCCGTCAAGGAAGGTCTGGATCGGACAGTTGCCCTGCAGGCGATCACCATCAACCCGGCGAAGGTGATGGGTGTCGAGGATCAGGTCGGCTCGCTGGCGGTCGGCAAGTTGGGCGATGTGGTGATCTGGTCGGGTGATCCGCTGGACGTGATGCAGCGCGCGGAGACGGTCTACATCCGCGGCGAGCAGGTCTACCGCTACCAACCGGCCTGAGGGATCGGGCCGGTAGCCGCCCGTAGTTCGTCGGACTGACGCCTTGACGAATCGGCGATCAGCCGACCGTCGGAGGCCGATGGCATTCTGACCCGGTCAGCGACAGCTACCGAGGAGGACCATCCGATGGGCCAGAAGTTCAGCGCAGAATCCGCGATCGACACGCTCCGCGAGTCCGTACGGGGCTCGGTCGTCACACCCGGGTCACCGGACTACGACGATGCCCGCCAGGTCTATTCGGGGACCGCGGACCTGCGCCCGGTCGTCGTGGTCCGCGCGGCAGATGCTGCCGACGTCCAGGCAGCGGTCCGGATGGCGCGGGACACCGGGTTGGAACTGGCCGTTCGGGCCGGTGGACACAGCGCGGCGGGTCACGGCACCACCGAGGGCGGGATCGTCATCGATCTGTCCGGGTTGACCACCCTCGACATCTATCCGGCCGCGCGGACCGCGAACGCCGGCGCCGGCCTGACCGCCGGCGACTTTGTCCGTGAGGTCGGCAAGTACAGCCTGGCAACAGGTTTCGGCGACACCGCATCGGTGGGCATCGGCGGGATCACCCTCGGCGGCGGCTTCGGCCTGTTGTCCCGGAAGTTCGGGATGACGATCGATGCCCTACTGGGCGCCGAAGTGGTGACGGCCGACGGCCAAGTGCTCGAGGTCGACGCCGAGCACCATCCCGACCTGTTCTGGGCGATCCGCGGCGGCGGCGGAAACTTCGGCGTCGTCACCGACTTCACCTTCCGGCTGTTCGAGGTGTCGGAGGTGGTCGGCGGCATGCTGGTGCTGCCGGCAACGCCGCAGGTGCTGGCCGGATTCATCGACGCGGCCGGCCGAGCGCCCGACGAGCTGACCAGCATCGTCACCGTGCTGCCGTGTCCGCCGCTGCCGTTCGTGCCGGAATCGGTGCACGGCAGCACGGTGCTGCTGACCCAGCTCGCCTACGCCGGCGATCAGGCGGCCGGCGAGCAGGCCATCGCGCCGTTCCGCGCCCTGGCCACGCCGATGGCCGATTTGATCAAGACCCAGCCGTACCCGGACTTGTTCTCCCCCGAGGAGACGCCGAGGGTGACGGCGGTGACCAGGACCCAGTTCCTGGACACTGTCGACGAGTCGGTCGCCGACACGATGATCAGCGGCATCACCGACTCGCCGGCGCCGATGCGGATGCTGCAGCTGCGGGTGCTCGGCGGTGCTGTCGCCCGAGTGGCGCCCGAGGCCACCGCCTATGCGTTCCGGGACAAGAAGATCGTCACCTACCTGGGCGGCTTCTATCAGGGTGAGGACAACCGGACCTCGACACTCGACTGGTCCGACGGGCTGGTGGCCGCCCTGGATCAGGGCGACAGCGACAGCTACGTGAACTTCGTCGGTGAGCCCGGTCAGGCGACCGTGACCAACTGCTATCCGCCGGCCACCCTGGCCCGGCTGGCCGCCGTGAAGAACCGCTACGACCCGACCAACCTGTTCCGCCGCAACCACAACATCGTCCCGACGCCGGATGGCACGCTGGTGGGGTGAATCGTCGGCGCCTGCTGCTGATCGTCGCGCTGGTCCTGCTGATGGTGGCCTGTGCCGGCCGGAACGACGCGCGCCCCACCGCCGGCTCGCCCGTCGCCGTCAGCTCATCGATCTCTGACAGCTCGGCCACCTCCAGCGCGACGACGGTGCCCAGCACGACGACGGTGCCCAGCACGACGACGGCGCCCAGCACGACGACGGTCCCCAGCACGACGACGGTCCCCAGCAGGACGACGGCGGCCCCGACGACGAGGCCGCCCGTCCGGACAGTGGCGCCGACCGGCTCCAGCGCGGTGCCGACGGTCCGGTTGCCCGATGTCGGACTCAGCGGCGTCAATGATCCGGTCTGTCGCTCCGCAGCACCACCGGTGGTGCTGCTGCACGGCACCTTCTCCACCCCGGCGGCCAACTTCCGGCCGCTGGCGGCCGGCCTGCGGGCGGCCGGCCGCTGCGTCTTTGCGGTGCTCTACGGTGCCCGCTTCGGCTGGGGCGGTATCGGTGCGGTGGACACTTCGGCCGATCAGGTAACGACGTTCATCGACCAGGTGCGAGCGGCGACCGGCGCCGATGCGGTCGACGTGGTCGCCTTCTCCCAGGGTGCCCTGGTACTCCGGGACGCCCTGCAGAACCGATTGAACCCGAGCGGCATCCGGCTCGCCGTATTCATCGCCCCGAACTATCACGGCACCACCGTTCCGCTGGTCAGCAGAGTCCCGGCGGCGCTCTGCCCGGCCTGCACCGACCAGGCGGTCGGTTCGGTGCTGCTGCGGCGGTTGGCCGCCGTCGGCGAACTGTCCGGGACCATCCGCTACGCCACCCTGTCCTCGCGCCAGGATCAGTGGGTGCGGCCGGTCGACGGCCAGCCACCGGTGGGTCCGCCCGACCAGGTGCGGGCCCAGATCCTGGAGGACAGCTGCCCGACCGTGGTGATCCAGCACAGTGACCTCCCGGCACAACCGGCCGTGATCAACTGGACGCTGGCCGCGTTGGACACACTCGGCCGGCCGCCGGCCACCTTCTCCTGTTCCTGACCGCCTGCAGTGTCGATCTCGCGATCGGGCGATCCGTCGATTGGGACGATCAGTGCGTCCCTGGTAACCTCGGTCATCGAGTGTGCGCCGCGGCGCGCCCGTCGATTTCTCCAGTCGCGAGCGCTGTAGTTTCCGCAGAGCATCAGCCTCAGTCCCATCACTACGAACAAAGGCAGTCCCGCGTGGCCAACATCAAGTCCCAGATCAAGCGGATCCGGACCAACGAGCTTGCCCGCCAGCGCAACAAGGCCGTCAAGTCCGCGCTGAAGACCTCGGTTCGTCGTGTCCGCACCGCCATCGACTCCGGCGACAAGACGGTGGCTCAGACCGAGCTCGCCGCCGCCAACCGCGACTTGGACAAGGCCGCGACCAAGGGCGTCATCCACGCCAACCAGGCAGCCAACCGCAAGTCCGCGCTGGCCCAGCAGGTCGCCGCACTCTGATCGTATTCACCGACGGCGTCACCCGAATCGGGTGGCGCCGTTCGTGCATTCCCTGACCGTGTCCGTCAGCGATCCATCAGTCAACTGTCATCGATCCGGCAGCGAGCGTCAGCGCAATCGCCGGGCCTGCACCACCGCGATCACCGCTCGTTCCACCGCGTAGTCGACGTCGGCCGCCGCGCCCTTCACGTCGGCATTGAGCCCGGCCACCACCGTCATCCCCTTGGCCAGCCCGGCCGGACTCCACTGCCGCACCACCCCACGGGCCCGGTCGATCTTCCACGGTGGCATTCCCAGCTCGGCGGCCAGCGAGTAGGAGTTGCCGCCGCGGGCGCCGGCCACCTTGGCCAGCGTCCGCACCCCGTCGGCCAGCGCATCGGCGATCAGCACCGGTGCCACGCCGACTCCCTCGGCCCACCGCAGCGACTCCAGCGCACCGGACAGGTCGCCGGCCACCGCCTTGTCCGCGATGGCGAACCCGCTGACATCGGCCTTGCCGCGGTAGTACCGGGCAACCGCGGTCTCGTCGACCAGGCCGCCGGTGTCGGCCACCAGCTGGTTGGCTGCCGATGCCAGCTCGCGCAGGTCGGATCCGACGGCGTCGACCAGTGCGGTGGCCGCCTCTGTGGTGCAGGTGCCGCCGGCCTGCTTGATCTCGGAGCGAACGAAATCGACCCGCTCGGCAGGCCGGGTGATCTTGGGACAGTTGAAGACGGCGGCCTGGTGACGCCGCATTGCGTCGGCCAGCGGCTTGTTCCTGGCCCCGCCGGAGTGGTGCACCAGCAGTGTCACCCCCTCCACCGGGTCGCCGATGTAGTCGATGACGGCAGCGGCGAGTTCCTTCGCCGCCTCGTGTGCGCCGCGCAGCACCACCACCCGCGGTTCGGCGAACAGGCTGGGCGCCACCAGGTCGGAGAACTCGGCCGGTGACAATTCGGTGACTTCGCTCTCCCGCCGTTCCACCTCCGGATCGCTCTTCCGCAGCGCGGCCAGCGTTCTGCCGATCGCCCGGTCGATCAGCAGGGGTTCGTCGCCGGAGACCAGGACCAACGGGGGAACCTTGGACGCGGCCATGGAGTCATCGTGCCATCCGGGGCCGACACTCCGATCTCCGCTCGCCGCCTGGTGTTCGTCGGCCGGCACCGGCACACTGGGCCGATGTGGAGGCAGCCATGACGGTCGCGGTGTCGGTGCGCATCCCGACGGTGTTGCGTGGCTACACGGCGGGTGCCCGCAGCGTGCAGGCTGCCGGTAGCGACATCCGGACATTGGTCGACGAGCTGGAACGCCGGCATCCCGGGCTTCGGGCCAGGCTGCTGGACGAGACCGGGGCGCTGCGACGGTACGTCAACATCTATGTCGGCGAGGACGACATCCGCCGCGGCGACGGGTTGGCGACAACCCTGCCGCAGGGCGCAGTGGTGTCGATCATCCCGGCGGTGGCCGGCGGCTGACGCGGCCCCAGAACCGTTCGACAGTCGTTCAGTGGCCGGGGATCTCGATGCCGAACAGGGTGTGCAGCGCCTTGAGGTAATCCTCGCCGCTGCCGTCCTTGGCCAGCTCCTTGGCCCGCACGGTGGGCGTGTGCAGCAGCGAGCTGGTGACCCGGTGCATTGCTCGCTCGACATCGTCGGCGACCTGGCCGTCGTACTTGCGCCGCAACCGTTTCACCTCAGCCTCCACGGCCGCGAACACATGGCTGCGTAACGCCACCACCGCCGGATCCAGCGTCCGCTCGGTGAGCTCCTCGTCGAAACGCGCCACCGCGTCCAACACGATGTCCTGGGCGGCCAGTAACTCACTGCCGTGCGCCGGTCCGGCGGTATCGGCGATCGAATGCAGGTCGACCAGATCGACGGTCGGCAGCGACCTGACCGATTCCGGGATGTCGTGATGCAACGCCAGATCGATGGCCAGCAAAGGAGTTCGGCGGCCGGTGAGCGCGCTGCGCACCCGGTCGACATCGACAGTGGCACCGCGGCCGCTGGCCGCGACCAGCACGTCGACCTCGGCCAACACCGCCGGCAACTGATAGGCGCTCACCGATGTCGCTTGATGGGTGCGGGCGAAGGCGTCCGCCCGGCCACTGGGTGAGTAGACCTGCACATTCCGACAGCCGCGGGTCCGCAGGGCCGCGGCCACCACCCGAGCGTAGGCGCCGGTCCCGACGATCAACGCGGCCCGATCGGCCAGTGGGCCGATCCGATCGGTGGCGATGTCCAGCGCGACCGACGCGATCGATCGTCCTTCGGCGCCGATGCTGGTGCGAGCGGCCACCGCCTTCGCCGTCCTGGACGCGGCCCGGAACAGGCTGTGCAACTGCGGAGTGAGGGTGCCGTCGGACTCGGCCTGGCGGTGCGCCCTGGCCACCTGGCCGGCGATCTCGACCTCGCCCACCACCATCGCATCCAAACCGGCGGCCACGGTGAACAGATGGGTGCCGACCGGAGCACCGACCCGGACCCGGAGGATCGATCCGGCGACGTCCGGGTCGAGTCCACTGGTGTCCACCAGTGCGTCGGTGACGGTATCCACCGCGTCATGGAACCGCCGGGCGTCCAGGTAGATCTCCAGCCGATTGCAGGTGGACAGCACCACCGATCCGGCGACGGCCGGATCGGGTCCGCCGGCCGCGGCGGCGAGGGCCTGTCGCAGTCGATCTGCGCCGTCGGTCAGGCTCTCCAGTTGCGCCAGCTCCACGTCGTGGTGCCCGGCGCCGAGAACCATCAGCATGTCGGAGATTCTACCGGTTGTCGAACACCGGTCGGCCGCTGGTGTCCGGGATGGCAGCATGAGTGTTCGTGAGTATCGACACCCTTCCGCCCGGCCACCCGCTGCTCGACGGACGGACCGGCACTTCGGCCCTGATCCGGGCGATGCGCGGCGAGCGCACCGAACGGCGACCGATCTGGTTCATGCGGCAGGCCGGCCGGTCGTTGCCGGAGTACCGCTCGCTGCGCGCCGGCACCGCGATGTTGGATGCCTGCCTGACGCCGGAGACGGCCGCCGAGATCACCCTGCAGCCGGTGCGTCGTCACCAGGTGGACGCCGCCGTGCTGTTCTCCGACATCGTGGTGCCGCTCAAGCTCGCCGGCATCGATGTCGAGATCGTGCCGGGCACCGGGCCCGTGGTGGCAGAGCCGATCCGTCATCGGGATCAACTGGCGGCACTGCCGAAGCTCGATCCGGCAGCACTGGCCCCGATCGAACAGGCGGTTGCCGGCTGCGTCGCCGAGCTGGGGTCGGTGCCGCTGGTCGGCTTCGCCGGCGCGCCGTTCACCGTCGCGTCCTATCTGGTGGAGGGCGGACCGAGCAAGGATCATCTGCGGACCAAGGCGATGATGCTGGGCGATCCGGAATCCTGGGCGATATTGGCCTCCTGGGTGGCCGTGCTGACATCGATGTTCCTGCGCGCACAGGTGCTGGCCGGGGCCTCCGCGGTGCAGCTGTTCGACTCCTGGGCCGGGCACCTCTCGCTCGCCCAGTATCGGGCCGGCGCCGCACCGCATTCCGCCCGGGTGTTCGCGGCGGTGGCGGATCTGCCGGTGCCGCGGGTGCATTTCGGCGTCGGCACCTCCGAATTACTGCCGGACATGCTGGCCGCCGGCGCCGACGTGATCGGCGTGGATCACCGGATTCCGCTGGATCAGGCGTCCCAGCGGCTAGGTGGCACAGTTCCGCTGCAGGGCAACATAGACCCGGCCCTGCTGTTCGCCGGCGAACAGGCGCTGCACAGTCACGTCCGCGAGGTGCTGCGGGCCGGCCAGGCCGCCCCCGGTCATGTGGTGAATCTCGGCCACGGAGTACCGCCGGACACCGATCCCGACGTGCTGACCAGACTGGTCGGGTTCGTCCACGATCAAGTAGACCCGGCGGCCTGAAAGATGCTGCGGTGAACGACTTCCAGGTCGTCGTCATCGGCGGTGGGATGGCCGGACTGGTGGCGGGCTATCAGCTGACCAGACACGGCCTGCGGCCATTGGTGCTGGAGGCCGGTGATCAGATCGGCGGCGCGGTGGCCCGGCACACGGTGGCGGGCATCGAACTGGATGCCGGGGCAGAATCGTTCGCGGTGGCCCGACCGGCGGTCACCGACCTGCTCACCGATCTCGGGATGGCCGAGTCGATCGCCCAGCCGTCCTCCGCCGGAGCCTGGGTCCGCCACCAGGCCGGCACCGCGCCACTGCCCCGGGCCGCGCTGCTCGGCATTCCCAGCCGGCCGCGGGCCGTCGACGTCCGCGCCGTGATCGGCTGGTCCGGGGCAGCTCGGGCGTCGTTGGATGCGCTGCTGCCGCCCCGGTACGGGGCAGGCACTCTGGGTGAGCTGGTACGGCGCCGGATGGGTTCCGCTGTCCTGCACCGGCTGGTCGAACCGGTGGTCGGCGGGGTGCACAGCGCGGATCCGTCACTGCTCGAGACCGAGGCGGTGGCACCGGGTCTGACAGCCGCGCTGGGTTCTGCCGGATCGTTGGCCGGTGCGGTCCGGACCCTGCGGGGTGACGCGCCGACCGCCGGATCGGCAGTGGCCGGCATCCGCGGCGGGATGGCCGTACTCCCGGCAGCGCTGGCAGCCGCGATCCTCGCTGCCGGCGGTGAAATTCGTTGTGGCGTGGACGTTCTCGGGCTCGCCCGCGCCGACGAGCAGTGGCGGGTGCTGGTCGCCGGCTCGACCGGCAGCCGCTCGGCGGTGACGGCCGATGCGGTGATGACGGCGGTTCCGGCGGCGAGCCAGCAGCAACTGCTCGGACCGTTGCTCGGTCCGGGTGTGCTGGCCGCCGACGTCCCGTCGACGCCGGTCGCGCTGGTGACGGTGGTGCTCGACGACCCACGGCTGGACGCCGCCCCTCGCGGGTCCGGCATCCTGGTCGCGCCGCGCGCCACCGGCGTACGGGCCAAGGCACTCACCCATGCCACCGCGAAATGGCCGTGGCTGGCCGAGACTGTTCCTGCCGGCCGTCACGTACTGCGATTGTCCTACGGCCGGGGCGCGGTCGCCGGGGGCGCGGACGCCGAGCCGATCGCGCCGGACGACCAATTGCCCGGCATCGCGCTGGCCGATGCCACCGAGCTACTGGGCCTGGAACTGGCGGCATCGACGGTCCTCGGCTGCGCCGTGCGGCACTGGCCGGCTTCGCTGCCGCAAGCCAGAGCCGGTCACACTGCGGCGGTGGCCGCATTGCGGGCGGCAGTTTCGTCATACCCCGGGTTGGCGGTGCTCGGATCCGCGGTGTCCGGCAACGGCCTGGCCGCCGTGGTCTCCGATTCACGTGCCCAGGCCGACCTGCTGGCCGATTCCCTGCGCCATTGACCGACAGTGGGTAGTCGCCCCGCCCCGAGACACCCGGGCCAATCCCGCGAGGTCACACCACTGGGCGGGACTCCGGGTCCTGGCCGGCGGCGGCCCGCCCGCCGTCCACCGGCAGCACCGCTCCGGTGACGAATGCGGCGGCGTCGGACAGCAGGAAGGCGACAACGTCGGCCACCTCCGATGCGGTCCCGACCCGGCCCAGTGGATGCAGATCGGCCATCTGCTGGTCCAATCGGTGGACATCGGCAGCCGGCAGGGCGTTGCGGTGGGCGACGTATCGCTCGGTCTGTACCGATCCGAGCGCCACTGCGTTGATCCGGATCCCGCTCGGCCCGTAGTCGACCGCCAGCGCCCGGGTCCAGCCCTCGATCGCGGCCTTGGCGGTCGCGTAGGTAGCAGCCCCGCGAACGGCCCGCTGCGCCTGGTGGGAGGACACGTTCACCACCGAGCCCCGGGTCCCGGCCGTCAGGAATCGCCGGACCGCCGCGGCACAGCCGGCGACGACCGGCGTCAGGTTCGCGGTGATCATCGCGACCGTGTCGGCGGCGGGGTTGTGATGGATCTCTGCATCCCGGAACACCGCCGCGTTGTTCACCCACCCGGCGAAGGGCGCCAACGCCTCGATTCGATCGACAGCCTCTTCGGCCACTGCATCGTCGGCGGCGTCGCCGCACACCGCCACCAGTCGATCGACGCTCGGATGCCGATCCAGCCAGCCGAGCGCCGCGGCGTTCTGCTCGATCACCGCCACCGCGTGTCCGTCCGCCAGCAGTCGCTCGACCACGGCACGACCGACGCCGCGGCCACCCCCGGTCACCACATGGCCGCGCATCCGTTCCGTCCGGTTCAGGGTCTCGATCACCCCACCATTCTCCCGCTTGGACAAGGTCGGAGTGCGGGCAATGCCACAGACCGAGCGGCCCGGTGACGCCCCGGGATGGGGAAAGATGGATGGATGAGCAGTGAGCCGTCACCGTCGACTGAATCCGCCTCCACTATGCCCACCCCGACCCAACAGGGTTCGGCCGGAGCCCCCCGATCCGGGCCGAGCGCCCGGGAGGTCAACGATCAGATCCGCTACACCCTGTTCTCGGTCTATAGCCGGGTGGGCGACGCCGACGCCACCATCGAGGACTGCGCCACGGAGCTGACCGAGCTGGTCAGCGAGTTGGCGGCCACCGATGTGCAGGTCCGAGGCTTCTACGACGTGTCCGCACTACGCAGCGACGCCGAGCTGATGGTCTGGTGGCACGCACCGACCCCCGATGCGCTGCAGGATGCGGCCCGCCGGCTGCGGAGGACCTCCATCGGCCGGATCCTGCTGCCCGCCTGGTCCGCCATGGGCCTGCATCGGCCGGCCGAGTTCAACAAGGGCCACGTCCCGGCGTTCCTGTCCGGTGCCGAGCCCAAACAGTGGGCCACCGTCTATCCGTTCGTGCGGTCCTACGAGTGGTACCTGCTGCCCGACCAGGAGCGCCGCGACATGCTGGTGGAGCACGGCAAGATGGGTCGAAAGTACGACCAGGTGCTGTCCAACACGGTCGCCGCCTTCGCCCTCGGCGACTACGAATGGGTATTGGCGCTGGAAGCCGACGAACTGCACGACACCGTCGACCTGATGCGGCATCTGCGGGCGTCCGGCGCCCGCCGGCATGTCCGCGAGGAGACACCCTTCTTCTCTGGTCGACGCATCGATCCGCTCCAGGTCGCGCAGGCCCTGGCGTGACGGCCGGACTGCCGGACCAGCCGGCAGCAACTCCGGCAGCAACTCCGGAAAGGGCTGACGGGGCAACGGGATACGGCTACGACGCGATCCTGTTGACCGGGTTCGGCGGGCCCGAAGGTCCGGACGACGTGCTGCCGTTCCTACGCAACGTCACCAGCGGCCGCGGCGTGCCCGACGAGCGACTGGCCGAGGTGGCCGAGCACTATCGAGCGCTCGGCGGGACCTCACCGATCAACGAACAGACCCGGAATCTGCGGGACGCGGTGCAGGCCGAACTGGTCGATCGCGGTATTGCCCTGCCGGTGCTCTGGGGGAACCGCAACTGGCATCCCTATCTGGCCGAGACCGTCAAGGCAGCACGGGAATCCGGCCGTCATCGACTGCTCGGTGTGACCACCTCGGCCTACTCGTCGTACTCCTCGTGCCGGCAGTACCGGGAGGACTTCGCCGCGGCCCTGCTGGCATCGGAGTCGCTCGGCACGGTGACGATCGACAAGGTCCGGCCGTATTACGACCAGCCCGGGTTTCTGGAGCCGTTCATCGACGCGACGGTCGATGTGCTGCGCACCGCGTTGGCCGCCCGGTTGGACGCCGACGACATCGAGGTGGTCTTCACCACCCATTCGTTGCCGTCTGCGATGGCCGATGCCTCCGGCTCCGCCACCTTCGATGAGCACGGTGACGGCGGCGCCTATCGACGTCAGCACCTGGCCGCCTGCCGCGCGGTGATGGCCGGCGTCGGCGAACAGCTGACCGAGCTGCCCGGTGAGATCCGCTGGCAGCTGGCGTTCCAGTCCAGGTCGGGCGGGCCGACTGTGCCCTGGTTGGAGCCGGACATCGGCGACGCACTCCGGGCGCTGGCCGCCGACGGTCGCCGAGCGGTGATCGTGGTTCCGATCGGGTTCGTCTCCGATCATGTCGAGGTGATCTGGGATCTGGACACCGAGGCCGCCCGGCTCGCCGCCGATCTCGAGCTGAGCTTCTGGCGGGTCCCGACACCGGGCACCGATACCAGGTTCGTTGCCGGATTGGTCGATCTGATCGCCGAGCGGCTCGGTCGCGGTCTGCCGCACGCCCCCATGGTGGAGCTGCCGGCCCGTCCGGAATTCTGCGCAGCCGGCTGTTGCGTCAACCTCAGCGGCCCGAAACCGACCACCGCCGGCCAGGATTCGGTCGACGACTGGACCGGTCTCGACGTCGCCCGGCAGCAGCTGGTGGGGTCGGGCATCTGTGCGCGGCCATCCGGTACCGGGGATTCATCGCGGTGACCCCACCCGTGCTGCGGATCGGTACCCGCGGCAGCACACTCGCCTTGACCCAGTCCGGTCAGGTCGGGTCGGCGTTGCTCGCCGCGGCCGGGGCCGGATCGATGGAGCTGGTCAGGATCCGCACCGAGGGTGATGTGAATGCCGGGCCACTGGCCACCATCGGCGGCACCGGAGTGTTCGTCACGGCCGTCCGGGAAGCGCTGCTGGCCGGTCGGGTCGACCTGGTGGTGCACTCGTTCAAAGACCTTCCCACCGCCGCGGTTCCGGGCATCGAGCTGGCGGCCGTTCCCTGCCGGGAAAGTCCATCGGATGCCGTGTGTGCACGGGATGGACGACGACTGGCCGAACTGCCGATCGGCGCGAGGATCGGCACCGGTTCGCCGCGCCGGACGGCGCAGCTGCGGTGGCTGCGCCGGGATCTGCAGGTGGTCGCCATCCGCGGCAATGTGGAGACCAGGCTGGCGACGGTCAGCAGCGGCGACCTGGACGCGGTGATGCTGGCAGCCGCCGGACTGCATCGACTGGGCCGGCAGGAGGCGATCACCGAGGAGTTCGATCCGATCGACTTTCTTCCCGCGCCCGCGCAGGGGGCGCTGGCAGTCGAGACCCGAGCCGGCGAAGACCTGTGGTTCGCCGGGGCCCTCACAGTGTTGGACGATGCGGCCAGCCGCTGGGCGGCGATCGCCGAACGGGCAGTGCTGGCTGGATTGGAAGCCGGCTGTTCGTCGCCGGTGTCGGCGTTCGGCACCGTCACCGACGGCCGACTCTCACTGGCCGCCCAGGTGACCACACCGGACGGCACCCGGATGCTGCGCCGGGACCGGGCCGCGCCGGTGGCCGACGACGCCGCAGCCGCAGCGGCTGGAACACAGTTGGCCGGCGAACTGTTGGCCGGTGGCGCCGCCGAGCTGATGTCGGCGCGGTCGTGACCGGATCGCGGTTGTCGGGATGGCGGGTGCTGATCGGCCGGCCGGCCGGCCGGAGTACCGGCCTGATCCGGCTGATGGACGCCGAAGGTGCGCTCTGCCAGGCGGTACCACTGATCGAGATCGTCCCGGTGGAGGATTCCGCCGAACTCGACGCGGCGGTGATGATGCTGGCCGCCGGCGAATGCGAGTGGGTGGCCTTCACTTCGGTGAACGCCGTGGCGGCAGTCACCGCCCGGGCGGCCGCACTCGACCTACATCCGGTGGTTCCGGCCGGCACCCGGGTTGCCGCCGTTGGCCCGGCAACCTACCGAGCACTGCGCACGGCGGACATCGCGGTGGATCTGGTGCCGGACGCCGCCGGCTCCGGTAGCACCCTGGCTGCCGTCTTTCCCACCGCCAAGGACGACGAGACGGTACTGCTCCCCAGGGTCGACATTGCGTCGGACATGCTGCCGAATTCCTTGCGTGACAAGGGATACCGGGTGCTGTTGGCAGTCGCCTACCGGACCGTCGGACGTCAGCTGCCGGCCAGCGTCGCCGAGGACCTGCGCGCCGGCAGCTATGAAGCGGTGATCGTCACCTCGCCCAGCGGAGTTCCGGCACTGGCGACGGCCCAACCGGCAGCACAGGTGGCGATCATCGCCATCGGAGCGCCGACGGCGCACGCACTCGCGGCGGCCGGGCTGCCACCCGCCGTGGTCGCCACCGACCCGACCGATGCGGGCATCGTCGACGCGGTGATCCACTGCGCAACCGCCGACCGACCGGGTGGCCATCGGCCACCAGTCGTGCAGCAACAAGGAGAATCGTCATCGTGACCATTGATCCGCAGCTCCCGATCCGTCCGCGACGGTTGCGGCGCACCTCGGCGCTGCGCCGGCTGGTGGCCGAAACCCGCCTGCACCCGGCCGACCTGGTGCTGCCGTTGTTCGTCAAGGAGAGGCTGACCGAACCTGTCCCGATCACCTCGATGCCCGGCGTCGTGCAGCACGACCGGAACTCGCTGCGGGCCGCGGCGACCGAGGCGGTCCGGGCTGGGGTGGGTGGTCTGATGGTGTTCGGGGTCCCGGCACGCAGGGACGGGATCGGCAGCGGCGCAACGGATCCGGCCGGCATTTTGAACGTCGCCCTGGCCGATCTGACGTCCGAGGTCGGCGACGCCACCGTCCTGATGGCGGATCTGTGCCTGGACGAGTTCACCGACCACGGACACTGCGGGGTGCTCAGCGCGTCCGGTGCGGTGGACAACGACGCCACCCTGCTGCGGTACGCCGAGATGGGCCTGGCACTGGCGGCCGCCGGCGCCGACGTGGTCGGGACTTCCGGAATGATGGACGGCCAGGTCGCTGCGGTCCGGTCGGCGCTGGACGATGCGGGCGACATCGACACCGGTATCATGGCCTACGCCGCCAAGTACGCGAGTGCCTTCTACGGTCCGTTCCGGGAGGCGGTCGACTCGGCACTGGTCGGCGATCGCCGCAGCTACCAACAGGATCCGGCGAACCGCACCGAATCACTGCGTGAGGTGTCACTGGACATCGCCGAGGGGGCCGATCTGGTGATGGTCAAGCCGGCGATGAGTTATCTGGACGTGCTGGCCGATGTGGCAGCCGTCGTCGACGTACCGGTCGCGGCCTACCAGGTTTCCGGTGAGTACACGATGGTGGAGGCAGCAGCGGCCAACGGCTGGATCGACCGGGACCGCGCAATCGTCGAGACAGTGACGTCGATCCGCCGGGCCGGCGCAGACATCGTACTGACCTACTGGGCCACCGAACTGGCCCAGCGGTTGTCGGCCGGCAACGCGTGAGCGAGGACTCCAGATGACCATGCAGATCCGGGCCAGCCAGGCCCTGTTCGACCGGGCCGGGGTGGTGATCCCCGGCGGGGTGAACTCACCGGTCCGGGCCTTTCGATCGGTGGGCGGAACGCCACGATTCATGCAGTCCGGCAAGGGATGTCGGATCACCGATGTGGACGGCAACAGCTATGTCGATCTGGTCGGTTCCTGGGGGCCGATGATCCTGGGCCACGCCCACCCGGCGGTGCTGGACGCCGTGCTGCAGGCGGCAGCCCGTGGTCTGTCGTTCGGAACCCCCGGTGAGGGCGAAGTCGCGCTGGCCGAGGAGATCGTCGCCCGGGTCGGGCCGGTGCAGCAGGTCCGGCTGGTGTCGTCGGGCACCGAGGCCACCATGTCGGCCATCCGGCTGGCCCGCGGATTCACCCAGCGGTCCAAGATCGTGAAGTTCGCCGGCTGCTACCACGGACATGTCGATGCGCTGCTGGCCTCGGCCGGCTCCGGGGTGGCCACCTTAGCGCTGCCCGACTCCGCCGGCGTCACGGCGGCGACCACCGCGGAGGTGATCGTGCTGCCGTACAACGACATTCCGGCCGTCCGTGCGGCCTTCGCCGCGCATCCGGGCGAGATCGCGGCAGTGATCACCGAGGCCGCCGCGGCGAACATGGGGGTCGTCCCGGCTGCCCCTGGGTTCAACGCGGCGCTGGCCGAGATCACCCGGACCGACGGCGCGCTGTTCATCACCGACGAGGTGATGACCGGTTTCCGACTCTCGGCCAGCGGCATGTACGGACTGGATGGGGCCCGCCAGGGCTGGGCACCGGACCTGATGACCTTCGGCAAGGTGATCGGCGGCGGCCTGCCGGTCGGCGCCTTCGGTGGTCGAGCCGATGTGATGGCCATGCTGGCGCCGGAGGGACCGGTCTATCAGGCCGGCACGCTGTCCGGGAACCCGATCGCCACCGCGGCCGGGCTGGCCAATCTGCATGGCTGTGACGACGATGTCTACGCCCATCTGGACAAGACCGCGCTGCTGATCGGCGACATGACGGCCGGCGCGTTGGCCGGCGTCGGAGTGCCACACCGGTTGCAGCGGGCCGGCAATCTGTTCTCGATCTTCTTCGGGACGGACGCCCCGGTGACGAATTACCAGCAGGCCCGCCAGCAGCAGACCGCCGGGTTCGCCGCGTTCTTCCATGCCATGCTGGACGCCGGTGTCTACCTGCCACCGTCGGCATTCGAGGCCTGGTTCGTCTCCGCGGCCCACGACGATGACGCCCTGTCCGTGATCGAGGCGGCGCTGCCCGCTGCTGCCGCGGCTGCGGCCGCCACGGTCGACGCCTGACCGCACCCGACCAGCGGTGCCGGGTCCTCCGGTCACGGTGCCCGTAACGCTGCGCCACGGTGCACATCGGCGAGCCGACCGTCGATCAGGCAGACCGCGATGTCGCCCTGGGTGTCGGTGCGTTCGATATCGGCCACCCCGGCAGCGCCGAGTCGTTGCAACAGTGCTGGACTGGGATGGCCGTAGTCGTTGCCGAGACCGACACCGATCATCGCCACCACCGGGGATACGGCAGCCAGGAATTCGGGCGAGTCCTTGGCCGAACCGTGGTGCGGCACCTTGAGCACGTCTGCGTCGAGGTCGGCCCCGGAATGCAGCAGCGCCCGCTGCGCCTCGAGTTCGATGTCGCCGGCCATCAGCATCCGGACGCCGGCCCGCTCTGCCATCAACACCACCGAATCATTGTTCGGATCGGAGTCGGTGCCGACGAATTCCCGCTCCGGCGCCAGCACCTGGATCGCGAGACCGGCTGCCGCCCACCGGCTCCCGGGATACAGCTGCACCACCGGTATACCGCGGGACCGGGCCGACTTGAGTACGGCCGACCAGGCGACGGTGGGGTCCCGACCGGGCCCGACACCGATCATCCCGATCGACCTGCCGGCCAACACCCCTGCCAGCCCGTCGACATGGTCGGCATGCAGATGGGTGAGCACCAACAGCGGCACGGTCCCGATCCGCAGCCGATCCAGACAGCCCGCGACCAATCCGGGGTCCGGGCCGGCGTCGACCACCAGTGCCGTCCCGGGATCGTCGGTGGCCACCACGAAGGCGTCGCCCTGTCCCACCTCACAGCCGGCGACCAACCAGCCCGGCGGCGGCCAGCCCGGAGACGGGAGTGCTTGCGCAGGAAGCAGAATCACGGCCGCGCCGGCCAACGCAGCACCGACGACGGCGCGGATGCGCCGATGCCGCAGTGCCCCCAGCACCATGATCAGCGCGCCGGTCAGCAGCAGCACCCAGGGCAGCGTCGACGGCCAACTCACCGTGGCGTCCGGCGCCCGCGCCAGAGTGTGCGCCACCCCGCCGATCCAGTTGAGCAGCGGGATATCGATGGCGGCCAGCAGATCGGCCGCCGGCGCGGTCAGTGGGCCGGCCAGCGCGCACAGCAGACCGATGATCAGCGCCGGCGGCACCACCACTGCCACCAAGATATTGGTCGGGATCGCGGCCAACGACACCGATCCGGACAGCGCAGCGATCACCGGAAGGGTTGCCACCGACGCAGCCAGTGGAACCGCGAGCAGATCCGCCCAGCCGCGCGGAAACCCCCTGTTCTGCAGTGCTTTCGACCAGACCGGCGCGAGCAACACCAGCCCGGCGGTGGCCTGCACGGACAGGGCGAAGCCGGCACTCAGCGCCAGCTGTGGGTCGAGAATCAGCAATCCCACCACCGCGGCGGCCAGCGCAGGTAGGGCCGTCCTGGCGCGGCCCAGGATCACCGCGAACACGCCGATGCCGCCCATCACCGCGGCCCGGAGCACCGAGGGCGCAGGCCCGACCAGGATCACCAGACCCAGTAACACCACTGCTCCGCAGATCACCGCGAACCGTGGACCGATCCGCCGCAACAACGCAATGACGGTGCCGCAGACGATCGCGAAGTGTGATCCGGAGACCGCCAGCAGATGGGTCAGTCCGGTCGCCTTGGCATCGGCCGTCAGCCGGTCGTCGATACCGGAGGTGTCGCCGACCACCAGGCCGGGCAGCAGTCCCGCCGGATCGCCGCCGAGCCGGTCGGCCCGCTCCCTCAGGTCGGCACGGATTCCCGCGGCGCCGCTCTGCCACCACACCGCCGACCGGACGGACACCGGCGGCCCGGTCGCCCGCAGTTGGACACTCGGGATCACCGGAAACGTGTCCGGCCCGAGTAGGCCGACGGCCCGCACCCGCTCGCCGGGAATCACCGCGCGCCAAAGTTCTCCCGAACCCACCACCGAGACCGGCGCGTCCGCCGTCCATTGCCGGCCGGCCACCTCGGCGTACAGCACCGTCGCGGCGATCCGGTAACGCAGCGACGGCACCGAACCCGTCTCGTCATCGCCGACCGCGAAGGTCGATTCCAAGGGCGCCGGCGCCGCGTCGATCTCGACGACCAGGGCGGCGAACCGACCGTACTCGGCGGCATCGGTCAACAGGTCGTCGGCGGCCCGTCGTACCGCCTCGCCGGCCATCAGCACGCCGGCCGCCAGCGCCACCAGTCCCACCGCACCACCGAACCGACACCGAGTGGTCCACCGAACGGACGCCGATTCCCGATGACGACGGCGCACCAGCAGCAGCACTCCCATCAAGCCGAGCAGCACCGCCACCCACCGCAGTGCGGCCACATACAGGTGGGCGCCGGCCAGCAGGCTGACGATGCAGCCGGCCCAGGTCGCCGCAGCCATCGGCACCAGCCGCAGGTCGACCGGCGGCTCGATGTTCTCCTCGGTCCATCGACGATTCCGCCGAACCCGTTGTGGCGCGGCCGTTGACGCTCGACGGGTCGCCGGAGCACGCACCGATCTTCCGGCCGAGGGTTCGGCCGAAGGTCTGGTCATGCCACAGCAACCAGTGGCGCCAGTTGGGCATACCGAGCCGGACCGATCCCGCTGACTTCCTGCAACTGGTCGATCGAGATGAACGAACCGTTCGCCTCGCGCCAGCCGATGATGTTCGCGGCCATCACCGGGCCCACCCCCGGCAAGGTCTCCAGCGTTGCGGCGTCGGCGGTGTTCAGGTTGATCGGTGCGGCCGGCGGGCTGCCGTCTGCTGTCCCGCCGGCCGACCCCGCCCCCGCACCGAGCCCGGTCGCGGCCCCGGCGGATCCAGGCGCTCGACCGACTGGCGGTGCCGTCGACACCGCACCGACCACCACCGAATCGCCGTCGGTCAGTGTCGCCGCGAGGTTCAGGCCGGTGATACTGCCTTGGTCCGTCACCCCGCCGGCGGCCGCGATGGCGTCGGCCACTCTGGCACCGGTCGGCAGCCGGATGAGGCCGGGTGAGCGGACCAGTCCGGTGATCGAGACGGCAATCACCGCTGGTCCAGCAGTGCTGAGCGATCCGGTCGAGTGGACCACCGGGGGGTTCGCTGACGGGTTGGCCTCGATCGACCCGAGCGCCCGGACCGCCCCGGACCGGATCGGTGAACCAGAACTCGCCAGATCGGTGACCGGCGCCAACGCCACCGGCTGTACCGGCCGCGGCTCCGGACGATCGCGCCACACCCCGATCGCCGCCGCCACCGCAGCGAGCGCGGCGATCAGCGACAGGATCAGTGCACCCTTGCGACCAGGGTCGACCCTGGCATCCCGCAACGTCTCGGGCACCCAGGTCTCGGCCAACCGCCGCCCCCGCGGACCGGCTCGGATCTTCCGACTGCGGACCGGCTCCGCATCCGCACCGGACGGCTGACCGACTCCGTCGTCATCGTCATCGTCATCGTCATCCGCTGTGCCGGTGTCAATGTCGGTGCCGACGTCAGCATCCTCACCGGCGCGCGTTCCGACCGAGCGGGCGGCAGCTTCGTCCGCGATCCTGGTGCCATCCGCAGACAGCTCGTCGCGGACATCGGCGGGCACCGGTGGGTCGCGGTCCGGCGCTCCGAAGATCAGCAGATCGTCGGGGGACCACCGGGTGTCGTCCCAATCGTCGGCGCTACCCCCACCGGGGTCCGGAATCCAGCCTGACCTCAGCGGGACCGGTGGCCGCAGCAGATCGAGCCGGTCGACCGGATCCAGATCGACCTGAGCCCAGTCGACTCGATCCGCATCGGTGGTCGTTCGATGTCGAGCCATGACGACGACGGTAGAAAGATCCGCCGGCCATCGCCGTCGACGACATCGGCATTGTGGACAACCGGCGGTGGGTGGACAACTCCCGCTGACGACCGGAGCGCCGGCAGCAATCCGACGGCGGACTACCGGTCGGCGGCCGCTCGCAATGCGTCGATCCTCCGGCGCCGCGACTTCGCGGAATCCAACGAGAAGGATCGGAAATCACCCAGTTCGTCGACGATCCACGTTGCGGTACGACCGATCTCGGCGCGGAGCGCTTCATCGGGCTCGCCGGCGAACACCCAGGCGGCGATGTCGCCGGAATCCGGATCGAATTGCCACAGGCCGACGATCCGGCCCCGATCAACGATCGGGTGGTCCGGCAGGTCCGGCTGCACTCCGATACCAACCTTGTCACCGGGCACCATCCGGGCGGCATCCTGCGGATCCATCAGCTCGGAACTGTTGCGTCGCAATAACACCAACCCGTCGATGCCGGCCAGCAGCCGGTACTGCGGTTCCTCCGGCAGCTCATAGGCTCGGAAGTCCGCCAACCGCTCGGACGGCACCAGCAGTCCGTCTCCGACGTCGGTCAGCTCGAGCTCGGCTAGCGCCGACGACGTCTGCGCGACGGTGAAAGAGCTGAACCACCGCGACTGCTCGACGGTGGCACCGCCGGTCCAGTCGAAATAGCGCCGCAACAGTTCGGCTCTGGCCGCCTCGTCGGTGAGTCCCGACGGCTCTCGCTCCCAGGGCAGGTACCCGTAGCGCTGCCGATCCAGCCGGCCATCGATCGGCACTCGGCGGATTCTGCCGAACACCTGCAGTTGCCCGAGTGCGGTCGGCAGGGTGGTCGTCACCCCCTTCTTCTTGCCGGCCTCGCCGAGGTTGCGGACCTGATCGCCCAGCTGGTCCTTCAGCTGTTTCGGGTCCAGCGGACCGTCGGCATCGGCCAACACCGCCGTGACGGCATGGCCCAGCTCCTCGATCTCGGTCTGGCTCACTCCCAGCTTCCCGACCACGGCGAGTTGGGCCTGGGCAGCCGGTCTGGCCAGCTGCAACCCGAGCGGGAAGTCCGCGGCCGGCAACAGATAGGTGCACCCACGGGCCGACGGGAGTTCGTGGATCTCCAGCTCGGTGACCGCGGCTTCGGCCGTTTCCCGAGAAGTTCCGGCCCGGGACCACAGCGTGGCGTACGGATTCGCCCCACCCACCGTGCGCGCCCAACCCGCCTGGGTGAGCACCATCGCCGGTTCACAGTCGGCCAATGATCCGTCCAGGCCCTGGCAGTGCCATGCCCATCCCCGCAACCGTGCAGCATCCATGACCACGAGACTAGATCCCGCGGCATCGCCCCGCTGCCGGCGACCGGCAAGTCCTGGTCCGAGCCTAGAGGTCATCAGACTGCGCCGGTGGACCGACATCGGCTGTGCGGAATGGTGAAACGAGGAGCACGGCAACTGCCACCGCGAAGATGAATGCGGCAATGATGATTGCGCTACGGGTACCGATTTCGGTGATCAGTAGTCCTGCAAGCGGTGCCACCACGACGATCACCCCCCGGTTGAACGCGCGCATGGTCGTGTTGGTGCGAGCTTGCAGGCGATCGTTGGTGAGACTTTGGCGGTAGCTCATCTCGTGCGAGTTGCTCATGCCCATCGCCAAGCCGTGGCATGCCTGTCCGGCACCGAGAACCGCTGCTGCAGCCCATTGGGACGTGCCCAGGCCGGCGAGGGCCATCACGCATACGCCGACGACTGTGATGGTATGAGCGGCGATGACGGTGCGGCCGGTCCCCAGTCGCCGTCCCACCGCAGTCGTGACGCTTGCTCCCGTAACGGCGCCGACACCGGCCATCGTGGTACTGATGCTGAATTGTAGGACTGACAGGCGCAGGGTCTGGAGCGCGAACGTCGGCACGGCGACGCCGAGAATCGCGTTGGCTGCGAACCAGACGTGTGTGCCGACCGCTAGTGCTCGCAGGGAGGAGCCGCGATAGATCCAGCGGATACCTTCGGCAATTTCGTGCCGGATTCCCGCTCCGGGGGTCGGCCCGCTCGAAACCGCTTCTTCCACCCGCAGCGAACCCATCATCACCGCTGAGAACAGATAGCTGCCCGCGTCCACCAGGACAGCGAGCGGGGCTCCGAGCAGCTGGATCAGGACGCCGGACAGGGCCGGCCCTGTCGTCTGGGCCACTGCGTCGGACCCGTCGAGACGCGCGTGTGCCTGTTGGAGTTGCCGCCCAGGCACCATTCGGGGCAGAAATGCCATCGAGGCGGCGTCGTTGATGAGCGACGCAGTCCCAAAAAGGAAGACGATCACCAACAACAGCGGAAGTGAAAGCCACCCGAGTGCCCATGCCAGCGGAATCACGCCCAGGACAACCGCGCAAGCCAGGTCCGTCATCACCATCACTGGCCGCCGTCGCCTGCGCTCGACCAGCGTGCCGGCGAGCAAGCCCAGCACGAGGAAGGGCAGCCAACGTGCCGAGCTGAGCCACCCGACATCCTCGGCGTCACCGTGCAATGTCACCAGAACCAGAACCTGCAGTGCCAGCAGCGTGACATAAGTGCCGAAAGACGAGACAGACTCCCCAACCCACAACCGCCAGAAGGCCGGAGGTAGCACGCTCCGCGTCGTTCGGGTCATCATCCCCAGCCTCACCTCGCGCCCTATGCACAGGATCGAATGGAACAGATGTTGCCAGCACGCAAGAGCACCGCTGGGAGGGCGCCGCTACTGGTCCTTTTCGGCAGCAACGGTGTGTGCTCTCAACACCGTTATCAGACCCCGGCGACCTCGTCCTCACCGCCGGGCAGTACCACGCTGCCAAGCCCGGCATTGTAGGAGTGCAGCCGCCACCGGTCGGCGAACCGGTGCAGCATCACCCAATGACAGTTGCTGACGCCGGTGAGCACCGACCAGTGCGCGCTGGGCAGCCCGAGCAGCACACCGGTGAGCCCGACGATCAACCCGCCGTGGGCCACCAACAACGCCCGGCGGTGGGTTCCGCGATCCAGATCGGTGACGACGCCGAGCGCCCGCTGCGCCACCTGGGCCCGGGACTCGCCGGCCGGCGGGGCGAAATCGGCGCTGGAGGATCGCCACTGTTCCCACAGGCCGGGCCAGCCGTCCACCACTTCTTCCCGGGTGAGTCCTTCCCAGTCGCCCAGCGAGGTTTCCCGGAGCCGCGGGTCGGTGGACACCGGCAGGGCGGTGAGCGCCGCGGTCGGTGCCGCCGTCTGCTGGGCGCGCTGCAGATCGGAGGAGATGATGACGTCCGGCGCCAATGCGGCCACCGACGGCGCCGCCTCCTCCGCTTGCTGGATACCGGTCTCGTTCAACGGGATGTCCCGATGTCCCTGCAGCCGGAGTGCGGCGTTCCAGTCGGTTTCCCCGTGTCGCAGCAGGATCAGGTGCTCCACCGTCACCGCTGTTCGTTGTCCGTACCATCGTCGGTGCGGTCGTCCGAGCCGTCATGGGAGCTGTCGGGCTTCGCCGCCTCGGCCGGCGGTGCTGCCCGGTCGGTGAACGGGATCGCCGGACAGTCCTTCCACAGCCGGTCCAGCGAGTAGTAGACGCGTTCCTCGGCGTGCTGGACATGCACCACCACGTCGATGAAGTCGAGCAGAACCCAGCGGCCGTCCCGCTCCCCTTCCCGCCGCACCGGCTTGTATCCGGCCTCACGCATTTTCTCCTCGACGCCGTCGACAATGGCGCCGATCTGACGTTCGTTGGATCCGGTCACCACCACGAAACAGTCGGTGATCGCCAATCGATCCGACACGTCGATGATGGTGATGTCGGTCGCCAGCTTGTCGGCTGCCGCCTGAGCGGCGATGGTGGCGAGGTCGCGGGCGGTGTCGGTAGCGGTCACTGCTCTCCCTGAGTCTCGGTGGTGATCAATGCGGTGCGGTACAGACCGTATTTCCCGATGTACTGCACGACTCCGTCCGGCACCAGGTACCAGACCGGTTCGCCGCGGCGCACCCGATCGCGGCAGTCGGTGGACGAGATCGTCATCGCCGGCACCTCGATCATGCTGACGGCGCCGGCCGGCAGGTTGCCGTCGTCCAACGGATAGCCGGGCCTGGTGACGCCGATCATGTGCGCCAGCGACAGGATCTCCTCGACGTCTTTCCAGCCCATGATCTTGGCCAGCGCATCGGCGCCGGTGATGAAGAACAGTTGGGCATCGGGATCGGCGGCATGCAGATCGGCCAGGGTGTCCCGGGTGTAGGTCGGTCCGGGCCGATCGACATCCACTCTGGAGACGGTGAATCGGGGGTTAGCCGCGGTGGCGATCACCGTCATCAAGTACCGATGTTCGGCCGACAACACGTCTTCGTCGTCCTTCTGCCACGGCCGCCCGGTCGGCACGAACACCACCTCGTCCAGCCCGAACCGGTCGGCGACCTCCGAGGCGGCCACCAGGTGACCGTGATGGATCGGGTCGAAGGTACCGCCCATCACGCCGACCTTGCGCCGCACCCCGGCCAGAGCGCGATTCATTCAGCTACCCCTGATCTGGCCGGATCCGGTGACGACGTACTTGCTGCTGGTCAATTCGGCCAGCCCCATCGGGCCGCGGGCGTGCAACTTCTGGGTGGAGATGCCGATCTCGGCGCCGAACCCGAACTCGCCGCCGTCGGTGAAGGCCGTCGAAGCGTTGACCATCACCGCGGCCGCATCCACCCGGGCGGTGAAAATCGCTGCGGCGGAAAGGCTCTCGGTGACGATCGCCTCGGTGTGCCCGGTTCCGTGATCGTCGATGTGCGCGATGGCAGCGTCCAGGTCGTCGACCACGGCCAGCGCGATGTCCAAGGTGAGGAACTCGCCGTCGAAGTCGTCGGCGACAGCGCGAACGGTCTGCCGATGGGCGGCCATCAAGTCGAAGGTGTCGGTGTCGGCATGCACCGTGACGCCGGCGTCGTGCAGCGCCGAGACCAGTTCCGCAAGCAGGTCGTCGACCCGATCACGATGCAGCAGAACAGTTTCCGCCGCATTGCAGACGGACGGCCGCCGGGACTTCGAGTTGACCACTATGTCGATCGCCATCCGGGCATCTGCCGAAGCATCGACATACACATGGCAGTTTCCGACGCCGGTCTCGATCACCGGCACGGTGGAGCCGGACACCACCGACGAGATCAAGCCGGCCCCACCGCGCGGGATGATCACATCGACCAAACCGCGCGCCGTCATCAGGTGGGTGACGGAACTGCGGTCGGTGCCCGGCACCAGCTGGACGAAATACTCCGGTAGCCCGGCGGCCACCCCGGCGGTGTGCAGCAACTCCACCAGCGCCGAATTGGATCGGTGAGCGGAAGCGGATCCGCGCAGCAGTGCGACATTGCCGGACTTCACCGCGATCACGGTGGCATCGACGGTGACGTTCGGCCTGGCCTCATAGATCATCGCGACCACGCCCAGCGGTACCCGGATCTGGTTGAGGCGCAGTCCGTTCGGCAGCACCGAGCCGCGGATCTGCTGGCCGATCGGGTCCGGAAGCGTGGCCACCAGCAGCACGGAGTCGACGATGTCATCGATCCGACCGGCAGTGAGCCGCAGCCGGTCCACCAAGGACGGCTCCATCCCGGCAGCCTCGGCCGCCGCCACGTCCTCGGCGTTGGCGCTCAGCACTCGATCCGCTCGGTCCCGCAGCGCCGATGCCATGGCCTGCAAGGCCTTTTCCTTCTCGGCCGGCTTCGCGCCGGCCAACGACCGGGCCGCAACTCTGGCTCGGCGGGCGCAGTCCAGCACCTGCTCGCGGGATGCGGTCATTGCCTGCGCAGTGGTCGTCATTGGCTCTCGGATGGTCGTCACGGGCTGTCGCCGATGGTCGGGAACCCACGGGAGGCGAACGGGGTACCGGGCGCCATCATCACCAGGTCGTCGGCGTGCACCACCGGCCGTCGCCGCGCAGGTGGCAGATCGGAGAGCTTGTGTCCGATGATCGCCGGCAGTTCCGAGGCATCGTAGGAGACGAAACCCCTGGCCACGATGGCGCTCTCGGTGTCGACCAGGTCAACCACGTCACCCGATTCGAAATCGCCGTTGGCGCTGACGATCCCGGCCGGCAGCAACGACTTGCGGCGGCCGACGGCGTCCACGGCGCCGGGGTCCAGGACCAGCGAGCCGAGCGCGTTGGCCGCGTACCGGAGCCACAACAACCGGGTGCCGGTCCGTCGTCCGGAGGCCGCGAAGGCGGTGCCGGCGCTCGGTCCGGAGTCCGAGGGCGTCAACACCAGTCCGGCCGACTCGGCGGCCGCCAGCACCACCGGAATGCCGGCGTTCATGGCAGTGACCGCGGCGGTGAGTTTGGAGTCCATCCCGCCGGTGCCGACCGCACTGGAGGATGCACCGACAGCGATCCGATCGAGTTCCGCCGTCCCGGAGACTTCGCGCACCGCAACCGATCCGGGATCGGTCGGCGCGCCGGTGTAGAGCGCATCGACGTCCGACAGCAGTATCAGCGCATCGGCCCGGACCAGGTGGGCCACCAGCGCGGCCAACCGGTCGTTGTCGCCGAACTTGATCTCGGCGGTGGCCACCGTGTCGTTCTCGTTGACCACCGGCACCACGCCGTAGGACAACAGCTTGTCGAAGGTGCGCTGCGCGTTGCGGTAGTGCGAGCGGCGGACCACATCGTCGCTGGTCAGCAGAACCTGACCGACGGTCAACCGGTACCGGCCGAAGGACAGCGCGTACCGGGCGGCCAGCTGCTGCTGGCCCACCGAGGCGGCTGCCTGTTGAGTGGCCAGGTCCCGCGGCCGCCGGGACAGGTGCAGCGGCGCCAGTCCGGCGGCGATGGCACCGGAGGACACCAGCACCACCTGGGTGCCGGCCATGGTGCGGGCGGCGACCGCGTCCACCACGGCATCCAACCGCTGCGGATCCAGGCCGCCGGCCGCGGTGGTCAGCGACGACGATCCGACCTTGACCACCAGGCGGTGACCGGTGCCGACCGCCACCCGGGCGGGCGACATCGACGGTGGCGTCCGGTCAGTTCTCGTCATCGGCCGCATCATCGACCGGAACGACGGCAGCGGGGTACTCGGCGCCGGCCGGCTCGAACTCGGCGACCAGACCGTCCCACTCGTGGCCCTCCACCGGCAGCCCACGGCGCAGTCGGTGCATCGCCTTGCGTTCGGCCGCTCCGATCCGGTGCACACCGGCGAGTCGTTCATCGGTGCCGCGGCCGCCGTGTGGCACGCCGGCAGCGGCCGCCGACATCGGTTCGAATTCGAAGGACACCGCGCCGACGGTGACCGAGGCGCCCGGCTCGGCGCCCAGTGCGACCAGCCGGTCCTCCACCCCGAGCTTGGCCAACCGGTCGGCCAGGAAGCCGACGGCTTCCTCGTTGTTGAAGTCGGTCTGCCTGATCCAGCGTTCCGGCCGCTCCCCGTGCACGATGAAACCGCCGGCAACCTCCGGATCCGCCTCGACCGAGAACTGTTGTTCGTCAACCGGTTTCGGCCGGACCACGATCCGTTCGGCGACTGCTGCCGGCCGGGCGATCCGATCGGCGGCGACGATCTCGGCGAGCGCGTAGCGCAGTTCCTTGAGGCCCTCGTGGGTGGCGGTGGACACCTCGAACACCCGGTAACCGGCGGCCTCGAGGTCAGGACGGACGAATTCTGCCAGTTCCCTGGCCTCCGGTACGTCGATCTTGTTCAGCACCACCAGCCGCGGCTTCTCGGCCAGATCGATGGCCAGCGACGGGGTGTACTGGGACAGCTCGGACTCCAGGGCAGCAATGTCGGAGGCCGGGTCGCGGTCACCCTCGAAAGTCGCGCAATCGACCACGTGGGCCAGTACGGCGCAGCGTTCGATGTGCCGCAGGAACTCCAGGCCCAGTCCCTTGCCCTGGCTGGCACCGGGGATCAGGCCCGGGACGTCGGCGATGGTGAATGTCTGTTCGCCGGCCTCGACCACCCCGAGATTGGGCTCCAGGGTGGTGAACGGGTAGTCAGCGATCTTCGGACGTGCCGCTGACAGCACCGACACCAGGGACGACTTGCCCGCGCTGGGAAATCCCACCAGACCGACATCGGCAACGGACTTGAGTTCGAGGGTGATCTCGGCCGTCTCGCCGGGCTCGCCCAGCAGCGCAAAGCCCGGGGCTCGGCGGGACTTGGAGGCAAGAGCGGCGTTGCCGAGGCCGCCATGTCCACCCTTGGCGGCGATGTACCGGGTGCCGGCGCCGATCAGATCGGCGAGCATCTTGCCCTGCTCGTCGAGCACCACGGTGCCGTCCGGCACCCGCATCTCCAGCGGGCCGCCGTTGGCACCGTCTTTGTGGTCGCCGGCGCCCTGTTTGCCGCTGCCGGCCTTGGCATGCGGCCGGAAGTGGAAGTCCAACAGGGTGTGCACGTTCGGGTCGACGATCAGCAGCACGTCACCACCGTTGCCGCCGTTACCACCGTCCGGACCACCGAGCGGCTTGAACTTCTCCCGGTGCACGGACGCGCAGCCGCGACCACCGTCACCGGCCTGCAGATGCAGGACCGCCCGGTCGACGAAACGCGCCATGACTACCTTTCTCGAGGGTGGACCTTCCATGCTTCCACGCCAGGGTGCCGCTGGTGTTGCGGATTGCTGCTTGGCTGTCCCGCCGATGTGCCCGGCGAGGATCAACCTCGCACATTCTGTGACGGATGTGACAGGAAGTGCACCGAAGATCCTCGAAGCCGAAGTTGATCCTCGCCAGGAATCACTCGCCAACGTCGTCGGGTCAACGACGGCGGCCACCGACAATGTCGACGAAACAACAGAAGGGCGGTCCGGAGATCCCGGACCGCCTCTGGTGTCGGATGCTGCGTATTCGGTCCGGTCAGGCCACCGGCTCGGCGACCGGCACGTCCTGAACGATGTTCACGATCTTGCGGCCGCGCTTACTGCCGAACTCGACCGCACCGGGGATCAACGCGAACAGCGTGTCGTCCTTGCCGCGGCCGACACCGGCGCCCGGGTGGAACTTGGTGCCGCGCTGCCGCACCAGGATCTCGCCGGCCAGCACGACCTGGCCACCGAAGCGCTTGACGCCCAGGTACTGGGCGTTGGAGTCGCGACCGTTGCGGGAGCTGGATGCACCCTTCTTATGTGCCATAACTGATGCCTCTCAGCTTCTCGGTTTCTCGAAAGACCTGGTCAGTGCCCGACAGCGATGCCGGTGACCCGCAGCTTGGTCAGCGGCTGACGGTGCCCCTGACGCTTGTGATAGCCGGTCTTGTTCTTGAACTTGTGGATGACGATCTTCGGACCCTTGGTGTGCTCCAGGATCTCGCCGGAGACGCTGACCTTGGCCAGCGCGTCTGCGGTCGCCGTCACCTCGGAGCCGTCGACCAGCAGCAGAGCCGACAGCGAGACCGAATCGCCCGCTGCAATCTCCAGCTTCTCGACCTCGATGACGTCACCCTCGGCGACCTTGTACTGCTTGCCGCCGGTTGAGATGATCGCGTACATCGCGGATGTGCCTTCCGTCTCGCTGCAGTCTGGAACTGCGTCAGGTGTGCGTGCTCAGCTGGTCTTGGTGGTGTCGTCGCCGCAGTGCGCCGGTGTCAGCTGGACAACACTGAGCTGGACAACTGGCCAACATTGAGCTGGACAACATAAGGGCCGCCGACCAGCGGCGGACCGACTGCCAACGATACGCGGTGCGCCCGCCACAGACAAACCGGCCGAACGTCCCGCGATCGCGATCAGCCAGCGCTCTGACCGGCCGAGTCAGCTGCGCTGGTGACCAGGATCGGTTCGGCACTGCCGGCCGGACCGGCCGGCCGGCTGGCTGCCCGACGCCGTCGAGCTCGGGGGGCAGGAGCCGCCGGTGGCTGTGCTGCGGCGGGTTCCGGCGCTGCTGCAGCGGCGGGTTCCGGCGCTGCTGCCGGGACGTCCGGAGCCGATGGTGGGATCGCCGCAGCCGGTGCCGGCAGCTCGATAGCGTCGGTCGACGGGCCGACCGGAGCATCCGATCCGTCGGTGTCGGCCGGCGCCACCCTGACCGCTGCCTTCCGCCGGTTCCTGGACCGCTTGGGGGCTGCGGTCTTCTCGGTGTCGGTCTTCTCGGTGTCGGTCTTCTCGGTGTCGGTCTTCTCGGCGTCGGCGTTCTCTGCACTGGCATTTTCGGCGCCGTCGTTCTCTGCGCCGCTCTGCTCGATGACGGCAGCCACCGCGTCCCTGGCCTCGTCGGCTACGGGGGGAACGTCGGTCACCAAGCCATCGGCGGCCTGGGCCCCGACCTGCTGATCGTCACCGGAGCGGGTGGCGGCCGCTGCTGCCAGCGGCGACCGGGGGCCGCGCGGATCTGCCTTCAGGGTGGTGATCCTGGCGATCGGCTCGGCCGGCTCGCTGTCCGCGGTGCGCTTGCGCTCGCGGCGTTTCTTGCCGGTGGTGATCTTGCCCGCGTCGGAATCGGTCGGGGTGTGGTCGACCGGGATGTCGCGCAGCACGATGCCGCGGCCGTGGCAGTGGTCGCAGGTTTCGGAGAATGCCTCGACCAGACCGGTGCCCATCCGCTTGCGGGTCATCTGAACCAGGCCGAGCGAAGTGACCTCGGCGACCTGGTGCCGGGTGCGATCGCGACCGAGGCACTCGGTGAGCCGGCGCAGCACCAGGTCCCGGTTCGATTCCAGCACCATGTCGATGAAGTCGACGACGATGATGCCGCCGATGTCCCGCAGCCGGAGCTGACGGACGATCTCCTCGGCCGCCTCCAGGTTGTTCTTGGTGACGGTCTCCTCGAGGTTGCCCCCCGAGCCGGTGTACTTGCCCGTGTTCACGTCGACCACCGTCATCGCCTCGGTGCGGTCGATCACCAGTGAGCCGCCGGACGGCAGGTGCACCTTACGTTCCAGCGCCTTGGCGATCTGTTCGTCGATCCGATAGGCACTGAAGACGTCGCGGGAGGCGTCGCCGCCGTTGTCGAAGCGTTCGACCCGTTCGGACAATTCCGGCGCGACCTGGTCGACATAGCCGGACACCGATTCCCAGGTGTCCTCGCCGTCGATGATCAGCCGGTTGATGTCGGAGTTGAACAGGTCGCGGACCACCTTGATCAGGGTGTCGGGCTCGGCCGACAGTTGACTGGCCGACGCCGACTTCTTGGTGCCGTCGCTGATCGCCTTGATCTCGTCCCACTGGGTCTTCAGCCGTTCGACGTCTCGAGCCAGCTCGTCCTCGGCGACCCCTTCGGCGGCAGTGCGGATGATGACTCCGGCGTCGTCGGGGACGATCCGGTCCAGGATGCCCTTGAGTCGCTTGCGCTCGGTGTCCGGCAGCTTGCGGGAGATGCCGGTGGCGCCGCCTGCCGGTACGTAGACCAGGAAGCGTCCCGGCAGCGAGATCTGGGTGGTGAGCCGAGCACCCTTGTGGCCGACGGGGTCCTTGGACACCTGCACCAGCACGGTGTCGCCGCTGGACAGCGCGGTCTCGATCCGACGGGCCTTGCCGGACAGTCCGCTGGAATCCCAGTTCACCTCGCCGGCGTAGAGCACCGCGTTACGGCCACGGCCGATGTCGACGAAGGCCGCCTCCATCGACGGCAGTACGTTCTGCACTTTGCCGAGATAGATGTTGCCGATCATCGATGCCGAGCCGGCCCTGGAGACGAAGTGCTCGACCAGGATGTTGTCCTCCAGCAGCGCCACCTGGGCCAGGTCGCCGCGCTGGCGGACGGCCATCACCCGGTCGACGGACTCCCGGCGGGCCAGGAACTCGGCCTCGGTCAGAATCTGCGGGCGACGACGGGAGTCGCGGGTGTCGCGCCGTCGCTGACGCTTCGCCTCCAGTCGGGTCGACCCCTTGATGCCCTGCACCTCCGAGGATGCCGATGAACCGGCCGCCTCGCCGCTGCGTGGTTCGCGGACGTGCACCACGGTGTTGTCCGGATCGTCCTCACGGGTGTTCTCGTCGCCCCCGGTGCCGCTACGGCGGCGCCGCCGACGCCGCCGACGGGTGCCGTCACCGGATTCGCCCGACTCACCATCGGCATCTGTGTCGGCATCCGCGTCGTTGTCTGGGTCGGATTCGTCAGCGGACTGCTCGGCGGCATCGTTGCTCTTCTTGGCGGCTCGGCGGGCGGGCTTCTCCGCTGTCGGCTGATCGTCGCGATCGTCATTCTCGCTTTGCTCGGCGAGGTCGTCATCGGCCTTGCCGCGTCCGCGCCGGCCGCGGCGTCGGCGCCGGCGACCGGCCGATTCCGGCGAGTCGCCGTCATCGGCCGCCGGGCCCGTGCCATCGGCAGCATCGGCTTCGGGCCTGGCCTGCTCGGCCTCGAGGGTCGGGTCCTGGTCGGCTGCCGGCTTTCGGCGGGACCGGGATCGGGATCGGGTCGGCTGGTCGACCGGGGCCGCGTCCTCGCCGCTATCGATCTCCGGCACAGCGGCCGATCCGGACTCGTCGTCGGCGGGCCGGGCCTTTCGGGTACGGGCCGGTGTGGTGGCCCGCGCCGGATCCGGCTCCAGGAACAAGGCCATCGCGCCCGGCGCAGCGCTGGAGGTGGCCGATCGTTCGGCGACCCGCTTCCCGGCGGCCCGGGATGCCGGTTCGGCAGCGGCGTCAGCAACGGGCTCGGTACCGGAGTCGGCGCTGCCGATCAAGGCGGTCAACAACGCGATGGCTGCGGCCCGGTCGACCGACGACGAGGCGGCCTTGGCGGCCACCCCGCGCTCGGCGAGCGCGGCGATCAATTCTTTGCTGGACAGGCCCGTGCGTTTCGCGAGTTCGTGGACTCGCGGCTTCGGGGGCAGATCGGCAAGCGCTTGGGTGAGTGCGCTGTTGGTCGAAGTGTTCTCGGTCATTCAGTTGGTTCCTCTCGAGGCCCCCGGGCGCGTACAGACGCGTCCGCACAGGGGTGTGACGTTGTGGTTCTGCGGCGCTGACCATCGAGATGGGCGAGCCGCAGGAAGTCTGCGGATAGCACCTCACCGTTCCCCGCTCCGCACGCTCGCCCCACTCGACGACTGTCACTCGTCGGGGGCGGCACCAGTTGAGGGTCCAGCGGCTGCCTGGTCCTGAGTATCCCACACCCGAGCCGGTCCGGGTTGCAGAGTGGGCATCAACGGGGGTGCTGGCGGGGCTGATCCACCGGTGGGTGGCGGCCCATCGGTTCCGGCTGCCGGGTGGAACACCGCAGTGCGTCGACACGCCTCGGCCCCGCATTCCGACCCGGTAGCCGGTGTCAGGAGGCGACCGCGGCCGGTCGGCCGGCGTCCACCGCGCTGCGCCGGCGGGATCTGGTGACCAGCAGACCGATCGCCGCCACCGCCACTCCGATGGCACCGGCCACCAGGAAACCTGATTGCCAACCCCCGTGGTCGATGGCGAAGCCGATCACCGGGGCGCCGATCGCCGTGCCGCTGGTCAGCGCCGAACCGTGCCAGCCCATCGCCTCGCCGCGCACGGCGGCCGGCACTGCCCGGCTCAGGTTGTCGATGGTGGCGGTGATGGCCGGCGCACAGAACAAGCCACTGACGAACAACAGCGCCGCCAGCCACCACCGGTCTCCGACCAGCGCCAACGGCAGGGTGGTCAGGCCGAGCAGACCGACCAGGACGAACGCCGACAGGTTGCGTTTCATCGCGCCGTAGATCAGCCCACCGACCGCCGAGCCGGCGCCCCAGATCGCCAGGATCCAGCCGATCGACGACTGGTGCCCCATCGCCCGCAGGCTGGCCACGATGCCGACATCGCCGCCGGTCAACACCACGGTGGCCGTCATCGATGCGGCGATGATCGCGAGCACCGTCGGCGACATCCAGCTCCGCGCACTGATCTTCTCACTGCGGCCGGAGCCATCGACGGTCGATCGGGCCGCGTTCTCGCTCTCGCTCAACAACGGCGGATTCAGCAACCACAACGCCAACCCGCCGAGCACGCTGAGCAGTTCGCACACCATTAGTGCCCACGAGGTGTTCCAGTAGGTGGCGGCCAGTACCCCGAGCGCCGGTCCGATCATGAAGGACAGCTCGACGGCCACCGAGTCCAGCACCAGCGCGGTCTTGCGCTTGTCGTCATCGACGACGCTGATCAGCACCTGTCGAATGATCGAGAAGGTCGGCACCACGAACAGCCCGGCCACGAAGACCAACGGCAGCAGCGCCCAGTAGCCCAGCCATGGCGCGATGCTCCAGCACACGGTGAGTACCAACAATGACGGCAGAACTGTTGCCCGCAGCCCGATCCGGTCCAGCAGCCGACCGCGCCAAGGTCCGCTGACGGCGGAGGCGATGGTGGAGGCAGCGGTGACCACCCCGGCCTGGGTGTAGGACCTGTCCAGATGCGAGACGACGTGCAGGGTGATGATCACCGCGCCTGCCCACATCGGAATGCGGATCAGCAGCCCGACGATCAGCGTTCGTCTGGCGGCAGGCATCCGCAGGATGCCCGCATAACCGGAGAAGCCCATCTTCGTCATTGCAGCAGCAGCTTCTCGAGCCGGCGAGCGGTGATCAGGATGCCGATCACCGCCATCACCACGAAATACGCTGCGTGGCCGAGCATTCCGAGGCCGACCGCGCCGAGCGTCAAGCTGCGCATCAACTCGATCCCGTGGAACAGCGGCAGACACTCCACGATGATCTGCACGCCGCGCGGGTAGACGCCCAGCGGATAGAAGGTGGTGGAAAACAGGAACATCGGCGTCATCGCCGTGGTCACCCAGTCCAAATGCTGGAAGGTTTTCAGGAAGGTGGTGATGGCCATCCCGATGGCGGCGAAACCGAGAGCGATCAGGATCGCTGCCGGCACCGCCAGCAGCGCCCACACCGAATGCAGCAGGCCCATGCAGAGCATGACGATCTCGAAAGCGGTGGCGTATAACGCTCCTCGACCGAGTGCCCAGCCGATCTCGCCCAGCGCGACGTCCATCGGGCCGAGCGAGGTGGCCAGCATGGCGTCGTAGGTCTTGGCGTAACGGAGCTTGAAGAAGACGTTGACGGTCGAGTCGAAGATGGCGCCGTTCATCGCCGAGGTCGCCAGCAACGCGGGCGCGATGTAGGACGCATAGCCGACCGGTCCGGTCGGGCCCTGCACGGTGCCGATCAGTGCACCGATCCCGGCGCCCATCGCGACCAGGTAGAACAGCGGCTCGAAGAAGCCCGAGATGATGGTCCAGCGGAAGGCCTTGCTGGTGCGCAATGCCCGCTCCAACACCACCTGCGACCGACCGGCGTACAGCTGCAGCGGAATGACCCGCAACAGCAGTGGGCCGGGTGATGGACGAGCGTCCCGGTCGCGGAGTGGGTGGTGATGAGCATCGAGGAGCGACATCTACAGCACCAACCGTCGTTCGAACTGCCGGCGGGCGAAAAGGAAACCGGTCACCGACAGTGCCAGCAACACCACCAGATGCAGCGTCACCTGCCAGCCGGGCAGCCCGCCGAGCGCAGCACCGCGGGCAAGCTCGTTGCCGTGCCACAGCGGCGAGCAGAAGGCAAGCCAACGGACAGCCACCGGCAACTGATCGATCGGGAAGAACGACGCCGAGAACAACGACATCGGCATGATGCCGAAACGCAGCACCATGTTGAAGGCCATCGCTGCGTCGTCGTCGATGGTGGCCGCCAACGCCATGATCCAGACCCCGCAAGAAAGGGCGGTGAGCACGGCGACCGGGATCATCAGCAGCCCGGCCGGACCACCGGCCGCCCTGAAGATCAGCAGCACCAGGAAGTAGAGGATCGCCGAGAACAACAGCCGGGTGCCGAAGAACATCACGTGCGCGTCGGCGGCCACCGACGGGGTGACCGGTGTCGAGGTGATCCCCCACAATGTCCGATGCCACTTGAATCGGCCGAAGGTGGCGAAACTCGCTTCGCTGAAGGCGACCTGCAGGGCAGCCGCGCAGAGCAGCGCCGGGCCGATGAACTGCACGTACGGCACTCCGCCGAGCGCCGCCGTGCCGCGCTTGTTGATCAACGACCCCATGCCGAGACCCAGCGCCAACAGGTACAGCAGTGGTGCGCCGGCAGCCTCGGCCAGACCGGACCAGAAGTAGGGTCGCCAGCTCCGCAGCAGGTACTCCCAGACCCGCCAGCGGTAGGTCCAGCTCGACATCGGCCTGCTGATGTGCTGATCGACGGCGCGGTCGCCGGATGTCTTGTCCGCTGCCGTCATCAGTCCACCAGACTCCGGCCGGTGAGGCGCAGGAAAACGTCCTCCAACGTCGACCGGCGGACCAGCGCCGACACCGGCTCGATACCGGCGGCATGCGCTGCCTCCAGCGTTTCGTCGCCGTCCGGGGTGTAGAGCAGCAGCCGGTCGGGCAGCACCTCGACCCGCTCGGCCAGCGAGTTTGCGATCGACTCGGCCGCGTGCTGGGTACCGGGGACGAAGCGTAGTTCGACGACCTCACGGGTGGAGTACTGGGCGATCAGGGCGGTCGGCGAACCCTCGGCCACGATCCGGCCGCCGTCCATCACCACCAGTCGGTCGCAGAGCTGCTCCGCCTCGTCCATGTAGTGCGTGGTGAGCACCAGCGTCACCCCAGCCTGTTTGAGCCGGAACAGCTTGTCCCACAAGACGTGTCGCGCCTGTGGATCCAGTCCGGTGGTCGGCTCGTCGAGCAACAGCATCTCCGGGTCGTTGACCAGCGAACGGGCGATGGTGAGTCGACGCTTCATTCCGCCGGACAGTGCGGTGACCTTCGCCTTGGCCTTGTCGGTCAACTGGGCGAACTCCAGCAGCTCGTCGGCCTTCGCCCAGCAGTACGGCTTGGCGAAACCGAAATAGCGGGCATAGATGAACAGGTTCTCCCGGACGGTGAGTTCCTCGTCCAGGTTGTCCTGTTGCGGCACCACGCCGAGCCGGTCCCGGATGGCGATGCCCTGACTGTTCGGGTCCATCCCGAGGATGGACAGCTCGCCACCGGACCGTGGCGACACACACGCCACCATCCGCATGGTGGACGACTTACCGGCACCGTTCGGCCCGAGGAATCCGAAGGCCTCGCCCCGCGGGATCGTCAGATCGATGCCGCGGACGGCATGCACCGTGTCGCCATTCTTGGCGTCGAAGGACTTGGAGAGGTTGCGAGCGATGATCATCGGGGCGGTGTCGGGGGCTGGTGCTGCTGTCACCGGCCGGACGCTACCCGTCGACACCGACGGGAATAAACCGCAATATCTTCGTCCGAGGCTCGCGAGTGAATTTGACCCGGTTCACCCGGTTGAGCGGACCGAGCGCTGCGGACGCTGTTGGCCAGGGTGTCGGCGACCAGCCGGGTGACGCTGCGGAACGAACTGGCCGCTCGGTGAGAGCGATCCCGCGTGGGCGCTTGCGGCAGATCCGAATCGCTGGGGAACCAGGCACCTTGCTGCGGCCGTCCTGATGATGATGGAGTCGTGGTCGGCGCTTCGAAGCGGATGCGGGTGGAAGCACACTCGGTTGTATAGTGCAGGCAGCAATGATATTATCGAACACATGATCGATACACTGGCCGCTGGTCTGGCCGCTGATCTGGCCGCTGATCTGGCCCCGGATCGGGCCCCGGATCGGGCCGCTGATCTGGCCGAGGAGTTGCGGTGGACCGGCCGGCCGGACTGCGAGGAACCGGACTGGGACGAGTTCGACCTGTCGATGGACCAGTGGCTCAACCGGTCCATCGACGATTTCTGCCGGCAGCTGGCCGCCGCACCGACCGCCCGGATGGGCCGCGACCAGATCGACCGAATCGCGGCACTGGAGCGGCTCCGCGCTGTCACCGCCGCCGCCCAGACAGTCGAGGAAGTCGCATTCGCGAAGCAGCAACGGGCCGAGCAGGTCGCCGCCGGTGTGTCGGCCCGAAACCTGGGTCGGGGTATCGCCGAACAGATCGGCTTCGCCCGCCGGATCTCACCGGCCGCCGCCGCCTTTCACCTCGGCACCGCCGCTGCCCTGACCCAACGTCTACCCGCCGCGTTGGCCCAGCTGCGCCGCGGCGCGATCTCCGAAGCGCAATGCCAGATCCTGGCCACCAAGACCTCACACCTGACCGCCGCGGACGCGGCGATCGTGGACGCCGCGACCGCGGAGCGGATGGACGGCTGGAACCTCCGCCAAACCGAACAAGGCGTCCAACACGCCGCCTACGCCATCGATCCCCGCGGCTTCGTCGACCGCCGCGGGCGGGCAAAGGCCGACCGGCGGGTCTGGACCCGGCCGGCACCGGACTGCATGGCCATCGTGTCTGCGCTGCTACCCGCCGCCCAAGGCGTCGCCGTGTACGCCCACCTGAACGCTGCCGCCCGCACCGCCCGCGGCCAGGGCGACGCCAGAACCCTGGGCCAACTCATGGCCGACACTCTGGTCGAACGCACCACCGGACAATCCGCAGCACACCTGGTCCCGATCGAAGTGAACCTGACCATCACCGAAGACAGCCTGTTCGACAACGGCGACACCCCCGCCTGGCTGCAGGACTACGGCCCACTACCCGCCGAACACGCCAGAGCCGTCATCGCCGGCGAGCCACCCGAGCCGCCTCAATCGGCGGCCAGGCAGGATGAGCTGCCTGCACTGCCCACTGCTACGTCCGCCGAATGGAAGCGCTCCTCGGCCTGGATCCGGCGGATCCTTACCGACCCGATCACCGGTGTCGCCACCAACATCGACAGCCGGCACCGGGAATTCGACGGCCTCGCCCGACAATTCATCACCCTGCGAGATCGGAGCTGCCGTCAGCCCTATTGCACCGCCCCGATACGACATGCGGATCACCTGGTGCCGGTCCGTCGGAGCGGCCCGACCAGCATCGACAACGGTCAGGGACTCTGCGAACGCGGCAACTACGCCAAAGACATGCCCGGCTGGCATACCAGCACAGGCAATCGACCTGGCGAAGTCATCACCACTACACCGACCGGGCACAGTTACCGCACCCAGCCACCACCCCAGGTCGGCCTACCCGCCCGCACGATCCGAGAATGACGCACCTCCGCAGTCCGGTGATGATTCAGGTCAGGCCGGGCTCCAGCGCGGGCATCAGTTCGCGCAGGGTACGTAAAGCTCTTGCCCGCATTGGCCCGATGCTGCCACGTGGGATGTTCAGGCTGACGCTCAGCTCGTCGTAGGACAACCGGTCGGTGAGCAACTCACACATCAGTCGGCGTTGCCGTTCCGGCAACCGGTCCACTGCCTGCCGGAGGTAGCGGACCCGTTCGGCCTGCTCGACCAACAGCGACGCATCCGGAAAGCTCCCCAGGTCCATCCGGCCGAAGTCCTCCACCAGCACTTCCCGTCGGCGACCTCGGATCAGCGCCAGAGCCTCCCGCCGGGCCGTCACACTCAACCAACCAGGCAACCGGCCCGCTTCGCGCACCGATCCGGCGTTGCGCCACAGCGCCAACCAGGTGCGCTGGACTGCCTCGTCCACGTCGGATGGTCCCGAGACGATCCGGCGTACCGCCAGGCTGACCAGCCGCTGGTAGCGCTCGATCGCTGTTCGCCAGGCCTGCTCGTCGCCGGCAACCAGGCGGGTCAGCAACTCGGCGTCGGTCGGTCCGGTCTCCCCCGGTCCGGTCTCTGTCGGGCCGGTGTCGGCCAACTGGGCTCTGGCCAACTGGGCTCCGGGCGGCCGGGCTCCGGGCGGCCGGGCTCCGGGCGGCCGGGCTGCGGCAGGCAGAGTTGCGGGCGGCCCGACGACCACGGTCACCGATAGGGACGGCGACGGAACGAGTCTGACGGTGCGTTGACGTGGGACGGAGGTGGTGGTGGTCGACATCGGCTTCTCCAGGCATTCGATCAGAAGGGGCATTCCCTGATGGATCGAGTGTCCGGAGTTCGGCCGCCGAGCGGATCCGTAGTACTACCTAATTCCGTCGGATTTCCGTCACTGTTGGTACCTACCCCGATGATCGCTGTTGCTGACGCCGGCCACCACCAACCCACGGCCGCACCGCTGCACTATTTCTCCGGTACCGGAATGGTGGCCGGCTCGCTGGGCGCCCCATCCGGGTGCATCTCGGCCGGCCGCGGACCGCCTGGCTGCGCCCCATCCGGGTGCATCTCGGTCGGCCGCGGGCCGCCGGGCACGGTACCGTCCGGATGCATCTCCTTCTTCGGTCGCGGCTTGCCGTTGTCGGGACCGCCGACGGCGTCGGGGTGCACGGTCATTCCGATCACATCTCTCTCAGGTTCGTTCGGACGCCGGTCGCTCCGGCGTCCGCTCATTCTCGATTGAGTCCTGAACTTCCGCTGTGGATTTATGTCGCGGCAGAAATGACCGTGGCGACGATCGATCCGCCCCGACGGCCGTCAGGTCCCGACGGGCCGCGGTGGCCACCGCCTCGGCCCGCGACCGGACCCCCAGCTTCATCAGGACGTTCGCCACATGGACATCGACAGTCCGCGGGCTGAGGAATAGTCGGGCAGCGATCTGCTTGTTCGTCAGAGCCTGGCTGAGCTCGGCGAGTACCTCACCCTCCCGGCGGGTCAATCCGAACGGGTCTGCTGTTTCCACCGGCCTCCTGCCGGTGGCCGCCAGCTTCACCCGGCTGCGCCGGCCGAGGTCCGCCACCGATGCGGCCAACGGAGCCGCGCCCAATCGGGCAGCCATCGCCTCGGCATCCAGCAGCTGGCTGACCGCCGTCCGGCGATCCGTCTGCATCACCGACTCGGCCCAGCGGTACCGCGAATACGCCTCTTCGTATGGTCTGCCCAATTGGGTCCATTGTTCGGTGACCTGCGGCCACCCGACTCCGACGGCCGCACCGGGAATCTTCGACGATTCCGCCTCGGCCGACCAGCACCAGGCCTGTACCTCAGGCGACGGCGTCCGAGCCTGGATCCTGGTCACCTTGTCCCGCAACTCGATGACGGCGTCGGTGGTTGCCCCGCCGACGCCGTCGCTGCCGACGTTTCGCCGGCCGACGAAAGCCGCCACCCGATCGGCCTCGATCCGCAGGCCGAGAGCACAGGTCCTGGCCAGAGCCCGGTCCTCCGATCCGGTGTCCAGCAGGTCGACCGCCCGGGCGATCCAGCGGGAAGCGCCCGGCATGTCACCGTTCAGCAACGCCCATTCGGCTTCCGCGGTCGCCAGGTCGGCGACCACCGACGGCGAGGCGGCCCGGCCGCCGAGGTAGCCCGCAGCGTCCAGATTCTCCCTGGCCGAATCCTGCTCTCCCCTGGCCATGTCGAGTTCGGCCCTGGCGAGCCGGATCAGCAGAGCCTGACCGGCCGTCACCCCCTCGGCGAACGCCTCGTCACTGAGTTGGGCGGCCTCGTCCCAGCGGCCGGCCAGCCGCAACAACACGATGGCGTTGCTGACCAGCGCAGCCCCGGTGGCAGCGATCGCGTTGTGCCGGCGGGCGGCCGCCAGCGCGTCCACCGCGGTACTGCTGGCTTCCTGGGTGTGTCCGGCGATCAACAGGGCGTAGGCGAGGTTGCCGTTGATCCGTCGCCGATCCTCGTCGTCGCCCCAGGCCGCGGCCAACGGAACGGCAGCCCTGATCAGCTCGATGCCGGATTCCAGGGCGCCGGCGAACACCCGGCACATGCCCAGCACGGCGGTGGCCCTGGCCTGTTCGGCGAGGGCCTCGTTGTCCTGGGCCAACCGGATGGCGGCCGACGCCAGTTGCTCGGCATGCGCATACCGTCCGGTCTGCATGGCCAACCGCGCCCGGGACGCCGCGATGGTCGCCTGCAGCCGGGACGGCGGCAGCGTCAGGCTCAGCGACTCTGCCGTCGCATAGGCCTGGTCGGCGCCCGCGGTGTCGCCGGTGTCCCACAGGCACCGACCGAGACGTTCGGTGATCCTGGCCCGTTCGCCCGGTTCGGCTGCTCGGTCGGCTGCCCGCCGGGCCAGCCGCACGGCGTCGTCGCCGGCACCGGCCCAGCGCGCGGCTTCCGCGGCGTCGGCGAGCAGCCGGCACGACTCGGTCGGCTCGGCCGGACCCTGACCGTTGTCCATCAGGTCGACCACATGCTGATACTGCCGCCAGGCATCGGCGTGGGCGAAGACCCGACGGGCAGTGGCCGCCGCCACCACCGTCGCCTCGAAAGCGGCTTCGGCCCGACCACTGGCTCGCCAGTGCGCCGCCCATTCGGCGGCCGCGCCGGCACCCTCCCGGGTGGACACCAGCTGACCGAGGGCCAGCGCGATCCGATGATGGATCCGCTGTCGTTCACCGGGCAGCATCTCCCGGACCAGCGCCTCCTGGGTCAGCACATGTCGGAAGGCATACCGCTGCTGCCGGTCGACCAGCAGGATCCCCGCTGTGACGCATTCGGCCACCCCGGTGAGCACCTGGTCCTGGGAGAGCCCGGCGATCGCGTCGAGCAGCTGCTGACCGACCGGGCGGCCCAGTACGGCCACGGCGCTGACCACCGCCCGGCCGTCGGTGCCGAGGGTGGCCGCCCGAAGCATCAACACGTCCTGCAACCTCGGCGGCAGTTCCTGCAATTGGCCGGCTTCGATCAATTCCGAGGCGAAGAACGGATTCCCCCCAGATCGTTGTAGCAACGTCCGCAGTTCGTCGGCGGCCGGTGGGTGCCCCGTTTCCTGTTCGAACAGAGTGGCGACGTCCGACTCGACCAGCCGACCGAGCTCGATCCGTCGCACCTGCCGGTGCGCCGAGATGGTCTCCAGCATCCGGTGCGCCGACGGATCGGCGGCCGGCTCGTCGGAGCGGTGGCTGAGCAGGATCAGATGCCGGGGTGGCAGGTTCCGGCCGAGAAAGGCGACCAGTTCGAGTGTGCCGGCGTCACCCCAGTGCAGATCGTCCAGGGCCAGGATCTGCCTACCCGCTGCCGGCCGCAGATCGACCAGCACCTGCAGGATCCGCTCGAACAGGTCACCGCGGTCCTGCGCTGCCGACAATCCGGTGGTGGACAGCCCACTACCGCGCAGCGCAGCAGCGATCGGCGCGTACGGAATAGGTTCGCTCAGCACCATCGTGCAGGCGCCGCGCAGCATCTGATCGCCCTGCGCGGCCGCCCGCAGGCCGAGAACATCGATCAGCGTGCTCTTGCCAATGCCGGCCTCTCCGCTGAGCGTGACGACCACGGCTCGGTCGGTGCAGGCGTCCAGGGCAGCCAACAACGACCCGACCTGATCGGCGCGCCCCACCAGACGGTCGGCGGAAGCCACCGTGTCCACCCCCCCCATTGTCCTGGAAAGTTGCTGCCGTCGAACTAGACCAAACGGGCAGGCAATCGCGCGAACGGGCGAATATCGTGCCGTCCGCCAGTGGTGGCCACCGCAGGCATTCGGTAGCCGGCCGCCCGGCCGAGGATCAGCGGTCTCCCGCGACCCGGCCGGGCAGCGCCGCCCAGAGGAAGACCTCGTCCAGATCATCCTCGTCGGCCTGCCGGATCCAACCGGGTCGACGGCCCCACTCGGCGAACCCGAACCGGGCAAAGAAATCGGCCAGCCGGTGCCCGTCCCGGACCGACACCGTCACCCGTTCCAGCCCGAGTTCGGTGGCCAGCGCAAGGATCTCGGTCATCACCCTGGTGCCGAGCCGGCCACCCTGCAGCGCCGGATCGACCATCACGGCGGTGATCTCGCCGGTATGAGCGGCCAGCCCGGTGCCGGCGGTCACCCTGACGAATCCGACCAGCTGCCGGTCGGCAATCAACGCCACCGCCTGGCTGCGACCGTCCCGCAGCTCGGCGACGACGCCGGCCGCCTTCGCGGCCACCTCCGGTCGCGCAGCGGTCGAGGTGCAGCCGACGGCGCCACCGGCCAGCGACACCGTGTGCCACAGGCTGGTCAGGGCCCGGGCAAACTGACTGTCGGACGGCATCGTGCCATCCGGACCTACCCGATGGGCGGTGATTTCCGGCAGTGCGTCGGCCGGAAGATGCGGCCGCGTCACAGGTTCGGAAACCAGAGCCCGATCTCCCTGGCTGCCGACTCCGCCGAGTCACTGCCGTGCACCAGGTTGAACTGGGTCTCCAGGCCGAAGTCGCCGCGGATGCTGCCCGGGGCGGCCTTCTCCACCGGATCGGTGCCGCCGGCCAGCTGCCGGAACGCCGGGATCGCCCTGCTCCCCTCGATCACCGCCGCCACCAGCGGGCCGGAGGTGATGAAGGAGACCAGGTCGGCGAAGAACGGCTTCTCGGCGTGCTCGGCGTAGTGCTCCCTTGCCACCTGCTCGTCGGCCACCCGCAGCTCGAGCGCGACGATCCTCAGACCCTTGCGCTCGGTGCGGGACAGCACCTCGCCGACCAGCGCACGCTGGACTCCGTCGGGCTTGACCAGGATGAGTGTGCGTTCGGACACGGTTCGCTGACTCCTTCGTCGGTGGGTGGCACACCATCGGTCCGGCTCGTTCGTGGTCCGTTGCTGCCCGCTTGGTCGCCGCATGGTGCCAGCGCAAACACTACCGGCGTCGCAGCGGTGACCCACTCCCATGCAGGCTGGCTCAATACGCCGGCTCAGCAGCGTGACCGGATCGCAAGTGGCTGTCAGCCAGGTTGTTGGCCGGGCAGCTCGCCGGCGGCGGCCCGCCGGCGGTACTCGTGACGGAAGTAGAAGATGGCCACGAACACCAGCGCGAAGATGATGCCGACCACCCCGAGCGCCGCGTTGATCGCCCAGCCGGCGATGGTCAGCAGCTGCAGGCCGGCCACCATCGGCAGCAGGAAGGGCCTCTTGACGAATGCACAGGCGCCCACTGTGGCGAAGGCCAGCAGTACGATGGCGATCACTCCCCAGCCGTTCGTGCCGCCGCCGGTGTTCCTGGCCACCGGGATCGACAACAGCACGGTGACGCCCTCGAGTAGCAGGGTCGCCGAGATCGCGCCGCGCAGGCCACGTTCCGGATCGGCCGGTCGGGCAGCGGGTGCGGTCACGACGGCGCCAATCCAGCCAGGCTGCGACCGTCGCCGGCCGAGACCACCGACCCGGTGATCACCACTCCGGTGCCGTAGGGACCCGAGTCGGCGTCGGAGGTCTCGGCCATCTCGACGGCCAGCACGATGGCGTCATCCATCCGCTGCGCCACCTGGACCCGCTGATCGGAGAAAACGTCCCTGGCCAGTTCTGCGAGTTCGTCGGCAGGCATCGACCGCGGTGACGAATTGACGGTCACCACCACCTCGTCCAACACCCCGACCAGGGCCTCCAGGATTCCGGTGGCGTCCTTGTCCCGCATCACTGCCAGCACGCCGACCAACCGGGCGAAGTGGTAGTCCGACTGCAGCGCGGCGGCCAGAGCCGTTGCACCGTGGGGGTTGTGCGCAGCGTCGACGAGGATGGTCGGCGACGTGCGGACCCGTTCGAGTCGACCGGGTGAACTGACCGCGGCGAATCCGTCCAGCACCGAATCGGCGTTCAGTTCCCGGCTCCGACCGGCACCCAGGAACGCCTCGACGGCGGCCAGCGCCAGCGATGCGTTCGATGCCTGATGCTCGCCGGTCAGCGGCAGGAACACATCGGAGTACACCGCGCCGAGCCCCTGCAGGGTCAGCCGCTGTCCGCCGACGGCCATCTCCCGTTGCAGCACGGTGAACTCGCTGTCGTAGCGGGCGACGGTGGCGTCCATCTCGACGGCCCGTCGCATCAACACCTCCATCGCCACCGGATCCTGTGGTCCGATCATTGCGGTGGCGCCGCGCTTGAGGATGCCGGCCTTGTTCTCGGCCACCGATTCCATCGTGTGGCCGAGATAGTCCTGATGATCCAGCCCGATCGGGGTGATCACCGCGACGGTCGCGTCCGCGACATTCGTGCTGTCCCAGGTGCCGCCGAGGCCGACCTCGACCACCGCCACGTCCACCGGTGCATCGGCGAACGCGGCGAAGGCCATCGCAGTGAGCACCTCGAACTTGCTCAGTGGCACCCCCCCGTTCGCGGCACTGTCGGCATCCACCATGTCGACATAGGGCGCGATGTCGGTATACGTCTGCACGTAGCGGTCCGGATCGATCGGAGTCCCGTCCAGACTGATCCGCTCGGTGACCAACTGCAGGTGCGGGGAGATGAACCGCCCGGTGCGCAGCCCGAGCGAGGTGAGCACCGCGTCGATCATCCTGGCCACCGACGTCTTACCGTTGGTGCCGGCGATCTGGATCACCGGATAGGCCAGCTGCGGATTACCCAACAGATCGAGCAGCGAAGCGATCCTGGCCATCGTCGGGTCGATCTTGGTCTCCGGCCAGCGCTTGTCCAGGATGGACTCGACGGTCCGCAGATCCAGCGGCGGCGAGTTCGGGATCAGCTCCGAGGTGTCGTCGTCGAGTCCGGGCAGCGGGGCGTCCTCGGTCGGCTCCGGATCCGGGCCGAACGGGCCGAACGAAATGCCACCGCCGGTCATGAATCTCCCTTGGTCAGCTCTGCGGCGACTTCATCCGTCATTCCGTCCAGTTCCTTCAGTCGGACTGCCAACCGATCCCGCTCGGCGGCCGCGGATTCGTGCCGGCCGCGGATCTTGGCCACCACCTGATCGGGCGCCCTGGCCATGAACTGAGGATTGTCGAGCTTCTTGGTGGTGTCGGCGATCTCCTTCTCGGCGGCTGCGAGATCCTTGGCCAGGCGCGCTTTCTCGGCGGCGACGTCGACGGTGCCGCGGGTGTCGAGCTCGATCGTCACCCGCCCGGCGGCCAGTGTCACCTCGATCGAGGCGGACGGGGCGAACTCATCGGTGGGCTCGACCAGTCGGGTCAGTGCCGCTGCCGGAGCGTTGATACCCGGTGCGCCACCAGCGATCCGGGCGGAGACGTTCTTCGCCGGCGGCAGGCCCTGATCCGCGCGGAATCGGCGGATCTCGGTGACCAACCGGTCCAGGTCGCCGATGAAGGTCTTGGCGGTCGGCCGGTGCTCGCGGTCGGATGCTGCTGGCCAGGCGGCGATCACCACCGATTCGCCGCCGGTCAGCGCGGTCCACAGGGTCTCGGTGACGAACGGCACGAACGGATGAAGTAGCCGCAGCAGCGTGTCCAACACGATGCCGAGCACCTCGCGGGTGGTGTGCGCACGGCGTGAGTCCCGCAGCTGGATCTTGGCCAGCTCGACGTACCAGTCGCAGAATTCGTCCCACGCGTAGTGGTACAGCCCCTCAGCGGCCTTGGCGAACTGGAACTCGCCCAGCAGGTCGGTGGTCCGCTGGACCACCTCGTCGAGTCGATCCAGGATCCAGGCGTCGGCGTCGCTGAGTCGGTCGGCGGCCAGCGGACCGGCCGGCACCAGAGCGCCGTTGATCATCGCAAACTTGGTGGCGTTGAACAGTTTCGAGCAGAAGTTGCGGGAGCCGGCCACCCAGTTCTCGGCCAGCGCCTGGTCGGTTCCCGGATTGGCGCCGCGGGCCAGCGTGAAGCGCACCGCGTCCGCTCCATAAGCCTCGATCCAGGCCAACGGATCGATGCCGTTACCCTTCGATTTCGACATCTTCTTGCCGAACTGATCGCGCACCAGCCCATGCAGCATCACTGCTCTGAAAGGCACCTGCCCAGTTGCGTCGTCCGCCCCGTCGGCGGTTCCATCGTTCATCGCGTACAGCCCCAGCATCATCATCCGGGCCACCCAGAAGAACAGGATGTCGTAGCCGGTCACCAACACCGACGTCGGATAGAACGCCTTCAAGGTATCGGTCTGCTCCGGCCAACCCATCGTGGAGAACGGCCACAAACCGGACGAGAACCAGGTGTCCAGCACATCCGGGTCCTGCACCCAACCCTCGCCGGGGACCTCGTCATCCGGGCCGACGCACCGGAGTTCACCGTCGGGTGAGTACCAGACCGGAATGCGGTGCCCCCACCACAGTTGCCGGGAGATGGTCCAGTCGTGCATGTGGTCGACCCAGTCGAAGTACCTGGCCTCCAGTTCGTCCGGGTGGATCCTGGTGCTGCCGTCCCGGACCGCGTCGCCGGCTGCCTTGGCCAGCGGGGCGACCTTGACGAACCACTGCAGGCTCAGCCGAGGCTCGATCACGTCGTCAGATCGGGAGCAGTGACCAACCGAGTGCAGGTAGGGAATCTTCTCGGCCACGATCCGGCCCTCGGCCCGCAGCGCTTGTTTCACCGCGGTGCGGGCGTCGAAGCGGTCCATTCCGTCGAAAGGTGTTCCGGTACCGACGATATGGGCGTCCTCGCTGAACACGTTGATCATCGGCAGGTCGTGTCGCCGGCCGATGTCGAAGTCGTTCGGGTCGTGCGCCGGGGTCACTTTGACGGCTCCGGTGCCGAACGCCGGATCCACGTGTTCGTCGGCCACCACCGGGATCTCCCGGTTCGTCAGCGGCAGCAGCACGGTCCGGCCGATCAGCCGGGCGTACCGCTGGTCGTCCGGGTGCACGGCGACCGCGGTGTCGCCGAGCATCGTCTCCACCCGAGTGGTGGCGACCACCATCGAGTCCGCACCGTCGCCGTACCGAACGCTGATCAACTCGCCGGGATCCTCGGAATGATCGACCTCGATGTCCGACAGCGCGGTCTGACAACCGGGACACCAGTTGGTGATCCGCTCCGCGCGATAGATCAGGCCGTCGTCGTAGAGCTTCTTGAAGATGGTCTGCACCGCCGCCGACAACCCGTCGTCCAGGGTGAACCGCTCCCGATCCCAATCGACCGAGTCGCCGAGCCGCTTCATCTGGCCGAGGATGGCGCCGCCGTGCTCGTGCTTCCAATCCCAGACCTTCTGGACGAACAGCTCGCGGCCGAAGTCGTGCCGGGTCTTGCCGTCGACGGCCAACTGCCTCTCGACGGCGTTCTGCACGGCGATGCCGGCATGGTCCATCCCCGGCAGCCAGAGCACTTCGTCACCCGACATCCGGCGCCAGCGGGCCAGCACGTCCATCAGGGTGTGATCCAGGGCGTGTCCGACGTGCAGGTCGCCGTTGACGTTGGGCGGCGGCAGCACCATCGAGAACGGGCGGCGTTCACCGGAGCGCACCCGCTGCTCGTCGGCGCGGAAGTAGCCCGCCGCCATCCACCGCTGGTACAGCGGTACCTCGACGGACGCCGGGTCGTAGGTCGCGGGCAGGCTGCCCGGCGCGCTGGCGGTTCCGGTCGTGGTGGCGTTCGCTGTCACCAAACCAGTTTAGGTGCGGCCGGACAGCGGTTTCGCCGTCCGCTGCCGCAGTGCCTCGTGCAGCACGATCGATCCGGCGGTGGCGGCATTGAGCGAGCTGGCGGTGCCGACCATCGGAATACTGATGATCCCGTCGCAGACGTCCCGCCAGGCCCTGCTCAGTCCGCGGGTCTCGTTGCCGATCACCAGCATCGTCGGCCCGGTCAGATCCACTCTGCTCAGGTCACTCCGGCCGCCCTCGTCGGTGCCCAGCACCACCATGGCCGTGCCGGTCGACCGCAACCGCTCGACCCAGCTCAGCACCTCCCCCGGGGACGGCACCCGGACCGTCGGCACGCTGAACAGCGAGCCGGTGCTGGCCCGCACGGTGCGCGGGTCGTACGGATCGGCACCGTGGCCGCTGATGATCAGGCCGGTGCCGCCGAAGGCATCGATGGACCGCATCAGGGTGCCGATGTTGCCGGGTTGGCCGGGCCGGTCGAAGACGGTGACCAGCGGTGTCCGGTCCGCCGCTTCCAACCGATCCAGGTCGTCGGCCGGGATGGCGACAACGGCTACCAGCTCGGGGGCATCCTCGGGACGCTCCGGGTCCCGGTCGGCGAGCTCGGCGACCATCTCGGCGGGCATCTCGACATGCCGGCAGTCGGTGTCGGCCCAAAGCGCAGCTGCCCACTCCGAGCGAGCGCCACGATCGGGCCGGATCAGCGTGGCGATGGACCAGAGTCGATGCGCGGCGCTGATCGGCCGCACGCCGTGCACCAGGAATTCGCCGCTGCGGTGCCGCTTGGTCCTGTTGCGCAGCAACGTCTCCCAGTGCTGGAAGGCGGCATTGCGGGCACCGATCCGTAGCACGCTGACCGCCGGAGCGGTGCGCGCCTTCACCGCTGGACGCCGATCCGGATCCGCTGCCATTCATCGACCGTAGCGACTCAGATTCCGACCCGCCCCGATACTGTGTGGCCATGACGTCGGAACCCGTGCAGGTACTGGTGCAGCGGCTGGACCCGGACGTGCCGCTCCCTCGCTATGCGTTGCCGGGCGACGCCGGCGCGGACGTGGTGACCACCGTCGATGCCGTGCTGCAACCAGGAGAACGTGCGGTGTTGCCCACCGGGGTGGCGATGGCGCTGCCGGACGGCTACGCGGCCTTCGTCCACCCGAGGTCGGGTCTGGCAGCCCGGGTGGGCATGTCGCTGCTCAATGCGCCGGGCACGGTCGACTCCGGCTATCGCGGCGAGCTGCGGGTGAACGTGATCAACCACGACCTGCGCCGTCCGATCACTCTGCACCGCGGCGACCGGATCGCCCAGCTGGTGATCCAGAAGGTCGAGTCGGCGGCCTTCGTCGAGGTCGAGCAACTCCCGGAATCCGCGCGTGGCCACGGCGGCCACGGCTCGACCGGTGGCGCGCACCCGCTGCTGGCGGCGACCGACTGAACGGCCGATTCGGTCGGGATCCCGCGGACCATGCCTCCGCCGTCAGACCGCGACGGAGCTCCCGGCCACCCACTTCTCGACGGTGATGACATCGGCCGTCGGGGCGATCACCTTCTCCATCAACAGCCGGTGCACCTCGGGGTCCGGATCCTGGCAGGCGTCGGCGAGCACCGTGGTGCGGTATCCCCGTTCCAGCGCGTCCCGCACGGTCGACAGCACCACACCGGAGGTGGCCAGCCCGGCCATCACCACGTGGTCGACTCCGGCCGCCCGCAACACAATGTCCAGATCGCTGTGGGTGAAACCGGAGAAGAAGCGTTTCGTCACCACGACCTCGTCGGCCGCGGGCCGGAGCGCGAAGCCGGTATGCGGGTTGTCCTCGCTGAACACCTCGGTGCCCAGCAGACCGTCGAAGGCATGGATGCGCGGCGAGATCTCCGGATGACCGGCCCGGAACGCGATTCTGATGTGGATCACCGCAATCCCGGCGGCTCTGGCCGCCGACCTGGCCGTCTCGGCGGCCGACAACGCAGCATCCGCGCCCGGCACCATCTGCACCGGGTAATGCTGAAAGTCCATCAGCAGCAATGCCTGTGTCATCAGTATCGAGCCCCGGCGGCGACCGGGAGGTCGGTCAGTCGGGCGAGTTGAGAACCGGTGAGCTGCAAATCGACGGCGCCGATGTTCTCCTGCAGGTACTTGCTGCGCTTGGTACCGGGGATCGGCACGATGTGCTCGCCCTGGGCAAGCACCCAGGCGATGGCCACCTGTGCGGGTGTCCCGCCGGCCTCCGCGGCGACGGCCCTGACCTCCTCGACGATCCGTTGATTGGCCGCCAGCGCTTCGGCGGCAAACCTCGGGTTCTTCGACCGGAAGTCTCCGTCGGCGAAGGTGCTGGATGCATCGAAGGCACCAGTCAGGAAGCCGCGGCCCAACGGGGCGAACGGCACGAAGGCGGCGCCGTGCTTGGCGGTCCAGCCGATCACGTCGCCGGGCGTACCGGCGCTGAGGGCCAGCAGGCTGCCGGCTTCGGACCTGTCCGCTGCCGCAGCGAGGCCGGCCGGCTCGCGGGTCCAGAGCGAGAACTCCGACTGCACGGCAGCGACCGGATGGATCGCCTGAGCCACCTCGAGTTGCTCGACCGTCACCTCGGACAGACCGATCGCCCGCACCTTGCCGGCCTCGACGAACTCGGCCATCGCGGCCCAGGACCCCTCCAGCGGCACCTTCGGGTCGACCCGATGCAGGTAGTACAGATCGATGACGTCGCGGTCGAGTCGGCGCAGGCTGGCGTCGACCGCCTCCCGCAGATGTTCCGGGCTCCCGTCCGGGACCAGGCTTCCCGCCTTCCGGTCCGGCGAGACCAAACCGGCCTTGGTGGCGACGGTGATGCGATCGGCGAACGACGCGAGGGCCGGGCCGACCAACTCCTCGTTGGCCCCCAGGCCGTAGACATCTGCGGTGTCGAAGAAGCTGATCCCGGCGTCCACTGCCTCGTGCAGCAGTGCCGCACTGGCCGCGTCGTCCTGCTCGTTGAGTCCATATGCCCAGCTCATCCCCATGCAGCCAAGTCCGATGGCACTGACGGTCGGCCCGTCGATGCCGAGTGTGCGGTGCTGCATGACATCTCCTCGGGTAGGTGGTCGGATCCCTTGACAAGTCGTAAGGACCCTTATGCTCATCAACCACAGTACACTCGGCGGATGAGCGATCGAGCATCGGCACCGACCGCCGCCACCGGCGATCGGCTCGGTGTGCACGTCAAGCGCACCGAGCAGCTCCTGATCGCGGTCAAGACCAAGGCACTCAAGCCGTTCGACCTGACCGTCCCGCAGTACGCGGCCCTCAGCACCATCGCGGCGAACCCCGGAGCATCATCGGCGCAGGTCGCCAGATCCTGCCTGGTCACGCCGCAGACGATCGGTGCCGTCCTGACCACCCTTGCCGACCGCGGCCTGATCGATCGTCGACCGTCAGCAGTGCACAGCGGTGTGCTGGTGTCGACACCGACCAGGGCAGGCAAACACCTTGCCGCGCAGGCGGATCGAGCGACGTTGGCGATCGAGAGTACGTTCGACGATCAGTTCGGCCCGCGCCAACGAGCAGCCTTCGTCGCCGGCCTCGGCCGGATCCAAGACGTGCTCAAGAACTACCTCGGACAACCATCTCCCGATGCCAGGAAGACGACCTGATGAAGCAGCGCATCTACCGCCACCACACCATCCACACCGGGGTCGCCGGGGCCGCGCCGGCATCGGCAATCCTCACCCAGGACGAGCAGATTCTGGCGATCGGCACCGCCGAGCAGGTCGCCGCCGCAGCCGACCCATCCGCTGAGGTGATCGAGTTGGCCGGGGCGGCCGTCATCCCCGGGTTGTACGACGCCCACATCCACACCGCAAGCCTGGCCCGCGACCTGGATGCGGTCGATCTGCGCGGGACATCGTCGCTGGAGCAGGCCCTGCAGCGGGTGGCGGCCCACGCCCGCACCCTGCCCGCCGGCGGCTGGCTGCTCGGTGGTCGCTGGGATTCCAATCGCTGGGAGCGACCGGTGCAACCCGACCGGCACTCGTTGGACCTGCTCTGCCCGGACCGGCCGGTGCTGCTGTCCAGCCTGGACGGGCACACCAGCTGGGTGAACTCCCGAGCCCTGGAACGGGCCGCCATCACCGCCGACTCGGCCGATCCGATCGGCGGCCGGATCGTCCGGGACCGGGCCGGCGAACCCACCGGCATCCTGCGAGAGGCCGCCTCCGACGCCGTCCAGCGGGCGATGCTCCGCGAACATCGCGACGACCTGCCCGGTCTGCTGCGGCGCGGCCAGGACCACCTGCTGTCGGTCGGGCTGACCAGCGTGCACGACATCGACGGTGAGGACGCCCGCGAGGGCTACCTGCAGTTGCGGGACGCCGGTGAGCTGAAACTCCGTGTCCACAAAGCGATCCCGGTGTCCCATCTGGACGCGGCGATCGCGGCGGGACGACGGACCGGCGACGGCGATGACTGGGTCTCCACCGGCCCGGTCAAGATCTTCGGCGACGGCGCCCTCGGCTCGCACACCTGCCAGATGAGCACCGCCTTCGTCGGCGATCCGGGCAACACCGGCATCGCCGTCACGCCGTTTACCGACATCGTCGAGCGAGCCAGCACGGCGGTCACCGCCGGCATCGCGGTGGCCACCCACGCGATCGGCGATCGGGCCAATCAATTGGTGCTCGACGCCTACCAGCAGATCGCCGGTGATGTCCCACCCGGCCTGCGATTGCGGATCGAGCACACCCAGTACCAGCGGCCCGCCGACGTCGGCCGGATGGCGGAACTGGGGGTGATCGCCTCCATGCAGCCGACTCATTGCACCACCGACTACGACCTGGCCGAGCAACTGCTGGCCGGCCACGACATCGTCGCCTACGCCTGGCGCAGCCTGCTCGATGCCGGCGTGCCGCTGGCGTTCGGCTCGGACGCACCGGTCGAGGATCCGAACCCGTTCGAGGGCCTGTACGCCGCGATCACCCGGTCCAGGGCGAACGGCCGGCCGCCCGGCGGTTGGCAACCCGAGCAGCGGCTGACGCCGGCCGAGGCGCTCTCCGCGTACACCATGGGCGCGGCCTTCGCCGCCGGCCAGGACGCTCGCAAGGGGGTGCTCACCGTCGGTCGGCTGGCCGACTTCGTCGCGGTGGACACCGATCCGCTGACGGCGCCACCGGCGCAGATCCGCACCACCGCAGTGCTCAGCACCGTCGTCGGCGGCCGGATCCGTTGGCAACGCAGCTGATCGGAACGAGTCAGCCGGTCGGAGCCGGAGCCGAAGCCGCCCGGCTACGGCTTCGACCGATCAGTACGAGCGCGGCAATTTTAGGCTGTGCTGCGCGACGTAGTTCAGCACCATTTCCTTGCTGACGGGGGCGATCCGGAGTAACCGGGCCATGCCGTAGAGCGGTATCAGCCCGTATTCCTCGGACAGACCGTTGCCACCATGGGTCTGGATGGCCGCATCGACCGCAGCCACCGCGGCATCGGCGGCCGCCGCCTTGGCCATGTTGGACGCTTCGCCTGCCGGTTCTCCGCGGTCGTGCAACCAGGCCGCCTTGGCCAACATCAGGGCGGCCAGTTCGACGTCGATCTTGGCCTGCGCCAATGGGTGTGCGACCGCTTGGTGGGCGCCGATCGGGCCATCCCAGACGGTCCGGGTCCGGGCGTAGTCGGCGGCCGCTTGCACGGCGAACCGGCCTATTCCGACACACAATGCCGCCGAGGCGATCCGCTCCGGGTTGAGTCCGTCGAACAGCGGCTTGAAGCCCTTCCCTGCCTCGCCGACCAGCGCCGCCGCCGTCACCCGCACATCGTCGTAGAACAGAGTGAACTGACGATCGGGCATCTGGACCGCCACCGGAAGCCTGGTGGCGACCAGCCCGGCGGCGTCGGTCGGCACGATGAACAGCGAGATCTCGGCGCGTCCCCGGTCGTCCGTCCCGGTCCGGGTGACGGTGAGCACCGCCGCCGATTCGTCCACCCCCGAGATGTAGTACTTCTGCCCGGAGATCAGCCAGTCGCCGGTGCCGTCGTCGGCCGGCCGGGCGGTGGTGCTGATCCGGTGGGAGTTGCTGCCGGCGTCCGGCTCGGTGATCGCGAAGGCCATTTTCTGGCCGCCGTCGGCCATCTTGGTCAGCCATCCGGACTTCTGCTCCGCGGATCCGTGTCGGGACAAGATCTCCACGCTGATCGCGCTGGTCACCAGCAACAGCAGCAACGGACACCCGGCGGAGGCCGAGGCCTCGGTCACCACCGCCAGCTCGCTCATGCCGGCGCCGCCACCACCGAACTCCGCCGGCACGTTGATGCCGATGAAGCCGGCCTCGCCCAGTTCCCGCCAGAGCTCGGTCTGCGACGCGGCGGACTTGCTGCGCTCGGCGTATTCGCGCAGACCGTGCTTCTCGGTGATCTGTCGCACTGCCTGGCGGATCTCGGCATGTTCGGCGGGTTCGGAAAAGTCGGGCATCGCAGGCTCCCAGCTGAGTCGGTGACGCCAGTGTGCCTCAGGTTAACCACGGTTAACAAGTCACTCCGGCGCGAGCGGCATCGGCCCGTAGACGATCTCGTCGCCGTCGAACAGGCTGACGGCAGAGATGCCCTGCTCGGACAGTTCCTCGAAGTGCGCGGACAGCCAGGCCTCGGCGGTCTCCTGGGAGTCGAACGCCACCGCCGGCCCGTCCGCCGCTACCCCGGCCTCATCGGCGTAGCGCCATTGGTGACCGGTCGCTGCTACCGCCTCCAGATCGGTCGTCGGATCAGTAGTGGGATCGGGTACGGCTGCCATCGGTGCCTCCGGTTGTGGTCGGGTCCTGGTGCCGGCCGGTCGCGGGGAGTCCGGCCCGCTGCGGCACCGCACCCGACGGTAGCGTGCACCCGTGACCAGCGATCCGATCCAGGTGCCGGCGCCCGATCTCGGCGCCGCCGCCATCAGTGCCAGCCGCCGCGCCACCCTGTCCCCCGGGTGTCTGGGCGAGTTCGCCGCTCTGACCGACGCGGTGGCAGCGCTGCGACGCAGTGCCGAGCTACCGGTCGCCCCCAGCTCGGTGCAGCTGGCGGTGTTCGCCGGCGACCACGGCATCGCTGCCAGGGATGTGTCGGCCGACCTGCCGGCCGCCACCGCCCGGCGGGCCGGCGAACTGGCGGCCGGCGTCGGTGCCACCGCGGCACTGGCCCGGCAGGCAGGGGTGTCGATCAGCGTGCTGGACCTGGCGATCGACGCCGACGACGAGGTACCGGGCGTCCGCTCGGCCCGGGTCCGCCGATCATCCGGTTCGATCGACGTCGAGGACGCCCTGACCAACGGCCAGGTGGCGGCCGCCCTGCAGGCCGGCCGGGACGAAGCCAACCGGTTGATCGATGACGGCGGCGACCTGCTGATCGGGGCACTCTGCGGCGTCGGTGCCGGCACGTCGGCCGCAGCGATCGCCGCGTTCCTGACCGGGATGGAACCGGTCGATGTGTCCGGCCGCGGCACCGGCGTGGACGACGACGGCTGGATCCGGCGCGCCGCGGCCGTCCGCGATGCCCGCTACCGGCTGACCACCGGCAGCTCCGATGCCGCCACCCTGCTGCGGGTGGCCGGCGGAGCTGATCTGGCCGCGTTGACCGGGTTCGCCCTGCAGTCGGCGATCCGCGGTGTTCCGATGCTGCTGGACGACATTCCCGGTGCGGTGGCTGCGGTGCTGGCCCATCGATTCGCGCCCGGCGCCGAGATCTATCTGCTGGCGCCGGCGTTGCTGCCCGATCGGGTGCACCGGCGACTGCTGGACCTGCTGGGCATGCAGCCGCTCACCGCCCTGAAGCTCGGCACCGGGATCGCCATTCCGTCGCTCCTGATGGTCCCGCTGATCCGGCTGACCGCGACGGTGACGGACAACGCGCCGGCCACCATGCCCGACGACCGGGCAGTCTGGGCGATCGACGACTGGGACCCTGACCTGCTCTGAGCAGTTCAGCCGGCCCAGTCGATCGGCGGGGCGCCCTGCTGGGCGAGCAGCTCGTTGACCCGGGAGAACGGTCGGGACCCGAAGAACCCGCGATCGGCGGACATCGGCGACGGATGTGCCGAGGCGATCACCGGTACCTCACCGAGCATCGGCCGCAGAGTCTGGGCGTCCCGACCCCACAGCACGGCGACCAGCGGTCCACCGCGGTCGACCAGCGCCCGGATGGCCCGTTCGGTGACCTCCTCCCAGCCCTTGCCGCGATGCGAGGCGGGGGCACCGGGCGCCACCGTCAGTACCCGGTTGAGCAGCAGCACTCCGGCATCGGCCCAGCGACCGAGGTCGCCGTCGGCGGGCGCCGGGATCCCGAGATCGGCGGTCAGTTCCCGGTAGATGTTCGCCAGTGAACGAGGCAACGGCCGCACCGCTGCATCCACCGCGAACGACAGTCCGATCGGATGCCCCGGCGTCGGGTACGGGTCCTGGCCGACGATCAGCACCCGAACGTCGGCCATCGGCCGGACGAACGCCCGCAGCACGTTCTCGCCGGCCGGCAGATAGGTCCGGCCGGCCGCCACCTCGTCGCGGAGGAACCGACCCATCGCAGTGATCCGGTCGGCCACCGGCGCCAGTGCCTGCGCCCACCCTGGGTCGATCACTTCCTGCAGTGCCCGCGCAGGTCCCGTCATCGGCCGGTCCGCCTGTCCGTCATGGCCGGGATCTGCCGCGGAAGTGATCCCAACCTGACACCTCGTCGCGGACCGCACCGTCCACCGTCACCGGCGCCGACGCGGCGCCGGGGGCACTCACCTCGCCGATGCCGATCCAGCCCTGCGGGAGCATCGCGCCGGCCGGGAAGGTGGCCGCCAACGGGTGATCGTCACCGCCGGTGAGGATCCAGCTCATCGCGTTCTTGCCGAGGGCGGAGGCGACCTCGGTCAACTTGGCCGGCACCTCCAGCGATGCACTGCGGACGTCGATGCTCACCGAGGAGGCGGCGGCGAGGTGGCCGAGGTCGGCCAGCAGCCCGTCGGACACGTCGATCATCGCGGTGGCGCCGGCAGCGGCCGCCAACGGACCCTCGGCGAGCGGCGGTTCCGGCACCCGGTAGGCGCCCACCACCACCGCGGGCGACCGGAACCCGCGGGTGAGGACAGCCAGACCGGCTGCCGCCCAACCGATCCGGCCGACGATGGCCAGCTGGTCACCGGCCCGGGCTCCCGACCGCAGCACCGGCCGGGCGCCGGCCAGCTCGCCCAGCACGGTGACCGACAGAGTGAGCACCGACGATGCCGTGAGGTCGCCGCCGACCACCCCTGCCCCGCACTCCTGCGCCGCGGCGTGCAGTCCCTTGCCGATATCGGTGATCAGCTCCATCGGAGTGTCGCCGGGCGCCGACACCGCCACCAACAGTGCGGTCGGCCGGGCACCCATCGCGGCGATGTCGGCCATCGCCGCCAACGCCGCTCGGCGACCGATCTGCTCACCGGAGGCCCAATCGGATCGGAAATGCACCCCGTCGACCAGCATGTCGACGCTGGCCACCACCTTGCCGTCGACGGCCGCGACGATGGCGGCGTCGTCGCCGGGACCGAGCAGCGTCGTCGCCGGCTGGTCCCACCCGGCGGTGACCGCATCGATCGCACTGAACTCCCCGGCGTCGGCGAGCTGCCGGCCGACACCGGTGGATGACGAACTGCGGGACGGTGAGTTGATGGGATCCTCCGAACAAGGGCTGGTGCATCGATCGAGTCCCCATGGTGCCGCACGGGCGAGGGTCGGGTCGACTCCCGGCAGCCGTTCCGCGGCTCCGGACGGCTACGCTCGGCCGCAGAGCCGCCGAACGGATCGGCAGCACTCGACGCGCTCGGTCTCGACCGGCATGGTCCGACCGTCCAATGAAAGGGGCACAACGTGGTGCAGGCCTTCATCCTCATCCAGACCGAGGTCGGTCAGGCCGCTTCGGTGGCCGCCGCGATCTCCGAGATCTCCGGCGTGACCAGCGCCGAGGACGTCACCGGCCCCTACGACGTGATCGTCCGGGCCGAGGCGAACAGCGTCGATGAGCTCGGCAAACTGGTGGTCGCCAAGGTGCAGGGTGTCAAGGGCATCACCCGGACGCTGACCTGCCCGGTGGTGCACCTGTAAGTGGCCGAACGAACCGAAGATCCCGATCACCGCACCCCGGCCGACGACGCGGCATCGCCCGCTCCCGTCGGTACCCCAAACTCCTCGGGCGGGATCTCCCGTTCCCGGTTGTATGCGGCATTGTCATTGCCGGTGGTGGTGATCATCGCCGTCATCATCGGTGGGGTGATCTGGTCCAAACAGCAACCGGCCGGTGCCACCGAAGAAGTTGCGGTGGTGCCGGTCTCGGCGCCGGGAGCTGCCGGCACGCACTGTTCGCAGTTGATGACGGCGCTGCCGAAGGACCTGACCGACGCGCCGCACCGGGAGGCCATCGGCGATCCGGCCGGGACGGCCGTCTGGGGCGATCCGCCGATCATCCTGCGCTGCGGGCTACCGACGCCGGCCGAACTCACCTGCAGCTCCGCTCTGACCCAGGTGTCCAACGCCAACGGCCAGCCCGGCGTTCAGTGGTTGCAGCTCAGCGAGGGTGGCCAGACCACCTACCTGGCGGCCGACCGGCCGGTCCGGATCGCGCTCACCCTGCCCGATGGGGCCGGTACCGGCACCATCCAGCAGATCTCCTCGGTGATCAGCGGCATCATGCCGAGCACCGCCGGTGCCGACGGCAACGTCTGCACGGCGGGAAAACTGCCGGCCACCGACGACAAGTAGTCGCGGCCGTGCGGGTCAGCGCAGACCGATGCCGCGAGCCTGCGCGGTCCGGATCAACGTCTCCAGCAGTTCCGGGTACTCGATGCCGGCCACCTGGAACACCCTTGGGTACATCGAGATCGGGGTGAATCCCGGCATCGTGTTGACCTCGTTGATCACCAGCTCGCCGTCCTCGGCGACGAAGAAGTCCACCCGGGACAGCCCCTGCGCATCCAGCGCCCGGAACGCCTGTACGGCCATCTCCTGGATCCGCTCCTCGACCTGCAGCTCCAACTTCGCCGGAATATCGAAGGTGACGACGTCGTCGAGATACTTGGCGTCGAAGTCGTAGAAGGCGTGGTCGCCGGCCAGATGGATCTCCGCGGTGGGTGAAGCCTGCAGGCGTCCGTCCGGGTGCTCCAGCACGCCGCATTCGATCTCCCGGCCGAGCACCGCCGCCTCGATGAGCACCTTCGGGTCGCACTGCCGAGCAGCATGCACGGCGGCATCCAACTCGGCCCAGTCGTCGACCCTGCTGACACCGAGGGACGATCCGGCGCGGGCCGGTTTGACGAACACCGGCAAGCCCAATCGCTCCCGTTCGGCCAGGGCCAGCGTGCCCATGCCCGGCCGGATCACCGAGTACCGACCGACCGGCAGCCCCTCGGCGGCCAGCAGCTTCTTGGTGTACTCCTTGTCCATCCCGGCTGCGGAGGCGAACACCCCGGCGCCGACGTACGGGATTCCGGCCAGCTCCAGCAGTCCCTGCAGAGTGCCGTCCTCGCCCATCGGGCCGTGCAACAGCGGGAACACCACGTCGACCGCGACCGCCGGGGAGGACCCGGCGGCGGTTGCCACCGAGCGGTCCCCGAGCGGGACGATGGTGCTGGCCGAAGGTTCGGCCAGCAGTGCGACCGGCGTGCCGTCGGACACTTCCCGTAGCAGGCCGCCCTCGACCGCGGAGGTAACCGCCGGATCGACCTGTAACCAGGATCCCTGTGGGGTGATGCCGATCGCCGTCACCTCGAACCTCTCCGGGTCGAGGTGCTGCAACACGCTGGCGGCCGAACTACAGGACACCGAGTGTTCCCCGCTCCGGCCGCCGAACACCACGGCCACCCGGATGCGCTCCGCCGACTGTCCAGGCTGTTCGGCAGGCTGTCCCGGGGGCGGGGTCCGGTCGTCGTCGGCGGCTGAAGTCATCCGTCAACCCTAAGCGGGACCTGCCGGCCGACCGGCCCGGGCCGCGCCGGTGGTGAATCCGGAGTCGGCGATCATTCCGGCGTCGGTGGTCGGTCCATCAGCGACCGGATCATCTGCTCGGGTCCGGCATGCCGGTAGCAGACCTGGTACACCGCTTCGGTGATCGGCATGTCGATGCCGTGCCGATGAGCCAGATCACGGGTCGAGCGACAGCTGACGACACCCTCGGTGAGGGCACCGGTGGCCTCCAGTGCGTCGTCCAGGCTGAGGCCGCGGCCGAGCTCGACGCCCAGCCGCCGATTGCGGGACAGCGGCGACGAGCAGGTGGCGACGGTGTCGCCCAGGCCGGCCAACCCGGCGAATGTCGGCGCTTCGGCACCGAGTTCGACGCCCAGCCTGGTCATCTCGTTCAGTCCCCGGGTGATCAACGATGCCGCGGTGTTCAACCCGAACCCGAGTCCTTCGGCGATGCCGGTGGCCACCGCGATGATGTTCTTCGCGGTGCCGGCGATCTCGGCGCCGATCACGTCGGTGATGGTGTAGGGCCGGAAGTAGCCGGTGCCGCAGGCCAGCTGGACCGCGACCGCGGTGTCGTGCTCGACGCACGCCAGCACGGTGGCTGTCGGCTGTTCGGCGGCGATCTCGGCCGCAAAGTTCGGACCCGTCAGCACCACCACCTGCTCGGCCGGGACATGACCGACCGTGCCGATCACCTCGCTCATCCGCAGGCCGGTGCCGATCTCGACGCCCTTGGCCAGCGAGACCACCGGAACACCGGTGGGCATCACATCCCGGAACACCGCCAAGTTCTCCCGCATGGTCTGGCTGGGCACGGCGAGCACGACCGCCTGCGCACCGACCAATGCCTGCTCCAGCTCGGACGTGGCCCGCACGCGGTCCGGCAGCAGCACGTCATCCAGATAGGTCCGGTTCCGCCTGGTGCTGTTGATGTCGGCGGTCACCGATTCCCGGCGTGCCCACAGCACCACGTCACGGCCTGCGTCGGCCAGTACCTTGGCATAGGTGGTCCCGAATGCACCGGCGCCCAGCACGGTGAAGCGTTGCAGGGCAGCGGATCCGACGACTGCCGCCGAATTCTGCTGAACCGTCAAGGACGATCCCGATCGGGCTGCCGGTTCTCCGGAGCCGGGGTGACGGCGCCCGGATCTGACCCTTTCGTCTTCGTCTGCCGTGCTGCCTTCTTCTGGTCGAACAACTCGGCCGGCGGTGTCTCGCCGCGAATCTCACCGAGCATGCCGGAGATGGTCTGCATGATCAGCATCGAGACCTCCAGGATCGCCCTGGTGTCGGTCTTCTTCCCGCGATAGGCCGACAGGTCGATGTCCTCGCCCACCACCACCCTGATGTGCTTGCGGGGAAAGGGCCGGAACTTCCGGCCATCGGCGTAGGAGTTGTAGACCTCCTGGGTCCCCCAGTGCACGATCGGCACCACCGGGAATTCCCCGGACAGGGCCAGTGCGGCCACTCCGGGTCGCGGTCGCATCGGCCAGAAGTGTGGTTCCCTGGTGACCGTGCCCTCCGGATAGATCAGCACCAGTCCACCACCGGCCAGGGTGTCCACGGCAGTGTCCACCGCCGCTTGGCCGGCTCCGCCGCCCCGTTCCACCGGGATCTGGCCGGTACCGCGCAACGCCCGGCCGACCACCGGGATCTTCCACAGGCCGGCCTTGGCCAGCACGTGCGGGATCCGACCGGATTTGTGGATCATCACCACGTCGTACATCGGGTCAAGGTGCGAGATGTGGTTGCCCACCACCAGCATCGGCCCGCTCCGGTGCAGTCGGTCCATTCCCCGATAATCGCGGCGCCCGAGCAGCCTGGTGGCCGGATAGAGCAGCGTCTGGCACACCCTGATCCAGACGTTGCTGTGCTCCAGCGCCTTGAATCGCGCCACTGGCAGTCCCTTCGTCCCGGGCCGCAAGGAACCCTGCTGCCGCACCATGCACTTCGCTGCAGCGTAGTGGGCACCCTCGGCCGATCGATTGGTCACCGGATGTTCGCTGGCACTCACGAGCACCGACACGGGAGAATGTCGGAGTGACCGCAACAGAGAAGCATCCAGCTCCCGACGCCCACGAGCGCCTTGCCGACCCGGAGATCCACCGGCAGGCCGCGACGGCAACGAACGGCGGCCCCGGCGCCGGCGGATCCGGCTCAGCGGTGTTCGAACCGTTCCACGCCCCGCGCAGCGCCGCCGACCAGGCCGGCGGTCGGCAGCGGCCGACGGTCGAGCCACTTCCGGACGATCGGTTCTACAACCGCGAACTGAGCTGGCTGGATTTCAACGAGCGGGTCCTGGCGTTGACCGAGAGCGCCGCCGAGCCGCTGCTGGAGCGGGCCAAGTTCCTGGCCATCTTCGCGTCCAACCTCGACGAGTTCTACATGGTCAGGGTGGCCGGGCTGAAACGCCGGCGGGAGATGGGGCTGTCGGTCGCCAGCGCCGACGGACTGACCCCGGGCGAACAGTTGCGATTGATTTCCGAGCGCACCCGGGAACTGGTCGAACGACAGGGTCGGTGTTTCGTCGACGACGTGCTGCCCGGCCTGGATGCGGCCGGGATCCGTATCGTGCACTGGGATTCCATCGCCGAAGCCGATCGTGCGCAGCTGGCCGGCTATTTCACCGCCCAGATCTTCCCGGTGCTCACCCCGCTGGCCGTCGACCCGGCGCATCCGTTCCCGTACATCTCCGGGCTGAGTCTGAACATGGCGGTGATCGTCCGTGATCCGCAGTCCGAGTCGGAGCGATTCGCCAGGGTGAAGGTGCCCAACAACGTCGATCGGTTCGTCCGGGTCCGACCGGGCGTGGATGACTTCCTGCCGTTGGAAGATCTGCTGGCGGCCCACCTGGCCGCGCTGTTCCCGGGGATGGAAGTGGTGGAACACCAGACCTTCCGGGTCACCCGGAACGCCGATCTCGAGGTCGAGGAGGATCGGGACGAAGACCTGCTGCAGGCGTTGGAGCGGGAGCTGGCCCGTCGTCGGTTCGGTCCGCCGGTCCGGTTGGAGATCACCGACACCAGCAGTCGCCGCATCCTGGACCTGTTGCTCAGCGAACTGGACGTCGATCCCAGCGACGCCGTCGAGGTGTCCGGGTTACTGGACCTGTCGAGCCTGTGGCAGCTGCACGGGCTGGACCGCCCGGAGTTGAAGGACAAACCGTTCGTACCGGCCACCAATCCGGTGTTCGTCGAGGGCGAGACACCCAAGAGCGTCTTCGCCCGGCTGCGGGACTCCGACGTGATGCTGCACCACCCGTACGAGTCGTTCGCCACCACCGTGCAACGCTTCATCGAGCAGGCGGCAGCCGATCCGAACGTACTGGCCATCAAGCAGACCCTGTACCGCACGTCGGGTGATTCGCCGATCGTCGATGCGCTGATCGAGGCAGCTGCCGCCGGCAAACAGGTGGTGGCGCTGGTCGAGATCAAGGCCAGGTTCGACGAACAGGCCAACATCTCCTGGGCCAAGGCGCTGGAACGTGCCGGTGTGCACGTGGTCTATGGACTGGTCGGGCTGAAGACACACTGCAAGGTGGCGCTGGTGGTGCGCCAGGAAGGCTCGACGATCCGGCGCTACTGCCACGTCGGTACCGGCAACTACAACCCGAAGACGGCCCGGATCTACGAGGATCTCGGGCTGCTCACCGCCGATCCGGAGATCGGCGCCGACCTGACCGATTTGTTCAACGTGTTGACCGGTTACTCCCGGCAGACCGAGTACCGGAACCTGTTGGTGGCACCGCATTCCGTCCGGTCCGGGATCATCGACCGGATCGAGGCGGAGATCCGGCACGAGCAGGCCGGCCGCGGCGGCTCGATCCAGTTGAAGATGAACTCGATCGTCGACGAGCAGGTGATCGACGCGCTGTACCGGGCCTCCAGGGCCGGTGTGACGGTCGATCTGACGGTGCGCGGCATCTGCGCCTTGCGGGCCGGGGTACCCGGGCTCAGTGAGAACATCATGGTCCGGTCGATCGTCGGCCGGTTCCTGGAGCATTCGCGGATCTTCTACTTCGGCGGCGGCGGCGAACCGGAGTACTGGATCGGCAGCGCCGACATGATGCATCGCAACCTGGATCGGCGGGTGGAAGCGCTGGTCCGGCTGACGGATTCGTCGACGATCGGCCGGCTGCGGCAGCTACTGGATCTGATCAATCGCGCGGACATCGCTTGTTGGGAGTTGGCGCCCGACGGTTGGACCTACCGCAACGGGGTCGATCTGCAGGACGTGCTGCTGCGAGGTGGGAGTGCCGGTGGCGAGTGAGCCACGGGTGCTGGCCGTGCAGGCCGCCGGAGCCCTGATGTGGAAACCCTCACGCCGGTACGGGATCCGGATCGCCCTGGTGCATCGCCCCCGTTACAAGGACTGGTCGTTGCCCAAGGGCAAGTCCGCCGGTGGCGAGTCCGCTCCGCAGACGGCGGCCAGGGAGGTCGCCGAGGAGACCGGATACCCGGCCGTTATCGGCCGGGCACTGACCAGCGTCTCCTACGATGTGCCGGCCGGACCCAAGACCGTGCAGTACTTCTCGGCCCGGCGGCTGACCGGCTCGTTCGCCCCTACCAAGGAGGTCGACAAGCTCGAATGGCTGCCGCCCGAGCATGCTCACGAGAGGATGACCTACGACTTCGACCGGGCGGTACTGGAGACGTTCGCCGTCCAACCGCCGAATCTGCATGCCGTGCTGCTGGTCCGGCATGCCAAGGCCGGACATCGGGAATCCTTCGAGGGCAAGGACGAACGGCGTCCGTTGGATACCAAGGGCCGCAAGCAGGCCAGGGCACTGCGCTCGCTGCTGCAACCGTTCGCGCCGACCACCATCCTGAGCGCACCGGTGAGCCGTTGCCAGCAGACCGTGCAGCCGTTGGCCAAGGCGTTGGGCCTGAAGATCGGGTCCGAACCACTGCTGGGCGAAGAGATCTACCGCGATGATCCGGCGGCGGCCAGACGGCGGGTGGCCGAGCTCGCCACCCTGTTCGACGGTCACGGTTCGGTGGTCGCCTGCAGCCAGGGCGGGGTGATTCCCGGCGTCGTCAAGTCGCTGGCCGCTCGCTCCGGAGTGATCGTCCCCGACGTGAGTACTCCGAAAGCCTCCTACTGGCTGCTGTCCTTCGACGGAGATCGCTTGGTGCAGGCCGACTTCTACCCGGCACTGTCGGTCTAGTCGAGCCGGCTCGAGTCGGCTCAAGTCGGCTGTTGGCCCGATCGAGACAGCGGTCGGACAGACCGAAGACCCGATCATCGCAATGGCGATCGGGCCTTCGGATGCGGGGCTTGGGCCCCACAGTTCACTTCTTCTTGGCAGCCTTCTTGGCCGGCGCCTTCTTGGCAGCAGCCTTCGGCGCCGTCTTGGTAGCGGCCTTCGGAGCAGCCTTGGCAGCGGCCTTCTTGGCCGGCGCCTTCTTGGCAGCAGCCTTCGGAGCGGCCTTGACGGCGGACTTGGCCGCCGCCGGCTTGGCCGCTGCTCGGGTCCGGGTCGCGGCCGGCTTGGCGGCGGTGGCGGTCCGGGTGGTGCTCGCCCGGGTTCCGGCGGTCCGGGTCGCGGCCGGCTTGGCAGCTGATCGGGTCCGGGTTGCGGCCGGCTTGGCGGCAGCGGTCCGAGTGGCGGCCGGCTTGGCAGCTGCCCGGGTCCCAGCCGGCTTCGCGGCGGCGGTCCGAGTGGCGGCCGGCTTGGCAGCTGCCCGGGTCGCAGTCGGCTTGGCGGCGGCGGTCCGAGTGGTCACGTTCCGGGTGACGGTGGTCCGGGTGACGGCCGGACGACGGGCTGTCACGGCGGCCCGGGCGGTGGTCGGAGCGGCTGCCTTCGGCAGCTTCTCGGCACCGGACAGCACATCCTTGAAGTACTTGCCGGGCCGGAACGCCGGCACCGTGGTGCGGCGGACCTTCACGGCTTCGCCGGTGCGTGGATTCCGAGCAGTTCGCGCCGCTCTCGAACGCTTCTCGAAGACTCCGAAGCCGGAGATCGAGACGCTCTGTCCACCGTGCACCTCACGCTGGACCAGGTCGATGAAGCCTTCCACCGCGGTGGCGGCGAGCTTCTTGTTCCCGTCCAGACGGTCTGCCAGCTTGTTGATGAGATCGGTCTTGTTCACGAGTCCCTCCCAGGACATTTCCGGCCCTGGATCGTTGGGCCGACTGGCCGACAGGGTAGGCCCGGAAGGACCGCAATGCCAACCCGCCACGCGGTGCAAGTCCAAGTGTTCCAAGCGATCTCGGCCACCCGCGGCACCGCCCCAATGGCTTCCGGAGGTGCCCACCGGCCGTGGATCAGGTTGTTCCGGACAACCGGCGCCGACCCGGGCGCCTCCCGATCGATACTCGGAATCATGTTGCACTGCAACGGTTGTGATGCCGACGCGGTCGACCCAAATCCGATCGGCGACCCGTCAGCGGCAGTGGGAGGTCGGCCGGTGCAGGCCGGCGCCTCGATCGATTTCAGGCCCGCCCGGTGATCGGCAGAAACTTCTCCCGAGCGGATTCGAATTCGGTAATCAGATCGGCGTGCCGGAGGGTCAGGGAAATGTCGTCCCAGCCCTCCAACAGTCGCCAACGGGTGTAGGAATCGATCTCGAACGGCACCGTCAGCGAGCCGACCGAGACGATCTGCTCATTCAGATCAACGGTCACCTCGGTGCCGGGGGCGTTCTCCAGCACCTTCCAGATCAGCTCGACATCGTCCTGGGTCACCTGGGCGGCGAGAAGCCCGCCCTTACCGGAGTTCCCACGGAAGATATCGGCGAACCGTGAGGAGATCACGACCTTGATCCCGTAGTCCATCAGCGCCCAGACGGCATGCTCCCGGGACGATCCGGTGCCGAAATCGGAGCCGGCGACCAGTACCGAGCCGCCGGCGAACCCGGGATGGTTCAACACGAATGACTCATCGCTGCGCCAGGCGGCGAACAACCCGTCGGCGAATCCGGTCCGGGTGATCCTCTTCAGGTACACCGCCGGGATGATCTGGTCGGTGTCGACATTGCTGCGCCGCAACGGGATCCCCACCCCGGTGTGCCTGCTGAATGCTTCCATCACGCAACCTTCCGATAGCTGGACACTTGATCAGACACCTGCCGGCGCCGGCGACAGGTCGGCGGGAGAGCTGAGAGTGCCGCGCACGGCGGTGGCCGCCGCAACTTGCGGTGAGACCAGGTGGGTCCGGCCACCCTTGCCCTGCCGGCCCTCGAAGTTCCGGTTCGAGGTCGACGCGCTCCGCTCACCGGGGGCAAGTTGATCGGGGTTCATCCCCAGGCACATCGAGCAACCCGCGCTGCGCCATTCGGCGCCCGCGGCGGTGAACACCGCGTCCAGGCCCTCTTTCTCGGCCTGCAGCTTGACCCGCATGGAGCCGGGAACCACCAGCATCCGCACTCCGTGGGCCACCGTCCGGCCACCGATGATGTCGGCAGCCACTCGCAGATCCTCGATTCGCCCGTTGGTGCACGAACCGAGGAACACCGTATCGACCTTGATCTTCTTCAGCGGCGTGCCGGCCGTCAGATCCATGTATTCCAAGGCTCTTTCGGCGGCGGTGCGTTCACCTTCGTCGGAGATCAGCTCCGGATCGGGCACCGACGCCGAGAGCGGCAGCCCCTGGCCGGGATTCGTTCCCCAGGTGACGAACGGCGAGAGGGTACTCGCGTCGATCGTCACCTCGGCATCGAATTCCGCGTCGTCATCGGTGACCAACGACGACCAGTACGCGACGGCGGCATCCCACTCCGCACCGGCCGGCGCGTGGTCGCGACCCTTCACGTAGTCGAACGTCGTCTGGTCCGGTGCGATCATTCCGGCCCGCGCGCCGGCCTCGATCGACATGTTGGCGATCGTCATCCGGGCCTCCATCGACAGCGCCCTGATCGCCGAACCTCGATACTCCAGGACATATCCCTGGCCGCCGCCGGTGCCGATCTTCGCGATCACCGCGAGGATCAGATCCTTGGCGGTGACGCCATCCGGCAGTTCGCCGTCGATGGTGATCGCCATCGTCCGGAACGGCTTGAGCGGCAATGTCTGGGTGGCCAGCACGTGCTCCACCTCGCTGGTGCCGATGCCGAACGCCAGGGCACCGAACGCACCGTGGGTGGAGGTGTGCGAATCGCCGCAGACCACCGTCATCCCCGGTTGGGTCAGCCCGAGCTGAGGACCGACCACATGCACGATGCCCTGCTCCGCGTGACCCATGGAATACAGCGGTACCCCGAACTCCGCGCAGTTGTTCCGCAGGGTGTCGACCTGGGTGCGGGAGACCTCGTCGGCGATCGGCAGATCGATCCGCAGGGTCGGCACGTTGTGGTCCTCGGTGGCCAACGTGAGGTCCGGTCGGCGGACCGGGCGACCGGTCTCCCGCAAACCCTCGAAGGCCTGCGGACTGGTGACCTCGTGCACCAGGTGCAGGTCGATGTAGAGCAGATCCGGCTCACCCTCCGCCTGTCGCACCACGTGCGCCTGCCATACCTTCTCCGCCAATGTCCGACCCATGGCCGAACCTCCGTTTCACCCATTCGCATCCGTGCCCGATTCAACTGCCGCGGACATCTCGATGGATCTGCTGAATCCAGTCCCATTTCGGCTGGACATCCCATTATTCGGGAATCTAGTATCGCCTTATGGGACATACTAGCGGGATCGGCGTTCTCGACAAAGCGGTCCTGGTGCTCAGAGCCACCGCATCCACCCCGATCGGGTTGGCCGATCTGTGTACTGCCACCGGATTGCCGCGGGCGACCGCGCACCGGCTGGCGGTCGGTCTCGAGGTGCATGGCCTGTTGTCCAGGGATGAACAAGGTCGGTGGCGACCCGGTCCGATGCTGGCCGTGCTGGCCGCCGGTGCACCGGATCCGTTGCTGGCCGCGTCGGCCGAGGTGCTCCCCCGGCTACGGGACCGGACCGGTGAGAGCGTGCAGGTGTACCGGGCCGACGGCATCGTCCGGATCTGCATCGCGGTCTCCGAGCCGGCATCCGGCTTGCGGGACACGGTTCCGCTCGGCGCCCGATTGCCGATGACGGCCGGCTCGGCCGCCAAGGTGCTGGCCGCCTGGGGTGATGCCGCGGTGCAGCGGGCAGTGTTGGGCGATGGCCGGATCACCGAACGGATGTTGACCGAGGTGCGGCGTCGGGGCTGGGCGCAATCGGTCGCTGAGCGGGAGGCCGGAGTGGCATCGGTGTCCGCGCCGGTGCGGGACAAGGCCGGTGCGGTGATCGCCGCGGTGTCGGTGTCCGGCCCGATCGACCGGATCGGGCGCCGACCGGGCGCCCGGTGGGCCGGCGATCTGGTGCAGGCGTCGGAGGCACTGACCGCCCGATTGTGAGCGGCACCGGGCTACCGCACCGGGAATGACGAAGGCCCCGATCGTCTACTGACGATCGGGGCCTGTCTGGTACCCCCGAAGGGATTCGAACCCTCGCTACCGCCGTGAGAGGGCGGCGTCCTAGGCCGCTAGACGACGGGGGCCGGAACACAAAGATGATACCTGATCCATCGATCGCAGCGACACCACTGCCACGAGCGACGAAAGCTGGGGTACTAGGACTCGAACCTAGAATGGCTGAACCAGAATCAGCTGTGTTGCCAATTACACCATACCCCAAGGACTCTGGCCGGAGCCGAGCACCGAGACGATGTTACAGGGCGGCGATCCAGTTCCCAATTCCGCCGATCAGCCGCCGACCGGATTGCTGAGAGTGCCGATCCCTTCGATCTCGATGTCGACTCGTTGGCCGGCCTCGAGCAGCCCCACGCCCTCCGGCGTGCCGGTCAGGATCACGTCGCCGGGCAGCAACGTCATCGCCGCCGAGATCCATTCGATCAACTCGCCGACGGTGAACACCAGGTCCGAGGTGTTCCCGTCCTGTCGCACCTCACCGTCGACCTCGGTGCGGATGGACAGGCCGGCCGGATCCAGTTCGGTCTCGATCCACGGACCGAGTGGGCAGAAGGTGTCGAAGCCCTTGGCCCTGGCCCACTGTCCATCGGTCTTCTGCAGATCGCGGGCGGTGACGTCATTGGCCACGGTGTAGCCGAGGATCACTGCTGCGGCGTTGTCGGCCGGCACGTCCCGGCAGGGACGGCCGATCACCACTGCCAGCTCGCCCTCGAAACTGACCTGTTCGCTCTGCGGCGGCATCACGATCGTGGCGCCGGGACCGATCACCGACGTCGACGGCTTGAGGAAACACAACGGCTGGTCCGGAACGGCATTACCGAGTTCTGCCGCATGGTCGGCGTAGGTGCGGCCGAAGGCCACCACCTTCGACGGCAGGATCGGTGCCAGCAAACGGCTCTCGGACAATGCCCAGCTCCGGCCCGAGTACTCCGGGGTGCCGAACGGGTGGGCCAGGATCTCCTTGACCTGTGCGTCACCGGACTCGTTCGCGGTACCGGCGGTTCCGGTGATCGAGGCGAACACCACGCCGAACTCGGGGTGGGCAAGCCTGGCCAGCCGCATGGATGCTCCTGGGTCGAGTCGTGGCGGAGTCGAATGGTGGACGGGTCGAACAGTGGACGAGTTCCCGCCCAGCCTAGCGACGGGCCAATGCGTAGATCAGCGAGTCCACCAGGGCTTGCCACGACGCTTCGACCACGTTGGCGTGCACACCGACCGTTGTCCAGTCGTGGACGGCGTCCGAGGAGGTGACCAACACCCTGGTCACCGAGTCGGTGCCGGCATCCCCGGCCAGGATCCGGACCTTGTAGTCGGTGAGTTCCACCTGTTGCAGTTGGTCGAACTCACCCTCCAGGGCAGCCCGCAACGCCGAATCCAACGCGTTGACCGGGCCGTTGCCCTCCGCCGTGGCGATCACCCTACGATCCCCGACGTGGACCTTGACGGTCGCTTCGCTGGACACCTCGTCCTTGCCGGGGTTCAGCGGGTTCTCCACGATCACCCGGTAGGACTCCAGCCGAAACGGCACGGTGACCTCGACGCCGGCCTTCCGGGCGAGTTCGTCGCGCAGCAGTAGTTCGAAGGAGGCGTCGGCGGCCTCGTAGGAGAAGCCTTGGGACTCACGGCTCTTCACCTCCTCGACCACCCGGGACACCACCTCGGGATGCTCAGCGAGCTCCACCCCGAGTTCTCTGGCCTTGAGCTCGACCGAAGCCCGGCCGGCCATCTCGGTGATCAGGATGTGCATGTCATTGCCGACCACCTCCGGCACCAGATGGTTGTAGAGCTCGGGATCGACCTTGATCGCGGAGGCGTGCAGCCCGGCCTTGTGCGAGAAGGCGGAGGCGCCGACGTAGGCCTGATGAGAGTTCGGCGCGATGTTGGCCAACTCGGCGATGGCGTGCGAGACCCGCACCATCTCGGTCAGTCGTCCGTCCGGCAGCACCGACATGCCCAACTTGGTGCTCAGGTTCCCGAGCACCGCGAACAGGTCGGCGTTACCGGCCCGTTCGCCGTAGCCGTTGGCGGTGCACTGGGCGTGGGTGGCGCCGGCCTGCACCGCCGCGATGGTGTTGGCTACCGCGCAACCGGTGTCGTCCTGGCAGTGGATGCCGATCCGGAAGCCGGTGCGTCGCAACACTTCTTCGACGGTGTCGCCGAGCTGACCGGGCAGCTGCCCGCCATTGGTGTCGCACAGCACCACCACGTCGGCGCCGGCGCTGACGGCCGCCTCGGCCACTCGCAGGCCGTAATCGGAGTCGGCGGCATAGCCGTCGAAGAAGTGCTCACAGTCCAGGAAGACCCTTCGACCGTGCGCGACCAGGTGGGCAACGGTGTCGTGCACCATCGCCAGATTCTGCTGCAGGGTCGTCCGCAGCGCCCGGACCACGTGCCGCACATCGGACTTCGCCACCAGGGTGATCACCGGAGCCTGCGAATCCAGCAGGGCTCGCACCTGATCGTCGTCCTGCACGGCCAGGCCGGCTCGCCGGGTGGAGCCGAACGCGACCAGCTGCGCAGTGCCCAGGGTCAGTTCACCGCTGGCGGCTCTGGCGAAGAACTCGGTGTCCCTGGGCATCGCTCCCGGCCAGCCACCCTCGATGAAGCCGACACCGAGTTCGTCCAGCAGGGTGGCCACCGCGAGCTTGTCGGCCACCGAGTAACTGATGCCCTCGCGTTGCGCGCCGTCCCGCAGGGTGGTGTCGAAGAGGTGGAAGCCATCGCCCACCCGGCCGGACGCCGAACCGGTCGGTGCCGTCATGATCCGCGCCTCATCTGCCAGAAGGTCCCATCGGGAACGGGGCGGCCTCAGCTGGAGGCCAGCGCAGCGAGCCGATCGCCGATCGCTGTCGTCCGGCCGGGTGAACCGGGCTGCCGGGTGGCCAGATCGAAGGCGACCGCGGCTTCCACCCGACGGGCGGCATCCGAGACACCGACATGATCGAGCAGCAACGCCACGCTGAGTATTGCAGCTGTCGGATCGGCGGCGCCGGTACCGGCGATGTCCGGGGCCGATCCGTGCACCGGCTCGAACATGCTCGGGTTCTCCCGCGAGACGTCCAGATTTCCCGAGGCGGCCAAACCGATGCCACCGGACACCGCCGCGGCGAGGTCGGTGAAGATGTCACCGAACAGATTGTCGGTGACCACCACATCGAACCGGGCCGGGTCGGTGACCAGATGGATCATCGCAGCATCGACGTGGCTGTAGGCGACGGTGACGTCCGGGTACTCCATCGAGATCTCCTCGACCACCCGGCTCCACAGCTGCCCGGCATGCACCAGCACATTCGTCTTGTGCACCAGGGTCAGGTGCTTGCGGGGTCGACGGGAGGCCCGATCGAAGGCGTCACGGACCACCCGTTCGATGCCGAAGTAGGTGTTCAGCGACACCTCGGTGGCGATCTCCTGCGCGGTGTCCTTGCGCAGCAGGCCGCCGTTGCCGGCGTACGGACCCTCGGTGCCCTCTCGCAGCACCACCAGGTCCACCGCCTTGTCGCCGACCAGTGGACCGGGAACACCCGGATAGAGCCGGGCGGGGCGCAGGTTCACGTGGTGATCCAGTTCGAACCGGATCCGCAGTAGCAGGCCGCGTTCCAGGATGCCGGACGGGACAGTCGGGTCGCCGACCGCACCGAGCAGGATCGCATCGTGCTCGCGCAGCTCACGCAGCACCGAGTCCGGCAAAAGTTCACCGGTTCGATGCCAGCGACTGGCGCCGAGGTCGTAGCTGGTGGCGTCGATATCGGAGACGACGCCGTTGAGCACCTTCAGACCTTCGGCAATCACTTCCGGACCGATGCCGTCCCCAGGGATGACCGCAAGCTTCATCTACGTCACTTCTCTTCCGCTGCAAGGGAACCGGCTCGAATTCGGCAGAACAGGCACCGGACGGGCGTCACAGGGTTTCCTTTCCGCCCCCGTGTCACGGCTGTCACAGCGTAGCGGTACCAGTCCGTGGAACGGCGACGGCCCGGCAGGCGAACCTGCCGAGCCGTCGGCACTCCGTCGGTATCGCGACCGCCGGCTCAACCGGCCGGCATCGAGAAACGTCTGACTGCTATCGGATCAGTGCGACCCGATCAGTTCACCCGCACCACATCGGTACGAGCATTCGGCGTGCCGTGTAGATGGACGACCATCACATTGGTGATCGAGTTGCCGCCGACCCCATAGGAGATCGACGCCTTGTCCTCGTCCACGTAGATCGGCGACGACAGTCCGGTGATCCGTGGGTTGGTGACGTTGTACGGTTCGCTCCCGTTCACCGTGTCGATGTCGCTGCCGGTGAAGGTTGAGAAGGTCCCTGCGGTGTACTTGACCGGGAAACTGGTGGTCGTCGGGGTGATCCCGATGGCCGCCGGGTCGACCGGCAACAGGATGGTGTTGCCATCGAACACGTTGGTCTCGACATCACCGTAGTTGAAGTTCACCGGGGTGACGCTCAACAGTTCGCCGGTGTTGTAGTCAACCAGGAACGCCTCCAGCAGATCGGTGGCGTCGCCCCCGCTGCCCGTCACCGACTGGGCATACACCTCGTAGTCCGGACTGCCGTCATTGTTGACATCCAGGTCGACGTAGGGAATCAAAGAGCGGCCGACGGAGGCCCAGTTCTGATAGGTCGAGATGCCGAACCACAGGAACCCGTCCGAATATCCCTCGCTTCCCTTCACCGAGCCGGCACCGACGTGACTGATGTCGCCGGACTGGTCGGACTGGTTCCGGACGCAGCCCTCGAGCACCGTCGCCGAACACTTCGGCAGCCTCGGGCTGGTAGCGCCCAACTGCATGACCGAAACCAGTGAGGTGATTCCGCCGGAGACGCCCTTGCCGTTCAGCACGATCGCCGGCTTGCCGGCCACCACAACTCTGCTGGCCTTGGTGGTCGAGTACGGCTTGGCAACGCCATATACCGGAACCCGCAATGCTGGCTTGCCGACCTGGGCGATCAGCACCCGGCCGGAAGCATCGGTGACGTACTGACGCGGCTCGTCCAGCCCGGTGAACTTGTTGGGCGTTGTCGGTGTCATCGTCGGGTCCAGCGTGTGGTCCAGACTGGCCGTGGTGATCGTCATCGTCACCGTGACGAAGACCGACGCCCTGGGTGCCAGGTAGACGCTGGACGGCGACACCGTGTAGGCAACGCCCGGGGTGGTGACGACGCCCTGGTACGAGACCTTCACGTTGGTACCAACCCGGCCGGTGTTCTGCACCTTGATGGTCTGCGTCTTCGTCAGCTTTGCGGTAGTGGCCGGAATCCAGACGACGCCGAACGAGGCGGACACACCGCCCGGTCGGTTGGTGTTGTAGGCGATGACGTCGGTGGAGGTGGCGCTGAGTGCATCCACCCGACCGGCACCGACCCTGGCCGGTCCGTACTTGGCGCCGGACTGGTTGACCTTGGTGTAGACATCGTGTCCGGCAGTGTTCATCACGGCCGCCTTCAACTGCTCGACCGTCCAGGTCGGGTGCTTCTGCTTGAGCAGCGCACTGATGCCCGCGACATGTGGGGTCGCCATCGAGGTACCGGAGATGGTCAACGGCTCGTTGCCGGTACCCATCCCGGTCGACGCAATGGTGGAACCCGGGGCGGCGACGTCCGGCTTGACCGGACCGATCGCGCTGTGGGTACCCCGCGAGCTGAACGAGCTGATGGTGTCACCGATGGATGGGCTGACGTCTTTGATGCTGCCGGCCAACGAGCCGTCGAAGGTCACCCTCAAGGTGCCGGCATTCAGCGCCGGACGCAGCTTGGTGGTCTCCTTGGCGCCGATCTGAAAGACCGGGATGGTCGCCGAGCCGGTGATCCCGGCGTTGAACGCATCGAGCTGCGAGGTGAAGATGGCGCCGATGGCGCCGGCACTCACCGCATTCTTCGACCTGGCCACTGAGCCGCAGCGCCGAGTGGCGTCGTTGTCATCCCACTCCAGCCAGGCCACCTTGCCGGCCACCGCTGCCTTCTCGGCAGCGGAGAACACCAGACAGCCGTCGGCGTTGGCGCCGGGGATAGCGACCACGGAGCCGCTCACCGGCGGTTCATTGGCCCAGTCGTAGGCGACCGAGTTCTGGCCGGCCACGATACCGGCGACGTCCGCCGGGGCATCGACCTTCAAGCCGTCCCGCAACTGGAACGGATCCACCACGGAAGCCACCGCGAGCGAACGCGCGGCATTGCCCGGCGAGCCACCGGCATCGGTGACGTCGCCCGCGTTGCCCATCGCGATGACCGGCAGCACGCCGTACTGGGCCAGGAAGTCGATGATCGCGTTCTCCGGGTCGTCCTCGGTGCCGTAGTCGCTACCCAGCGACAGGTTCACCAGGTCGAGTTTGTCGGAAAAGTCGCCGTCACCGTTCGGGTCAATGGCCCAGTCGAGCGCTTGGGCCACCACGTCGGTCGAGCCCGTGCAGCCGAAGACCTTCAGCGAGTACAGGTTCGCATTCGGGGCCATTCCGGGGCCGATCTTCATGTCCAACAAGGACTGGGCCGTCAAACCGGTGTAGTCGCCGGTGAAGGTGCTGCCGTCGGCGTTCTCGCCGTAACCGGCCACCGTGCCGGCGACATGCGAGCCGTGTCCTTGACAATCCAGCGGGTTGGGGTCGGGGTGCGGCACCGGTTGGTAGTCGGCGGCGCCCGGATCGGCGTTGTAGTCGTTACCGGAGAAGTCGTAGCCGCCGAGGACTTTGGCCGTCGGGGTCCAGCTCTCCGTTGAACGCGCCAGCGCCGTCTGATACGCGGCGACCGTGCCCGGCCCACCGAAGTTGGCGTGTGTGTAGTCGATGCCGGTGTCGATGATGCCGGCGTTGACTCCGTCGCCGAGCAGCCCGAGATCCGTCCAGGTGTTGAGCACCCTGGTGAACGCGGCCGCGCCGGCGTTGTCGAACTTCTTGGGAACCAACTGGGAGATCTTGACGACGTCGGGGCGAGCGGCCAACGCCTTGAGCGCCGTCATGTTCGCCGAGATCGCCACCCCGGGAACAGTGTTGGTGGTGGTGAAGAGCTCCTTGGACTTGGCGTCCTTGGCCTTGGCGGCGTTGGCGACGGCCTTCGCGCTGCCGTTGACCGCCGACCGCTTGGACTTCGCGGCCGACTTGGCAGCCACCGAGCCCCTGCTGGTCATCGATTTGGCGGCGACGACAGCGCCGGTACCGGCCAATTGAACGAAGACACGATAGGTGCCGGCCGGTTTACGGTCGAGACCACCGGCGAACTTGGCGCCATCCTTGATGGCCGAATAGCCGGTCTTCGCCGGGCCGGGTACCGCCGGGTGGTAGTCGCCGTTGTCTGCGCCGTTGACAGGAGCAGCGGAAGCGACCGGTGAGGCGACCACGAATCCGGACACCAGACCCGCAGCGATCACCGCCGCTCCCCATTTCCTGGCACCCGAGCTTTTGCGCAACCCCATGAACAGTTCCCCTTTCGATGGCCCCGGCTGGATGCGCGGTGCCGAGATCATTCCGGACGTCGGGATCACCGACTGACCGCAACCTGAATAGCCTCGCGATCCGGGATCGCGAGGACGGTGCAGGGCAACGCTAGATTGCCGGGGATGACCGTGACTAGGGGTGCGGACAAAGTTGATCCCGAATCAGCGATACTTTCCCCCCGATTTCCTTCATTTCACCACCGGTCGGCGGGCCGGCTGAGCTACCTCTTCGCACTGTCGGTGGTCTGTCGGACCGATCGGGTCACGATGGTCGAACTATTCGGCCGGTATCGCCCTGATCGACCGGGCTGGTACGGCTGCACCGATCCGGTCCATCAGGTCGGCCGTCGGTGGCGCATCCACCCTGAGCACCATGATCGCCGCCCGCTCAGAGATCTCCTGGGACAATTGCGCCGCCAGGATGTTGATGCCGGCATCGCCCAACAGGGTGCCGACCCGCCCCATCACGCCGGGCTTGTCCTGGTAGGCGAGCACCAGCAGATCGCCACCGGCCCGCAGATCGAAGTGCCGACCGTTGATCTCCACCAACTTGGCGACCTGCCGCTCCCCCGACAACGTCCCGGACACGGTGCGCAGTGCCCCGTCCGGCATCGCCGCTCGCAACGTCACCACCGAGCGGAAGTCGCCGATCTCCTCGGTCGACACCGACGTCAGGGTGAGGCCGTGCTCGGCGGCCAGTGTCGGCGCATTGACGAAGGTCACGGCCTCGGTGATCACCGAGCCGAAGATGCCGCGGACCGCGGCCAACGGCAGGATCGAGGTGTCCTGGTCGGCCAGGTCCCCGCGGACCTCCACCGTCACCGCGCTGGGCAGTCCGCCGCAGACGGCAGTCAGAATGGTGCCGAGTCTGGACACCAGCGGGATCCATGGTCGCAACTCCTCGCCCACCGGCCCGGCCGCCTGCACGTTGACCGCGTCCGGCACGAAGTCGCCGCGCAGGGCCAACTTGACCGAGCGGGCGACGGCCACGCCGGCCTTGTCCTGGGCTTCCTCGGTGGACGCGCCGAGGTGCGGCGTGAGAACCACGTTCGGCGCGCTCCGCAGCGGATGGTCGGCTGCCGGCGGTTCGCTGTCGTATACATCGATGCCCGCGCCGGCCACTCTCCCATCGCCCAGTGCCTCGGCCAGCGCGGCCTCGTCGATCAGCCCGCCGCGGGCGGCATTGATGACGATCAGATTGGGTTTCACCGTTGCCAACTCGGTGCGACCGATCAGCCCGATCGTCTCCGGTGTCTTGGGCAGGTGGATGGAGATGATGTCGGACCGTTCCAACAGTGTCGGCAGGTCGACCAGGGTGACGCCCATCGAAGCTGCCCTGGCCGGCTGCAGGTACGGATCGTAGGCGATCACCGTGGTGCCGAACGCGGCGATCCGAGCGGCGAACAGTTGACCGATCCGGCCGAGACCGACCACCCCGACGGTCTTGTCGGCGATCTCGACGCCGGAAAATGCACTGCGCTTCCATTCGCCGGCCAGCATGGTGGCGTGTGCCGCTGGGGTCCGTCGGGCGACGGCGAAGAGCAGCGCGATGGCCTGTTCGGCCGCCGAGATGATGTTGGACTGCGGGGCGTTCACCACCAGCACACCGCGTTCGGTGGCCGCCGTGATGTCGACGTTGTCCAGGCCGATGCCCGCCCTGGCAATGACTTTCAGTCGTGGAGCGGCGGCCAGCGCCTCGGCGTCCAGGCGGGTGGCGGACCGGATCAACACCGCGTCGGCTTCGGCCAGGGCCGGCAGCAGTTGTCCGCGATCGGCACCGTCCACCTGCCGCACGTCGAAATCACCGCCGAGCGCGGCCATCGCCGACGGCGCCAGCTGCTCGGCGATGAGGACCACTGGCTGCGGCACGGCTGACTCTTTTCGGTCGGGAACACGGGTGTCGGGCAACTGAAGTCGGGCAACTGAGTTAGGACTGGGATGTCGGTGCCCTGGACCACCGGCCCGAGCGCCTGACGACGGAATTCTATTTGTGCCGCTTCGACCGTCGCAGCCGGTGGTCGGCTGCTCTACTGTTCCTACACTGCTTCGACCATCCACCAGCAAGAACAGGGTGACCACATGACCGATCCGAATGATCACGGCCAGCCGACCGGCCAGCAGCCCTGGGCACAGCAGCAACCACCACCGGACCACCAGCAGCAGTACCCGCAGCAGTACCCACAGCAGCAGTACCAACAGCAGCAGTACCAGCAGGCGACCCCGGCGCACCATCCCTGGGGCGCAGCTCCGGCCGGCTATCCGACCCCGGCGCAGCCGAGCCGCCCGGCGTCGGCCAGCAGGCCGGGCCAGGTATTGACGGCGGCCATCCTGGCCTTCCTGCTCGGCGGGTTGATGGCGATCGGCGGCATCGTCGCCATCGGCGCGTCTCGGTCCGCGGACTCGGCCGGCGGGATCCTGGGAGTCAGCGGCCTCGGCGGTGTCGTGGTGGCCGTAGGCCTGGTCTTCCTGCTGTTGGCCGCGCTGATGATCTGGGGCGGGATCTGGGCGGTGATGGGAAAGAGCTATCTGCTGTTGCTGATCACCGCCTGCGTCTTCGGGGTGTTGAGTCTGATCAGCCTGATCCAGACACTGTCCAATGGCGGAAATCCGGCGGCCGGCATTCTCGGAATGGTGATCTGCGCCGTCATCGTCGTGTTGCTCGCCAGTCAGCCCTCCCGGAACTGGTTCGCCGAGCAGAAGCGCTGACGCTGAACGAACCCGTCACTTCCGCCAGGTAACGGACGGCAGCAGCGGACGGCACCGCGGCAGGTAGCGAAAAACTGCGCGACGCGCCGGGCACCACCGGCGCGTCGCGACAGTTCTCCGCTACCTGGGGGCTTTCGCTACCTGCGGGCGTTCAGCCGCGGGCAGCTGATCCGGTGTAGTCGTCGTCGGTGGCCACCCAGCTCATCAGGCCCCGCAGCTTGCGACCGGTCTCCTCGATCGGATGCTCCTGCTGCTCGCTGCGGAACTTCGTGAACTCCGGTGCCCCGGCATCCTGATCGGCGATGAACCTGGCCGCGAAGCTGCCGTCCTTGATGTCGGCCAGCACCGCCTGCATGTTCTCCGCTACGTGGTCGTCGATCACCCGCGAGCCGGAGACATAGTCGCCGTACTCGGCGGTGTCGGACACCGACCAGCGCTGCTTGGCGATCCCGCCCTCGTACATCAGGTCGACGATCAGTTTCAGCTCGTGCAGGCATTCGAAGTAGGCGATCTCGGGCTGATAGCCGGCATTCACCAGCGTTTCGAAGCCGAGCTGCACCAGCCGGGACGCCCCGCCGCAGAGCACCGCCTGCTCACCGAACAGATCGGTCTCGGTCTCCTCGGTGAAGGTGGTCTTGATAACGCCGGCCCTGGCCCCGCCGATCGCGGCGGCATAGGACAACGCGAGCGCCTCGGCGTTGCCGCTGGCGTCCTGCTCGACCGCGATCAGGTCCGGGACACCCTTGCCGTCGACGAACTCCCGGCGCACCAGATGTCCGGGACCCTTCGGCGCGATCATGATCACGTCCACGCCGGGCGGCGGCTTGATGTAGCCGAAGCGGATGTTGAATCCGTGCCCGAAGGCCAGCGCCTTGCCGGCCGTCAGATGCGGCTCGATCGACTCGGCATAGACGTGCCGTTGCACATGATCGGGCGTCAGGATCATGATCAGATCGGCTTCCTCGGCAGCCTGCGCGGGAGTCACCACCCGCAGGCCCTCGTCGGTGGCCTTGCCACGGGATCTCGAGTCCTGCGGCAGGCCGACGCGCACGTCGACCCCGGAATCGCGCAGGTTCAACGCATGTGCGTGTCCCTGTGAGCCGTATCCGATCACCGCGACCTTGCGTCCGGTGATGATCGATGGATCGGCGTCATCGTCGTAGAAGATCTCGGCGGCCATGTGCTGAATGCTCCTGCTCTGTGGTGGGGGATGCTGTCGGCGATTCGTTCGGTGCAGATCCTGCACTGGTCGATTGTGCGGTGGTCGGTCGTGCGGCGGTCGAAGGTCCTAGTCTGGCCGCCCTCCGGTGGAGGTAATCGACCGCGGTCCGCGGCCAAGGGCGACCATGCCGGACTGCACCATCTCCCGAACGCCGAACGGTTCCAGCATCCGCAGCAACGCCTCCAGCTTGTCGGAGGTGCCGGTGGCCTCGATGGTGAGCGAATCCGGGGCCATGTCGATCACGTTCGCCCGGAACATCTCGACGATCGTCACCACCTGGGCACGGGTGCTGGCGTCGGCCCGCACCTTGATCAGCAGCAACTCCCGTTGCACGGCCGCGGTCGGCGTCAGCTCGACGATCTTCAACACGTTGATGAGTTTGTTCAACTGCTTGGTGACCTGCTCCAGCGGCAACCCTTCGACGGCCACCACGATCGTCATCCGGGAGACCTCCGGATTCTCCGTCGGCCCGACCGCGAGCGAGTGAATGTTGAAGTTTCGGCGGGAGAACAACGCCGAAACTCGTGCCAGCACACCGGGTTTGTTCTCGACCAGCACCGAGAGGGTATGACGACTCACGTTCACTCCTCGTCGAGGCGCCGGATGGTCCGACTCGTTCGCGAGCCGATGATCAACGGACTGCACATCATCGACTCACTCCTCGTCGAACAGCGGTCGGATGTTCAGCGCCGCCATGATCTGGTCGTTGCCGGTGCCGGAAGCGACCATCGGCCACACCTGGGCGTCCTTGCCGACGGTGAAGTCGACCACCACGGGGCGGTCGTTGATCTCCATCGCGGCAGCGATGGTGGAGTCGACGTCCTCCTTGGATTCGCAGCGCATCCCGACGCAGCCCATCGCCTCGGCCAGCAACTTGAAGTCCGGGATTCGCAGCTTGTGCGTGCCGAGCTCGGTCTGCGAGTAGCGCTCGCCGTAGAACAGCGTCTGCCACTGCCGGACCATGCCCAGATTGCCGTTGTTGATGATGGCCACCTTGATCGGGATGTTCTCGATCGCGCAGGTGGCCAGCTCCTGATTGGTCATCTGGAAGCAGCCGTCGCCGTCGATGGCCCAGACGGTGGCGTCCGGCCGGCCGGCCTTGGCGCCCATCGCCGCCGGCACCGCATAACCCATCGTTCCGAGACCGCCGGAGTTGAGCCAGGTCCGAGGTTTCTCGTAGCCGATGAACTGGGCAGCCCACATCTGGTGCTGGCCCACCCCCGAGGTGAAAATCGTGTCCGGGCCACAGATCTCGCCCAGCCGCTTGATCACATACTGCGGCGCCAGGGTACCGTCGGACGGCTCTTCGTAGCCGATCGGGAAGGTGTCTCTGAGTTCGTCGAGTTCGGCCCACCAGGCGAACAGATCGGCGACCGCACCGGCCTGCTGCTCGGCCGACACGGCACCGATCAACTCGTTGATGACGTCCTTCGCGTCGCCGACGATCGGCACGTCCGCGGTGCGGTTCTTCGAGATCTCGGCCGGGTCGATGTCGGCGTGGATGACGGTCGCGTTCGGTGCGAAGGAGGCCAGCATGCCGGTGACCCGATCGTCGAACCTGGCGGCGAGAGTGATCAGCAGGTCGGATTTCTGCATGGCGGCGACGGCGGCCACCGACCCGTGCATGCCGGGCATTCCCAGGTGCTGGATGTGGGAGTCGGGGAAGGCGCCGCGCGCCATCAACGTGGTGACCACCGGGATTCCGGTGAGTTCGGCCAGTCGCAGCAGTTCGTCGGTGGCGTTGGCCTTGATGACGCCGCCGCCGACGTAGAACACCGGTCGGCGGGCGGCGACGATCAATTTGGCGGCGGCGCTGATCTGCCCGGCGTGCGGTCGTGCGGTGGGCCGATAGCCGGGCAGTTGGACGTCGGTCGGCCAGGAGAAGGTGGTCTCGGCCTGCAGGATGTCCTTGGGAATGTCCACCAGCACCGGGCCGGGTCGGCCCGTCGATGCCAGATGGAACGCGGCCGCGATGACGGACGGGATCTCCGCCGCCTCGGTGACCAGAAAACTGTGCTTGGTGATCGGCATGGTGATGCCGACGATGTCGGCCTCCTGGAAACCGTCGGTGCCGATCAACGGCCGGCCGACCTGGCCGGTGATGGCGACCAGTGGCACCGAATCCATGTGAGCATCGGCGATCGGGGTCACCAGGTTGGTGGCGCCCGGCCCCGAGGTGGCCAAGCAGACCCCCACCCGGCCGGTGGCCTGGGCGTAGCCGGTGGCAGCATGTCCGGCGCCCTGCTCGTGCCGGACCAGGACGTGGCGCACTTTCTCGCTGTCCAGCAGCGGGTCATAGACCGGCAACACCGCTCCGCCGGGAATGCCGAAGACCACCTCGACGCCGGCCTCCTCGAGGCTGCGGACCACCGACTTGGCACCGTTGAGGTGTTCGACGGCGGGCGTCGGCGCGACCCGACTGGCGGCGGTCTGCGGCACCACTGTCGGTCGTCCCGTCGTCACGACTGGCTCCGCGCGGTTGGCTGCGACTGCATGACCGGCCTTCCTGAGTTGCCCGCCGGATCGGCGGTGGATCGATGGTGGGCGTCGAAAGATGCTGCGGGGCAACAAAAAACCCCTCGTCACCGGATGGTGACCAAGGGGTTGCGCGCCGTCGCTGTTGGTGCCGCGATGGCGCGCTAGGTGATTACGAGGAGGAAATGTTGCATAGCAGAAACTGTAGGACCGCCCTGCGCGTGTGTCAACGCTGCGGGACTGCGATCTCGGATCTTGAGACCCGGCTTGACCTCTTCGGCACCGGACGGCGGGCCGACCCGGGAGTTTGCGAGCATGGACCCATGTCCCGCCGACACCGCACCGTCTTCCGGCTGCCGCTGATGGCACTGATCTTCCCGGTGCTGTTGTTGCTCTGCACCATCCCGCTGGCCGGCCTGGGCAGCTGGTGGAACCTGATGTACCTGGTGCCGGTGTTGGCGCTGTTGTGGGCGGTGATGACCCGGACCGCCACCGACGCCACCGGAATCCGGGTGTTCGGGCTGCTCCGGCGGCGATCCATCGCCTGGGACCAGATCGATCGACTCGAACTGGACGGGCCGCGCTGGATCGTGCTGGTCACCCGGGCCGGCACCCGCACCAGGTTGCCGATGGTGCTGACCCGAGACCTGCCGCGGCTCACCGCACGATCCGGTGGCGCCATTACTTTCGACGATCAACTTCTCACCTCCGCCGGCCCGGTCACCACCGTCAGCCCGGTCGCCCCCGCCGGCCCGGCTCCCGACTCCGACCCACAGGCGTAATCTGGCAGGGCAGTGACGCGACCAGCCATCACCCACGGCCGGGTCGTCGGTCCGGACGGCTCCACCGTATGGTCGTCAGCGGGATGATCGGCAGCCGCCCCTGAGTCGTCGTCGTCTGCGCCGAAAGTCCAGTCCAACCCAGCCGGGACCGGTGATCCGGCATCAGGAGTTCGCATCATGCCGCAGCTTCGTTCCAAGACCTCCACCGATGGCCGCAACATGGCCGGTGCGCGCGCGCTCTGGCGGGCCACCGGGATGACCGACGCCGACTTCGGCAAACCCATCGTGGCGATCGCGAACTCCTACACCCAGTTCGTTCCGGGACACGTACACCTCAAGGACATGGGCGACTTGGTGGCCGGCGCCGTCAAGGAGGCCGGCGGGGTGGCCAAGGAGTTCAACACCATTGCCGTCGACGACGGCATCGCGATGGGCCACGGCGGCATGCTCTACTCGCTGCCCAGCCGGGAACTGATCGCCGATTCGGTCGAATACATGGTGAACGCGCACACCGCGGATGCGTTGGTCTGTATCTCCAACTGCGACAAGATCACTCCCGGCATGCTGATGGCGGCCCTGCGGCTGAACGTCCCGACGGTGTTCGTCTCCGGCGGGCCGATGGAGGCCGGTAAAGCGGTCGTCATCGACGGGGTAGCCAGCACTCCGACCAACCTGATCTCCGCCATCAACGCCGCCGCGTCCGCCGATGTCTCCGACGAGGGACTGTCTGCGCTGGAGGCGGCGGCCTGTCCGACCTGCGGTTCGTGTTCCGGAATGTTCACCGCCAACTCGATGAACTGCCTGACTGAGGCGCTGGGATTGTCGTTGCCCGGCAATGGATCCACCTTGGCCACCCACGTCGCCCGCAAGGACCTGTTCCTGCGGGCCGGCTCGCTGGTCACCGAATTGGCCAAGCGGTACTACGAGCAGGACGACGCGTCTGTGCTGCCGCGGTCGATCGCCAGCAAGAGCGCCTTCGCCAACGCCATGACACTGGATGTGGCGATGGGCGGGTCCACCAACACCGTGCTGCACATCCTGGCCGCGGCCCAGGAAGGCGAGATCGATTTCACGCTGGCCGACATCGACGCGCTGTCGCGCCGGGTGCCCTGCCTGTCGAAGGTCGCGCCGAACCATCCGCGCTTCCACATGGAGGACGTGCACCGGGCCGGCGGCATTCCGGCACTGCTCGGTGAACTCGACCGGGCCGGACTGATCGATCGTGACGTGCACACCGTGCACTCCCCGGATGTCCCGAGCTGGCTGGATGCCTGGGACGTGCGCGGCGGCAAGGCCACCGAGGAGGCACTGGCGCTCTACCATGCGGCGCCCGGCGGAGTCCGCACCACCCAGGCGTTCTCCACCGACAACCGTTGGGACACTTTGGATACCGATGCTACCGACGGTTGCATCCGGGACATCGAGCATGCCTATACCGTCGACGGCGGGCTGGCTGTGCTGTACGGCAACCTCGCCGAAGAGGGGGCTGTGATCAAGACCGCCGGCATCGACGAAGAGCTGTTCCACTTCGTCGGCACCGCGATCGTGGTCGAGTCCCAGGAAGCAGCGGTGGATGCCATTCTCGGCAAGAAGGTGCAGCCCGGACACGTGGTAGTGGTGCGCTACGAGGGCCCCGCCGGCGGACCGGGCATGCAGGAGATGCTGCACCCCACCTCGTTCATCAAGGGACTGGGGCTGGGCAGGGTCTGTGCGCTGATCACCGATGGCCGGTTCTCCGGAGGATCGTCCGGGATCTCGGTCGGCCATGTCTCTCCTGAGGCCGCCTCCGGTGGCACCATCGGCCTGGTGGAGGACGGCGACGAGATCGAGATCGACGTCCACGACCGACTGCTCCGCCTCAACGTCGCAGACGACGTACTGGCCGAACGACGGTCCAAGATTGAGGCCTCGGAGAATCCCTGGCGGCCGGCCAATCGCGAACGAGTGGTGAGCCGCGCGTTGCAGGCCTATGCCTCGATGGCCACCTCGGCGTCCACCGGAGCAGTGCGGCAGATCCCCAGCCGGTGATCGGGCGGGCGGTTCGGAGTTACTCGCAGAGCAGGTGCCGGATATCAGTAGCCGGCCTCGCTCACCACATTCCGTAGTTCCTGGCCGGTGGCGAATCTGTGCAGCTGTGCTCGCACCACATCCAGGGCGCGGCTCTGGGCGCCGGGTACCGCGCCGGCGATGTGCGGGGTGATGAACAGGTTCGGCGTCGACCACAACGGATGGCCGTCCGGCAGCGGCTCCGGGTCGGTGACGTCCACCGCGGCGCGGAGTCGGCCGGCGGTCAGTTCCGCGATCAACGCATCGGTGTCGACGATCTGGCCGCGGGCCGCGTTGACCAGCACCGCACCGTCCGGCATCGCCGCCAGGAAGCCGGCATCGATCAATCCACGGGTGGCATCGGTCAGTGGGATCATCGCGACCACCACGTCATGCCGACCGAGAACAGCCGGTACCGCCTCGATGCCCAGCACTCCATCCCTGGCCGTCCGGGCAGCCATCGTGACGGTGGCGTCGAACGCTTCCAACCGCCGTTTGACCTGGCTGCCCAGGTCGCCGGCGCCGAGCACCAGGACCCGTTTATCGGCGAGCTCGTCGGTTCGGTGCCGATCCCACCAGCCCTCACGCTGACGCTGGGCGAACAGCGGGAACTCGTGCAGCACGGCCAACAATGCTCCGACGGTCCACTCGGCGGTCGATCCCCCGTGCGCGCCGCTCGCGGTGCACAGCGTCACCCAGTCCGGTGTCTTTCCCACCCACACCTCGGCGCCGGCCGTCATCAGTTGCACCAGCCGCAACTTCGGCAGAGCGGCCATCAGGCCGACCGCCGCGCCGCCGGCCAGGAAGCCGGGGACCAGCACTTCCGCGGATTCGGCGGCCGGCGGGACAGGGGCATCGGGCGACACCTCGACGACCTCCAGGCCGGTTGCACCGGCCAAGGCGGCGGCAATGTCGGGATTGGCAACGGCAACGACTGTCATAGCCGCAACGCTACTGAGCCGTCAGCGACGGAAGGTCTGCGGGTTCTGCAGATAGCGGTCCAGATCAGGATCTTCGACGACCGGCTGGAAGTCGTCCACGATCTGCCACTGCTCGCCGAGTTCTGTCCGAAGCTGTCGTAGGGCGGTCTGCACGTCCGCGGCGAACCGGTCACAGTCGCTCCGCCGCCATGGGCCGGGGTCCGGCGGGTAGTCCCAGTTCATCGAGGTGTCGTACCGAGCGCAGAGATCATTCAACAGCTCCCGGGTCACCGACGAAATCGGTAGCCGGGCGGGATCGATCGGCAGACCGAACTCGGTGACGGCCCGATCGTTGGCCCGCCACAGGCAACGGCCCGACCCGGCGTCGAAGGCGAAGCAGGCACGGTAGATCGCCGTCAATTCGCGCTCCTCTCGCCGGCTCGCCCCAGCCGGTAGACCGAGACGTGGGAGCGGGAATCTGCGGTGAACTCGCCGCCGGTCCAGTCCGCGTGCCGGGACTCCAGCTCGAAGCCGGCGAGTTGGGCCATCAGGTCCAGTTCGGCCGGCCAGATGTAGCGATGCGGGGTACGGAACAGTTGCGCCGCGGCTCCGTCGGCGAAGCGGAAGTGGTGCGAGACGAGAAGTTGATGCAGGACGTCGTAGGTGTCCAGCCCGATGTACCCCGGATCCGCGTGCCAGACCACCGCGCTCTGGCCAGGTGGCAGCTTGCGCAACTCCGGCACCCACAACTCGATCAGGAATCGGCCACCCGGTAGCAGATGTCGAGCGGCGTTGCGGAAGCAGGCAACCTGCTCGGCCTGGGTCAACAGGTTGGCGACCGTGTTGAACACCAGATACACCAGGGTGAACTCTCCCGGCGCGGTCGCGGCGGCCATGTCACCGGCGATCACCGGGATGGTGGCGGCATCGACCTTGGTGCGCAGCCTGTCGATCATCGGTGCAGACAGTTCGATGCCGGTGACCGGCACGCCGCGCTCGGCCAACGGCACGGCCACCCGACCGGTACCGATGGCGAACTCCAACGCCCGGCCACCGCCGGCAAGTTCGACGAGACGATCGACCGTCGATCCCAGCAACTCCGGGGCGAACATGCCGACCCCTGGCGTGTCATATCGCGCCGCAGCATCTCTGTCCCAGAGCTCATCCTGTCGCATCGGGTCGATGCTGCCGCCGATTCATGGCGGCGTCCATCGGTTTGTGGCCGGACCGGGCACCCGGTCGGGTTTCGGCCCGTACCGTGGATGACGATGTCCGAGCTATCCACCTCCCGCCGCCGCGCGGTCCCCCGGTCGGCCGGGCGGCGATCGAGGATCCCCGCCGTCGGCGTCGGCCTGTTGCTGTTGCTCGGTTCCTGCGCCGACTTCTCCGAGCCGCAAGGGAGCTTCGGTGCCCAGCCGTCGCTGACCCCGCCGGCGGCGAACCCGGTGGAACCGACACCGCCGCGGGTCGGCCAGAGTTCCAGCTCGTCGCTCCCGCCATCGACACCCTCCGCGTCCCCGTCCTCCGGCGCACCGTCGTCCGGCGGTACCGTCACCGATCCCTGCCGCCCGACCGACCCGGCGGTGATCGCTGCCTGCCTCGATGCGCCCTGGGGCCTGGTGGTGATGAAGGACGGCCAATCGGCATTGGTCGGCGAACGGACCAGCGGCCGGATCCTGCAGATCGCTCCGCAGAAGGAGCCGGTCGAATACACCACAATCGACGGAATCGACGCCGCCGGCAGCGGGGGTCTGCTGGGCATCGCGTTGTCCCCGGCCTTCGACGAGGACGGGTTGATCTACGCCTATGTGACGACCGCATCGGACAACCGGGTCATCCGGTTTGCGAAGGGCGATCGGCCGAAAGCGATCCTGACCGGGATTCCTCGCGGCACCGACCACAATGGCGGCCGGATCGCCTTCGGTACCGACGGCCAGCTCTACGTCGGCACCGGCGACACCGGCAACCCACAACTGGCCGGCGACCCGAAGAGCTTGGCCGGCAAGGTGTTACGGGTCGACGAGTTCGGCAAGCCGGCCAAGGGCAACCCGACCGAAGGTTCCGCGGTGTTCGCCGCCGGCTTCACCGATGTGACCGGAATGTGCCTGCTGGGTTCCGGCATCGGGGCCCTCGACCACCGGCCGACCATCGACGTGCTGATCGGGGTCAAGGCCGGCGGCAAGTACACCTCACCGGGTTCGGCGGCGGTGTGGACCTGGAAGAAGGCCGACGGCGGCGCCGTCGACTGCGAACTGGGAAGCAGCCAGCTCGGCTTCAGCTCGGCGCAAGGCCAACGGGTGGTCGGAATCCGGGTCAATCAGCAGGGTGGGTTCACTGGGACGCCACAAACGTTGCTGGACAACAGATACGGTCGCCTGCTGACGTTGACGATCGGCCTCGGGGGCACCGACCAGGAGGTGTTCTGGGCTTCCACGTCCAACAAGGACGGCCATGGCGCACCCGGGCCCAGTGACGACCGGGTGGTGGTGATCCCGGCCGCCGGCGGTGGCGGCGGCGGTGGCGGCCCCGACTGATCGGCAGCGCTCGGTGGTCAGCCCTGGACGCCCAGGGTGGTCAGCACCAACTCTCGCACCCGGGCCGCGTCGGCCTGGCCCTGGGTCGCCTTCATCACCGCACCGACGATGGCGCCGACTGCCTGCACCTTGCCGCCACGGATCTTCGCCGCCGTGTCCGGCTGCGCGGCGAGTGCCTCATCGACTGCCGCCTGCAGGGACGAATCGTCACTGACCACCGCCAGCCCGCGGGTGGCGATCACCTCGGCCGGCTCGCCCTCGCCGGCCAGCACCCCGTCCACCACCTGTTGGGCCAACTTGGCCGTCAGCGTTCCGTCGCCGACCAGCCCAATCACCGCGGCGACCTGGTCCGGGGTGATCGGCAGCTCGCTGAGTGTCGTCCCCAGTATGTTGGCCTTCTGCCCGAGGTAAGACCCCCACCAGGATCTCGCCTCGGCCGGGCCGGCGCCGGCGGCCACGGTCTGTTCCAGCAGCGAAAGCCCGTCTGCCGCAACGAGATCCCGCATCTCCAGGTCGGTGAATCCCCAGTCGGTCTGCAGTCGCGCCCGGCGCAACCAGGGCAACTCCGGCAGTGTGCTGCGCACCTGCTCGACCCACGCGCGGCCCGGCGCGACCGGAACCAGATCCGGTTCGGGGAAGTAGCGGTAGTCCTCAGCGGTCTCCTTGGACCTGCCCGCCGAGGTGGTTCCGGTCGATTCGTCGAAGTGCCGGGTCTCCTGGGTGACGCTCTGCCCGGCGGTCAGTCGGGCGCCCTGCCGGGTGATCTCGTAGCGCACGGCCCGTTCGACACTGCGCAACGAGTTGACGTTCTTGGTCTCGGTCCGGATGCCCAGTTCGGTGGCATCCTTGGCCATCAACGACACGTTGGCGTCGCAGCGCAACGACCCCTGGTCCATCCGGACATCCGAAACGTCCAGTGAGGCCAGCAGATCCCGCAGGGTGGCGACATAGGCCCGAGCCACCGCCGGCGCCGACCTGCCGGTCCCGGAGATGGTCTTGGTGACGATCTCGACCAGCGGCACCCCCGCCCGGTTGTAATCCAGCACCGAGTACTCGGCACCGTGGATCCGACCGGTAGAGCCGCCGATATGGGTTGACTTACCGGTGTCCTCCTCCATGTGCGCGCGTTCGATCTCCACCCGTACGGTCTCGCCGTCGACATCGACATCGAGGTAGCCGCCGAAGGCGATCGGCTCGTCATACTGAGAGATCTGGTAGTTCTTCGGCATGTCCGGATAGAAGTAGTTCTTCCTGGAGAACCGGCACAGCTCGGCGATCTCGCAGTTCAACGCCAGTCCGATCTTGATGGCGTACTCGACGGCTTGTCGATTGACCGTCGGCATCGCGCCGGGCAGCGCCAGACACACTGGGCAGACCTGGGTGTTCGGCGCCGCACCGAAGTCGGTCGGGCAGCCGCAGAACATCTTGGTGATTGTGCCCAGTTCGACATGCACCTCGAGCCCCAACACCGGATCGAAGGAATCCATGGCCTCGTCGTAATCCATCAGCGGGGGTGCGCTGTTCATCGGACCGATCCTTCCAGTGCCGGCGCCTGATCTGGCACGTTCATGCCGTGCTCGGCGATGTAGGCGGCCTCGAAAGCTGCTGCGGCGCGGTACATCTGCTCCTCGCCGAGTGCCGGACCCATGATCTGCAGGCCAACCGGGAGTTTGCTGTCCGCCGCGATGCCGCAGGGCACGCTCATTCCGGGCACTCCGGCCAGCGAGCCGGGGATGGTGGCCAGGTCGTTTAGGTACATCGCCATCGGGTCGTCGACCTTCTCGCCGATGCCGAATGCCGTCACCGGCGAGGCCGGTGAGATCAGCACATCCGCTTGGGTGTACGCCTTTTCGAAGTCCTGCTTGATCAGCGTCCGGACCTTCTGCGCCGAGCCGTAGTAGGCGTCGTAGTAGCCGGCGGACAGTGCATAGCTGCCCAAGATGATCCGGCGCTTCACCTCGGCGCCGAATCCCTGACCGCGGGTCAGCGACATCACCTGCTCGGCCGACGCTGTTCCGTCGTCACCGATCCGCAGGCCGTACCTCATCGCGTCGAACCTGGCCAGGTTCGAGGAGCATTCGCTTGGCAGGATCAGGTAGTAGGCCGCGAGCCCGTACTCGAAGTGCGGGCAGCTGACCTCGACGATGTCGGCGCCGGCGGCGGCGAGCATGTCGACGGCCTGCTGGAAGGATTCCAGGACGCCGGGTTGGTAGCCGTCACCGCCGAGTTCGGTGACGATGCCGATCCGCATCCCGGCCACTCCGTCGCTCTGGCCGCGGCGGACCGCCTGCACCACGTTCGGCACCGGCTGCGGGATGGAGGTGGAGTCCATCGGATCGTGCCCACCGATCACCTCGTGCAGCAGCGCGGTGTCGAGCACGGTCCGGGCGCACGGGCCGACCTGGTCCAACGAGCTCGCCAGCGAGATGACGCCGTAGCGGGACACTCCGCCGTAGGTCGGCTTGGCGCCGACCGTTCCGGTGACCGACGCCGGTTGCCGGATCGAGCCGCCGGTATCGGTGCCGATCGCCAGCGGGGCCTCGAAGGCGGCCAGCGCTGCCGCCGAGCCGCCGCCGGATCCGCCGGGGATCTTCGACAGGTCCCACGGGTTGCGGCTGGGTCCGTAGGCCGAGTTCTCGGTGGAGCTGCCCATCGCGAACTCGTCCAGGTTCGTCTTGCCGAGAATGACGATGCCGGCGTCCTTCAGCCGGGTGGTGACGGTCGCGTCGTACGGCGGTATCCAGCCTTCCAGCATCTTGGATCCGGCGGTGGCCGGCGCGCCCTGCATCACCACGATGTCCTTGAGCGCCAACGGAACTCCGGCCAGCGCCGATGCCGGCGGCTCGCCGCGGCCGATGGCCTCGTCGACGGCAGTGGCCTGGGCCAGCGCCAGGTCGACCGACACGTGCAGGAAAGCGTGTACGTCGGGATCGACGGCGGCGATCCGATCCAAGTGGGCCTGCGTCACCTCGACCGAACTCACCTCACCGGAGGCGATCGCCGATGCCAGCTCGGCCGCGGTCCGCCGGGTCAACTCGATCACTCCTGCTCCCCGAGGATCTGCGGTACCCGGAATCGCCCGTTCTCGGCCGCCGGGGCCTGGGCAAGCGCAGCCTGATGGCTCAGTCCAGGGAACACCACGTCCTCGCGGTAGACGTTGGTCAACGGGACCGCGTGGGTGGTCGGTTCGACATCGGCGCCGGCCACCTCGCTGACCCTGGCCACCGAATGCAGGATCACGTCGAGTTGACCGACAAAGGTGTCGAGTTCGGCGTCGGACAGCTCCAACCGGGCCAGATGCGCCAGATGCGCGACATCGTCCCGGGTCAGGGCGGTTTGCTCGGTGGGCACGGTTCTCCAGTCTTGAACAGCAGTCTTGATCGGCCTCGAATGGCATCCTCGATAGGGACGAATGCCCTTGCATCTTAATGAACCGCGAATCGGCCTCCGGGCCTGGTCCGACGTCCCGCTGGCGATCTGTGATCTGCTGGTAACACCGAAGGTGCACAGTCGAGCCGAGCCCGGGCCGTCCGAGCGCCGGGTGGCCCAGTTTCGTTGCCGGAAGGAGCCCCGCCGTGTCCTACGTCCTTCGGGTCGAGCTCCCGGATCGTCCCGGCGCGCTCGGCGCGGTGGCTACCGCGTTGGGCATGATCGGCGCCGACATCCTGGCGATGGACATCGTCGAGCGGTCGGCCGGCAATGCGGTTGACGATCTGGTGGTGGAGCTGCCCCGTGGTCGAGCACCGGACACCCTGATCACCGCCGCCGAATCGGTGGCCGGCGTGCGGGTCGAATCGGTTCGTCCGGATCCCGGGATTGCCGATGCCCACCGCGAGTGGGAACTCACCGAAGCGCTGGCGGCCGATCCGGAACGAGCGATCGAGACATTGGCCGAACTCCTGCCGGATGTCCTGCGGGCGGGCTGGGCAGCCGTGGTCCGGGTCACTGCGGACCGAACGGTCGAGTTGCTGGCCGGCGGCGGCGGAGTGCCGTCCTTCACCGGTGTGGTGCCCGGCTGGGCGCCACTCACGGCGGCGGCAGTGCTGGACAGCGAGGAGCATTGGGTGCCCGAGCCGTGGCGGTCGGTCGGCACCGAGATGGCCGCGGCGCCGCTCGGCTCCGCGGGTGTCTCGGTGATCGTAGGGCGACCCGGCGGGCCCGGCCTGCGACGCTCCGAAGTGGCCCGGTTGGCCCATCTGGCGATGTTGGCCGCCGTGGTGTCCGGACGCGCCCCGGCGGTCAGTTCCTGGGACACGCCCGAGCGGCCGAAGTGAGCCGACAGCGGCGATCAGGAGTATCAAGGTGCAGATGCCGCGCGCCGTGGCCCGCAGCAACCGTCGGGCCACTCATGCGTCCACCACCTGCAGGTGACGCGAGGGGCGTCGTTCTGCGGTACTCAGCAGTATTCGAATCGATCCTCGAAGGAAGTGATTTGCTTGCGTTCACGCACTCCGTTGCTGGTGATCGTTGCCGGGCTGTCGACCGCGTTGTTGGCCGGCGCCTGCTCGTCAGCTGATCAGGGGGGAGAAAGGGTGACCAGCAGGGTCACGGTGGCGCCGTCCGGCGGGCCCGGATCGAGCGCACCGAACTCGGCGACCCCGGGATCGGCAGTTCCAGCATCCTCAGTGCCGGGCGGGAGCACGCCCAGTGTCGATGGGAACGGACGACCCGCCCGATCCTCCACCGTTGGCAGCAGCCCAACGTCGAAGGCCCTGCCGAGTTCACCGAGTGCGGTGGGCTCCAGCGGACCCGGTTCGTCGACGGCGCCGACCGGTTCCGGCAAGGGTGACTACGCAAATCCGCAGGACGGCGTGAAACTGCCGGACGGCTTCACTCCGCACAAGATGAAGGCCGGCGAGCATCCGCCGCAGTTCATCGTGGTCAGCTTCGACGGGGTCGGCTGGAACGAGAAGTGGCAGTACTGGTTCGACATCGCGAAGAAGGTGCCGTTCCGGTTCACCGGGTTCCTGTCCGGCACCTACATGCTCAGCGAGGGCACCAAGACGCATTACACCGGTCCTGGCAAGCATCCGGGATCGTCGGACATCAACTGGAACCTCCCGGAGGATCTGCCGGTCGAGATCAACGACCTGAACCAGGCCGTCGACGCCGGGATGGAGATCGGCACCCACTTCAACGGGCACTTCTGTGGGCCGGGTGGTGGCAGCACCTGGAACACCGCCGACTGGAACACCGAACTCGACCAATTCTTCGCGCTGATCAAGAACTATCGGGCCAACAACCCGGGCACTGATCTGCCGGAGCTGAAGGTCACCTCCGGCGACATCAAGGGCGAGCGCACGCCGTGCCTCGAGGGGCATGAGCAAGACCTGTTCCCGGCTCTGGTGAAGCATGGCATCCAGTACGACAGCTCGTTCACCAAGCGCGGGATCAGTTGGCCGAAACAGTCCAAGCAGCACAAGATCTGGCAGATCGGCATGGCCGAGTTCCCGATGCACGGCACCATCACCGGCAACACCGAGTTGCCGCCGGAGGAGCGCACCAACCACTTCCAGATCACCATGGACTACAACTTCTATTACAGCCAGGAGAAGGCCGGCACCGGCGGCCTACCGTCCGCCGCGCAGTCCAAGATCGACTCCCAGCAAGTGGTCGACACCTACAACGACATGTACAACGCGACAGTCAACGGCAACCGCGCTCCGTTGATGCTGGGAAACCACTTCAACCAGTGGAACAACAACGCCTACTCCGACGCCATCGGCAAGTTCGTGCTGCAGACCTGCGGCAAGCCGGACACCCAATGTGTGCCGTTCCGCGATCTGATCGCCTGGATGCAGGTCCAGGATCCGGCCAGACTGGCGCAACTGCAGGCCCAGGCACCGGAGGAAGGCAGCGGCGCGGGCAACTGACACCCTGGGCAGGCGAACACGGTGGTCGAGTCAGGGCTGGTGCGGCGATCCGCGTTGGCCCTGACTCCTTCTGGCAGTCGTCAGCCCCGTGCGTAGGCGCGCAGCCACAGGCCGGGCAGATCTCGTCGTCGAACTCGGGTTCTCGGACGAAGCCGGCCCGGTCGTACATCCGATGCGCGGTCGTCATCGAGTCCAGTGTGTGCAGGACGATCCGGTCGGCACCGCTGGTGCTGGCCCGCTCGATGGCCGCGGCGAGCAGCGCCGATCCCACCCCGCGGCCGGTGACTGCCGGGTCGACCGACAGCATGCGGATCTCCGCCTCGCCCGGACGCACGTACTCGGCCAACGCACTGTGCTGGTCGGCGACCGTCACCGAACCCGCTGCGGCACCGTTGATCTCGGCGATCAACACGGTCGCCTGCTCGCGCCGGAGAGCGACGTTCCGCAGCTGGTCCAGGTAGGGGTCGTCCTCGCCTCGCAGGTGCCCGCCCTGGAGATAGGCAGCAGCGGTGATCTCGGCGAGCCGGTCGTCGTCCGCCGGACCGGCCGGCCGGATGACGAGCGGCGCTGCCGGATCGGCCGAACGCGGTGCCATCACACCGGTGCCCCGCCAAGTTCGCCGGCCGGTCCGCCGGCCTGCGCCGGGTCGCCGGCCTGCGCCGGGTCGCCGGCCTGCGCCGGGTCGCCGACCTGCGCCACCTCGCGGGCGGCGTCCGGACCGTCCTCGAGCAGAATGCGGAATCCGGCCTCGTCCAGGATCGGCACCTTGAGCGAGACTGCCTTGTCGTACTTGGAGCCGGGCGATTCGCCGACCACCACGAAACTGGTCTTGGCCGACACCGACCCGGCCGCCTTGGCACCGCGTTCCAGCAGCGCCGCCTTTGCCTCGTCCCGAGAGAAGGTCGGCAGCGAACCGGTGACCACCACCGACATGCCGGCCAGGATCTGTTCCGGCCGGTCGCTGACGTCGTCGGCCATCCGCACACCGGCCTTCGTCCATTTCTCGACAATGGCGGTATGCCAATCAGTCTCGAACCATTCTCCGACCGACGCGGCAATCGTCGGGCCGACCCCTTCGACGGCTGCCAGCTCCTCGACCGAGGTATCGGCAGCGTGGCGGATGGCGTCGAGCGAACCGAAGTGCTGGGCCAGGGCTCGGGCAGCGGTCGGGCCGACGTGCCGGATGGACAACGCCACCAGCACCCGCCAGAGCGGTTGCTGCTTACGCAGTTCCAGGTTCTCCAGCAGCTTGCGGCCGTTGGCGGACAACACACCGGCCTTGGTGGTGAACAGCGGCGCCCGCAGCAGGGCATCTTCGGTGATGTCGAACACGTCGCCCTCGTCGGTGATCACCTGGGCAGCCAACAGCGAGGCCGCAGCCTCGCCACCCATCGCCTCGATGTCGAAGGCGCCACGGCCGGCCAGGTGGTACACCCGCTCCAGCAGCTGGGCCGGACACGAACGGGCGTTGGGACAGCGCAAGTCGACGTCACCCTGCTTCTGCGCCGCCAGCTCGGTGCCGCAGGACGGACAGACGGTCGGCATCACGAAGTCGCGGATCTGCCGGCCCGCGCGCAGTTCGACCACCGGTCCGAGCACTTCGGGAATCACATCGCCGGCCTTGCGGATCACCACCGTGTCGCCGATCTTGACACCCTTGCGAGCCACCTCGTCGGCGTTGTGCAGGGTGGCCCTGCCCACCGTCGAACCGGCCACCAGCACCGGCTCCAGGATCGCGAACGGGGTGACCCGCCCGGTCCGGCCGACGTTGACGGCGATGTCGAGGAGCACCGTAGTGACCTCTTCGGGCGGGTATTTGTAGGCGATCGCCCACCGCGGTGCCCGGGAGGTGCTGCCCAGCCGGCGTTGCAGCGCGATCTGATCGACCTTGATCACCAGGCCGTCGATGTCGTGGGCGACGTCGTGACGGTGATCGGCCCAGTAGGCGACCCGTTCGGTGACTTCGGCGGTGTCGGTCAGCACCTTGTTGTCGTCGGACACCGGCAGACCCCAGGCCCGCAGTCGTTCGTAGGCCTCGGACTGACTCGCGATGTCGAAACCCCGGCGGGCGCCGATACCGTGGCACAGCATGTCCAGCGGGCGGGAGGCGGTGACTTTCGGATCCTTCTGCCGCAGCGATCCGGCCGCCGAGTTCCGCGGATTGGCGAACGGCGCCTTACCGGCGGCCACCAACTGGGCGTTCAGCTCAGCGAACCCGGTCAGCGGGAAGAACACCTCGCCGCGTACTTCGACCAGTTCGGGAATCGGGAATTCGGCAGCCGGGCCGTCGGTCCGCAGCCGTTCCGGGATCGATCGGATGGTCCGGACGTTGAGGGTGACGTCCTCCCCGACCCGGCCGTCACCCCGGGTGGCCGCCTTGGCCAGTCGACCGTTCAGATAGGTGAGATTGATCGCCAGGCCGTCGATCTTCAGCTCGGTGAGCCACCGGACATCGGCCGCTGCGGCGCCCAGGTCGGAGACGGTCCGTTCCAGCCAGCCGGCCAGCTCGTCGGCTGAGAACACGTTGTCCAGACTCAACAATCGCTCCGCGTGCTCGACCGAGGCGAACCCGGTGGCGAACCCGGAGCCACCGACCCGTTGGGTCGGCGACTCGGGGGTGACCAGCGACGGGTGGGTGTCCTCGATCGTCTGCAATTCGCGGAGCAGGGTGTCGAACTCGGCATCGGCCAGGGTCGGTGCGTCCAGCACGTAGTAGCGGAACTGGGCGGCGGTGATCTGTTCGGACAGCTCGTCGTGACGTCGGCTGATCTCCGGTGGCACATCGGGTGTCGGCAATTCGCCGGCCGTCGCCGCCGTGCTTCCGGCCTTCTTCGCTGAGCGCGTCACGCGGTCACTCTACGACGGCTCACCGACATCGCTCAGGCCTCGGCCACTGTCAGAACCTCTGCCAGATCTTCCTCTTCTTTGCTGCGCTCGGCCGGCGGTGGTTCGTGGTCGACCCCGCTGAACAGCCTCCGGGTGACGGCCAGCAACACCGCGCCGGCCAGCACTCCGCCGGCACCCACCCAGAACGGGACGTGCGGGCCGAACTGCTCGCCGAGCTTGCCGGCCAGCCACGGAGCGACGGCACCGCCACCGAACCGGACGAAGCTGTAGGCGGCGGAGGCCACCGGCCGTTGGACCGGCGCGACCTTCATCACCACCTCGGTGACCAGGGTGTTGTTGATGCCGAGGAAGAGTCCGGCGAGCACCACGCAGACGATCACCAGCGGCTTGCTGTCGGTGAACAGCGCCATCACCGCCAACAACAGCGCGAAGCAGGTCAGGCTGCCGATCACCGACCTGATCGAGCCGAACCGATGCTGCAGCACGGGTGCGACGAATACCGAGGTGGCGGCCAGCGCGATCCCCCAGCCGCAGAAGATCAGACCGATCGGGATGGCGCCCAGCTCCAACACGAAGGGGGTGAAGGCGAGCAGGGTGAAGAACCCGAAGTTGTACAGCAGCGCGGCGACCGCAATGCTCAACAGTCCCTTGTGCCGCAACGCCTTGAACGGCGCGGTGATCGAGATGGAGTGGGCGGGTTTCGCAGTTGTCGGCAACAGGAAGACGGTGACCACCAGGGCGATCGCCATCAGCACGCCGACACCGAAGAACGGTCCGCGCCAGGAGATGTTGCCGAGCACCCCGCCCACCAGCGGCCCGATGGCGATGCCGACGCCGAGCGCCGCCTCGTAGAGGATGATCGCCTGCGCCACCGACCCCTTCGCCGACGAAACGATGGTGGACAGCGCGGTCGCGATGAACAGCGCGTTCCCCAGCCCCCAGACCCCGCGCCAACCGACGATGCCGCCGACCGAATCGCTCATCCCGGCCAGCACCGCCCCGACAATGATGACCGCCAAACCGACCAGCAGGGTGCGTTTCGGGCCGATCCGGCTGGACACCGTTCCGGTGATCAGCATCGCCACCGCCATCACCACCAGGTAACTGGTGAACAGCAACGACACCTCGGACGCGGAAGCGCCCAGTTGTGCCGCAATGGGTTTCAGGATCGGGTCGACCAGGCCGATGCCCATGAAGGCGATGACGCTGGCGAACGCGACGGCCCAGACCGCCTTCGGCTGCCGCCACATGCTCTCTGCGCTGCCGGCAGCCGACGGGTCGTTCGGTGTTGACCATGTACTGCTGCTCATTGCCTGTCCTTCGTGGGATCTGTCGTCTTGGTCTTGATCTTGATCTTGGTCTTGGTCTTGGTCTTGGTCTTGGTCGATTCGGGGCTGGGACGGTTCGGTAGTCGGTCGGTGACTCCCCGGAGCACCTCGACCGCGCCGGCCAGCCGCACTCGTTCGGCGGCCGAGAGACTGGCCAGGTGCGGCGCGATCACCACTCGGCGGGCCGCTCTGGTGCGATCCAGGGCGGTGGTCCCCTGCTGCGTCAGGCTGACCAGGGTGGCTCTGGAGTCGACCGGATGCGGCTCTCGGCGCACCAGGCCCAGTCCGGCCAGCTTCTGCAACTGGGCAGTCATCGTGGGCTGGCTGCAGTGATCAGCCGCCGCCAGGTCGGAGATCTTGGCCGGCCCGATCATCTGGATCATCGCCAACAGTCGCGCCTGGGCGTACGGCACCGGCAGCTGGGCCTGGCTGTTCGCCCACCGGTTCAGTCGGGCCACCACACTGAGCAGCTCCGATCCCAGTGCGCCGGGATCGATGTCTGCCATATTCATATTTTACTTCGGTAACCTATGTATTTCAACAGTGACGGTGCTCACCGCGGGAGCGGCCGGATCAGCGCCAGGAATCGGGAGGATCGGCCAGCGCCTCGGCCAGCTGCCGGGCGATCGCCAGTGCGCCGGCAATATCTTCCGGCCGGCCTGGCCCGCCATCTTCGACGCCGGCCAAGGGGATGACGGAACTCGCCAACAGTTCGGCCGCGAAGCCGATCCGGCCCCAACCGGTCAGCAACGTGCGGCCGGCGACGGCCAGCGATGAGCTGCCGAGCAGCACCGCCAACTGGACGCCGTCCTGCACGGTCCGGCCGATCTCGTCCAGTGCCTTGGTGTCTCCGGCGAACTCGTCCAGCGAACAGACCAACCGGTCGAATCCGGCTGCCCGTAACACGTTCCATCGGCTGCGCGGTCCAGTCGCCATGCTGGGTCGGTCGCCGAGGCCGGATCGGAACTCACCGAGTCGGCGTTGCACGATCTCGATGGCAACCGACCGAACGGTGTCGAACCCGCTGGGCGTCGGCAGTTCGCCGGACAGCACGCGATCGAGTTCGGGTTCGTCGACCTGCACCATGATCCTGGTGTGGGGCAGCCGCCGTCCGAGGTCGGCCAGATAGAGCTGGATACCCTCGGCCAGCGATGCGGCCAGGTCGGCGGTGGCGCCATGATCGGAAACGGCACGATGACCGTTCGGCAGCTCGAGGCCGGCCGCCAGACTCCACGGGCCGATCAGTTGGATCTTCAGCATCGAGGCTGCGGCCAGGTGCTGCTCGACCGCGTCGGCGTCCCAGGAGCGGTGGTCGGTGCTGCGCCTGGCATCCCGGCCCGGACGGCTGCAGATCCGCCAACCTGAGGGCACCACCTCGGCGTGGATGTCGACCAGGTGGGCCAAGGTGCGACCGATCGGATCGGCGCCGACCCCCCGGTCGGCCAACTGCGGCAGGAACGGCAGTACCGGCAGTTCACCGGCCACCGATCGCAGTGTCTCATCGATGTCGGTACCGGGCAACGGGCCGAGCCCGGTGGCCGCGCCGGCCGGCACTCCGGATGGCTGCGCCGCCCGATCGCTGGGATCGGTCATCGGGATCCGGTGATGGTGGCGGCGCCGATCACGTACTTGTCATTCGGGTCGTAGAGCACCACCGTCTGGCCGGGGGCGATGCCGCTGACGGCCTGGTCCAGGTTCACCCTGATGGCGCCGTCGACCAGATCCGCTGTGCCGCTGACCGTCCCGCCGTGCGCGCGCACCTGGGCGATGGTGCGTATCGGGAACTGCGGCGGCCGTCCGGTGGAGTAGACGATCCGGTTGGCCGCGACGATCTCGGTGACCTGCAGGCCGGAAGCCGGCCCGACGGTCACGGTGCCGGACACCGGTTCGATGCCCAGTACGTACCGCGGCCGCCCGTCGGCGGCGGGCCGGTTCAGCCCGAGTCCCTTGCGCTGGCCAATGGTGTAGCCGAAGTGACCGTCATGCGTGCCAAGTTGTTCACCGGTCTCGGCGTCGACCACCGGGCCGGGCCGGGCGCCGAGCTTCTCGGTCAGGTATCCCTGGGTGTCGCCCTCCGGGATGAAACAGATGTCATAGGAATCGGGCTTGGCCGCGACCGCGAAGCCGCGCCGGGCGGCTTCCGCCCGCACCTCGGACTTCGTCATCTCACCGAGCGGGAACATGGTGTGCGCCAGTTGATCTGCCGTCAGCACAGCCAGCACGTAGGACTGGTCCTTGCCCTCGTCGACGCTGCGATGCAGCACGCCGTCCACCAGTCGGACGTGGTGGCCGGTGGCCACCGCGTCGAAGCCCAGGGCGATCGCCCGGTCCAGCAGGGCGGCGAACTTGATCTTCTCGTTGCACCGCAGACACGGGTTCGGGGTGCGGCCGGCCCGGTACTCGGCGAGGAAGTCGGCGACCACATCCTCGGCGAACTCCTCACTGAAATCCCAGACGTAGTAAGGGATTCCGAGCACATCGGACACCCGCCGGGCGTCGAAGGCATCCTCGACCGTGCAGCAACCACGGGATCCGGTGCGCAGCGTGCCCGGCTGCCGGGACAGCGCCATGTGCACGCCCGTCACCTGATGTCCGGCATCGGTTGCCAGCGCCGCGGCCACCGCCGAGTCGACACCGCCACTCATCGCGGCCAGTACCTTCACGTCGTCACCCGACCCTGGTCACGGGGCGGCGGACCGATGCGGCCGACCTGGCCCGCTGCACGGCCGGGCCGATGGCACCGAGCAGCGCGTCGACATCCGCGTCGGTAGAGGTGTGGCCGAGGGTGAAGCGCACCGAGCTGCGAGCCGCGTGCTGGTCGAAACCCATGGCCAGCAGTACATGGGAGGCCCGGGTGACGCCGGCGCTGCAGGCCGAACCGGCCGAGCACTCGACGCCGGCCGCGTCCAACAGCATCAACAGCGTCTCCGACTCGCAACCGGGAACAGTGAAATGGGTGTTGCCGGGAAGTCTGGACGGACCGCCGGCGATGGTGCCGGTACCCGGATCGCCGGTCAGTCGTGCCTGCGGTAACGCCGCCAGCACCCCCTGGATCAGCCGGTCCCGCAGTTCGAGGTATTCGGCGATCCGGCGCCGGCGGTGCCGGGCGGCGTCCTCGACGGCGACCGCCAAGCCGACGATGCCCGGCAGGTCCAACGTTCCGGACCGCAGGCCGCGCTCCTGGCCACCGCCGTGCACCAGCGGGACGACCTCGGCGTTCCGGCGCAGCAACAACAGTCCGGTTCCGCCCGGGCCGCCGAGTTTGTGCCCGGCCACCGACAGGGCATCCGCGCCACTGCCGGCGAAGTCGATCGGCAGGATCGGCGCTGCCTGGATCGCGTCGGTGTGCAGCGGGATGCCGGCGGCGCGGGCGACGGCGGCGATGGCCGGCACATCGGACACCGTGCCGACTTCGTTGTTGGCCCACATCACCGAGATCAACGCCACCTGACCGGGCGATTGTCCGATGGCCGCGGCCACCGATTCCGGCTGCACTCGACCGTCGGAGTCGACGTCCAGCCAGCCGATCTCGGCGCCGGCGACGGCAGCCAGATGCTCCGCCGCGTCCAGCACCGCGTGGTGCTCAGCGGCCGACAGCAGGATCCGGCGGCGCCGCGGATCGGTGGCCGCCCGGGCCCGGAACAGGCCGCTGATCGCCAGGTTGTCCGACTCCGTACCACCAGAAGTGAACAACACCTCGGTCGGGTGAGCACCCAGCGCGGCAGCGATCCGCTCCCTGGACTCCTCCACCCGGCCGCGGGCCCGACGGCCGGAACCATGCAGCGACGACGGATTGCCGCCGACCGTCATCGCCTCGGCAACAGCAGCGGCCACCGCCGGTAGGACCGGGGTGGTGGCGGCATGATCGAGGTAGGACATCGTCTCCAGGGTAAGCGCCGGCGGGCGCTCCCCCGACCCACCGGCTGGGCCGCTGGGCTCAGGCTGCCTGCTGCGCAGGGTGAGCAGTGGACGCGGCCGGGTCGCGGCGCCACCATCACCCGCAGATCGGTGGCCACCGCCCGCTGCACCAACCCGGCCAGCCTGGCGCGGTCGGCCGCCGGCCGAGAAGTCCGGGCGATCGCCGGGACGACTGGTAACCAGTGCACCTGCACCCGCACGCCACGCATGCTCAGTAGCCGGCGAAGGGACGTCATCAGGTCCTCGTCACCGAGGAAGGTCGGCGTCACGGTCGGGTTGCCGGCCCTGTCCAGGTACCGGATCGTCACCGGCGCGACGACGACGGCGGCGTCGATGGCCGCCTGGAACAGGCAGCGGTGGAACTCGCCGATCGCGCCACCGCACCGGGTGGTGGCCTCCGGGAACGCCTGGACCTTGTGGCCCTGACGCAGCGCGGTGGTCGCCTGATCGACCACTGCCGGTAGCAGTCGCCACCGGGACCGGTCCAGGAAGATCGACCCGGTTCGCCGTGCGGCGCCGGCGATCAGCGGCCAGTCGCCGATCTCCGACTTGGCCACCTGACGCATCGGCGTGCTGGCCGACAGCACCAGGATGTCCAACCAGGACAGGTGATTGCCGACCACCAGGGCCGCTCCGGACCGCGGCGAGCCCGTCACCTCGGTCCGTACTCCCAGTGCACCGACCATCGGGCCGCACACCCGGTGCAGCGCCCAGCTTCCGCGCCGGACCGCGCTGTAGCCGCCGCCGACGGTGGCCAAACGGACGACGATCAGGGCCCAGCCGACCGTCGCAGCTGCTCTGGTCGTCACCGCCAGCCGGCCGAGTCGGCTCCGCAAGGGTTCGGATGGGGTGAGGCAGTCGGTGCTGCAGGTAGCCTGTCGGCAGGTCATCGGACTGCACCGGACCCGAGGAAGTATCGCAGATACCGTTGATCGGCCCGCTGGAGATCCAGCAGCACCAGGAAGTCGGCGGTGCCGAACTCCGGGTCGAGTGCCGGCGGCCCGCAGACCACCGCGCCGAGCCGGAGGTATCCCCTCAACAGCGACGGTATGGCGGCGCGGTGCGGCCGGCCGATTCCGTCGGTGTCGAAGGGTCGATGTGGCTCGCAGCAAAGTTCCGGTGAGGCAGCATGTTTCACCGCTGCCAGGTCGGCGAAGGCTGCGGCGTTGCCGCCTCCGTCGGTCAGTGGGACGGAAGCGCAGCCGATCAGATAACGGTAGCCGGACAGGTGCATGTACCGGGTGATTCCGCCCCACAGCAGCGACACCGCTGTGCCAGAGCGGTGTTCCGCCGCCACGCAGGATCGCCCGGCCTCCACCGTCCGATCCAGCAATCCCTCCAACGGGGTGAGGTCGTATTCGCCGGCGGAGTACAGGCCACAGGCCAGCGGGGTTCCGTCGTTGGCATGCGGTGGCAGCAGCCGGTAGGTGGCGATGGCCCGCTTGCCGGTGAAGTCGGTCTCGGCGGTGGCTGCCGCTCCGTGCCAGACGATCAGGTGATCGCAGATGTCGTCGAAGTCGTCGGCGTCCAGTCCGTCGGGTCCGGGCGTGATGGCGCCGAACTCGGTGGAGAACACCTGGTGTCGCAGGCGTCTGGCGGCCTGTACGTCATCCTGATCGGCGGCCAGCATGAGGCGGTAGCGAGTGGTTTCGGGACGGTGCGGATCCGGTGCATCCAGGAGCAACTCGGTAGTGGTCACGAAACATCATGGTGAACCGGGCCGGGGTGACGACGGCACCGGGCAGCCGGCTGTGGGATGACGACCGGGTGAACTGTCCGAACGGAGAAGGTCAGCCGGCGCCCGCCGGCCGTCGCTCCGCGATGCTCGACCGAGGCGCAGTCGGCTACCCGTTGACCGTGTCGAAATCGGTCTGCCCGGCCACGATTTCGGTGGCGTGGTCGCGGATCCAGCTGAAGGTGGCGGCCAGCGGCTCACTGGTGCCCCGGCCCACATCCGTCAGTCCGTAGGTAACCGACGGTGGGATCGACGGTCCGACCACCCGTCGCAGCATGCCGTCCCTGACCAGGGCGCGCAGGGTCTGGGACAGCATCTTCTCGCTGATTCCCTCGATCCTGGTACGGATCTGGAAGAAGCGTAGGTCGCCGTCACGCAAGGCCATCAAGACCCACACGCCCCACCGGCTGGTGACGTGATCGAGCACCGTCCGAGCCGGGCAGTCGGAGTGAAACACCTCACTCATTTCGCCGGCGGACCAATCATTGAGCTGCACGCTTTCGGCCATGCCCTGAGCTTACTTCCAGGTACGTCCTTTCTTTTGGTGAGCCCGGTACCTATCGTCGCGGAGGTCGAACATTCGAACAAGGAGAACCCGATGATCGTGATCATCGGAGCAACCGGCAACGTCGGCCGCCCCCTGGTACACACCTTGGCAGACAATGGATGTGCGGTGACGGCGATGTCCCGCATCGATCCGGGCGGGCTGCCGGCCGGGGCCGTACATTTCTCCGCAGATCCTACCGAGCCGGAGAGCCTGCGACCGGGCTTCAGCGGGGCCCAGGCGGTGTACCTCCTGCTGCCGGATGGCGGCAACCGGCTCAGTCCACGCGGCATCGTGGAGGCGATGGTGGCGGCCGGGGTACGCCGGGTGGTGCTGCAGTCGTCCCAGGCAGCGGGTACCCGGCCGGAACTCCCCGCCTACGACGGGATCCGGGAGTTCGAGAGAGCCGTTCAGGACAGTGCTGTCGACTGGACGATTCTCCGGCCCGGCGGGTTTTCCTCCAACGTCCTGCAGTGGGCGGCGCCGATTCGGGCCCGCCGGGCCGTCGTTGCTCCGTTCGCCGACGTCGGACTGCCGATCGTCGATCCGGTGGATATCGCGGCGATGGCCGCCGCCACCCTCACCAGCGACGGCCATGCCGGCTCGATCTATTCGGTGACCGGTCCCGCAGCGATCACGCCTCGGCAACAGGTTCGCGCCATCGGCGACGCACTGGGCGAACCGGTGACCTTCGCCGAGCAGTCTCGGGCCGAGGCCAGGACAGCGATGGTGCAGTTCATGCCCGAACAGATCGCCGACAGCACGCTCGCCATCATCGGGACGCCAACGCCGGAGGAACAGCGACCCGCACCCGATCTCGAACGGGTGCTCGGCCGGCCGGCTGCTTCGTTCGACAGCTGGGTGGCGGGTAATCTGCAGGCGTTCAGGTAGTCGACTGCCGGCCGGCCGCAAGACCGGCGGGAATCCCGGACGGGACCGGGCGACGGGACCCGCGATCGGTTGGCAGATCAGCGAGCACGGGCGGCCTCGGTGAGGATCTGCAGTCCCTCGATGAGCAGGCCCTCGCCGATCACCAACGGCGGCAACAGGCGGATGACGTTGCCGAAGGTGCCACAGGTGAGCACAACGACACCCTGGGCGTGGCAGGTCTTCGCCACCGCTGCGGCCGTTTCCGGGTCCGGGTCCGAGGTACCCGGGATGACGAACTCGGCGGCCAGCATGGCGCCCCGGCCGCGGACGTCGCCGATCCGGCCGGTGTCCGCAGCGACCGTGCGCAGCAACGGGACTGCGATCGCCTCAATTCGCCGGGCCGCGGCATTGAGATCGAACTCAGCCATCGTCTCGATGGCGGCCAGCGCCGCGGCACAGGCGATGGGGTTGCCACCGTAGGTACCGCCCAGGCCGCCGCCGTGCACCGCATCCATCAGTTCGGCCCGACCGGTGACGCCGGCCAACGGCAGCCCGCCGGCCATCCCCTTTGCCGTCGTCACCAGGTCCGGCACCACCGCCTCGTCATCGCAGGCGAACCAGCTGCCGGTACGGCAGAAGCCGGATTGGATCTCGTCGGCGATGAACACCGATCCGTTGCCGGTGCACCAACTCGACAGTGCCGGCAGGAAACCCTGCGCCGGCGCGATGAAGCCGCCCTCGCCCTGGATCGGCTCGATCAACACGGCGGCGACCTGATCGGCACCCACCTGGGTGTCGATCAGCGAGATCGCCCTCTCCGCAGCCTCTTTGCCGGTCATCGACTCGGGATCACGGAACGGGTAGCTGACCGGCACCCGGTAGATCTCGCTGGCGAACGGTCCGAAACCTTTCTTGTACGGCGCGACCTTGGCGGTGAGCGCCATCGTCAGGTTGGTCCGGCCATGATAGGCGTGGTCGAACACCACGACAGCTTGCCGGCCGGTGGCCAGCCGAGCGATCTTGACCGCGTTCTCGACTGCTTCGGAACCGGAACTGAACAATGCCGAACGCTTGGCATGGCTGCCCGGGGTGAGCTCGTTGAGCTTCTCGGCGACCAGCAGGTAACTGTCATACGGCGTCACCATGAAACAGCTATGGGTGAAGTGCCCCACCGCTTCTCGGACAGCGTCGACCACTTTCGGCGCCGCGTTGCCGACCGAGGTGACGGCGATGCCGGACGCCAGGTCGATCAACGAGTTGCCGTCGACATCGACGATCACCCCGCCGCCGGCATCCGCGGTGTACACCGGCAGGGTGGACGCCACCCCGGCGCTGACCGCCGCGGTTCGACGAGCGTGCAGCTCCGTCGACCTCGGGCCGGGGATCGGGGTGACCAGCCTGCGCTGCTGCGGCAGATCGGTGCGGATGGCGTCGGTGGACATCGTCGTCCTTTCGGGAAAGTCGGAATGCTGACGGGGCTGCGAGTTTCGCCGGCGGCATTGCTACCGAACTACCGCAGGGCGATACCGACGTACTTGGTCTCCAGGTATTCCTCGATGCCCTCCCGGCCGCCTTCCCGGCCGATGCCGGATGCCTTGACGCCGCCGAACGGTGCCGCCGGGTTGGACACGATGCCCTGGTTCAGCCCGACCATTCCGGTCTCCAGCGCCTCGGCAACGGTGAACGCCCGGTTCATGTTTTCGGTGAAGGCGTAGGCCACCAGGCCGAATTCGGTGCGGTTGGCCAACTCGATTGCTTCGTCATCGGTGCTGAAGGTGGTGACCGGCGCGACCGGCCCGAAGATCTCCTCGGCGAACATCTGGGCGGTCGCAGGAACATCGGTGAGCACCGTCGGTGCATAGAAATATCCCTTGTCCCCCACCGTCTTCGCGCCGGTCAACACGGTCGCGCCGTTGTCGGTGGCGTCAGCGACCAGCTCGGTGACCTTGTCGATCGCGGCTCGGTCGATCAGCGGCCCGACCTGCACTCCGTCGTCGATGCCCGCCCCGATCTTCATTGCTCCCATCTTGTCGGCGAGCCTGGCGGCGAACTCGGCGGCCACCGATTCGTGCACGATGAACCGGTTGGCGGCAGTGCAGGCCTCGCCGATGTTGCGCATCTTGGCCAGCATCGCGCCGGCCACCGCGCGGTCCAGGTCGGCATCCTCGAACACCACGAACGGGGCGTTGCCGCCGAGTTCCATCGACACCCTGAGCACCTGCCGAGCGGACTGCTCGATCAGGGTCCGGCCGACCTCGGTCGATCCGGTGAAGGTGAGCTTGCGCAGTCGCGGGTCGGTGATGATCGGTTCGGACAGCGCACCTGACTTCGAGGTGGTCACCACATTGATCACGCCGGCCGGCACGCCGGCTTCGGTGAGCAGCCCCGCCAGTGCCAGCGTGGTGAGCGGGGTCTGCGCGGCCGGCTTGATCACCACGGTGCAACCGGCAGCCAGCGCCGGGCCGATCTTGCGGGTGCCCATCGCCAGCGGGAAGTTCCACGGAGTGATAGCGAACACCGGGCCGACCGGCTGCTTCATGGTGAGCAGCCGGGCGCCGCCGGAGGGTGCCAACGAGTAGCGGCCGGCGATCCGAACGGCCTCCTCGGAGAACCACCGGAAGAATTCGGCGCCGTAGGTCACCTCGCCCTTTGCCTCGGCCAGCGGCTTGCCCATCTCGAGCGTCATCAGCAGAGCGAAGTCGTCCGCGCGTTGTTGCAGCAGCTCGAACGCCCGTCGCAACATCTCGCCGCGGTCCCGCGGATCAGTTGCAGCCCAATTTTTCTGCGCAGCAACCGCCGCATCCAGCGCGGTGATTCCCTGTTCCGGCGAGGCGTCCGCCACGGTGGCCAACACCTCACCGGTGGCCGGGTTTTCGACATCAACACCACCGGCGGTCCCGATCCACTCACCACCGATGAACAGTCCGGTCGGGACGGTGTCGAGCAGCGCTGCGACGGTGTGCGCGGTGACGGTCATGACGACTCCTGGTCAGCTGGTTCGTGCCGGTACGAACGCCTGGGTGTGCCAACGTCGGCCGCGAGGATCAAATTCGGCCATTGTGGGGCTGGTGTGACAGAAGGCGACAACTTGATCCTCGAACACGAAGTTGATCCTCGCCGATGGGACGCCGAGGGTGCGGGTGGGTGGGTCAGGGTTTGCGGGAGTTGATCTCCTCGGTCAGCTTGGGGGCGACGTCGAACAGGTCGCCGACCACGCCGAAGTCGGCGATCTCGAAGATCGGGGCGTCGGGGTCCTTGTTGACCGCGATGATGGTCTTCGATGTTTGCATCCCGGCCCGGTGCTGGATGGCGCCGGAGATGCCCAGCGCCACGTACAGCTGCGGCGACACGGTGGTGCCGGTCTGGCCGACCTGGAACTGGTGCGGGTAGTAGCCGGAGTCCACCGCGGCCCTGGATGCGCCGACGGCGGCCCCCAGCGAATCGGCGAGATCCTCGACCACCGCGAACTTCTCGGCTGCGCCGACCCCGCGCCCGCCGGACACCACGCTCTGCGCGCCGCCCAGTTCAGGCCGATCGCCGGCCGGTTCCAGATGCACGGCGGTGACGGTGGTGGCGGTCGCCGGATCCACGGTGAACTCGACCGGCACCAGCTCGCCGGCTCCGGCCTGTGGCTCTGCGGTGATCGAGTTCTGCCGCAGCGAGATGATCGGGATCGGAGTCCGCACCTTGGACCGCACGGTGTACGCCCCGCCGAAGATCGACAGGGTGGCCACGGCGTCGGCATCCAGATCGACCGCGTCGGTGATCACCCCGGATTCCAGCCGAACACTCAGCCGGCCGGCGACGTCCTTGCCGTCGACAGTGTCCGGCACCAGAATCGCGGCCGGATCGCCGGCCGCCAGCACTGCCGCCGTGAGCGCCGCCACCTGCGGCGTCACCAGGTACTTGACCGCGTCGTCGGACTCGGCCGCGTAGATTTTCTCGGCACCCATCGCGGTGAGGTCGGCCGACAGCGCGGCGGTGGTGCCGGGTCCGCCCACCACCACGGCCGCCGGCGAGCCGATCCGACGGGCGGCGGTCAACAGCTCGCCGGTGATCGGCCGGACGGTTCCTTCGGCGTGCTCGACGAGCACCAGAACTTCGGACATCTGTTGTCTCCCTTGTCTTCTCGGTGCCGGTCAGATCAGGCGTTCGGCGGCCAGGAAGGCCGCGGCCTGGCTTGCGCCGGTGCCGTCGTCAGTGATCTTCTGGCCGGCCTCGCGGGGTGGCTTCGGTGACGATTCGACAATCTGGCTGGCGGCCGACGCGCCGCCGGTGCTGCCGGCCGCCAGCCCCAGATCGGCCGCCCCGAGAGTGGTCACCGGCTTGGACTTCGCGGCCATGATGCCCTTGAAGTTCGGATAGCGGGGCTCGGTGATCTTCTCCGAGACACTGACGACCGCTGGCAGCTGGGCGGTGACCTCGGCATAGCCGCCGTCGACGACCTTCTCTGCCGACAGCGTCGAGCCGTCGATGGTGAGCTTGCGGGCAGAGGTGACCTGCGGCAATCCCAGGCGCTCGGCCAACATCGACGGGATGGTGCCGGTCTTGCCGTCGCTGGCCTCGTTCCCGGTGATCACCAGGTCGTAGGACAGCGTGCGGATGGCCGCGGCCAACGCGATCGAGGTCTGCCAGGCATCCGAGCCGGCGAGCGCATCGTCCAGCAGGTGGACGGCCTTGTGCGCACCCATCGCCAGCGCCTTGCGCAGCGTCTCGGTGGCCCGTTGCGGCCCCATGGTGATCACCGTCACCTCACCACCGTGCAGCTCGGTGAGCTGCAGGGCGACTTCGACGCCCCGGGAGTCGATCTCGTCGATCACCGCGTCGGCAGCGGCACGATCCAGGATCCCGTCGCCGGTGAGCCTGCGCTCGGAATAGGTGTCGGGGACCTGCTTGACCAGAACGGCAATGTCCATGCGGACCTCAACCTCTCAAGGATGGATGTACTCGATACCGATGGGAACAGCTCGGCCCAGACCGTCGCTGCCACCACCGTAGTGAATGGCGGTTCACCGACTAAGTTACTCGCCAGTAGGCTACCGGCTCGGCCCGATCGGCAGGATGTGACGTCGTTCGCACCAGTCATCAGGCAGGCAGCGCCAGGGATCAGTCGACGACCCCGATGTCCTCGTTCCACAGCGCCGGTTCAGCGGCGATGAACTCCGTCATCATCGCCCGACAGCTGTGGTCGTCGACGACCACCACCTGCACCCCGCGGGACCGCAGCAGTTCCTCGGCTCCGCGAAACGTCCGGTTCTCTCCGATGATCACCCGCGGGATCCGGTACAGCAGGATCGCCCCGGTGCACATGTCGCACGGCGACAGGGTGGTGACCATGGTGGCGTCGGCGTAGGTCGCGGCCGGCAGCCGGCCGACGTTCTCCAGACAGTCGGTTTCGCCATGCCGGATCGGGCTGCCCAGCTGCACCCGCTTGTTGTAGCCGGTGCCCAGCACGGCGCCGTCGTGCACCAGGGCGGCACCGATCGGGATGCCGCCCTCGCTGCGTCCCTGGCGGGCTGCGGCGATCGCCGCCGCCAAGAACTCCGATTCGCCAGGTAGCAGGATGGGTGACAACTGCTCGGACATCGCGGCCTCCTTCTCAGCAGTAACCTCATCGAATTCGTCTGGAGGTTCCATCGAAGCGTTCGCCGGGAACCGGGCAGCCGCCGACCTCACACCCGCCCGGGGGCCGTCTTCGACAACACTCATACTGGCTGCCATCGGCCCCCGGAGCTTGGAGGAACGCATGGATCGTCCGCACGTCGAGATGCAGCTCACCGTCGACTGCGCCGAACCCGCCAGGCTGGTCGAGTTCTGGGCGCTTGCGCTCGGCTACCAGATCGAGCCGCCGCCTGCGGGACACCCGACCTGGAACGCCTACTGGCTCAGTGTCGGAGTGCCGGACGACGAGTTGGACCTGGGCCGGGACAACGCCGATTCGTTGATCGATCCGACCGGGCGAGGGCCGCGGATCTGGTTCCAGGTGGTGCCGGAGCGCAAATCCGGAAAGAACCGGCTGCACCTGGATCTGAAGATCGGCGGCGGCCGCGGCACTCCGGTGGAGCAACGCCGCAGGGTGGTCGACAAGAAGGTTGCCGAGTTGGTCGCCGCCGGGGCCACCGTGCTCCGCCCGCCGGTGGATGGCGACCACTACGCGATCGTGCTGACCGACCCTGAGGGCAACGAGTTCTGCATCGTATGATTTTCCGGGCGGTGATCCTCGACCGGTCCGGGCAAGTCAGCCGCCCAATGCGGCGGACAGATCGGCCCACAGATCTTCGACGTCCTCGATGCCGGTGGAGATCCGCACGGTGCCGTCGGCGATACCGGCCGACCGCAGCGCCGCCGCGTCGTAGTGCCGGTGCGAGGTGGAGGCCGGGTGCATCGCCAGGGATTCCACCCCGCCCAGTGACGGCGCGTTCTGCAGCAACCGGAGCCGGCCGATCATCGCCTGGGCCGCCTGCCTGCCCGCCGACACGTCGAAGGACAGCATCGGCCCGTAGCCGTCCAGCATGAAGGTCGCCAGCTGGTGCTGCGGATGGTCGGGGCGGGACGGGTGGTGCACCGTGGACACAGCAGGATGCGCTGCCAACCGGGATGCCAGTTCGTTCGCATTGGCGGTGGCCGCGCTGATCCGCAGCGGCAGGGTCTGCAGGCCTCGGATCACCAGCCAGGCACCGAACGGATCGGGGGTGACGCCGGTGGCGACCGCGTACTTCCAGCCGGTTCGGAAGTGCGCGTCGTCGGCGTAGGTCAGTACTCCGGCGGTGACGTCCGAGTGCCCGCCCAGGTACTTGGTGGCCGAGTGCAGGGAGATGTCGGCGCCCAGGTCCAACGGTCGGCAGAGCAGCGGCGAGGCGAAAGTGTTGTCCACCACGACGATCACCCCGTGTTCGCGGGCCACCGCCGACATCCCGGCAATGTCGGCGACGGCCGTCACCGGATTGGAGATCGTCTCCAGGTACACCGCCCTGGTGTCCGGCTCGATGGCCGCGGCCAGTGCCGCCGGGTCGTCGCCCTGCACCTCGGTCAGCCGAATTCCCCAGCGCTGCACCAGATCCGTCAGCAATCCGGTGGTCCCGCCGTAGATCGAGTCTTGCACCACCAGATGACCGCCGGCCGTCAGTTGAGCGCCGAGTGCAGTGTGGATGGCGCCCATTCCGGATGAGGTGGCGACGGCGCCGACGGCGTTCTCCAGGCCGGCCACCGCGGATTCCAGCGCCCGGACTGTCGGGTTTGCCATCCGGGAATACCCGAAGGCGCCACGCGGATTGTCGAGCGAATCGGTGAGCAGGTCGGCATCGTCGTGGGCGAAGACCGTTGTCTGGTATATCGGCACCGACACCGGCCGGCCCTGGACGTCCTGCGGCGCTGCGGTGTGCACTGCCCTGGTTGCCAGCGAATGGCCGGTGGGTCGATCCGGGGACGGCGGGTTCTGGGTCACCGTCCCATTGTCGGGCATCTACTGAGCCGGCCGCCGGCGAGTCCCCCGACTCCCAGAGGGTGGGACGAGCTGGGTGGGTCTCGCCGGAGCCGATCCCCGGGGTGGTCAACACCGGCCGGCTGCGAGATGCTGACCGGCAACCGAATCCTGCCGGAACCTCCGTCAACCGGACCGCTACCCCACGAAGGGACCGTCGATGGCCGCCCAGCCCTCGTACGCCAAGGCAGAAACCGCGCCGCCGCTGCTCGAGCAGACCATCGGCGCCAATCTCGATGCCACCATCGCCAGGTTCGGCGATCGGGATGCCCTGATCGACGTGCCGCGCGACATCCGACTGACCTACGCCGAGTTGGGCGAGCAGGTGACGACGCTGGCCAGGGCACTGCACGCCACCGGTCTGCGCCGCGGTGATCGGATCGGTATCTGGGCGCCCAACTGTGCCGAATGGACGCTGGTCCAGTACGCGACCGCCAAGCTCGGCGCCATCCTGGTGAACATCAATCCGGCCTATCGGACGCATGAGCTCGGTTACGTCCTGCGACAGGCCGGCATCAGCTATCTGGTGGCTGCCGACAGCTTCAAGACCAGCAACTACGCGGAGATGATCGACGAGGTCCGGCCGGACTGCCCGGATCTGCGTGAGGTGGTGCTCATCGGCGCACCGAGCTGGGAAGCGCTGCAGGACAGGGCCGATGGTGCTTCAGAGCAGGAGATCACCGACATCCAGGCGACGCTGGACACCCATGATCCGATCAACATCCAGTACACATCGGGGACCACCGGCTTCCCCAAGGGCGCCACCCTGTCGCACCGGAACATTCTCAACAACGGCTACATGGTCGGTGAAGGGTGCCGGTACACCGAAGTCGACCGGATCTGCATTCCGGTGCCGTTCTACCACTGCTTCGGGATGGTGATGGCGAACCTGGCGGCCACCACCAGGGGGGCAGCGATGGTGATCCCGGCGCCGGCGTTCGACCCGGCTGCCACCCTGCGCGCCGTGCAGCAGGAGAAATGCACGTCGCTGTACGGGGTTCCGACGATGTTCATCGCCGAGTGGGCGCTGCCGGACTTCAGCTCCTACGACCTGTCGAGCCTGCGGACCGGCATCATGGCCGGCTCTCCGTGCCCGGCCGAGATGATGAAGAAGGTGATCGCGGCCGGCATCGATGAGATGACGATCTGCTATGGGATGACGGAGACCTCACCGATCTCGATGCAGACCCGTACCGACGACACGCTGGAGCACAAGGTCAACACAGTGGGTCGGGTGAGCCCGCAGCTCGAGGTGAAGATCATCGATCCCGACACCGGTGAAACGGTGCCACGCGGAACCATCGGCGAGTTCTGCACCAAGGGCTATTCGGTCATGCTCGGGTACTGGGAGCAGCAGGACAAGACCGACGAGGTGCTGGTCGACGGTTGGATGCGAACCGGTGACCTGGCGATGATGGCCGACGACGGTTACGTGCAGATCACCGGCCGGATCAAGGATCTGGTGATCCGCGGCGGCGAGAACATCTACCCGCGGGAGATCGAGGAGTTCCTGTACACCCACCCGGACATCAAGGACGCCCAGGTGATCGGGGTACCGGACGCCGAGTACGGCGAGCAGCTGTGCGCCTGGATCCAGCTGCGGGACGGAGCCGCACCGCTGACTGCTGCATCGATCGCGGAGTTCGCCGCCGGCAAGCTGGCCCGGTACAAGATCCCGAAATACGTCAAGATCGTCGAGGAGTTCCCGATGACGATCAGCGGCAAGATCCGCAAGATCGAGATGCGCGAACAGTCGACCGCCGACCTCGGACTGGGTGAGACCGGACCATGACGGGGTGACCGGAACCATCCACCTGCAACTGGGGATGAAATCCGATGCCGACAATCTGGGACTGCTGGTTCCACTCCCGCTCCGGCGGTCGGCAGCTGACCTCACCGAAATCTTCTTGACCGCTATAGAAACGACGGCTACTGTAGCGGTAAAGCCGACCTCACACGGAGGCGCGCGGCCCGGAAGATCCGAGGGAATCATGCTCAACAGCCTGCCGATGGCCAGCTTCCTGGCCGGCGAAGCGATGCGTCGTCAATTTGCTTTCGACACTCCACCGGAACCCCTCCGGCCGGTCCGGAACTTCCGTCCGATCACCGCCGTCCAGAACGCCACCGCCAGGCTGCTGGACCGGATGGCACAGCCGGTCGCTCCGACGCCCGAGTGCGGTCCCGCCCACTGATCCGCCTAGGCTCGACCCGTGACGAAGGTGACCCTGAAGACGGTGGCCGAGCGGGTCGGTGTCAGCCCGATGACGGTGTCGAACGCCTTCTCCCGACCCGATCAGCTGTCCGTCGCACTGCGGGAAAGGATCCTGGCGGCGGCCACCGAGCTCGGCTATGCCGGTCCGGACCCGGCGGCCCGGACGCTGGCCCGTGGCGCCACCGGAACGGTCGGGATCCTGCTCACCGAATCGCTCCACTACGCATTCTCCGACGAGTTCTCCACCATCTTCCTGGCATCGATCGCCGAGGAACTGGCCAAGTCGGGTCTGGCGCTCACCCTGTTGCCGGCCGCCGGCGCCGGTGAGGTGATCCCCGGACGCGACGTGGCCATGGACGGCGCGATCATCTACTGCTGCAAGCCGGGATCCGACGGTGCCAGCTGGCTCCGTCGACGCCGCCTCCCGTTGGTCAACGTCGATCAGCCTCGGGAGTCGGGAAGCAGCAGCGTCAATGTCGACGACCGCCGCGGCGCAGCGGCCGCGGCGGCCCATCTCGTCGATCTCGGCCATCGGCGGATCGCCGTGCTCACGGTCGGGCAGGCCACCGACACCGTTGTCGACCCCGCCGCCTGGTACACCTCCCGGCAGCGTCGGCAGGGCTGGCTGGACGCGCTGCTGCCCGCCGGTATCGAACCGACCGTGCTGACCAGTGCGACCAGCACCCAGGAACAGGGCGCCGCCGCTGTCCGCGACCTGCTGGCCGATGACAATCGTCCGACTGCCGTGCTCTGCTACTCCGATGCCCTGGCCGGCGGTGTGATCAGGGCCGCCGAGGACGCCGGACTCCGGGTGCCGCAGGATCTGTCCGTCGTCGGTTTCGACGACACCCCGCTGGCCGCCCGGATCCGTCCGCCGCTGACCACGGTGCACCAGGACATCGTCGGCAAGGGCAGAGCGGCGGCCGCTGCGCTCGCCGCGGCGGTGGCCGCCAGCCGCACCGGCGGCAGTTCGAGGGTGCGTCACCAACTGCTGCCCACTGAGTTGATCATCCGCGGGTCGACCGCACCACCGCCCGCCGCCTCGGCCACCGGCCGAGATCAGAACAGTGCTCCCACTGAGATCAGTGCTCGAACTCAGGTCAGAACCCGAACTCAGACCAGTGCCGCCACTCAGATCAGTGGTCGCAGCACGTCGTAGCACCAGGACCGCAGGGTGGTCGGGGTGGTCGTGCAGTGGGTCCAGTGCAGCTCAGGAACGAAGTCGCCGCGAAGTCCGGGGGACATCCCCATCACTGCCTCGACCGGGCCACTGCCCATCCCGGAACCGGTCAGCGCGTCGCGCATCTCGTCGTCCGGCACCCGTTCGGCCCGGACTTCTCGGCCGATCGCCTCGGGCATGATCGCCGCCGCCTGCTGCCAATTCAGATCCGTCGGGCCGTGTACCGCTTGCAGCTGCCGGCCGGTCCAGTCCTCGGACAGCAGCCGGAAGACGGCAACCTCGGCGATGTCGCGGGGTGCCACCCAGGCCATCGGCTGGTCGGTCGGCAGCACCACCGGGATGACGCCGGCCCGGATGGCATCGAGCTGCATCAGCAGATTGCTGAAGAAGAACCCGCACCGCAGGTGCAGCACGGTGCTGCCGGTGGCATCCAGCAGCTCCTCGGTGCGGGCCAACCCATCGATCTCTCCTGCGCCGTGGCGTTTCTCGGCACCGATGCTGCTCTGGAAGACAGTGCGGGAGATGTCGTTCTGCCGGACCGCCTGCGCCGCAACGGCTCCCACCCGGGCATACTCGGCGACCGGATCGTCGGCGGTGTTCGGTGGGTCGACCCAGTACAGCGCGTCGAGCCCAGCAGTGGCGGCAACGACCGCGTCGAGGTCGCCCTGGTCCACCGCGACGGCGTCGACCAGACCGCGGACATCCGGGTCCAGCCGGGCCGGGTCGCGGACCAACACCCGCGGCCGCAGTCCGGCCCTGATCAGCATGCTGACCACCTGCTGCCCGACGTTCCCGGTGGGGGTGGTGACGGCAACCTGCATGACAGTTGCTCTCATCAGCGTCGGTGACCGTTCCAGTTTGCCAGCCGCTCAGTAGGTCCGGCATCGGGCGCCGGATCGACAGGTGGGTCGAACGGCACGAATCCGCCGCGTTGACCGACCGGAATGATGCTCGGCGCCCGGTCCAGCACCAGCCGGCTCACGCCGTTCGGTGCCTCCGCCGGCTGCCCGGTGGCGACGGCAAGATCCCAACCGTGGACCAAAAACTCGTTGGTGTACTTCCACATTCCCAGATCGCCGCGGACACCGATACCCGGCGGGACCACGACCTCCGCCAGCAACACCGCATCGGTCCATGCTGCCGACAACGACGGCAGCCGGTGCCGGAACGCCGCTGCGAAATCGTCGTCGGGGACTGCCGCGATCACCTGCGGCTGCGCGTTCACGTCACCGCCCTCGGCCACCACTCTGGCCCGGTCCAGGACGGCGATCAGGTGGCCGGCCAACTCACCGACGGTGTAATCCGGACACGGCGTCGGGTCCTCGAACATGGTCGGATCGATCCCGTCCAACAGCATGGCCACCCAGTCCTGGGCGGCCCGGAAGGTCGGTCGTGGATCCGTCAGTGCCTGCAGCTCGGTCATGTCGGGTTATCCGTTCCTGGCCGGCGGTCGGTCCGCCGCTACCGACATTGTGCCGACCAATACCCGACAGCTACTGTCGTGTATTAGTGCCAGAATCCAGATTATGCGCGCAGATCGACTGCTGGCCCTGGTACTGGTGCTCCGATCTCGTCGGCGAGTGACCGCCGCCGAGCTGGCAGCCGAACTCGAGGTCAGCGAGCGCACCGTGCTGCGCGACATCGAGGCGCTGGCGAACGCCGGCGTGCCGGTGTACGCCGAGCGTGGCCGGCATGGTGGATTCCGGCTGATGGACGGCTGGAGCACCGATCTGTCGGGCCTCAGCGGGGCCGAGGCGCGGTCCCTGCTGGTCGCCGGATCATCGACCGCAGCCGAGCTGGGGCTCGGCCGCGCGTTCGCCACCGCGTTGGCCAAGGTGTTGTCGTCGGTGCCCGGCGAGCATCGACGGGAGGCCGAACTGGAGGCAGCCAGAATCCTGGTGGTGGACGACGGCTTCGTCAGCCGGCGCGAGACGTTGCCGGCGCTGGCCGCCACCCAACGCGCCGTCACCGGTGGCCGGCGTCTGCTGATCAGCTACCGCCGTCGGCCCGATGCTCCGGCGTCCCGGCGGACCGTCGACCCGGCGGGCCTGGTCTGTGCCAGCGGCATCTGGTATCTGTTGGCAACCCACCGGCGGAATCGACGGAGCTATCGGGTGTCCCGGATCCTCGAAGCCCGAGTTCTCGACGAACCCGCCCGACGCGGCGATCTGCCACCGATCGCCCAGTGGTGGGAGCAGACCCGGTCGGAATTCACCGCCCGGTTCCCGGTCGTCCAGGTCGAACTCGTCGCCGAGCAACCGGCAGCGGCGCCGCTGCGCGCCGCAGCGCTGAGTGTGCAGTCCGCACGGCCGGAACCCGGGGGACGAACCCGGCTGACGCTGACCTTCGCCGACCGGGAGCATGCGGCCGGCGTGCTGTGGCGGCATGCCGATCAGATCGCGGTGATCACCCCTGACTGGGTCCGCACGACGTTGGCCGGCCGTGCTCGGGACGCCGCGGAGCGGCATCGCTGACGGCGGGAGCTGACGGCGGGAGCTGACGGCAGCTCAGCCGCCCGCAGTGGCGAGCAAGGCATCGACAGCGGCCGCGCCGCCCAACCCGGAGACCCCGCCGCCACGACGAGAACCCGCCCCGGCCAACAGGATCCGCTCACTGCCCGGAATGGCGACACCGAACCGGGCCGCTGGGGACCTCAGATCTTCGCCGTCGGCGGCGAATGGCCAGCTCAGATCGCCGTGGAAGATGTTCCCGCCCGGCATGTTGATCGCCGCCTGGATGTCCAGCGGGGACGAGACGTCCAGACACCGGCGACCGTCGGCATCCAGTGCCAGGCAGTCCTCCAGTGGCTCGGCCAGATACTGCTGCAGAGAAGCCAACGCGGCCGAGGTCGCTCGATCTCGGCTGCCGATCGGATCTGTCTGGAACAGCTCGACCGGCGCATGAAGTCCGAACAGCGTGAGGGTGGCCAGCCGGCCGTCGTCGGCCGCGCCGAGGATGGACGGATCGGTGATCGAGTGGCAGTACACCTCGCTGGGTAGCGGGTCGGGCAGCTCGCCTGCCGCCGATGTCCGATAGCCGGCCTCCAGCTCCTGAAAGCCTTCGCGCAAGTGCGTGGTGCCGCCGAAGGCCACTGCCGGATCGACGCCGGATGCCAACGACGGCAACCGGTTCAGCAGCATGTTGATCTTCAGCTGGGCACCGATCACCGGCCCGGACTCCCGTCCCAGCCAACCGTCGACCACCGCCGGCGCCACTGCGGCCAGTAGCTGCGCACCGGTCGCCTCGACCGCCCTGCCCTCGACGTCCCGGCCGATCACAGTCACTGCAGTCGGACCTTCATCCACCTCGACGACCTCGACGCCGCAGCGGATCTCGACACCGGCAGCGCGGGCCCGATGCTCAAGGACATCAGCCACCGCTCCCATCCCGCCGATCGGCACCAGCCACTCGCCGCTACCCCGGCCGATCAGGTGATAGAGAAAACACCGGTTGGCCAACAGGTTCTCGCCGAACAGCGAGGCGTGGGTGCCGATCAGCGCGTCGGTGGCCACCACCCCGCGGACCGCGTCATCGGCGATCCGCCGGGTGATCATCTCGCCGATCGGGGCCTCGAAGACGTCCTGCCAGATGGTGCTGCCGGCCGCTGCGATCACCGTGTCCCGGACCTCCGAGCGGCGACGCAACGGACCAGACAGCATCGGCGCCACCACGGCCGCCAGCTCGGCCAGTTCGCCGTACAACTGCTGCCAGCCGGCGAACGCCTGGTCGGAACCGGTGATCTCGCGGAACGAGTCGGCCGTCGCCGCACCGGGCCGACGCTCGACCAGCAGACCGGTGGCCCGGCCGTCCCGGACCAGCGGGGTGTAGGAGGACACCGGACGGGACCGCAGCGGCAGGTCGACGCCGAGCCGGCGGAGCAACTCGTCCGGGAACAGCGACACCAAATACGAATACCGGGACAACCGCACGTCGTGGCCGCTGAAAACCGCTGTCCCGACCGACGCGCCACCGAGATGGTCGCTACGTTCCAGCAGCGTCACCCGGTACCCGGCATCGGCCGCCAGGATCGCCGCGACCAATCCGTTGTGGCCGCCGCCGACCACCACCACTCGTTCCTCCGTCATACCGTCCCCCTGGTAGCTGTGCCTGACTAGAGGTAGCGGAATGCTGGCACGACGCGCCGACTCGGTCCAGCGTGTCCGACAACTTTGCGCTACCTATCGTCGGGCTCCGACAACTTTGCGCTGTCGGTGGGCCGGGAGGTCGATGCCTTCCAGCGGTGACGACCGCCCGCCCGCCGCCCACAGAATCGCCCGAAAGGGCTAGCCTGAGAGACGTCGATGAGCGTTTCAATCCGGGCTGTGACCGGCCTGACGAGCAAGAAAGCAGGCGAAGAAGGACCGTGTCGTCACCGTCGTCCACTGTGCCGGAATTCGGACCCAACGACTGGTTCGTCGAGGAGAAGTATCAGCAGTACCTCGCCGATCCGAACAGCGTCGACGAGACCTGGCGCAGTTACTTCGCCGAGCTGAAGACGCCCGCCGACCAGCAGCAGGCCCCCCCGGACCAGGCACCCGCGGCCACCACCACCCCGGCCACCACCACTTCGGCGACCACCACTTCGACCCCCGCCCAGCCCGCCGCGCCGGCCGGCTCATCGAACGGTGCGGCTCGCCCGGCGCAGGCGTCACCACCCCCACCGCCCCCGCCGCCGGCTCGCCGGACCACAGCCGCTCCCCCTGCCAAGCCGGCCGAGGCCACAGCAGCGCCGAAGCCGGCCAGGGCCAAACCAGCCGAAGCCACCCCAGCGCCGAAGCCGGCGGCCCGGACCACCGCCACCCCGGACGATGCCAAGGCGAACAAGGACGCCAAGGACGCCAAGAAGGCCGCCGAGGTCGCCAAGGACACCCCCACCGAGACCAGCACCCCGATCCGCGGCGCGGCGGCCGCGGTCGCCCGTAACATGACCAGCTCGCTGGAGATCCCGACCGCGACCAGCGTCCGGGCCGTTCCGGCGAAGTTGATCAGCGACAACCGCATCGTGATCAACAACTTCCTCAAGCGGACCAGGGCCGGGAAGATCTCCTTCACCCACCTGATCGGCTACGCGATCATCAAAGCCGTCGCCGATTTCCCGAATCTGAACCGGCATTACGCCGAGGCCGACGGCAAGCCGCAGGTGGTGACCCCGGCGCACGTCAACCTGGGGTTGGCCATCGACCTGCCGGGCCGCAGCGGCAACCGGACGCTGGTGGTCATTCCGATCAAGAACGCCGAAAGCATGACGTTCACCCAGTTCTGGACCGCCTACGAGTCGGTGGTGCGGACGGCCCGCAGCGGCGAACTCACTGCCGAGGACTACGCCGGCACCACCCTGTCGCTGACCAATCCGGGCGGCATCGGCACCGTGCACTCGGTGCCGCGCCTGATGCAGGGCCAGGGCGCCATCGTCGGCGTCGGCGCGATGGAGTACCCGGCGGAGTTCGCCGGTGCCAGCGAACGGACGCTGGCCGAGCTGGGCATCTCCAAGATCATGACGCTGACCTCGACCTACGACCATCGGATCATCCAGGGCGCCGAGTCCGGCGAGTTCCTCAAGCGGATCCATGGCCTGCTGCTCGGGGAGGACAACTTCTACGACGAGGTGTTCGCGTCACTCCGGGTGCCCTACGAGCCGGTCCGCTGGGTGCAGGACATCCGCAGCGGCGCCGGCGGCGAACTCGACAAGACCGCCAGGGTGCTCGAGGTGATCGATGCCTACCGCACCCGCGGACACCTGATGGCCGACACCGATCCGCTCAATTACCGGCAGCGCAAACACCCGGATCTGGACGTGCTCAGCCATGGCCTGACGTTGTGGGACCTGGAGCGGGAATTCCCGGTCGGCGGATTCAACGGACAGCAGTTCATGAAGCTGCGCGACGTGCTCGGCGTGCTCCGCGATGCCTACTGCCGGACCGCCGGTATCGAGTACATGCACATCCAGGATCCGGTGCAGCGCAAGTGGATCCAGCAGCGGGTCGAGTCGCCGCGCCGCAAGCCCGGCGTCGACGAACAGAAGTACATCCTGGGTCGACTCAATGCCGCCGAGGCCTTCGAGACGTTCCTGCAGACCAAGTACATCGGACAGAAACGGTTCTCCCTCGAAGGCGGCGAGACCGTCATCGCGCTGCTCGATGCGGTGCTGAACAAGGGTGCCGAGTCCGGCCTGGAGGAGATCGTCATCGGGATGGCGCACCGCGGCCGGCTGAACGTGCTGGCCAACATCGTCGGCAAGCCGTACTCCCAGGTGTTCCGGGAGTTCGAGGGCAATCTCGATCCGGGTCAGGCCCACGGCTCGGGTGACGTCAAGTACCACCTCGGCGCCGAGGGTAAGTACGACCGGCCGTTCGGCGACGGTGGCGTCGCCGTCTCGCTGGTGGCCAACCCGTCCCACCTGGAAGTGGTCGACCCGGTGCTGGAGGGGGTCGTCCGGGCCAAGCAGGATCTGCTGAACCGCGGCGAGGACGGCTTCACCGTGATGCCGGTGGCCATTCACGGTGACGCGGCATTCGCCGGCCAGGGAGTGGTCGCCGAAACGCTGAATCTGTCCCTGCTGCGTGGTTATCGGACCGGCGGCACCGTGCACGTGATCATCAACAATCAGGTCGGTTTCACTACCGCACCGGAGTACTCCCGATCCAGTGAGTACTGCACCGACGTGGCGAAGATGATCCAGGCGCCGATCTTCCACATCAACGGTGACGATCCGGAGGCGGCCGTCTGGGCGGCCCAGCTGGCGGTCGAGTATCGGGAGACCTTCCGGCAGGACGTGGTGATCGATCTGATCTGCTACCGCCGGCGTGGTCACAACGAGGGTGACGATCCGTCGATGACGAACCCGTTGATGTATCAGATCATCGACGGCAAACGATCGGTCCGGAAGATCTACACCGAGGCGCTGATCGCCCGCGGTGACCTGTCCACCGAGGACGCCGAAGAAGCGCTGAAGGACTACCACCAACAGTTGGAGCGGGTGTTCAACGAGGTTCGCGAACTGGAGAAGGGCACCGCCGTCGCGTCACCGACCATCGAGGAGGAGCAGCCGATTCCGCAGAAGGTCGACACCGCGGTGCCGGCATCGGTGGTCGAGCACATCGCCGACGCGCACGTAATCTTCCCGGACGGCTTCACCCCGCACCCGCGGGTGAAGACGGTGCTGGACCGTCGGGTCGAGATGTCCCGCAACGGCGACATCGACTGGGCGTTCGGTGAACTGCTGGCCTTCGGCTCGATCGCGATGGACGGTCGCTGGGTCCGATTGTCGGGTCAGGACACCCGACGCGGCACCTTCGTCCAGCGGCATGCCTGCCTGATCGATCGGAACACCGGCGCGGAATACGTTCCGCTGCAGAACCTCTCGGACGACCAGGGCAAGTTCCTGGCCTACGATTCGGCGCTCACCGAATACGCGGCGCTCGGTTTCGAGTACGGTTACTCGGTCGCCAACCGGGATGCCCTGGTGCTCTGGGAGGCACAGTTCGGCGACTTCGTGAGCGGTGCCCAATCGGTGATCGATGAGTATCTGTCGTCCGGCGAAGCCAAGTGGGGGCAGCAGTCCGGGGTAGTGCTGCTGTTGCCGCACGGGCACGAGGGCCAGGGACCCGATCACACCTCCGGCCGGATCGAACGATTCCTGCTGCTGTGCGCCGAGGGCTCGATGACGGTGGCAGTGCCGTCCACCCCGGCGAACTATTTCCATCTGATCCGCCGGCACGTGCTGGACGGGGTGCACCGGCCGATGGTGGTGTTCACCCCGAAGTCCATGCTGCGCAACAAGGCTGCGGTGTCGTCGGTCGCCGACTTCACCACCGGCAAGTTCGAATCGGTGCTGGCCGACACCACCGTCGACCCGGCGAAGGTCCGCCGGGTGCTGCTCACCTCCGGCAAGCTCTACTACGAACTGGACGCCTACCGAACCAAGCAGGCCATCACCGACACCGCAATCATCCGGCTCGAGCAGCTCTACCCGGTACCGCGGCGCAAGCTGGCCCATCTGCTGGAGCCCTACGCCGGGGTCTCCGACATCCGCTGGGTTCAGGAAGAACCAGCCAACCAGGGCGCCTGGGCCTTCCTGGCCCTGGCGCTGCCGGAGATGATGCCCGAACTCGCCGGACTGCGCAGGGTGTCCCGGCGGGCGATGGCGGCACCGTCCGCCGGCTCGACCAGGGTGCACGAAGTGGAACAGGCGGCCGTCATCACCGCCGCGTTCGCCGACTGATCACTGACGAGCGGCGGCAAGAAGTGCCCGAAGCCGGTCGCTGCGCTGCCCACCATCGAGGCTGCCGCCACTCCGCGGTGGATGTTCACCCGGTCGGCGGCGCGACCATCACCCAGGGCACCCGGGCGGGCTGACTGCGGCTCCGCGCCGAGCCCATGACGCACCGTGTGGACGGCGCTGATCGGATGGTCAGAAACCGCACCACCGTTCACCAGGCGACCCGAGAACTGTTTACCCGGGGTAACGAGATGACGGGGTCAACAAACCTGTTCGTAGCCGGCCGAGCCCACCGTTTCAGTAGGAGCTGGCCGAGCCCACCGTGGCAGTAGGAGCTGGCCGTATCGGGTGCTCCGTTCGACCTCTTTCGTCGGTCTCGCACCCTATTGACATCGTTTACCCCTCCAGCGAAAGGTCTCTTCGAGATCGCCCAACGACCGGCCATCAAGCCGGTCGTTCGCGCGTCGGGCGTGCCATCGCCGTGCCGGGTAACAGCCCGCCGACTACCAGGGCGGCGATCGCGGCGATCGCCGTACCGGACCGGTTCGATCGGTACCGGCGGCGGGCCGGCAACTGACGGTAGGCAGTGGATTTCGTCGGTCTCATCGTCGAGCCTTTCGCAGCCGGTCGGAGCCATCCCGGACGATGGGCAGCGTGTACCCGGGAGTCCGTTCACCCTGCCGACCATCACACCGACTCCGGCCGCCGATGTCAACGTTGTCAGCGATGGGGCTGTCCGCCTAGGATCGGCGGCGGGCGGACGGCCCGCCGTCAGCCGTCGTTCCGCTAGTTCCCCACCCTCGATGGGATGATGCCGCAATGACCGACGGCAACGCAGGCCCGCCGCCCCATCGGCCGACGTTGCGACAGGTCGCGGCGCTGGCCGGGGTGAGTATCAAGACGGCGTCCCGGGCACTGCGCGGCGAGGGGTACGTGGCCCCGGCGACCGCCGGCCGGGTGCTCGATGCGGCCCGAGAGGTCGGATTCCGGCTCAATGCGATGGCCTCCGAACTCCGCCTCGGTGGCAATTCCACCCTGGTCGGTCTGGTCACCGGCGACCTGGCGAATCCGTTCTACTCACAGGTGGCCGGCGGCATCGAACGCGAGCTGCGGATCCGCGGTCTGCAGTTGGTGACGGCCAGCACCGACGAAGACCCGGCCACCGAGCAGGCGCTGATCGACGCCCTGTTGCAACGTCGGGTGCAGGCGCTGCTCATCGTGTCCGCCTCCGCCGACCACACCCACCTGGCCGAGGAGGCCGGCCGCGGGGTGCCACTGGTCTTCGTCGACCGGCCCCCCATCGGGGTGCTGGCCGACACCGTGTTGATCGACAACGCGGCCGGCGCCGCGAGTGCCGTTGCTCACCTGGTCGATGGCGACCATCGACGGATCGCGGTCGTCGCCGACCTGTCCCGGCTGGCGACCCAACAAGCCAGGATCGACGGCGTCACCGACGCCATGACCAGCGCCGGCATCGACGACTGGCACCGTTGGTTCCGGCAGGACGCCCACGATGTGGCGGCCGCCGAGGAGGCTGTCACCGAGTTGCTCACCGGGTCGGAGCCGCCGACCGCACTGTTCACCCTGAACAACCGGATCACCGCCGGCGCATTGCGGGCGCTGCAGCAGGCCCGTCGGACCGGACTGCTCGACGCCAGGGAGCCGATCCGAGCCGATACTTCCCATGGGACGACCCGCCGACCGCCGGCGCTGATCGGGTTCGACGACTTCGAACTGTCGGATGTGTTGGGGGTCAGCGTGATCGGCTACGACGCCGAGCAGATGGGGCGGGCCGCGGCCAGGCTGGCCCTCGATCGACTGGACGGCACCACCGAACCGGCCAGGAGCGTGGTGATCGGCACCCGACTGATCGCCAGGGGATCCGGCGAGCGCCGACCCTGACCCGCCGTCACACCACCCGGATTCCGCTCCGCCAGACCGCTGCGGTCAGCGGTACACCGATCCGATAGGCCAGATACTCCGGGCCCGGCGCATCGATGGCGTGCAGGTCGGCGCGGCGGCCGACGGCGATCATTCCGACGTCGTCGCGCCCCAGTGCCCGGGCCCCGCCCTCGGTAGCGGCCCGGACTGCTTCCTCGATCGTCATTGCGCAGTTGAGCACACCGAGTGCCACCACCAGGTTCATCGATGAGGTGTACCCGGAGCCCGGATTGCAGTTGCTGGCCAGCGCCACGGTGGCGCCGGCATCGATCAGCCGACGGACCGGTGCCGGGGGTTGCCGGGTGCTCAGGTCGGTGGCCGGCAACACGGTGGCGACCGTGGTCGAGGACGCCAACGCGTCGACGTCGGCATCGTCGAGGTAGCTGCAGTGATCGACCGAGATCGCCTTGACGCTGACCGCCAGCTGCACGCCGGGGCCCTGCGCGAGCTGGTTGCCGTGAACCTTCAGGCCGAGACCGGCGCGAGCGCCGGCGGCCAGCACCCGGCGGGCCTGCGCGTCGTCGAAGGCACCCTGCTCGCAGAACACGTCGACGAACTGGGCAATACCGGAGACCGCCTCCATCATCGGTCCGCATACCAGGTCCAGATAGGTCTCCGGGCTGTCCCGGAACTCCTCCGGAACCGCGTGTGCCCCGAGGAAGGTGATGGCGTCCACCCCGGCCCGCTGCGCCACCCGCACCGAGCGCAGCTCGTCGGCCAGCGTCAAGCCGTAGCCGGATTTCGTCTCGACACAGGTGGTACCGCCCCTGGCCATCTCGGCCAGGTGCCGTCGCACGCCGGAAAGCAGCTGGTCGGTACTGGCCTCCCTGGTCGACGCGACCGTCGCGGCGATACCGCCGACCGAGTACGGCTGGCCGGCCATCCTGGCCACGAATTCGGCGCTGCGGTCGCCGGCGAACACCAGATGTGAGTGCGAATCCACCCAGCCGGGCAGCACCGATCGACCGCCCAGATCGATGGCATCATCCGCCGTCGGCGCCTCGGCGGCTCGACCGACCCAGACACAAACGCCGTCCTCGATCACCACGGCACCGTCGTCGACAATGCCGAGGGCACCCCGGCCGGCCTGTTCGTCGACCGTCACCAGGCTCGAAATGCCATGCAGCAATAGCGATCCGGCCGGTTCCCACTCGGAACCGCGATCGTCGGGACGCATCTCGGAGGTAGCAGAGCCGGCCAACACTGTCTCCCCTGGATAATCCACCGGGTGGTGGATCTGTTCGCGGTCGGCGCCGACCCCGCAATACCAGCATTGCATCGAGACGCTCGCAGCGCGCGAGCAGGGTCGAGATTCCGAAATCCCTACCCGCAGGGGCATTCCTCCTGTTTGTACCGGCGGGCCTGCTGTTCGCACCGGCGGACGACCGGCTAGCGCCAGGCCGCGTCGATGGCCGCCGCCAGCAGCACACCCGGATCACCGAGTCGTCGGTGCACACCGTCGCGGGCCACCACCTCGCCGGCAACGATCACCACTGCCGTGTCGGCTGCCGTCGCCGACATCACCAGCTGGGCCGGGTCGCTGCCGGCGGTGCGGGCTGAATCGGTGCGGACAGCCACCAGATCGGCCGGCGATCCGACGGCGATCCGGCCGGCCGGCGATCCGATCGAGCGGTGGGAGACGGCGGTGGCCGCTCGGACCAGTTCGACCGGCGACAAGGTTCCCCGGCGCCGCGTGGCCGACCGCTCGCCGTATTCGATACCGCGGGCCTGGGCGAACGGATCGACGCTGACCTGTTGGTCTCCGCCACACGCCAGCGGGACGCCGGCGGTCACGAGTTTTCCGATCGACGGCAGACCGTCGGCCAGGTCTGCCTCGGTGGTCGGACAGATCACCGCGATGACGCCGGCGCCGGCCAGCCGGTCGATGTCGTCATCGGTCAGGTGGGTGGCATGTACCACCGAGGTGCCGGGCCGCAGTATCCCGCTCCGATCCAGCAGCGCCGTCGGAGTGAGTCCGGTGTGGGCCAGGCAGGCGTCGTTCTCGGCGGGTTGCTCGGACAGGTGGACGTGCAGCAGCCGGCCGTCGGCGGCCGCTGCCATCGCCGGCAGATCGTCCACCGGGATCGCCCGCACCGAGTGCACCGCCATCCCGGTCCGCAGTTCGGCCGGCAGCTCCATCACCCGGTCGATCCAGTTGGCCACGCTGCGGTCGGAGAACCGCTGCTGCACAGCCGATACCGGCTCACCGAAGCCGCCGGTCAGGTACCCGACATCGAACAGGGTCAACCCGATGCCGACCGTCGATGCAGCATCGGAGACCGCCAGCCCCATTGCGTTCGGCTCGTCGTAAGGCCGGCCACCCGCTGCGTGGTGCAGGTAGTGGAACTCACCCACTGCGGTGTAGCCGGCGCAGAGCAGCTCGGTGTAAGTGGCCACCGCCAGTCGCTGCAGCCGCTCCGGGTCCAACCGCTCGGCCAACGCATACATCGACTCCCGCCAGGTCCAGAAAGTGCCGCCGGTCCGGTGTCCGACGGCAGACCCGACGTGGGTCCGGCCGCGCAGAGCGCGATGGAAGACATGCGAGTGGGCATCGGCGAACCCGGGAAAGACCAGGCCCGGCAGGGCTTCCGTCGGCACTGCTGCACGGGGTTCAGCGCCGGCCGGGTCACCGCACACCGGCTCGATGGCTGCGATGACGCCGTCGGCCACCACCAGGTCGACCGGACCGGACACCGCATTGTCGATCCAGGCGGCGGCACACCGGTAGCGGGTCACCGCAGCACTCTCTGCAGCGCATCGGCCAACGCCTGCACGCCGTGCAGACAGTCGGCGGTCTCGGCGTGCTCGCCGGGGGCATGCGACACCCCGGACGGGTTGCGGACGAACAGCATCGCGGTCGGCAGCCGACTGGACAGGATTCCGGCATCGTGACCGGCGCCGGTCGGGATCACCGGTGCGGCGAGCAATTCGGCCAGATCCATCTCCAGTCCCGGATCGAAGGACACCGCCTCGGTCATCGACTCCCGGTGCAGCACCACGCTGCAACCCTCCGCATTGGCCTCCTTCCGAACGGCGGCGACGATCTCGTCGACCAGCGCTGCGGTGTCGGTCGCGGTGCCGTGCCGGACATCCAGCCAGACATCGACAGATGAGGCAATGACGTTGGTACCGCCGGGATTCGGTTGCAGTCGACCGACGGTGGCCACCGCGCCGGGATGCTCGGAGACGATTTGGCGGGCGGCCATCACCGCGCCGGCCGCCGGGATCATCGGATCGTGGCGATCCGCCGGGGCGGTGGTGCCGGCATGGTTGCCCTGGCCGGTGAACGTGATCCGCCAGCGGCCGTGCGCGACGATGCGGGAGCCGACGCCGATCACCGCTGCCGGGTCGGCCGCATGCAACAGCCGGCCCTGTTCGACGTGCAACTCGATGAACGCGGAGATCATCGCCAGCCGCGCCGGGTCAGCACCCATTCCGGCCGGGTCGACACCGGTCCGGCGGGCGGCATCGGCCAGCGAGACGCCGGCGGAGTCGTGCAATCTGCGGGCGCCGTCCGGGTCGACGGCGCCGGTCATCAGCCGGGATCCCAGACAGGGCAACCCGAACCGACCACCCTCCTCCTCGACGAAGCAGGCCACCGCCACCGGCACCGCCGGCCGGACGCCGCGCACCCTCAACTCGTCGATCGCCAACAGCGCCGAGACCACCCCGAGTGGACCGTCGAACGCACCACCGCCGGGCACCGAGTCCAGGTGCGAGCCGGTGACGACGGCCCCGGGACCCGGGACACCCCACCACGCCCACTGGTTGCCGTTGCGGTCGACCTCGACATCCAGTCCTCGTCGTGATGCCTGCTCGGCAAACCACTCCCGCACCTGCAGATCCGCGTCGTCGAAACCGTGCCGGGAATAGCCGCCGCGGCGACCGTCCCGGCCGATGCCCGCCAGATCCGACCACAGTGCGCCGAACCGACCGGCCGGTGGGTTCGTCCTCATCGGGGAATCCTCCCGCGTCGTCGAATCATCTGCCAGCGCAGCCGGTGCCCATCGGAACGGTCAGGCCGACTCGATCGGCGGCCTGATCGGCGGCTGGATAACCGGCGTCGACATGGCGCAGCACGCCCATTGCCGGATCGTTGCTGAGCACCCGCTGCAGCTTCTGCTCGGCCAGCGCCGTGCCGTCGGCCAGGCAGACCTGGCCGGCGTGGATGGAGCGACCGATGCCGACACCACCGCCGTGGTGGATCGACACCCAACTGGCCCCCGACGCGGTGTTCACCAAGGCATTCAACAGCGGCCAGTCGGCGATCGCGTCGCTGCCGTCGGCCATCGACTCGGTCTCCCGGTACGGTGATGCCACCGATCCCGAGTCCAGGTGATCACGACCGATCACCACCGGCGCGGACAGTTCACCGGACGCGATCATTTCGTTGAACCGAACCCCGGCCAGTTCCCGTTCCCCGGCACCCAGCCAGCAGATCCGGGCCGGGAGTCCTTGGAAGGCAATGCGTTCGGGCGCCAGCCTCATCCACCGTTGTAGCGAGTCGTTGTCCGGGAACAGGCTGCGGATGGCTTCGTCGGTGGCGTAGATGTCCCGCGGATCCCCGGACAACGCCACCCACCGGAACGGACCCTTGCCCTGGCAGAACAATGGCCGGATGTAGGCCGGCACGAACCCGGGAAAGTCGAAGGCCCGTTGGTACCCGGCGAGCTGGGCCTCGCCGCGGATGGAGTTGCCGTAGTCGAACACTTCGGCGCCGGCGTCGGCAAAGCCGACCATCGCCTCCACGTGGGTGGCCATCGACTCGCGGGCCCGATCGGTGAACTCCTCCGGCTTACGGGCCGCGTAGTCGTGCCAATCTGCCAGCTCGACCCCGATCGGCAGGTACGCCAACGGATCGTGGGCGCTGGTCTGGTCGGTGACGATGTCGATGTCGACTCCTCGCCGCAGCAGCTCGGGGACCAGCTCGGCGGCGTTGCCGATCACCGCCACCGACAGTGCTGTCCGAGATCCCTTGGCGGCCAACGCCAGTTCGATACCGTGGTCCAGGGATTCGGCGACCACATCCAGATACCGGGTCTGCACCCGGCGGTGGGCACGCTGCGGATCGCAGTCGATGGCCAGCACGGCTCCACCGTTCAGGGTGACGGCCAGCGGCTGGGCGCCGCCCATCCCGCCCAGTCCGGCCGTCAGCGTGAGGGTGCCGGCCAGGGAGCCGCCGTAGCGTTTGTCGGCGATGGCCGCGAACGTCTCGTAGGTGCCCTGGACGATGCCCTGGCTGCCGATGTAGATCCAGGAGCCGGCGGTCATCTGGCCGTACATCGTCAGCCCCAGCTGTTCCAATCGACGGAACTCCGGCCAGTTCGCCCAGTCCGGCACCAGATTGGAGTTGGCGATCAGTACCCGCGGCGCCCACTCGTGGGTGCGCAGCACGCCGACCGGGCGGCCGGATTGCACCAGCAGCGTTTCGTCCTCGGCCATCTCCTGCAGCGAGCGGCAGATGGCATCGAAACTCGGCCAGTCCCTGGCCGCCTTGCCGGTCCCGCCGTAGACCACCAGGTTGTCCGGATCCTCGGCGACATCGGGATCGAGGTTGTTCTGCAACATCCGCAGCGGGGCCTCGGTGGACCACGATCTCGCGGACAGGGTGTTGCCGTGCGGCGAGCGCACCGGGCGGGGACCGGACATCTCAGGACTCCTCGGGGTGGTGGTCAACTGCGGTGTCGGGCGCAGCGGTATGGACGGCAAGGTCTGCAGCGGCGGTGATCCGGCCGCTGTCCAGCAGCTCGACGACCGCGTCGATCTCGGCGGCCAGATGTCGATCCGGCCCGGGGCCGGCCACCTTCGTCCGGATCGTCGCCCGGACCGCGCCGGTGATCCGGCCCGGCTGCAGCGGCGACCGTAGATCCAGCGCCCTGGCCGCGGTCAGTAGTTCGACGGCCAGCACCCGGCGCAGCCCGTCGATCGACCGCCGGAGCTTGCGGGCGGCATGCCAACCGAGCGAAACGTGGTCCTCCTGCATGGCCGAACTGGGGATCGAGTCGACCGATGCCGGCACCGCCAGCCGTTTCAGTTCCGTCACGATGGCCGCCTGGGTGTACTGGGCGATCATGTGCCCGGAATCGACGCCGACCTCGAACGCCAGGAACGGCGGAAGGCCGTGCGAGCGAGCCGGATCGAGCATCCGGTCCGTTCGACGTTCGGCGATGGAAGCGATGTCGGCCACCGAAATGGCCAGGAAGTCCAGCACCGCGGCCACCGGCGCACCGTGGAAGTTGCCGTTGGACTCCACCCTGCCGTCCGCCAGCACCACCGGATTGTCGATGGCACTGGCCAACTCCCGCTCAGCGATCGCCCTGGCATGCGCCGCGGTGTCCCGGCCCGCGCCGTGCACCGCCGGGGTGCACCGCAGCGAGTAGGCATCCTGCACCCTGGTGTCCTCCGGACCGGCGTGCGAGGCGACGATCGGCGAACCGGCGAGAATGGCGGCGATCCGGGTGGCGCTGGTGCCCTGACCGAGCTGCGGCCGCAGTGCATGCAGCTCCGGCGCGAACACCCGATCGGTGCCGAGCAGCGCCTCGATCGACATAGCGGCGCTGAGATCGGCTGCGTCCCACAGTGTTTCCAGATCGTGCAGCGCCAGACAGAGCATGCCCAGCATGCCGTCGGTGCCGTTGATCAGCGCCAGCCCCTCCTTCTCGGCCAGCACCACCGGAGCCAGGTCGGCAGCTGCCAGCGCATCGGCGGTCGCGCGGCGGACGCCGGCCGGGTCGATCACCTCGCCCTCACCGATCAGCGTCAGCGCGACCGCGGCCAACGGCGCCAGATCGCCCGAGCAGCCGAGCGATCCGTACTCCGGCACGATCGGGGTGATGCCGGCGTTCAGCAGCCCGGCCAGCAGCGCGGCGGTGGTCGGCCGGATCCCGGTCCGGCCGGTGGCCAGGGTGGACAGCCGCAGCAGCATCATCGCCCTGACCACCTCGATCTCGACCGGTGTGCCGGTGCCGGCAGCGTGGGAGCGGATCAGCGACATCTGCAGGGCATCCCGACGGCCCGGCGCGATGTGGGTGGTGGCCAACGCGCCGAAGCCGGTGGAGATCCCGTAGTGCGGCGCCGGGTCACCGGCCAGCGCGTCGACCACCGCCCGGGATGCGGCGATCGCCCGGACAGCATCGTCGGCCAGCTCGACGCGGGCGCCGTGCCGGGCGACGGCAACGATGTCGTCGACCGTCGGCGGACCGACGGCGATGCGGACGGCGGGGCGGCCAGCGGTGGGGCGGTCAGCGGTGGGGTGCACCCTGCCATTGGATGCCCGTTGACCGACCGGCGCGAGTACCAGCCGGGCGAATCTGTCCGGTATACCGGACAGATGGCCGAACAGCCGACCGACCGATCGCCCCGGTCGCCGACCGATCGGCGGCCCGGTGCTCCGGCGCTGCGCCGGGGGCTCGCGGTGCTGCAGGTATTGGCCTCCCGGCCCAGCCCGATGTCCGCGACCACGGTCGCCCGCGAGCTCGAGCTGGCCAGGTCCACCGTCTACGAATTGCTGACCGAACTGGCGGCCGCCGGTTTCGCCGTCCACCTACCGGCCGAACGTCGGTGGGGTCTGGGGGTGTCGGCCTTCGAGATCGGCTCGGCATACCTGCGCGGCGAACCGCTGGAACGGCTGGGTCGGCCGCTCGTCCACCGGCTCGCGGTGGCCGCCGCCGAGCTCGACCCGGCGGCCGGCGGCACCGCGCATCTCGGGGTGCTGCACGGGAACCAGATGCTCTATCTGGTGAAGGAGCGGGCCGGCAGATTCGGGCCGACCCTGGTCACCGAGGTCGGCGTCCGACTGCCGGCGGCGCTCACCGCCACCGGTGTGTCGCTCCTGACCGGCCTGCCCGACCGGCAGGTGCGGGCACTGTTCCCGGACAAGGCCGCGTTCGTCCGACGCACCGCAGCCGGGCCGAACACGCTGTCGCGGCTGCGGGTCGAGTTGGCCGGAACCGCGGCGCGCGGCTGGGCGGTGGAACACGGCTGGGTATCGGCCGGCACCGCATCAGTGGCGGCCGCCGCCGTGGACCACCAGGGCCGGCCGCTGGCGGCGATCGGCGTGACGATGCGGCACGACTGTGACGATCCGGCCTGCATCGAGTCGTTTCCCCGATTTGCCGAGCTGGTCCGGCAGAGCGCTGCGGACCTGACCGCAGCAGTGGGCGGTCGTCGGCCGAACTGACTCACCTGAGGGTGAGGCGGGTCAGTCGGTGCCGGCCCCGACCGCCGCCGCGGCCGCCGAGATCTGGCCGGCCAACGCGGTGTCCGCGGCCGTCAGCCCGCCGGCCGAATGGGTGGAGCAGGCGAAACGCACGGTGCTCCACCGGATGTCGATGTCCGGATGATGGTCGGCGGCCTCGGCGATGGTCGCCACCTGGTTCACCAGGTCGATACCGGTGAGGAAGCTCGGCGCGGTGACGGTCAGGACCAGCTCGTCACCGTCCCGGCGCCAGCCCGGGAGTCGGGTGAGTGCATCGGCAACGGCGGCCTCGTCCAGCAGATCTGCCATGACCACCACAGTCGTCCGGCAATCCCATTGCCGCAACCCGGCGGAGCCGCCGGTCAGCGTCCCGGATCGGCTGGGGGCAGGCTGTGGTGCCGGACGAAGCGAGCCAGCAACGTGGAGAAGGTCTCGATCTCGGCGTCGGTGAAATCCTCCAGCAGACCACTGATCCAGTGGTGCCGACGGGTCCGAGCCCTGGCGAAGGCGGACCGCCCGTCATCGGTCAGCGAGACCAATGCACCGCGACCATCGGCCGGGTCCGGGCGCCGGATCACCAGGCCGATCTGCTCCAGCGCCGCCACTTGCCGGCTCATCGTCGGCTTGCCGACCTCGAAGTGGGCCGCCAGATCGGTGATCCTGGAGCCGGTGTCCTCGTTGATCCGCACCAGGATCCGGTAGGCACTGACGGTCAACTGCTGATGCAGGTCCCTGGCGGCGGCGGGAGCCCCGGCCCTGATCCTGGTGACGAACGCGACGACTTCCTGCTCGACGTCGCTGACCGCGCGGTCGCGCCGATCCCCGGACGGACTGTTGGCATTCATGGCGCTCCTGTCGGGCTGCGGCCGATCGACCGATGGCGGTAGCGTCGCCGACGAGCCTACCGAGACGCGCTGGCTCCGTCCGATGGTCGTCCAGTCGCCCGAGGAGCACACCGCCATATGGCCGAAGCCCGCATTGTCCTGGTCCGACACGGACAGACCGAGTGGAGCGCCGACGGGCGGCACACCTCGGTGACCGATCTCGACCTGACGGCCGACGGCGAGCACCAGGCGGCCGGCATCCCGGCGGTGCTGGCGGCGCTCGGCATCACGCCGGTGACGGTGCTCAGCAGTCCCCGGCTGCGAGCCCGACGGACCGCGGCGCTGGCCGGCCTGGTGGTGACCGAGGTGCTGGACGATCTGGCCGAATGGAACTACGGGGAGTACGAGGGCCGCGACTCGGCGGAACTACGCACCGAGCGACCCGGCTGGTCGTTGTTCACCGACGGAGCACCGGGCGGCGAATCACCGGAGCAGGTGGCGGCCAGAGCCGACCGGGCATTGTCGGCGGCCGCCGACGCGCTGCCGAAGGGCGACGTACTGCTGATCGGTCACGGCCATTTTTCCCGGGTACTGGCCGCCCGCTGGGTGGGCCTGCCGGTGACGGCCGGCGCGCTGCTGGAGATGGACGCGGCCGCAGTCTCGGTGCTCGGGCACTATCACGCAGACCGCTCGATCGAGCACTTGAACGTTCCGTCCGAGGTACGCCGCTGATCGAGTCGCCCGGCGGCCGACGTCCGGCTCGTCAGCGGTCGGTGTCCGGCCCGAACAGCGGCGGAAAGGACTCGATCCAGGCCGTGGCCGGCGGGCAGATCAACAGGTAGCCCACGCCGATGCCGAGCAGCACCAACGCCGATCCCCAGGGCAGCTGCCCACTCGGGAAGGCCAACCAGAATCCGACCGCCACCACGATGATCTGCACCACGATGGCCGGTGTCCGACCCCAACGCCGGCCCCGGTTCAGCGCGGCACCGATGGCCAGCAGGAACACCGCGATCACCAGGAAATAGCCGCCCTGGGCCAGCATCTCGCCGATCCCCGCATCGTTGCGCGCACCGGAGACGACGGTCGCGACGGCGAGCGCGACCAGTCCGAGCGCCTGGACGCCGAGCAGCCCGCCGGCCGCCCTGATCGGGCCGGGCGGCGGGATCGAGATCGGCGGTGGATCCGCCTGCTGACTCACCGGACCAGGCTACCCAGCGGTTTCGCTACGCTTTCGTCCATATGCGCGCCATGCTGATCGTGAATCCCCACGCCACCTCGACGACCACCCGTCGTCGCGACCTGCTGTCCCATGCGTTGGCCGGAGAGGTCACCCTACGGGTCGAGCACACCCACGGCCGTGGGCACGCAGCGGAGCTTGCGGCCAAGGCCACCGAGGACGGTGTCGACCTGGTGGTGGTACACGGCGGTGATGGCACCGTCAACGAGGTGGCCAACGGCCTGCTGGCCGGCGGCGTGCGGCCGGACCTGCCGATGCTGGCCATCGTGCCCGGCGGCTCCACCAATGTGTTCGCCCGAGCGGTGGGCGTCGACCCGGATCCCACCGCTGCCACCGAACAGATTCTGGAGGCGCTCGCCGAACGTCGAGAACCCCGGACCGTCTCGGTCGGGCGGGCCGGCCGGCGGTACTTCACCTTCAACGCCGGCGTCGGCATCGACGCCGACGTGGTGCGCCGGGTCGAGGAACATCGGGCCGCCGGCCGGACGATCTCCAACGCGCTGCACCTCCAGCACGCCCTGGGCGCCTACCGCGGCCGGGACAAGGGGGCCGACGGACTCATCGTCACGCTGCCCGGCGACGATCCGATCCCCGGCTGCCAGGTCGCGTTCATCTCCAACGTTGATCCCTGGACCTATCTCGGCGGCCGGCCGATCCGGACCAATCCCGACACCTCCCCCGACGGCGGGCTCGGGGTGTTCGTCAGCCGGTCGTTGCGATTGCCGACGGTGCTGCGAGCGGTCGGTCAGCTCCTGCGATCGCAACCGGGTCGAGGACCGCACGGTCGCCGGCTGATCCGGGTGGACGACGTGGCATGGGTCCGGGTCGCATCCCCGGCCGGTCCGGTCGGAGTGCAGGCCGATGGTGACTATCTCGGCACTTTCGACGAGGTCGAGTTTGTCTCGGTACCGGCGGCGCTGCGCGTCCTGGTCTGATCGATGGGGGTCTGACCAGGTTTGACCCAGCTCACACCCACTATCGGTGTGCTGAATCGATCCGATCAGGCATCCTGGACAGAGGAGACCGCCCAGCGGCCAGCGGAGTGAGTTGCGTAACCTCGATGTCATTTACCCTTGACATCGCTGTGTTGCGTGGAAGCATTCTCCTGGCCGAGATCGAACAACACCGATCACCCGGCACTCAGATCTCCCACTAGGGCCCACAAGGCCACCCAAGGTCAACCGACCTTGTTCGTACCGCGCCCGGAACGTATCCGGGCTGACGAAGGAGTGCTCTACCGATGGACTGGCGTCACCGCGCGATCTGCCGCGACGAGGACCCGGAGCTGTTCTTCCCGATCGGGAACTCCGGGCCGGCCCTGCTGCAGATCACCGAGGCAAAAGCGGTTTGTGAACGCTGCCCGGTGATCAGCGACTGCTTGGCCTGGGCGCTGGAATCCGGTCAGGATGCCGGCGTCTGGGGCGGAATGTCCGAAGATGAACGGCGCGCCCTGAAGCGGCGCCGGGCCCGGGCCCGCGCCCGCAGCCTCTGATCCGGCACCCTCCCACCAGCTCTGCAGAATGCCCCGGCGCCCACCGGCCCGGGGCATTCCCCTGTCGATGATCACCGCCGACGTAGCGGAACCCTGATCGTCACCTCGGTGCCCTGCCCGTCACCGCGGCGGTGCATGCCGATCGATCCTCCGAGTTCGGCGTCCACCAGGGTGCGGACGATCTGCAGTCCGAGGCCGGTGGTCCGCTCCAGCGAGAAGCCCGCCGGCAGGCCCTGGCCGTCGTCGATCACTCGGACGATCAGCTCGCGGGCCGACCGTTCGATGTCGACCAGCACCTTCTTGCCGTCGCCGCCACCGGGATAGGCATGTTGCAGGGCGTTCTGGACGACCTCGGCGAGCACCATCACCAACGGCGTCGCCAGGTCGGCGGCCAGCACCCCGAAACTGCCGGAACGCTGGATCCTGGCCGGACTCTCGACGGCCGCGACGTCGGAGAACATCGGCACCAACCGATCGACGATGGCATCCAGATCGACCCGGTCGTCGGGAGCGGTGGACAGCGTCTCGTGCACCAGCGCGATCGACGAGACCCGCCGCACCGACTCGCTCAGCGCGTACCGGACGGACTGCTCCGACGATCGCCGGGCCTGCAGCCGAAGCAGCGCGGCCACCGTCTGCAGGTTGTTCTTCACCCGGTGGTGGATCTCCCGGATGGTGGCGTCCTTGCTCAGCAGCGCCCGGTCCCGGCGCCGCACCTCGGTGACGTCGCGGACCAGCACCAGCGCACCGGAGGGCGCGCCACCGATCAGCAACGGCAGCGAGCGGAACAGCACGGTGGCCCCGCGGGCTTCGATCTCCATCCGCAGGCTCGGCCTGCCGTGTGCGGCACCGGTGATCCGGGAGGCCAGTTCGGCGGCATCGAACGGGTCGCTGACCAGCCCTCGAGTCAGTCCGGCCAGTTTCTTGCCGTGTACCTCGCCGGCGAAGCCCAGCCGGTGATAGGCCGACAACGCGTTCGGACTGATGTATTCCACGCTGCCGTCCGGGTCCAGCCGGAGCAGGCCGTCACCGGCCCGCGGTCCGGTGTGCAGCTCCCCGGGCTGCTCCAGTGGCGGAAAGCTGCCGTCGGCGACCATCCCGAGCAGTGACTCCGCGGCGTCCAGGTAGGCGACCTCCAGCGCGCTGGGGCCCGACCCCGACCGGTTGACGGTGTCCCTGGCCAGCACGGCGATCACCGCGCCGTCCAGTGGCACCGGGATCAGGGTGCGTTCCACCCGCTCGCCGTCGACGGTGATCCGTTCCGCCGGACCGATGCCGTCCGCGCGGGCGGCCGCCAGTTCGAACGACCGGGCCATCGGATCGGACTCGGCACGGGTGACCATGTCGTCGGCGTGTGCGGTGGCCCAGGTGGTCGGCCGCACCTGGGCGATGCAGACATAGCTGCCGTGGTGCGACCTGGCCCACATGGTCAGGTCGGAGAACGACAGGTCGGACAGCAGCTGCCACTCGGAGACCAACCGCTGCAGGTGGGCGACCGCGCTGCCGGCCAGCGTGGTGTGCTCCGCGAGCAGGTCGGACAGGGTCGACATCGGTGGTACTTCCGATTCAGCAGCGTGGCGCCGGAACGAGTGGAGTCAGCCGATCTCGGCGATCAGGTCGCCCTCCTGGACCACCTGGCCCTCGGTGACGGCGAGCTTGGACACTGTGCCGTCCACCTCGGCGATCACCGGGATCTCCATCTTCATCGACTCCAGGATCACCAACGTGTCGCCGTCCGCGACCGTATCGCCCTCGGCGACCAGGACCTTCCACACGTTCGCCACCATCTCGGCGTGCACCTGCTCGGCCATCGGGCTCCTTCGTCGTTCGTGGGCAGCCCGCTACCGGGGGCGGGACCATCAAACCACGGAAGGTCAGCCACTCCGGAGTTGCTCGGCCGACGTGGCACGATGGTGCGGTTGTTGTCTCAGTAATCTCATCCGATGCAGGTCGGCAGACCGAAGGAAGTGGTGGCATGGGCAAGCGCGCCCGCAAGAAGAAGGCCCGCAAGAGTTCCGGGGCCAACCACGGCAAACGGCCCAACACCTGACCGCAGCCGGCATGTCGTCCGACCCGCAGCCGATCCCGCACCGGAATGCCGGTGCGGGATCACCTGTCCTGCCGGTGATGATCAGTTGCTGGCGCCTGGTGCTGGCCGCGGCGGCCTGGTTCGGTTTCCTGTCGGCATGACCGACGACTTCGAACGGCTGATCTGGCGAAACCTGAGCTACTTCTCGCAGCAGCGGCGCCGCCGCTTCGATTCCTACTGCTGATCCGCCTCCGGGTCCGCTGGATCACCTGCGGTCGATGCCGGTGCCGAGCGGACCACCCGGACCTGCTGCACCCGCACCGCAGATCCGTCCGGACCGGCCACCGCAGTCACCCTGACCGACTCGAGGGCCGAGACCAACCTGGTCCTGAATTGATCCGGCGCCCGCTCGCCGCTGCAGGTGCGGTGCACCAGCTTCTTCAGTTTCTCCTCGATGCCGGCCTCGTCCAGGCACGGCGAGCAATCGTCCAGGTGCTTCTGGACGGCGGCCCTGGCGTCGGGATCCATCTCGTTGTCCAGAAACAGCCACACGTCGTGCAGCACCTGGTCGCATTCGGTGGCCGTCGGCCGGTTCTGGCCGTCGTCCGAGTGGGCCATCAGACGGCCCTTCCGTCGCTCGGTCCGGCGCTGTCGGCCGCGTCGGCGGGTACCGGAGTGCCACGCAGGAAGCCGCGTTCCCTGGCGTATCCGGACAGCAGCTCCTTGAGTTGCCGCCGACCCCGGTGCAGCCGGGACATCACGGTGCCGATCGGCGTGCCCATGATCTCGGCGATCTCCTTGTAGGCGAATCCTTCGACATCGGCGAGATAGACGGCCAGTCGGAAGTCTTCCGGGAGCTCCTGCAGGGCGTCCTTGACGTCGGAGTCCGGCAGCCGGTCGAGGGCATCCATCTCCGCCGACCGCAGCCCGGTCGAGGTGTGCGACTCGGCCTCGGCGAGCTGCCAGTCGGTGATCTCGTCGGTAGCGGTGACCAGCGGTTGCCGCTGCTTCTTGCGATAGCCGTTGATGTAGGTGTTGGTGAGGATGCGGTACAACCAGGCTCGCAGGTTGGTGCCCTGGGTGAAGCTGCCGAAGGCGGCGTACGCCTTCAGGAAGGTCTCCTGCACGAGATCTTCGGCGTCGGCCGGGTTGCGCGTCATCCGCAGGGCAGCGCCGTACAGCTGGTCGAGCAGCGGCATCGCGTCGGCGGTGAACCGATCGGACAACTGCTGGTGCGACTCGGTGGAGATCTGCGGCTGCGCCGGTGTGGTGGGCACGCGCCTCACTTTCGCTCGGGTGGCGACCGCAGCAGGGCCGGCGGTCGTGGATGTCCGCGTCGAAGGACGGCTCGAGGCTACCCGTGCCGTCCGACGGTCCAGGCCTGCGATCTGGGTCACCGCTGTGTCCGCCTCTCCCGCCCGCACCCGGTGGTGGGCATCCTGACGGCACAACCGATTCGCGCGATCAAGTATTCCGGCCCGATCGGCCGGCCCGATCGCAGCAGACCGCAGGCCCGACCGTGGTGATCAGCCCAGATTCACGCTCGCCAGCCATTCCTTCGCCACGGCCTCACCGTTGCCGCCGGACACCTTGGCCACCAGCGAAGCCAGTGTCGCGGTGTCCAACTTGGCGGACACCGCGTCGCAGGCCTCGGCCATCGGCTGGGTGAGCACCTTCTGGGAGAACAACGGCACGATGTTCTGCGCGGCGAACATGCTTTGCGGATCCTTGAGCGAGACGAAATTGTTCTTGGCGATCGACGCATCGGTGGAGAAGATGTCCGCCGCGTCGATGCTGCCACTCTTCAGCGCGTTGACAGTGACCGCCCCGCCGGCTTCGGTGGGTGTGAAGGTCCCGAACTTGACTCCGTAGACCTTCTCCAGTCCGGGGATGCCGTCCGGCCGGGTCTTGAACTGCGCCGGCGCACCGAGGGTCAGCTCACCGGCGACGGCCTTCAGGTCGGCGATCGAACTGAGCTTGTACTTGGCGGCCGTCTCCTGCGTCACCGTGATGGTGTCGGAATCCTGCGCGGGAGAGGACTTCGTGGTCGCGAACCCGGCGGCCCCCGCAGCCTTCGCCAGCGCGGCATCCACCTCTTCGGTGGACTTCTCCGCAGCGTCCGGCTTCAGGTTGGCCAGGATCGAGCCGGAATACTCGGGCACGAAACCGATCTCACCGCCCTTGAGTGCTGCCAGGTAGACGCCACGCTCGCCGATGTTCAGATGTTTGGTGACGGTGACGCCCTTGGCCGCCATCGCGCCGGCGTAGATCTCGGCGAGCAGCGCATTCTCCGGGAAACCGGCCGATCCGACGACAACCGAGCCGGGCTCCTTCGGCAACGCACCGGCCGACGACGCCGCGCTGCCGGCACCGGTGTCGGCCGAACCAGAATCGGCCGAACCAGAATCGGCCGAACCAGAATCGGCCGAGCCACTGTCGGCAGAACTGGTGTCGGCAGAACTGGTGTCGGCAGAACTGGTGTCAGCCGAACCGGTGTCAGCCGAACCGGTGTCAGCCGAACCGGTGTCTGCCGAACCGGTATCGGCGGAACCGGTATCGGCGGCCGAGGTCGACCCGGCTGCCGGCGACTCCGCGGTATTCGAGTTGGCAGAGCTTCCGCTGCTGCCGCACGCCGTAACGGCGAGCAGGCCGGCGACCAGCACCGACACGAGAGGGACGCGCTTCATGATTCTCCTAAGCTGGATGATGCCGGGTTTGTCGATCGCACTCACGCTTGGGCCAGTCGCGCCTCCCCGGTTACCGCAGTGGTGACGCCGGGACGGTGCCGCTTGCTGAATCGCTCGGACACTCCCGGCGAGACCACCGCACGTTGCGCCAGGTTCAGCAGCCCGTCGACCAATACTGCCAACACGGCGACCACAATGCCGGCCGCGACCATCGCCGGATAGCCGTTCTGCAGGTCTTGCAGCTGCCCGGCGCCGTCCTTGATGAACCGGCCGAGACCGCCGAGGAACGGCAGGTAGGAGGCCACCGTGACGGTGGCGATCACCTGCAGTGTCGCGCTGCGGATCCCGGAGAGGATCAACGGCAGTGCGCACGGCACCTCCACCTTGCGCACCACCTGCCAACCCGTCATCCCCATGCCGCGGGCCGCATCCCGAACCGCCGGGTCCACGTTGTCCACCCCGGCGTAGGTGGCCGTCAGGATCGGCGGCAGCGCCAACAGGATCAGCACGATCACCACCGGGATGAAGTACGGCAACGCACCGCGTTGGAGCAGCCCTGGGACCGCGGCGGTGTAGTCGATCGTCGGAGTGACCCAGATCGACAGCAGGATCACCAGGCCGAGGGTGGGCACCGCTCGCAGCCCGTTCGCCAGGCCCACCACCGCGACCACGCCACGCCCGGTGTGCCCGATCAGCAGCCCGAGCGGCAGTGCGATGAGCATCGCGATCAGCAGGATGATCAGGGTGTATTCGATGTGCTCACGGATCCGGATCAGTAGGCCCGATGGGCCCCACCAGTTCTCCGGGTCGTTGAACCAGATCAGCACCCGGTCGAGTCCAGGCAGCAACGAGTCGTCGGCCAGGGTGATCAGCGCACTCATCGGGCCTTCACCGCCCGCTGCCACGGGGTGAGTAGTCGGATCAGCACCAGCACGATCGCATCGAAGATCAACGCGATGACGATGAACCAGATCAGGCCGGCGATGGTCGGTGTCACCGCGGAGGTGTTGTAGCCCTCCACGAACAGGCTGCCCAGTTGGCTGACGCCGATCACCGACGCCACCGACACCAGGCTGACATTGGACACCGCCGCCACCCGCAGGCCGGCGCCGATCACCGGTACCGCCAGTGGCAATTGCACCCGGACCAGCCGCTGGAAACCGGTGTAGCCCATCGCCGAGGCGGCGGCCAGGGTGTCGCTCGACACCGATGACAAGCCGTCCGCGACGGTGCGGGCGAGCAGCGCCAGGGTGTACACCGTCAGCGCGATCGCCACGTTGATCGGCGACAGGATCCCGGTGCCGATGATTCCCGGCAACACCAGGAACAGCACCAGTGACGGAATCGTGTAGAGGATGCCGAAGACCGAGACGATCGGCGGATAGGTCCACTGGTAGCGGCTGGCCACCCAGCCGATCGGCAACGCCAGGATCAGCCCGATCACCACCGGCAGCGCGGCCAGCCACAGCGACGTCCTCAGCCAGTCGAAGGTCTGGCCGGCGGTCAGATAGTCCCAGACAGTCACGGCGCACCCCCGATGTTCGGTAGTCCCGCGGTGACGGCCTGTTGCCGGACCTGTGCTGCCCGCTGTTCGATCTGGGCCAGCACCTCCGAGGCGCTGACCGTGCCGGCGAAGCCGCCGTCTTCGTGGACCACCACGCCGCGCCCGCTGGGTGAGGACAGCGCTGCGTCCAGCGCTTCGCGCAGGGTGCCGGCCTCGCTGGCCAGGGTGCCGCCCAGATTGAGCAGCGGCGGGGTGATCTCGGCATCGGCCTGGCCGTCATGGATCGCGGCGACGGCCAGCCAGCCCTGCGGCCGCTGCCGATCGTCCACCACCAGCGCCCAGCCGTCCCGACCGGCCGATCGGGCTTCGCGCAGTGGGGCGCCCAGGGTTACCGGCGCCTCGTCGTGCAGCGGCAGCTTGCCTGCCTGGGCGAAGCCGAGCGATCGGTATCCCCGGTCCCGGCCGACGAAGCCGGCCACGAACGCATCCGCCGGTCGGGAGAGCAACTCGGCGGGCGCCGCGAACTGGGCCAACTGGCCGCCCACCCGCATCACCGCGACCGTGTCGCCGAGCTTGATCGCCTCGTCGATGTCGTGGGTGACGAACACGATGGTCTTGCCCAGCTCGCCCTGCAGCCGCAGGAACTCGTTCTGCAGTTGTTCGCGCACCACCGGGTCGACGGCGCTGAACGGCTCGTCCATCAACATCACCGGTGGGTCGGCCGCCAGCGCCCTGGCCACCCCGACCCGCTGCTGTTGCCCGCCGGACAATTGGGCCGGGTAGCGGTTGCCCAGTGCCGGGTCCAGGCCCACTCGTTCCAGCAGTTCCATCGCACGGTTCCTTGCCACCCGTCTGCCCTGACCGATGAGTAGCGGGACGGTGGCCACGTTGTCCACCACGGTGCGGTGCGGAAACAACCCGGCGTGCTGGATCACGTAGCCGATACCGCGCCGCAGCTCGGACGGCTTGACTGTCGAGGTGTCCCGGTCGTCCAGCCAGATCCGGCCGGATGTCGGATCGATCATCCGGTTGATCATTCGCAGCGAGGTGGTCTTGCCGCAGCCCGACGGGCCGACGAACACGGTGATCTGACCGGACGGCGCCGCCAGGCTCAGATCGTCGACCGCGACAGTGCCGTCCGGGTACTTCTTGACGACGGATTCGAACCGGATCATGGTGCCTCCGCGAGGGTCTCGGCGCCGAGCAGCGCCCCGATGACGACCGCCTCCCGAGAGACGATCCGTCCGTACTGGTCGGCGGTGTCGGTGTCGATGCGGTACGTCGGCCCGAGCAGGTTCAGCGCGGCGACGATGCCCCCCGGCCGGCGAACCGGCGCGGCGATGGCAGTGATGTCGGGCTCCAGCCGGTCGCGCTGCGCCAGGTAGCCGGCCACCGGCACCTCTCCGCGCAGCGCGGCGCCGACTGCGAGATCGGCGAGTTCGATGGCGCGACCCACCCAGCTGGTGTGACGAACCGGATGGGTGCCCTCGGCCATTGCCAGGTACAGCGCGGTGTCGTTGCTGCCCCGGGACCACCAGGTACGTCGATTCCCCGGTCTGCTCGACGATTCTGGCCAGGCTCGGCTGGGCCAGATCGACCAGCGACTGCCGGCCGAGTGCCGATGCTCCCAGTTGCAGTACCCGGACGCCGGGATGGAAGGTGCCGTCGCCGGCCCGCCGGACGAACTCGGCAGCGGTCAGCGTGCGCAGCAGCCGCAGGGCGGTGCTGGCCGGCAGCCCGGACAGTCGGGCGCATTCGGTCAGCGACAGCGGCGAGGACCGGCAGACGACAGCCAGCAGTTCGAGTGCCCGGTCGACGGTGCGCGCCGTGGTGGCGATCGGCACGGCGGTGGAGCCCGGCGGAGCGGCGGAGGCGGGCACAACGGTGGAGGCGAGCAGAGTGGCGGAGGTAGGCGCGGCGGAGTGATGACTCATCGCTCTGCTCCCTCGTGGACGAAGGCCCCATGACCAACGCAGTTGCCGTCGAATGGCAGCACGCTGCCGACCCATGCAACCCAAGCACAGCTGACCGACAATGGCATCCAACGGTGATCGGACCGTAACCAGAAAGGGTCGGCAGATGACGAAGGCCGCCACCCCGGCGATCGCCGCACTGCTCGCCGCGCAGCTGCCGTACACCCTGTTGCCCTACCGGCACGACCCGCGAACCACTGCCTTCGGTGACGAAGCGGTGGTCGCTCTCGGCCGGGACCCGGCCGAGGTGTTCAAGACATTGATCGCCGCCGTCGACACGGAGTTGGTGGTCGGCGTGGTACCGGTGGGCGGGTCGTTGGATCTGAAGGCGCTGGCCGCGGCGGTCGGCGGCAAGAAGGCGACGCTGGCGCCGGTGGCCGACGCCGAACGCTCATCGGGGTACGTGGCCGGCGGCATCTCGCCGCTGGGCCAACGCAAGCGGCTGCGCACCGTCATCGACTCCTCGGCGGAGAACCTGTCGACGATCTGCGTCAGCGCGGGCAAGCGCGGCCTGCAGGTAGAGCTCGCGCCGGCCGATCTGGCCCGTGCCGCCGGTGCCCGGTTCGCCCCGATCGCCGGCTGATCGGCACTGTCGGGTTTGCGCCGCCCTGGTCCGCATTGTCGACGCGCCGCCGGGTCAGCCGATCCTGGCGGCGAACCGACGCCGATAGTCGCCCGGTGGCACCCCGACTGCTCTGCTGAAGTGGTGCCGCAGTTGGGCGGCGGTGCCGAAACCGCTGTGCTCCGCCACCTGCTCGACGCTCAGGTCGGACCCTTCGAGAAGTTCCCTGGCATGTTGGATCCTTTGCCGGGCCAGCCATTTGCCGGGTGTCGAGCCGGTCTCGGCGACGAACTTCCGGGCGAAGGTGCGCTCCGACATGGCGGCGCGGTCGGCCAACGCCCGCACCGAGTGGTTCTCGGCCAAGTGCTCGAGCAGGTAACTGAGCACCGGCCCGAGCGAGTCGGCGGCACAGCTGGGAATCGGCAGCTCGATGTATTGCCGTTGGCCGCCGTCGCGCTGTGGCGGCACCACCATCCGCCGGGCGATGCTGGTGGCCACCGCCGATCCGAGTTCGCGCCGCACCAGATGCAGGCAGGCGTCGATGCCTGCCGCAGTGCCGGCGCTGGTGATCAGATCGCCGTCGTCGACGAACAGCACGTCCCGGTCGATCTCGGCCTTCGGGTATCGGCCGGCGAGCTCGTCGGCATAGCGCCAGTGGGTGGTGCAGGCCCGATCGTCCAACAGGCCGGCGGCGCCCAGCACGAAGGCGCCGGAGCACACCGACAGCACGGTGCTGCCGGCATCCTGCGCGGCCCGCAGCGCGGCCAGCAACTCCGGCGGCTGCTCGACATCCTTGGGGCAGGCCGGCACCGCTACCAGGTCGGCGCCGACCGTCGCTCCCAGACCGTGTGGTGGCACCCACTGCATGCCGAGACCGGGGTCGCCGAATCCGATCGGCTCCCCCGGCCGGAGGCCGCAAACCCGGTAGTCGAAGGCGGGTACGCCGTCCTCCACCCGATCGATGCCGAATACTTCGTGCAGCACCCCGAATTCGAAGGGTGCAGTGTTCTCCGGAACGATCACCGCGACCGTGGTCAGCGCCATCCCGGCATCGTCTCATAATTTTGGCAGTAAATCGATGCACGCTGTCATTTCAGCCACTGGTGGCGGCAATTGGGCGGGCGCAGGATTACTGCCATGACAACCCTCCTGGTCATTGCGTTGGTCGTCGTGGTCCTCGGGATCATCGCCACCCTGCGTCGCCATCGAACGGCAGCCGCACCCTGGATCCAATCGGTGCCCATCGGAGCCGACCCCGAGCGCGATCGCGACCTGGGCAGAGCCGGTGCCGACCTGGCCGCCATCGCCGCCCATCGGCTCGACATCCGGCCATCCTGACCGGCGTCGGCTCCGTCCTCGGCAACGCCGACCGACGACTACCTGCTCGGCAATGCCCCCTGGAGGCCGCGGGCCGCGGGAGCTACCAGGGTGGCAGCAGCGTTCAAGAACTTGAGAGATCAACTGTCGGCGACCCGGTGTTCGGCGGGCACCCGGCTGAGCAGGTCCGCCGAATCGTTGCGGACGTTGCCGACGGCCGGCCCCACCGGCCGCAGTTCCAACGCACCGATCAACTCGTCCGAAGTGGGTGCCAGCATCGGCAGCAGTTCGGTCCCGGCGATCGCCGGATCGAGCCACTGCGCCCACTCCGAGGCCGGTAGCACCAGCGGCATCCGATCGTGGATCTCGGCCATCGGACCGGGCGCATCGGTGGTGATGATGGTGGTCGAGACCACCGGCTCACCGTCCGGTGATCGCCAGAACTCCCACAGCCCGGCGAACGCCATCACCGCGCCGTCGGCCGGAGTGATGAAATACGCCTGTTTGCGCTGCTTGGCCTTCCTGCCGTCGTTGCCTTCCGTGCTTCCCAGCTTCTGCCATTCGTAATAGCCACTGGCCGGAACCAGGCAGCGGCGTCGTTCGAAGGCCGTGCGGAATGCCGCCTTCTCGGTGAGCGATTCGGCCCTGGCGTTGAACATCCGGCTGCCGATCGTCAGATCCTTGGCCCAGGACGGCACCAGCCCCCAGCGGGCTTCGCCGACGAACCTGGCCGCCGCTTCCTCGGCGCGCGGCGGTCGGACCCTGACCACCGCCACCGTGTCGGTCGGCGCGATGTTGTACCGCGGGCGGGGCAGATCGCCGCCGTACATCCCGGCGCCCGGCGGCGCCACCGGGTCCGGCTCGGCTTCGAAGACTCCGTACAGCGTTTCCGGATCCATCGTGGTGGCATAGCGTCCGCACATCCTGCCGATGGTGCCACCAGAGACCGACACGTTCGGTCGGTTCGCTGCGTTCGTTAGGCGGGCAGCACCGACCGACCAGCTCACCGGCCGTCTTGGTACCGGTTCGGCGGCGATCACCCTGCGCAGTTCCGCAGGCGGCCAGCAGAAGGGCAAGATGTGACGATGAGCACGGCCGTGGTGGTGAACGCCGACGCGGATGGTCCGGCTGAGCACGGATCGGACCGGCGTTACTACGGTTATGTCCTGCTGACGATTGCCCTGCTGGCCACCCTCTGCGTCCCCGGACTGGTCGGCCGGCGACTGCAGGGCGAACCGGCGGCGGCACCGCCGGCACCGCCGCCGGCCGTCGGCCAGTGTCAGGCCGAGATCCAGCGATCCGAGGACCTGGACCGGCTCACCGGCACAGCACTGGTGCCGTGCAGCCAGCCGCATTCCTCCGAGGTGGTGTTCGTCGGCCAATTCCAGCAGGCCGACGAGTATCCGCAGATCTCGACCTCTCCTGCGCTACTCGGGCCGAAGAAGATCTGCATCAGCCGGGTGAATCGCTACGCCGGCATCGGCTCCGCGGCAATCACCGTCGGCGCCGACCCGACCAACCTTCCGCACATCAGTCCGCAGGTGGCATCGGTGGTGGTGGTACCGATCCGGCATCAATGGGACAGTGGCCAGCACTGGTTCGCGTGCCAGGTGCGGCCGGCCGGCCGGGAACTGCCGATCAGCTATCTGGGCAGCGTTCGAGCGGCCGGCACCGGCCGTGTCCCGGCCGCCTTCGCGCTCTGCGCGCAGGTGATCGGCGGTGCCCCGATCCCCTGCGACGAACCACACTACGCCGAGCAACTCAGTGCGGCGGTGCGGATTCCCAACGGCGGCTCACTGGACTGCGAGGGTGCCGCGAGACGCATCATCGGTAACCGAGATCCGTCCTTCGGTAGCGCGCTGTCGCAGACCGGCTGGCAGCAGAGTGGCGGCCTGGTGGCCTGCTGGGCGACCTCCACCACCGGCGTGCCGTTCGTCGGGACGCTGATCGGCCTCGGCGATCAACCGCTGCCCCACGAATAGCTCGGCCAGCACGCTGCCGGCAGCGCGGATCGGTCCGGCCGACCACGGCCCGTTCCGATACGGGATCATGGACGCCATGACCCGACCCTCGACCGCGCCGACCGGCTGGCCGGCACCCGTTGCATCGGGACCGGTGACAGCCACCGTCGAGGTACCTGGTTCCAAATCGATCACCAACCGGGCGCTGATCCTGGCCGTCCAGGCGACCGGCCCGTCGACGATCATCGCGCCGCTGCACAGCCGGGACACGGCACTGATGGTCGCCGGCCTGCGGTCGCTGGGAGTGCGGATCGAGCAGAGCCCGGCCGGCGACTGGACCATCACCCCGGCCCCGTTGCGTGGCCCGGCGCTGATCGACTGCGGCCTGGCCGGAACCGTGATGCGGTTCCTGCCGCCACTGGCCGCCACCGGTATCGGTGAGATCACCGTCGATGGCGATCCGGCCGCCCGTCGCCGACCGATGACCACCGTGCTGGACGCGTTGCGGACACTGGGCGCCGACATCACCGGTGACGTGCTGCCGTTCGTCATCCGCGGCCAGGGTTCGCTGCCCGGCGGCACGGTGAGGATCGATGCGTCCGGGTCCTCCCAGTTCGTCTCCGGGTTGCTACTGGCCGCGCCGTCGTTCACCGACGGGGTGACGGTGCTGCACGACGGGAAACCGGTGCCTTCGATTCCGCACATCGAGATGACCGTGCAGGCACTGCGATCGGTCGGCGTCCAGGTCGACGACAGTGAGCCCGACCGTTGGCGGGTGACGGCCGGCCCGGTGCAGCCGTGGAACGCCGTCATCGAACCGGATCTGTCCAACGCCACCGTTTTCCTGGCCGCCGCCGCCGTCACCGGCGGTACGGTGAGGATCCCGCACTGGCCGGCGCAGACCACGCAGGCCGGTGATGCCTTTCGGGAGATCGCCGCCGCCATGGGCTGCCGAATCGAATCGGCCGTCGGCGCCGTGACTGTCACCGGCCCGAAAACCTTGCGGGGCATCGACATCGACCTGCACGACGTGAGCGAGCTGACCCCGACGGTGGCCGCGATGGCGCTGTTCGCCGACGGGCCGAGCCACCTGCGCAACGTCGGTCACATCCGGGGACACGAGACCGATCGACTGGCGGCGCTGGAGACCGACATCGCCGCACTCGGCGGTAGGGCGAGCACCGACGCCGACAGCCTGCACATCGATCCGATCGACCTGCACGGAGGCTGCTGGGCCGCCTTCGCCGATCACCGGATGGCCACCGCCGGCGCCATCGTCGGGCTCCGGGTGCCCGGCGTGCTGGTCGACGACATCGCCTGCACCGCAAAGACTTTGCCCGACTTCGCCCGGATGTGGTCGGACCTGCTCGGGGCCGGCAGCAGCGGTCATCGGGTGCCGTCCTGAGCACTCTCGGCGAGGGGTGGGACAACGACGATGTCCGGGTCCGGCCATCGGGTCGATCGCGCCCGCGCAGCAAGATCCGACCTCAGCACTCCGATGCCGAGCGCGGATTCGTCACCACTGTCGATCGCGGCCGCTACACCTGTCTGCTCGGTGTCGGCACTTCTGCCGAACGAGTGGTGACGGCGATGCGAGCCAGGGAACTGGGCCGCCGGGCGATCGCGGTCGGCGATTGGGTGGACATCGTCGGTGATCTGTCCGGCGCCGACGACACCCTGGCCCGGGTGGTGCGGATCGCCGAGCGCAGCTCGATGTTGCGGCGTTCGGCCGACGACGTCGACCCGGCCGAACGGGTACTGGTGGCCAATGCCGACCTGCTGGTGATCGTCACCGCGGTGGCAGATCCGTTGCCGCGCACCGGCTTCATCGACCGCTGCCTGGTCGCCGCCTACACCGGACGGCTGCAACCGGTCCTGCTGTTGACCAAGGCCGACCTGGCCGACCCGGCCGGCCTGATGGCCGCGTACACCGAGCTGGATGTGCCGATCCTGGTGTCCCGCAGACACTCCGGCAGCGATCTGTCCACCGCCGCGGTCGAGCAGATCCGTGAACTGGTGCACGACAGGATGTCGGTACTGGTCGGACACTCCGGCGTCGGCAAGTCGACCATCGTCAACGCGCTGGTACCCGATGCCTACCGGGCCATCGGGGTGGTCAGCGGCGTCGGCAAGGGCCGACACACCTCTACCTCTGCCATCGCCCTGCGGTTACCGGCCGGCGGCTGGGTGATCGACACCCCGGGGGTGCGGTCCTTCGGACTGGCCCACGTGACCCCCGACGATCTGCTGATCGCCTTCGACGATCTGTTGGATGCCACCGCCGACTGCCCACCGAACTGCGACCACAGCGGACCCGGCGGCGGCGCAGATGCCACCGGCGCGGGCTGCGCCCTGGATGCCTTCGTGGCGGCCGGCGGTGCCCGCCCCGGCCGGCTGCAGTCGTTCCGGCGGTTGCTCGCCTCCCGGGCCGGCCAGGATCAGGCCGAGAACTGATCCGGTGGTCCACCCGGCGCCGGTTGTTTACCCGGTGCCGGTTGTTTACCCGGTGCCGGTTGTATACCCGGTGTCGGTTGTCCACACGGCGCCCGTTGTCCACAATCGGCGGGCGCCGCACCGTCGGTCGTCGGGACCCACCGCGACCATGAGCGGATGCCGGCATTCCACCTCCCGCTCAGCGTGCAGATCGACGATCGGCTCGTCGATCTGCAGGTCGCGGCGCCCGGCCCGGTCCACTGGGCCGAGGTGACGCCGCAGATCACCGCCGCCGCCGGGCTGCCCGCCGGTACTCCGCTGTTCCTGGGCGCCGCGGTGCCGGCCCACGATGCGGTGTTCGGCCGGCCACCGCTACTGGCCGGAATCCGGCTCAGCACTCGATCGACGACGACCACGACGGTGGCCGGCATCCTCGCGCTGGACTGCGTCGCCGGGCCGGACGCCGGCCGGAGCGTGGCGGTCCACCACCGGCCACTGTCCATCGGTCGGTCCGCGGCCGCCGATCTCACGCTGGTCGATCCCGAGGTGTCGCTGCGGCATGCAACGCTTCGCGCCGGTGCGGCCGGCATCACCGTCACGGACCTGCAGTCCACCAACGGGATCCGGGTAGGCGACCGGGTGTGTCGGGCCGGCGAGCCGCAGCCGCTGGCCATCGGCGAGCCGGTCCGGATCGGCGGCAGCCTGCTGCGGTTGGAGTTGCCGGCCGGCAGCCCGATGTTGCGCCGCCCGGACGGCGCCGGGCACTGGCAACTCGCTCTACCGGCCAGGACGCCGACCAAGTTCGGCCACCCGCTGCCGGTACCTCCCGGGCCGGCGCCGGATCGCGGCCGGCGGCCGATCCCCATCGCGGCGTCACTGGCGGCCGCCGTGGCCGCAGCGACCGTCGCGCTACTGACCGGGCTCTGGATGTTCCTGCTGATGGCCGCACTCGGGCCGGTGACGATGATCGCCACTGCCGTCGGCGACCGGATCTCCGGTCGGCGACCGCACCGGCGGGCGGTCACCGAGCACACCGCAGCCACCGCGAGTTATCGACAGGCAGTGGCCGCTGCGGTGGCCTCGGATCGGGTCGACGCCTGGGAACGGTTCGCCGACCCGGCCCGGCTGCTGCGCTGGGCAGCGGCCGGTGGCGTCCGACTGTGGGAGCACCGATCGGCACCATCCGGCGATCCGTCCGGGTTCGAGCTGCGGCTGAGCATCGGATCGCGGCCGGCCAGGTTCGACGGTCCGGATCGGACGGTGGTCACCGATGTTCCGCTACCGACCGAGTTGCCCGGCGCCGGCGTGTTGGGCCTGTGCGGACGGCGCCGCGGAACCCTCCGGTGGCTGCTGGCACAACTCGTCGGCGGTCTGCCGCCGGACCAACTGCACCTGCAGATCCTTTCCATCGCCGACGATCTCGCCGCCCTGCAGGATGTTCCGCACACTCGGGACGGCGACGAGCCCGGCCGGATCCATCGCAATCCCGAATCGCTGATCGGCGCGCTTGACCGGACCGATCCGGCCGGTCGGCTGATCGTCATGCTGGACGGCGCCGAGAGATGGCAGCACGATCGCGCCGTCCAACGGCTGTTGGATCGGCCCGATCCGCGGATGTTGGTGATGGTGATCGCCCGGTCACCTACCGCCTTGCCGGTGCAGTGCAGATCAGTGGTCGACCTCGATCGGCTGCCGGGCGAACCGATCGGCGTCAGCCCCGGCTACCTGGCGGACCTGGCGGCCGCCCTCGCGCCGCTGTCGGTCGGTAGAGGTACAGCCGGACTACCGCACGAGGTGTCTGCTCCGCCACCGGATCTCGAGCGGCTGGCCGGCCGATGGCAACGCGGCGACGCGCCGCGCCTCGAACTCGGCGCCGGCTGCGGCGGAGCGGTGCATTTCGACCTGGCCGTCGACGGTCCGCATCTGTTGATCGCCGGCACCACCGGTTCCGGAAAGTCGGAGCTGCTGCGGACGCTGATTGCCGGGCTTGCCGAAGCGCTCTCGCCGGAGCGGCTGGCGCTGCTGCTCATCGACTACAAGGGCGGCGCCGCGTTCGCCGACGCAGCTCGGCTGCCGCACACGACCGGCATCGTCACCGATCTGGATCCGCGGTTGGCGGCCCGCGCATTGGCCAGCCTGCAGGCCGAGATCCGTTCCCGGGAACGACTACTGGCGGACGCCGGTGTCGCCGAGCTGACCGCGCTGCCGGGACCGGGTGGTATCGACGTCCCACCACGGCTGGTGATCGTGGTCGACGAATTCGCGACGCTGACGGCCGAGCTGCCGCAATTCCTCACCGGTTTGATCGACATCGCCCAGCGCGGCCGATCCTTGGGGCTGCACCTGATCCTGGCCACCCAGCGACCGGCCGGCGTGGTCGGGCCGGCCATCAAGGCCAACACCGCCGCCCGGATCTGCCTGCGGGTCACCGACACCGCGGATTCGCTCGACGTCGTTGACAGCCCGCTCGCCGCCGCCATCCCGGCCGATCTACCCGGCCGCGGTCTGCTGCGCACCGCGGGCGGTCGACTCGCGGCGTTCCAGACCCGGCAGGTGACGACCGCCACCGTCGACCGGGTCACCGTCCGGGCCCGCGATGCCGCGCCGGCACCCGCGACCGGGCCGGTACCGCTGGCCGAGCTGATCCGGCTCAGCAACGAGTTGGCAGCCGGCCTGCGGCGGCCGGCGCCGCCCTGGCTGCCGGCGCTGCCGGAGCGGATCCGGCTGGCCGACCCGGCGCTGCTGGGCCAGCTGGACCTACCCGAGCAACAGGACCAGCGGCCATGGCGGCTGCCGGACGACTCCTTGCTGATCTGCGGTCCGGCCGGATCCGGCCGGACCGCAGCCGGCCGCCGGTGGCTGCAGGCACTGGCGGCCGTCGGCGGCGAACTGCTGGTGGTGGATGGCGGCGGCGGGCTGACCGATCTGGCAGCACATCCGGCCGTGACCACCTACCTGACGGTCGCCGACCCAGTACTGGTGCTGCGACTGCTGGACCTGCTGACGGCCGAAGCAGCCGGCCGGTCCGACGGCCCACCGATCGGCCTGTTGCTGGACGGTTGGGAACCGCTGACCGCCGCGTTGGACCTGCTGGACTTCGGACAGTGGCAGCTGCGGATCGCCGAGTTGGCCGGCCGCGGCCCGGCAACCGGCATCCGGCTGGCCGTCACCGGTGGTCTGCGGCTCGATCAGCATCGGCTCGCCCAGGCGTTCGGCAGCCGGCTGCTGTTGGGCCTGCCGAACAACCTCGGCGAGCCCATCCCCGGTACCCCACCGGGACGCGGCCGGCTGCAGGGACTGGTAGCGGCCGAGGTGCAGCTGGCCGAACCGACCGATCGCTGGCCGGCTGATCGGCAGTCGACTGATCGGCAGTCGGCTGATCGGCAGCCGACCGACCTGGTTACCGGCGCCCGCCGACTCACCGTCCGGCCGCTGCCCGATCGGGTCGACTGCGCGGTGCTGCCGGCGCCGACCGCTGCCGTCGTGCCCCTCGGCGTCGGCGGCGATGCCGCACTGCCGGTCGGCGTGGACCTGACCGGCGCCGGCGGCGGGTTGCTGGTCGCCGGGCCGCGGCGCAGCGGGGTCACCGGCACCCTGGCGGTGCTGGCCGGCGGCGCCGCGGCGGCCGGCATCCGGACCGTCCGACTGACGATCCGGGCCACTGCGCCGCTGCCGGGTGTCCGCGACATCGATCTGCGGGCCGGTACCGATCCGTTGTTGACCTTCCTGGCCGGCCATACCGGCCCGCTGCTGCTGGTCGGCGACAACGCCGAGGAACTGGCCGAACAGCCGGTAGCCGAGTTGTTGCTGCAGTTCCTGGCGGTGGCCGGCGCCGGCCAGTATTTGGCCCTCGGCACCCGCCTCGACCGGGCATTGCGCAGTCACCGGGGGCCGATCGCCGAAACGGCGGCCTTCCGGACCGGTGTGCTGCTCGGCGCGGATGCGATGGACGGGATCGTGCTGGACACCGTGCTGCCCAAGCGCCGGGTACCCGCCGCACCTGGCCGAGGGCACCTGGTCACCGCGGGGGCGGCCGTCGCCGTGCAGGTGGCACAGGCCGAACCGCCGGGGTGAGAGGCGTCACGGCGACGCGGGCTCGGATGTGGAGCCGACCGGTGGGGGAATACTCTGTCACCATGATTGTTGAGAGTTCATGTACATGCTCTCCCAGACCTCATCCGTCGATCCGGCAGTCCGCCTGGTCGGCCCTCGATCGGAAGGATCGCTCATGAGCGCCCCCACCACCACCCTGGCCGCCGGCACCTGGAACGCCGACACCGTGCATTCAGATGTCTCCTTCACGGTCAGGCATATGGCCGTCGGCAAGGCCCGCGGCACTTTCGAACTCACCTCGGCCACCCTGACGATCGGTGACAACGGCATCGCCGGCGCGACGGTCACCGCCGTCATCGACGCCACCTCGGTCGAGACCAAGACCCAGCAGCGCAACGACCACGTCAAGTCCGCCGACTTCCTGGACGTCGAGAAGTATCCGACCATCGAGTTCAGCTCGACCGAGGTCCGCGACTTCGACGGCGAGACCTTCACCCTGGTGGGCGATCTCACTGTGCACGGCGTGACCAACTCGGTCGAGCTGGCGACCGAGTTCCTGGGCGCTACCACCGACGCCTACGGTGCCGAGCGATCGGGCTTCTCGGCTGCCACCAGCATCAGTCGCGCAGCCTTCGGCGTGGACATCCATCTGGGCTTCGGCGCCGGCAACGCGGTGGTCGCCGACAAGATCGAGATCGCCCTTGAGCTGGAGTTCACCCTCGCCACCGGCGAGTGACCCAACCGGCGGAGCAACATCGGCCGGTCAGCAGACCAGGGCGTCGTCCCTGGGTTCCGCTGACCGGTCGTGCCGGACCAACAGCCGGCACCCGATGGGCTCGACCGACATCAGCCGGCAGCACGGCCCGGCAATCGGAGTCCGTTGACGGCCAGGGCCGCCGCTACCGCGGCAAGAACGATGAACACCGTGCCGGTCTGCGTCATCCCGTCGTCGATCAGCAGCCCCATCACGGTGACGCCCACCGAGGCGAACAGCTGGACCACGATGAACATTGCGGTCGTACCCTGGGCGGCCACCTCCGGGGCCAGCGTTCGATAGATGCTGGCGAAGGTCGGCGCCGCAACACTGCCGAAGCCGAGACCGATCACCACGAACACCGCCATCACCGCGCCGAGCGGCCAGCTCGCCTGCACCACCGCCACTGTCGCCAGACCGGCCGACGTCACCACGGCGCCGGTGGTCACCAACGGACGCGGACCGACCCGGTCGCTCCAGCCACCGGCATTCGACATCGAGATCACCAGGCCGACACCGAGCGCGGCGGTCAGCAGACCGCGACCCAGCCCGGTCTGGCCGAACCGGGACTCCGCCAGCAACGGCAGCATGGTCAGCTGTGAGTACATCAGGAATCCGACACCGGCCATCCCGGTCAGCGCAGCGGCGAAGGCCGGGATGCGCAGCAACCGCAGCTCGAGCACCGGTGTCACCCGGCTCCGCGGGGCGTGCACCAGGTAGCCGGCCAACAGCGCCGCACCAATCAGCCCGGCGATCACCACGGTGACGGTTGCCGTGCCCGCTCCCCAACGATTCACCATCAGCAGTACAGCCACGAAACCTGGTGCCAGCAGGAGCATTCCGCGTACGTCCGGTGGTGTCGGAGTGCGCTCCGACACCACCGCGGGAACCCACCGCAGAGCGGCGAACACGATGAGGGCACCGAGCGGCAGGTTGATCGCGAAGATCAGTCGCCACAGCCCGTTGTCGGCCAGCACCGTCCCCAGCAGTGGTCCGACGACCGGCGCGACATTGATGATCAAGGAGCAGCGGCCCATCACCCGGCCGACTTGGTCCGGTGGCGCCAGCGCGGCAGCCACCGCCAGGGCCGCCGGCTCGAGCAACCCGCCGCCGAATCCCTGGATGACCCGGAAGGCGACCAGGCTGCCGATGTTGCCTGCTGTCGCGGTCAGCAATGAACCACCCACGAACAGGCCCAGCCCGGCCAGGAACACCGCCCGTCCGCCGAACCGATCGCTGGCCCACCCCACCAGAGGTAATGCCGCGCCGGCCGCCATCAGGTACGCCGAGGTCACCCAGACGATCGTCGCCAGGTCCGCCTGGAACGACTCACCGAGCGTTACCAGCGACGCCGTCACGGCGGTCCCGTCCAACACGGCCGCTAAAGCTGCGGCGCCGAGGACGGCGATCAGGATCTTGGTCGTCCGGTCCAGCCGGTCGGCAGGCCGGCCCGCGCTACTTCTGACTGTCATGGGACGGAACTTTACTACACCGTTTAGTCCGCGGAGAGGGCGTATCGTAAAGATGTGACGACCCCCACCGTTAAACGGAACACCACCGACAAACGCCGCAGCATTCTGGACGCCGCCGCGCCGGTGTTCGGCGAAGTGGGCTACGAGCGGGCCAGCATCGAGACCATCGCCGCCGCCGCCGGAGTGTCGAAACCGACGATCTACAGCCATTTCGGCGGCAAGGCGCAGCTATTTCGGGATTCCGTCGCGGATTCCGCCCGCACCCTCAACGCCGACGGGCTGGCCGCCGTGCACGCCTTGGACGTCCGGCCGCAGCACTGGCGGGCGAGCCTGCTGCGGGTGGGCGTCGAGCTGTCGGCCTGCCAGCGCAGCGACTGTGCGACCGCACTCTCACGGTTGGTGAATGCCGAAGTGCTCCGTGATCCGACGGTCTTCCGGGCGGTCCGGGCCGCCGGTTACGAGCCGATCGTGCAGTCGCTGGCCGGCCGGCTGGCGATGCTCGGCAATGCCGGTTTCCTGGACATCGCTGATCCGGTACTGGCCGCGAAGCAGTTCTTCGCCCTGATCCAGGCAGAGTTCCCGGATCTCACCGCGCTGGGCACCGAACCGGTGTCGGACGCCGTCGTCCGCCGAGTGGTCGGCGCCGCGGTGGAGACATTCCTGCGCGCCCATGCCGTCAGCGGGGCCTGACGGCCCACCCCGTTCCCGACCGGCGGCTCAACCGAGTTCGTCAACCAGGTACACGACCTCCGGCGGTGCATACCAGGCGAGTTCGCGGGATTCCGCCTCGCCGACAGCGAACTCGGCCTCCAGATCGCCGAGGTCAGCAGCGTCCACGGCCAGCGCCGCCGCCCGCACCACATCCGCGGCGTCGGCGCCGTCCAGGTGCACGGCCGCCACGTCCGGCCACGGCACCGGGCCGGAAAGCCTCACGGCGGCCCGATCGCCGGCGGGATACGGCGTCACCACGTCCACGTCGGCGGCGATCACCACCCGCATCGCCGGCGCACCGCCGGCGGCCAGCCCGAGGTCCGGGTCGGCGGCCAGCAGCCGCAGGCTGGCCCGGGCGGCATCCATCAGCGCGAGGTACTCGAGCTCCTCCTCGTCGGTGTCCGGATATTCGGCGCGCAGCGCGTCTGTCACCCCGAAGCCCAGGCCGGACCGTGGCCGGACCGTCAGGTCGGCAACGGCAACCCGCAACAGTTCCAGGGTCGAGGGCAGGTAGATCCTCACGTCCGAGGAGTCCTCATGTCCGGGATTCCTTTCGTCGAACGGGTTCGTCCGGTGGTAGCGATTCGGCCAGTTCGGTGACAGCCTCGCCGAGCAGCCCGGCGAACTCCTCCACATCCGGCATCGCGTCCCGATCGGCCGTCAGACCGAAGTACACCCGACCGCGGTAGGAGGTGCAGGCCACCGCCAGGGCATGTCCTTTCACCAGGGGCGCCACCGGATACATCGCCGCCACCTCGGCGCCGGCTACATACAGCCGGAACTGCGGACCGGGAACGTTGGTCACCAACACGTTGTAGGAGCGCCGGGACAGTTGCGAGCCGACCCTGGCGCCGAGCGCGTGCAGGGTGGGCGGGGTGTACCGGCCCAGCGCAGCCAGCGTGTCGGCGCTGACCTGACGGCCGGACTCGGCGTGCGCCCTGGTGGCGATGGCAACCTGGTGCAAACGCATCAGCGGACTGGGCTCGGCAACCGGCAGATCCACCAGGAACGAGGTGACCGGCGCCCCCTCGCCATCGCTGCGGACCGACATCGGCACCAGCGCCCGCAGCCCGGTCGCCGCGGTCACCGGTTCGCCGCGCAGCAGCAGCCAGGACCGCAGTGCGCCGGACAACACCGTGAGCACCACGTCGTTGACGGTGCCTTCGTGTACCGATCGGATTCGCCGGAAAGTATCCAGGTCGGCGACATAACGGCCGAACCGACGCTGTCCGGTGGAGGCCACCCCGAGGGCCGAGCGAGGCGCCGGGGACAGCGTTTGCCGGACGATCCCGGCGATCCCGCCGACCAACTCGGACACCCGACCGAAGGTGGAGCGGACGTCCACCGCGGCCAACCGCACCACGTCGACGAGTTCGGTCGGTCGGGCCGTCAGATCGGACACCGCATCGACCACCAGATCTACGTTCGACGGCGCCGGCTGCGGGATCCAGGCATCCACCGCCGGCCGATCCTTCTCGGCGGAGACCTCCAGGATGGCGGCCGCCAGATCAACCGCACCCAGCCGGTCGACCAGCGCCTCGTGGGTCTTGTTGACGATGGCCACCCGACCGCCGGACAGGCCCTCCACCACGTACATCTCCCACAACGGACGACCGGTGTCCAGCGGTCGGGAGATCAGCCTGCCGATCAGATCGTCGAGCTGATCATCGTTGCCCGGCTTGGGAAGTGCCGACCGGCGGACATGATAGGTGAGATCGAAATACTCGTCATCGACCCAGACCGGCCGAGCCAGTCGGCCGGGCACCACTCGCACCTTCTGCCGGTATCGCGGAACCTGCGGCAGTCGATCGGCAATGTGGGTGACGATCCGGTCGTAGTCCAGACCGGTGGCCGGCTTCAGGATCACCACACCGCCGACATGCATCGGCGTCGCCGCGTCCTGGGCGTACAGGAAAGCGGTGTCGCCGGCCGACAACCGATCAGTCACCGCGACATCGTGTCACAGCGATCCGTCGCTGGCCGAGCCTGCCGGGACCAGGCTGATGACGGCCGTTCAGCCCACCGGCGTCGGCAGCAACGAACGGGCAAGGCCACGAATCGCGGTCCGCAGCGGTGACGACGCCGCCACCTGGGTGAGCGGCATCGCCTGCCGCCACGCCTTGTCGGTGGCCTCCCGATCCTCCGGCAGGACGGCCAGCACGCCGAGCCCGGCGAACCTTCCGACGGCAGTGGCCGCCTCGTCCGCGGTGGCCGCGGTCCGCCGCTGACGATTGAGCACCACTCGCGGATCCGCTTGTGGCGCCGCCAGCAGCAGCTCGGCCAGTCCGCGGACCAACCGCTCGGTGCCGGGCGGGTCGGCCGCGCCGACCGCGATCACCAGATCGGCGGCCTGCAGCACGGCCAGGGTGGCCCCGTTGCGGCGGGGGGCAGCCGTGTCGAACGAGATCTCCTCGTCCGCCTCCAGCCCGAATCCGCAATCGACCACCACCACCGTCGCCAGCTCGCGGGCCACCTGGAGCACCGCCGGTATCGCCGACGGCCGGACTTCCGGCCACCGATCGGCCCGGGCGATCCCGGTCAACACCGTCATCGGTCCGACGGTCCAGCTCAGTCCGGCCAGCCCCGAACGGTCCAGCCGTCCGTTGGCCGCCAGCCGGCAGGCACCAGCCAGTCCCGGCGACTCGTCCAGCAGTCCCAGTGCGTTGGCGATCACCCCGCCGTAGGTGTCGGCATCGATCAGCAGCGTCGGCGCTCCGGTCTCCGCTGCTTCGGCCGCCAAGTTCAGCGCCACCGTCGTCCGGCCGGGAGCGCCGGTCGGTCCCCAGACCGCGATCACCCGGCCCGGCCGGGACAGCTGCCCGGGCGACTGGTCGATGTCGCAGGGGATCCGGTCCAGCGGGTCGGTGCGATTCGGCGGCAGTGCCGATCGCGGGTCGGACACCCCGGCGGCCGGCCGGCGACCGTCCGCCGGCAACTCCGACAGGGCCAGCACCGCGGTCCGAGCGGCGTCGGTCAGCGCCTCGGCCCCGGCGTCATCGGCCACCACCGTCGGTACGCCCATCTGCTCCAACCGGGATCGCGACCGGGCATCGGCGGCCGGATAGACGCCGACGACGGCCACCCCGGCGGACGTCAGCCGTTGGATGGCATCGCTGGTCAGCCGGCGCAGCCCGGCGGCGATCACCACCACCGCGGCCTGGCCGGTGCCGGCCACCGCCAGCAGCTCGCCGACATCGACGCAGCGGCGGACAACGGTCAGCGCGGCGCCCGGCCGACCGAGGGCCGCCACCAGGTCGTTCTCCCACGGCTGGCCGCTACCGGCGGTCAGCACTCCGCTCGTCATCGGCGCGTCACCTCGGTGGATTCGGGACCAGCAGGATCGACGGGGTTCCGCTGCGCACCTTGCGCACCAGAGAGTCGGCCGCCTTCGCCTCGAGCAACAGCACCACCTGGTACTTGCTCGATGACGCTCCGGACAGTCCGCCCGACGACGGCGCCGTCACCGATTGCACAGTGACCTCCTTGGCCACCAATTCGGTACCGCCGCGCTGCCCCGTCGAGCCGTCGCCGCCGGGGGTCAGGTACAGATCGATCACCGAGCCGTGGGTGACGCCCGGTGGCATGTCGCCCGATTCGATGCCGATGCCGATCAGCCGGCCGCCGGCTGCCGGCACCGCAAGGGCGGCGGCCGGTAGCAGTTCGCCGGCGCTGACCGGCCGGTTCAGCATCCGACCGCCGGCCGGCTTGTCCGCGGTAAGGTATCCGCCGGTCGAATCACCCAGGTTCACGTCCGTCCGGACCAGGTCCGCATCGGTGACGACGGTGCCTGCAGACAGATCGTGGGCCGCCGCCCAGACACCGGTGGTCTGCCTGCTGGAACCGATGACCTTGGCGCCGATCACCACCGCAGCGATCACCAACAGCAGTCCGATGATGATTCGCGGATCGAGCCAGCGCGGGCGGCTGAGCCGGCGCGGGCGCGGCGCCACCGGTGACGATCCCGACCCGGCCGGCTGTCCGCTACTGCCCGTCATGGCTGATTCCTCCCCCTGGCATCACCGACTGGCGGTCGGAAACCCGCTAGTCGGACAGGTCGGAGCCTGCCTGTTGCCCGTTACCGATGCAACCCGACTTCGCCCACAATGTGGACAACTCAAACACCAGTGAATGAGGGCAAGGCATACTGAGTGCCGTCGGAATGGATCAAACCTATCGTCAGAGTGATCGTGACTGCGCGCAGGTCTGGCTGACGCCGGACCGATCCGCAGCACACATCACCCGATCGGGAGCGCCGCGGGATCGGGTGGATCGGCCACTCAATCATCGCGACCAGTCCCAGAAGGGCAGCCGAGATGGCGAACGACCGGTTCCTCACGCTTGCAGATGTCGCGGACATTCTGAACATCTCTTCCTCACAGACCTACGCGCTGGTGCGCAACGGCGACCTGCAGGGCATCCAGATCGGCGGCCGCAATCAGTGGCGAGTCGAACGCAGCAAGCTCGAGGAGTACATCGAGCAAGCGTATGGGCGCACGGCGACCAACCTGTCGGAGTTGCCGTCAACCTTGCCCCATGATGCTTAGCCCGTAGGGCTGAGGCGCTACCCCCACGGACGGTCCCGCTCCGGATTCATCGCCATCGCCCTACCGCATCCTTGGCTGTCGGGTCATGCGCGTCGCGCGACCGTCCGCAATCCACCATCCGTCCGGTAGGTGTGGAGGCGCTCGGATGCCGGCTGTCCACGCGATGGGAGGTCGAGATCGATGCGTGAACGACGCACGCGCCTACGGATACTGATCCCTGGAGCACTGATGCTCGCCTGGATCCTCGGGGGGATGTTCACAGCCCTCAATCGACCGATCGGGCGATCGCATCGCCTGAAAATACGAGCGCATCCCGGTCGAAGGCCCGCCTGTCGTCTTCGGCTACCCAGGCTGTCGCGTCCGACCCTCCGGTGACATCCTCTGCGGCAGGCACGACGTCACCCTCCAGTACCGGCGAACCTCGGAGCGATCCGACTTTCTGGCAGATGCATGGCGAGCCGCTGCTCCATATCGATGGCCCTTACAACCTCGTCTCTCAGATGGACGCGGCCGACACGATCCTGATTGCGCGGATCTCCTAGGAAGGTCCTAGCACCATCAAGGGGCGGCACTTTCACCCAAATAACACTGAAGGACAGACAGGAAAAGACTCACAAGATTGACTTGTCGCGACGACGTCCGAGGCGACAATGGGCGACAACCAGTACATCATCGGCACGAAGCCCAACATCTACCTGCTCGTCTCCGGAGCATCCGCGGAGGAGCTCGCCGCGACTTTGCCACGACTGAAGGGCTGGGACGGGATCAGCCTGCCGACAACCCGGTGAACCTCGCACCGATCCTCAGGTAGCGGACGGCGATGCGGCGTGCGGAGTGCGGAGTGTGTGGGTACCCATCTGGCAGTGTCGCCACATGGCGTCGGACACCGATCAACAACGCATCGACCTCTCGGCGGTCATCACTTCGGCCGCCGACCGCCGCTTTCCGGCGATCGACGGTGGGTGGCAGCGAGCCCCCGTGTGGCATCCGGAGGTGGAGGGTGTGGTCGCCTTCACCGGCCATGCCTTCATCGCAGTGCGCGAGGACATCAGCGACGACCGACTGTCCCGACTACCGATCGACGGGTTCGGCGGCGCTCATCATCCGTCGGTACTGAACTCGCTGGCCGGACCGGCCGGCGACATCGATTGTCTGGACACTGTGCTGATCCGGCGTCCCGCCGCCGGTCCGGTGGGTGCGACCGCCCTGGTCAGTCGTCCCGACCTGGCCGAGCACCCCAGGACCCGGCTGGCGTCCCGCTGGCGATCGGGCACCACCGTGTTGGGTCGGCCCGATCCGTCGGACGACTCGGTGGTTACCGTCGCGCGCGGTCTGGCCGGCCTCACCGAACTCGGCATCGAGATCGGTGATTCGACCGTCGCCGGCAGTGGCCCGGCGCTGCTGGCCGCGGCACTGGCCACCCTGCCGGACGAGCTGCTGTTGGCAGCCGTCTCACCGGGCAATGCCCGGGCCCTGCGGATGTTCCTGGCCGCCGGCTTCCGGCCGATCGGCTCGGTGCAACTGTTCCGGCGGGACGCACTGCCCACCGGCTGACAGCTGCGCCGGCGACTGGACTCAACGGGTGCCAACGGGTTACTCGATGCCCAGCCGCTGCACCACCTCGACGGCAACCTGGAATTGATCCCGGTCCGCCACCTCGATCAGCACATCCTCAACCCGACCGAGTTGCATGATCGATTGCAGTTCCGGCGCCCGTGCCAGATGCCAGTTGACCCGGTGGCTCGGCTCCCTGGCCCGGATCCGGCGGCGGATCAGCCTCAACGGGACATCCAGTCGGACGATGGTGACGGCGGCATCCGGTAGCCCTTCGGCGATCGCCGCCAGGTAATCGGCCTTGTTCTCCACCACATCGGCCAGCAGCACCCAGCGGGCACCGTCGGCGACCAACAATGGCCACAGCGCGGCCAGGTTCCGATGCCCGGCCTGCTCGCCGAACCGGTCGTCCGGTGGCGGCGGACGACCGACCCGCAGGTGATCCATGTCGATGGCGGCGTGCGGAATGCCCTTGTCCACCAACAGATCTGATATCGCGTCGAGCACCGTGGACTTGCCTGCACCCACCGGACCGGTGATCACCACCAGCGGCACCGTCGTCACCTCGATCACCATCAGCGGCCGATCATCCGAGCGGCTGGGCTCGGACGAACACCACCGCACCGAGCGGCACCAGCACCACCTGCCGGACGCTGCCGGCCCGCCGCGGCTCCCAGGCCGCATGCAGTGCCAGCTCCAGGAAGTCGGCCCCGATCCGATCGATGGTGCCGGCGATCTCGATCCCGGTGCCGGCATCCGGACCGCCCGGGCTGCCCTGCAGGGTGACGGCCACCGGAGCCCGATCCCGGACCAGCCCGCGCAACGCCAGTCGGAGGGTCAGCTTGCCGGCCACTCGGCCCAGCGGTAGACCGGTGACGGCCGACAACCCCTCCACCACGGTCACGCCGGCCAGCGGCAGGAGCGCCTCCCGGCCGGGTGCCTCGGCAATCAGCAGCCAGTCCGGTCCCAGCCGGCGCAGCACACCGCTGATCACCGATCCGGACGAGGTCCGGATCCGTAGCGGACTGCCGATCGATCCGACCAGCCGGGCGACCATTCCCACCGCGCCGAACTCGGCCCGCTGCCGATCGGCCAACTCGGCCATCATCTCGGCCTCGGCCAGGGCGTCGAACTGCGCCTCGAGGTCGGTGAACAACTGTTCCCAGCGCATCTGCCCACGGTGACAGCCCGGCTCGTCATCGTCAATTTGTCACCCAAACGTGTCATAAACTGGCTTATGGGCTTGACATTGCCGTATTGACATCATCTATTGTCAAACGATGTCAAACGTAGTGATCTGCCGGCGAGCCGAGCCCAGGAGGGCTCGACTGCAGCTGATCGGTTCGCTGCTGGCGATGGCAGCACTGGCCACCCAGCTACCGGGTCCGGTCTCCGCGCTGGTGGCGCTCGGCGGAACCTGGCATGGCCCGTCGGGCGGCGCCGGCGCTCTTGATCAGGCGGCATTGCTGGCCGCCGCGCTGGTGGTGTGGCTGATGGTCGGGTGGTGGTGCGTGGTCTGTGGACTTGCCGCACTGGCCAGGGTCCCCGGAGTGTTCGGCCGGTTCGGCCGCACTGCGCTCGGACGCCTGACGCCGGTCGCGGTGCGCCGGGTGGTGATCGCCGGGATGGGGGTCTCGGTGCTCACCGGCGCCGCCGCCTGCGGGGTGGATCAGCCGACCGGCGTCACCCCGCAGGCGGTCTCCACGGACGTCCGAGCAGTAGCGCCGGATGGCGAGCGGACAACCATCGAAGTCGGCCAGCGGGCGAGGATCTCGCTGGTCGGTCTGGATAGCGCCGGCGCCGGCGGGTCCGGGACGGATCGAGGGGTTCCGTCCCGGCCCGGTGCGGCCGATCGGGTGGATCTGGACTGGCCGGTGCAGCGCCCGGCGGGACCGACCGCGGTCGACGTCGCCCCGATCGACGTGGACTGGCCGGACCGGCCGATGCCCGCACCATCGCGTCGACCGGCCGTGTCGTCTGCCGGCGCCGTGGAGCCGATGGTGATCGTCGAGGCCGGGGACAGTCTCTGGCTGCTGGCGGCCGAGCAGCTCGGCCCGACCGCCGACGACGCCGACATCGATGCGGCCTGGCGGGCCTGGTACACCGCGAATCGCCGGGTGATCGGCGATGACCCCGACCTGATCCTGCCGGGTCAGCGGCTTCGACCCCCGCCCCTGGACACCGGCACCGGAAACAGCGGGAGCAGCGGGAACAGCAGCAGCGGACGGACCGCGACACCGCACCAGCCCACCGATCCGCCGGACGGAGACTGACATGACCACAGCAGTGGCCAGCCCGCCGGTACCGGCACCCGCACCGGCCCGCCGGACGCCACGGATCGTCGATCGGACGATCAGGTTGACGGCCGTGCCGGACACCGACCCGCCGTTCGACGACGAACTGTCGGCCGGTCACCGGGTCCGGCGGCTACCCACGGCAGCAGCCGGCTCGGCGCCGGCGGCACCGGCCGCGTCGGCGGCGGCCGGGTCAGCACCGGCCAGGTCGGCGCCGGCCGGGTCGGCGCCGATCACCGACTTCACCGCCGCGTCCACCGCGACCGCGCCGTTGGTCGCCTCGGCCGAAGTCCCGGACATGTCGCACGCGCCGGATGTCGGTGTCCGTCCCACCCCGTCCGCTCAGTTGCCGGCCGCTCAGCGGACCGCCACGGCACTGTCGCGGGCCTTGATCGAGGTGTTGACCGGCGCCCGGCCGGTGAACCAGCTGCGGGCGCACTGCGCACCCCCGGTGTTCGCCGGTCTGCTCGACCGCACGCCGCTGTCCGGGGCCGGGATGGCCCGGCTGCAATCGGTCCATGTCTGCGAACCGGTCGACGGGGTGGCCGAGGTGTCGGCGGTGTTCCGCCGGGGACAGCGGGTGCGGGTCATCGCCTTCCGGCTGACGGGCCTGGACGGTCGGTGGCTCATCTCGGCGCTGCAGGTCGGCTGACCCGCTATCCGGCGGCCTCCGGCCGGCCGTGGCACTGCTTGTACTTCTTGCCGGAGCCGCACGGACAGGGCGCGTTCCTGGCCGGTTCCTTGGACGAAGTGGCAGCGCCGGTGTCGACCTTGGGCCGGCCCTTGCCGCCACTGCGGCCGCCGCGGGTCTCGGTGCCGCCGTCCTCGCTCGGCCCCGAGTAGCTCAGCCCGCGTGCGCCCTGCTCGCCGCCCAGGCCCTTCGCCCGCAGAGCCGCCGGCGCTGCGCCGGCGGTCGCCGGCTCGGCAGCCACCGCGACGTTCGACGAGGAGTCGTCGGTGGCTGAGGTGGCCGTGGTTTTCGCCGGGGAACCGTTCGATGATGCGTTCGAGGATCCGGTGCGGGTCGCCGCTGCCTGTTGGGTCGGCAGCTCCGGCATCGGCCGCTGCCGTTTCACCTTCTGGCCGGTCTTCGGCGGTGGCAACGCCCTCCCCCCGGTGCTACCACTGGCCACGGCGTCGGGCTGCTCGCCGCCGGCAGCGGGCTGACCCTCGGCCGGCGAGCCGTCCTGCGCCACCACCTGCACCTGCAGGTTGTAGAGGAAACCGACCGACTCCTCCTTCAGGGAGTCGAGCATGGCGGCGAACATGTCGAAGCCTTCGCGCTGGTACTCGACCAGCGGGTCGCGCTGGGCCATCGCCCGCAGGCCGATGCCCTCCTTGAGGTAATCCATCTCGTAGAGGTGCTCGCGCCATTTGCGGTCCAGCACCGAGAGCACCACCCGGCGTTCCAACTCGCGGGTGACCTCCGGCGTCAGCTCCTCTTCACGGTTGGCCCAGGCCTGCTTGGCGTCGGCCAGTACCGCTTCCTTGAGCGACTCCCGGCTGAGCGCACCGTGTTCCTTGGACACCGCGTCCGCCGTCACCGACACCGGGTACAGCGTCTTCAGCGCCGTCCACAGGGTGTCCATGTCCCAGTCCTCGGCGTAGCCGGTGTCGGTCGCGCCATCGACATAGGCGGTGATCACATCGGCGATCATGTTCTGCACCTGGTCGTGCAGGTCCTCACCGGCCAGTACCCGGCGCCGCTCGTCATAAATGACGGTGCGCTGCTTGTTCATCACCTCGTCGTACTTGAGCACATTCTTGCGGATCTCGTAGTTCTGCTGCTCGACCTGGGTCTGCGCGCTCTTGATCGCCTTGGAGACGAACCGGTGTTCTATCGGCATGTCATCCTCGACGCCGAGCCGCATCATCAGCATGTCGACGGTGCTGCCGCCGACCCGCTGCATCAGATCGTCGCCGAGCGAGAGGTAGAACCGGGACTCGCCGGGGTCGCCCTGCCGGCCGGTCCGGCCGCGGAGCTGGTTGTCGATCCGCCTGGCCTCGTGCCGCTCGGTACCCAGCACGTACAGACCGCCGGCTTTGCGAACCTTGTCGCCCTCGACCTTGGACTTCTTGTTCGATTCTTCCAAGGCTTCCGCCCAGGCCGCCTCGTACTCCTCGGCCGTCTCGATCGGGTGCAGATCGCGGGCCCGCAAGTCGAGGTCCGCCTGGAAGTCCGGATTACCGCCGAGCATGATGTCGGTACCGCGGCCGGCCATGTTGGTGGCCACCGTGACGGAACCCTCCCGGCCGGCCTGGGCGATGATCGATGCCTCTCTGGCATGGTTCTTGGCGTTCAGCACCTCGTGCGGAACACCGGCTCGCAGCAGCATCTTGCTCAATCGCTCGGACTTCTCCACCGACGCGGTGCCGACCAGCACGGGCTGACCCTTCTCGTGCCGCTCGACGATGTCGGCGACCACGGCGTCGAACTTGGCGTCCTCACCGCGATAGATCAGGTCGGTCTGGTCGACCCGGATCACCGGCTTGTTCGGCGGGATCGGCACCACACCGAGCTTGTAGGTCTGGCTGAGTTCGGTCGCCTCGGTCTGGGCGGTACCCGTCATCCCGGCGATCTTGGTGTACAGCCGGAAGAAGTTCTGCAGGGTGATGGTGGCCAACGTCTGGTTCTCGGCCTTGATCTCGACGCCTTCCTTGGCCTCGATCGCCTGGTGCATGCCCTCGTTGTAACGCCGCCCGTGCAGCACCCGGCCGGTGAACTCGTCAACGATCAGCACCTCACCGGACACCACGATGTAGTCGCGGTCCTTCTTGTACAGCTCCTTGGCCTTGAGTGCGTTGTTCAGGAAGCCGACCAGCGGGGTGTTCACCGATTCGTAGAGGTTGTCGATGCCGAAGGCGCGCTCCACCCTCTCCACCCCGACTTCGGTGACGCCGACGGTGCGCTTGGACTCGTCGACGTCGTAGTCGACGTCCTTGGCCAGCCGCGGCACCAGCCGGGCGAACTCGGAGTACCACTTCGACGACTGGTCGGCCGGCCCGGAGATGATTAGCGGCGTCCTGGCTTCGTCGATCAGGATCGAGTCGACCTCGTCGACGATGACGAAGTGGTGGCCGCGCTGGACCAGTTCGTCCTTCGACCAGGCCATGTTGTCCCGCAGGTAATCGAAGCCGAACTCGTTGTTGGTGCCGTAGGTGATGTCGCAGGCGTACTGGGCCCGGCGGTGCTCGGGTGTCTCGTTGGCCAGGATCACCCCGGTGGTCAGCCCGAGGAAGGTGTAGATCCGGCCCATCCACTCGGACTGGTACTTGGCGAGGTAATCGTTGACCGTGACCAGATGCGCGCCCTCGCCCTCCAGGGCGTTGAGATACAGCGGCAGAGTGGCCACCAGGGTCTTACCCTCACCGGTCTTCATCTCGGCGACGTTGCCCAGGTGCAGTGCGGCACCGCCCATCAGCTGCACGTCGTACGGACGCTGCCCCAGCGTCCGCTTGGACGCCTCCCGGACGGTGGCGAAGGCCTCCGGCAGTAGGTCGTCCAGGCTCTCGCCGTCGGCCACCCGTTTCCGATAGGTGTCGGTCAGCGCCCGCAACTCGGCATCGGTGAGGTCGGTGTAATTGTCCTCGATGGAGTTGATGTGGGCGGCGATAGCGCCCAGCCGCTTGATGGTCTTGGCCTCACCGGCCCGGAGCAGTCGGGACAGAACCACGTGTTCATCCTCGCCTTGTCGTCGATCGCGCCACCACTCCCGCTGTCACACGGAGGGACGCCCAGGTCCGCGCGCCGCAGGGTGGGGTGCGCTTCGCACCGAGAGCAGAGCCCCCGGCTTGAACCCATGGTAAGCGCTCAGCCGGCTGACCGTTCCAGGTCTTCCTCGACAGTGCCGTACATCGCCTTCGCAGTGTCGGCAGCGCTGCTGGCCGACGCCCTGGCCGGCACCGCGGCGGAGGGCTCGGCGGCCGCCGTCGGCTCGCTGGGGGACCGGTCGGCGGCCGGTCGGTCGGCGCCCTGCCGGTCGTCAGCGGTCGCCGCACCGTCGTTGTCGGTCAACCGGAGCAGGCCGTAGTGGAAGCCCTTGCGCCGGTAGACCACCGAACACAGCTGGGTCTCGACGTCCTTGAACAGATAGAAGTCGTGGCCGACCAGTTCCATCTGGAACAGTGCCTGGTCGACGGAAATCGGCTCGCCGGGGTGGTCCTTGATCCGGACGATCCGGCCTGGACCGTCGTCGTCGGCTGCGGCGCCGACCCCGCTGTCGCCACCGGCGTCGGGATCGGCCGGCAACAGTTCATCCGGGGAGGCGGCCACGGCCAACGCAGGAGTGTGGTCACGATCGTGCCGCCGGTCTGCGGCCTTGCGTAGTTGGCTCTCCAGCTTGTGCACCGCGGTGTCCAGCGCGCTGTAGAAGGTCTCGGCGGTAGCTTCGGCCCGCATCGCCGGGCCCTTCGAGCCCAGGGTGATCTGCACCCGCTGGCAATTCTTGGACTGGCGACGATTCGTCTCGTGGGACAGCTCGACATCCACCCGGATGATCTTCGAGTCATACCGTTCACTTCGACTGAGTTTGTCCGCTACGTGGGTGCGGAAGTGATCGGGCACCTCGACATTGCGTCCTTTGACGACGATCTCCACAAGTCCTCCAAGACGATCGAGCGGCCGGAGGGTCAAACTCTCGGCGCGCTGGGGAGTGCTGCGCTCCCGGGCGCCTGGGTGAAATCCGGGTGAACCCGGGATTGACTCGAACCTACCCAGCCCGGCAAGTTTGGCAAGCGCAACCGAGCTACCGGTCGGCCGGCAGTTGTGCGAAGCTTGATCGATGTCCAACACCGCCGGCGGCCGGTCAGCGGGCGCCACCACGAGGACCGACGCGCCGTCGCCCGAGCAGGTCAGCAGGGCCCGTCGCGCGGTGATCGCCTCGTCGGTCGGCAATGCCCTCGAGTGGTTCGACATCATTGTCTATGCCAGCTTCGCGGTGGTGATCAGTGCCGAGTTCTTCCCGAAGATGTCCGGCTTCGCCGCCCTGATGGTCACCTACCTGACCTTCGCGGTGTCCTACCTGATCCGGCCGATCGGGGCCGCGGTGATCGGGAGCTACGCCGACCGGGCGGGCCGCAAGAACGCGTTGTCGTTCACCATCCTGGCGATGATGGTCGGCACCGGGCTGATGGCCTTCGCGCCGACGGCCGGCGCGATCGGACCGGTGGCCGCCGGCAGCTGGCTGCTGGTCTCCCGATTGATCCAGGGTTTCTCGGCGGGCGGTGAGTTCGGCAGCGCAACGACCTATCTGGTGGAGAGTGCGCCGAACCGCACCGGTTTCTACGGCAGCTGGCAGGTCGCAACGCAGGGGGCGGCGCTGTTCCTGGCGTCGCTGTTCGGCTATCTGCTCAATACCTTCCTGTCCCACGACGACCTGTACTCCTGGGGCTGGCGGGTGCCGTTCGTGTTCGGCATGTTGATCGGACCGGTCGGCTACTACATCCGGTCGAAGATGGATGAGACGGAGGAGTTCAAGCACACCGAGAAGGTTGCCTCGCCGTTGCTCAGCACCCTGACCACCTACCTGCCCCGGTTGCTGACCTCGGCCGGCATCGTCGGGCTCGCCTCGATCTCGGTCTACCTGATTTTGTACATGCCCACGTTCGCGGTGAAGAGTCTGCACCTACCCGGATATGCCGGTTACCTGGGCGGCATCATCGCCGGATTGGTGACGTTGGCAGGTACCCCGTTCGTCGGAAATCTGGCCGACCGGGTCGGTGCGGCGAGGGTGATGACGGTCGCCGCCATCGCCGCGATCGTGCTGGCCTGGCCACTGTTCAAGGTGCTGCACGCCGCGCCGACGGTGCTCACCCTGACGTTGGTGCAGATCGTTTTCGGCGTCCTGATGTCGTTCTACTTCGGTCCGCTGCCCAAGCTCTATGGTGACCTCTTCCCGACCAACATCCGGACCACCGGGATGGCGGTCGGCTACAACATCGGGGTGCTGATCTTCGGCGGCTTCGCGGCCGCGATCTTCACCTGGCTGATCGAGGAGACCGGCACCACCATGTCCCCGAGTTACTACTTCATCGGGGTCGCCGTCATCTCGTTGATCGCGGTGCTGTTTGCCCGTCGGCGGTTCGGCCTGCGCTGACTCATCGCCCGTCCGCTCTCAGCGGTTCGTCCGCCACGGCGGCACGGCGGCCAGCGTCAGCACGCAATACACCGACCGATCCACCGCTGCCAGCGCGGCGCAGGACGCCAGTGCGGTCGCGCCGGTGGTCAGCACGTCGTCGATCAGCACGATCGCCGCATCCGGCGGCGGCAGTGCAGTGCCCCGCACGGTGATCCGGCCGGCCAGATTGGCGGCCCGCTCGGCCGCTGACAACCGCACCGAGTCGCTGGCCCCGGACGCCGTGCGCAGGCCGGGGGCCACTCCGATCGGGCTGCCGCGCAGCGACAGCGATCGGGCCGCTGCCCTGGCCATCGCCAGTACCGGATCGCCGCCGCGGCTGCGGGCAGCGGTCGCCCTGGTCGGCGCCGGCACCAGCCACACCCGCGATGGGATCAGCGAGATGCCCTGCAGCCGAACCAGTCCGCTGCCCAGCGCAACCCCCAGCCTGGCCGGCAGGTCGCGGCGTCCGCGTTCCTTGCCGGCCACGATGGCCGCCCGGATCGGGCCGCGGTACCGGGCCAATGACCGAATCGCCGGCAACGCCAGGCCGGTGAACCCGCTGAGGGTGGCATCCGGCAACACCGGCTCCCGCGGTCGACCGGACAGGGTGGCCGCGCAGCCGGCACACCACGGCTCCGGACCACCACATCCGGGGCAGGTTTGGGGCAGCACCAGATCGACCAGCTCGGTCAGCCAGCCAGACCGGCGCGGCGATGCATCCATCCGGCCAGCGTGCCGGGATTCCGCAGGCGCGACACCGACGGCGGCCGAGGATGTGGACAACCGGCACCGGGTGGACAACTCCGTTCGGGGTGCCCTGCGGCTGGGCGGCTCAGTTGGGCACGAACGGAGCGGAACCGGCGACCAACTGACCCGACGGATCCGGTGAGATCCATTGCCCACCACCGAATGTCCCGTCCAGCTTCCAGACCCGGCCCTGGAAGGCGACCAGCGTCGCGGTGTTGTTCACCGCCACCGCGGTGACGTCGTTGCTGATGCCCTCCTTGGTCGCCGCCACCCGCTCCCGGCCGTCGATGGACACCTGGTAGACCAACCGGAAGGCCGAGCTGGATCCCGATCGGCCGGCCACCAGCAGATCGGACGAGGTGCTGAATGCGACCGCGCCGATGTCGCTCAGGTCGGCGCTGATCCGGGTCAGCCCGGAGATCGAGGTGGTCGCCCGGCCACCGGACGGCGGCTCCTCGGAGGTGACGATCAGGCCGATATAGAGCGATCCGCCGGCCACCAGCGCCACCCGGACACCGTCGGGTGAGAGCACCAGCGAGGTCACCACGCCCTTGCCGGTCAGCTCCGGCGCCAGCACCACCTCCCGGCCGGTCGGACCGGCCGTCGTCAACCGGATCACCTGCGGTTTGGTGGCGCCGTCCTGCACCACCCACACCTCGTTGCCGGCCCGATCGAAGGACGGCGAGGTGATGGTGGTCGCCGTCAGCACCGATTGGGTGGGCAGAAAATCCAGTGGCCGGCCGATCCGCAGCTCCTGACCCTTGGCGGTATCGGCCACCACCGCCAGAGTGCCGTTCGCGGCCGAGATGGCTGCCGCCCCGATCCCGCCCGACCGGCCCTCCCGTCCCCAGATGGACTGGTCGCCGTCCAACGACACGATCCGGCCGGCCGGGTCGAGGAAGTAGGTGTCGAGCGCAGCAGCAGATCCCTTGGCCGGCACCCTGTCCGGGTCGAACGCGGCCGTGGTGGCGGCGGTGTAGAAGGGCGTCTGTTCGTCCAGGGGATCGCCGTTGACGGTGATCACCACGCCCTCCCAGTCCTGCCGCAGGGTCCAAGCCAGCTGCGCACCCAGCGCCAGCCTGGCCCGCGGAGTGAGCGACTCGGTGCTGGAGAGGTCGACCACCACATGACCGTTCTGATCGACCGTCACGTTGGACTTCAGCGTCGTGTTCGACAGTTGACTCGTCGCGGCGCCGCGCAACGCTGCACTCGGTCCGCCCAGCAGCATGTCGACCAGCCGGACCGCTCGACCCGCCTCGGCACCGGCGACCGTCGGTCCCCGGTCGGCCAGGTAGCGCGGATCGGGGACCAGCACGGTGCCGGTGCTGTTGAGGAAGTAGACGGTCCGTTCGAGGTAGCTGCGATTGAAATCGGATGCGGTCACCAGCAACTCATCCGGCGGATTCTCGATCCGCCATTCGCCGTCCTGCTGGAGGAGTTTGATGGTCCGTTGATACGCCCGGGCCGGCTGCGAGTGATACGCCTGATCGGCATCCAGACCGGCGATCTGGGTGCCCTGCAGCTCGACCGATCCGCCGTCGCCGGTGCCGCGCAACACCCGGTACTGATCGGCGAGCACCACCACCGCCGTATTGACGCTGTTCTGCCAGGACTGACCGACGGTGCCGGACAGATACTGCCGAGCAGCCTGCAACCGGCCGACCGGCTGCGTCGATCCACCCTGGGCATCCTGGCTGGTATCCGTCGAGTGGCCGATGAACTCGCGGACCACCTGGTCCGGCGGCAGGCCGGGCTGCGGAGCTTCCGGCGACGCCGCGTCCTCGGGTCCGACGACCTGACTGACGTCGACCGCCGGACCGCTGCCGGGCACACCGGAACAGCCGACGGCCAGGGTGAGGATCACGGCCAGCCCGATCAGGGCGAGGCTCGGTGCCCGGCGGGGTGCGCGGCGGCTGGTGATCGTCATCCTCGATCCGATCGGTGTGCCAACTCCAGGGTTCCGCCGTCGGCACCGGGCGGCGCCGCGGCTTGCGTTGTTTCGGAGTCCATCGCGGGATCGTGCAGCGGCAACGGCGAACCGGCGATGATCGCCCCGGACGTGCGGGGCAGGGTGAGCCGGAAGCGGGCGCCGACACCCGGCGATCCGCTGGCCTGCAGCCAACCACCGTGCAGCCGGGCGTCCTCCAGCGAGATGGCCAGACCGAGGCCGGTGCCGCCGGTCTGCCGCTGCCGGGACGGGTCGGCTCGCCAAAACCGGTTGAACACCAGTCCCGCCTCACCCGGCCGGAGCCCGACCCCGTGGTCGGTGACGGTGACCGCGACCGCCTGATCGTCCGAGCCGACCGCCACCTCCACCGATCCGCCGTCGGCATGATCCACCGCGTTGCCGAGCAGATTGCGCAGGATCCGTTCGAAACGGCGGGCATCGATCTCGGCCACTGCCGGTCCGGTGGGCAACTGCACCGCGATACTGACTCCGACGTTGTCGGCGAGCGGGCGGAACGCCCGGACGCAGGACGCGACGTGGCTCCGGATGTCGATCGGTTCGGCATTGAGTTCGGCCATCCCGGCGTCGTACCGGCTGATCTCCAGCAGATCGGCCAACAGCGTCTCGAACCGATCGAGTTCGGCCACCAGCAGCTCCGTCGACCTGGCCAGGTGCGGTGGGAACTCGTGCCGCTCGGCGTGCAGCAGGTCGGCCGCCATCCGCACCGTGGTCACCGGGGTGCGCAACTCGTGCGAAACGTCCGAGGTGAACTGCCGCTGCAGCCGGCCGAACTCCTCCAGTTGCCGGATCTGCGCCCGGATCGCCTCGGCCATCCCGTTGAACGAGCGGGCCATCGTGGTCAGTTCGATGGCGCCCTTCACCGGCATCCGTTCATCCAGCGCACCGGCGGCCAATCGCTCGGCGACCGCCGCCGCCCGCCGCACCGGCCGGACCACCTGGGCGGCGACCAGGGTGGCGATCACCGCCAGCGCCAGGGCCAGGGCCGCGCCGCCCAGCAGCAACGTCACCCTGACCACGGCGACAGTCTGCTGTTCGGAGGTGAGCGGGAAGATCAGGAAGACACCGAACGACTGGTTGCTGGTACTGGCCGGTGCGCCGACCACCAGCGCCGGGAACGTCTCCGCACCGCGCACCGTCGTGTACTGCTTCGCCAGGAAGCCGGCAGACACCCGGGCCTTCAACTCGGCCGGGATGTCGGCCGAGCCCTTGCCGACCGGCGTTCCGCCGGCCCGCAGCGTCATGATCACCGGGTCGAACACCCCGGCGGTGGCGCCCTGGGCGCCGGATCCGGAGGCACCCGACGAACCGCTGATGGCCTCCAGCGCGCGCTTCAACTGGTCGTCCAGCGCGGTCAGATCCACGTCGCTGCCGGCCAGTTGGGACTCCACCGTCAGCCGAGCGTTGTTCAGCTGGACCACGGCGGCGTCCACCTTGCTGCTCAACAGTCGATCGGTGATCTGCCGCTGCAGCACCAGGCCGAGGCCGATCATCACCACCGACGAGAGCAGCAACGTCAGTACCAGCACCCGCAGTCGCAGCGATCGGCTCCACAACGACACGGCCGAGCGGGCACCGTCGGTGAGTCGGTCGATCTTGGCGCGGCGGAGAGCGGCCGCGCTGAGCGTGGCCGCCGTGGTGGACGGGCCGCCGGTGGTGGACGGACTGTCGGCGCCGGGTGGGCTGTCGGCGCTGGGCGGTGCATCGGCCCGGGTCGCGTCCGATCCGGACTCTCCGGCCAGGGGAATCGGCTGGGTCGGTGGGTCCGCGGACGCGTCCGGGCCAGCGGTCACGACACCCCGGCCTTGTACCCAACGCCGCGGACGGTAACGACCACCTCGGGATGCTCCGGATCCTTCTCGATCTTGGACCGCAGCCGTTGCACGTGCACATTGACCAGCCGGGTGTCGGCGGCATGCCGGTAGCCCCAGACCTGTTCCAGCAGCACCTCACGGGTGAACACCTGCCGCGGTTTTCGGGCCAGTGCCACCAGCAGATCGAACTCCAGCGGCGTCAACGAAATCGCCATACCGTCCCGGGTCACCTGGTGGCCGGGTACGTCGATCTCCACGTCGGCCACCCGCAGCACCTCGGCCGAACCGGATTCCGAGCGGCGTAGCCTGGCCCGGATCCGGGCGGTCAGCTCCTTCGGCTTGAACGGCTTCATCACATAGTCGTCGGCGCCGGACTCCAGACCGAGCACCACATCGACGGTGTCGGTCTTGGCCGTCAGCATGATGATCGGTACCCCGGACTCGACCCTGATCTCCTTGCAGACGTCCAGACCGGACACCCCGGGCAGCATCAGATCGAGCAGGATCAGGTCGGGATGCATGTCCCGGAACACCTCGACGGCTCTGGCCCCGTCCCGCACCACCGCGGTGTCAAAACCCTCGCCGCGAAGCACGATGGTGAGCATCTCGGCCAGGGCCGGATCGTCGTCGACAACCAGAACGCGTGGTCTCATCCGTCCATGGTGTCATCTCGGCGGCGGAGAACCCGACCGAACCGCAACGGCGGGCGTGGGACGATGGCCAGGTGAGCCTGCCGTCGTTTCCGCAAGATGCCTTCAATACCCGGCAACCACCGGCCAGCAAGCCGGGCATCATCCCGTTGCGACCGCTGACGGTCGGCGAGATCCTCGGTGCGGCCGTGCAGGTGGTCCGCCGACACTTCCTGCTGTTGGCGGCCGCATCGCTGGTGGTGTCGGCGCTCGGCACCCTGGCGATCTGGGGGGTGCTGGCCGGAAACGGACAGATCGAGCTGTTCGTCACCGAGAGCTGGCTGAGCCCGGCCCTGAACGGCACCGGCAGCATTCCAGGCAGCGTGCTGGCCGCCGCCGCCGTCCGACTGCTGGTGTCGGTGGTCGGCGGCGTGCTGATCGCCGGCCTGGCCACCGTCTGCGCTGCCCAGGACACCCTCGGCAAACCGACCGGCCGGGCCGAATGGCGGGACCGGCTGACCCGCCGGTTGCCGCTGCTGATCGGGTTGTCGCTGTTGGTCGCCGTCGCAGTCGGATTGGGGCTGGTCGTGCTGATCGTGCCCGGCGTGCTGATCTACCTGGCCTGGTTGGTCGCCACCCCGGTCGCCGTGCTGGAACGCTCGACGATCGGCGTCTCGCTGAACCGATCGGTGCAGCTGACGGCCGGCGAACGGGGCCGGCTGCTCGGCCTGGTCGCCGCGGTACTGGCGGTGACGGTGCTGCTGTCGTTCTTCGTCACCTCGCTGATCGGCGGCCTGCTGGCCGACCTGTCCCCCACCGGCGCCCTGCTGGTGTCCGAGGCGACATCTGCCGCGGTCACCCTGTTCACCGGCCCCTGGGCCGGCGCGGTGACCGCGCTGGCCTACATCGATCTGCGGATCCGCAAGGAGAACCTGGCGCCCACCCTGGCCGCGGCCGCGGCGGTCAGCTGAGGACGGCTGCCGGAACCTCGGCGCTGCCGTCCGGCCCGGGTTCCAGCACCGTCCACGGCGACAGGTAGCCGGTGGCGGCCAGCCGGCGGTACATCCCGGCAGTCCGGTGTTGCAGCGCGGCATCGGATTCGAACCGATCCAGCGCCCGATCGGTCAGCTCGTCGGCCCGGCCGGCGGCCCGTTCACCGGCGATCACCGGGTCGGTGGCCAGCAGCAGTTGATGGTCGGGGACGGGCACCTCGAATCGGTCGATCTCCAGCGCTCGCACCCAGTCCGGGAAGTCGGTGTCGACCTCCGGACCGCCGAGCCGGGCAGCGCCGTAGGCAGCATTGGAGCTGACGTACCGGTCCAGCAGCACCACGTCGTAGCGCTGCACCGCGGTGGCGATCAGCTCCCGGGCGTCGCGCCGGTCGAGGGCGAAGAGCAGGGCAAGGCCGTGCACCGAATCGGGCACATCACCGAGGTTTCCGTACAGCGCCTCGCGGACCAGATCCGCGTGCACGCTCGTCCCGTACCGCGGAAAGGCCAGGCTGCTGACGGTTCCACCATGATCAGCGATTTCGGCGACCAGCCGCTTGGTCAGGGTCTGCTTCCCCGAGCCGTCCAGTCCCTCGATGACGATCAGCCGGCCCACGTCGGTCAGCCTACGGTCCGGTGATCGACCGCCGGACGCCGGTCCGACCGCATTTCCTCACCGCCGGTCGGTGCTGTTGGATGGTCCGCATGACCGAATCGAACAACACCAAACCAGAGATCGAGTTCCCCGAAGGACCGGCGCCGGCCGACCTGCGGATCCAGGACGTCACCGTCGGCGAAGGCCCCGAAGCGGTACCCGGCGGCACCGTCAACGTGCACTACCTCGGTGTCGAGTACGCCACCGGCGAGGAGTTCGACTCGTCGTGGAACCGCGGCGAGTCGATCGAGTTCCCGCTGCGTGGGCTGATCGCCGGCTGGCAGGAAGGCATTCCGGGGATGAAGGTCGGCGGCCGCCGCAAGCTGACCATCCCACCCGAACTGGCCTACGGCCCCGCAGGTGGCGGCCATCGCCTCTCCGGCAAGACGCTGATCTTCGTCATCGACCTCCTCGGCGTCAGCTGACCCTGCTCTGGGATCCCGACCCGATCCCGACTCACTGACTCCCGTGCTTCCCGCCCCCGCGTCGATCATGGGGCGCTGCACGGCAAATAGGACATAATTGGTCCATTTCGCGTGCAGCGCACCATGATCAACACTGCAACAACTCAGTAGCGGTAGTGATCGGCCTTATACGGGCCCTCGACGTCGACGCCGATGTACTCCGCCTGCTCCTTGGTGAGTTTGGTCAGCACGCCGCCCAACGCCTCGACGTGGATCTTGGCGACCTTTTCGTCCAGGTGCTTGGGCAGCCGGTAGACCTCTTTGTCGTACTCGTTGTTCTTGGTGAACAGTTCGATCTGGGCGATCGTCTGGTTGGCGAACGAGCTGCTCATCACGAACGACGGGTGACCGGTGGCGTTGCCCAGGTTCAGCAATCGACCCTCGCTCAGCAGCAGCAAGGTCTTGCCGGAGGAGAAGGTCCACAGGTGCACCTGCGGCTTGATCTCGATCTTGGTGGCACCGGACTTGGCCAGCCCAGCCATGTCTATTTCGTTGTCGAAATGCCCGATATTGCCCAAGATCGCCTGATGCTTCATCCGTTCCATGTGCTCCAGCCGGATGATGTCCTTGTTACCGGTGGTGGTGATGATGATGTCGGCCCGGGACACCGCGTTGTCGACGGTGTCCACCTCGTAGCCGTCCATCAGGGCCTGCAGCGCACAGATCGGATCGATCTCGGCGATGACCACCCGGGCCCCCTGGCCGCGCAGCGATTCCGCCGAGCCCTTGCCGACGTCGCCGTAACCGCAGACCAGCGCGACCTTGCCGCCGATCAGCGTGTCGGTGGCCCGGTTGATACCGTCGATCAGCGAGTGCCGGCAGCCGTACTTGTTGTCGAACTTGCTCTTGGTGACCGAGTCATTGACGTTGATCGCCGGGAACAACAGTTCGCCGGCCGCAGCCAGCTGGTAGAGCCGCAGCACACCGGTGGTGGTCTCCTCGGTGACGCCCATGATGGCCGGCGCGACCGTGGTCCAGTAGCCGGGATTGCTGGCCAGCGAGTTGCGCAGCAGATCGAGGATGACGGCGTACTCCTCGGTGTAGTCGGCGTCGTCCTCGCTGAGTTCCGGCACCGCGCCTGCTTTTTCGTACTGCAGGCCCTTGTGGATGAGCAGGGTGGCGTCACCGCCGTCGTCCAAAATCATGTTCGGGCCGAACGGCTCACCATCCCGTTTGCCATCGGCATTTGGCCAGCGCAACATCTGCTCGGTGCACCACCAGTACTCCGGCAGCGTCTCGCCCTTCCAGGCGTATACCGAGACGCCTTGCGGCGCTTCGGGTGTGCCGTGCGGGCCGACGACGGTGGCGGCGGCGGCATGGTCCTGGGTCGAGTAGATGTTGCAGCTCACCCAGCGGACATCAGCGCCGAGGCTGATCAGGGTCTCGATCAGCACGGCGGTCTGGATGGTCATGTGCAGCGACCCGGCGATCCGGGCGCCCTTCAGCGGCTGCACGTCGGCGTACTGCTTGCGCAGCGACATCAGGCCGGGCATCTCGTGCTCGGCGAGCAGGATCTCCTTGCGGCCGTAATCGGCCAGCGACAGGTCGGCGACCTTGAAGTCGAGCCCGTTGCGGAATTCGGCCGTCAGCTCGACGGTGGTGGATTCGGTGGTGGTCACGCGTTGGCTCCCTTGAGCAGGTGGGCGGCGCCACGCTTGTCGCAGCGCTCTCGTGGGGCCGGACTCGGGCACCTGCCCTGCACCGGACGACCCGGCTCATCGTGGACTACCGACGACGGGACGTGCGTGTCAAGGAGCCAGGTTACCCCGGCGGGACGCCCACACCCAGTTCGATCCGGTCCGTCACCCCGACCACGTTTATGGAACGCTGTTCCATCTGCCTTACAGCCCGGAGGCTCACACCATCAGCTTCGTCGGACCGAGCGCTGCCGCGCCCCGGCTGGTCCGGCCGCCGACCCTGCACTAGAATCCGGTCCGCGAGGTCGACCACGTCGTCGTTCGGGTCGCGGACGCGGATCGGGTGGTCTGGACCACCGAGGTGACCGGGCACCGGGTCGATCTCGGTCCGGCCTGGCAGCGCCTGCCGCTCGGCCGGGTCGACGTGCAGGTGCAGGGCTACGACGCGGCCGGGCTGCCATGCCTGCGCGGTGACGGCACTGCTGCCCTTCACTGCCTACCCCGACGCGTTGGACACGAATCGGCACAGACGAACTCCGTCTGGAACTCCGCGAGATCACGCTTGGTGGTCACCGGGATGGCGCCCATGGTGTCGATGTCCAGGGCCCGCAGGTCGATGCCGGCGGATTGGAAACGCCGTGCGTAGTAGGGCGTCTGGTCGGCCAACCGACGTGCTGTGCGTCGCAGGGCGCGATTGGCGAAGTCCAGCCGGGTTTCCGGATCCCCCATCGGACCGTCGATGATCTCGCTGGCGTCGGTTCCCGGCTCGCCGAATTCGGAGAAGGTGTCCAGTGCATCCTGCACCAGCCGGGCGATGTTGGCCGGATCGATGCGACGGCCCCAGACCATGCTCATCACCATCCGGAACTGTCGCACTCCGGTCTGTAGCACTCGATCTCACCTACTTCTCGACTCCGTCCTCCGGTGGTCCCGGGGCCGCCCGCCGGTACCTGTGGTGACGACGGTCGGCCCCGGGTCGGCATCAGAACGCGCCGCCCGCCGACTGTGCGAACATGACGGCAGTCAGCGATCCCAGCGCGTACCGCGCATGCTTCAGGCTCTTGACCAGAGATGACATGGTGACCTCCCTTCGGTGAACTCGACGTTCCGCTCGTCCCCGTTCCTCGACGGTGACAAGACCGTCACCTAATCGGTGACGATGACTGTGGCATTCATATCCGGATGGACGGTGCAGGTGATCAGGTACTTGCCGGGCACGGTCCACGGCGTTGTGGTGTAGATGTCGTTCTCCTGCATCAGGATTCTCGGCTGCATTCCCATATCTCCGGCGTTGACCGAACCGGCCTCGTCATCGAGCTGGCTGACGACCAGATCGGTGGCCAGCAGACCTCTGTCCCCGGGGCCGATGATGTGGATCCAGCGGGAATTGTTCTCGAAGGTGATGGTGTCCCCGGTGTGGATCTTGATGACCGTCTCCGAGTAGCCCTCGTGGCCCGTTCCGATGGCGCCGGCCGGCAATGGATCCAGCGCCTTCGTCATGGCCGGCAGGAAGGTACCGGCGACCAACAACGCACCGCCAGGAGGATTTTCGGACGTGCCACCCCGGTGTCCCGCCCTTCTCACACCCGGGCGCCGATCGCCTTTCGGCACTCGGCTCCGGGTTGCCCGACAAGTTGATCAGGACAGTAAGTTGCCCCGGGCACGTTCGATCGGTAAACGAGATCTTCGTGGACGATTGCAAACATCCGCGAAGCGACGATGGTCAGGTCGGGCGTTACGCCGAGCCGAGGCCGGGCCGACCCGACCGGATGAGTCAGTGGCGGAGCTGGTCGTTCTGTTGCCGCACCGCTTGACGGAGCGAGCTCCGCGCCGGTCCAGCGGCGAGCATTTGCCTGCTCGATGAGGGCAGCACTGCCGCCAGCTGGTCACCGAAGGTGAATGCGAGATCATCCGGGCCGCCGCCCTGGCTGCCCAGACCCGGCGCCAGGATCGGCCCGTTCAGCGCAGCGATGTCGACATCCAGCTCGCCGACGGTCGCGCCGACCACCAACCCGAAGGCACCCAGCGGTGAGACATCGGCATTGAGCGCCGCGACCTGGTCGACGACGGCCTGGGCCACCGATCGACCGTCGGCGCCGATGGCCTTCTGGACCTGGGCACTGTCCGGATTGGAGGTGCGGCACAACACGAACACCCCGCGGTCGGACTGCCGGGCAGCATCGATCGCCGGTTGCAGCGTGCCGAATCCGAGATAGGGCGAGACCGTGACGGCATCCACCGCCAGCGGTGATCCATCCTGCAGGTAGGCGGCGGCATAGGCGGTCATCGTCGATCCGATGTCGCCCCGTTTGACGTCCAGCAGCACCAGCGCGCCGGCCGCCCGGAGCCGGCCGATCACCGTCTCCAGTATGGCGATGCCGGCACTGCCGTAGCTCTCGAAGAACGCGGACTGCGGCTTGACGACGGCGGCAAGGTCACCGATCGCATCGGCGGCGTCCAACGAGAACCGTTTCAGTCCTTCGACAGTCGCCGGCAGACCCCAGTCGGCCAGCAGCGCGGGGTGCGGGTCGATACCGACGCAGAGTGGTCCGCGAGCGGCAACGGCTTCGACGAATCGGGCGCCGAACGGTGTCATCTGGTTCCTCCTGATGAGCGGGACTGTCGGTCTCGGCTACTGATTGCGGCGTTCAGACCGCGCAGCAGCGCCGGTCCGCGGTAGATGAAGCCGGAGTACAGCTGCAGCAGCGATGCGCCGGCATCGAGCATGGCCAGGCCGTGCTCCGGCGCGCTGATACCGCCGACTCCGATCACCGGCAGGTCACTATGTCGACAGACGAAACGGACCACCTCGACGGCCCGCTGGCGCAGCGGCTCGCCGGACAGCCCGCCGGTCTGCCCGGCGATCCGGGCATCGGCGTCAGCGACGCCGCACCGGCTCACCGTGGTGTTGGTGGCGATCAGGCCGGCCACCCCGCGATCGGCGCAGACCTGCAACAACTCGGCGATCGCCGCATCGGTCAGGTCGGGGGCGATCTTCACCAGCACCGGGACCCGCCGCGATGCGTTGTCGGTGCCGGACAACACATCCGCCTGTTCGGTGAGGGCGCCGAGCAACTCGTCCAGTGGGCCACGGTCCTGCAGACCGCGCAGCCCCGGGGTGTTCGGCGAGGACACATTCACCGCGATGTAGTCCGCCACCGGATGGACCGCGGACAGTGCGGCGAGGTAGTCGCCGACGGCATCGTCGATCGGCGTCACCTTGGATTTGCCAAGCGAGATGCCCAGGGGCACACCAATACTGCCGCGGCCGCCGAGGGTCGTCACCCGGTCGGCCAGCGCCGCCGCGCCGTCATTGTTGAAGCCCATCCGGTTGATGATCGCTCCGGATCCGGCCAATCGGAACAGCCGCGGCGACTCGTTGCCCGGCTGCGGATGGGCGGTCACCGTGCCGGCCTCGACGAACCCGAAGCCCAGAGCCGGCCAGGCGCGGAGCGCCTGTCCGTCCTTGTCCATACCGGCGGCCAGCCCGATGGCGTTCGGGAATCGCAGACCAAGAACAGTGCGCGGTGACGAGTCGGCGACCAGCAGTCGGCGCAGCGCGCGACAGGCAGCCGGATGGTCGGCAATCCGGCCCAGCACGGCCAGCGAACGATGGTGCGCGGTCTCGGCATCGCCGCCACCCTGGCGGAACAGCACCGGCCTGGCCAGCCGCCGGTAGCCGGCCTCGATCAGCCGGTCCCAGCCGCCCATCAGAGCAGCCCCGCGATCAACCGGTGCTCACAGCACCGACGGCGTCGCGGCGCCCCCGGAGTCGGCGATGCAGTTCCTGCAACGGCGCCACCCCGATGTCGGAGCGGATCAGCGCCTCGATGCCCTGCACCGCGGCAGCCGCGCCGGCAATCGTGGTGATGCACGGGATGTCAGCCGCCACTGCAGCCGTTCGGATCTCGTAGCCGTCGATCCGTGGCCCGGAGTTGCCGTACGGAGTGTTGATCACCAGGTCGATCCGGCCGTCCCGGATGCGTTCGATCACTGTGTCGTTGTCGGTACTGCCGTCGGCACCACCGGCGGTGGTCTCGAAATGCTTGCGGACCGTTTCGACATCCATCCCGTTGCGGCGCAACATCTCTGCCGTGCCTTCGGTGGCCACCACCGCGAATCCGAGGTCGGCCAGCCGTTTGGCCGGAAAGACGATCGACCGCTTGTCGGCGTTGGCCACCGAAACGAAGACCGTGCCGCTCATCGGCAGCGATCCGTAGGAAGCGGTCTGCGACTTGGCGAACGCCGGCCCGAACGCGCTGTCCAGACCCATTACCTCACCGGTGGATCGCATTTCCGGGCCCAACAATGAGTCGACGCCGGTCCCGTCCGGCCGGCGGAACCGGTGGAACTGCATCACGGCTTCCTTGACGGCCACCGGTGCGCCCGGCGGTAGCTCGCCGCCGTCGCCGGTGACGGGCAGCAGACCTTCCGTCCGCAGGTCGGCAATGCTGGTCCCGGTCATGATCCTGGCAGCGGCCTTCGCCAGCGCTACCGCGGTGGCCTTCGACGAGAACGGCACGGTGCGCGAGGCCCGCGGGTTCGCCTCCAGCACGTACAACGTCTCGCCCTTCAGGGCGTACTGCACGTTGATCAGCCCGCGCACCCCGATACCGAAGGCCAACGCTTCGGTCTGTGCGCGCACCTTGGCAATGTCGGTGCGCCCCAGCGTGATCGGCGGCAGTACGCAGGCCGAATCACCGGAGTGGATGCCGGCCTCCTCGATGTGTTCCATCACGCCACCCAGATAGACCTCGGTGCCGTCGCACAGCGCATCGACATCGATCTCGATGGCATCGTCCAGGAACCGATCGACCAGCACCGGGCGGTCCGGGGCGATTTCGGTTGCTCGATCGATGTAGTCGGACAATGCCTGCTCGTCGTAGACGATCTCCATGCCGCGCCCACCCAGTACGTACGAGGGACGGACCAACACCGGATAGCCGACCCGGGCAGCCACCGTCTTCGCCTGCGCGAAGGAGACCGCGGTACCGAAGTCCGGTGCCGGCAGCCCGGCTCTCCGCAGCAGCTCGCCGAATTGGGCCCGGTCCTCGGCCAGGTCGATCGCTGCCGGTTGAGTACCCAGGATCGGGATCCCCGCGGCCTGCAGATCACCGGCCAACTTCAGCGGGGTCTGCCCGCCGAGGGTGACGATCACCCCGGCCACCGTTCCGGATGCCTGCTCGGAGGCGATCACCTCGAGCACGTCCTCGGTGGTCAGGGGCTCGAAGTACAGCCGATCGGAGGTGTCGTAGTCGGTGGACACCGTTTCCGGGTTGCAGTTCACCATCACCGTCTCGAAGCCGGCCTCCCGCAACGACAATGCGGCATGCACGCAGGAGTAGTCGAACTCGATCCCCTGGCCGATCCGGTTCGGACCGGAGCCGAGGATGATCACCTTCTGCCGGTCCGGCTGCGCGGCCACCTCGGACTGAGCCATCGGGTCCAGCTCGTAGGCCGAGTAGTGGTACGGCGTGTGCGCCTCGAACTCCGCGGCGCAGGTGTCGACGGTCAGGAACACCGGCCGGATGCCGGCCTCGTGCCGGCGTCGGCGGACCGCCGCCTCGGTGTCCAGGGTGCCGTCAGCGGCTTCGCGGCGCAGACCGGCGATGTCGGCATCGGACAGACCGTAGCGTTTGGCCCGGCGCAGCAGTGCGTCGTCCACCTCGGTGGCGTCGGCCACCTCGGCGGCGACGCCGGCCACCAGGGTCAGTTGGTCCAGGAACCAGGGGTCGATCCCGGTGACGGCGTGCAGCCTGTCGATCGCTGCACCGGCCCGGATGGCCGCCAGGATGCGGTACCAGCGGCCATCCTGCGCCGGGCCAAGAGTGGCGATGAAGTCGTCCAGGTCGGCAGCCGCCGGCGGGTCGGCGAACAGGTAACCCCGCGCCTTGGTCTCCATCGACCGCAACGCTTTTCCGAACGCTTCGGCGAACGATCGACCGATGGCCATCGCCTCGCCGACCGACTTCATGGTGGTGGTCAGCACCGGGTCGGCACCGGGGAACTTCTCGAAGGCGAACCGAGGCACCTTCACCACCACATAGTCCAGGGTCGGCTCGAAGGCGGCCGGGGTGGCCCGGGTGATGTCGTTGGCGATCTCGTCCAAGGTGTAGCCGATGGCCAGCTTGGCAGCGATCTTGGCGATCGGGAAGCCGGTGGCCTTGGAGGCCAGTGCTGAGCTGCGGGACACCCGGGGGTTCATTTCGATCACGATCAGTCGGCCGTCCGCCGGATTCACCGCGAACTGGATGTTGCAGCCGCCGGTAGCCACCCCGACCTCGCGCAGGATCTTGATCCCGAGGTCGCGCATGGCCTGGTACTCCCGGTCGGTCAACGTCATCACGGGGGCGACCGTCACCGAATCGCCGGTGTGCACGCCCATCGGATCCAGGTTCTCGATCGAGCACACCACCACGGCGTTGTCGCCGGCGTCCCGCATCAGCTCCAGCTCGTATTCCTTCCAGCCGAGGACACTCTCCTCGATGAGCACCTCGGTGACCGGCGAGGCCGCCAGTCCGGCGCCGGCAATCCGCTCGAGATCCTGTGCGGTGTAGGCCATTCCGGATCCCAGTCCGCCCATGGTGAACGACGGTCGGATCACCACCGGCAGACCGAGATCGGCGACGGTGTCCCGCACCTCCTGCATCGAATGACAGACTGCAGACTGCGGTACGTCGCCGCCGACCGAGCGGACGATGTCCTTGAAGATCTGCCGGTCCTCGCCGCGTTGGATGGCCGGGATGTCGGCCCCGATCAGCTCGACGTCGTAGGACTCCAGGATTCCCTGCTCGGCCATCGCGATGGCCGTGTTGAGTGCGGTCTGGCCGCCGAGGGTGGCCAGCACGGCGTCCACCGGGGTGCCGTTCGCCCGTTGGTCGGCGAGCACCTTCTCCACGAAGGCCGGGGTGATCGGCTCGATGTAGGTGGCATCGGCGAACTCCGGGTCGGTCATGATCGTCGCCGGATTGGAGTTGATCAACGACACCCTGATGCCCTCGTTGCGCAACACCCGACAGGCCTGGGTACCGGAGTAGTCGAACTCGCAGGCCTGGCCGATCACGATCGGTCCCGATCCGATCACCAGCACGTGGTGCAGATCCTCACGACGCGGCATGCGCACTTCCTTTTCTGTTGTGCATCAGGGCCAGGAAGTCGTCGAACAGGTAGCCCGCGTCATGCGGCCCGGCCGCGGCCTCGGGATGGAACTGCACCGAGAACGCCGGTCTGTCAAGACATTCCAGGCCTTCGACCACGTCGTCATTGAGACAGGAGAAGGCCACCCGGACCCGGCCGAACTCGGTGTCCACCGTTTCGCCGGGCCCGGCGGGCAGCTGTACCGCGAAGCCGTGGTTCTGGGCCGTGACGAACACCTTGCCGGTGCGGTGGTCGATCACCGGCTGGTTGATGCCCCGGTGTCCGAAGGTCAGCTTGTAGGTCCCGAAACCCAGTGCGCGGCCGAGGATCTGGTTGCCGAAGCAGATGCCGAACAGCGGGATCCGGCGAGCCAGCACCTCCCTGGTCAGCAGCACCTGTGGATCTGCGGTGGCCGGGTCGCCGGGACCGTTGGACAGGAACACCCCGTCGATACCAGCGCCGCGTCGACCGTCCTGCAGCGCCAGCACGTCGGAGATGGTGGCGTCGGCCGGGAGCACATGGGTGCGGACACCCCGCCGGGCGAACATCCGCGGCGTGTTGGACTTGATACCCAGGTCGATGGCGGCCACCGACAGTCGATGCTCACCGTCGGGTTCCACCGTGTACGCCGCGTCGGTGGTCACCTCCATCGCCAGGTCCGCTCCGGACATCGGCGCGGTCTGCCGGACCCGGTCCAGCATCTGCTGGTCGGTGCCCAGTTCGGCTCCGGAGAAGATCCCACAGCGCATCACTCCGGCCGTCCGCAGATGCCTGGTCAGGCTGCGGGTGTCGACGTCGCAGATGCCGACGATGCCCTGCCCGGTCATCGCCGCCGGTAGCGAACCACTGGCCCGCCAGCTCGAGGGCCGTGGGGACAGATCCCGGATCACCAGGCCGGCCACCCAGATCCGGTCCGACTCGTTGTCGTTCTCCGACGCCGACTCGACCCATCCGGTGTTCCCGATCTGCGGGGCGGTGGCGACCAGCACCTGGCGCCGGTACGAGGGATCGGTGAGGGTCTCCTGGTAGCCGGTCATCCCGGTGCTGAACACCGCCTCGCCGAAGGCGACACCGGTGGCGCCGAACGCGGTACCGCGATGGATCCGGCCGTCTTCCAGCACCAGCGCCGCGCTCGTCATGCCGGTACCGTCGCACCCTCGGCGGAGGTCGACCGCACTGCACCGTCGGCAGCCGGCGCCAGGGCACCGCCGGCGACCGTCCGCCGGCCGCGCAGGAAGGTGCCGATCACCGTCCCGGGTAACTCCATCCCGTCGAACGGCGTATTGCCGGACAGACTGGCCAGCTCCAGGGCCCGCACGGTCCAACTGGCGGCCGGATCGATCAGCGTCAGGTTGGCCGGCTCACGGACGGCGATCGGCCGTCCGTGATCGGCCAAACCGCCGATGGCTGCCGGATTCTCGCTCATCACCCGGGCGACGCCGCGCCAATCGAGAAGGCCCGGCCGAACCATGGTTGCCACCACCACCGACAATGCCGTCTGCAGGCCGAGCATGCCGGGCGAAGCGTGGTCCCACTCACATTCCTTGTCCTCACGGGCGTGCGGCGCATGGTCGGTGGCGACGACGTCGATGGTGCCGTCGGCCAACGCAGCCCGCAGCGCCTCGATGTCGGCGGCGGTGCGCAGCGGCGGGTTGACCTTGAACACCGGGTCGTAGCCGGTGGCCCGGTGGTCGGTCAACAGCAGGTGGTGCGGGGTGACCTCGGCCGTCACCTGGGTGCCGCGGGACTTCGCGGCCGCCACCAGCGCCACCGAACCGGCCGTGGACAGATGGCAGATGTGCAGCCGGGACCCGACGTGATCGGCCAGCAGAGCATCCCGGGCGATGATGGCCTCCTCGGCCACCGCCGGCCAGCCCGTCATCCCCAGCCTGGCCGACACCTCGCCCTCGTGCATCTGGGCGCCTTCGGTGAGCCGTGGCTCCTGTGCATGTTGGGCGATCACTCCGCCGAATGCCTTCACATACTCCAGGGCCCTGCGCATCAACAGCGGGTCCGCGACGCAGTCGCCGTCATCGGAGAACACCCGGACGGTCGCCGCCGACGAGGCCATCGCGGCCAGTTCGGCGAGCCGACCGCCACTGCGTCCGACAGTGACGGCGCCGATCGGCTGCACGTCCACCAGACCCACCGCGCGACCGAGTCGAAAGACCTGCTCGACGACCCCGGCGGTATCGGCGGTCGGGTCGGTGTTCGGCATGGCGAAAACTGCTGTGTAGCCGCCGAGAGCCGCCGCGGCGGAACCGGTCTCGACCGTCTCGGCGTCCTCGCGGCCCGGTTCCCGCAGGTGGGTGTGCAGGTCGACCAATCCGGGCAGCAACACCAGACCGTCGGCTTCGATCACCTCCGCGTCGACCCGGCCGGCGGCCGCCTCGGCATCGGCACCGATGGCGGCGATCACCCCATCGACGATCAGCACGTCCGCGGCGTCCTCGCCGTACGGTGCGGCGCCCTTGATCAGGGTGTTCATCCTGGCTTCTCCCATTCACCGGACAACAGCAGGTACAGCACGGCCATCCGTACCGTCACCCCGTTCGCCACTTGTTCGACGATCACCGAGCCGGCGCCGTCCGCCACCGCGGGGGTGATCTCCATGCCGCGGTTCATCGGTCCCGGGTGCATCACGACGCTGTGCGCGGCCAGCAGCGCGCGACGTCGACTGTCCAGCCCGTAGGACCGGGTGTATTCCCTGGCGGTCGGGAAGAACGAGCCGCTCATCCGTTCCCGTTGCACCCGCAGCATCATCACTGCGTCCGCTCCGGCCAGCGAGGTGTCCAGATCGTAGGACACCGATACCGGCCAGGCCTGCACACCCACCGGCAGCAGGGTGGGTGGCGCGACCAGTTGCACCTCGGCACCCAGGGTGGACAGCAGCAGCACGTTGGAACGGGCGACCCGGGAGTGCAGCACGTCGCCGACCACCACGATCTTCTTGCCGGCCAACTCGCCCAGGTGCCGGCGCAGGGTGAAGGCATCCAGCAGTGCCTGGGTCGGATGCTCGTGGGAGCCGTCGCCGGCGTTCACCACGTGTCCCTGCAGCCAGGTCGAGAGTCGCTGCGGCGCACCGGAACACCAGTGCCGGCAGACCACCGCATCGGCGCCCATCGCCTGCAGGGTGAGGGCGGTGTCCTTGAGCGACTCCCCCTTGGAGACGCTGGATCCCTTGGCAGAGAAATTGATCACGTCGGCCGACAGTCGCTTGGCAGCCAGCTCGAAGGAGATTCTGGTCCTGGTGGAGTCCTCGTAGAACAGGTTCACCACGGTGCGGCCGCGCAGCGTCGGCAGTTTGCGCACCTCCCGGCCGGCCATCGCCTGATCGAGCCGCTCCGCGGTGTCCAGGATGTGCAGTGCGGTGGCCGCGTCCAGGTCACCGGCGGACAGCAGGTGGCGGGGCATTCCGCCGGCATCCGCTGGCCGGTGCGAAGTGCCGTCCGCGGTGATATCCGTGGTGCCGCCGGAGTTCTGGCCGGCGGCGACGTCCTCGGCGCCATCGTTGGTCAGGGTGCTGGTCATCGGCGGATCAACTCCACGGCGTCGCGGCCGTCGATGTCGGTCAGCCGAACCGCGACGTCGTCGGCTGCCGCGGTGGGAATGTTCTTGCCGACATAGTCCGCCCTGATCGGCAGTTGCCGGTGGCCACGATCGACCAGCACCGCCAGTTGGACGGCGGCCGGCCGACCGTGATCGCGCAGCGCATCCATCGCTGCCCGCACCGTGCGACCGGAGTAGAGCACGTCGTCGACCAGTACGCAGGTCACGTCGTCGACCCCACCCTCAGGGATCCTGGTCTCCTCCAGTGCACGCGGCGGCCGGCGGCGGAGGTCGTCGCGGTACAGCGTGATGTCCAGCGATCCGACCGGGCAGCGGCGGCCGCTGAAGGTCCCCACCCGGTCGGCCAGCCGGTTCGCCAGATACACCCCGCGGGTCGGAATGCCCAGCAGCACAACGGGCTCGTCACCGACCCGTTCGAGGATCTGGTGGGCGATGCGATCGATGGTGCGCGCGATGTCCGCTGCGGAAAGAATCTCGGAGGTGACGCTGGACGCCGCCGGCGGTGTGGTCGGCGAATCTTCGGTAGCGGCTGCCGCCGGGTCGTGATCGACCTGCGGGCGTGCAGGGGTGATCCCAGGTGTCATCCGGGTTCTCCTTTCCCGCCTCGCCGGACGGGTTTGAAGGATGGGCCTTGCGACGATTCTAGCAATGCCCTGACAGGACACGCCGCCGGCTATGACCCCCGGCCCCAGCGCGTGCTGAGCATCCCCGGCGACTACTGTGCGTAAAGCACCGGGCGCCATCGGCCTCCGGGAAGCCGCCGAAGTATCCGTCCCTCGAGGAGTAAGGCATGCAGGATTATGCTCACGCGCTCGGAGCTCGCCTCCGCGCCGTCCGCAACCAGCAGGGCCTGAGTTTGCACGGTGTCGAGGAGAAGTCGCAGGGTCGCTGGAAGGCGGTCGTCGTCGGCTCCTACGAGCGGGGCGATCGGGCCATCACGGTGTCCAAGCTGGCCGAGCTGGCCGAGTTCTACAACGTGCCGATCACCGATCTGCTGCCCGATGTCGGCTCGGCGCAGCCCAGCACGCCGGCCAGCAAACTCGTCATCGACCTGGAACGACTCAGCGAGCTTCCCACCTATCAGGCCGGACCGCTGGCCCGCTATGCCGCGACCATCCAGTCCCAGCGCGGCGAATACTCCGGTCGGACGTTGACGATCCGCGCCGAGGATCTCCGGTCGCTGGCCGTCATCTACGCCATGGCGCCGTCCGCGCTGGCCGAGCAGTTGGTCGACTGGGGCGTGCTGCCGGAAGGCACCGACATCACCTGACGAACGGCACTTGCCCCGGGAGGTAGCGGAAAACTGGGGCGACACGCCGAACCTGTTCGGCGTGTCGGAGAAGTTTGCGCTACCTCGCACGCTGATCCGCACGGGTTCGCGCTGGGAGCCGGAACTACTCGCGGAGTTGCGGTGCGACCGCCAGGATCTGGCCGAGCACCCCGTTGACGAACTTCGGCGAGTTGTCGGTGGACAGCGTCTTGGCCGCCTCCACCGCCTCGTCGATCACCACAGCCGCCGGCACGTCGACGCCATACAACAGCTCGAAGACGCCGATCCGCAGGATGGCCCGATCGACGGCCGGCATCCGCTCGACGGTCCACCCCTGGGCATGCTGCGCCAGCAACTCGTCGATCCGGCGTCGGTGCTCGACAACTCCGCGGATCAGCGACTCTGCGTAGTCGCCGAACTCGAACGGCTCCGGTCCGTCGAGCCGGTCGGACATCACCTGCAGCGGGTCGATCGAGCGGGCATCGGCCGCGTAGAGCACATCCAACGCCCGTTTGCGGGACTTGGACCTAGCGGACACGGCCGCACTTCCAGCAGATCATCGGCACGTCAGCTGTTGACCCGACCGAGGTACCGGCCGTCGCGGGTGTCGACCTTGATCTTGTCGCCGGTGTTCAGGAACAGCGGAACGCCGATCTCGGCGCCGGTCTCCAGAGTGGCCGGCTTGGTGCCGCCGGTGGACCGGTCGCCCTGCAGGCCCGGATCGGTGTGCCGGATGGTCAGTTCCACCGATGCCGGCAGTTCGATGAACAGCACCACGCCCTGGTTCTGCGCCACGGTGGCCGCCTGGTTCTCCAACAGGTAGTCCGCGACCGTGCCGACGGTGGCGGACGGGATGTGGATCTGGTCGTAGGTGTCGCCGTCCATGAAGACGAACTCGGTGCCGTCCTTGTACAGATACGTCATGTCCCGTTTGTCGACGGTTGCCGTCTCCACCTTCACGCCGGCGTTGAACGTCTTGTCGACGACCTTGCCGGTCATCACGTTCTTCAGCGTGGTGCGGACGAACGCGGGCCCCTTGCCCGGTTTGACGTGCTGGAACTCGGTGATGGTCCACAGTTGGCCGTCCAGGTTGAGAACCAGGCCATTCTTGAAATCGCTGGTGCTTGCCACGTGGCGCCTTTCTTTCGTGTCCCGGCAGCGGTCACCGCGCGCGGCAACCTCACCAGGAGTTCCTCGGTCGTCGTGGTGAGGACAGCTGCCCGTCGGGGACGGATCACCCCGGTGTCCTCAGTGCCACAGTGTCCTCGGTGCGCCCGCCGGTCGGTACCGCGTGGTATCGGTCGGAATCCACTCGGTTCGACGGTGACGCACGTGTCAGCAGCCATGATAGCCGCGGATCCGGTTCGGTCACGACGACAAGGCGGTCGGTCCGGCCTGCTGAATCAGTGCCCGGATCCGGCCGGCAGTCCGCTGCAGCTCGACGACCGGCCCGGCGGGCCAGTCGTCACCGAGCCGAGAGGTGGGCGCCGTCACCGACAGCGCGAGCAATAATCCGTTGCCGTCGTCGTGCACCGGTACGGCGACGCACCGACAGCCCGGCAGGAATTCCTCGGAATCGACGGCATAGCCGGAGATTCGGGTGTCATCCAGGGCGGCGAGCAACGCGGTCGGATCGGTAATGGTCCGAGAGGTGAAGCGTGGCAACTTCTCCGCCGTCAACCGCCGATGTGCCTCCGCCGGTGGCAGCTGGGACAGCAACGCCTTGCCGACGCCGGTGGCGTGTGAGTGCAGTCGCATGCCCACCGATGAGGCCAGCCGCATCGGACGCCGCGATTCGCTGATGGCGATGTACACGTTCTCGATTCCGCTGAGCCTGGCCAACTGCACCGTCTCGTCGAGCGAATCCCGCAGTGCATCCATCGCCGGCTTCGCCAACTCGGCGATGCCGTGATGACCGGTGTACTGCTGGCCGACGTACCAGGCGTGCAGGCCGAGCCGGTAGGTGTGCGTCACCGGGTCGTGTTCCAGCCAACCTCTGGATACCAGGGTGGACAGCAGGCCGTGACCGCTGGAGCGCGGCAGCCCCAGCTCGCGGAGCAACTCGGACAGGGTGAAACTGCCCCGCTCACCGACGAAGTCGATGATCGCCAACACCCGATCGGCGGACTTCACCGATCCGGCCGTGGTGCCCGCGGCCGGCATGGTCATCGCGGATAGGGCCGAAGCAGCGGAATCTCCGGATTCAGCGTGACACCGAATCCAGGCCGGCCGAGCTGCCCGATAGCGAGCATGCCGTCGACCGGGACCGGTTCGTCGAGCAACAATGGGTGAAACATCGGTGTCACCTCATCGGCACCGGGTGCCATCATCAGGAACTCGGCGAACGGGCTGTGGTGACGGGTCATCACGAAGTGGTAGGAGTACACACTCGATCCGTGTGGCACCACCAGCGCGCCCTGCGCATCGGCCAGTGCCGAGATCTTCAGCAGCTCGGTCAATCCGCCGCACCAGCCGACGTCCGGTTGAATGATGTCGGCGCAACCCATCTCCAACAGCAGCCGGAAACCCCAGCGGGTGGCCTCGTGTTCGCCGGTGGTGACCTGTAGTCCGGGAGGGACGGCGGCGCGTAGATCCCGGTAGCCCCAGTAGTCGTCGGGTAGCAGGGGTTCCTCGATCCACCGCAGCCCGAGTTCGCCGGCGGCGTGGGACAGACGCACGGCGTAGTCCAGGTCGAGCGACATCCAGCAGTCCCACATCAATGGGAAGTCGTCGCCGACAGCTGCCCGCACTCCGGCCAGTTCCTCGATGTTCGCGGCGAAGCCGTCGGTACCTTCGGCCGGTCCGTGATGCAGCGGCATCTTGCCACCGACGAACCCCAACCTCCTGGCTGCGTCGGGCCGAGCGCCGGTGGCGTAGAACGGTTGTCGATCGCGGACCGCACCGCCGATCATCGCGTGCACCGGCTCGTCACGGATCTTGCCCAGCAGATCCCACAGCGCCAGATCCACCGCACTGATGGCGTTCAGCACCACACCCTTGCGACCGTAGAACAGGGTCGAGCGATACATCTGGTCCCAGAGCAGCTCCAGGTCGGTGACCTTCGATCCCTCCAGAAAGCGAGCCAGGTGCCGCTCGACGATGAAGGCACCGATCTCGCCCCCGGTGCTGACGGCGAATCCGACCTGACCGCTGTCGGCCTCGATCTGTACCACCAGATTGCCCAACACGTTGAGGCCGAACGACTGTCGGCTCTCCCGGTACTGCGGGTAGCCGGACATCGGCGAGGCGATGTGGTCGTCGATCCAGTGCCCGGCCTCCTGATCGTGGTAGTCCGCCCCGGCACTCGCTGTCCCGGCCGGCCCGCCGGTGGTGCTGGCCCTGACCGATCGGATGGTCGGGGTGCTCACCCGGAAACCTCGGCCCCCTGTTGGTTCCCGGCCATCTCGATGCCGGCCGGGAACACCAGGATCTTGCTGGCAGCGCTCTCCTCCTTGGCCAGCGCGGTGAAGCCGTCGTTCCCGTCGTGCAGGCCCACCCTGCCCTCGATCAGTGCGGCCAGCTCCGGCGGTCCCCCGCCGACCCAGTCCGCAGTCTGCTGGAACTCCTCGGCCGAGTAGCAGAAGCTGCCGATCAGCGAGCGTTCCTGGGTGGACACACCGAAAGCGGGTATTTCCAACGACGGTGCGCCCATCCCGACCAGCACCACTGTCGCGCCGAACGGGGCACAGTCCAGGGCGGTGCTGATCGTCCGGGACAGCCCGACCGCGTCGACGACCAGGGTGGGCGGACCGGCCAGCAGCTCCCCGACCCGACCGGGCAGGTCGTCGGTGCCGGCCGGGTCGACGGTCCGTGCGCCGATCGACTCGGACAACTCCCGCCGATGCGGATCAGGTTCGCTGACCACCACCGCTCCGGCGCCCAGCCGCCGAGCGGCCAGCACACAGGCCTGGCCGATCGGTCCACCGCCGATCACCAGAACGCTGTCACCGGGCCGACAATCGCCACGACGCAGTGCGTGATAGCCGACAGCCAGCGGCTCGACGAGGGCGCCGTACTCGATCGGCATACCGTCCGGCAACGGCACCACGTTCCCGGCCGGCACCACCATCTGTTCGGCGAATGCCGAGGGGTAGCTGGGGTCGACCCCGATCACTCGCTTGTCCGGACAGGCCTGTTCTCGGCCGGCTCGGCATTGGGTACACCGGCCGCAGGAGATCACCGGGTTGACGGTGGCCACTGCGCCGAGCTCCAGACCGGCCGATGCGGGCACGGCGTCGCCGATCCGGGCGATCCGGCCGACCGTCTCGTGACCCATCACCTGACCCAAGCTGCGTCGGCCGTTCTCACCGGTGAAGCCATGGATGTCGGAGCCGCAGATGCCGGTGGCCACGATGTCCAGGACCACGTCGGTGGGGCCGACCTCCGGATCGGGTACCTCCTGGACCTCCAGCTGCCACCAATCGGTGAGTACCAGTGCGCGCATGTGCTTCTCCTCGGTGAACTCGGGTCAGTGATGTCGATGTGGGCAATCCGCGCTGCAGTCCGTGAGAAGTCAGATCCGATAGAAGCGACCGGCGGTGCCACCGAAGATCGCTGCCCGCTCGTTCGGAAACAACTCCTGGGTGATGTCGTCGAAAGCGGAATACACCTGCTGGTAGTCGGAGTACAACGAGTCGACGGGGAAGTTGCTGCCGAACATCGACCGGTGCACGCCGAAGGTCTCGATGCAGTGGGCGACGACGGGGCGGATCGAGTCCGTGGTCCACCGGTGGTCGGTCATCCCGATGCCGGAGATCTTGACCTGCACGTTGTCCTGGGCGGCCATGGCTTTCAGCCCGCCCCGCCAGAGCGTCATGCCGTCATCGGACCGGTCCAGTGGCATGCCGGCGTGATTGAGAGCGATCGCGGTGGACGGGAAATCCGCCGCCAGTGCTGCCGCCGCGGCCAGCTGATCGGGATAGACCTGCAGGTCGAAACTGAAGCCGTAGCCGGACAACCGACCGAAACCCTTGCGCCACTGCGGATCCGTCATCAGGTCGTCGCGATCGATGTAGCTGAGCGTCGGATCCGGGTGCCAGTTCAGAATGTCCCGGACGCCGCGGGCATTCGGCAAAGTGGCGAGCCGCTCAAGCAACTCATCGACGGTCGGATCGTCCAGATGTGCGCCGGCCACGATGGCCTGCGGCAGGCCGTACTCGTCGCCGACCGCCTGCAACCATTGCGATTCCGCCCAGCCGTCGGCGGCACCGGCGTCGACATGCACCGATCCGACCAGCGGTAGCTCGCCGGCGTCACGACGCAGGTCCGCCACCAGATAGTCGCGGCGGATCGCGGTGTCGTCGCCGTGCACCTGCAGTTCGCCGGCGGTCTCCTGCAACCAGGGGTAGGAGTTCTGCAGGTCCCACAGATGGTGGTGGCAGTCGACGATGTCGACATCGATCATCGGGATCTCCCAGGCGGAGCGGTATTCACATATGTGAGTGACTGATCACAAGTATGAACTCACCCTAGCCCTGTTCCGCCCGCCCGGTCAAGATCCACCTCACTAGACTCGAGCGATGCCCACCTGGGTCTGGATCGTCATCGTCGCGGCAGTGGTGTTGATCGGTATGCGTCTGCTGGCCCGGCGAGCATTCCTCGGCGGGGTCGATCCCACCCAGCTGTCGCTGAGTCCTGAGTTGGCCACCCAGGTTCGCGAGTTGGCGGTCGCCGGTCGCCGGATCGACACGATCAAGCTCCTCACACAACAGAGCGGAACCAGCCTGGCCGCCGCCAAACTGATCGTCGACCGGATGGCCGCGCCACCGTCCGACCGCTGACCGGCGCCTGACAGGATCGACCGATGGCATGGCAACGCGATCCGGAACAAGACGGCCCCACCCTGACCCCACTGCTCGACCGACGCTTCAGTTCTCGGGTGTACGACCCGGAGCGCGAGATCTCCGACCGCGAGCTGACCACCATCCTGCAAGCGGCCCGCTGGGCTCCATCGGCGGGCAACAGCCAGCCGTGGGCGTTCCTGGTCGGCCGCCGCGGCGACGCCACTCACGCCGCCTTCGTCGACCTGCTGTCCCGCGGCAACTCGTTCTGGGCGCCCAGGGCCGGCGCGTTGCTGATCAGCCTGCATCGGATCGCTGCGGACGACAGCCCGGACGGCATGGCCCTGCCGTACTCCGACTATGCCGCTTACGATCTCGGTCAGGCCGCTGCCCACCTCACCGTGCAGGCCCAGGCGCTGGATCTGCACGTCCATCAGTTCGCCGGCTTCGATCACCAGCGGGCGGCCGAAGTGTTCGGCGTCCCCGACCATTGGCGGGTGACCACCGGCATCGCCATCGGGGCGCTGGCCGCGGTCGAGACGATCGAGCAGGCAGAGCCGTCGCTGGCCGTCCGGGAACGCCAGCACCGCCGACGGAACCCGTTGTCGCGGTTCGTCTTCGAGAAGACGTTCGGTACCCCGGCCGACTGGCTCGACCAGTCGTGACAGCCGTCAGTCGGTGCGGGCGGCGATGAACTGCAGCGCCAGTTCGTAGCCGATCGGTCCCAGCCCGACGATCACCCCGGATGCCACCGCCGAGATCACCGAATGATGCCGGAACTCCTCGCGGGCATGGATGTTCGACAGGTGCACCTCGACCAGATCACTGCTCCGTTGGGACACCGCATCCCGCAGCGCGATCGAGTAGTGGGTCCAGGCTCCGGCGTTGAGCACCACCGGGATCCGGCCGTCGGCGGCCTCGTGCAGCCAGCCGATCATCTCGGCCTCGTCGTCGGTCTGTCGCACCTCGACGTCCAGCCCGAGGCCGAGACCGATCGCCGGCAGCCCCCCGGCCAATTGCTGGTGGGTGACGGTTCCGTAGACCGTCGGTTCCCTGGCACCGAGCCGACCGAGGTTGACCCCGTTGAGCACCCAGACGGCCCGTCGATCGCCGCCACCGAGGGGGTCCTCACCGAGTGCCTGTAGTGCTGGGTCCGCCGGCCGTTCGCTGGAACCGGTGCTGCTCATGGCGCGTCCTCCTGGGCGATCCTGGCGTAGGCAGTGGTCAACAGTGCGGGGTCCGGGCCCTCCAGCCGGCCGGGACGGCCGACCGCGTCCAACACCACGAAACGCAGTGTGCCCGATCGGGTCTTCTTGTCCGTTCCCATCGCCAGAATCAGCTCGTCGAGCGCGCCGGCCGAGTAGCCGGTCGGCAACCCGAGCGAGCCGAGCACCGAGCGATGTCTGGCCACCGCCGCATCGTCGAGCCGGCCGGCCGCACTGGCCAGTTCCGCGGCGAACATCATGCCGACGCTCACCGCCTCGCCGTGCCGCCAGCGGAACTGCTCCCGCTTCTCGATGGCATGCCCGAGAGTGTGTCCGTAGTTGAGGATCTCGCGCAGATCGGACTCCTTCAGATCGGCGGCCACCACCGTCGCCTTGGCCTGGACGGCCCGGAGCACCAACTCGGGCAACACCGGTCCGGCCGGGTCCAACGCAGCGACCGGGTCGGCCTCGACCAGCTCCAGAATCCGCGGGTCGGCGATGAATCCGCACTTCACCACCTCGGCCATGCCGGCGACCAGCTCGGCGCGCGGCAGGGTGTCGAGGGTGGCCAGATCGGCGATCACCGCGGACGGTTCGTGGAACGCGCCGACCAGATTCTTACCGGCCCCGGTGTTGATGCCGGTCTTGCCGCCCACAGCGGCGTCCACCATGCCGAGCAGGGTGGTCGGCACCTGCACCACCCGAACCCCGCGCATCCAGGTGGCGGCGGCGAAACCGGCCACGTCCGTCACCGTGCCGCCGCCCAGGCCCAGCACCACATCGGTCCGGCCGAGCCCGATCTGGCCGAAGACGTCCCAGCAGAATGCCAGCACGCCCAGGGTTTTCGCGTCCTCGGCATCCGGCACCTGGACCAGATGTACCTCGGTGGCGTCGTTGGACAGCCCCTCACGCATCGCCTCGGCGGTGTCCTGCAGGCGGACCGGATGTACCAGCGCGACCTTGGCCGGTCGCCCGATCGCCTCCGACACGGCCGACCTCAGTCCGCGGCCGATGACCACGTCATAGGGCGCGGTGCTGGCCACCCGCACCGTCACGGTCCGGAACTCGGTGCCCGTCATCCCAACTCCAACTTCTCGACGATGGTTGCCGCCACCTGGATGGCGTCGACCGCGTCGGTATCCACTTCCAGCACGGCGATCTCCCGGTACAGCGGCAGCCGGGCAGCCAGTAGCGCCTTGAACGTCGCTCGCGGATTCACCCCGACCAACAACGGTCGATTCGCGGCCATTCCGGTGCGCTGCACGCCCTGCGGCATCGACACCGACAAGAACACCACCCGGTGCCCACGGAGCAGTTCCCGGGTGCCGACGTCCAGGACGGCGCCTCCGCCCAGTGCCAGCACCCCGTCGTGCTCGGCCAGCGCGGCGGCCACCGCCGCCCGTTCCAGGGCGCGGAAGTGGTCCTCGCCGTCGGTGGTGAAGATGTCGGAGATGCTGCGGCCCTGATGGCTCTCGATGTCGGCGTCCACATCACGCAACGGCACCCCGAGCCGGTCGGCGAGTGCCGCACCGACCGATGTCTTGCCGGCTCCGGGTGGGCCGACCAGCACCACCAGCGGCCTACTCATGGCCGGCCGGTCTGGTGCTCATGATGCTGTCCAGGTACGCCGCGACGTTGCGTTTCACCTCGGTCACCGAATCGCCGCCGAACTTCTCGCTGACCGCGTCGGCCACCACCAGGGCGACCATCGCCTCGGCCACCACACCGGCGGCCGGGACCGCGCAGACGTCGCTGCGTTGATGGATCGCCTGGGCCGGTTCGCCGGATGCCATGTCCAGTGTCGCCAGCGCCCGGGGCACCGTGGAGATCGGCTTCATCGCCGCCCGCACCCGCAGCACCTCGCCGTTCGTCATCCCGCCCTCGATCCCGCCGGCCCGATTCGAACGTCGCGAAACACCTTGTCCCGCAATAGGATCGATCTCGTCGTGGGCTTGCGAGCCGCGGCGCCGGGCCGTCCGGAATCCGTCACCGACCTCGACGCCCTTGATCGCCTGGATGCCCATCAGCGCACCGGCCAGCCGGGAATCCAGTTTTCGGTCGCCGTGCACGAACGAACCGAGACCCGGCGGCAGGCCGTAGACCAGTACCTCGACCACCCCGCCCAGGGTGTCGCCGTCGGCCTTGGCCGCCTCGATCTCGGTGATCATCGCCGCCGTCGACGCGGGGTGCAGGGCACGGACCGGGGATTCGTCGATGGCGGCTCGATCCGCAGGCTTTGGCAACCGGCCGTCGACCGCGTCCCCTTCGCCGATGGACACCACGTGCGAAATCACCTCGGCGCCCAACACCGCCCGCAGGAACTGCTGCGCCACCGTGCCGAGCGCCACCCGGGATGCGGTCTCCCGGGCGGACGCACGTTCCAGCACCGGCCGGGCGTCGTCGAAGCCGTACTTCTGCATGCCGGCCAGATCTGCATGACCGGGACGCGGCCGGGTGAGCGGCGCGTTCCGGGCCAGCCCGGCCAACACGTCGGCCGGAACCGGGTCGGCAGACATGATCTGTTCCCACTTCGGCCACTCGGTGTTGCCGATCTGGATCGCCACCGGACCGCCGAGCGAGCGGCCGTGCCGGACCCCGCCGAGGATCGACACCTCGTCCTGCTCGAACGTCATCCGGGCGCCGCGACCGTAGCCGAGCCGGCGCCTGGCCAATTGTTCGGCGATGTCGGCACTGGTCACCGGCACGCCCGCGGGCAACCCCTCCAGGACGGCGACCAGGGCAGGTCCGTGGGATTCTCCGGCAGTGATCCAGCGCAGCACGGGAGCAAGTCTCCCACGGGGCCTGTGCTCCGTCAGCTGCCCGCTCCCGCCCGGCCCGTCGGACCGGGGTCTAGTGGGCTTCTTCCCAGGCCTTATAGCTCTGGTGCACGATGTCCATCAGGTCGTCGACGTCGTCGGTGACGTGCAGGAGGGCCAGATCCTTCTCGCTGACGTTGCCGGCGGCGATCACCGAGCTGCGGATCCAATCGACCAGGCCGCCCCAGTAGTCCGAACCGAACAGGATCACCGGGAACTTGGTCACCTTCTTGGTCTGCACCAGGGTCAGCGCCTCGAACAGTTCGTCCAGGGTGCCGAAGCCGCCGGGCAGGCAGACGAACGCCTGCGAATATTTGACGAACATCGTCTTACGGGTGAAGAAGTAGCGGAAGTTGATGCCGATGTCGGCAAATTCGTTGATGCCTTGCTCGAACGGCAACTCGATGCCGAGGCCGACGGACAGCCCGTCGGCATCCTTGGCGCCCCGGTTGGCCGCCTCCATGATGCCCGGCCCGCCGCCGGTGATCACCGCGAAATCGGCCTTCGCCAGGGCGGCACCGATCTCCCTGGCCTTGGCGTAGTACGGGCTGTCCGGCTTGGTCCGGGCCGAGCCGAAGACCGTCACCGCCTTCGGCAGTTCGGACAGTGCACCGAAGCCCTCGACGAACTCGGCCTGGATACGCAGCACCCGCCACGGGTCGGTGTGTACCCAGTCGGACGGCCCGCGGGAGTCCAACAGCCGCTGGTCGGTGGTGGTCTCCTCGACGCTGTGCGCGCCGCGCAGCATCACCGGGCCACGGATCTTCTCACCACGTGGGTGGTCATCGGTGGTGCGCTCACGGGGCTGATCCGGCCCTTCGGTGTTCAACGGTTCCACGACGGCCACCTTAGGCGCCGCAGCTGTCGGCGGCCGACCGGAATGCACCAACGGGATGACGGCCAGCGGGATTCAGCTCAGGTAGCCGCGCAGCGTTTCGGTCATCTGCTGGATCTGACGGCGGGACACGTGCTCGCCGCGGGTGTGCGCCAGCGACGGATCCCCCGGTCCGAAGTTGACGGCCGCGATGCCCAGTGCCGCGAATCTGGCCACATCGGTCCAGCCCAGTTTGCCGGCCGCCGAACCACCGGTGGCAGCGATGAACTCGGCGGCCGCCGGCTGCGTCAGCCCGGGCAGCGCGCCGCCGGCCACGTCCAGCAGCGCGACGTCGAACCCGTCGAAGTGCGCGGTGATCGCGGCGACCGCATCGTCGGCGGAACGGTCCGGGGCGAACCGGAAGTTCACCGTCAGCACGCAGTCGTCCGGCACCACGTTGCCGGCCACCCCGCCGCGGATGCCGACCGCGTTCAGTCCTTCCCGGTAGCCGCAGCCGTCGATGTCCAGCGCCCGGCAATCGAAGTCGGCAATCCGATCGAGCACCGCGCCGACGTCATGGATGGCGTTGTGCCCCAGCCATGACCGGGCCGAGTGTGCCCGGCTGCCGTGGGTGGTCACGGTGAACGCCAGGGTGCCCTGGCAGCCGGCCTCGACCAATCCGTCGGTCGGTTCACCCAACAGTGCGAGATCGGCTGTCAGCCAGTCCCGCAGTTCTTTCTCGATCCGGGTCAGCCCGTTCCGCTCGTGCGCGATCTCTTCACATTCGTAGAAGATGAAAGTCAGGTCCCTGGAAGGGGTTTCCAGGGACGCGGCCAGATGCAGCAGCATCGCATCGCCGGACTTCATGTCGGTCGTGCCGCAGCCGTAAAGGGTGTCGCCGACCGGTCGGGAGGGCACGTTGTCGGCGATCGGCACGGTGTCCAGATGACCGGCCATCAACACCCTGGTCGGCCGGCCCAGGTCGGTCCTGGCCAACACCGAGTTGCCGCTACGGACGATCTGGTAGCGATCCAGCGCAGTCAGTGCCTGGAAGACCTCGTCAGCGATCCGGGTCTCGTCGCCGGACACCGATGGGATGTCCACCAACGCAGCGGTCAGGTCGGCCGGGTCGGCGCGCAGGTCCAGTGCCATGGCTGGCACGGTAATACACCGCTACTGCAGGTTGACGAACAGCCCGCCGTCCACCAGCAGGGATGCACCGTTGACATAGCGGGCCGCGTCGGAGGCGAGGAACACCACCGGTCCGGCCACATCATCCGGCTCGCCGACCCGACCCAGCGGCACCCGCTCGGCGAAGTACTCCCGCTTGCCGGGCAACTGCAGGTCTTCGGCGTTGATGTCGGTGGCGATCAATCCCGGCATCACCGAATTGCAGGTGATGCCGTGCGGCCCAAGGCTGATCGCCAGTGATTGCATCAGTGAATGGATGCCGGCCTTGGTGGGCGTGTAGTGGGCCTGCTGACCGCCGCCGACCAGCGCATTGATCGAACTCATGCCGATGATCCGGCCGCCCCGGCCCTGCGCCACCATCACCCTGGCCGCCGCCTGGCAGACCAGAAAGCAGCCCCGCAGGTTGACGTCGAGCACCGTATCGAGCAGGGCGACCGGCATGGTCAGGAAGTCATGGAACGGGCAGATCCCGGCGTTGGAGACCAGAATGTCCAGACCGCCGAGCCGGTTGACCACCTCGCCGACCAGCGCCGTCACCTCATCGGCATGCGACACATCGGCCGCCACCGCCACCGCCTCCCGGCCGGACGCCCGGATCTCGTCGACCAGCGCGTCGGCGTCGACCGAGTTGTCCCGGCCGAACTCCGGTTCGCTCGGCAGGTGATAGTTGATCGCAACATCGGCACCGGCAGCAGCCAATCCGATGGCCACCGCCCGGCCGATCCCGCGGGAGGCGCCGGTCACCAGGGCGACCTTGCCGCTCAGATCGAACGGTTCCCCTGGATGCTCGGCGGCCATGAACTCCGAGGATACCGGCCCTGTCGATACTGTCGATGGATGCGCCGTCGGACCCTGATCATCCTGCTGGCGACGGTGGTCGCCGCGGTGATCGTCACCGTCGTCACCGTGGTGGGGGTCCGGCGGGCCACCGTCTCCGGCCCGGAGTGCACGGTGCCGCGGCGATCCGGCGCAGCGCTGGAACTGGATGCCGTGCAGCTGCAGCACGCCTCCACCATCAACGCGGTCGGCATCGCCCGAGGACTGCCGCAGCGGGCCCGGATCATCGCACTGGCCACCGCGTTCCAGGAGTCGACGATGCGCAACCTCGATCACGGCGATCGGGATTCGGTGGGGCTGTTCCAGCAGCGTCCGAGCCAGGGCTGGGGCACCAAGGACCAGATCATCGACCCGGTCTATGCAGCCGGGAAGTTCTACGACGCGCTGCTGCAGGTGCCGAACTGGCAGACCGAGCCGCTCACCGAAGCGGCCCAGGCAGTGCAGTACTCCGGCTTCCCGGACGCGTACGCGAAATGGGAGGACGAAGCCACCACCTTGGTCGCCGGTCTCGGCGGCGACGCCCAGCCCGAGCTGACCTGTCGCGCCGGTGCCACCATCTCGACCGCGCCGGCGCCGGCCCGAAAACCGTTGCCCGGCACCGAGAAAGCAACCGGTCCGCTCCGTGAACTGGCCGCCGCTGCGGCCGCCGAACTGGCCAGGCCGGGCGGTTCGGGCGGCTCGGGCGGGCTGAGAATCGCAGCGGTCACCGACAACGGCCGGACCGCCGTCATCGGGCTCGCGCTGGATCAGCTGCCGCCGCAGGTCGCCGGCCGGCTGCTCGGCGGCTGGTTGGTGGCCCACGCCACCGGTTTCCGGGTGCTGGCTGTTCAGATGGAGGATCGACGCTGGTCCGATCACCGCTGGACAACATCGCCCGGCGAGCAGCGACAACCGGCCGGCCGGGTCCGGGTGACGGTCGGCTGAGCGACCGGCCGCCCGGCCACGACTAATCTGGACGACATGAGCTCCTCGATCACCGGCGCCGCCCACGGCACCGGGCTGGCCACCGTGACGGCCGCCGGATCGGTGCTGGACGTCTGGTACCCGGCGCCGGCGCTCGGCCCACCCGGCACCGGCGCCGACCAGCCCGACCTGTCCGGGGTGGAGCGGGTCGACCCGATCCGCGGCGCCGCGCTCCGGGTGGTCAGCACCTCCATCGGCTCGTTGGCCGACCCGCCGGCCGACACTGCCGACGGCTACCTGCGTCTGCACCTGTTGTCGGCCAGGCTGGTGACGCCGCGATCGATCAATCTGGACGGCATCTTCGGCGTGCTGCCCAACAATGTCTGGACCTCGATCGGACCGGTGCCGCCGGCCGACATCGAGCGGGTCCGGCTGGCCGCCCGGCTGGCCGGCACCCCGTTGGTGGTCTACGGGGTGGACCGGTTCCCCCGGATGACGGACTACCTGGTGCCCGACGGTGTCCGGATCGCCGACGCTGACCGGGTCCGGCTCGGTGCACATCTGGCAGCCGGGACAGTGGTGATGCACGAAGGTTTCTGCAACTTCAACGCCGGCACTCTGGGCACCGCGATGGTGGAAGGCCGTATCTCCCAAGGGGTTCTCGTCGGCGATCACTCCGACATCGGCGGCGGTGCGTCGATCATGGGCACGCTGTCCGGCGGCGGGTCCCAGCAGGTGACGATCGGCCGCCGGTGCCTGCTCGGCGCAAACTCCGGTATCGGCATCTCGCTGGGTGACGACTGCGTGGTGGAGGCCGGTCTCTACCTGACCGCCGGCACCAAGTTGACGCTGACCGATAACGGTCGGCCCCGCACGATGAAAGCGTTGGAGCTGTCCGGCCTTTCCGGCCTGCTGTTCCGCCGGAACTCGCTCACCGGTGGCGTCGAGGCGGTGCCCCGGTCGGCATCGTGGGGCGGGCTGAACTCCCAGCTGCACGCCGGGCAATGACCCGGCAGCGATCGGCGGTCCCGTCGATGCCGGCCCCCCGGCCGGCCCCCCGCCGGCCGGGCCTGGTGCCCACCGACGTCGCCGAATCGCTGTCCGCGGTACTGAGTACGGCGGTCCAGGCGATCCGGCAGCACGAGCAGGGCAGTCGGGCCGGCGGCGCCATCGAGCACGTGCACCAGATGCGGGTGGCCACCCGACGGATCCGGGCCTACCTGAAGGCCGCGGCGCCGGCGCTGGAAACTGGCGCGGCGAACCGGCTGCGCACCGACCTGTCGGGGCTGGCCCACGCCCTCGGTCGGGTGCGCGACCTGGACGTGATGATGGGCCGGATGCACAGCGAGGCAACGGTTCTCGGTTCCCCGGACACCGATGCGCTGAAGCGACTGATCCGACGATTGGACATCGATCGACAGGTCGCCAGGACAGCATTGATCGCCGAACTGGACGATCCGGGATTCACCGTCATGCTGGCCGAGCTGGACGCTGCGATCGCCGAGCCACCGGTCGCCGACCCATGGGCCGACCTGACCCAGTTGGCGGGCCGGCAATGGGATCGGCTGGCCCGGGCCAGGGCCGTCCTGGTGACGAAGTTCGGTGACGACCCGCCGGCCGACGACCTGCACGCGCTGCGCATCCTCGGAAAGCGGGCCCGGTACAGCGCAGAATTGCTCGGTTCCGATCCGAAACGTCGACCACCGTCGGCACCCCGGCCGGCCGGCCGGCCCGCGGTCCAGCGATTCCTGGTGGCCCTGGCCGAGTTCCAGGAGGTGCTCGGCCGCCACCAGGACGGTTGCGTACTGGAGGATCGGCTGCGGGAGATGGTGGCCGCCGATCGCGGCGCCGATGTCGATGCGGCGCTGGCAGCCGGCCGGGTGATCGAGGGCTGCCGACAGCGATGTGCCGAAGCCAGGGCGGCCTACCCGGCGGCCTGGGCGGCGGTGGCCCGCAGGGCCGGGAAGGCATTCGGCTGAGCATCGGCCGGACGAGGCACTCGGCTGAGCAGCAGCCGGTTCAGGACAGCCGCTGCACCGCGGCAGCCACCCGCTCGTCGGTCGCGGTGAGGGCGATCCGGACGTGCCGGTCGCCGGCCGGACCGTAGAAGGTGCCCGGTGCAACCAGGATTCCGCGTTCGGCGAGGGCGTCGACGGTCGTCATCGCGGACTCACCGTTCGTCACCCACAGATATAGGCCGGCCGCCGAGGTGTCGTTGTCGCCGACCCGAAAACCGTTGTCCGTCAACGCATCCCATAACTGCCGTCGTCGTTGTGTGTAGCGGCTGCGTTGGCTAAGCACGTGCGCGTCATCGTTCAGCGCTGCGGTGGCGGCGGCCTGGACCGGGGTCGGCACCATCGCACCGACCTGCCGTCGCAGCGCCAGCAACCCGCCGATCAGTTCCGGATCGCCGGCGACGAAACCGATCCGGTAGCCGGCCATGTTGGACCTCTTGGACAACGAGTGGACGGCAAGCAGTCCGGTGTGATCGCCCTGGCACACCTCGGGATCCAGGATCGACACCGGCCGCGATTCCCAGCCCAGGTCCAGATAGCACTCGTCGGAGACCACCACGGTGCCGCGGGAGCGGGCGACGGCAACAATCTTCGCCAGCTCCGGCGGGGACTTCACCCGACCGGTCGGATTGCTCGGCGAGTTGAGCCAGAGCAACTGCAGCCGCTCGTTGCCGCGGTCGACCAGATCGTCGGTCCGGACCACCCGCGCACCGCACAGCAGCGCACCGACCTCGTAGGTCGGATAGGCGAGCTCGGGTATCCCCACCAGGTCGCCGGCACCCAACCCGAGTTGGCCGGGCAGCGCTGCCACCAGTTCCTTGCTGCCGATGGTGGGCAGCACATGCACCGGATCGAGGTCACGCACCCGATGCGCGCGTTCCAACCACTCCGAATAGGCCCGGCGCAACTCCAGCGTTCCATGCACTGTCGGATAGCCGGGCGCGTCCGCCGCCGACGCGATGGCCCTGCGGACCGACATCGGGACGGGGTCCACCGGGGTGCCGATCGACAGATCGACGATGCCGCCCGGGTGTTCCCGAGCCTGCTTGCGGGCTGCGTCCAAGGTGTCCCAGGGAAAATCGGGCAGCCGCACGCCGCGGATTCTGGCTTCCGGATTCACCGATGCGGTTCCGTCCTGCTCACTCGGCGGGCTTCTCGCCCATCGGGGGCAGCGCTGCAATCATCGGATCATCCTTGTGGATCTTGCCGGTCCTGGCGGCTCCGCCGGGCGAGCCGAGGTCGTCGAAGAAGTCGACGTTGGCCCTGGTGTAGTCGGTCCAGGCAGCAGGGACGTCGTCCTCGTAGAAGATCGCCTCGACCGGGCAGACCGGTTCGCAGGCGCCGCAGTCCACGCACTCGTCGGGGTGGATGTACAGCATGCGATCGCCCTCGTAGATGCAGTCGACCGGGCATTCCTCGACGCAGGCACGGTCGAGCAGGTCGACACACGGTTCGGCGATCACATAGGTCACGGCGCTACTCTCACTCCTGCATCAGCCCTTGTCGGCATTCCCAGTATCCCCTGACAACCCTGCCGGTGGTGCATCCACCGGGCCCGGCGTTGTGGCCGTCACACTCTGCTCAGGGGAGCCGGCCGGGCTACCGGCCCGGGCAACGGCCGGGCTGCCGGCCCGGGCAACGGCCGCCATCTTGTCGCCCCACAGCAGCCCCACCGCCGCCGCACTGGTGATCGCCACCACCGCGAGCAGGACATAGTTCCGCCAGTCGTCACCGGTACTGGGCGGATCGACCCGCAGAGCGATCACCCGCAGCGGCAGGTTGAACAGCGCATTCGGCAGGATCAGCAGCACCACCACCACAGCGAAGATCAACAGCGCCGGCACAGCTGCTGCGATCAGCGAGCCGGTAAGTCGGTAGCACACTCGCGGCAACAACCAGCACAACGCGCCGATGCCCAGGATGCTGATCGGCATCGGTACCGCACCGATGTGCAGCGGCAGGTAGAAGAACCCGACAACGGCGGCGAAGACGCCGAACAGGCAGCTGCCGACCACCAGTGCCCAGTCAGCAACCGCCAGCTTCCACATGCCTCCAGATTGCCACGGGCATCGAAACCGGGAAATCTCGGCGGCCGTCAGGGACCGGAGTCCGGAGCATCTTCGGCTCTGCTGTCGGCCGGTGGATCCACCGTGGTGTTCTTGATCGGGTCGACGCCAGGGCCCCTGGCGCCGAACAACGTGTCGTCGTCGGGATCGACTCCGATACCGGCGGCGATCAGTTCGTCCCGCTTCTCCCGGCGGATCTTCTGCTCGTCCGGATCCGGCACCGGCACGGCGGCCAGCAGCCGTTGAGTGTAGGCCTGTTGTGGCCGATTGAGGATCTGTTCGCGAGTGCCGACCTCGACCAGGTTGCCGTGGTGCAGCACCGCGATCCGGGTGGACAGCATCTCCACCACGGCCAGGTCGTGCGAGATGAACAGGCAGGCGAAGCCCTTCTCCCGCTGCAGGTCCTGGAACAGTTCGAGCACCTTCGCCTGCACCGACACATCCAGCGCCGACGTCGGTTCGTCGGCGATCAACAGCTCGGGTTCCAGCGCCAGCGACCTGGCGATACCGATCCGTTGTCGCTGGCCGCCGGACAACTCGTGCGGGTAGCGGTTGCGCATCGAGCGGGACAGGTGGACCTGATCGAGCAGCGCCTCCACCCGGTTGGACAGGTCCTTGCCCTTGGCGATCTTGTGCAGCAGTAAGGGCTCACCGATGGATTCTCCGACCGGCACCCGCGGGTTGAGCGAGGAACCGGGATCCTGGAAGACGAACGACACCTTGCGGCGCAGGTCCCGCAGATCCTTCTTGCGGATGCCGACCATCGCGGATCCGACCACACTCGCGGTGCCCTCGACGAACGGCAACAGGCCGACCATCGCCCGGCCGACGGTGGTCTTGCCGGAGCCGGATTCGCCGACCAGGCCCACCACCTCACCGCGGTGGATGTCCAGGGTGAAGTTGTCCACGGCCCGAAAAGCCGGCGTCCGTCCCCGTTTCGGGTATTCGACCGCCACCCCCTCCAGGCTGACCACCGCCTCGCCGACCGAAGCCTGATCGCGCACATCGGGCCGAGCGGCCGCTCGATCCTTGGTGAGTGCTCCGCCGACATCCGGTGCATCCTCAGCGACCTGCTCGCCGAGTCCGCCGCCGAGGTGCGGGACCGCCTCCAGCAGCTCGATGGTGTACGGATGCTTCGGCGCCTTGAAGATCTCCCGAGCCGTCCCGGTCTCGACGATGTTGCCATCCTTCATCACGATGATCCGGTCGGCCATGTCGGCCACCACGCCCATGTCGTGGGTGATCAGCACGATGCCGGCGTCGACCCGGTCCTTCAGGTTGCGCATCAGCCGCAGGATCTCCGCCTGCACGGTGACGTCCAGTGCGGTGGTCGGCTCGTCCGCCACCAGCAGCTCGGGATCCAGGGCCAACGCCTGGGCGATCATTACCCGCTGTCGCTGCCCGCCGGACAGCTGATGCGGGTAGGCGTCGATCCGGCGCTCCGGCTCGGGGATCTCCACCATGGTCAACAGCTCGATAGCCCTGGCCCTGGCCGCCGTCGGCGACATCGCCTTGTGGCTGCGCATCATCTCGGCGATCTGGAAACCCACCGTGTACACCGGATTGAGTGCCGTCATCGGCTCCTGGAAGATCACCGAGATCTCCCGGCCGCGGATCCGCCGCAGACTGCGTTCGCTGGCCCCTACCAGTTCCCTGCCGGCCAGTTGGATGGAACCGCGGACGGCCGCATTCTTCGGCAGCAGCCCGAGCATCGACATTGCGGTGGTGGACTTGCCGGAGCCGGACTCGCCCACGATGGCCAGCACCTCGCCCCGGCGCAATTCGAAATCGGCGCCGACAACCGCCGGGTACCAGGTGCCGTCCACCCAGAAGTCGATGTCCAGGTCCCGGACCGTCAGCACCGGGGTGCTGCGGTCGACGGTGGGCTTCTCGAGTGTGGTCACCGGGAATCGTCCCTTCTCCGGGTGCGTGCAGGGGTGGACAGCCGTCCGACTGATGGGACGATGACGCCATGCTCTACGTCGCGCGACCCACCTTCGGTCGGGTTCTCACTGTCCTGGTCGGCGTGGTGTGCCTGGTGGCGCTGATCATGTCCGTGCTGCATGAGGGCTGGCCCGGCTTCCTGACGGCGCCCTGGCTGCTGCTGGCCGCCGGCGCCTGCTGGGCGGTGTTCTGGCGACCTGAGGTGCGGGTCGACGACGCCGGTGTACACCTGGTCAACGTGCTGCGGACGGTCGACCTGCCGTGGCCGTCGATCCAGTTGGTGGACACCAAGTGGGCGCTGGCCCTGACCACCAGCTACGGCACCTTCACCGCCTGGGCGGCGCCGACGTCCACCCGCCGGTCCGGTCAGGAGATCTCCCCCCGCGACCTCGAGGCGATGCCCAGCTCGACCTTCGGCGTCGGCCGCAGCATCCGGCCGGGCGATTCTCCCACCGCACCGTCCGGTCAGGCCGCGATGGTGATCCGCCGGCGCTGGGAGGAACTGCGCGATGCCGGTCATCTGGACGCTCCGCAGTTGGAGTTCGATCGTCCACCGGTGCGTTGGCACTGGCCCACCATCGGCGGCGCAGTGTTTCTGGTACTGCTGGGCATCCTGACGGTCGCCATCTGACCTCATTCGTCCACGCCCGTGCTGGTGGCGCCGCGCAGACTCTGTGCCGTGTCCGTCGACTGATCGCCGGTGACACCCTTCTGGAGATCCTTGGTCTTCGGAATCCGCTTCTGCCGCGGATCGAAGGCATCCCGCAGGCCGTCACCGATGAAGTTGATGCAGAGCACGATGATGATGATGAACACGCCGGGCCAGATGAACAGCCACGGCCGAGTGCCGAACGACTGGGCGAACTGGCTGATCAGCGAGCCCAACGAGACGTCCGGGAACTGGATGCCGAAGCCGAGGAAGCTGAGAGCGGCCTCGGTGAGGATGCCACCACCGAGCAGTAGCGTGGTGTTCACCACGATGACGCCGACCGAGTTCGGCAGGATGTGTTTGAAAATGATTCTGGCGTCCGAGGCGCCGGCCACCTTGGAGGCATCGACGAACTCCCGCTCCCGCAGGGTGAGGAATTCAGCACGGACCAACCGGGCCAGACCGACCCACAGCAGGAAGCCCATGGACAGCGACACCGGCCAGATGCCTCTGACGGTGAATACCCGGCCGAGCACCGCGACGATCAGGATCACCGGCAGGGTGAGAATCAAGTCGGTGAACCGCATCAGCACGGTGTCGACCCACCCGCGGTAGTAGCCGGCCAGCGCGCCGATCAGCACGCCGATGGAGGTGGAGATGACGCCCATCACCAGGATGACGATCAGGGTCTGCTGGGTGCCGCGCATCACGTTGGCGAACAGGTCGAGCCCGGTCTCGTCCTGGCCGAACGGGTGAATGCCCCAGACGAAGTTATCACTGAACGGCCACACCGCGAGAGTCGGAGATCCGTCGTACTTCGGTGCCAGTAGGTCCGGCTGGTCGGTGTACTTCCACTTGTACCAACCGGGAAGCGGGCCCCAGCCGATGCTGGTCGCCGCCAGGATCACCAGCAGCAGCAGGACGACCACCGAGATCATCGCGCCCTTGTGCCGGCGGAACCGGCGCCGGACGACCTGACCCTGGGAGAGACCGGCAACCTCCTTCTGCTCGTGGGATGCCTGGTCCCTCGTCACCTGGTGATCGGGCTGCGGCGGTGGAGCGATCGTCATGAGGAACCCACCCTGATTCGAGGATCGAGTGACGCATAGGCGATGTCGGCCAGCAGATTGGCCAGCACCGCCACCAGTGAGGACACCACGAAGAAGGCCATCACCGGGTTCGGATCAAAACTGTTCAGGCCGTCCTGGAACATTCGTCCGAGCGCCTTGTACGAATAGACGGTCTCGGTGAGAACTGCGCCGCCGATCAGGCCGGAGATGTCGAAGGCGATGATGGTGGTCATCGGGATCAGTGCGTTCCGGAAGGCGTGCCGCATCACCACCGTGCGGTTGGTCAGTCCCTTCGCCCTGGCGGTCCGGATGAAGTCCTGGTTCATCACCTCCAGCATGCTGGCCCTGGCGAACCGGGAGTGGGTGGCCAGCGAAATCAGCATCAGGGTGATGGTCGGCAGCAGCAGGTGGGTGGCGGTGTCCAGTAACTGGATCCAGAAGTCGCCCTTCAGGTTGGGCGTCGATTGGCCCTGGGTGGCCAACGGGCGACCGCCGATCAGTGACGAGTAGAGGTTCCAGGCCCGCATCATCCGGTCGATGAAGATGATGATGCCGACGCCGAGCGCCGTCAGCGCGCCGGTGCGGGCGTTGAGGCCGCGGTCGTCACCGCCGACCAGGTAGCCGGTGAGGATGCCGACTGCCAGCGCGATGACGAACAACACCACCAGTTTCCAGAACGTCATGCCGTCGTGGAAGAAGACCTGCAACGGGTACCACAGCACACAGCCGATCGCCGCGGTGATCAGCGCGGTCAGCAGTGCCTTCCGGTTGCGGATGCCCGCGGTCAGCGTGGTGACGCCGAAGGCGATCGCGATCGCCAACAGAATGATCACCGGCAGCCCCAGCTTCGGGTTGAGCAGCCAGTGGGTGGCCGACACATAGATCGCCAGCCCGGCGACCACCACGGCGACGATCGCCGCGATCGCCAGTTTGCGCAGAACGGTGCCGGCCAACACGGAATAGGCAGCCAGCCCGAAGAAGGCCGCAAGGATCACCACCCAGGCCACTGTGAAGGTCGGCCCGGACTGGACGAAGTCGTTGAACTTGATGGCCACCAGGTCCTTGAGCAGGATGCCGACCCAGAACACCGGTAGCGAGAAGAACAGGAAGGTCATGAAGGTGACGGCGTAGTCGAAGCCGCTGTACTGCTTCAGCGCGGTCACGATGCCGATGGTGATGCCGATGATGATGGCCAGGATGGTGGCCGCCACGATCAGCCGGAGCGACACCAGCATGTAGGTGCCCAGATCCTGGGTGACGTTGCTACCGCTGATCGTCTTGCCGAAGTCGCAGTTGCCCACAAAACAACCGGCCACCCCCTTCAGCCAGATGAAGTACCTGGCCACCGGGTTGACGTCCAGGTGCAGGGTCGCGGTCAGCGACCTGACCATCTGTGCGCGGGCGGTCGGATTCTGGATGCCATAAGCGTTGGTCAGCGGGTCGCCGGCATTCGCCATCAGGATGTAGGAGATGAAGGTGGCGCCCAGCACGATGAAGATGGCGGCAATGATGCGCCGAATCACGAAAGTGAGCACCCGTGCTCCTCGGTCGGTACCCCGGTGGTTGTCTGTGTGTCCGCATGGGGTGCGGTGGTTCCCGAGCACCGTACTGCACGGATGACGGGAAATCCTATGCCGGCAGATCCGGCGAATCGGCCCTGTTCACCACGGTGCCGGACCCACGGTCGCGGGTCCGGCACCGGAAGAACGTTCGAGTTCCGGTCGCGGGGCCGGTTCCTGCTTGGCCCCGCGACCGGACTGGATCAGCCGGCCGGAACCGTCCACTCCCAGTAGTTCCAGAAGTAACCCGGGACCAGCGGCATCTGCTTGATGCCGGCGATCTTCTTGGAGTTGAACGACACCAGATCCGGGAACTGGAAGATCACGGTGCCGAACGCGTCAGCGAACAGATTCTTCTCCACCTGGATGATCAGTGGCGTCTGCTTGGCCACATCGGTCGTCTTGTTCAGCGTCAGCAGGGCCTTGTCCGACTCGGGGTTGGAGTACCCGTAGAAGTTGTTCTGCTGTTTGGTCCGGAACTGTGGCGAAATGGACGACACGCCGGTGCTGTTGCTCTGCCAGCCGAACAGTGCCGCATCGTAGATCTTGGTGTTCGGCAGCTGCGAGCTCCAGTCGGGGTTCTTCCCGTCCACCATCTGGAAGCCGGCCAGCGAAGCCGAGGCGGCGATCAGCTTGTACTCATTCGCCCGCCGAGCATTCTTGTCGGCGTACATGAACCGCACCTTCGGCGAGGTGACCCCGGCGTCGGCGAGCAGCTTCTTCGCGCCCTCGATGTCGACAGCGGTCCAGTCCTTCGAACCGTTGGCGGCGACCACCGCGTCGTAGGTGGGTGAACCGGGCACGATGTTGAACGACTGCCGGACCGTGGCCTCCGGGTTCAGCGGCTTGATCAGCTTGTTGACGATGTCTTCCCGCGGGATCGTCTTCAAGAACGCCTGCCGCACCTTCAGTGCCTTGTCCTTGTCCCCGCCATAGGCGGCCGGATCGAACGGACCCTTGTTGTTCACCGCCAGATCGACATGCTCATAGGTGCCGCCGCCGCCGGTCTGGGTCTCAATGCCCTGATTCTTGAGCTTCTGCACCGCACCGAGCACGTCGGCAGTCGGCTGCGGATTGATCACATCGACCTCACCGTTCTGCAGAGCCTGCACCGAGGCCATCGCATCCGGCAGGAACTTGTAGGTGATCGTCTTGATCGCCGGCTTCGGACCCCAGTTGTAGTCCGGGTTGAGCTCGAGGGTCAGGTACTGATCCTTCTTGAAGTCCGTCATCAGGTACGCGCCGTCGGACAGATACAGCGACTTGTCGCTGGGCAGCTGGGTGAAGTCGAACCCGGTGTTCCAGAAGTCGGCGATCTTCTTGATCTTGTCGCCGTCGGTCTTCTTGTCCTTGAAATTGGCCGCGAACGCCGCCATCAAATCATCGGTGGCCTTCTTCGCGTCCGTCTCGCCGAGGGCGTGCATGGCCACCACGTGCGCGGCGACCTGCGGCTGCGGCGGGCTGAGCACGGTGTCCACGAAGAACTCCGAGTACTTCAGCGTGATGGTCTGGCCATCGTCGGAGATCTTCGGCATCTCCTTGACCAACTGGAACGCCTCACTGGAGGTGTCGAACGCGATAGCGTTCGACTTGACCAGGTTGCCGGCCTCATCGGTCTGCACCTCGCCGGTGTTGAAAACGCCGCTCTGGGCAGCCCAGGTCAGGAACATGTCGGCGGCCGTCACCGGCACCCCGTCGGACCACTTGGCGGCCTTGTTGACGGTGTAGCTGTAGGTCGAGTCGTCGATCTTCTTGCATGTGACGAACGAATCGGTGTTGTTCAGCACCAGCTGGTCGTCGTAGTACTGAATGTTCGCCTGAGTCAGGTTGAGCGGGTAGGCGTTGTACACCGAGTTGGAGTGCGCGTTCGCGCCGTTCCACGACGTCATGCCCTCGTTCAGCGAGACGTTCACCGAGCCGCCGGTGCTGGCCGGCGCGGTCCAGGCGCCGTGCGGCTTACCGCAGGCCGCGGCGTCACCGGAGGGCGGGGCGCTGCTGCCCGACGCCGTCGCGGTGCCGCTGCTGCTGCCGCTGCCGCCGCCGCTGCTACTGCTGGCGCTGGAATCGGTGGCCGGCGGTGCGGAACTTTCCGAGCTCCCCGCGCCGGCACCGGAGGTGTCCGGAGCGCTGGTCGCCACCGACGGGGTGGTCTGCCCCGCTTGGCCGGTGTTACCGCAGGCCGCCAGCACCAGGGCTGATGCAGCTAGGAGAGCAGTGATAGACACTGCCCGTGTCTTCGTCATGGATGGTCCTCCTCGGGTCGCCATGCACTTCCTCCGGACGGCCCCCATCGACCGCCGGTTGGGTGGAATGTGCACGCTCCTCTTCGTCGTGTCTGACCGGGTGACTGTACGAACTGTCCCGACATTTGGAACCCCCCCACGCGGACATCGTGACCAAAGGGTGACCGCGCAGCGACAGGTGCGTGCTCCCCAATCGGTCATTTGCCCCGCGCCACAGGTGCAGGTCACTGTCTGTGGTCAATGCGACGCCGTCCGTATCGGTCGGCCGGCTCGGCCGGGCAACCGCCCCGGGCCTCAGATCGAAGGCCAGTCCGGAAGCCCGGCCAACGGGCCGGTCCACAGCCAGCCGCGGCCCGCCCTGCCGGCCACCCTGGCCAGGCCGGCCGAGACCGCGAACACCGCGACCGGTTCACCCAGCGGGATCACCGGGATGTCGGCGGCCAGTTGCCGGTCGACAGCGGCCAGCCCACCGCGGCCGGCGAGCGCGGCGGCCAGCGCCGACTCGGTGCCGGCGGTGCAGTAGCCGCTGAGGTTGCCGGAGCCCGGGGTGTCCGGGAGGCCGCAGCCGAACGAGGAGGCGGCGGTCACCGCGTCCGAGCGGCCACGCGGAACAGTGAGCAGCGCCATCCCGAGTTCACCCGAGGTCAGTCGCCCGGCGACGTTCGCCGTGGTGTCCACCAACAGGTCGACCTCGATACCAACCCCGCCGAGCTGGCTCTGCACGGCTCGCGCGGCGTTTGCCGATCGCTGGTCGCCCGACGGGAAGCCTACCGAGATGCGCAGCGGCACACCGTCTCTGGTCGCATACAGCCCCGAGGTGTCGTAGCCGGCGGCGCGCAGCGCAGCCTCGGCGGCGTCCGCATCGCCCATCGGCACAGCGGGACCGGCAGCGGGATCGGCAACCGGTGGCTGCGCCGGCAATCGCACCATCGAGAAAACCTCTCGGGTCCCCGATGCCCGCGAACCTGTTAACGCATCGTCCAGCACCTCCGGTGAAAGTGCCTGCGCCACAGCCGTTCTGACCGCGAGCGAGGTGGTCGGTCCCGACCGCTGGTTGAACACCAGCTGGATGCTGGCCGGCACCGGCACCAACACCCGACGGTCGTTCGGGACGGTGGCCTGCAGTCGTTCGTCGGCGGAGTTCCCCGGTTGGAACAGCAGCGCTTGCACATCCCCTCGTTCCAGCGCGCCGACCAGTTCACCGGCGGTGCCGATCCGTAGCACGACGCTGGCCGGGCCGGGTTGCCGGCCCCAGTACTTGTCGTTGCGCACCAACGAGATCAGCCCGGTCACCCGGTCGACCGACTCCAGTCGGTACGGCCCGGCAGATACCGGGATCCCGCCGGCCAGTCCGGTCGCGAACCCACCGGGAGCGTCCTTGAGGATGTGCGCCGGCAGCAGTGGGGAGAACATCGTCGGCCAGTCCCGCACCGGGCTGCTGAACGCCACCTGGACCTTCTTGCCGGCGTCCAACGAGCGGATCGAAGTGACCGCCCGGTAGGCCGCCGATTGACTGGTGCCGACCGCGGTCAGCATCTGCTGTTGCAGGTACTGGAAGTCCTCTGCCGTCACCGGGGTGCCGTCCGACCAGGTGGCCGCCCTGACCAGCTGATAGGTGACGGTGAACGGATCACGGCCGGTGACTGTCGCGCTGCTCACCAATCGGTTGTCGAACACCGAGGCGCCGGCCGCATCGACCGTCGACACCGATGGCAGCACCAATGAGGCAACCGCTCTGGCCGCCGACGAGAAGTTCTGCAGCACATACGGATTGAAGCCCCCGACCGAACCGTCGATGCCGACGGTGATGGTCTTCGATGCGGTCGCGCTGGTCGGCGCGGCGGTGGTCGACTCCGGCGCCTGCGGCGGCGGCAGACCCGGTGGCGTACAGGCCCCTGTGAGCCCGACGACAATCAGCAGCGCAGCCAGCAGCCGGACCGCCACGGCTGTCGGCGGCTGCCCGGCACGGGCAGAGCGCCGATGCGTCACCCGCTCAGCCTAGCCAGCAGACACCGGTGGACGGCGCCGCAGACGGACCAGCCGGCCGGGCTGTCAGGCCCGGTTCTTCAACCGGGACCGGGTGCGGGCTCGTTCGCCGGCGTTCAGCACCAGTTTGCGGATCCTGGCCGACGTCGGCGTCACCTCGACGCACTCGTCGTCGCTGCAGAACTCCAGGCTCTGCTCCAGACTCAGCGCCCGCGGCGGTATCAGGTGGACCAACTCGTCGCCGCTGGACTGGCGCATGTTGGTGAGCTTCTTCTCCTTGGTGATGTTGACGTCCATATCGTCCTGCCGGGAGTTCTCGCCGATGATCATGCCCTCGTACACCTCGGTGGTCGGGGTGATGAACATGGTGCCGCGCTCCTGCAGGGCGAACATCGCGAACGGGGTGGCCCGGCCGGTCCGGTCGGCGACCAGGGAACCCGTTGACCTGGCCCGCATCTCGCCGGCCCATGGGCCGTAGCCGTCGAACAGGGTGGAGGCGATACCGGTACCGCGGGTGTCGGTCAGAAAGTCGGTCCGGAAGCCGATCAGCCCGCGGGAGGGCACATGGAACTCCAACCGGATCCAGCCGGTGCCGTGGTTGGTCATGTTCTCCATCCGGCCCTTGCGAACCGCCAGCAACTGCGTGACGGCGCCCAGATACTCCTCCGGCACATCGACGGTGAGCCGCTCGAACGGCTCCTGCTTCTTCCCGTCGACCTCGCGAGTCACCACCTGCGGCTTGCCGATGGTCAACTCGAAGCTCTCCCGGCGCATGGTCTCGACCAGGATGGCCAGCGCCAGCTCGCCGCGGCCCTGCACCTCCCAGGTGTCCGGCCGTTCGGTGGGCAGCACCCGCATCGAGACGTTGCCGATCAGTTCGTTCTCCAGCCGGGCCTTCACCTGACGGGCGGTGAGTTTCCTGCCACCGTCCCGACCGGCGAGCGGTGAGGTGTTGATGCCGACGGTCATCGAGATGGCCGGCTCGTCCACGGTGATCGGCTCCAGCGCCACCGGGTTGTCCGGATCCGCCAGGGTCTCACCGATGGTGATGTCGGCCATCCCGGCCACCGCGATCAGGTCACCGGCCCTGGCTTCCTCGACCGGCACCCGGTCCAGCGCCTCGGTGATCAGCAGTTCGGTGATCTTGGTCTTGACGATGGTGCCGTCGAGCTTCATCCAGGCCACCTGCTGGCCTTTTTTGATGGTGCCCTCGATCACCCGGCACATGCCGATCCGGCCGAGGAACGGTGAGGCGTCGATGTTGGTGACCTGGGCCTGCAACGGCGCGCCGTCGGTGTAGACCGGCGCCGGGATGGCGTCCAGCAGCGTGTCGAACAGCGGGTCGAGGTTCTCGCGATCGGGCATTTCGCCGTCGGCGGGCTTGTTCAGACTGGCCCGGCCGGCCCGGGAGGCGCAGTAGACGATCGGGAACTCGATCTGCTCGTCGTCGGCGTCCAGATCCAGGAACAGCGCGTAGCACTCGTCGACCACCTGGTCGATCCTGGCGTCGGCCCGGTCCGTCTTGTTGATCACCAACACCACCGGGAGCCTGGCCTGCAGCGCCTTGCGCAGCACGAACCGGGTCTGCGGCAGGGGGCCTTCGGATGCGTCGACCAGTAGTACAACGCCGTCGACCATCATCAGCGCGCGTTCGACCTCGCCGCCGAAATCGGCGTGACCGGGGGTGTCGACGATGTTGATGATCAGCTCGGACGAACTGCCGTCCTTGTCCCGGTGCTGCCGACGGACGGCGGTGTTCTTGGCCAGGATGGTGATGCCCTTTTCCCGCTCCAGATCACCGGAGTCCATCACCCGATCGGTATGCGCCGATCCCTCCCGGAACGCGCCGGATTGCCAAAGCATGGCGTCGACCAGGGTGGTCTTGCCATGGTCGACGTGCGCGACGATGGCGACATTGCGGAGATCGGATCTGATCGGCACGGCAAAGCACTCCAGCTGCTGGTGGGACGGATGTGTGGCCGCCCACCCGGGTGAATCCGACGCAGCGCAGCAGCTCCAGTCTACCGGCGCGGCGCAGGTCAGCCGACCGGTGCTTCCCCCCCCCGCGCCGCAGGACGGGAGCTGCCGGGGCGCCCGGTTTCACCACCGGGACAGTGCGGCCCGTCAGCCGTTGTCCTGTCCGCGACTGAACCTGGCATCCAGCGCGGGGTCCGGCTGTGCATGTGCTGCCGCGCCCCTGTCCGCTCCGGCCGGCGCAGTGAACTCGTCGCCCTCCTGCACCGAGGTCGGGTTCAGCACCCGGGCCAGGAACGCCTGGGTCCGTTCCTGTTGTGGATTGCCGATCACTGATTCGGCGGTGCCCTCCTCGACCACATAGCCGCCGTCCATGAACACCACCCGATCGGCGACATCCCTGGCGAAGGCCATCTCGTGGGTGACGACCATCATCGTCATTCCCTCGCGGACCAGGCCCTTCATCACCGCCAGCACCTCGCCGACCAGCTCCGGATCAAGGGCCGATGTCGGCTCGTCGAACAGCATCAATTCCGGGTCCATCGAGAGCGATCGGGCGATGGCCACCCGCTGTTGTTGACCGCCGGAGAGCTGCGCCGGATAGGCGGTCTCCCGGTGAGCCAGCCCGACCCGCTCCAGGTTCTGACGGGCTGTCTGCAAGGCCTCCGATTTCGAGCGTTTCAACACCTTCTGCTGTGCGACCGTCAGGTTCTGCAGGACGGACAGGTGCGGGAAGAGGTTGAACTGCTGGAACACCATGCCGATGCTGCGGCGGGCGCGGTCGATGTCGACGTCCGGATCGGTCATCTCGTGTTCGCCGACGAAGATCTTTCCGGCGGTCGGTTCCTCCAACATGTTGACGCAGCGCAGCAGTGTCGACTTGCCGGAACCCGACGGGCCGATCACGCACACCACCTCGCGCGGCATCACATCGAGGTCGATGTTCTTCAGCACCTCGACCTGGCCGAACGATTTCACCAGACCCTGTATCGAAATGGCCGGTACCGCGGCATCCTGCGGCCCAGCAGCGGTTTTCTTGTCCTGCGGCACGGACATCAGCGGGCCTTTGCATGACGGCGCTCGAGCCGGCGCACCAGCCAGGACAGCGGCAGGGTGATGCACAGGTACAGCAGCGCAATGACGGTCAGCGGGGTGACGCTCACCAGCTGGTTGATATTGCTCTGGCCGAGTTTGGTCAACTCGTAGTCGTTGAGGCTCACCCCGACGATGTAGATCAGCGACGAATCCTTGACCAGCAGGATGATCTCGTTCGTCAGCGGCGGAATGACGATCCGGAACGCCTGCGGCAGCACGATGGTCAGCATGGTCCGGCCGGCCGACATGCCCAATGTTCTGGCCGCCTCCACCTGACCTTTCGGAACCGCCTGGATGCCGGCCCGCAGCGTCTCGGCCATGTAGGCGGCGGCGGTCAGCCCCAGTCCGAGCGCGACCTTCTGCCACAACGAGAAGGTGAATCCCGGAAACGCCCTCGGCACACCGAACGCGATGATCACCAGCACCGCCAGCGCCGGCAGCCCGCGGAACAGTTCGACGTAAGCCATCGCGACGCCCCGGTAGATCTTGATCGAACTCAGCCGCATCAGGGCCAGCACGATGGCCAGGGCGAATCCGAAGACGAACCCGATCGCGGTGTACTGCAGGGTGTTCAGCAGTGCGGTGGTGATGACCCTGGGGAACATCTTGCCGGCGACGTCGAAGTTGAACCAGGCCTTGCCGAAGACGGGCCAGTCGATGGCGAAGCCGAGATAGACGATGACGGCCAAGCCGATCAAATACTGGACGCCGCGGAACGCTCTCGCCCGCTGACGACGGGTCACGGCCATGGCTGCTCCGAGAGGTAGTAGGGACTCCAGCCGGCCGGTCCCCGGCGCGGGGCCGGCCGGCGCGACGCGTCAGCCAGTGGGGGCGTCCGTCCCGATCCACTTCTTGTAGCTGGAGTTGTACTTGCCGTCACCCTTGATCTCGGTGAGCACACCGTTGACGACCTTCGCCAGCGCCGCGTTGCCCTTCTTCATGCCGAAGCCGTAGGAGTCGCCGGACTTGATCTCGTCCACCGACTTGATGGTGTCGGCATTGTCCTTGACCAGTTTGGCCAGCACCGGAACATCATTGACGATGCCGTCCACCTGGCCGGTGAGGATGGCCTGGCTCTGCAGATCGAAGCCGGTGAATTCGGTGACCTGGTAGCCGAACTCGGCCTTGTGGGCGTTCAAGTAATCCAGCCCGGTGGTGCTGGCCTGGCCGCCGAGCGTCTTGCCCTTCATGTCGGCCAGTGTCGTCGCGGTGCTCGCGGACGGCACCACCAGGTTGAAGTTGGCGTCGAAGTACGGATCGGAGAAGGTCATCACCTTCTGCCGCTCCGGATTGATGGTCATGCCGGCCGCCGCGATGTCGCAGGTACCGACGTTGTTCGCCTCACCGGACTTGATGCCCTCGAACGGGGTGTCGACGACAGTCGTCTCGACGCCGAGCTTGGCCGCCACGAAATCCATCATGTCGATGTCGAAACCGACCACCTTGCCGTCGACATCGGACTCGAACGGCTCGAACGGCAACGTGGTGCAGACCGTCAGTTTGCTCGGGTCGATCAGCGTTGCCTTGCCGGCTGCCACCGCGGCGTCGTCCAGCATTTCACCGGCCTTCGAGGTGGCAGCGCTGGATGCTCCGGACGCCATCGAACCGCCCCCGCTGGTGGCCTCCGACATCGCCGAGCCGGCCACGCTGCTGGCCTCCGACATCGCCGAGCCCCCTGCGCTGGTGGCCCCCGACATCGCCGAGCCGGCCTCGCTGGTGGCTCCGGAGGTCATCGAGTCGGCGGCGCTGGTGGCCTCCGACATCGCCGAGCCACCGGCGCTGGTGGCTCCGGAGGCCATCGAATCGACGGCACCGCCGCCGGCGCTGGCAGCACTCGACGCGCCGTTCACGACGCCATCGGTCTTCCCGCAGGCGCTGAGCGCCAACAGAACGACGGCGCCGCCGGCGATCAGTCCGGTGCGCAGGCCGGTGCTACGACGCACGGAGAAGGAGGGGACGGACACATTGACTCCCAAAACAATCGGGTCGGCCCATCGCGGGCCGAACGGGTAACACTGGTGTGGTGTGGTCGCATCCTGTCACGCCTGAGGTGCGTCGAAGGTGACAAATCTGCTACGACTGGGCGCCGGCCTGCTCCGACAACAGGGCGCGCAGAGCGGGCAGCAGTTGCCGGTCGGCGGGCAGCCAGTCAACACCGTCCAACTCGTCCACACCGAGCCGACGCAACTCATCATGTTCGGTGGGCATCGGCTCACCGGTGGCGGTGACCCGGAATGCCCGGAGCACTCGGCCATCACCCAGGTCCACGTCCGCGGCCAACCGCTCGCCGACGGTGGCCCCGATGCCGAGTTCCTCCCGCAGCTCCCGGACCAGCGCTGCCCGGTCCGACTCACCCGACCCGACCTTGCCACCGGCCAATTCCCACCGTCCGGCCTCCGGCCCGGCGGCTTTGCGGGCGGCCAACACGGTCCCGTCGGCGATCACCGCTCCGGCCACCACCACCTGCGGCTCGCGTGCGACGAGGGTGGCGATTCCCAGCAGCATCTGGCAACCGGCGATCATCCGTTGCCGGGTCAGCGTGCCGGTCAGCGAGTTTCCCGGCCGGACCCAGTCGATCCTGGTCAGGGTGCCGGCGCCGGTGGCCGTGGTGTGCAGCGACAGCGTCGACCGTCCCTGGCCGGCCGATCGCAGTGTCGGCAGGCCGTCGTCGCCGATCCGGACGATCCAGCTGCGGCCCATGCCGGTGCGTCCGGAGATCACCATGGTGTCGCCGGACTTCAGGGTCAGCCCGGGCGCCTCGGCCCGGCCGCCGAGGGCCCGGATGGCCCGGCGCCAGGTACTGCCATCGGCCAGCGCCCGGATCACCGCAGCCTGTGGGGCATCGATGATGGCGGCCGTGCGCACGGTGATCACTGATCCACTGTCCCATCCGATAGCACTGTCCCATCCGATAGCACTGTCCCATCCGATGGCACCGTCCCACCCGGTGGCAGTGATGCCGTCCCGGCGGCGTCGAGCCGTAGTCGGACCACAGCGCCGACGGTCGGCACGGTGTCCGAGATCGCCTGGACCGGGTCGGAACCGGTCAGCTGGACGGTGAGCCGGACGGTGTCCGGGGTCGGGCGGGCCGCCAGCACGGTCCCGGTGAGCGGCCCGGCCGGATCGGCGACCAGCGCCGCCGGTCGCAGCGCGATCGGTCCGGGCCCGATGCCGGCGACCTGGTGGCCGGCCGGCAGCACGGTGGTGTATCCGACGAAGCCGGCCACCCAACCATCCCGCGGGTTCCGCCACAGCTGGGTCGGGGTCCCGGTCTGGCGAATACGGCCGGCTTGCATCAACGCGATCCGGTCGGCGACCGCGAACGCCTCGCCCTGATCGTGAGTGACGAACAAGGCGGTACTCCGGGTTTCGGCCAGCACAGTCCGCAGGTCGGTCAGCAACCGGCTCCGCAGCTCGGCATCCAGGGCCGCCAAGGGTTCGTCCAGCAGCAACAGTCGGGGCGACGGCGCCAGCGCTCTGGCCAGCGCCACCCGCTGCTGCTGACCACCGGACAGACTGCCCACCCGGCGAGTTCCCATCCCGGGCAGCCCCACCAGTTCCAGCAGTTCGCCGATCCGTCGGCGTTGGGCGGCCCGGTTCATCCCGGTGAACGGCAGTCCGTATCCGATGTTGCCGGCGACGGTGCGATGCGGGAACAGCACCCCGTCTTGGAACATCAACCCGAAGTGGCGTCGGTGCACCGCCACCGTGGCCAGATCGACGTCGTCCCAACAGATCCGACCGGTCGCCAACGGCTCCAGCCCGGCGACCGCCCGCAGCAGCGTCGACTTCCCGCAACCGGACGGTCCGAGCAGCGCCAGTACTGCACCGTCGGGGAGCTCCAGACAGACGTCGTCCACCGCGATGACGGACTTCCGGCCGGCCGGGTAGGAGACGGTGACCCGGTCGATGGTCAGCATCTAGAAGCCCCCGATCCGCGCGGACGTCGTCGCCCCAGCGAGCGCGTCGACGGCGAACACGATGACGGCACACACCAGCGCCAGCACGGTGGCGGCGGCCAGCGCCGTGCCGGCGTTGGTGGCTCCCGGCCGGCCGATCAACCGCGCGATCACCACCGGTAGGGTCGGGGTCTGCGGGCGGGCCAGAAAGGAGGTGGCTCCGAACTCGCCCAGCGCTACCGCAAAGGCGAAGGCAGTGGCACCGGCCAGCGCCCGTCGCATGAGGGGCAGGTCGACACCGATCCAGACCCGCAGCGCCGAGCCGCCGAGCACCGCGGCCGCCTGTCGGAGCCGGTCATCGGCGGCCCGCAACACCGGCAACACCATCCGGACCACCAGCGGCAGCCCGACCATCGCCTGGGCGATCGGCACCAACAGCGGTGAGGCCCGCAGATCCAATGGCGGTGTATCCAGCGCGATCAGGAAGCCGAATCCGACGGTCACCGCCGACACCCCGAGCGGCAACATCATTACCGAGTCAAGTGTCCCGATAAGCCTTCTGACAGAGGCCTTTCGGGGATGCCGTGCCAATACGACACTGAGTGCGAGACCCACCGTCACCGCCAGTGCCGCGGCGATCGCGGCCGTGCGCAGTGAATTTACCAGAGCAGTGGTCACCGGCACCAACAGCAGATTGTCGTCACCCAGCGAACCGAGCGTTCGATAGTTGTCCCAGCCCCAACCGGTGCGGGTCTGCAGGGACCGCAGCACCATCACCAGCATCGGTGCGAGGAACGCGATGGCGACCACCGCAGTGACCAGCAGCGCCGGGATGCTGCCGGGTCCGAGCCGGCTTTTCGGGGCCGCCGCAGCCAGCCGCCAGCTGGCCTCGGTGCGGCGACGCAGCAGCGCCGCCAGTACCAGCACCGCTGTCACCAACAGGATCTGGGCGATGGACAGCACAGCGGCGGTCGGTAGGTCCAGGATGTCCACGGTCTGCCGGTAGATCTCGGTCTCCAGGGTGCGGAACCGCGCACCGCCCATGATCAACATGATGCCGAAACTGGTGGCACAGAACAGGAACACCATCGCGAAGGCGCCGGCGACGGCCGGACCGATGGCCGGCAGGGTGACGGTGAGGAACGCTCGGACCGGACCGGCGCCCAGGCTCCGGGCGGCCTGTACCGGCCGATCGTCGAGCACCGCCCAGCTGCCGCCGACGGTGCGCACCACCACCGCGTAGTTCAGAAACACGTGCGCGGCCAGGATCGCCGGCAGTGATGAGTCCCAACCCCAGGACCCGAGCGGACCATCAGCGGCGAACAAGGTGCGGAAGGCCAGTCCGACAACAACGGTCGGCAGCACGAACGGCACCGTGACCAGGGCGCGGAGTACTCGCTGGCCACGGAATCGGCAGCGGTACAACAGATATGCGCCGGGAAGTCCGAGCACCAGGCAGATACCGGCGGATGCCGCTGCCTGACCGATGGTGAACCAGACTAACCGTTGCATCCGCGGGCGGGCGAACACGGTGGCAAAGATGCCTGGGTCGAAACCGTTGCTGCCGAAAAGGCCCCGGCCGAGCAGGGTGGCCACCGGATAGCAGAAGAACAGGATCAGCGCCGCCACCGGCAGCGCTGCGAGCCCCAGCAGTCCGAGTCGCCGCCTGATGGTGACCACCCCGCTGATCAGCCCTCCACCAGGTCGGTCCAGGCGCCGATCCACTTCTCCCGGCCGGCGGTGATCGTCGCCGGGTCCATCGTCGCCGGCCGACTGGCGGCCGGCGCGTACTTCTGCCAGGACGCCGGTAGCTTGGTCGCCGTATCGACCGGGTACACGTACATCTGCTCAGGAAGCGCTGCCTGGAAGTCCTTGGACAGCATGAAGTCCACCACCTTCTTCGCACCGTCCGGGTTCGCCGCTCCGGCCAGCACCCCGGCGTACTCGACCTGCCGGAAGCAGGTGTCCAACAACGCCCCGGTCGGCGCTTCGGTGGCGCCGTCGGCCATCTCGAACGGTGGCGAGGACGCATAGGACAACACCAACGGCCGGGCTCCCTTGCCCGACGAACCGGAGAAGTCCACGCTGTACGCGTCTTCCCAGCCGGCGGTGACCTTGACCCCGTTGTTCTTCAGAGCGGTCCAGTACTGCTGCCAACCCTGCTCGCCGAAGTGCGCGATGGTGCCGAGCAGGAAGGCCAGTCCCGGCGAACTGGTGGCGGCCGACGGCACCACCAGCAGATCCTTGTATTGCGGTGCGGCAAGATCCTCGTAGGTGTGGGGCTCGGCGAGCTTCTTGGCGGCGAACCAAGCATGGTCGACGTTGACACAGACATCACCGTAATCCACTGCGGTGAGCCGCTTCTCGGGGTCGACGGAGTACTTCTGCGCACCGCTGTTCGCCGCCGGCGAGGCATACGGTTGCAACACTCCGGCGTCCAGCGCGCGGGAGGCGAAGCTGTTGTCGACGCCGAAAACCACGTCGCCGAGTGGCTTCTCCTTGGTCAGCACCAACTTGTTCACCATCGCGCCGGCGTCGCCCTGGGCCAGGATCTTCAGGGTGATGCCGGACTGCTGCTGGAACTTGGCGAGCACCGCCTTGTCCATATTGAACGAGTCGTGGGTCACCAGGGTGACGGTGCCGCCGGCCGCTTTTCGAGTGCCCGCTTCGGCTTCGGTGCTAGTGCTCGCTGCGGTGCCAGTGCCTGCTTCGGTGCCGGCAGCTGAGCCACTGCCCGGACCGGCAGCTGAGGCACTGCCCGGGCCGGCAGCTGAGCCACTGCCCGGACCGGCAGCTGAGCCACTGGCCGGGCCGGCGGCGGCGCCGGCCGAGGTTGCCAGAGACGCTGCAACGCCGGTGGTTCCGGCCGCCGTCGCCTCGCTACCGCAGGCGGCCAGGGTGATCGTCAGCAGGCCGGCGGCGATGCCGGCGGCCAGACGGTGTCGTTGTCGGATGAATCGCATCGGGTGCCTTTCCCTCGCGGGTACCGGGCACGGGGTGAACGAGAGGACGTCCCTGCGCCGGCATGATCCGGATCAGGTTCGACGGTCAGGGACTTCGTGTCCCTCTCTCAGCCCGGCGCACCGGACTCCCGTGTCGATTGCCAGCCTACGCGGCGGCGGCCCGCACCGACGCATCGGTGTCGTCGCCGCCGGGGCGTGGCGCGCGGCGGTTGAGCAGTGCGAGCACCAGCAGGGTGAGCATCCCGAGCAGCACGTAGACGGTGCCGAGCCAGGCCTGCCAGCCGGGTCTGCTGGCCGAGAACTCGTCCTGCTGGGTGATCAGCACCGGCACCAGATAGCTGTAGGTTGCCACCAGCCAACCCACACCCAGGGCCAGTGCGGCTGGATGCCGACGGTGCGGACCGAAGAACGCCCAGAGCAGCAGCGGCAGCACCCACACCCAATGGTGCGACCAAGAGATCGGCGACACCAACAGGCCGACGAACTGCACGGCCAGAAAGGCGGCCGTCCGGTCGCCGGCTCGCAGCGACCACCAGGTGGCGGCCAGTCCGAGGGCCAGCGTCAGCAGCACCGCGATCAGCCAGCTGGTGGAGACGTCGTGGCCGGCCAGCCGGGCCAACGCCCCCCGCCAGGACTGGTTGATCGCCGAGTACACCGGACCGGTGCGGGACGGGTCGAAGATCAGCTCGGTGAAGAACCGCACCGTCTCTTCGGGCAGCACGATCAGCGCAATGCCGATAGTGGCCGCAAAGCCGGCCACCGCGACGACGACTGCCGTCCACCGGCGCTGCAGCAAGTAGTACAGGCCGGCGATGGCCGGCACCAGCTTGATGCCGGCCGCCAGCCCGACCGACAGACCGGCCCGCCCCTGCTTGGCCGACGCGGCGCCGAGCAGCATCAGAGCGGCCAGGAACAGGTTGATCTGGCCATAGTTGAAGGTCGTCCTGACCGGTTCCAGGAATACCGCCAGCGCACTGCCGGTGATGACGATCCCGGGCAGCTGCGGCAGCGGCCGGGGCGCCGTCGGTCCGGCCCGGCCGAGCAGCCTCAATGTGGCCTGAATGATCACCGCGATGGCGACGAAACTCGCTGCCTGCCAGAGGATCCGGAGCAACACCCAGGGGATCCAGCCGATCAGGACGAACACCAGTGCCGAGAACGGCGGATAGGTGAACGGCAGGTGCAACGGCTCGGAGAAGAAGTCGTACAGGGTTCCGTCGCCGAGGTGCCGGGTGCCGTCGATGTACACCTTGAGGTCGATCATCTGGAACGCATCGGCGCCGGCCAGGGTCACCAGCACGTGGGCCAGCACCAGCAGAGCGGCGGACGCCCACGGCGCCCAGCTCGACGCGAGGTACCGCTTCAGCACACCGGCTCCTGGGGACGGGACTACGGGATGCCCATTATGGTCGGACTTCGGAAAGGCACTCCCAGCGGACTCGTGCGTCGATCTCGCTCGCCGGCGACCAGTTCCGAAGTCGAGGTGCCTACCCCGGCCACTCCCGCCGCAGGATGGCGAAGATCAGCTCACTCCCCCACTCATCGCCGCGTAGGTCGTTCTCGATCAGGTGTGCCTCCTGCCGCATGCCGAGCCGCCGGCAGACAGCGGCCGACGCGATGTTCTCGGCATCCAGCCGAGCGAAGATGCGGTGGAATTCGTAGTGCTCGAACCCCAGCTTCAGCATGGCAGTGGTCGCCTCGGTGGCATACCCACGGCCGGTGGCCGACGGATGGAGCAGGTAGCCGACCTCGGCCTGTTGCGCCCGCACGTCGGTCCATTTGAGCACTACCTCGCCGATCACCCTGGTAGACCCGACGGTCTGCACCGCCAGCACCAGGTTGTCGTCCTGACCCTTGAACGTGAGCTCGGCGGCCATACTCAGCCGTTCTCTGGACTGGTCGAGATCCAGCGGCTCGCGGTACAGGAACCGGGCCACCTCTGGGAGCCGCTGGTAGCCGTAATAGTCGTCGAGGTCGTCGATCACGAATCGCCGCAACAACAATCGTTCGGTGCGGACCGGCAGGTCGGGCGCGCTCATCCGCCGACGATATCGGTGCCGACGAACCAGCTTTGCTACCGGGTGCTGCGCCCCTGGCGGAGTCCGGGACAGTGACGGAGGATGCCGGCAGCTCGGTGGTGCGCAAATCGCGTCGAAGGATCGCCAACGGCGGCTCAGGCGGACTGCTGCAGCGCAGAACAGCGTCGAAGGATCGCAAACGCCGACCACAGTGCGCGATGGCAGCGCAGAACAGCGTCGAAGGATCGCAAACGAGGGCCAGGAAGATCTGCGCCCACCGCACCGATCGATCGGTCCGAGCCGATCAGCCGGTGGCGAAGCCTTCAACTGGGTCAGCGTGCCGTTGTAGTAATTCTTGTCGAGGTTGTTCGACGAGCTGTACTGCCAGATGGCGGGAGTACCGGTCCAGCGGTTCGGCAGCGGGCTGTAGGTGCCGTTGTAGTTGGCCACCCACAAGGGGTTCGCCGCGAACTTAGCGGTGTTGCCGGTGCACTGGGACGACCAGCAGGTGGTGGTGTAGATCGGTGCCGCCCGTTCGGTGAGTGCCTGGTACTTGGCCAGGAAGTCGCCGATCCAGGTGATCATCGCGGTCTGGCTCAGCCCGTAGCAGGTCGGGCTGCCGTACTCGATGTCCACGCCCGGCAGCGTCTTGCCGTCGGCCGACCAGCCACCGCCGTGGTTGACGAAGTAGGTCGCCTGGGTCGCGCCGCAAGCACCCGCCGGATTGGCGAAGTGGTAGCCGCCCCGGATCATTCCGGCGGCAGTCGCCTTGGTGTACTGCTGCGAGAAGGTCGGGCTGAGGTAGCTGGAACCCTCGGTCGCCTTGATGTAGGCGAACCGGACGCCGGCGCTGTACTGCGCGGCGAAGTCGAACTCGGCGCCCTGATAGCTGGAGACATCGATGCCCTTCACCGTGCTGCCACCGCCGGTGGCACATCGCGGCACGCCCGGACGAAACCGTCGTAGCCGGTCTTCACATAGGCGTCGGCCACGTAGTACCCGTCGGAGGTCTTGTCCCAGATGGTCGAACCGTAGGCCTCGCCGCCGTTGATCTGGCAGACCACCGGGACGTTGTGCCCGGCCAGATAGGCGTTGACCTTCAACGTCTTCGCCGTCAGCGAAGGTCCGTCCCGGCCATCGAGATCGGACTTCGCCGGGAAATTGTGCACCGCTTCGGCGGCGGCTCGGCGGGCCGTCGAATGTCCGGTGGCGTCAGTGGCGTCAGCGCTGGTGATCGGGGCTGCGCCGGCAGGTGCGCCGGCGGATGGTGCCCAAGATCGCGCCGAGGGCGGCGGCCAGAACGGCAATGCCGGAACGGCCTCGGCGATGCGTCAGGTCGGTCATGGAGGTCTCCCGGTGGATGCGTCACGGTCGTGCATCTCCAGTCATGCACCTGGACACTGTGCACTCGGCTACCGATCGCCGCCTGTTGAACTCGCCCTCCCGGACCTGTCTCCGGCGTCCACTCAGCGTTGTCGGGCGGGCCGCAGCGCCCATTGCAGACTTCCCAGCCCAGCATCCAGCATCCCGGTTCCGGCGACCAGCGCCCGCCCGGTCGCAGTGCGCTGTCCGGGCAGCACTACCACGCAACCGACCGCCCATGCCGCGTTGGCCAGGGCAGCGACTGACAGTTGCCGGCGGGTCGGAGCGGCGCCCGTCAGCCCCAGCGCTAGTACGCCTGCCGTTCCGACCAGCGCCGAGGCCACCGCCGGACGGGACCGCAAGCTCGGATCGACGGCCCGGAACACCGACGGCAGTGCGCGGACCGCGATCGATGTTGCCAGGCAGCCGACGGCATCGACCGCCACCACCATCCTGGCCAATTGTGCTCGGTCCACTTCCTACCTCCAGGATCGGCCGCCGACGCGGGCTAAACGTTGAAGCGGAAGTCCACCACGTCGCCGTCGTGCATCAGGTAGCCCTTGCCCTCGATCCGGACCTTGCCGGCCGCCTTGGCGGCGGCCATTGAACCGGCCGCCATCAGGTCGTCGTATGAGACGATCTCGGCCTTGATGAAGCCACGCTCGAAGTCGGTGTGGATCACCCCCGCGGCCTGCGGTGCGGTGGCACCCTGCTTGATGGTCCAGGCTCGCGATTCCTTCGGCCCGGCGGTCAGGTAGGTCTGCAGGCCAAGAGTGTGGAATCCGGCTCGTGCCAACGAATACAGGCCAGGTTCGTGTTGGCCGACCGACTCCAACAGCTCCCGTGCCGACTCCTCGTCGAGGTCCAGCAACTCGGACTCCACCTGCGCGTCGAGGAACACGGCGTCGGCCGGCGCGATGACATTGCGCAGCGCCTGTTGACTGGCTTCGTCGGTGAGGGCACCCTCGTCGGAGTTGAAGACGTAGAGGAACGGTTTCGCAGTCAACAGCGACAGTTCCCTGATCAACGGCAGTTCGATCTCGGTCCGCGCCGAGAACAGGGTGCGGCCGCTGTCCAGCACCGCGTTGGCCGCTTGGGCGGCTTCCAGCACCGGCTGGCGATCCTTGGCGTTACGCGCCTCTTTCTCCAGTCGCGGCAACGCTTTTTCCAGCGTTTGCAGGTCGGCCAGAATCAGCTCGGTATTGACCGTCTCGATGTCGCCGAGCGGATCGATCCGGCCGTCCACATGGATCACGTCGTCGTCGTGAAAGACCCGCACCACCTGGCAGATGGCGTCGGCCTCTCGGATGTTCGCCAGGAATTTGTTGCCCAGACCGGCGCCCTCGCTGGCGCCCTTGACGATGCCGGCGATGTCGACAAAGGACACCACCGCCGGAACGATCTTCACCGAACTGAAGACCTTGGCCAGCTCGGCCAGCCGCGGGTCCGGCAGCGGGACTACCCCGACGTTGGGCTCGATGGTGGCGAACGGATAATTCGCCGCCAGCACGTCAGAGCGGGTCAGCGCGTTGAACAGAGTGGATTTGCCCACGTTGGGCAGGCCGACGATGCCGAGGGTGAGACTCACGGGACCCGAGTCTAGGTGGTCGGGGAACGGACCGGTTGACGGCGCGGCGTCAGAGCGAACGGGCCACGGACGGCACTTCGATCGCGCGATGGTCGGGCCAGGCGTGCGCAAAGATCCGCTGAGCCGCACCATCATCGAGTCGGCTGACGGATTCTGGTGGTCCCGACAAGCAACAGGGCGGCCACCGCCGCCACTGTCACCAACGCCCAGCCGGCACCGACACCCGGGCCGCCGAGCCGGATGAAGATGCCGAGCCCGGCAACGCCCACCGCGCCGCCGATCTGTCTGGCCGCGTTGAACAGCCCACTGGCCACCCCGCCGGTGCCGGCCGGCGCAGATCCCACCACCAGCGACGTCATCGGAACGATGGTCAGCGGAAGGCCAGTGCCGGCGACCGCCAGCCCGATCATCGTCACCCACAGCGGTGACTGCGCGATCACCGTCACCCCCACCGATCCCAGCCCGATCGCGGTCGCCGCCAGCCCACATCGCAACGACAGCCCGGGGCCGCGCGCCGCCACCAACCGGGCCACGAACGGGCCGAACATCGGGCCCAGGAGGTAGGGCAGTAGCGCCACTCCGGCCAGCACGGGAGTCAGCGACCGATCGTCGATCAACTGCAGCCCCAGCACGAACAGCGCGCCGGCCATCACCACCTGAATGCCGAAACCGACGAGCACCGCCTGCCGCACCCCACCGATCCGCAGCACCGGCAGTGGAATGGCCGGCGCCGACGACCGCCGCTCACTGTGCACCAGTAGCCCGAGGGCCAGCACCGCCGGCCCGAACCACCACCACCGACGGGGATCGGCTCCGAGCTGGATCACGGCATTGATCAATAGCCCGAAGAACACCATTGCCGCCAGCTGTGAGCGGCCATCCAGGGCGGCCTTCCCTGGTGCCGAGGCCGGCAACGATCGGCACCAGATCAGCGCAACCAGCGCAACGGGCAGGTTCACCAGGAATACCAGGTGCCAGGAACCGACGGCCAACAGCAGACCACCGAGTAGCGGGCCGGCGGCAAATCCGATTCCGGTGATGAGCGCCCACCCTCCGACCGCGCGATGTCGACCGGCGGGATCCGGGAACATGGCGCCTATCAGCGACAGCGTCGAGGACGGAATGAGAGCGGCGCCAGCGCCCTGCAGAGCGCGAAAGATGATGAGCAGCAACAAGTTGGGCGCCAGCGCACACAGCAGCGAGGCCGCACCGAAGGCAGCAAGGCCGATCAGGAAAGTGCGCTTGGCCCCGATCCGATCGGCCACCGCACCTGAAGAGAGCAAGCACGCGCCGAACGTGACCAAGTAGGCGCTGATGGTCCACTGCTGGCCGGTCACCGAGCCGCCGAGGCTGGTGGCGATTGCTGGCAGTGCGACGTTCAGGATGGTGCTGTCCAGCAGCACCATGAAGTAGCCGAGGGCGAGGCCGATCAACAGCCATCGAGAGCCACCACCGGCTTCGCTGATGGTGACCGGATGGGTGGCGGCGAGTGGAGCGGTGGCAGGACGATTGTTCACCACCCCAGAGTGCGGTTCGGCGATCACCTGCTCGACCGGAATGTCCGAACGGACCGTTCGGTTGCACCGCACATGGAACTTCGTCATCTCCAGTCATTCCTGGCCGTCGTCGACCACCGTACGGTCACCGACGCAGCGCTGGCCGAGCACCTGGCGCCGTCGTCGCTGTCGGCGCATATCAGACAGTTGGAGGCCGGGCTCGGAGTATCGCTGTTCGTCCGCGGAGCGACGGGGATGACGTTGACCGACGCCGGCGACAGACTCGCCGACCGTGCGCCCGCCTTGCTCGCCGGCTGGCAGGACGCCAGGCAGGCCGCCATCGGCGGACCCAAGCGGCTGCGGATGACGGGCACCGAACACATCGTGGCCAGCCAGGTTCCGCTGGTACTGCGCGAACTTCGCCGGCGTCGACCCGGCCAGGAGATCGACGTGATCAGCCTGCCCACCAGGGCGGACGTACTGGCGCAGGTTCGGTCGGGAGCCGCCGACGCTGGGATGATCTTGGACGTTCGGATGCAGGGCGGCGACTGGGTGATGGCGGGCGTGGACGACCAGCAATTGGAGTTCGAGGAGTTGGCGCCGGTCTCGACGGTCCTGGCGGTGGCGCCCTCCCATCCGCTGGCCGGCAGCGGCGAGCTGTCCTTGGGTGAGCTCGCCGCGCATCGGGTGGCCATCGGACCATCGGTCTGTGCGATGCACGTCGGCATCGAACGATTGCTGCCGACGCTGCGGTTGGAACGGCTGCCCAGCCTGCTCATAGCCCGCAGCTGGGCGGTGCACGGATTCGCTGCCGTCATGCTGCCGCAGTTCGCCGTTGCCACCGAACTGTCGGCCGGCACCCTGGTGGCCGTCCCGTTCAACACCGAGCCGCTTGACTCATGGCTGCGATTGGCGTGGCGGCCGGGGCAGGAACCTGACCAGATCGGTACCGAGTTGCGCGATCTGCTGTATGCCGCCAGCGTGGCTGTCGCGCCCGCTCCGCTGACCGAACCGTCGCAGCAGACCTGACCAACGGCGGCTGTTCGCCTGGTCCGGCAGTTCGACTGGGCAGCAGCGCTTCTGGAAGGGGTGTACACGGTGCAGAATCATCGGGCGAAGACCGACCGGTGCGCATCCTGGGGCCCGCCGACTCTCCCAGACCGCCCTGTCCGTTTTCCGCTGGCGCCGTCACTGGGGAGACGGGCAGACTCGGCGAGGTGATCAGCAATCCGGACGCCGCCTACCGCGCGGTCGAAACCCGCGACAGGCGCTTCGACGGGCAGTTCTACACCGCTGTGCGCACTACCCGGATCTACTGCCGGCCGGGCTGCCCGGCCCGCACACCGCACCGCCGCAACGTCGACTTCTATCCGACATCGGCTGCCGCCCAGGCAGCCGGCTACCGCGCCTGCAAGCGATGCCTGCCGGACGCCGCACCCGGTTCACCGCAGTGGAATCTGCGGGCCGACACGGTCGGTGCGGCGATGCGGCTGATCGGCGACGGGGTGGTCGATCGGGAGGGTGTGCCGGGGCTGGCCGCCCGGCTCGGCTATACCCCCCGGCACCTGGGTCGACTGCTGACCGCCGAACTCGGCGCCTCCCCGCTGGCGCTGGCCAGGGCGCGCCGGGCGCACAGCGCCAGGATGTTGCTGACCTCGACGTCGATGTCGGTGTCGGACGTGGCCTTCGCCGCCGGTTTCGCCTCCATCCGGCAGTTCAACGACACCATTCGCGAGGTGTTCGACACCGACCCATCGAGTCTGCGGCGGGTTGGCCATCCGTCCGACACCACTCCCGGCACCATCGATCTGCGGCTGCCGGTCCGGGCCCCATTCGCCGCCGGCGAGTTGCTGACATTCCTTGCTGCCAGGACGATCTCGGGCATCGAGACGGTGACCGGCCGAACCTACAGCAGGAGCCTACGACTGCCGGCCGGATCCGGGCTGGTGCGTATCACCTTTCCCGATGACGTCGCCGATCCCGGTAGCCGGCCGACCGCGGCAGTGTCACTGACGTTGACCGAGTTGGCGGACCTGGCGCCGGCCGTCGACCGCTGCCGTCGGCTGCTGGACGCCGACGCCGATCCGGTCGGCATCGATGCGGCGCTGGCCACCGATCCGGTGCTCGCCGATGCCGTCTCGGCAATGCCAGGATTGCGGCTACCGGGCGCGGTGGACGGCCCGGAGATCCTGATCAGAGCCCTGTTGGGGCAACAGATCTCGGTGGCGGCGGCTCGCACCGGCGCTGCTCGGTTGGCGGTACTCACCGACGAGCGACTGCCGATCCCGGACGACGACATCACCCTGTTGTTCCCCGGTCCGTCGGCCATCGCGGCGCTCGGGACGCAGCTCATCGGCGGCCCGCGCCGCCGAGCCGACACCATCGTGGCCGCCGCGACGGCGATGGCCGACGGAGAGCTCCGGGTGGATGCTGGACGACGGACCAGCGAGCTGACGGCGGAACTCGTTGCTCGGCAGGGGATCGGACCGTGGACCGCCGGATATGTCGCAATGCGGGTCCTCGGCGATTCGGATGTTCTGCTGACCGGAGATCTGGTCCTCCGCCAAGGCGCCGCCGCCCTGGGCATTCCGGCGACCGCCGGCGAACTCGGCGAGCACGGCGCCCGGTGGAGCCCGTTCCGGTCCTACGCCGGGATGCACCTGTGGCGGGCCGCCCAGCCGACTAACCGCACCATCAGCGCACCGGCCGCATCCCGGCCGATGTGACCACTGCCGATCCGACGACTGCCGATCCGACCAGGCGCGGCGCTGACTCCCTTCGTAGGCTGATTCGGTGCCCACCGAACCGAGGTCCACCGAACCGCCGATCATCGATCCGTCGCTGGACGACGGTGAACTGGCCGTCGCGCTGGTCATCGAGGCCGGCCAGCTGGCCGCCAGGATGCGCGCTGAGGGCCTGGAAACCCGCTACAAGACGTCGATCTCGGACGTGGTGACGGCCGCCGACATCTCAGCCGAGGAGTTCGTGGTGGCGGCGCTGCGCCGGGCCAGACCCGGCGACGGCATCGTCGGGGAGGAGGGCACCGACCTGCCGGGCCGATCCGGTCGGACCTGGGTGATCGATCCGGTGGACGGCACCTACAACTTCCTGTCCGGACTGGCCTATTGGTGCAGCGCGGTCGCCCTGCGCGACCGGCACGGCGTCCTGCTCGGGGCGGTGTCACAGCCGAGCAGCCAGGAGACCTGGCTGGGCGGCCGGGACCTGCCGACCACCCTGAACGGCCGGCCGGTTCAGCCGCTGGTCGATCGGCCGCTCGCCGAGGTGAGCCTGGCGACCTACCTGCATCCGACGACCGTCGGTGACCCGGATGCGCTGTCGTCGTTCCTGACCGTGCTGGCCGGCGCGGCGACACCGCGGATGATGGGCTCCGGTTCGGTGGACCTGGCCGGCGTGGCCGGCGGCCGGATCGGCGCCTGGGCGCAGCACTCCTGCCCGGACTGGGACTGGCTGCCCGGCCAGGCGCTGGTGGAGGGGGCCGGCGGCCGGACAGTGGTGCTGCAGCATGGTCACCACCGCTGGCATCTGGCCGGTAATGCAGTGGCGGTGGCAGACCTGGTCGACCGGCTGAAAACTGCCTGATCACCACCGAAGATCGACTGACGAAACAGCTGTCCGATGACCGACCGAGGAAGCCCGATCGGCCCTCGACGGCCTGTCGGTGTCGCACTGTCGGTGCCGCCCCTCATCCTGACGCCATGGACAGCACACTGCTGATCGGCGCGCTCCTGCTGGCCGTCGGTCTGGCCGGCGGTCTTTGGCTCGGTATCCGGCTCGGTCGCAGCACCCCCGGCGGCGCGGTCGATCCGGTCGGCGCGGTCTCCGCGGTGCTGGGACCGGCGGCGGCGGCACTGGCCCAGGTGCAGGAGGAACTACACCGGGTGGAGCGGGAGCGCATCGGCAGCTACGCCGGGCTGCGCGAGCAGGTGGCCGCGTTGCACCGGACATCTGCCGACCTCGGCCAGCAGACCAGATCGCTGGTCGGTGCCCTGCGTTCACCCACCGTGCGTGGCCGGTGGGGTGAGGTACAACTGCAGCGGATCGTCGAGTTGGCAGGCATGGTGGAGCACTGCGACTTCGACACCCAGGTCTCGGTCCGCGGCGGCGGCGACGACCCGGACGCGGCCGGTGCCCGACCCGACATGGTGATCAGGCTGGCCGGCGGCCGGCAGATTCCGGTGGACGCGAAGGTGCCGTTCCATGCCTGGCTGCAGGCGCTGGACGCCACCGACGACCGCTACCGGGACAGCGCGATGCGCGAGCACGCAAGAGCGTTGCGGGCACACGTCGACGCGCTCGCCGGCAAGGCCTACTGGCGACACTTCCAGCCGGCGCCGGAGTTCGTGGTGATGTTCGTTCCCGGCGAACCGTTACTGGACGCCGCGATGACCGTCGATCCCGGATTGACCGAGTACGCCCTTGCCCGGCAGGTGGTGATCGCCACCCCGAGCACGTTGATCGCGCTACTCCGCACCATTGCCTTCACCTGGCGCGCCGACCGGCTGTCAGCGTCGGCCGAGCAGGTGCACACCCTCGGCCGGGAACTGCACGGCCGGCTGATGGTGTTGTCCGACCATTTCGGCAAGGTGGGGGCCAACCTGCAACGGTCGGTGGAGTCGTACAACGCTGCTGTCCGTTCCTACGAGAGTCGGGTTCTGGTGACGGCCCGCCGATTCAATGACCTGGGGGCCGGCACAGACGAGCTGCCGTCGCCCGAACTGGTGGACACCGCCGCTCGCGGTGTCGGCGACCCAGTCCGGGACCGTTCTGATCTGGATTGACCGGGAGTTCGGGTCGCGGCCAGCTACCGTAAAGGGGTGACGACTGCCTCCGCTCGCCCGACGCCCGCCCGCCTGGACCGGGCGCATGCCTCCGTACTGCCGTCGGTTCCCGGGGTGCCGTGGTACGGCGCCGTCCTGATCGCCCTGGTGCTCACCGTGATCGGTGCCGTGATCGGCGGCAGCGACTACGCCGCCGGGGTTCCCGGTGCGGTCTGGATCTTCTTCCTGGCCGGCTCGATCCTGGCCGCGCTGGCGGTGCGCCGGCAGGCGGTGTTCACCGCCATGGTGCAGCCACCACTGATCGCCGCGGTCGTGGTGTTCCTCGGCGGCCGGATGTTCGGCAGCCTGGACACCGTGTTCTCCGGCATCAACGTGGTCAAGATCTTCCCGATGATGTTGATCGGCACCGGTATCGCCGTCATCCTCGGCCTGGTCAGGATCGCAGCCCAGCCGCTGCGCAGCGTTGCTAGGCCGGCGCCGGGCGAGAACGCAGTTCCTTCGGCAACGAGAAGGTCAACGACTCCGTAGCGGCGGTGATCTCCTCGACGTCACCGAAGTCGTTGTCGGACAACCACTCCAGCACGCCCTCGACAAGATCTTCCGGGACCGAGGCGCCCGACGTCACCCCGACGGTCGACACTCCGCCCAGCCAGGCCGGGTCGATCTCGGAGGCGAAATCGACCAGCTGGGCGGCCCGGGCGCCGGCATCGAGTGCGACCTCGACCAGTCGCACCGAGTTCGACGAGTTGCGCGAACCCACCACGATCACCAGGTCGCAGTCGGCGGCAATCTGCTTGACCACCTCCTGCCGGTTCTGCGTCGCGTAGCAGATGTCGTCACTGGGCGGCGAGGTCATCAGCGGGAATCGCTTGCGCAGCAGATCGACGGTGTCCAGTGTCTCGTCGACCGAGAGCGTCGTCTGGCTCAGCCAGACCACCTTCTCCGGATCACGGACCTGCACATCGCCGACGTCGGCAGCGCTGTCCACCACCTGGATCGACTCCGGGGCCTCACCGTAGGTGCCCTCGACCTCCTCGTGGCCGTTGTGGCCGATCAGCAGGATGTCGTAGTCGTCGGAGGCGAACCGCACCGCTTCTTTGTGCACCTTGGTGACCAGCGGGCAGGTGGCGTCGATCACCTGCAGATTCTTGGCGGCTGCCTCGGTGTGCACTGCCGGCGACACCCCATGCGCCGAGAACACCACCAGAGCCCCTTCGGGCACTTCTGAGGTCTCCTCGACGAAGATCGCGCCGCGCTTCTCCAGAGTTGCCACCACATGCTTGTTGTGCACGATCTGCTTGCGCACGTACACCGGGGCGCCGTACTGCTCCAGGGCCTTCTCCACCGTCACCACTGCCCGATCGACGCCGGCACAGTAGCCGCGCGGCCGAGCCAGCAGAACACGACGGGTGGAAGCGGTCATGAACCCCATGGTAGGCACCGCCGGCTGCGGGATCACCGGGTCCGCGGCAACACCGGCCGGCCGGTTGTCGCAGTCGGAGCTGCGATGCGGCAGGCTGTGGCCATGCCGAACTCGCTGCCGTTCCCGATCCGGGTGGTCGCCGGGCTGATCGCCACCGGTATCCAGACCGCTCGCCGGATCCCCGACGATCTGCCGGGGTTAGGGGTGGAACTCGCCGGTCGGGTGACCAAGGCCACTCTGCAGCTGCGGCAACAGATCACCGATCTGGCGATCCGTGGCGACGAACTGCTGCAGTCCGGGGACGAACCGCAGGAACATCCGGCCTGGGCCCACTTCGATGACGAACAGCCCGCCGACCAGCCGCCGACAGCGGAGCAGCCGACAGCGGAGCAGTCGACAGCGGAGCAGCCGACAACCGATGAGTCGCCCGACCCGAACCCGAGATTCGAAGCGCCGACCCGCTCGACGCCGAAGATCGCCGAGCCCATCAAGGAGACATCCGAGCTGCTGCCGGGATACCCGGGGATGACGATGGCTCAGGTCCGCGGCCACTTCCGGACGCTGTCCGCCGCCGACATCCGTGAACTGCTGGAACGGGAGACCAACGGCGAGAACCGGCCGTCGTTCGTCACCATGCTGACGAACCGGCTCGCCACCCTGGAGCACGACGCCCGGTGACTGCCGCCGCTGCCGACCGGACGCCGGCCGACCCGGCCAGGGTCGGCCCGCCGGCCCGGGCGTCGGAGACCAGCAGGGACAACCCGTGGCCGGTGCGGGCGCTGGCCCAGCGGATGGTCGAGTACGTCGGCAAGGCGCCGGCAGCCTGGATCGAGGGCCAAATCGCCCAGCTGAACATCCGGCAGGGCGGCAGCACCGCGTTCCTCACTCTGCGGGATCCTGCGGTGGAGATGTCGCTGCAGGTCAGCTGCCATCGGGCGGTGCTGGAGAATCTGCCAGTCACTCCCGACGATGGCGCCCGGGTGGTGGTGCACGGCAAGTTCGACTTCTGGCCGGCCCGCGGATCGCTGTCGTTCCGGGTGGACGAGATGCACCCGGTGGGTCTGGGCGAACTGCTGGCCAGACTGGAACGACTGCGTCGGCTGCTGGCCGCCGAGGGACTGACGGCGGCCGCTCGCAAACGACCGCTGCCATTCCTGCCGCGCGGCATCGGGCTGATCACCGGACGGGACTCCGCCGCCGAATCCGACGTCCTGGTGAACGCTTGGAAGCGGTGGCCAGCAGCACATTTCGTCGTCGAGCACACGTTGGTGCAGGGCCGATCGGCAGTTCCGCAGATCCTCGAAGCCCTGGCCAGGCTGGAAACCGACCCGACCGTCGAGGTGATCGTGATCGCTCGCGGCGGCGGCAGCGTCGAGGATCTGCTGCCGTTCTCCGACGAGGCGCTGTGCCGGGCAGTCGCCGGCTGCCGCACTCCGGTGGTCTCGGCAATCGGCCACGAACCCGACCACCCGATCCTGGACGACGTCGCCGACCTGCGCTGTTCCACGCCGACCGACGCCGGCAAGAAGGTGGTGCCAGACGTGCTCGCCGAGATCGCCCAGATCGACGCCTGGCGGCACCGGGCCAGAAGGGCGTTGGTCGCCTGGGTGAGCACCGAGCGGGCGATCCTGGCTCGGCTCGCGTCGGCAACCGTGTTGGCCGCACCCTACCGGCCGATCGAGCAGCGCGAGCAGCAGATCGATCAGTTGACCGAGCGGGGACGACGGGTGATCGCGGGGACCGTCGAACGGATCGACCGAGATTTGGCTCATCGCCGTGCTCAGCTCGCAGTGCTCGGCCCGGCGGCCACCCTGGCACGTGGCTATGCGGTGGTGCAGGCGGCCGGTGTCGTGGTCCGGTCGGTGGCCGAGGCGCCGGCTGGGACCGCGCTACGAATCAGGCTGAGCGACGGCGCCATCGCCGCAACCAGCAACGGCCTGGAACAGGAGGAAACCCGATGAGCGGTAAGACATCTCGCAGCTCGGCTGCAGGGCAGACGGAGGCCGAGGGTTCCGCCGCCGACTCGCCGACTGGCCCGGTCGAGGCCGGCGTCGCCGCCAGCTACGAACACGCCCGCGACGAACTGGCGCAGGTGGTGGCGAAGTTGGAGGCCGGCGGGTTGAGTCTGGACGAATCACTGACATTGTGGGAACGCGGCGAACAGTTGGCCAAGCAGTGCACGGCCTTTCTGGACGGTGCCCGAGAACGCGTCGATGCCGTGCTGTCCACAGCGCCGGACGCCGCCGCAGATTGAGCCGGTCAACTGCCGGCGATCGAGGCGGCCACGCTGCGGAACGCAGCCTGATCGGCGCTGCCGGTGATCAGATAGGTGATCTTGTCGGCTCCGGTGCGGAACCAGGCCACCTCGGATCGCAGTCCGGTGGTCACCGTCCACTCGGCGCCACCGGCCGAAACCGTTCCGCCGTCCGGTGCGGCCGCGGCGAACTCGGCGCTGAGCAGGTCGGCCGGCGCGGCATTGGTCGCCACCAGCCCGACGAATCGGCCGTCCACCAGCCACCCGCCGCGGACCGTCAGCGGAGTTCCGGCCGGCGCGGTCCCCGGATCGGTGGTGGCGGCGCTGTTCGGGTGCCAACCGGCCGGAATATTCTTCGGGACCGCCGGGGTGAACGGCAGCACCCGGGGGGCATCGGCGAACTCCTTGACAGCGTCCGCGGTCGGCGCCGGTTCGGTATCGGCCGGCCGGCCACCGGAGACGGACAGGCCCCCGTTGAGCCACACGAACAACAGCACCACCACGGCGAGCAGGCCCATCGACAGCGCCATGTCCCGCACCGTCTTGTTCCTGCGCCCAGGTACCGGCGCCGTTCCGTCTGCCACCTGGCCATTCTCCCATGCAGCGACCGCTGACGGCCGTCACGATCGAACGTCACACCCACCCAGGTACCGGATCGGCGCACCCGACGGATACGGTTTTCCGATGGCTGATCACCACGACGTGGCAAGCAGTACTCGGCCCGGCGCCGATCCCGACTTCCGGATCGAGCGCGACACCATGGGTGAGGTACGGGTACCGAAGAACGCCAAATACCAGGCGCAGACCCAGCGGGCGGTGCAGAACTTCCCGATCTCCGGCCGCGGTCTGGAACGTGGCCAGATCCGGGCGCTGGCGTTGATCAAGTCCGCCGCCGCCGCCGTCAACGCCGACCTCGGGGTGGTTCCTGCGGAGATCGCCGCCGCCATCGGCGCCGCCGCCGATGCGGTAGCGGCGGGTGACTACGACGCGGACTTCCCGATCGACGTCTTCCAGACCGGATCCGGCACCAGTTCCAACATGAACACCAACGAAGTGCTGGGCACGCTGGCCTCCGAGTCGCTGGGCAGCAAGGTCCATCCGAACGATCACGTCAACGCCTCCCAGTCGTCCAACGACGTCTTCCCCACCTCGATCCATGTGTCCGCCGCCGAGGGTGTCGTCGGCGACCTGATCCCGGCGCTGGATCATCTGGCGCAGACGTTCGAGGCCAAGGCCGCCGACTGGGCGACGGTGGTCAAGTCCGGGCGCACCCACCTGATGGACGCCACCCCGGTCACCCTCGGGCAGGAGTTCGGCGGCTACGCGGCCCAACTGCGCTACGGCATCGACAGGCTCAACGCGGCTCTCCCCCGGCTGGTCGAGCTGCCGCTCGGCGGCACCGCCGTCGGTACCGGCATCAACACTCCAGCCGGCTTCGCGCCTGCGGTGATCGCCCGGCTGGCCGCGGTGACCGGCCTGGCATTCACCGAGGCCCGCAACCATTTCGAGGCGCAGGGGGCGATGGACAGCTTCGTCGAAACCTCGGGCCAGCTGCGCACCATCGCCGTCAGCCTGGTGAAGATCTGCAACGACATCCGCTGGATGGGTTCCGGGCCACGGGCCGGCCTGTCCGAGATCCACCTCCCGGATCTGCAACCCGGCAGCTCGATCATGCCGGGCAAGGTGAACCCGGTGCTGCCGGAGGCAACGCTGCAGGTCTGCGCCCAGGTGATCGGCAACGACGCGACCATCGGATTCGCCGGCAGCCAGGGCAACTTCGAGCTGAACGTGATGCTCCCGGTGATGGCCAGCAACCTGCTGCAGTCGATCCGGTTGCTGAGCACCGTGTCCCGGTTGCTTGCCGACCGCTGCATCGCCGGCATCGTCGCCGATCAGCAGCGGTGCCGCGAGTACGCCGAATCCAGCCCGTCGATCGTCACTCCGCTCAACTCGTCTCTGGGCTACGAGGAGGCCGCATCGATCGCCAAGCAGGCACTCCGGGAGAACAAGACCATCAAAGCGGTCGTACTGGAGCGGGGGCATGTCGATTCCGGGAAGCTCACCGCCGAGCAACTCGATGCCGCGCTGGACGTGCTGTCGATGACCCACCCGTAGCGGCCACCTGCCCAGTCACCGCCGGCATCATCTGGCGGGTGGCTCCCATTGCCCCCGGTCGTCCCCCTCTTCGGTATTGGGTTCGGCGCTCGAGTCGGTATCCGGCTCGGTCCCGGAGTCGGCATCGTCCGGTTGATCGGCGAACGGGTCGAACTGCTGGGTGCCCGGACCCGGTTCGCCCGGCTGGTCGGCGGTGAAGTCCGGCGTCCAGGCGCCGGTGACGTCGGGTGCGACAGGCGGGTCGACGGGAGGCCGATCACCCGTCGGAACGATCGGTGGCGTGCCGATCGCCTCGGTCGGGGTGTCCGGGGCAGGAATCACCTCGGTCGGCGGCGAGTAGTGCTCGGCCTGCCGGTGCGAGAACAGGATCGGCCGGTCCGGATGTTCCAGGTACTCGTTCGGCACCGGGGGCTGCTGCGGCTGGACGGGCGACTGCCGGACGATCTGCTCGTCGAGACCATCGGCCAGCTCGGCCTCCCGGGCGGCGATCTCGGCCTCCGTCGACTCCCGGTGCCGGCGGCCCATGGCCACCGCGGCCACCACCAGACCGACCAGCAGCACAGCTGCCAGGGTGATCCACAGCCACCACGGCGTGCTCGACTTCTTCGGCGTCCCTACCACCGTCGTTGCGGTGGTCGACGCTGCACTCGACGCGGTGCTGGATTCCACCGTCGACGACGATGGGCTGGACGAGCTGCGGGTGGCGGATCGGTCGCTCGACACCGCGCTACTGCTATTGGGGCGGCTACTACTGGACACCGGCGTGCTACTGCTCGGAGGGGCCGAAGATGTCGATGGCACGATCGCGGCGATGACGCTGAAGTTCGCCTCGCCGACCCGCAGTGAACGCTGTCCTTCCACCCGCATCGAGTATCCGGCGATCGGAAAATCGTTCGGCACCGTCCAGGTGACCCGCACCGTGCCGCCGTCATCGGCAGTGACATCGGGCAATTCCACCGGCGGGTTGCCGCTGATCCGCACGGTCACCGTCTCGCCAGGAGTGAACCCGGCGAACACGGCCACCTGATCGCGACCCTGCTGCACCTTCTGCATCAGCAGGTTCTGCACCGGCACGGTGGTCGGCACCGCAGCGGTGCTGCTGGGCGCGGCACTGCTGCTGGACACCGGACTGGGTGATGAACTGCTTGATGAACTGATTGACGAACTGGACGAGGAACTGGCCGAGGAACTGGACAAGGAACTCGACGAACCGGACAAGGAACTGGACAAGGAACTGGACAAGGAACTGGACAAGGAACTGGACAAGGAACTGGACAAGGAACTTGAGGATGAGCTCGATGCCGAACTGCTGGTGGGTGGCGCCTTGAACGCGATCGGTACGGTCACCTGCTGACCACCACCGCCGGCATTGCGGACGAATACCGAGCATTTGCCGGTCAGGCAGTCCGCGGCCTGGTCGGCGCCGCCGGCAATCTGCAGCGTCATCGAGAATGCGTCATCCGCCCACTTCACCACCACCGGACCGGGTGGGGCTTTGTCCGGTTGGTCGGTAACGATCCCCCAGGAGGTGCTGGCATTCTCGTCCGGGATCGGCCCACCCAGGCAGCTGGTGAGGTCTTTCGGCGCCCCGCCGCCGTCCTGGCAGATTGCCACCCACAGATCGTCTTTGTCCGGATCGAAGCCGGACCCGGCGACGGTGACCGCGGACGACGCGGCGCCGATGTCCTGCGCCGGGTCGACGGTCACCGTCAGCTTGCCCTTCTTGACCGTCGTCGGTGCCGCCAGCAGGGCGGCCGCCGGCAGCAGCCGGGCAGCACCGTCGGGGACACCGACAGCCACGCTCGCCCCGGCGCCGCCGACCAGCACACCGGCTGTCACCAGTCCGGCGATCAGCACCGGTAAGAGGCCGATCACCCAGCGTCGCGTGTTGCTGAGGCGGTGCGCCGGCATGGTGATCCCTTCGGTCGGGCGACGGGCGGACCTCCCGCCGTCACCGGCCATTGTCCGTCACCCGCGCACCGATCCCGGGGAGGCGACGGTCACGTCAGGTCAGGGAGCTCCAGCAGTTCGGTCACCAGGGCGGCGATCGGCGACCGCTCCGACCGGGTCAGGGTGACGTGCGCGAACAGCGGGTGACCCTTGAGCGCCTCGATCACCGCGGCAACGCCGTCGTGCCGGCCGACCCGCAGGTTGTCCCGTTGCGCCACGTCGTGGGTCAGCACCACCCGCGAGTTGGTACCCAACCTGGACAACACGGTGAGCAACACGTTGCGTTCCAACGACTGGGCCTCGTCGACGATCACGAACGAGTCGTGCAGGCTACGGCCACGGATGTGGGTCAGCGGCAACACCTCGAGCATGCCGCGGGCCATCACCTCTTCGATCACCGGCGGTGACGCGATCGCCGACAACGTGTCGAACACCGCCTGCGCCCACGGCCCCATCTTCTCGTTCTCGCTGCCCGGCAGGTAGCCGAGTTCCTGACCGCCGACGGCATACAGCGGCCGGAACACCACCACCTTGCGGTGCGCCCGGCGTTCCATCACCAGTTCCAGCCCGGCGCACAACGCCAGCGCCGACTTACCGGTGCCGGCCCGTCCGCCCAGCGACAGAATGCCGATCTCGTCGTCCATCAACAGGTCCAGGGCGATCCGCTGCTCGGCCGATCGCCCCCGCAACCCGAACGCCTCCTTCTCGCCGCGGACCAGCCGGAGCTGTTTCCCGGGCGTCACTCGCCCCAACGCGGATCCGTTGGGCCCCACCAGCTTCACTCCAGTGTGACAGGGCAGATCGCGGACCGCGTCGACGTCCACCAGGCCGCCCGAATACAAGCCGTCGACCTGTTCGACGGTGCCCTCAACGGTGTCCATGCCGGTCCATCCGGACGGCAGGATGTCCTGCGCCCGGTACTCGTCGGCCGCCAGGCCGACAGCCGAAGCCTTCACCCGCAGCGGCATGTCCTTGGAGACAAGGGTGACGACGGCACCCTCGGCGCGCAGATTCAGCGCGCAGGCCAGGATCCGAGAATCGCCCGAGTCGTTGCGGAATCCGGCCGGCAGCACCGCCGGATCGGTGTGGTTGAGCTCGACGTGCAGGGTGCCACCCGACTCACCGACCGGCACCGGGCGATCCAGTCGCTGGTGCTCGATCCGCAGGTCATCGAGCAGCCGCAGCGCCTGGCGGGCGAAGTAGCCGAGCTCCGGATGGTGCCGCTTGTCCTCCAGTTCGCCGATCACCACCAGTGGGAGTACCACGTCGTGTTCGGCGAACTTGCCGATCGCCCACGGGTCGGACAGCAATACCGATGTATCGATGACATAGGTCCGGCGGGCCGGCGGCTGTTTGCGAGTGCTGCCGGCGGAAGTCCTTGCCGCCGTTGTCTTCTCGGCTGGCGCAGCAACTGTCGAAGGGGTGGAGGTAGTACGGCGAGTAGCCACGTGACGGCTCCCTGGTGGGCGCGGGATTCCGCGCGTCCATATTCATCCAAGGGTTGACCGGCGACGCCCGGCAGCCGTCCGCGCCGTCGGGGCGGTGAGCCCGTCGAACACACAGCGGCTACGAGGGCCCGGAACCGGCCCCCTTCCGACATGAGCGAGCCGCGCTGCCTGCGTGGCTCGCTCATTCATTTTCGGGGCCTCCAGTGCGGTCCGCTTCCCCACGGCCCACCTGGCGGACGCTACCGGCGGCGGCTCGGGGGTGGGGTGACGACACGCAACATCGGCGAGGAACTTCAGGTTGCGCCGCCCGCCGCCTTCGTCAGGTCGACCGACGGGCTGGCGGCAGGGTCGCCGAGCTCGGGCGCCGGGGCAGCGGGCGCGAGTAAACCGGGCACAGGGCCGGCCGGACCCGGTCCGCCGTGCCCGATGTTGGCCGGTCCAGGTCCGGCTTGGCCGGGGACCGGCGCCCAGCGCGGCAACTTGATGGTGGCCGTCAGGCCGCCGGACGGCGTGTGGCTGGCCATGATCCGGCCGCGGTGGCTGCGGACGATGGCTGCCACGATGGACAACCCCAGTCCGGTGCCGCCCTTGGCCCGGCTGCGGGAGGCATCCACCCGGAAGAACCGGTCGAACAGCCTGGGCAGGTCGGCGTCGCTGACGCCGGGGCCGTCGTCGGCGATGCTGACGGTGACATCGTCGGCGGCTACCGTCAGAGCGATGGTCGCGGTGGTCCCCGGATCGGTGTGGGTGCGAATGTTCGCCAACAGATTCGCGAACAGCTGGTGCAGCCGCAGCCGATCACCGAACACCACTGCCAGGCGGTGCTGTTCGGCGCCGACCAGCCGCCACACCCGGGTCCGGTCGATCACCGCCGCATCGTCCACCACCCCGGTCAGCACCACCGCGACGTCGACCGGTTCATGCTGCTCGCCCTTCTCCGCGTCGGCCTGGATCAGGGTGAGCAGGTCACCGACCAGCGCACCCATCCGATTGGCCTCGAATCCCATCCGATCCATCGCGCGATCGACCGCCGCATCGTCCGGCAGCGCACCTGCCTTGTACAGATCGGTGTAGCCGCGGACTGCCGCCACCGGGGTGCGCAGCTCGTGGCTGGCATCGGCCAGGAACTGCCGCATCCTGATCTCGTTGCGTTCTCGTTCGGCGATCAACTCCGAGATGCCGTCCAACATGCCGTTGAAGGCGAACCCGAGCCGGCCCACCTCGGTACCGGCGTCACCCGGGTAGACGCGCCGCTCCAGATCGCCGCCGGCGATATCGTCGGCAGCAGTGGCCATCGACTCCAACGGCTTGAGCTCGCGCCTGATGATGACGCTGGAGGTGGCGCCGAGCAGGACCAGCAGGCCTGCGGTGATCAGCAGTTCGGTGAAGATCAACCGGCCGACGGTCGACTCGATGTCCTTCATCGGCGACCAGACCACCAGATATCCGGCCGGCCGGCCGGTGTCGGTGTTCCGGACGGCGACCGCGAGTATCCGGTACAGGTCCACCCCGCCGGCCGCGACGTCGCCGACGCTCTGCGGACTACTGGTCGGCGGTTTGTCCCCGACCACCGGGTTGGCGTCCATGTCGCTGCGCACCCGGACCCGAACGATGCTGGATCCGTCCAGGTTCACCTGGGTGAACCCGACCAGGCTGCCGACCTGGCTGTCGCCGGTGAGCTTCTGCAGACCCTCGACGGAGAAGGGATTGGGCAGCGTCGCGATCACGTCGCGTAGCGCGGCGTCCCGGCCGTTGACCAACGACGACTTCAGGTTGATCGGCAACAACACATCCACCGCGGCCAACGCCAACGCGGCGACGGCCAGCACCAGCGCGATGAGCCTGGCCCGCAGGCTCCATCGTCGGTGCTGGGTGGCCGGCCTGCTCGTCATCTCACTGCCATGTCTGCGGCCGGGTCATCTGCCCGCGGAGTGCGAGGAGGTACCTGGTGCTGTTGCACCTGCCGAGCCGGACGGTTTGCGCGGTGCCCGGAGCACGTACCCGAAGCCGCGATGGGTATGGATCAGTGGTTCCAGGCCGTCCAGGTCGATCTTGCGGCGCAGATAGGAGATGTAGGTGGCGACCACCGAGTCGTCACCGAAGAAGTCCACGCCCCATACCGCGTCCAGCAGCTGCCGACGGGACAGCACCACCCCGGAGTTCACCATCAGGTGCCGGAGCATCTTGTACTCGGTCGGCGCCAGATCGATCTCGATGCCGGACCGACTCACCTGGTAGGTCTCCGGATCCAGCGACAGATCCGCGACGGTCAACAGGCCGGCCGAATCGGCCGTCGGTCGCACCCGACGGAGCACCGCCGACACCCGCGCCGCCAGTTCTTCCAGGCCGAACGGCTTGGTCACGTAGTCGTCGCCCCCGGCGGTCAGACCGGCGATCTTGTCGGCCGGCGTGTCGCGCGCGGACAGGAAGACCACGCCGGCGTCGACGCCGGCGGCCCGGACCCGGCGCATCACTTCCAGGCCGTCGAAATCCGGCAGCATGATGTCCAGGATGATCAGGTCCGGCTGGCTGTCGACGGCGGCCCGGACCGCCTCCCGGCCGGTGGCCGCCACCGTCACCTCATAGCCGAGGAACCTCATCGAGGTCGCCACGATGTCCTGCAACGAGGGTTCATCGTCCACCACCAGCAAGCGCCCACCGGTCGACATCGTGTTCCTCCCACCGGCCGCACCCGATCGGCGGGGGCTGCCCTGTTAGACAGGATCACACGAACCGGGCAAGGAATTGACCCCGAGCTGTGAAGATCATGGGAATCACCGGGCCGCCCGGTTGGCCAGGACTGCGCTGGTCACCGGGGGGTGACGATCACCTGGGGGCTGACGGCGAGCTCCGGTCCGGCCGGGCGGATGTCGGTCTTGGTGGCCAGCCAGATGACCGTCGGCAACAACTGTCGGGCCGCCGGACGGGCCGGCACCGGGAGCTTCTGCACTGCCGAGGACACCCGGCCGCCGACCAGGTCGCCGGCGACGAACTGCTCGGGATGGGCGATGATGCTGAAGCTGTAGTCGGTGACGTAGAACTTCCGCAACATTTTCTTGAGTCCGGCGATGGTCCGGAAGCTCTCGTAATAGTGATCGCCCTTGCGGAACACCCGCATGTACCGGTCGGCCAGGCCCTGCGGCAGCCAGGACAGGAACGGCAGCCGATGATGTGGCTCCATCACCCCAAGTTTGTTGGCCATCCCCAGGTAGACGACGCCAGTGGGAGCAAGCACCCGGTGGATCTCCGCCACCACGGCGTCCGGATCGACCACGTGCTCGTAGATGTGGTTGAACACCACGACGTCGATGCTGTCGTCCGCGAACGGCAGCGCCTCTCCGTCACCGCAGATGAACACGCAACGCGGATCGCGGATCCGGCGAGCGGTGGCCAGCCCGGGCACGTCGATGTCGACTCCGATTGCGGTGGCGCCCCGTTTGGCGGCCACCTCGACGTTGAAACCCACCGAGGATCCGACATCCAACATCAATGCCTTCTCGACCCAGTCCGCGCCGAGGAAATGGTCGAGCACCGCGTGGATCTTCTGCACCTTGAGGATTCGCGTCTCCGGCCGCGACATCTCGGCCTGGATCTCCGAATACGCCAACTGCTTCTCGCGTTGCTGGTCCGCCATGATTTCCTTCCGTGACCCACCTGAATCCGGGTCAGGCTAACGCATCGTCGGTAGACGTCCGGCCGAGTGGACTGCGTCGGTCGAGAAGCATCGACGATCCGGCGAAGACGAAATCGAGTACCGTGAGGATCACCCGGGACAGCAGCACCACCGCGGCCACCGCGGCGCTGTGCTGGAAGCCCGGCGAGTCCGGCAAGGTTCCCGAAAGTGTCAGCCCCAGAACAGCTTCCCGGACGCCGGCGCCGGCCGGGGCCGGGACGAACAGGGTGCCCGCCTGATACGCCAGAGCGAAGCCGCCGACAGCGCCGAGCAACGATGGCAGCGGGTCGGCGCCCAGCGCGATGAAGATCGCCCAACACTGCAGACCGAGCAGTGTCCAGGTGAGCAGCGAGAAACCGCAGGCGGCGAAGTAGTGCGAGCGTGCTGCTTGGTCGAACTCGATCGGCTTGCGCCGCAACACCTTCAGACCGACGTTGATCATCCTGAACACCACCTGCGGCAAAGCCATTAGCACCACGACCGGAAGCAGCAGCAACAGCCACCACAGGCCGGTCCCACTGCCGCTGGCGGCACCGGCCACCGTCACCACGATGCCGAGCGCGCCACCGGTGACCAGCGACAGGAACAGCGCGAGCACGCCGGCGGTGGCCGCCACGTCGCCGTCGATCCCGTGCCGGCGGCCCATCTGACTGACCACCACCACCGGCCAGATCGATCCGGGCAGATACTTGCCGAGCTGGCTGACGAAGAACAACCGGGCCGCGGCCGGCGCCGGCAGCCGATGTCGACTGGTCATCTCCATCAGCGAGCGCAGCATGAACGCCGACGACGACAACCCGATACCGGCAAACACCAGTGCGGCGATCAGCCAGCCCCAGTTGGCCCTGGCCAGCACCGGTCGGATCTCGTGCCAGCGGCTGGCAAAGAAGTAGATTCCGAAACCGAGCACGGCCAGGCCGAAGACGATCTTGACGATGGTGCCCAGTCGTTGTCGGCGGGACGACCGTCCGGGCGTCACCGACGGGTCAGCGGCCGGGCCTGCTGCCGGCTCAACGCCGGATCCGGTGCCGGATTCGGGTCCGGGTTCGAGGGTCACGGACGGTCGCCGGTGAGGGCCGCGACATAGTCGTCCCAGTACGGGGCCGGATCGACCGGCCGGACGTTGGCCCGCATTTGCTCTCCTCGTCCCGGTCGGTAGAACTCGTTGATAGCTGCGGCCAGCGAGTGGACGTCGCCGGGCGCCGCCACCATGCCGTTGTAGCCGGAGACGATGTCGGCGGCCAACCGCCCGGTATCGGTGGCGATCACCGGGACGCCGAACTGGAAACCGGTCCAGACGGCCTGTGATCCGGTGGCCTCCCGATAGGGAACGACCAACGCGTCGACGTCGGTGAACAACGCCGGCACCTCGGCGGCGGCGGCATAACGGGGTGTCAACTCGACTCGTTCGGTCAGACCCAGCTCGGCGATCAGCGTTTCGGTGGATCGGGTGCCGCCCCAGAACTCGCCGACCACCCGGAGCCGCACGTCGGCCGGCCCGTCAGCCAGCGCCCGGATCAGTAGATCGAGGCCCTTATAGGGCCGGACCAGACCGAAGAACAGCAGCCTGCGGTGTTCGCCGGGAGCGGGATTGCTCTGGACGAAACCCGGCGGCAGGAACGGTGCAATCGGCGACGTCAGCACCTCGGTCGAGGTGATCCTGCGGGCCAGGTCGGCCTGTGCCTGGGAATGGGTGACCACCCGATCGACGTTGCTCAGCAGGCTCTTCACCAGCATCCCGTCGATCCGGCTGCGTTCATGCGGCAGCACATTGTGGGCGACCACCACCCGGCCGGCGGAGCCGCCGTGCAGGCCGGCCAGTAGCGACCGGTAGGGCGGCACCTGGATCGGATTGACGTAGGCGATCACCACCAGGTCCTCGTTGCGGATCGCCCGGCCGACCCGCAGCCAGCTGTCCGGACGGTTCCAGGACAGCCGCCGAACGGTTTCGGCGCGCAGTGGAACTTCTTCGTCGGTTACCGTCAGCTGACCTGGATACAGTCGTTGCGGGTACTGACGTTTCCAGTTCTCCACCCGCACCCGATGACCTCGATCGGTCAGTTCGTTGGCCATTACCGCCGTGTGCTGGGCGATCCCGCCCTTGAACGGATGGACCGGCCCGATGATCGTGACTCGCACTACCGATGACTCCAGCGGCACAACCGAAGACCGGCGGGGCAGATTCCGACCATGCCGGGTCAGCCCTTGACGAACGTCAGGCGGATGAACGTGTAGTTCAGTCCCATCCGCTCCCAGGTCACGACGTTCTCCGTGTGCTCGAGGGCTAGCTTTCCTTGCAACCGGAGACCATGACCGGCCGCGGTCGCCACCAGGTCCTCGATCTCGCCCGGGCCGAAGATGCGGACCTGGACCCCGTAGGCGATCTTGCCGGTGGTGTCCGGCGGCTGCTGCGAATAGTCGGTGGACACCACGAGCAACCCACCGGGTCGCAGAATGCGGCATGACTCGGCCAGGAAGTCGTCGAACGGCACTCCGTGCTCGATCACACTCATGCAGGTGACGGCGTCGAACCAGCCGTCGCGGTAACAGGTCTCGGTGACGTCGCCGGGCTCGAAACGCACACCCCGATGGCTCCGCACCGTGTCGAACTCCAGGTTATTCCCGACCAGCTCACGGACCCGGTACATCGCCAGCGAGGTGAGCACCGTCGAGTAACGGGCGGCGCCGGCATCCAGCACCCGGATATCGGTGCCGAGCTCGTGCAGGACTGTGCTCACGGCGCCCATCGCGTCCCAGTTCTTCGGGCCGTCAACGTGCCGCGGCAGGCCGAGCCGATGGCACTCGGCCACCGCGTCCTTCCATTGCTGGGCAGTGCTCAGCACGTCGGTTGGCGGAACTTCGGCCGGGAACTCGGGTGCCGAAGCCTTCAGGTGGGACAACCCGACCCTGGCCCAGAGCACCTCTTCCAACCCGAGCTTCGCCACCGCGCGTGCCCGGCCCGGTACCCCCAGGACTTTGCCGTCCTTCATCTTCGCCACGAGTGGATTCGCCCCCTTCGCTGACAGGTCAGAGAATGACGCTGCTACGTCCGAGATGTTGTGAAATGAACCAGCGCACACTGTAGTCGAGGCACCTGCTCCCGGCCGCACAGCTTCCCGGGGCGTGCTGACTCGTGGTGCCAACCCGGTCATTTCGCGGTGGTCACTCGGCGACCTTCGCGGTGGTCACTCGGTGGTTACTCGCCGAACCGCCGGTGCCTGGCGGCGTAGTCGCGCAGTGCCCGGAGGAAGTCGACCCGCCGGAAGTCCGGCCAGTAGGCCTCGCAGAACCAGTACTCGGAGTGGGCACCTTGCCACAGCAGGAAGCCGGACAACCGTTGCTCCCCGGAGGTCCGGATGAACAGGTCCGGATCGGGCTGACCCGAGGTGTAGAGATGCCGGCTGATGGCCTCGGTGGTGACCGAATCGATCAGCTGGGCCGACCCGTCACCCCGCTCGGCACCTTCGGCCAGTAGCGATCGGACGGCGTCGACGATCTCCTGCCGGCCGCCGTAGCCGACGGCGATGTTGACCTGCAGACCGGTACGATCGGCGGTGCGCATCTCGGCGGCGGCCAGCCGGGTCGACACCTCGGCCGGCAGCACATCCATCGAGCCGACGACCCGCAGCCGCCATGGCGTGTTCGGCGCTGCCAGTTCGTCGGCGACATCCGGGATGATCGCCAGCAGGGCCTGCACCTCGTCGTCGGCCCGCCGCAGATTGTCGGTGGACAACAGCCACAGGGTGACGGTGCCGATGCCGGCCGAGGTGCACCAAGCGAGCAGGTCGGCGATGTGTTGGGCACCGACCCGGTGGCCGTGTGAGACGTTCTCGAAGCCCGCTTTGCGGGCCCATCGTCGGTTCCCGTCGAGCATCACACCCACGTGATGAGGGATCTGCGCCCCGATCAATTCCCGGGTCAGCTTGCGCTCGTACAGGCGGTAAACGATGGCCGGGAGCCTCACCGGCCCCACCCTACTCATCGGCCGCTACGGTGCTGATCCCGGTCCGATCCTTGGTGGCGGATGTCCCGGTGGACAATCATGGAGTGATGGTTGCCGCCTCGCTCCCCGCGCCGCCCGCTCCAGTCCGACTGCGGCCGAGGGCCCGCGGTTGGATTCATCTATATTCCGCGGTGGTCGCGGCGCTGGCCGGGATCGCGTTGGTGGTGGTGTCGGCGACCACTGCCGGTGCCGGTGCGGCGGCGGCCTGCAGCGTGTACACGGTGACGGTGATCGGGTTGTTCTCGGTGAGCGCCACCTATCACCTGCACACCTGGACCAGTGCCCGAGCCCGGACCTGGATGAAGCGCGCCGATCACTCGATGATCTTCGTCTTCATTGCCGGCACCTACACACCGGTCGCCGTGCTCGCCCTGCCACCGGCCAAACGGATTCTGGTGTTGACGATCGTCTGGGCCGGGGCATTGGGCGGGGTGGCACTGAAGATGCTGTGGCCGCACTCACCCCGCTGGCTGGGAGTGCCGTTCTACCTTGCCCTCGGTTGGGTGGCCATCTTTCTGATCCCCGACATTCTGCACGCCGGTGGGGTGGCAACCCTGGTGCTGATCCTGGTCGGTGGGCTGCTGTATTCGGTCGGTGCGATCTTCTACGCCACCCGTCGGCCGAATCCGTGGCCGGACACCTTCGGCTATCACGAGTTGTTCCACGCTGCCGTCTCGCTGGCGGCGCTCTGCCACTGCGTCGCGATCTGGCTGCTGCTCTACTGATCCGCTCGTGCCGACTCGCGCCGGGGGCTGGCCGTCAGTGGTCGAGGTCAGGCCCTTCGGCGCGGAGCCGATCGACCTGTTCCATCGCCGACCGCAGCTCGCCCAGCCACTCGTCGGCATGTTCGCCGACCAGCCGGACGGCCCAGACCAGCGCATCGGAACGGGAGCGCGCGACCCCGGCGGCGACCAGGGTGTCCAGCACCTGCCGTTCCGGCTGACGCAACCGCGTCATCACCGGCGCCGAAAGGGTGGTGAACAATTCCTCGGAGTCGCCGATCCTGGCGCCCCAGGAGACCTGCCGACCGTAGCGGTGCTCGGCCTGCCGGGCGATGTCGATTCGGTCGGCGCGGGTCTGCTCCCGGAACCGGGAGATCCTTCCGACCTCGGCGGCCGATCGGGCGGCCGCGTCGACGAAATCCTCGGTCAGCGCCGGGATCTCACCGATCACGAGAATCTCGTCGCGGTCGACGATCACGTCCGGCGAACCGGTGAACCAGTCCTCCGGAAGTCGCCCGGCGAACCAGCCGGCAGCTTCCGAGGCGTCGGGCAGATCGGATCCGCTGCGACGATCGAGGCCTCGGTGACCGCCCCAGCCGCCGCGCGGGCCGCCCTTGCCGCGGCCGCCGGGTCCGCGCCGGGTTCCCTCGTCGGGGCCTTCGGCGCGCCGTCCTGCACCGCGCTCGCCGCGGTGTCCGCCGCGACCGTGCTGACCGCCGTCGGCGTCGGCGCTGCCGGCGCGCCTCGGGCTGTCGTCGGTGTCGTCCGGGCCGAATGAGTGAAGCCCGGGTTGGGGGTGGTGGCTTCTCATGGGTGGTCTCCTTCACGATGTGCGAATGGTGCTGATTACAGCATTACATTGCTACACAACGCGCGCAAGACCCGTTCTGTTCCCACTCGGTAGATCTGCCTCCGCGGTACTACCGCGGCGTCAGCCCTCGACGTCCGGCCGGTGCTTGACCAGATCGATCTGCTCACCGGTCGGTGGCGCGGCCTCGGCGTCTGCACTCGGGTCTGCGGAAGCCGGCCGACCATCGGACGTCGATGGGTCGTCGGCGGCGAATTCGCCGGTGGCCCCGAGCGAGGCCGGCTGCCCGCCCGACGGGGCGGCCGGATCGGCGCTGTTCACCTTCCGCAGATGCTTGTTCATCGACCGCATCAGCAGCCAGAAGGCCGCTCCCAGCAGCAGAATGATCAGCAGTCCGATCGGTGCAGCCTTGCCCCATTCCGGGCCTTTGCCCGGCGGCGGGCCGGGTACCGCCAGCACGATCGCCGAGACGATCACGATTCCCGCTCCCGCACCCCGGCGAACAGATCCGTTTCCGGGGTCTCGGACGGGATCCGGCTCTGTGCGAGTTCGAAGTCGTCGGTACCCCAGACTCGCGCCTCGATCTCCCGGGGCACGGCAAACCAGTGCGACTCCGGATCGATCTGCGTCTCGTGAGCCAGCAATGCCTGGTCCCGGTGCTGGAAGTACTCGGCCACCGGTACCTTGGTGGTGATCCGATCGACCCGGTCCGGACGCGGATTGTCGGCGAACCGCTGCAGCCACTCATCGAACGGGCCGTTACCGGTGGCTTCCTTGACGGCGTCGTTGATGGCCCTCATCCGGGTCGGGGAGAAGCCACCGTTGTAGTACAGCTTCAGTGGCTCCCATGCCTCGCCGGCCTCCGGGTACTGCGACGGATCGCCCGCCGCGTCGAACGCCGCCACCGAAATGATGTGGCAGCGGATGTGGTCGGGATGCGGATAGCCACCGTTCTCGTCATAGGTCGTCATCACTTGCGGACGAAAGTGGCGGATCACCGTGACCAGCGCGGCCACCTCGGTATCGACATCCAGCGCACCGAAGCAGCCGTCGGGCAGCTGCCAGCTCTCCGGGTCGCCCTCGTGGTAGCCGGAATCGGTGAAACCCAGCCAGTGGTGAGCGATTCCGAGGATCTCGGCGGCCCTGGCCATCTCGCGTTGGCGGACCGTCGGCAGGTCGATGTCGCCCTGGACGAACTTCGGGTTGAGGATGTCGCCGCGCTCGCCGCCGGTGCAGGACACCACCATCACTCCGATGCCCTCGTCGGAATACTTGGCCAACGCGGCGGCACCCTTGGACGATTCGTCGTCGGGGTGGGCGTGCACGGCCATCAGCCGCAACGGCGCCGCGGCGGCCAACTCGCTGCGGTGGGTCGCGGCCTCGAGGATGGATTCGGTCACGAGCTGTCCTTCCGGTTCCTGCGGCAGTCGGTGAATGTCCTGCCATTGTTGCGCGGCTGCCGGCGGTTGCCCACCACCGGGTCCGCCCTCGCCCGACCAGCCGCCGGCGCGGGCGATCGCAGTGCCGCGACCTGGGTGAACGAGGCTCGCACAGACCCAACTCCCGGCCGTCGGCGGGTCCGTCGTGGTATCCTGGGTACACCAGATGCGGCCCCCGCATACTGATCGTCACTGATCAGCACGTGATCGGCGCCGTCAGATCGACACCGGGGGCCGCCTCCGTATTTGTGGGGGGATGAGCTCCTTCGGCAGGCAGTCAGCAGCAGTTCAGTACGTCCTTCGAGACCGGGCTGTGCGTCGTGCGAGCACGCTCGCGGCGACGTCATATCCCGGCCTCATCCGCACCGGACCTGGTGCGGACTATCAGTAGTCGGCCACCCCGCGGGTGGCTACCAGTGAGGAGTTCCGATGAGCGAAACCGCCGCCAGCACCTGGCTCACCCAGGAGGCGTTCGATCGGTTGAAGGGTGAACTCGACGAGCTCATCACCAACCGTCCGGTGATCGCCGCCGAGATCAACGCACGCCGGGAAGAAGGTGACCTCAAGGAGAACGGGGGTTATCACGCGGCCCGCGAGGAGCAGAGCAAGCAGGAGTCCCGGATCCGGACCCTGCAGGAACTGCTGAACGAGGCCCAGGTCGGCGTCCGTCCGAGCAGCGACGGCACGGTCGAGCCCGGCATGGTCGTCACAGTTTCCTATGACGGTGATGCAGAGGATTCCGAGACCTTCCTGCTCGGCTCCCGCGAAGAGGGCATGCACGGGGCGATGCAGGTCTACTCGCCGCAGTCGCCGCTGGGTGCCGCCATCCGCGGCGCAACCCCCGGTGAGGCCAGGGAGTACGAGTTGCCGAACGGCAAGAAGCAGAAGGTCACCGTCGTGGAGTGCAAGCCGTACGACGGCTGAGCCGACCGATCCGATTACGGCCGCGCCGCCCGAGCTGGGCAGCGCGGCCGTGGGTATTGCCGGCCCGGTGCATCAGCGGTGGTCCAGCACCCGGTATCCGGCGGCGGTGAGCGCCGACACCAGCTCGTCGCGATGTTCCGGGCCGCGGCACTCGAGGCGGATCGACACCTCGACATTGCCGAACGCCAGGCCGCCGCCCAGCCTGGACTGCTCCAGGTCCACCACGCTCGCGCCCAGCCCACCGATCATCGCCAGGAACTGGGCCAACGAGCCGGCCCGGTCGCTGATCTCCACCCGCAAGGACAAGAAGCGGCCGGCCGCCACCAGGCCGTGCTCGGCGATGTGCACCATCAGCAGCGGGTCAATGTTGCCCCCGGACAGCACCGCCACCACCGGCGGCTCGAAACGCTCCGGCGCCGCCATGACCGCGGCCACCGCCGCGGCACCGGCCGGTTCCACCACCAGTTTCGCCCGTTCCAGGCACAGCAGCATGGCGCGGGACAGTTGGTCCTCGGTGACGGTGATGACGTCGTCCACCAGTTCCGAGACGTGCGCATAGGTGATGGCGGTCGGCTCCCCCACCGCGATGCCGTCGGCCAGCGTCGACATCTGTTCCAGCCGCACCGGGTGGCCCGCCTTCAGCGAACCCGGCCAGGCGGCGGCCTGTTCGGCCTGCACGCCGATGATCCGGACGTCGGGTCGGAGCGACTTGACCGCGGCTGCGATCCCGGAGATCAGCCCACCGCCGCCGAGCGCGACCACGATGGTCTTGACCTCCGGCGCCTGTTCCAGGATCTCCAACCCGACGGTGCCCTGCCCGGCGAGCACATCCGGGTGATCGAACGGATGGACCAGCACGGCGCCGGTCTCGGTGACGAACCGGCGGGCCGCGTCCAGCGATTGATCCAGGGTGCTGCCGTGCATGTGCACCGTCGCGCCATAGGCCTTGGTGGCCTGCAGTTTGGCGATCGATGCGCCGATTGGCATGAACACGGTGGACGAGATCCCCAACAGCGACGCCGCGAGCGCAACACCCTGTGCATGGTTGCCGGCGCTGGCCGCGACCACCCCCGCCGACTTCTCGGCATCGGTGAGCCGGGAGATCCTGGTGTACGCACCGCGGATCTTGAACGACCCGGTCCGTTGCAGGTTTTCGCACTTGAGGAAGACATCGCCGCCGACCCGTTCCTGCAGCGGCCGGGACGATTCCATCGGGGTGTACCGGATGATCGGCCGGATCAATTCGTGGGCGGCCCGGATCTCCTCGACGGTCACGTGGTTCATCCTCGCGATCCTGCCAGGTGACCGGCGGAACTCCGGATGTCGTCACGCAATGCCATCACCGGGCGCCGATGGAACCCAGCGGCTGGTCTGGCACAGCCGGCGTGCCCGCGAACTGGACTGAGCGGCTGAGACGTCAGCCGACCGGGTAGACGGCCGGCTCCAGAACCGCTGCGGCGGCACCGATCTGCCCGCCCTCACGGCCGAGCAGGGCCGGCACCACCCTGGCCGGAGCCGCGTAGCTGAGAGCCGCGAACCGGTGGTAGCCGTCGGCGATCGGGTCGAACAGCACCGGGCCGGCGTCCGCCAGCGGGCCGCCGATCACCACCACGTCCAGGTCCAGCAGGGTGACGACGGCGGCCACCGCCTGGCCGATCGCCTCGCCGGCGCGTCGGAAGGTGGCCAACGCCACCGCATCACCGCGCCGGGCGGCGTCGGCGACACCGCGGGCGGGCGCGGCCGGATCGGTGCCGCCATGCGTGCGGTTCCAGTCGGCAATGGCGGCCCCACCGGCGATCGCCTCCAGGCAGCCTCGACCGCCACAGCCGCACTTCGGTCCGTAGGGGTCGACGCAGACATGTCCGATGTGGCCGGCGTTACCGGTGGTGCCGGTGACGAACCGCCCGTCGATCACCACCGCGCCATCGATCCGATGACCCAGCACCATCCCGAGAACGTTCCGACGACCGCGAGCAGCGCCGCGCCAGTGCTCCCCGGCACAGACCGCGGTCGCCGTCGACAGCAGCTTGACCTCCAGCTGATAGCGATCGGACAGCCTGTCCCGCAACGGGAACGAATCCCACGCCGGCAGCCCGTTCGGACTCACCATGCCGACCGCGGCATCCAGCCGGCCGGCCACCACCACGCCGATCCCGGGTAGCGCGGTGGACTCGCCGGGTTCGATGCCGACCGCGTGCAGCACGTCGTCGATCGAGTCGGTGACCTTCTCGAAGATCCACTCCGCGTCCGCCGCGACCAACGCGTCGGTCGGGATCCGTTGGGCCGAGATCACCTCGCCGTGTCCGGCGATCAGCGAGACATCGATCCGGCCGGTCGCCAGCGAGAGGGTCAACGCACAGCGCGCCAGCTCAGGCTCCTCCGGCTGCTCGTTCGGATCGACGGTGTCGGCCGGGTCGAAGTCACCGGCCGTCATCCGCGCGGTGGAGTCCGGGTCGTCCCGCATCAGCAACGGGTCGACATCGCCATCGGTCTCCTCGACCCGCTCTTCGGTGTCGGGCGCCGGCCGATCGGCGCTGCGGACCAGGTCGGACGGGATCACCTGGGCATCGTCCTGGGCCGATCGGTCCGGTCCGGAGTCGCCGCGCTGCTGATCCGATTCTGTCCGCATGATCATCGATTGTGACGATCGAGCACCGCTCGCGCGCGGCTTCGGCCAAACCGGCGACGAGGTGTCGGTCACCGCTGGCTCGACGTGCCGGCCGGCGCAGCACGCCGAAGCTCAGGCCAGCGCATCGGCCAGATCGGCCAGCAGATCATTGATGTCCTCGATGCCGACGGACAACCGGATCAGGTCGGAGGGCACCTCCAGAGTCGAGCCCACCACACTGGCGTGCGTCATCAGGCCTGGATGTTCGATCAGCGATTCGACGCCGCCGAGCGATTCCCCCAGGGTGAACAGCCGGGTCCGCGCGCAGATCTTGACCGCTTCCTCCTGCCCGCCGACGACGGTGAAGGAGACCATGCCGCCGAACCGCGCCATCTGCCGGGCAGCGATGTGGTGGCCGGGGTGGTCGGGCAATCCGGGGTAGTACACCATGCCGACCTTCGGCTGGGCGAGCAACAGTTCGACGATCGCCTCGGCGTTGTCGCAGTGCCGATCCATCCGCACCGCAAGGGTTTTCGCGCCGCGCAGGGTCAGCCAGGCATCGAACGGTCCAGCCACCCCGCCCATCGACTTGGCGTGGAAGGCAAACGCCTCACCGAGTTCGGGGGTATCGGTGATCAGCCCGCCGCCGATCACATCCGAATGCCCGCCGATGTACTTGGTGGTCGAGTGCAGCACGACGTCGGCGCCCAGCGCCAGCGGCTGCTGCAGATACGGCGTGGCGAAGGTGTTGTCCACCAACAACTGTGCGCCGGCTCGGTGGGCGATCTCGGCCAGCCCGGCAATGTCGGCGATCGCCAGCAACGGGTTGGTCGGCGTCTCGCACCAGATCAGTTTGGTGGCCGGCGTGATCGCCGACCGGACCGCAGTCAGGTCGGCCAGCGGCACCGCCGAGTACGTCAGTCCCCATGGCACCCCGATCTTGTCGATCAACCGGTAGGTACCGCCATAGGCATCATCCGGAATCAACAGATGATCACCGGGCTTGAGCATCGCCCGGATCGCCGCGTCAGCGGCGGCCATCCCGGAGGCGAAGGCATGTCCATACCGACCACCTTCCAGCGATGCCAAGGCGATCTCCAGCGCCGTCCTGGTGGGATTGCCGGCCCTGGAGTAGTCGTATCCGGCCCGGAGCACACCGACCTGATCCTGGGCGTAGGTGGAGGTCTGATAGATCGGCACCACGACGGCGCCGGTGTGCGGTTCTGGTTCCTGCCCGGCATGGATGGCTCGGGTGGCGAAACCGTCTCCGCCGCTGTCCAGATCTTTGGTCATGCCAGCAGCGTAATCGGGCGGAATACCGGTCTGCGGGCGTCGGCCGGCGATCAGCGGCCGAGTTTCACCGGCCGGCTTGCCCCTTGCTGGCTGCAGGTCGCGCCGGAGCCGTGCTCGGGATGGCGCACTCGACCAGCGTGGCGGCGATGCCGGCGGCGGTCGGGATGGCGTCAGTGCCGAGGGTCCGCGCTAGATTTATATACACCGAGCTGTCTACCGCGAACTTGGAGGGCCCATGCAGGTCACCATCGCCGGCACCGTTGTCGCCGACGCACCCGACTCGGATCTGATCCAGATCGAGGGCAACCACTACTTCCCGCCCGCGTCGCTGAGCACCGAGTTGTTCAGCGACAGTTCCACGCCTTACACCTGCCCGTGGAAGGGTGAGGCGCAATACCACGACGTATCAGCAGGTGGTTCGACCCATCACGATGCTGCGTGGAGCTATCCCGACCCCTACCCGGCCTCGTTCGACCGGGTGGGACAGGACTATTCGGGCTACGTCGCCTTCGACAAGGCTCAAGCTGCCTTCGGCTAACCCGGCGAATGCCGGGTCCGTCGGTGCGCCGTCCGGGCTGCCTCTACGGGTGGGGCACGTTCGGGTTACCCCGCCTGCGGACCCGGTTCACTACCGCGCGACAAAAGCCAACAGGTCCGCCCTGGTCAGCACGCCCGCCGGTTTGCCGTCCTCCACCACCATCACCGCATCCGAGGCCTCCAGCGCGACCCGCGCGGTCTCCACCGATTCGCCGGCACCGACCAACGGGAACGGTGGATCCATGTGCGCCGAGACCTGATCGGCGAGCGCAGCCTTGCCAGTGAAAAGAGCGTCCAGCAAAGCCTTCTCGGATACCGACCCGGTCACCTCGCCGGCCATCACCGGCGGTTCGGCGTTGACCACCGGCATCTGCGAGACGCTGTACTCGTGCAGGATCTCGACGGCGTCGCGCACCGTCTCGCCGGGATGGGTGTGCACCAGGGACGGTAGCTGACCGCTCTTGGAGCGCAGCACGTCGCCGACGGTCGCCTGGTCGTCGCGGGCCATGAAACCGTAGGAAGCCATCCAGCTGTCGGCGAAGATCTTGGACAGGTAACCGCGACCGGAGTCCGGCAACAGCACCACCAGCACGTCGTCCTCGGTGAGTTTCGCGGCCACTTCCAGGGCCGCAGCCACCGCCATTCCGCAGGAGCCACCGACCAGCAGCCCCTCCTCGCGGGCCAGCCGCCGGGTGATGTCGAAGGAGACCGCATCGGAGACTGCAACGATCTCGTCAGCCACCGATCGGTCGTAGGCGCTCGGCCAGAAGTCCTCACCGACGCCCTCGACCAGGTACGGCCGGCCGGTGCCGCCGGAGTAGACACTGCCCTCCGGATCGGCGCCGATCACCTTCACCGCGCCGTTCGACTTCTCCTTGAGATACCGCCCGGTGCCGCTGATGGTGCCGCCGGTGCCGACGCCGGTCACGAAGTGGGTGACCTTCCCGTCGGTGTCGTCCCAGATCTCCGGGCCGGTGGATTCGTAGTGGCTGGCTGGATTGTTCGGGTTGGAGTACTGGTCGGGCTTCCAGGCTCCGGGCGTTTCGCGGACCAACCGATCCGAGACGCTGTAGTAGGAGTCGGGGTCATCCGGGGCGACGGCGGTCGGGCAGACCACCACCTGGGCGCCGTAGGCGCGCAGCACGTTGCGCTTGTCCTCGCTGACCTTGTCCGGGCAGACGAAGACGCAGGTGTAGCCGCGTTGCTGGGCCACCAGCGCCAGCCCCACCCCGGTATTCCCGCTGGTCGGCTCGACAATCACGCCGCCCGGCTGCAACGCCCCTGATTCCTCGGCAGCGAGGATCATCTTCAGTGCGATCCGGTCCTTGACGCTGCCGCCGGGATTCACGTACTCCACCTTCGCCAGCACCAGCGGCTTGAGCCCCTTGGTCAGCACGTTGAGCTTGACCAACGGCGTGCCGCCGACGAGGTCGATCACCGAGTTCGCGTAGCGCACAGAATATCTCCTCCGGAACTGGGCTCCCGCGACCCGGACGGCTGCTGGGATCCGCCTTCAGGCTATCGGCACCGCGGAATTCGCTGCAGTGGCCGCCGGTTCTGCGGACAATGCCGGACGGCAGGGTGAGCAACGGGCAGGCGGGCCGGCGGCGACGGTGGTCGCGGCCGCCGGGATGACGGCAGCGCTGGGTTTGGCCGGTCTGACCTGGGCGGCGACGAAGTCACAGGCCGCCGGCGCCGGTCGACGGATCGAGGACGCTGCCGTCCAGGCTGCGGTGTCGACCGGTGCGATCCCGCCGGGTCAGGTCCTGGCGGCGGGTGAGATCCGGCCGTCGGCATCGCCGCGACCATCCGATGGGGCGTTCGGTCAGCGGAGTCCGAGTGCGCCGGTCAGCCGTTCCAGGACCATCGCCGCGTCCTCCGCCCGGCCGGCGGCGTTCGCTTCCCGACCCAGCACCATCAGCTGGTCGGCCAGGGCCAGCGCCGACAGCTCCGGCACCCTCGGCGCCGGCCGTCCTTGCGCGCCGCCGGCCAGATCGGCCAACTCCTGCAATGCTGTGCGGGTCTGTCCGATCCGGTCGGCGTGCTGCCAGGAGGACAACGACCAGGCCCGCAGCCGGCGAGTGAGTGCGCCGAGCAGCGGGCCCTGGTGGTCGGAGGCAACTGACAGTGTTGTCACGGCTGGCGCTGCCGTCGGTGGCCGGATCAGTCGCGCAGATAGCTGATGAGTCGGAGGATCTCCAGGTACAGCCAGACCAACGTCACCATCAGCCCGAAGGCGAAGTACCAGGACGTTTTCGCCGGCGCGCCTGCCTTGATCGCCTGGTCGATGGCCTCGAAGTCCAACATGAAGCTGAACGCGGCGATGGCGATGCACACGATCGAGAAGATGATGGCCAGGCCACTGCCGTCCCGCAGATGGGTGTTGACCCCGAACATCCCGAGCAACAGGTTGGCGACCATCAGGATGACGACGCCGATCATCGCGCCGAGTAGCACCTTGGTGAACTTGGGCGTCACCCGGATCACGCCGGTCTTGTAGACCACCAGCATTCCGACGAACACCCCGACGGTGGCCAGGATGGCCTGAGTGGCGATGCCGTCGTACTGCTTCTCGAACACCGCGGTGATGGCGCCGAGCAGAATTCCCTCGGCGATCGCGTAACCCATGATCAGGACCGGGTTGGTCGACTGCTTGAAGATCACGATCAGCGACAGCACCAGGCCGACGACCAGAGCTGGGATGGCCAGGAAATAGGCCTGGAAGTAGGCGGTGATGCCGCCGGCGACGATGGCGGTGCCGAGCACCGTTGCCGTCTTGGCGACCACGTCGTCCAGCGTCAGGCCACGCTCCATCGGCGGCGCCTGGTAGGAGGGCTGGTTGTACATCTGCTGCAGGTAGTCGGCGCTGGGCGCTGAGTTCTGCTGCGCATTGACCACCTTTCCGATGTTGCGGAAGGCGGGATTGCTGCTCGGCACGGTGACCTCCGATGGGCGGACATGGCTCTGTCTGGTGCTGACGCTACCGGTGCCGCATCCCGTTCCGGGGGCGTTCCGATCGCTCCAGTTGTTCAACGCTCCGTGCCGCAGGCTAGTTCCCGTACTGCGACGAGTGCCCCCGGTGGGACTCGAACCCACACCGGTGACCCTTTTAAGGGGCCTGCCTCTGCCAATTGGGCTACGGGGGCGAACCGGACCTGCCACCGCTGCGTCACCGACGACGGCGAGTCAGCTGCCTGCTCAGGGTAGGCCGACGAGCTGCTTGGCCCGGTGCAGTACCGCATCCAGCATCGCCGGGGTGAGAGTTCCGGTGAAGGTGTTCTGTTGGCTCACGTGATAGCAGCCGAGCAGCGTCAGTCGTCGGGCCGCGCCGGCTGATCCGGGCGCCGGGCGGCTGACGACCGCCTCCGCACCGTGACCGAACTTCGGACGCGGCCGCGGGATGGTCCAGCCGGTCGACTCCAATGACGACAGCAGCGCCTGCCAGCCGAAGGCGCCCAGCACCATCACCACCTCGGGCCGCAGCAGCTCCAGTTCTCGGGAGATGAACGGCGCGCAGGTGTCGCGCTCCTGTGGTGTCGGCTTGTTCGCCGGCGGTGCGCAGTGCACCGGTGCGGTGATCCGGACACCGAACAGTTGCATGCCGTCGTCGGCGCGGACCGATTCGGGCTGAGAAGCGAGACCGGCCCGATACAACGCGGCATACAGCACATCGCCGGACCGATCACCGGTGAACATCCGGCCGGTGCGGTTGGCGCCGTGGGCGGCCGGCGCCAATCCGACGATCGCGAACCTGGCGTCCACCGGCCCGAACCCGGGAACCGCTCTGCCCCAATAGGTCTGGCCGGCGAAGGACGCTCTGGGGGCAGCCGCAACCTCTTCCCGCCAGCCGACCAGCCGGGGACAGGCCCGGCAGGACGCGACGAGCGCGTCCAGCTGCCGCAGCGTGCTGCTGCTCTCGGCGCGGCTGGGCGCGCTCGTCGGATCCTGCGTCACCCGATGATGGTGGCAGACGGTGCCGAGCCGCTGCCACCACCGGATAGTCGTCATGGATCCGTTGCCTAGTCACCGACAGTCCGAGACGATCCAGCAAGCTGTCGGGATCAGCACAGCAGGACGTAGCGCGGGACACGTCGAGGTCCTCGAGGTGGGCGGCGTTTACCTCGATAGCATGCTGTCTATGCCTGACGTGCCTGCGGTGTCGCTGCGAACCCGCACCGACGACGACCTCGACGTCATGTACCGCATCTCGGCCGATCTGGATAGCTGGGAGGAGCGCAATCCGTCGGAACCCGGACCGCTGACCAGGGCGAAGTTCGACGCGCGGCTCGCACGCGCCGATAGCGACGGATCGGACCAGACCGCGGCGTTCGTCGTCGACGTCGGCGGAGCGGCCGTTGGCAGCGCCGCACTGTTTCAATTCGACTCGTTCGCCCACCACGCCGAGGCCGGGATCAGCTTGGTGCCCGAGGCCCGTGGCCGCGGGGTGGGGACAGCAGCGATTCTCCAACTGGTCGAATTTGGGTTCGTACGCCGCAACCTGCGCCGCATCCACCTTCAGGCGATCGCGTCGAACACCGGCGCGCTCCGGTCCTACGAGAAGGCGGGCTTCGTGGTGGACGGTCGGCTGCGTCAGCATGCCTGGGTACGGGGCGCGTATGAGGACATCGTGTTGATGGGGATCCTGCGCTCAGAGCAGACACTGCCGGCCTGACCTCGCCACACGACACCTGCGCTCGATTTGCGGCGCTGGAAGAAAAGCCGATCGCGCGCGTTGTCGCGACGCCGAAGCACCGGATGTCCACTTAGCTCCACCCCGGATCCACCCCCCTGGGGGCTGTCGAGACGATGTCGAATCTCCATAGCGTCGTGATGCATCAGTGGTGTACTGATCAGCAGCCCCACGACCTGGGAGTTTCCGCCGTGACCGCCAAGACGCAGCACCGCACGACCGCCGACGCCAGTCCGGTGATGCGCGGAACCGAATCGTCGATAATTCGTCCCATTACCGTGCACTCGCAAGCCCGCGCGCGTTCCACCGTCGGCGGCCGACCCGGTCCGGCGATCGGTCGACTGCTCGTGGCCATCGGCCAGCGGACCCGGAGCATCGTCCGCGCCACCCCCGGCCTGATCCGAACGGCGCCGTTCACCACCACGCTGATCGTGGTCATGATGCTGGTCGCCGCCGTCACCGGAGGGTTCTCCGGGACCCACGGCGACGCGCTGGCCGACCGGGTGGGTTATGGCTTGCCGGCACTGGCCGATGGCGGTTTCTGGCGGTTCCTGGTGGGGGCGAGCATCCTCCCCGATCCGACGCAGTATCTGGTGATGACGCCGCTGGTCGCGCTGGCGATCGGCTATTTCGAGCGTCGGGTCGGAGCGTTGCGGGCCGCCGCAACCCTGCTGGTGACGCATCTGGTCGGCACCGTCGGGGTGGCCGCCCTGCTGTCGATCGCCGCCGGACTGAACTGGCCGTGGGCCAGGCTGATGGCCGGCGAGACGGACCTCGGCATGTCGGCCGGCACCATCGGCGTGGTGGCCGCAGCCAGTTGTCTGATGAGCCCCACCCTGCGCCGCCGGATCCGCTGGATCGGCGCCGCCTATCTGCTGGTGATGGTGCTCCGATCCGGACTTCTCTGGGACGCCGAGCATCTGCTCGGCTGGTTCACCGGCTTGCTGATCGGCCCGCTGCTGATCGGTGCGGCCGTCCGACCGGCGAGTAGGAAGCCGCAACCCCGCATCAAACTGGTCCGATCGGGAATCGCCTGGGCGATGGTGGTACTGGCCGTTTCCCGGCTGGTCACCGCGCTCTACCCGGGCAACGGTGGATTGTTCGGCAACGGCGTCGCTGTCGAGCAGATCCATCCGGGGATGATCGCCGGCGCGTTGATCGCCGGCGGCATCGCGCTGCTGGTGGCCAATGCGCTGCGTCGCGGCCTGCCGGTGGCCTGGTGGGCCGCCGTTGCAGTGGCCGCCCTGAGCATGGCCAGGGCCGGCGCGATGTCCCACTCGAACTACCCGGCAGATCTGCTGCTCTGGGGTCTGCTGCTCGCCGCTCTGGTGGCCGGCCGCGGTTACTGGCCGTGGCGACTGCCCACCGAGGCGTTGCGCCGCGCTCTGCCGCGGTTGCTGGTGGCTGGCGGCGCCTTCATCGCCGGCTCGACCCTGCTGCTGTGGCTGCTGCGCAGTCAGCTCACTCCGGACACCGCAGCGGTGCACGCCCGGCAGATCATCTCCCGAGCCGTCTTCAACGGAGCGAACATCGAGGCGCACACCAGGACTGCGCACACCCTGCTGAACCTGACGTCGGCGATCTGGGGCATCGTGCTGCTGTTCCTGCTGGTGCCGTTGCTGTACGCCAGCCACGTCCCCGGTCGCCGCGAGCGGATCCGGATGGCCGGCCGGCTGACGGCCAAGGAACGACTGATCTCGATGATCACCCTGCACGGCGGCGGCAATCTGGGCTGGCAGCGCACCTGGCCCACCTTCACCAGTTGGGACAACGCAGCGCACGACGTGTTGGTCGGCTATCGCGTCGTGTCCGGTGTCGCCATCGTGGTCGGCGATCCGGTCGGGCCGCGTCACAAATGGAAGACGGCTGCCGACGAATTCCAGCGGTTCTGTCTGCGATCGGGTTGGACGCCCGCCTGGTACGCCGTCACCGACCACTTCCTGGAGGCCGTCGGCGACAGCTGGCAGCACACTCAGATCGGTGAGGACGCGGTGATCGAACTGCCCGGGTTGGCGTTCACCGGCAAGTCCTGGCAGGACGTCCGGACCGCCCGCAACCGCGCCGAGCGGGAGGGAATCCACTGTGTGCAGGTCGATCTGGCCACTGCGGACCCCGACCTGTTGGCCGGCATCGATGAGGTGTCCCTGGCCTGGGCGAACGGAAAGCCGTTGCCGGAGATGGGCTTCACCCTCGGCACCGTCGAGCTGGCCAAGGACGGCGCGATGCGGACGCAGGTGGCGATCGACGACGACGGTGTGGTGCACGGGGTGACCACCTGGATGCCGGTGCATGAGAACGGCCGGTTGATCGGCTGGACGTTGGACGTGATGCGCCGGCGCACCGACGGATTCCGTCCGGTGATGGAGTTTCTGATCGCCGAGAGCGTGCTGGCCTTCCAGCGGGAAGGCTGCGACCTCGCCAGCCTGTCGGTGGCACCACTGGCGCGCCCGATGGCAGCCGGCACGTCCGGCAACACGGTCCCGATGGACCGGTTGGACCGCGCGCTGGACCGGATGGGTGAGATGCTTGAGCCCGCTTATGGTTTCCGCTCACTGCTGGCCTACAAGACCAAGTTCCACCCGCGGTTCGCCCCGGTGCACCTGGCCTACGGGTTCCAGGTCGACCTGGCAGAGATCGCAGTGGCGATCGGCCGGGCTTACCTGCCGGAACTGTCGGCCGGGCAGGCGCTGACCATCGCCAAGGTTTTGCGACCGGGACGTCGTGAACCGGCGGCGGTCGCCGCCTGAGCCGGCATCAACGGAGTTGCGCCGCCAAGGACAACGCCAGACCGTCCAGGATGTCGTGCTCGGACACCGTGATGGCCCGCAGCCCGATCCGTCGGGACAACTCGGCGGTGATGGTCCGCAGGATCAACGCCCCACCGCCGATGACGTCCACCCGGCCGGGGTGCAGGTATCCGAGCATCGCCCGTTGTGCCCGGTGGGCGCCGAGCAGCATCGTGGTGACCCGATCGATCTTCTCGATCGGAACCTGCTGCCCGTCCAGCGCGGACGGGTCCAGCAGGGTATGGCCGAGGGCGGCCGCCGCCACGGTCAAGGCGGTGCCGGCGACCGCCAGCACTCCGCGGACTCGGCCGAGATCCAGGACGTCCAGGGCCGACGAGACCAGCTCCTGGGCCCAGGACTGCGCCGCCGCGATCTGCGCCGCGTTGGGCGGATCGCCGGTCAGGATCCGTTCGGTGATCCGTACCGAGCCCAGATCGACGCTCGACAGGCCGCCGATCTGCACCCCGCCGGCATCGCCCGATGGTCGGCCGACCACCATCTCGGTCGACCCGCCGCCGATGTCGACCAACAGCAGATCGCCGTTGCCGGGCGGCAGATCGTTGACGGCACCGAGGAATCCGAGTTCGGCCTCCTGCTCTCCGGACAGCACCTCGGGTTCCCAACCCATTGTCGATCGGACCATGTCGGCGAACTCCGCGGCGTTGGCTGCATCGCGGACCGCGGAGGTGGCCGCCATTCGGCCGATCACCACGCCGGACGCTCGGATCACCGCCGCGTAGTCCGACAGCGCCAACCAGGCCCGGTCGATCGCCTGTGTCGCAATGGTTCTGCTGGCATCGACGCCCTCACCGAGACGGATGATACGCAGTTCGCGGTGGACATCCACCAGCCGCGGCCGCGGTCCGTCGGTGAACATGTCGGCGACCAACAGCCGCATCGAATTGGTGCCGCAGTCGATGGCCGCCACCCGCATCGGCGGGTGCCCGGCAGTCATCAGCCGACCCCGGTGTCGGTGTAGAAGTCGGTGATGTGGGCGGTGATCGCCCGCTGCGCGGAGCAGCCGTCACCGCGTTCGACGGCGTCCAACACCTGGGAGTGTTCGCGGCGCAGCCGCTCGGCCATCGCCGGCCAGTCGGCCAGCCGGTCGACCGCTGCGGTGACATAGCTCTGCACGCCGCGCCGCATGGCCGCCATGATCGTGCTGATCACCGAATTGCCGGCAGCATCGGCCAGCGCGACATGGAACCGGGTGTCCAGATCCAGGAACTGTTCGGCGACCAGTTTCGGATCCTCCATCGCCTGCAACAACTCTCGCGCCATCGACAGTTCGGGTGCGTGCGGGTTGCCGGCCGCGGATCGCACCGCCCAGGATTCGATCAACACCCTGGCATCGACCAGATCGCCGGCCGGCAGGTGCCGACTGGCCAGGTGCCACCGCAGTGCGGCGCCGATCGGCGCGGACGGCTCGGAGATGACCACCGCGCCGGCGTCGGGGCCGGATCCGACGTTGGTCCGGATGACGCCCATCGCTTCCAGCACTTTGATCGCCTCCCGGACACTGGCCCGAGAGACGCTGTACCGCTCGGCCAGCGCGCGCTCGGAGGGTAGTCGGCCGCCCACATCGATCAGCCCGGCGAGCAGATCCTGCTCGATCCGGGCCAGCACCTGCTGGTACGCGCGCACTCCGGAAGTCTAGGTAAGGGAGCGCGGCGAGCCGGCCGAGTTTGGTACTCCCGTCTCTGGAGCCGGTCAGCTGGGCGGCACGGGTCCTAGAGCATGTGCCACGAGTACGCTGCGGCTGCTCGTGTTCGTCTTGGCGAATACGGATTTCAGGTGGTCCTGCACGGTGTATTGCGAGAGGGCCATCTGAGTCGCGAGCTGCTGGGTGCTCGAGCCACTGGCGAGCCGGTGCAGCAATTCGGTCTCACGTCGAGTGAGGCCCACGGTTCGGGCGTACAGGTCGAGGCGGTCGCCCGGCAGGATCGGTTCCACGGTGACCACGATCGTTGCCTGCTCGCGATCGCCGCTGAGTCGTGCGGCACGCAGGCTGAGCCACCGGGTGCCGGTCAAGTGTGTGCGCGCCTGCGCGGGTGCGTCGTCCACGCCGTCCTCGACAGCCAGCAGCTGAGCGGCGACGTTAAAGGCGGCCGCAGCCACCGGCGAGGCGTGGGATTCGGTCGGCAGCAGGGTCCGCAGGTGCGTGTCGGTCTGCGGCGTCTGGTCAATCACCTCCAGTCGGCCCGAGAGCAGGATCACCGCAGGTGCCTCGAAGGCGCCTGCCGGGGGTCCCGGTTGGGCGAAGGTCGCCGCTTGGCAGGCGCGTAGCGCCGCCGTCAGCCCCGCGGCGAGGGAGGCCAGAAAGGCCTGCTCCGGTGCGCTGAACTGCGACGCCGTGCCGCCACAGCGCCACAGGTCCAAAAACCCCCAACAGCCATGCTGGTCCCGGAAGACCATCGAGGCGACGTCGGTGACGCCGTGTCCGTGCAGCACGTCCCTCCATAGCCCGCTGCGCGATAGGTCACCCGCCGTGGCGTGCACGAGGGTGGCGCAGCCGTTGGCCGCAAGGGCGGTCCACCTGTTGATCTTCGTTGCGTACTTGAGACGGATCACCTGCGGAAGTTCAGCGAGGTCGGGCATGTGCGCCACCGGTGCCGTGCCCACCCGGGTCTCGGGGTCGGTCAGCAGCCACGCGTATGCGTCGAACGGCACCAGACGGCGGATCTCGGCGAGTACCTCAGCGCGAAGCGTCCGGCTGTCCAGCCCGCGACGGCACACGTCAGCCACTCGCTCGCGGGTGGCTGTGGCGCTATTCGCCATGAGAAAAGCCTAGATGCCGTGAGCCGCTCACCCCCCACAAAGTTGGGATACCGAGCCGCGGATCGAAGCGCCTACCGTCGTGGCATCCCATCAATCCTCCCGGAGGCTCGCCATGGTAATCCTGCACATCGAACACCCCATCAGCGACTTCACCGTATGGGCGGCAGCCTTCACCGGCTTCGCAGATCGCCGGCGTCAGAGCGGGGTTCGCGGCGAACGCGTCAGCCGACCGATTGATGATGAGCACTATGTCGTCATCGACCTCGATTTCGACAGCGCCGACCAAGCGAGCCGTTTCCTCGAGTTTCTGAGAAGCGAGGTGTGGGCGAATCCGCAACGCTCACCCGCGCTCGCCGGATCCCCCAGTACCCGAATCCTGGAAGCCGTGAATCCCGCGCCAGCGGGATAGCGACCTCGCCCCTGGCGACCCACTCGTCGGGCGGGGCACGGATCGGCTTGCCGAACGCTGTGGTGTCGATCTTCCTGGCCACCCGCATGTTCGGGACGAGCTCCACAATCACCGGTAACCTCGTTCACCACTGGGCGCAAACGGCCATTGTTGGACGTCGGCTGCGCGCGATACTGTGGTCAGACCACATCGACCCGGCCGTCGAGCCCCGACGAGGGAGGCACCTGTGCGGATCGCGCTGATGGCTACCTGCCTGGCCGATGCATTGTTCCCGGACGTTGCCATCGCAACCGTCCGGTTGTTGGAACGGCTGGGCCACGAGGTGGTCTTTCCCACCGGCCAGACCTGCTGCGGACAGATGCACATCAACACCGGCTACCTGACCGAGGCGGTGCCGGTCGTTCGGCACCACGTCGACGTGTTCTCCTCGACCGTTTACGACGTCGCGGTCGCCCCGTCCGGCTCCTGTGTCGGCTCGGTCCGCCATCAGCACGCGATGGTGGCCCGGCGCGCGGGCGACGATCAGCTGGCCGCCCGGGCGACTGAGCTGGCCGGTCGCACCTACGAGCTCAGCGAACTGCTGGTCGATGTGCTTCAGGTGACCGATGTCGGCGCGTACTTTCCACACCGGGTCACCTATCACCCGACCTGCCATTCGCTGCGGATGCTGCGGGTCGGCGAGAAACCGTTGCAACTTCTGCGCGCCGTCGAGGGCATCGACCTTGTCGAGCTGCCTGGTGCCGAGGAGTGCTGCGGCTTCGGCGGCACCTTCGCGCTGAAGAATCCCGACGTGTCCACCGCCATGCTGGCCGACAAGATGTCCAGCGTTCTGTCCACCAGGGCCGAAGTGTGCAGCGCCGGCGACTCGTCCTGCCTGATGCACATCGGCGGCGGGCTGTCCCGGCTACGGACCGGCGTGCGCACCGTGCATCTGGCTCAGATCCTGGCCGCCACCAAGGATTCTCCGGTCAATGCGGCGATGGCGGTCGGCAACGACGGGCCAGCAGGTGCCCGGTGACGACGTTCCTCGGAATTCCGCGGCGGCACTCGACCGACCGACCGGATTCACCACTCCGCGGCGATCAACTGTTTCCGGCCGCCGCCAAGACGGCGGTGGCCGACGCCCAACTGCGACGCAATCTCGGCCGGGCGACCGCCACCATCCGGGCCAAGCGGCTGGCCATGGTCGGCGAGCTGCCGGACTGGGAGGCCTTACGGGACAGCGGTTCCGCGATCAAGGCGACCGTAATGGCGAACCTGCCCGAGCTGCTTGAGCAACTGGAGTCGGCGGTCACCGCATGCGGCGGCACCGTGCACTGGGCGACCGACGCTGCCGAGGCAAACCGGATCGTCACCGAGCTGATCCGCGATACCGGCTCCGACGAGGTGGTCAAGGTCAAGTCGATGGCCACCCAGGAGATCGGCCTGAACGAGCACCTGGCGGCGGAAGGTATCGCCGCCATCGAGACCGACCTGGCGGAGCTGATCGTCCAGCTCGGACATGACAAGCCGTCGCACATCCTGGTGCCTGCCATCCACCGCAACAGGTCGGAGATCCGGGAGATCTTCCTGCGCGAAATGCCCGGCGCACCCAGCGATCTCACCGATGAACCACGCCAATTGGCGATGGCCGCCCGGGAGCATCTGCGGCGCAAGTTCCTCTCTGCCCGGGTGGCGGTCTCCGGCGCCAACTTCGCGATCGCCGAGACCGGCACGCTGGCGGTGGTGGAATCCGAGGGGAACGGCCGAATGTGCCTGACCCTGCCGCAGACGCTGATCACCGTGATGGGCATCGAGAAGCTGCTGCCCAGCTTCACCGACCTCGAGGTGTTCCTGCAGCTGCTGCCTCGCTCGTCCACCGGCGAGCGGATGAACCCGTACACCTCGTTGTGGACCGGAGTCACCCCCGGCGACGGCCCCCAGGACTTCCATCTGGTCCTGCTGGACAACGGCCGTACCAATGCGCTGGGCAATGAAGTCGGACGCGCTGCGCTGCACTGCATCCGGTGCTCGGCCTGTCTCAATGTCTGCCCGGTCTACGAGCGGGCCGGCGGCCATGCCTACGGTTCGGTCTACCCGGGACCGATCGGCGCGGTACTGACTCCACAGCTCACCGGGATCACCGGTCACGACGATCCGAGCGCATCGCTGCCCTACGCGTCGACCCTGTGCGGCGCCTGTTTCGACGCCTGCCCGGTCAAGATCGACATCCCGAGCCTGCTGGTCGAATTGCGCGGAAAAGCGGTGGACGCCGACCGGGACCGGAAGGGCCCCGTTGGCTGGGACGTCGCGATGAAGACCGCCTCCTGGGTGATGAGCGACGAGAAGCGATTCGCCGCCGCCGAGAAGGGCCTGTCCGCCGGCCGATTGCTGGCCGGCAAGAAAGGCCGGATCTCCTCGCTGCCGTGGCCGCTGTCCGCCTGGACCGGCAGCCGCGACCTGCCGGCACCGCCGCGGGAGACCTTCCGCCGCTGGTGGAAGAAGAACCGATCGACCAACGGGACGGCCCGATGAGCAGCCGGCAGGCGATGCTCGATCGGATTCGGGCCGCCCTCGCCCAGGCCGAACCGCCGCCGGAGATCCCGCGGGATTATCGGCACGCGGGCGCCGACGCTGCCGGTTCGGCGGCGGTGGTCGAACTGTTCGTCGACCGGTTGGAGGACTACCAGGCGACGGTCCGGGTGATCACCGACGCCGAGCTGCCGGCCGCGGTATCCAGTGCCCTGGCACCGGTCTCATCGATCGTGGTCGCCGGGGGCCTCGATCAGCGGATCGCCGACGCCTGTTCCGGCGACGGACGTACGGTGGTCGTCGACGGCCTGCCGACAACGCTGTCGGCCGTCGAGCTGGACCAGATCGACGCCGTCGTGACGCAGGCCAGGGTGGCCATCGCGGTGACCGGGACGATCATCCTGGACGCCGGTGCCGGTCAGGGGCGACGGGCCATCTCGCTGGTGCCGGACCGTCATCTGGTGGTGCTGGCCGCCGACCAGATCGTCGAATCGGTACCGGAGGGAATCGGCCGGCTGACGCCGACGGCGCCGTTGACGATGATCTCCGGACCGTCGGCGACCAGCGACATCGAGCTGTCCAGGGTGGAGGGCGTGCACGGCCCGCGAACCCTGGACGTGCTCATCGTCCGCTGACAGGGCCGATGATGTGATCAACGGCCCGAGATCTGTTCACCGAGCCGGCGCACACTGCGATGGAACTCGCGTTGTGCCGTGGCCGAGATCCCGGCGAGCAGCTCATCCTCCCGCCGGTGGATCTCGGTGCGGATCGCCCGCATCGCGGCAATCCCGGCATCCGTGGCCCGCAGGGTGTGCACCCGGCGATCGGCGCCCGGCTGCCGGCGCAACAGCTCGTGCTGCTCCAACTGATCGATGTCGGCCACGATCCTGTTCTTGCTGTACCCCATCCCGCTGGCCATCTCGCTCTGATTCATGCCCGGTGCAGCGGCCGCCACCGACAGGATGGCGTATTGCCACATGGTGATGCCGTGCTCGGCGGCGGCGGCGTCCTCGATCCGGCGCAGCGCCTTGGCCAACGGCAACACCGAGGCCAACAGATCGCGACGCTCGGCTGCCATGCCGTCAGGATAAACAGATCGTCCCACACTGGCAATCGTCACCATGTTGTGATTATCCTGGGTGATGGAAACCAACGATCAACGACCACTGCATCGGCAGGCACTGGACCTGGCATCCGGATATGTCTCGCGGATCGGCGCCGCCGACCTCGACCGACCGACACCCTGCACCGATTGGGATCTCGGCGCGTTGCTGGCCCACATGGTCGGCCAGCATGTCGGCTTCGCCGCGGCGATCCGCGACGGCGACGCCCCCCGCGAGCGGTATGCCCCGGTGCCGTTCGACCAACCGGCCTGGCAGGCTTCCGTCGACCAGCTGCTCGAAGCTTTCGCCACTGCTGACCTGTCGGCCAGTGTGCTCGAGGTCGAGCTGCATCCGACCAAGGCCCTGCCGGTGCCGACCGTGATCGGCGCGCAACTGCTGGACACCGTTGTGCACACCTGGGACGTGGCCCGTGGCATGGGTGAACAGTTCACCCCCGGCGAGGAGTTGGTGCAGGCGGTGCTGGCGATTGCTGAACAGATCCCGGACAACGAGCAACGGGAGGCACCGGGCGCCGCCTTCGCTCATGCCGTGCCGTCGCCCGGCGCTCCCTGGGAGCGGGCGCTGGCGTTGCTGGGGCGAGATCTCGCGGCGTAGTCGCTGCCGCCGATCGTCGCAGATCCTTCAACAGTGGGCGCTGGATCGCGATTCCGACCGATCCCGAGCCGATCGAGCCAACTGGCGCCCGGTATTGAGGGATCCTCGATCAGCTGCTGTCCTTCCCGTCGGCGTCCTTGCTGTTGTCGGTGGTGCCGAACAGTTTGCTGGCTGCTTCGCCCACCTTGCTGCCGGCCTTGGCCATCTGCTCCCCCAGGTTGCCGAGCATCGTCATCAGCGGATCGGTCGACTCCGACGCAGAGTCCTTGTACGACTTGGCGGCATTGCCCAGATCGTCGCCGAAGCTCTGTGCCGGGTTGTCCTCCTCGCGACGCGGGTAGGTTCCGGACAGGATCTCCCGGTAGTCGCCGGAAGCGGCCCAGCTTTGCAGCTGAGCCGCCCGCACCACGGCCATCGGATGGCTCATACCCTCGACGGCGCGCAACTTGTGGATGCTGTCCCGGATGTCGTCCACACCGGCATATTCCTCGGCCTGCTGCAGGAACGACGCGATGTCGATCTCGTCGACGCTGTTGCCGCCGGCCAGGTGGACGTGCGTCCGCAGCGCCGCAGTCGGGTCCTGTCCACAAAGCAGTCCGGCCCGGTCCGCCGTCAACTCCGCCGTGCGGAACCACTCGCGCAATGCGGCGATCACCGCCCGGATCCCGAGAGCGCCTGCCGGCACCCAGGCCCGCGGATCGCGTTGGATGAACACGTTCGGCACGACCGGCAGGTCCAGCACCTCCGCAGATTCGTGGCGGATCGCATCGATCTCCGGTATTGGCGTTCGCCGATCCGGATGCACGAGGCGAGCGCCATCAGCCGCTCACCGCGTTCCGGGAACAACCCGGACAGCGCCTTGAGCCCGTCACTGAGCCCGGGCAGCGCTCGCAGCCCGGCCAGTGCTCCGCGATCCGCCGGATGCTCATAGGCCCGCGGACTGATTCCCGGGAAATGAACCCTGGTGTTCTGCTGACCCGTCACGTCCTTGCCACCCGCCATGGGTGTCGTCCCCGATTGAGTGCCGCGCGCCCCGACAGCCCGGCGGCCCTGCAGCACTGTAGGAGCTGCGCTGTCGGTTGTCTCCGCCACGAGCACATTCGGCGACCGGATCCCGGACACCCGATGATGCCCGGGAGTTCGTCGGCGTCGGCAGTTCGGTGTCGCCGACAATTCGGTGGTGCGCGCCTCCTACGATTTCGGGATGTTCGTCGAGCCGGTCGGGATGGACCGGAACCGCCTGATCACGGAGTTGTCCACCGGGTGGGGGATCGACACCGCCGCAATCAGCTACCAGCCGGTGGGATTCGGCACCCACCACTATCTGGCTACCGACCGGCGCGGTCGTTGGTTCGTCAACGTCGACGAGCTGCCTAAGGCGGGCCCCGATCAGGCCTTCGCCGACCTTCACCGCAGCCTGCGAACGGCATCGGCCCTGCGGTCGGCCGGCCTGGAATTCGTCCACGCGCCGACGCCGGACATGTGCGGCGACGTGCTCCGCCGGTTCAACGACTTCGCGGTCTCGGTGCATGAATTCGTCGACGGCGACTCGCACGGTTTCGACGAGGTCTTCCAGGGTGCCGACCGTCACCGGTTGCTCGAGATGGTTGGTCGGATGCACGCCGCCGGCGACGCGGTCCCGAGCGATCTGCCGCGCCGGGACACCCTGCAGGTGCCGTTGCGGCAGACATTCTTCGCCGCGCTCGACGATCTCGATCGGCCCTGGAGCGGCGGTCCCTACTCCGAGCCGGCGCGACATGCGTTGATTGACAGGTCCGCCTCGATCCGCGCCCTGTTCGATACCTACGACGAATTCGCCGCGGTGGTCGCGGAGGGCAGCGACGAGTGGGTGGTCACCCACGGCGAGCCGCATGCCGGAAACGTGATGCGCGCCGTCAACGGCGATTTCGTACTGATCGACTGGGACACCGTCGCCATCGGCCCGCCGGAACGGGATCTGTGGATGATCGAGCCGCAGGACTCCGACGATCGGGCCGCCTACGCGGCGGGAGGCGGCAGCGGCCGACCCGATCCCGTCGCCATCCAGCTGTACCGGAGTGGTTGGGCGCTCGGCGAACTCGCCAACTACACCGCGGAATTCCGGGCCCCCCATGTCGAGGACCCGAACACCCGGGTGGCCTGGGGCGGATTCACCTCCTCGCTGCCCCACTGAGTCCGGACGGATGCAGAACCAGCAGCTGCCGGGACCGGCGGCTCACCCGGCAAGTGGGACGTTCGGTACGCCAAACGCCGAAAAGTGCGGGTGGAACGCGAAATTCACCACCCGGCGTACCAAATGACCCACCCCGCGGTCGGGCACCGGCAGAGATTCGCGAGAGTGCCGGGTCGCCCGCACTCAGACCGAGCCGAACCAACCGGCGGTGTCCAGTCGCATCGCCGCCGGCCCGACCACGGTCCGCAGCACATCCTCCAGCTGGGTGACCCGGCGTTCGCCGACCCGGCCGGACCAATCGGCGCGCAGCTCGTCGAAGATCAGCGCGGACCGGCGGAGCACGTCCCAGCCTCGCTCGGTCAGCCGAACGGTCCGTCGACGTGCATCGGCCGCATCGAACGACCGGCCGACGTAACCCAGCTCCTCCAGCCGATCGATGGTCTTGCCCGCGGCCTGTTTCGACACCCCGACCCGGCGGCCGAGGTCCGCGGCAGTGGCGTCCCGAGAACCGATCGCCTGCAAGGCGAATCCGTGAGCCGGACGGATGTCCGGATGGCCCTGATCCGCCAATCGGTGGTGTAGGTCGTCGATCAGGCTGCGAAACCCGGCGAACAACAACAGCGGCAGTTCGAAGCCTGCGGTGAAGCCCGACATGGCAACTCCTAGTAGACAACTTGGTTGTCTTAATGGTTAACTTGGTTGTCCAACTATCGCACAGGAGATCCCGATGACCAGCGCCATTTCCACCGCTTTCCCCTTTCACACCGTCGACACTGCGCCGCAAGCTGCCCGACCGACCCTGCAAACCCTGCAGCAGAAATTCGGTGGGCTCCCCCCGGCCGTCGCCAAGATGTCCAGTTGCCCCGAGCTCCTTGATGCATTCCTGGCGGCGAACGCCTTGTTCGAAAGCAGTTCGCTGGATGCGCTGACCCGCGAGACCCTGGTGATGACGGTCGCCGTTCGTAACGACTGCCACATCTGCATCGAGATGCACACGGCGGCCCTGCGCCGGCTCGGCGCCGAACCCGAATTGATCGACGCCCTGCGTGCCGGTCGGCAGGTCGAGGATCCGAAACTGGCTGCACTGCAGGCCTTCACCCACGCGGTGCTGGACACGGCCGGCGCGGTCACCGACGAGCAGCTCGCCGCCTTCACCGCCCAGGGGTTCGGTCCGCGCCAAGCACTGGACGTGGTACTCGGCGTCGGCACCTACACCTTGTCCACCTTCGGCAACCGGATGACCAGGGCCTGACCTCCGCAGTATCCGGCCCACGAACGAGCCTGATCAGCGCCCAGCCAACCCCTGGGCTCGGATGGTGACCGTCCGCCCGATGTCCGACGATGCCGCCGTCGGGCGCTTCAAGCCGCCGTCCGGATCCCGACGGCGTCGCATCGGGACAAGGTCCAGGACGATCGGGCGGCCTTCGACGACTTCATCCAGGTGCTGGTCGATCGCTTCCCGCTGCTGCATCACGCCTGCGAGGTGACCAAGCTGGCCGGGGACGCTGGTCTGCACCGGGCCAATTCTAGGTGGCCGGCAGCTCCCGGCGACGGTCGCGGAGCATCAGCGCGATCACCACCACCAGCGGCCACAGCGATTCGGCACGGGCCACGAACCGCTCGGTGAGACCCAGCCATTGTCCGCCCAGCTGCCAGCCGAACCAACCCAACAAGGCCACCAGCAGTACCGTGCCGGCTACCCCCATCGGGTGGGTCGGCAGGCCGGAGAAGGCCGGCCAAATGGCCAGCGCCGCAAACGCGATGCCTGCTGCCGGGACATGGCCGGCGGCGGGTTGCGGCAGCGCAGCCACCACGACGGTCGCGACGCCGCCGAGGGCGAACAGCCACCGACCCGACGGGTTCGATTCGGTCAGGCCGATGGCGGTGATGACGTAACAGGCACCGACGACGGCCAGCGCCGCCGTCATGATCCAGCGGTCCGACGCCCCGTGTTCGGCCAGCGCACTGATGCTGTTGTGCACCGAGCTGTAACCGAACGGCTGGCGGGACGCTCCGACAATGTCGCCGGTGACCAACGCAACCGGAGCGAGGACGGCGGAGACCAGCGCCCAGGAGTGCATCTGCCCGAGTGTGCGCCCCTATCGGCCGAACACCCACACCGAGTGCTCAGCGCAGCCCGGCACACGGAGCGCCGCCGGCGAAATAGTCACCGAGCTGCTGGACCGCTTCGTCACCCAGCGGGTTGACGCCGCGGCCGACGGCCAGCGAATGGGCCACCAACACGTGCAGGCACTTGACCCGCTCCGGCATCCCGCCGGCGGTGACGTCGATGCCCAGGTCGCCCAGCGCATTCCGGGTGGCCAGGTAACTCAGGTGGGCCCGCCGATAATTGGTGGCCAACTGCTCGTCCTGAGCCAGTCTGGCGGTCATCTCGGCCATCACCCCGGCGGACTCCATCCGGCTGACGGCCGAGTTCAGCACCGAACAACACAGGTAGTACAGGGTCGGGAACGGCGTGCCGTCCTCCAATCGCGGCGCTGTCTGCAGGACGGCCGGGACGTCGTGCCGGCAGCGATAGGCGACGCCGATCACCCCGCGGGGCGGCCGGCCGAGTTCGCGGAGCAGCGCTGCCCGGTCGGCCTCGGTCATCGGCCGGACGTCCGACGGCGCGCCGAATTCGGCCGGTCCGGATGGATTCACTTCTTCGGCACGTCCTCGGTCAGGGTGTCCCACATCGTCCCGTACCAGGGATCCTGATCGCCCTGCGGAGCCGCCACCCCGGCGGTCACTGCCGGCTCCTTCACCTCGGGCGCGACGATCCGGTACACCGTCTCGCCCGGCGACACGTACTGCAGCCGCCGCCGGGCTTCGGCCCTGATGTAGTTCGGATCCTGTAGGGCGGCCTTGCGCTGCTCCAGTTCGGCGACCTGCTTCTCCAGGTTCCGTTGCTGGACAACGGCTTTCGCCAGTTCATCCCGTTGATGCAGGTAGCCTCGCAACGGCACGGCGACAGCCAGCGCCACCGCGATCAGCACCACCCCGAGGACGGCGACCTGCCGCCACAGTCCAGGCCGGCGCTCGCCATCTGGGGCCGGGGCGGTCCGCACCCTGGCCGCGCTGACGGTGGCAGCACCGTCGGATCCGGCGGACCGCCGACTGTCCGGCCGCGGCCGCGGCCGATCGGCCCGGACCGTCGGCCCCCGGCGCTTGGCGCCGGCGGTGCGGGCAGCAGCCCCCGGTCCGGTGGTTCGGGAGCTGCTGCGGCGCGGTCGCCGAGGTGCTGGCTGAGTCATCTCAAGAAGCAGTGAACCGCGGGAATGCCAGTTCGCCGTGGTAACGCCCCGCGTCACCGAGATTTTCTTCGATCCGCATCAGCTGGTTGTACTTCGCGACCCGTTCCGACCTGGCCGGCGCACCTGCCTTGATCTGCCCGCAGCCGGTGGCCACCGAAAGGTCAGCGATCGTGGTGTCCTCGGTCTCGCCGGACCGGTGGCTCATCATGCACCGATAGCCGGAGGAGTGGGCGAGCGCAATGGCATCCAGCGTCTCCGACAGGGTGCCGATCTGGTTCACCTTGACCAGCAGAGCGTTGGCAGCACCCTTGCTGATGCCGTCCTCCAGCCGATCCGGGTTGGTGACGAACAGATCGTCACCGACGATCTGCACCTTCGAGCCCAACTGCGAGGTCATCTCGACCCAGCCGTCCCAATCGTCCTCGGACAGCGGATCCTCGATGGAGACGATCGGGTAGTTGTCGAGCAGCTCGGCGTAGTACGCGATGAGCTTCTCGGACGTCGTCTTCTTGCCCTCGAAGGTGTAGCCGGTGCCGTCGTGGAACTCCGAGGCCGCCACGTCCATCGCCAGCGCGATGTCGGCACCGAGGGTGAACCCGGTCTGGCCGACCGCCTCGGCGATCAGGTCGAGCGCCGCCCGGTTGGAGTCCAACGACGGCGCGAACCCGCCCTCATCGCCCAGACCGGTCGACAGCCCCTTCTTCTTCAGCACCGCCTTCAGCGAGTGGTAGACCTCTGCTCCCCAGCGCAGAGCCTCCTTGAAAGTGCCGGCGCCGATCGGCGCGATCATGAATTCCTGCACGTCGACGGCGGTGTCGGCGTGGGCGCCACCGTTGAGGATGTTCAGCATCGGCACCGGCAGGATGTGCGCATTCGGACCGCCCAGGTACCGGAACAGCTCCAGCTCGGCCGATTCGGCGGCAGCCTTGGCCACGGCCAGTGATACTCCGAGGATCGCGTTGGCACCGATCCGGGACTTGTCCGGGGTGCCGTCCAGGTCGATCAGCATCTGGTCGATGACCCGCTGTTCGATGGCGTCGAAGCCGATCAGCTCGGGGCCGATCTCGTCGAGGACGGCCTCGACCGCCTTCTCCACACCCTTGCCGCCGTAGCGGGCGGAGTCGCCGTCACGCAGCTCCACCGCCTCGTGCTCGCCGGTCGACGCGCCCGACGGCACAGCCGCCCGGGCCAGCGATCCGTCGTCCAGGGCCACCTCCACCTCGATGGTGGGGTTACCCCGGGAATCCAGGATCTCGCGCGCTCCGATGATTTCGATGGCCGCCACGGGCACACCCCTTCTGAATCGATCCGGTGATGTCGATGCGCCAGGCTCTGCAGCGAGCGTCCGGCAGCTCCGAGCTTAGCCGGGACCTCGGAGCGGTAGGCCGCCGGCGCAACCGCCGGCGGCCTTGCGGAGTTGTCACAGAGCACCCTCCCCAGGTAGCGGGAAGCTGTAGCGACACGCCGCGCGCAGCCGGCGCGTCGCGACAGACTTCCGCTACCTGCTGGACGCCTCTACAGGGCGATGCCGCGGACGATCCCGTCCTGGTCGGCCGCCACCAGCAGATCATCCATCAACACCGGGGTGGAGAAGGTGTACGCACTGCTGATCTGGGTCCAGTCGCGCAGCGCACCGGTAGCCAGGTCGACGGCGATGATCTGCCCCGAGACCCCTTGTACCCACGCAGTTCTGCCGTCACCGACTGGTCCGCCGTTGATCACCGCGAACGGAATCAGGCTCTCCCAGAGCTGAGCCCCGTCGGTGGTCCGCAGCCGCACCGTCTTGCCCCGCTCCTGGATCAACAGCACCGAGCCGTCCGTCAGCACCAGCGGCGGCGCGTACATCACCGAACCCGGCACCGACCAGAGCACCGCGCCGGTCTCTTTGTCCAGACCCCAGGTGGCAGAAACGGTGCAGGCCAGCACGGTCCCGCCGATCACCCGGACGGTCTGGTCCCAGGCGCCATAGAGCAGCCGCACATGATCGGCGCCGGTGGTCACGTCGAATGCCCAGACCTCGGCGCCGGTGCCGGCGTCGTAGGCCCGGAACCGGCCATCGCCCGAGCCGAGGAACACCTTGCTGCCGTCGGAGTCGGCGCGGCCGGCGAAGAAGCCGTGGTTGTCGGTTCGCCAGAGCTGCTTGCCGTCCGCTGCCGCGAGTGCCCACAGACCGTTCCCGGCGGTGACGAAGGCGATGTCGTCTCCCTGCGGGCCGGCCACCAGCGGACTGCCGAGCACCGGGGCCCCCAGATCCCGCGACCAGCGGCGATGACCGTCGGTGCCGCGCAGCGCGGTCACCCGATGATCCGCTGACGGCACGATGAGGGTGCTTCCGTCGGCGGTGAACGATGGGCGGCGGTAGACCGGGCCGACCTCGGCCCGCCACTGCCGATCGGCCCGCCGCACTCCTGGTTCGAAGGCCACCACCGCGCCGTTGGTGGAGGCGGCGACCACCGTCCGGCGATGCTGGGCCAGCGCACCCTGCACGGATCCGCCGATCTTCTCCTGCCACACCACCCGGGGACCGCGGCGGCCCGCGCGCGGCAGCGTCACCGCGCGGACGTCGTCCCACCAGCTGCCGTCGGCTCCCAACACTCTGGTCTGCAGTCGACGTGGTCCGGGCGGCAGCGCCGAGGTGTCCAGCTGTCCGGTCCAGTGGCCGCCGTGGCCGGCGGTCAACGACTGCCAGGCGGCGGCGGTGGCGGTGCCACTGAACGCCTCCTGGGCGAAGAACTGGGCCTGCACCAGGGCGGGGCTGATGTGTCTCGGCAGCGTGAGGTCCACCGAAACCCGGCCCGGGCTCGCCGCAGTCCGGACGGCGCTCGGCCGGTACGGCCGACCGTCACCGTTGCCGGCCAGGGCGACCATGGCGGCCGGGCTGCGGGTCTCGGTACCGTCGGCGGCCACATCGACCCGGGTGATGGTCAGCACCGGTGGCCCGGTTCGGGGTTGGCTGCGCTCGGCCCAGTAGTAAACAGCCTTCACCTTCACCGCATCGGCGACGAACTGGGTCAGTCCGTTCATGTGTTGCACGGCCTGCTTGTGCAGGTGCCCGGCGAACAGTCCGCGGACGTTGTACTGCTGGGCGAGGTCGAAGAACCGGTCCTGGTCGTCGATGTAGGCGTACAGGTCGCCCATCGGATGATGCTGGAACAGCATGGTCGGTAGCTGCCGGCCGGCGCGTCGGAGGTCGTGCTCGAGCCACTCGAAATCGTCGTCACCGATGTGTCCCGGCTCCTGCAGCAGCTGGGTCGGGTCGAAGCCGACGAAGTGCACCCCGCCGGCGGTTAACGAATACGGCGCGGGACCGGCCTGCTGGTGGTAGATCTCCTCGGCGCTGGCATCCCAGCGCACCTCGTGATTGCCTGGTGTGTAACGGATCCGCCTCGCCAGCGAGGCGGGCACCAGGGAGTCGTAGAGATCGAACTCGGCGGCGAAGCCGGTGTCGGTGATGTCGCCGCAGTGCAGCACGAACTGCGGCCCGGCCTTGGCGATCGACTCCCAGACCAACGCCATCCGGCCGGCGCTGGCGGAATTGGCGATGCTCAGATGGGTGTCGGAGATCAGCGCGAAGGCGAGGTCGGTGCTGTCCGGATCAGCCGGCACATCGGCCGCGGCCGACCGGGGCAGCAGCAGCGCGGCGCCGGAACCGGCGACGGTGGCCGCGGCGGCCTGCAGGAATCGGCGGCGGGGCAGGGTGGCCGGGGCGTGGTGCAGGCAGGGCGCGGGGCTCGGGACTGGGGCCGAAACTGACATGGAAACCTCCTGGTGGGCCGGCGATTCGTGCTCCACCGGCTGGCGTCGCGACCAACGTCAGACGTCGGCCGCCTGTCGGATGGCGAACTCGGTGGGAACCGGTCGGCCGGTGGCCGCCGATCGATAGGCGGCCTGGACGATCTGGACCGCTCGGTAACCGTCGGTGCCGTCCGGTGAAGCGGGTCGTCGCTCACGCAGAGCAGCGATGAACTCGGCCAGCATCGCCGCGTTGTCGTCGCCGCCGTAGGACAACCAGGAGGCGCCGGCAGCTGTGTCGTCGTAGCAGGTGATGGTCTGGCCGAAGGCGTCGGCGTTGAACGCGCCGTTGTCGGTCATCACCCGCAACCCGACGCCACCCCAGGTCGGGTAGCTGTCCGGTCGACTCCAGCTGCAATCGATGGTCGCCAGGACGCCGTTGTCGAATCCGAGCCCGACCAGACCGCCCGTCTCCACAACGATGTCGCTGGACTGCAGCAGCTGATTGGTCTGCGCGTACACCTCGACCACCTCGCTGTCGAGCACCCACCGCAGCACATCGGCAAGGTGCACGGTGTGGTCGGTGAGTGCGCCGCCGCCGGCCAGCACCGGGTCGACGAACCATTCCCGATGCCGTCGGGGAAGCTGCCCCTGATTGACGCCTTCGCAGATCCGGACCTGGCCGGCGCGACCGGATCGAATCAGTTCACGCAGCGCGGTCAGCGGGCCGTTGAACCGCATCGGGAAGGCCGTCATCAGTGAGACGCCGGCCCGCTCGCAGGCCTGCACCATGGCGAGGGCGTCGGAAGCGTTGGTGGCCAAAGGCTTCTCGCACAGCACGCCGACGCCGGCCGCTGCTGCCTTCTCCACCGGCCCGCGGTGCCGGTTGTTCTCGGTACACACCACGATCCCGTCCGGCCCGGCGGACAGCAAGGCGTCGTCGTCCGGGAAACGCTGCAATCCGAACTGGGCCTGGGCGTCGGCGGCCCGCTGGTCGTCGTCGTCGGTGAATCCGATCAGCTCGACACCGGGCATCGCCGACAGCGCTCGGGCATACTGCGCGGCGTGGGTGTGGGCGAATGAGACCAAGCCGATTCTCATACCCCTGCCCCCTCCGGGATGTCGACGGCCTGGCCGGTGCGCGCCGATTGCAGCGCAGCCAGTGCGATCCGCAGGGCTGCGGTGGCGTCGTCGGCATTCACCCGGGGCGCCGGCCCACCCTGCACAGCGGTCAGGATGTCGCCGAGTTCGTGGGTGAACGGGCTGGTGCTGGCTGCGGTGGACGGTTTCGCTAGGGTTGCGGCAGCTGGACGACATCGGGATTCCGGTGACCATCCTGATGGCCGGTTCGATCGTCATCACCCTGCCGGTCATCGGTTTGTTCGTGGTGGCCCAGCGACTGATCGTGTCCGGTCTGACGGCCGGAGCTGAAAAGGCTTGAGCTGCAACCACTGTCTGCTCATCGGTTCGGAACGTCAGTTGCTGAGTCGGCCGAACTCCTGGTCGGCTGCCACCGTGGCGGCGCCCAGTCTGGCCGCACGTGGCCCGTACACGCCGAAGTGGATCGGGATCTCGGTCTGCCAGACCCTGGACAGTCGGGCGTCGAGCGAGCGGCGCAGGGTCGGCCCCAGATGCGGTGCCAGGGTGGTGAAATGCCCACCCAGTAGTACCAGCTCCGGGTCGAGCAGCGCCACCAGGGTGGACAGGTAGTCGGCCACCGATTCGGCCAGCCGATCGACCGCGGCGCGGGTCTTCGCGGTCAGTGCCTGTCCGATCGCCGGCGTCGAGGATGCCGGCTTCGCCGTGGAAGTCGGTGACGCACCGATGAAGTCGGTCCCGTTGTCGGTCCGGCGCAGCAGGGCGTCCAGACCGAGGTCGTCGAGGCGGAACTTTGCGGCAAGATTCGACGAACTGAACAGCAACTCGCCGGCCCGGCCGCGGTGTCCGGACAGCAGCCGGTCCTCCACCACCACCCCGACGCCCAGGCCGGCCGAGCCCTCGTCGAGATAGATCAGGCTGGAGCATCCTGGCAGGTTCCGCCATTCCGCGACGGTCGCCATGTTCGCCGCGCGCTCGATCCGCACCGGCGGACATTCGGCGCCCACCCTGGCCATCAGCCGGTCCCGCAGCGCGACATCGTGCCAGCCGAGCGGCCCGGACAGCCGCACATGGCCGGCATCCGATTCGATCACACCGGGTAACGCGACCACCACGCCGACCACCTGCTGTCCGCTGTCATCGGCCCTGGCCAGGGTTCGGCGCAGCTCGGTGGCGACCCGACTGATCGTCCGGGCCGGGCCCAGTTCTGTCGGGCTGATGGCGATCGTCCGGGACGAGCGTTCTGACAGCGAAAGGCTCCAGGTCGTCACCGTCACCGTGGACGGCAGCAGCTCGACGACGATGGCCAGATGCCGGGTCTCGTCGACCGACAACACCGCCGACGGCCGGCCGACCCCGCGGGCGTCGTCCGGCACGTTCTGTTCCAGCAGCCCACGGTCGATGAGTTCACCAACCAGGCTGGACACCGTCACCTTGTTCAGGTTGAGCAGTTCACCGACATCGCGGCGGGTGTGTCCGGTTCCGGAGCGCACCAGTCGGGCCACCGCAGCCAGGTTGTGTTGGCGCACCATCCGCTGGTCCCCGGACACCTTCGCCGCGGTGCCGTGCGGTGGTGCGTCCTGATTCATTCCGCGCTCCCCCGATGAGTCCTGTCCGACGAGCGGATGGGCCGTGAAATGTTCCTACGTGGCACCGGATCGAAATTACCAGCCCTCAGAAGCCCGGGGCGAGTGCCTCACTGAGCGGGCGGCCCTGCGCCTGGGCCGGCGGCGGAATGTCCAGCAGCCGGGCGATCGTCGGGGCGATGTCAATCAGTCGAGGTTGTCCAGTTGGGCGTTCTGTCGGATGCCGTAGCCGGTGATCATGAACGCCGGATGCTGGACGGCCGTCAGGCCGTGATAGCCGGCCACTCCACCACTGGGCGGGTTGACCCCGAACGACCAGCCGACCTCTGGCTCGGCGACCAGGTCGCCGAGCAGCGAGCTGGCGTGCCGGTCGGCCAGCGCGGCCCGATCATGCACCACACTGACGTGCTTGACGTGCTCGAGTACCGTCGCCACGGCAGCAATGTTGTGCGCGGTCCGCTTGTCGCCGAGCAGGTACACGCTGGCCGCTCCACCGACCACCATCACCAGATCTGTTCCCACCGCGGGCTTCTGACCGGAAGTCAGGAACTGCGGGTGGTAACCGGCCTTGGTCAACGCGTCCAGCACAGCTTGGCCGAAGGCGTGGGTGAAGGTCTCCATGCCATGGTCACCGGTCAGAATGATGGTGGTGTCGTCGTAGGTCCCGGCATCCTTCAATGCCTGCACCAGACGACCCAACTGAAGGTCGAGATTCGCCAGTGCCGGCGCCATGTTCGGACTGACCGAACCTTCGGCGTGTCCGATGGCGTCGAGTTCGTCGCAATAGATCGCCAGCATGTCCGGTACCTCGGGCACGGTGACCGGGGTGCCACCGGAATTGACCGGACGACCGGCCAGCAGCTCCAGCGCGGTGTCGGTCCGCACCGTGCAGCCACCGGGTGCCTGCACGTACAGCTGATTCGGGTCACCGTAGGTGGCGCCGTGGTTCTGCACGATGTACCAGTTCACACTGGCAAACGTCTTTCCGCTGGCGCCGATGTCCTCGGCAATGCTCTGCGCGTTCATCGTCCTGGTCTGGCCGACGGCCACCCCCGCGGTCCGATCGAAGGTATATGCGGCATTGCCGTGCACCTCCGGCCAGGCGCCGGTGGCCACCGATGTCCACGACGGGTTGGAGATGGTCGGGAAGGTGCCGAGATCCGTGGTCAGCCGGCCCTTGGACGCCAGTGCATGCAGATTCGGCGTCGCGACCCGACTGAGGTACCGCGGGTCAGAGCCGTCCCAGGCCACCAGCACCACATGCCCGGTGTGCGGAGTCGGCCGCTGCTCCCCCGCCGATGCCGAGACCACGGTGACCGATACCGATGCCATGGCGCCCGGCGCGGCTGCCGTCGCCGACGTCGGAGCGATGAGCAAAGCCGGTGCCATCAGCGCACCGGCGAGCGCTCTGGCAGTCAGGGCTGGCAGCATTTTCCGGCGCGTGGTCTCTCCTGGGGCAGCTCGAGATTTGTAATTCATTCGCACGCCCCGTAAGAATGATGTGACGCCAGGGATCGTGTCAACCCCCACGCATCGGATCGAGGGCAGCATTCAACGCCGGCGGATCGGCCTCGGGTCGGGCGGCGTCAGCGCAGGGCGCCGACCATGTCCGCTGTGTCGACGATGCTGGCGAACTCCTGGTGCAGGTTGGTGACCGTCACTTCCTGCAGGACCGCTGCGGCGATCAGCCGGCCGTGCGGCCCCTCCGGGTCGAAGGTGTGGGTGGCGTCCTGCACGAACCACACCCGGTAGCCCAGGTTACCGGCGACCCTGGCGGTCGTTTCGCAGCAGTGTTTGGTGGTGATCCCACAGATCACCACTTCGGAGATGTCGTCGGTGGTGAGCCACTGGTGCAGGTCGGGGATGCCGTGGAATGCGGAGTTGACGTTCTTGGTGACGGTCAGCGCCGCCGGCCCGTCGATCCCCAGCTTGAGGTCGTGTCCGGGATTCGACGGGATGAAGAGGCGACGACGGATTGCTCGAACTGTGCTGTACCAACACGATCGGCGCAGCTGCCGTCCGCCATGCCCGCAGCAGTGCGGCAATGTTGTCCTCACAGTCGGGGTTGTTCCGGACGCCCCAATAGGACTCGTCGTCGAATCCGCGTTGGACGTCCACCACGACCAGCGCCGAACTGTTCGTCGGCAGGGCCGGCAACGACATCGAATCTCCTTCCCGTGCGGGTGGGAGGGTCACGGCCATTCTGCGGCGCCTCAATCCGCCTCGGTGCCCCGGCCTCACTGCAGCGCGATGAGGCCGCCGATTCCCACCAGGTACAGCACCAACACGGAGATGGAGTCCACGCCCATCCGCAGGTGTTCACGGCGTGGCCGGAAGATCAATCCGGCCATGTAGACGATAGTGAGCAGGGCGCCCAGTGCGGTCAGATAGATGTCGCTGCGGCCGGCGGCCGGTAGGACGGCGTCACCGGCGATCAGCGTCGCGGGCAGGAACAGCACCGGCAGGAAGGCGTTGCCGCCGAAGATGTCGCCGATGCTGAGTTGGTAGTCGCCCATCCTCGCCGAGGTGATTCCGGTGGACAACTCCGGTAGCGCCGTGGCCACGGCCAGGATGGTGGCGCCGAACAGAATCCCGGACACGCCGAGGTTGCCGAAGAACCGTTCCCCACTGCTCTCGATGGTGACGCCGGCAACCAGGGTGGCGACTGCTGCTGCCCCGAAGACCAGCGCGGCCCTGCCTGTGCTCATTCCTCGCTGGGTGGCGTCCGCGTCCTTCTTGTGCCGACGGGCACCCCGGGGTTCCGGCTGGGTGTCTGGCGCATCTCCGCTGTCCTGCCACGGCAGTGTGCCGCCGGCTCGGTTGATCAGCAGCAGACCGACGGCCCAGATGACGGCTATCAGTACGACATCCGGAGTGAGTCGAGCGCGCAACAGCGAGGCCGGTAGCTGCGTACCGGCCACGACGACGGCCAGCACAGCGACGACCAACCCGCCCTCCAACACCAGCACCAGGCTGGCGGCCTGGTAGCTGAGGGGTTTGCCGGGACGCACGCCGAAGGCATCGATGGCGACCAGCACGACCGTCTGAACGGCGATACCGCCGAGGATGTTGCCAACGGCGATGTCCAGGTGATGGGACAGCGCGGCACTGACCGTGATCGCGATCTCCGGCAGATTGGTGGCAATCGCCAGCAGGATGAGCCCGCCCAACGCAGTCCCGAGATGCAATCGTTCGGCGAGCACGTCGGTGGTGTCGGACAGCTTGACCCCGGCGACCCAGATGACAGCGGCCGAGGCAACGAAGATGGCCAGCAGCAGCCATGACGGTAGACCTGACATCGTCGCGAGTCCTGCAGCCGTCGGCTCAGCCGACGCCGAGTGCTCGTAGCCGCGGCAGCACCTCGGTGCCGTAGAGCTCCAGGAAGCCGGCCTGGTCGGTACCCGGCGCATGGAACACCAAGTGCTGGAAGCCGAGATCGAGGTAGGTCTTGATCTTCTCGACGTGCTCGTCCGGATCGGTGGAGACGATCCATCGGGAGGCCGCCCGCTCGACCGGCAGCGCGTCGGCCAGCCGCTGCATCTCGATCGGGTCCTCGACGTGGGTCTTCTCCTCGGGGGACAGCGCCAATGCTGCCCAATTCCTGGTGTCTTCCCGCGCCTTGGCGGCGTCGTGATCGAAGGACACCTTCATCTCGATCAGCAGGTCCATGTCGTCCAGCGTGCGGCCGACTTTGCCGGCCCCTTCGGTCAACGCCGGCAGCAGGGTGTCCGAGTACAGCTCCGGCGCTTTGCCCGAGGTGGTGATGAACCCGTCGGCCACCCGACCGGCCAGCCGGGTGGCGGCCGGACCGGACGCCCCGATGTAGATCGGCACCGGCTTTTCCGGCTTGTCGTAGATGGTCGCCTTGTCGGTCGAATAGAAGGTGCCCTCGAAACTCACCCGATCCTCGGACCACAGCTTCTTGATCAGCGTGACGGCTTCCTTCAGCCGGGCGAACCGTTCCTTGCCGTCCGGCCATTGCAGTCCGAGCGGCACCTCGTTGAGCGACTCCCCCGATCCCACACCGAGAATCACCCGATCCGGATACAACATGCCCAGGGTGGCGAAGGCCTGCGCGATCACCGCCGGGTGGTACCGGAACGTCGGGGTCAGCACCGAAGTGCCGATCAGGATCCGCTCGGTGCGGGCGCCCACCGCGCCGAGCCACGGCAGCGCGGCCGGTGCATGTCCGCCATCGTGCCGCCACGGCTGCAGGTGATCGGAGACGAACACCGAGTCGAAGCCGGCCTGCTCTGCGAGCACCGCGCAGTCCGCCAATTCCTTCGGCCCGAACTGTTCGGCCGATGCCTTGTACCCCAAGCGCAACGTCATCGTCCTGGCGTCCTCTCCACGGTGAAACCCTCCCCGCACACTAGGGCACCGTGCTCAACCCTCGATCACCACCCGATCGGTGCCGGCGCGGCCGAAGGTCTCCGGGGAATAGATCTGCTCCGCCCGGGTCGGCGGGACGACATAGCTGCCGACCGTGGTCGCCGTCGCCAGGTAGCTGTACTGGTAGACGCCGCCCTGGAGCTGGCTGGCGAATGCCTCGGCGCGGTCGCTGTGCAGGTTCTGGTGGTCGAACCAGCTCGGATACCAGATTTCCGGCAACACATCGACGCCGGCACCTTCGGCTTCCTTGATGCTCTGCGGGTCGAGATCCTTGGGGGTGGTGGCCAACTCGGGGTTCAGGATCTGTAGTCCGGCCGGCAGCGGATCGATCAGCGCGACATGGGTGCGCGCGCTCCGCGACACCAACTCCAGCCGCACCCTGACCCGGGCACCGGCCTTGATGTGCCAGCTGCCGTCGGCAGCCCGGGTGACGTCGGCCGGGTTGTCGGCACCGGTGAAGGTCCGGGAGACCACGAACCCACGGTCCAGCGGCGCGATCTTCAGGTCCTGCGGTGCGGTCTGCAATCCCAGCCGGTAGTACAGCGATCCGGTGCCGGAATTGCGCAGCGTCACACCGGTGTTGCCGGCTGTCCGCAGGTCTGCGGTCGGGATGGTCACCGTTGCCCGTTCGGTGGTGTGCCCACGGTAGGCATGGTCGCCGGCGAACCGATCACCGAGCCAGATACCCGCCACGAAATCGGGGGTGGTCCCTTCGAAGGCGTCGTAATAGTGGCGCAGCGCCAGCAGGTTGAAGGTGTTCTCCTGCACATTGTTCCACCGCCCGCCCTGCTGGGCGGCCATCAGTCCGGACACGATCTTCGGGATCAGATCGCTGTCCGGCCGGACCGAGATCAACGCGTCCAGGATCAGACCATCGGTCCGAACGTTCGATTGCAGTGTCGTCCACGCATCATCAGTGACCTTGTTGGTGAATGTCACCGATCCGGCGTCATCGGCGGCGGCATTGCCGATCATCCGCTCCAGGGCGGACCGGGTGGTCGTATCGTCGACGACCGGCAGCAGCCAGGCGACGGCGTCCAACGGCAACAGCGTTCCCCGCTCGGTAGCGAGCGACTTCGCGGCTGCCGCATCCCGGTGTCCCGCCTGCATCAGGACGTTCAGGGCATAGGCCCGCAGAATGTCCTTGGTGGGCTGGCTGGCCGTCCTGGGGATCACGGAATCGATCTTGGTCAGGTATTGCTGTGCCCTGGCCAGACTGTCCTTCGGAACTGCCTGGCCGTACTTGCCGGCGATCAGCAGAGCGTGGGCGGCCTGGATCGAGTTGAACGGATCCGATTTCTCGCCGCGGCGCCAGTATGCGAATCCGCCGTCGGAGTTCTGCAGGGCGATCAGCTTGTCGACGTCGCCGGCGACCATTGCCTTCAACGCGTCGGCGGACGGCAGCCCCGGAGCCGAGAATGCCTGCAGCACATCGCCGAGCGAGGCGATCGCGATCACCTGACTGGCCAGCCCGTCCGAGCTCTCGTAATCGTAGTCCGCGAGGTAGCCGACCGCGTCGGTGAGTTGCTGCAAGGCGGTGGAGGATGTCCCGATCTGCAGGCCGCCGAACTGCTCGACCACACCGGTCGGCGCGGTCACCGGCTGGTGCACGGTTTGCCCGCCGGACACAATGCCGTAGGTGGCAAAGGATTCGGTGGTGGTCGGTGTGTAGACCGGTAGGTCGACGGTCGCCGCATCCGCGTCATCACCGCTGACAGCAGCCACCCGAAATTTCGCTGTTCCGGCCTGCACCGCCGACGCTCCGAAGCGGACCTCGACGCGGCCGTGGGCCGGCACTCGGACCCGCTGGCCGGCCGGACCGGTGAGCTTCAGGTTCGCCGCCTGGATCACCACGTCGACGGCCCTGGCAGTGTTGGTCTGGTTCTGTACCACCATCGGCAGTTGCAGCGTGTCCCCGAAGTTCAGGAACGCCGGGGCCGACGGCCGGACGGTGACCGGCAGCGCCGCGGTGATGGTGGACTCCGTCGAACCGAACTGGTCGTCTCCGGCGACCGCGACCACCATCACCCGATATCTGGTCAGGTTGTCCGGCAGCTTCACGGTGATACTGGCCCGACCGCCCGCGTCGGTGGTCGCCGACGGCACGAACAGCGCCAGCGGAGCGAAGTTCGCTCGCTCGGCGATGGCCGGTTTCGCGGATCCGGCCGCGGCGTCGGTGGCCGCGCCGGAAGCGGTCTTCGAGCCGAGGGACAGATCTCCCCCGGACCGCCCGGCCTGCGCAGCAGCCTCCGCTCCCGATGCATCCGCAGACGATCCGGCCGCTGCCGACATCGCAGCGCTCGTCCTCTGCGATTCGGACGGTGGCGGCGTCGGATCGGCCAACATCACGGTGGACCGACCGAAGAGGGCGTTCAGGCTGTTGTTCAGTTCCGGATAGAACGCCGCCAGCGGATCAGGTAGCTGGTAGCCGCCCAGCGCCAGTACCGCCTCGTCGGCGACCACCACCTCGAACTCGCTGCCCGACACCGGTTTCCCGGATCGGTCGGCGACGGTCACATCGAGTTGGGTCGAGCCGCCGGGCGCGATCGAGGGTTGCCGGGGAGTGGCTTTCACGGACAGTGTTCTGGCTTTGGTGGAGACCGTCAGCCCGATGCCGCCGGTGGCGTAGGCGGGTCGGGACGGCCCGGCCGCAGCGGTTCCTGCGGCCTGTCTCGGTGCGGTTCCGACCACCTCGACCGACGCACTGATTCCGGGGATCTCGGCATCGGTGATCGGCAGGTTCAGCACCGCCGAGCCGTCCGTCACCGCGAACCTGGAGGTGGCGGCGATTCCGTTGTGGGTCACCACCAGCAGGCCGCTGCCTGCCTGGATCGGCGATTGCACCAGCACGCGGGCGGTCTGCCCGGGCTGATATTCCTTGTTGTCCGGTACCAGGGTCAACTGCTGCTGGTGCACCGACGAATCCACCGAACCGTCGGACCCGGCGACCCATCGGGTCAACTGGGAGCGGCTGCTGCGACCCTGTCCGTCGGAGACGGTGGCGGTGATCCGATAGGTACCGGAGACAGCCGTCTTGAACGTGCAGCTGACCGGGCCGGCGGTCGAGGTGACCCGGCAGGTCTGGGTGTTCGACTCGGTGTCGACCGATCGGCCGTTCGACCAGCTGGTGGTGAGTGTGCTCGCCCGGACCTCGATGGCCCGGCCGGCGACGGCCGCACCGTCGATCCCGGTCGCAATCGCCTGCACCACCAGGTCTTTGCCTTGGCCGACGAAGGTGCTGTCACTGCTCAGGCCGACGTAGTAGTCGGCCGGATGCACCAGCACGTTGGTGGTGCCGGCGATCGCCTGCCGATTCACATCGGTGACGGTGGCCTGAGTGGTGAGGGCGAGCGGCAGACCGGAGTTCTGCTTGCCGAGATCGCCCACCCTCACTTGCAGGTAGTCGCTGCCCTCGGCATCGGTGGTGCCGGAGAACTTCTCGACCTTGCTCTGATCCGGATCCGTTGGCCCACAGCAGTACCCGTCACCGCGCTGCTCGCCCCACTGCTGCCCGGACGCCCCGAAGCCGGAATTGTCCACCTGCCACCATGGAGACCAGATCCCGAAGGTGAAGCCCGACCAACCCGGCGGGGAGTAGGTTGCCGCTTTGGTGCGAACCTGCCAGTCCACCTTCGCATCCCCCAGCGGACCCCCCGCGTAGTAGGTGGCATCGGCGGCAACAGTGAGGTCATCACCGATCACCGAGGGGCCCTTGCTGTCGGTATGGGTGCCGACCTCGAAATCCGGGGTGCGGAAGTCGGCGATGTCGAAGGTATGGCCGAACGGGTCGCTCCGCACTCCGGCAGTGCCGTGCACAGTCAGCTCGAGCCAGGCCGTGCCGAGATTGGCGCCGGCCGGAATGGTCATCGTCAGATCGAAGCCACCCTGGCGACTGATCTTGGCAGTGCCGTGGCCGATCGAGGCGCCGTGGCCGTCGCGCGCGTTGTACGTGACGGTGCTGTTCGGTGCGACGGACGACAGGGTGGCAGCGACATCGGATCCCTGCCGGCGTACCCAGCCCTTGATCGACACGGTCTCGCCGGGACGATAGGTCTGCCGGTCGTCATTCACGAACCAGAGCAGTCGATCGGTGGTCGGGATGCTCGTCCAACTGTTGTTCCACATCATCGACGGCAGCAACGCCGTCTCCGAACCTCTGGTGGCGATCAGCGCATGGGCACCGCCCCGGGTGAGCGACAGTGCGGCAACGCCATCGGCGTCGGTGACGGCCGATTGATCGGCAGCGACCGCACCGGTGTTGCCGATCATGCCGACGGCGACCCCGGCCAGCGGGGAACCGTCTCGCAGGTCGGTGGCCCAGGCCCGCATCGCCGTGGAGTCGTTGAACGCGTCCAGGCCGATCGTGGTGGCCTGCGCCCAGGTAATGGTGGGTTGGTTCTGCCACCAGGTGTTGTCGCCGAACTTCTCGGCGTCGGTCGGCTCGATCAACACCACCGCATGTCCGGTCGCCGACATCGCCGACGACAGGTCCAGTACGGTCGCCACCGAACGGTTCGCGGCACCATCGATGTGCACAACGCGATCGATGAGCACGGGCCAGTCCGGTGGCTTCAACAGCGAATCGCGTTGGCCGCTCTGTTCACTCACATAGAACCGTTGGTATGCCAGCCAGTCGGCCGGTGACACGGAGAAGACCCGCTCCCGGAACTCCTTGCGGTTCACGCTCTGCACCGTGATCGAGGGCCCGCCGACCAACGGGTCGAGGGTGCTGACGGGCTGTGGAAAACGGTCCAGTCGCGGCCCGGCGGGCCCGAAGGTGACGGTGCCGCTGGCGGCCGCGGCGAGCCGCTGACCGAAGGTGTCGGTCAACCCGGCCGGCACTGCCACCGTGTACTTGGTGTCCGGCAGGGTGGCGCCCTGCACGATGATGGAGCGGTCGGATGCGACAACGGTTGAACCGCCGGGGATCTCGGGGCTGATCTTGACCGTGCTGGGGTCGAAGAGGGTGGCGTCGATGGCATTGTTGAAGGTCAGGAAGATTGGTGCGGATGGCTCACAAGGCCCTCCGCCGCAATCCGTCTTTCCCAGCGACAGTGCGGCGTAGGTGCGCTTGGCGAACGAGACCGCCTTGGTGGTACTGCGCGGTCCTTCGGCGGATGCGGTGCCGGCGCCGAAGGTGACAGCGATCGGTGTATCGGTGGGAAGGTCGCTGACCGGCCGGAATGCGACCACTCGACCGTCCGGTGCTGCGCCTGCCGCCTGGGCTGCGGCCGGGTCGGCGGCTACTTCCTGACGTGTCGCCAATCGGATCGGCCCGCCGGCACCGCCGGCCTCCAGATCCACTGTCCGCAGGATCGTCTTCGGATCCACCCTCTGGTCGAAGACCGCCAGGAAGACCGGATCGAGCACCACCGATTTGCCGGTGGGGACGAACTGCTTGACGGTCGGCGTCGGCGTCGAGAACGTGAAGGTCGCGGCTTTGGCCAGGGTGGCACCGCTGGCCGACCTGGTGCCGGCCGGCACGGTGACGACGTAGTCGGTCGCCATCGGCAGTCGGTCGACGTCGGCCGAATCCGCGGCGAACCGGAGGGTCTCGGTCCCGATCCACTGCCAACTACCCGGAATCTTCGGGCTGATGGTGACCGGGACCTTGGCCGTGGAGAGTTGCCCGACGGTGGCCACCGCAATCATCGGCTGGTTGAAGGTGATGCTGAGGAACGGCGCGATCGACACTGCACCCTGCGGCTGCATCCGCAGGACGGCCAGTGGGCCGATCGGCGAGCTGTCGGGTGTGCCGGGACCTGCCGGATCCGACTTTCCCGGAAAGGCGATGGGGACGGTCTTTCCGGCTCGGGGAACGGGCGTGCTCTGGGTCGGCCAGCGGAACGGCTGGGCGAGCGCGCCCTGGCCGGGCCAGGCGGGAAGTCGGCGCAGGATGGCAGCCACCTGGTCGCCGCCCAGTGGTCGACCGGTGGCCACCGCGACCGGTGCCACCGGTTGCTGGGCGTGTCCGGCGCTGAGCTTCAACCCCACCGGCACCACGGCGCCGTTGGGCTGGTCGCCCGGCACCGGATCGGCAGAGCCGGTCGGCACAGTGCCGGAAGGTTGATTTCCGGACTGCGGACCGGCTGAGGACTGATCGGACGTCGGTGGTCTCGAATTCGCCGGATCGGCCAGCGGCGGCGGTGAATGCGAACCACGATCGCTGCCGGTGGAGATTCCCACCGCCAGCGAACCGAGCGCCAGGATCGCAGCCAGAGCTGCGATCAACCGGCCGTTTCGATGTCCTCGAACTGGTGCGTTCATGTCGGCCTCCCAGCGGACGCCCCACCCGAGACGTTCCGCACCAGCCCGGACGGAACACCCTGGCGTTCCGGTTGCACGCCGCCGAAAAGTTGTTCAGGAAGGTTTGTGTTGCATCGCCCGGCGCAGGTCGCCGTTCAGCTGGCTGATCACGTCGAGCGGGATCTCCTTGGGGCAGGCGCCGGCGCATTCGCCGATGTTGGTGCAGCCGCCGAACCCCTCGTGATCGTGCTGGCTCACCATGGTGACCACCCGCGCCGCTCGCTCCGGCTGGCCCTGCGGCAGCTCGCCGAGATGTCGCACCTTGGCGCCGACGAACAACATGCCGGACGCATTCGGGCAGGCAGCGACACAAGCGCCGCAGCCGATGCAGGTGGCCGCGTCGAAAGCCCGCTCCGCATGAGCTTTGGGCACCGGGACCGCGTGCGCATCCGGCGCCGCACCGGTGTTCACCGAGATGTAACCGCCGGCCTGGATGATCCGGTCCAGCGCCGACCGGTCCACCACCAGATCCTTGAGCACCGGGAAGGCGTCGGCCCGCCACGGTTCGATGGTGATCACGTCGCCGTCGACGAACGAGCGCATGTGCAGCTGGCAGGTGGTCGTCACCTCGGGGCCGTGGGCCTGTCCGGAGATCATCAGGCCGCACATGCCGCAGATGCCTTCGCGACAGTCGGAGTCGAAGGCGACCGGGTCCTCGCCCTTGCCGATGAGCTGTTCGTTGAGGACGTCGAGCATCTCCAGGAACGACATGTCGTCGGAGATCTCCTCGACCCGATAGGTGACGAACTGCCCACGGTCCCGCTGGGAAGCCTGTCGCCAGATGCGCAGGGTGAGATTCACTTGTAACTCCGCTGCTTGAGCTCGATGAACTGATAGGTCAGGTCTTCCTTGTGCAGCACCGGCGGTTCGTTCTCGCCGCCCCACCCCCAGGCGGCGACGTAGGCGAACCGGTCGTCGTCCCGCAGCGCCTCGCCTTCCTCGGTCTGCGACTCGGCCCGGAAGTGTCCGCCGCAGGACTCCCGGCGGTGCAATGCGTCGACGCACATCAGTTCGCCGAGTTCCAGGAAGTCGGCCACCCGGCCGGCCTTCTCCAGCGACTGGTTCAGCTCTTCGCCGACGCCGAGAACCCTGACGTTGCGCCAGAACTCGGCACGCAGCGAGCGGATCTGCTCGACCGCCTTCCGTAGCCCCTCCTCGGAGCGCTCCATCCCGCAGTACTCCCACATGATGCTGCCGAGTTCCTTGTGGAAGCTGTCGACGGTGCGATCACCGTTGACCGCCAGCAGCTGCTGGATCCGGGACGACACCGACTCGGCAGCCTCCGCCACTTCCGGCCGGGACGACACGTCCTCGAACGGCCCGTCGGCCAGGTAGTCGCGAATGGTGTTGGGCAGCACGAAGTATCCGTCGGCCAGCCCCTGCATCAGGGCCGAGGCACCGAGCCGGTTGGCGCCGTGGTCGGAGAAGTTGGCCTCGCCGGCCACGAACAGACCGGGGATCGAGGACTGCAGGTCGTAGTCCACCCACAGTCCACCCATCGTGTAGTGCACGGCAGGGTAGATCCGCATCGGAACGGTGTACGGGTCCTCCCCGGTGATCCGGGCGTACATGTCGAACAGGTTGCCGTACTGCTCCTTGACTGCGGCCAGTCCGAGCCGGGAGATTGCCTCGGCGAAGTCGAGATAAACACCGCGCCGGAAGTCGCCGACCTGCGGACCGACCCCGCGGCCCTCGTCGCAGACGTTCTTCGCCTGCCGGGACGCAATGTCCCGGGGCACCAGGTTGCCGAACGAGGGATAGATCCGTTCGAGGTAGTAGTCCCGGTCCTGCTCGGGGATTTCCCGCGGATCCTTCTCGCAGTCTTCCCGCTTCTTCGGTACCCAGATGCGGCCGTCATTGCGCAGCGACTCCGACATCAGGGTCAGTTTCGACTGGTGCTCGCCGGACACCGGGATGCACGTCGGGTGGATCTGGGTGTAGCACGGATTGCCGAAGTAGGCGCCCTTGCGATGGGCCCGCCACGACGCGGTCACGTTGCAGCCCATGGCATTTGTCGACAGGTAGAAGACGTTGCCGTAGCCACCGGAGCAGAGCACCACCGCGTCGGCCAGGTGGGTCTCGATCTCCCCGGTGACCATGTCGCGGACGATGATGCCGCGGGCCTTCCCGTCGACCAGTACCACCTCGAGCATCTCGTGCCGGGTGAAGCATTCGACATTGCCGTCCGCCACCTGTCGCTCCAGCGACTGGTAGGCGCCGATCAGCAACTGCTGGCCGGTCTGGCCGCGGGCGTAGAAGGTCCGGGACACCTGCACGCCACCGAAGGAACGGTTGTCCAGTAGACCGCCGTACTCGCGGGCAAACGGAACTCCTTGTGCCACACACTGATCGATGATGTTGCCGCTGACCTCTGCCAGCCGGTAGACATTTGATTCACGAGAGCGGTAGTCGCCGCCCTTCACCGTGTCGTAGAACAGCCGGTAGACCGAGTCGCCGTCCTCCTGATAGTTCTTCGCCGCGTTGATGCCGCCCTGGGCGGCGATCGAGTGCGCGCGACGCGGAGAGTCCTGATAGCAGAACGACTTCACCCGGTACCCGGCCTCGCCGAGGGTGGCGGCAGCGGAGGCGCCGGCCAGCCCGGTGCCGACGATGATCACCTCGAGCCGGCGCCGGTTCGTCGGGTTGACCAGCTTCGCCCCGAACTTGCGTCTGCTCCAGGCCGTCTCGATAGGGGCACCCGGGAAGGTGCTGTCGGCGATCGGATCGCCGACCCGGTACAGACCTTCGACCAGATTGCCCGGTCCGGCGGTCGGCGCCGCCTCGCCCGGCGGCATGGCGGCATCCGCCGCTGAGGTGGCGACCGGTGCAGCCGACTCCGCGGCCTTCTGGCAGTTTTTCGTCATGGTTATTGGCCTTAGTTGATGATGCCGAGCAGGATGAACAGCGGCGGGAGGATGAAGCCGCCGGCCACCACCGCGGCGACACCGAGTCCGGTGAGCTTGGCGATCCGGCGGGACAGCGCCGAGCTGGTCCAGCCCAGGGTCTGTGCGGCACTCCAGATGCCGTGGTGCAGGTGCATTGCCAGGGCGACCATCGCGATCAGGTAGATGCCGAACACCCACCACAGGCTGAAACCGTTGGACAGCCGGACGAACGGGCTCTCGTCGTCGCCGCCGGGCGTCACCGTCCTGGTGGTGAACTGCAGGATGTGGAAGATCACGAACGCCAGCAGCGCCACGCCGCCCCAGCGCATCCACTTGGACGACAGGCTGGAGCTGACCGCCTTGCGCACTGCGTAGCGAGTGGTGCGGGCCTTCTGTGCCCGGTTCCACAAGGTGAACGCCGCATAGGCGTGCCCGACCAGGCTGAGCAGCAGCACCAGCCGGATCACCCAGAGCAGACCGCCGTACGGCAGCATCGGTTCGCCGAAGGTGCGCAGATGGTGTGCGTAGGTGTCGTAGGTGTCCCGACCGCCGAAGGCCATCAGGTTGCCGTACATGTGCAGCAGGACGTAGCCGACGAAGATCGCGCCGGTGCCTGCCATCAGGATCTTCAGCGCGATGGTGGTGCGCCGGCCCCGCGGTGGTCCGGCGGGGCGGCTTGCCGCTGTCGTAGGAGTGGCCACGCCTTGCACCGTAACCCTCGGCACCGGCCGGATTGCGGCACGATCGACCATCTCTGCAGGTGGCGGGCGTGCGCCGTAATGAGCGTCACCATCCGAAGGCCATCACGGCAGCCGGCCAAGACGTGCACAGAGCGTCGATTGCAAGTCCGGGTCGATGGCTACGACTGGCAGTCGCTGGTGAGCTCGATCGAGGCGTAGGTGTGGTCCACCTGGATCTGGACGGCGGCGGTGTCGTCCCCGACGTCGAGGTAGCCGTCCAGCACCACGGTGGTGCCGACGCGTTCGTTGTCGAACGAACCGTAGCCGGCTCGGGTCAAGATCACCTGCGCCTGTGGTACCGCGTCGGCCATGTCTGGGGCCGGTTGATCATTGAGCACCAGCACATGGGGCGACCAGCCCGGCGATTGCAGGGTTCCGGGTCCACCGCAGGCTTGCAGGGTGGCCTGTTGCGGACGCCAACCGCTGCCCCCCGAGCACGGCCTTCAGATTGCGGACGATCTGGTTCTGGTCGGCGATGGTCGTCGCCAAGACCCGTGCCGGGCCCCGGTTGAGCGGAGCGTCCCCCACCGTCAGCACCAGCACGGTGGCGGCGACGCCCGCCCCCACTATGATCAGACCGGCTGCAGCAAAAGCCGTCCGGTATGGATGCCGCGAGATCGCGGTCGTGGTGCCGGGCACCCGCTCTTCGATCTGGCGGGCGGTGCGGGGCAGGTCCGTCACCTCGAGTTGCAGTTCGTCCGAGATCCGCAGCAGATCGGTCTCGGTCCACAGCCCGGCCACCAGGCGCACTCGGTGTTGCCCGTCGGTGATCATCAGCATCTGCACGGACCCGGCTTTCGGCTGAACGACCGGCCCGTACACGCCGCGCAGGTCCGGCCCCCGACGCAACTGCCGCCGCTTGAACACTCCCCGCCAAGTCACTTCGGAATCGTCGACGGTGATCCAGGTCCGGCGGATGCGCAACGCCTGCGTCCCGAACGCGACGAGACCGGTCCCGACGATGACGACTTCGAGCGGTGCCAGGGCCAGAATCGCGGTTCGAGAGATCAACGCGGCAACCACACCGGCCAGGATCGCGATACCCACGACGATCAATCCGGCGCGGGCGAAGGCAAGATATCGGGGCCACGACGGCCGCCATGTCTGGGCCATCGGATCCTCCTGTCGCCAGATGCCTAGTCATTCAGGCGCCCGCTTGCAGGCTGCAGTGGCATCCCGAGATCAACCCAACATGCCGACATCAACCTTCATCACGCTCCTCAGGCAAGCTAGCCCTTGCGACGTCCGATCTTGGATCCGAGCCAGACCAGCGGGTCGTACCGCCGGTCGACGACGCGCTCCTTCATCGGAATGATCGCGTTGTCGGTGATCTTGATGTGCTCGGGGCAGACCTCGCTGCAGCACTTGGTGATGTTGCACATCCCGATGCCCTGCTCCTCGCGGGCAAACTCGGCCCGGTCGGTGCGGGTGTCCAGCGGATGCATGTCGAGTTCGGCCGCGCGGATGAAGAACCTCGGGCCGGCGAAGGACTCCTTGTTGTCCTCGTGGTCGCGCACCACGTGGCAGGTGTCCTGACAGAGAAAGCACTCGATGCACTTGCGGAACTCCTGCGACCGCTCGACATCGACCTGCTGCATCCGGTACTCGCCGGGTGCCAGGTCCGGCGGGGCGAAGGACGGGATCTGGCGGGCCTTTGCGTAATTGAAGGACACGTCGGTGACCAGATCCTTGATCACCGGGAATGCCCGCATCGGCGTGACGGTGACCATCTCGTCCTGGGTGAAGGTCGACATCCGGGTCATGCACAGCAATCTGGGCATGCCGTTGATCTCGGCGCTGCAGGAGCCGCACTTGCCGGCCTTGCAGTTCCAGCGGACGGCCAAATCGCCGCTCTGGGTGGCCTGCAGTCGGTGGATGATGTCGAGCACGACCTCACCCTCGTTGACCTCGACGGTGTAGTCGACGAGATCGCCACCTTCGGCGTCCCCCCGCCAGACCCGGAAGTGCGCGTCGTAACTCATGTTTCGCTCCGTTCCGGCAGCGTCGCCAGCTCGTCGTCGGTGAGGTACTTGGCCAGCTCGTCCCGTTTGAACAGGGCCAGCAGGTCCTCGCGCATCGGCACCATCGGCTGCTCCTGCACCCTGATGTCCGCCTCGACACCAGTTCTGTCGACCGAGCAGACGAGGTTCTTCAGTCGCCAGGCCGGATCCATCTTCGGGAAGTCGTCCCGGGTGTGGCCGCCACGACTTTCCTGCCGCAGCAGGGCAGCTCGGGCTACGCACTCACTGACTGCCAGCATGTTGCGTAGGTCCAGGGCGAGGTGCCATCCCGGGTTGAACTGGCGGTGGCCCTCGATCGTCAGGTGGGCTGCCCTGGCCTTGAGCTCGCCGAGTCTGGCCAGCGCCTGCTCGATCTCCGCTGCGTTGCGGATGATGCCGACGAGATCGTTCATCGTCTGCTGCATTTCCTGGTGCAGGGTGTACGGGTTTTCGCCGCCTTCCTCCTCGAAGGGGGCGAGTGCCAGCGCGGCGGCCGCGTCGACCACCGACTGATCGACCGTCGGCCGGCGGTCGCCGAGCCCCTGGACGTATGCGGCGGCGCCGAGTCCGGCCCTGGCCCCGAACACCAGCAGATCGGACAGCGAGTTCCCGCCCAGCCGGTTGGAGCCGTGCATGCCGCCGGAGACCTCACCAGCGGCGAACAGCCCGGGAACCCGCGCGGCCGCTGCGGTGTCCGGGTCGACCTCCACGCCGCCCATGACGTAATGGCAGGTCGGGCCGACCTCCATCGGTTCGGCGGTGATGTCGACGTCGGCCAGTTCCTTGAACTGGTGGTGCATGGACGGCAACCGCTTCATGATCTCCGCCGGGTCGCGGCGCGAGGCGATGTCCAGGAAGACCCCACCGTGCGGCGATCCCCGGCCGGCCTTGACCTCAGAGTTGATGGCCCTGGCCACCTCGTCGCGGGGCAACAGTTCCGGCGGACGCTTGTTGTGGTCCGGGTCGGTATACCAGCGGTCGCCTTCGTCCTCGGTCTCGGCGTACTGGCCGCGGAAGACGTCGGGCACGTAGTCGAACATGAACCGCTTGCCCTCGGAGTTCTTCAGCACACCACCGTCGCCGCGAACCGACTCGGTGACCAAGATGCCCTTGACCGACGGCGGCCAGACCATGCCGGTCGGATGGAACTGGACGAACTCCATGTTGATCAGCGTCGAGCCCGCGCGCAGTGCCAGGGCGTGCCCGTCGCCGGTGTACTCCCACGAGTTCGAGGTGACCTTGAAGGACTTGCCGATGCCGCCGGTCGCCAGCACCACAGCGGGGGCGTTGAAGCGGACGAACCGGCCGGTCTCCCGCCAGTAACCGAACGCGCCGGCGATCGCACCATCGGTGTCGGTGAGCAGTTCGGTGACGGTGCACTCGGCAAATACCTTCAGCCGGGCCTCGGCGTCCCCGGACTCCCGCTCATCGTCCTGCTGCAGCGACACGATCTTCTGCTGCATGGTGCGGATCAGCTCGAGACCGGTGCGGTCGCCGACGTGCGCCAACCTCGGGTACTCGTGGCCACCGAAGTTGCGCTGGCTGATCTTCCCGTCCGGAGTGCGATCGAACAACGCGCCGTAGGTCTCCAGCTCCCAGACCCGGTCCGGTGCTTCCTTGGCATGCAGCTCGGCCATTCGCCAGGAGTTCAGGAACTTGCCGCCGCGCATGGTGTCGCCGAAGTGCACCTGCCAGTTGTCGCGAGAGTTGACGTTGCCCATGCTGGCGGCGATCCCACCCTCGGCCATCACGGTGTGCGCCTTACCGAACAGGGACTTGCAGATGATCGCGGTCCGCGTACCGGATTCCCGGGCTGCGATGGCTGCGCGCAGGCCGGCGCCGCCGGCTCCGATGATCACCACGTCGTAATCGAACTGCTCAACCTCGGCAGCCATCAGTTGATCAGCCTCAAGTCGCTCAGGGCCCCGGAAGCGACCAGGGCGATGTAGGCATCGGTCAGCATCAGCGTGCCCAGAGTGGTCCAGGCCAACTGCATGTGTTTGGTGTTCAGCTTCGATATGAAGGTCCAGGCCCGATAGCGCACCGGATGGGCCGAGAAGTGCTTGAGCCGACCGCCCATCAGGTGCCGGCACGAGTGGCACGAGACGGTGTAACACCACAGCAGCACGACGTTGGCCACCATGATGATGGTGCCCAGCCCGATACCGAACCCGCCGTCCGCACCCCGGAAAGCCCGGACCATGTCGTAGGTGTTGATCAGCGACACGACCACAGCGGCATAGAAGAAGTACCGGTGGATGTTCTGCATGATCAGCGGGAACCGGGTCTCGCCGGAGTACTTGCGGTGCGGTTCGGCGACGGCGCAGGCCGGCGGCGAGAGCCAGAACGCCCGGTAGTACGCCTTGCGGTAGTAGTAGCAGGTCAGCCGGAAGCCCAGCAGGAACGGCAGCACCAGCAGTCCGAAAGGCACGAACGGTGGGAAATTGCCGAACCAGGCACCGAAATCGCGGGCGGCGGGGTTGCACGAGGCCGAAAGGCACGGCGAGGAGAACGGCGAGAGGTAGTGGTACTGCTCAACGAAGTAGGCACGCTGGGAAGCCGTCCGGACCAACGCGTACAGCAGCCAGATGACCAGCAGGGTGAAGGTGAGGGCCGGCTGGATCCACCACCGATCGGTCCGCAGTGTCCGGTCTGCGATCTGGGCCCGTCCGGGCGACCCGACACCCCCGCCCGCCGATCCGGACGACGCCTGCTCAAGGCCACTGCGGCTCATCCTCGACTCCTGACTGGCGGTGGCCTCGACCGTCGTTGGTCCGACACCGGGGGTCACTGTAACGCGCATGACGCCGCTCACCGCGGGTGACTCAGCTCACCCCTGGGATGACTCAGTTCGCCGGGCCCACCGCGGACCGGACGACGGCGGCGATCTGCTCGGCTTCGATCAGGAAGCCATCGTGGCCGTAGTCGGAATGCAGGGTGATCAGCGGTCGCGCTGTCGGAGCGGTCGCGATCTCGGCGCCCTGCGCCGGCGGGAACAACCGGTCGGAATCGACCACCGCAACGGTGATCTCGGCGCTGATCTTCGCCAGCGCCGCCTGCACTCCGCCGCGATCGCGCCCGATGTCGTGCAGGTTCATCGACTCTGTCAGCACCAGGTAGGAGTTCGGATCGAACCGGCTGGCCAGTTTGTCGCCGTGGTGGTCCAGATAGGACTGGACGGCGAACCGGCCTTCGCCCAGCACGTTCTCGCCGTCCTGTTGCTGCCGGCCGAACCGGGTGTTCAGCTCCAGCGCGGATCGGTAGGTGGCGTGCGCGATCTGCCGGGCGATCGCCATCCCGGCCAGCGGCGGCTTACCACCGTTGTCGTAATAGTCGCCGCCGCGGAACTGTGGATCGCTGCGGATCGCCGTCAATTGTGGTGCGCTCCAGGCGATCTGGTCGCCGGAGTAGGCAGCGCAGGTGGCGATCGCCACCACCTGCTCGACCCTTTCCGGGTACATCACCCCCCATTCGAGGGCCCGCATGCCGCCCATCGATCCGCCGATCACCGCGGCGAAGGAGACGATGCCGAGTTGCTCGGCCAACGCCGCTTCGGCAGCAACCTGATCCCGCGGGGTGATCCGCGGGAAACGGGACCCGTACGGCCGGCCGTCCGGCGCGATGGACGACGGCCCGGTACTCCCCCGACAGCCGCCCAGCACGTTGGCCGCGACCACGAAGTGCCGCGCTGGATCCAGTGGTGCACCGTCGCCGATCAGCCCGTCCCACCAGCCCGGAGTGGGCTGGTCCGGGCCGGCCGGGCCGACCACATGAGCGTCACCGGTCAGCGCATGCAACACCAGGATCGCGTTGTCCCGGCCGGCATTGAGCGTCCCCCAGGTTTCCAGCGCCAGGGTGACGTCGGACAGCAGCACCCCGGATTCGGTGGTCAGCTCACCGATCCGGATCTGACGGCGGTCCCGTCCGCTGGTCACCGTCGGTCGCCTCGCTCGATGGGTACGTGGTACCGCCGCGGGACCGGAGTATCCGGTCCCGCGGCGGTGTGGGGCGAGAGTCATTGTCTACCTCTGCCGCTCTGCCGGCCTATGCGCCCTTCGCGCCCTTCGCGGCGATGAAGCCGGCCTCCAGGTCGGCCAGTATGTCGTCGATGTGCTCGATGCCGACCGACAGCCGGACCAAGCCGGGGGTGACGCCGGTCCTGGCCTGCTCCTGCTCGGTGAGCTGGCTGTGGGTGGTGGATGCCGGATGGATGACCAGCGAACGGACGTCACCGATGTTGGCCACCAGCGAGTGCAGTTCCAGGGCATCGACAAACTTCTTGCCGGCCTCGGCGCCGCCCTCCACCTCGAAGGCCAGCACCGCTCCCGGACCGCGTGGGGCGTACTTCTGCGCCAACGCGTGCCATGGGCTGGATTCCAGGCCGGCGTAGTTGACGCTCTTCACGTCCTCCCGATCCTGCAACCACTGGGCCACCTTCTGGGCATTCTCGACGTGCCGTTCGATCCGCAGCGACAGCGTTTCCAGGCCCTGGGAGATCAGGAATGCGTTGAACGGCGAGATCGCCGGACCGAGGTCGCGGAGCAGCTGCACCCTGGCCTTGAGGATGAACGCGAGGTTGGCGCCGAGCGGTGAGCCGACGCCGAGATCGCGGGCGTAGACCAGCCCGTGGTAGCTCGGGTCCGGGGTGTTGTAGTTGGGGAACTTCTCCGGGTCGGCGGCGAAGTCGAAGGAGCCGCCGTCGACGATCACCCCGCCGATCGCCGTGCCGTGCCCACCGAGGTACTTGGTGGCCGAGTGCACCACGATGTCGACGCCGAATTGCAGCGGCCGGGTGAGGAACGGGGTCGCGATGGTGTTGTCCACGATCAGTGGCACTCCGAGCTCGTGAGCCACCTTCGCCACGTTCTCGATGTCGAGCACATCCTGCTTGGGGTTGGAGATGGTTTCGGCGAAGAACGCCTTGGTGTTCGGCTTGGCGGCGGCCCGCCAGGATTCCGGATCGTCCGGGTCTTCCACGAAGTCGACGGTGATGCCGAACTTCGGCAGGGTGTAGTGGAACAGGTTGTAGGTGCCGCCGTACAAGCTCGGTGAACTGACGATGTGGTCACCGATCTCGGCGATGTTGAGGATCGCCAGCGTCTCCGCCGACTGCCCGGAGGCGACCAGCAGCGCGCCGACACCGCCTTCCAGGTCGGCGATCCGGTTCTCCACCACTTCGGTGGTCGGGTTGGTCAGCCGGGTATAGATCGGGCCGAACTCACTGAGGGCGAACCGATTGGCTGCCTGATCGGAGTTCTCGAAGACGAACGAGGTGGTCTGGTAGATCGGCAACGCGCGGGCCCCGGTCTGGCTGTCGGGGTTCTGGCCGGCGTGGATCTGACGGGTCTCGAAGGACCAGGCCATGATGGTGTTCTCCTGTGAGCGGGTACCCGAATGTGATCCGGGCACGGCGGAAGTTTGTGGGGTACAACAGATCTCAGCCAGTCGACGGTGGTCGGGGCAGGCTGTTACGGGTGACGGGTCACCAACAGTTCACGCGGGTCAGCAGACGTCAGCTGGGACAACAACACATTCGGTGGCACACAGCGCGCTCCTTCTGGGGCGTTCGACCGGGCCACTCTCGCCGCGTAGGCAGAAACTGCCCGCTTCGAGGATGGGACCCGCGCTTGCCGACCGCCGGGTGACGATCAGCCCGGTCATCACCCGGGGCACCCCACCGCGGAGGAGGGTTGCCGTCCAGCGAGCCGGGGCTTGACGCTGGAACTCATGACCTGGCGTCGAGTGTAGCTGCGAATTTGCGGAGATGCCAGCAGCTGATCCAGTCTCTCAAGTACTGGGAGAGATCCTCGACTACCGAACGCCCGCAATGAGTTTCAGCAGGGCACCGATCCGCCGCCGGGCGTCGTCGGCCGGGCCCCGGGTGAGTGCCGAGCCGATGCCCACCGCCGCTGCCCCTGCCGTCAGCCAGTCCGGTGCGTTCTCCGGAGTCACCCCGCCGGTTGGAATGATCGGCAACTGCGGCAACGCGGATCGCACGTCGGTGATCCAGCGGGGCGAGAAGCTGGACGCCGGGAACAGTTTCACCGCGTCCGCTCCGGCCTGCAGAGCCTGCAGCATCTCCGTCGGGGTGCCGGTGCCGACGATGGTGGGAACGCCGTAGCGGCGAGCGGCGGCGATCATCTCCACCGACAGGTTCGGCGACACCAGGTACCGGGCGCCGGCCCGGATGGCGGCCACTGCAGACGGACCGTCGAGCACACTTCCGGCGCCGATCATCGCATCCGGATGTGCGGCTGCGGCCACCGAGATCGCCTCCAGCGCCGCCGGATTGGTCAGCGTGATCTCGACCGACAGCAGCCCGGCGTCGACCAGGGTGGCGGTGGTGTCGACGGCGCTGGCCGCGTCGGGAGTACGGACGATGCCGATCACCCGCTGCTGCACCGCGCGCTGCATGGTTTCCCAACCGAACACTGTGTCTCTCTCCTTGCCGTTCGTCACCGCTGCTGTCCGGACACCGTGCTCGGACCGGCTGCCCGACCGGTCATCGCAATACCTGTTCCCGGCCGGTGTCGGTGGCCGCCAGGAAGTGTTCGAGCTCGGCGTCCGTCGGCAGCCCGTCGGTGTCCGACCATGCTTGAACCGCCAGTGCCGCCGCAGCTGCGCCCCGGCGCAGCGATTCGGCCGGGGTGGCACCGATCAGCTGGCCGCTGAGATAGCCGGCGACCAGCGCGTCACCGGCGCCGACCGGGTCGACCACCTGCCGGGCCAGCGGTCGTTGGGTGGCGCTGCCGTCGGCCGTCACCACCGTGCAGGAATGATCGGCGTTCTTCAGCACGATCGCCCTCACCCCGTTGTCGATCAGCCGCTGGACGGTGCTGGCCGGCCGCTCGTCTGGCCGATCGGCCAGTAACGCCAGCTCAGCCGCGCCGGCGAACAGGATGTCGGCCGCGGCGGCGATCGGCGGGAGCACCGAGCGCCACCGCTCGATGGGGGCCAACCGCAGCCGCAGGTTCACGTCGAAGCTGACCGGCACTCCCGACCCGGTCGCCGATGTCACGAACTCCTCGACCGCCGCCAGCGCGGAGGCCGACAGCATCGCGGTGATCCCGCTCACGTGCGCCATTCTCGGCGTCCCGGCCGACCAGGCCCGGTGCACCGACTCCGGTTCGATCGTCGAACCGGCCGACCCGGCCCGGTGGTAGGAGACCGAGATGGCGCCGTGCGCCGAAGTGTTGCGGATCAGCAGACCGGTGAAGCCGTCGGCGTCGATGCCGACCTGATCGACGCAGACACCCTCGGCGCGCATCCGGCGCAGTACATACGCCCCGGCGTCGTCGGCCCCGACCTTGCCGACCCAGCCGGCGCGCAGACCGAGCCGGGCGGCGCCGACCGCCACGTTGCCCTCGGCGCCGCCGATGGTCGAGCGGAAGTGGTCCGCCCTGGCCAGCGCTTCGCCGGGTTCGGAGACCAGAACCCTCATCACTTCACCCAGCACGAGCAGATCCGGCCCGATGTTCGGCTGCTGTCGTCGCACCATTTCCACCTTTGCTCTGGATCGACGAACCGAGCCTAGCGACGGTCGGTCGAGCCGTACGCCCGGCGGTCGACTATCTTGTGCGACACCCGCATCGCAGCTTGATTGAAAGGGTATTTCATGTCCGATCGCAGGTTCCGCTCATGACCGACTGCTCACCGGCGGCGCGGCGGCATCGACCGTCGCGCTCGGTCGATACGGCGTCGCCCTGCTGCGCTGAGCCCACTGCGTCGAACCGGACAGGGTGAACCGGGCAGGGCAACCAGACAGGGTGAACCGGACACGGTCAACCGGGGCGGGCAACACCGGACCTCACGGATAGCGTTGTCCCCCATGACCGTCCAGCCGCTGCGCGCCCTGCCCATCTCCCGAATTCCGGATCCGGCCACTGCCCCGCCGCTGCGCTGGGGAATCCTGTCCACCGGCGGGATCGCCCGGGCGATGACCGACGCGCTGACGCCACACACCCGTCAACAGGTGGTGGCCGTCGGTTCCCGATCCGAAGAATCGGCGCGGAACTTCGCCGAAACCTTCGGCATCGACCGGGCCCACGGGTCGATGGAAGCGCTGCTGGCCGACGAGCAGGTCGACGCCGTCTACGTGGCGTCACCGCACTCCGAGCACCACCGGCAGGCGCTGGCCGCGATCGCCGCCGGCAAGCATGTGCTGGTGGAGAAGGCGTTCACCCGGACGGCCGCCGAGGCTGCGGAGGTGGTGGCCGCCGCCCGGGCAGCCGGGGTGACGGCGATGGAAGCGATGTGGACCCGATTCCTGCCGCACATCGACGTGCTGCGGCAGTTGCTCGCCGATGGTGCGCTGGGCGAGATCCGGACGGTGCTGGCCGATCACGGCCAGTACTTCGACCGGGACCCGGAGCATCGGCTGTTCAACCCGGACCTGGCCGGGGGCGCGTTGCTCGATCTCGGCATCTATCCGGTGTCCTTCGCCTCCATGGTGCTCGGCACTCCGAACAGGATCACCGCCGCCGGCACCCGGGCGTTCACCGGCGTGGACGGCCAGGTGTCGATGGTGTTGGAGAATGCGGGTGTCCCGACGTCAGAACCCGGGGACTCCCCCGGCGCGCACGCGGTGCTGAACACCAGCCTTTTCGGCGTCACCCCGACCACCGCGTCTGTCGCCGGAACCGTTGCCAGGGTGGATCTCTCCGGTGCGTTCTATGCGCCGGGCACCCTCACATATCGGCACCGTGACGGCGGACGACTGGACGTCGACGGCGGTCAGATCACTGGCCATCGCGGCCTGGCGTATGAGGCAGCGCATCTGGCTCAGTTGGTCGCAGACGGGCAGACCGAATCGCCCCTGCTGCCGCTGGACGAGACGGTACAGATCCTCCGCACCCTCGACGAGGTCCGCCGACAGATCGGCTGACCGGCGCCGGACGTCGGCCAACCGGCGCGATCCACCCCCCGGTGACGGTCTCGCCCACCATTCCGTCCTGCGCTTGCCGTCCAGCTGAACACGTGTTTAATATTCTGATCGTGCGTTCAGCATCGGAAGACCTCACCGCGAGGGCGCGGATCAGAGATGCCGCCATCGTGTGCATCGCCCGTACCGGCTATGCCGCCACCACCGTCCGATCGATGGCGACCGAGGCAGAGGTGTCGCCGGGCCTGGTGCTGCACCACTTCGGCTCCAAGGAAGGACTTCGGACGGCCTGTGACGAACATGTCTGGTCGGAGTTCCACTCGGCGCTGAAGGAGTCGACGACGAACCGGTCGATGAGTCAGCTACTCGATCAATGGGCCCGTCGGCCACAGCTGGCGCGACTGTCGGCCTATCTGGTCCGCTCGTTGACCGACGGCGGAGACTTCGCCCAACGGTTCTTCACCGGGATGGCCGAGGACATCCGCGAGTACCTGGCGGCGGCGGTCGAATCCGGCCTCGTCCGGCCGAGTCGGGACGAGGCCACCCGGGCGCTGATGCTGACCGCGTTCTCGCTGGGCTCGCTCGTCCTCGGCCGCTACATCGTCGGACCGGACGTCGATCCGCTGGAAGTGCCGCAACGGGTGAACGACCTGTTCACCGCTGAGGGCATAGAGATGTACACCGACGGGTTGTTCACCGACTCGCGGCTGCGCGATGCCCTCCAAGAAGCAGCCAGAAAGGAAGCCGCCGGCAGCTCGGCCGACCCCACCGAGACCGAACCCCCAGAGGCCGCCGGCCACGACTCTGCCGCAACCGACGTCTGATCGAAAGGGATATCATGTCAACGTCTTTCGCCGCCCGGCCCACCGATACCACGGTCGCGGTCGACATCTGCGGAGTCACCAAGACCTTCGGTCAGATCATCGCGCTGAACCAGTTGGATCTGCAGGTCAACACCGGCGAGGTGCACGGCTTCCTCGGCCCGAACGGCGCCGGCAAGTCCACCGCCATCCGGGTACTGCTGGGTATGTTGCGCGCCGATGCCGGAACTGCCCGGCTGCTCGGGGGTGATCCCTGGGCGGACGCCGTCGCGCTGCATCGTCGACTCGCCTACGTTCCCGGCGACGTCACCCTGTGGCCGGCGCTGACCGGCGGTGAGGTGATCGACCTGATGGTCAGGCTGCGCGGAACGGTCGACCACGCCCGACGGGACGAGCTGGTGGAGGCGTTCGAACTCGACCCGCGCCGTAAGTGCCGCACCTACTCTAAGGGCAACCGGCAGAAGGTGGGGATCATTGCCGCACTCGCCTCCGATGTGGAGTTGTTGATCCTGGACGAGCCGACCAGCGGGCTGGATCCGTTGATGGAGGCCGTTTTCCAGGACACGATCCGGCAGGCGAAGGACCGCGGCACGACGGTGCTGCTGTCCAGTCACATCCTGTCCGAGGTGGAGGCGCTGTGCGATCGGGTGTCGATCATCCGCGACGGCAGCGCCGTCGAGTCGGGCACCCTGAGCGACCTGCGCCATCTGACCAGAACGTCGGTGGAGGCCGAGTTGGACGGCATTCCGGACGATCTGGGCGATGCCGAGGGCGTGCACGATCTGGTGGTCAGTGGCGCCCGGGTGTCGATGTCGGTGGACAGCGCGAAGCTGGGCGAGGTGCTGAGCCGGCTGACCGCTGCCGGCGTCCGCACCTTGACCAGCCAGCCGCCGACCTTGGAAGAGCTGTTCATGCGGCACTACTCGAGCGCCGAGGCAGATGAGGGTCGATGAGCACAGCCGTCGCCCCCTCGCCGGCGATCCGCGCCCACCGGCGATCCGGTTTGGGCAGAGATCCGTTGGCCGGAACCGGCGCACTGCTGAAGTTCGCCCTCCGCCGGGACGGGATCCGGATCCTCGCCTGGGTTTGCGGCGTGGAAGCCGTGGCGCTGTCCACCCTGCTGTCGTTCAGCTCGCTGTATCCCGATGCCGCTTCGCGGGCGGCCTTCGCCGACAGTCTCGGCAGCCAACCGGCTTTCGCGGTGCTCACCGGGAAGATCTTCGACTCTTCGCTCGGCGGCCTGACCGCTTGGCGGGTCACCCTGCTAGGCGGCGTGCTGGCCGGCCTGATGTCGATCTTCACCGTCATCCGACGCACCCGGACCGACGAGGAGGCCGGCCGCACCGAGCTGTTGGCGTCGGCGGCCGTCGGCCGAGCCGCACCTCTGCTGGCCGCCCTGGGCTGCGCGCTCGCCGGCTGCGTCGGGATCTTCGTATTGGTCTCCGGCACCCTGCTGGTGCGTGGCGAGGATGCTGCCGGCGCCCTCACCCTCGGTCTGGCCATCGCCGGCGCCGGCCTGCTGTTCGCCGGTGTCGCGGCGATCACCGCGCAACTGTTCGACAGCGCCCGGCCGGCGCTGGGCACCGCAGGACTGGTGCTCGGTATCTCGTTCGGTATCCGGGCGATCGCCGACTCGGGCGGAGACGGCAGCAGCTGGCTGCGCTGGCTGTCACCGCTGGGTTGGGCCGAGGAGGTGAGATCGTTTGCCGTCAATCGCTTCTGGGTGATCGGCATGATGCTGACCGCCGCGGTTCTGTTGGTCGCGGTCGCTCTGTGGTTGCTCGGCCGGCGCGATATCGGACTCGGTCTGTTCCCGGCCCGGTTCGGCCGCGCCCGCGGCACCCTGGAGTCCACTTCCGGGCTGTCCGACAGGCTGCACCGGCCGGCGGCGATCGGCTGGACGGTGGCCCTGGCCGGCTTCGGTCTGATGACCGGCGCCATCGTCGACAGCGCCAAGGATCTGTTCGCCGACAGCGCCCGGCTGTCCGACATCCTGACCATGATCGGCGGACCGGGAGCGATCACCGACGCGGTGCTGAACGGGTTGGTCGGCCTGTGCGCAATCCTGGCCAGCATTGCCGCCGTTTCGGCGGCCGGCCGGATGATCACCGAGGAGCAGAGCGAGCGAGCAGCCCTGCTGTTGTCCACGACGGTGTCCCGGTCCCGTTGGCAGGCCGACCATCTGCTCCACGTGTTCGCCATCCCGGTGGTGATGTTGATGGCGGGCGGGCTGGCCAGCGGGATACTGCACGGCGCCAGGTCCGGTGACTTCGGCGACGGTTTCACCGACGCGATGGCTGCGATGCTCGGCCAGCTACCGGCCTGCTGGGTGATCGGCGCGGTTGCGGTCCTGATCCATGCCTGGTTGCCGCGGATCTGGGTCGCCTCGTGGGTGATCCTGGTGGTCGCGGTACTGCTCGGGCAGCTCGGACCGTTGCTGCAGTTGCCCCAGTGGCTCAACGATCTGGTGCCGTTCCCACACGTGTCGACCATCGCCGGCTCCGGAGTTCCGTGGCTCGCCGAGCTGGTCCTGCTGGCCATCGCCGCCGCACTGACGGCCGCCGGAATCGTCGGCTTCGCCCGTCGCGACCTGATCAGCCAATGATCGGCCGCTGATCATGCTGCGCGGTACCTAGTTTGCTGCCGGAACGGCGATCAGGTATCGAAAGACGTTGTGCAGTCGATAGCTGCCGTCCGGCAACCGGAACCGGGCTGCCGCTTCGGCGATCGTTCGGCGAACGACGTCGGCGGTGACACCGGCCGGCAGTTCCGTCGGCACGTCGAAGGAGAAGGCGTGTTGCAATTCTGCCTCGTTCGGCAAATCGAACGGGATGTCGATCTCGCCGGCATCGGCGGGCCGCAGGCCGGCGCTGTCGACCAGTCGTTGAAGGGCTCCCGGCTCCCGGAAGTCCGGGTGGCGCTGCGGCGGTCCGGGGTCGGCGGGGTCGAGTGCGTTGATCGCCAGATCGATGGTCACCATATCCTGCCGGTCGCGCTGTGCCCAGTTGCAGATCGCCAGCAGCCCATCGGGTTTCCCCACCCTGACTGCTTCGGCGATCGGCACCATGATGTCGTCGGCGAATTGGAAGGCATTCACCGCAACGACCACATCGAAGGTGTCATCCGGCCACGGCAGCTCAGCCATGTCGGCCACCCGGAGGTCAGCAGCAGGAACGGCCCGGCGGGCGAGGTTGATCATGTTCTCGGCCGCGTCGATGCCGGACACCGCGGCGCCTCGCTGGGCGGCCAGCAGCGACAGTTCGCCGCTTCCGCAGCCGATGTCCAGCAGACTGGTGCCGACTCCGACACCGGTCAACTCGAGTAGTCGTCGGCGCGCCGGGTCAGCCAGCCGACTCCAACAGTCGAGCCAGATCTGCGCCTTGGCGTCGAAGTCGTCTGCCGCAGCCATGGCTCTACTCGACCGTGACGGACTTCGCCAGGTTCCGCGGTCGATCGATGTCGTGGCCCAGTTTCAGGGCTGCGTGATAGGCGAGCAGTTGGGTCGGGATGGTCAGCAGAATGGGATCCAGCTCCGGTTCGTTCTTGGGCACGTCAACCCGCTGCGCCGCCAGCTCTCCCAGATCGACCCCCGCGTGACCGATTACCACCAGCGGGCCGTTGCGCGCCGCGACCTCATGGGCCGCACCGACATTGCGGTGCACCAGCTCATCGTTCGGAATGATGGCAACGGTCGGCAGATCCTCGCTGATCAGCGCCAGCGGACCGTGTTTGAGCTCGCTGGTCTGGTATGCCTCGGCGTGCCGGTAGGAGATTTCCTTGAACTTCTGGGCACCCTCCCTGGCTACTGGGAAGCCGCGGACCCGGCCGATGAAGAACAGGCTGTCGGCGCCGGCCAGGCCGGTCGCCACCTGCTCGATATGCTGCTCGGTGGCCAGAATCTCGGCGATCTGGCCGGGAATCCGGTGGAGTCCGTTGATGATCCGCTGCCCGTCGGTGAACGACAGATCGCGCACTCGGCCGAGGGCCAGTGCCAGCAACGCGAAGCCGAGGGCCATGTGGGTCAGCGCCTTGGTGGAGGCGACGGCGATCTCCGGGCCGGCATGCAGATAGATGCCGCCGTCACACTCGCGGGCCACCGATGATCCGACCACGTTCACCAGCCCAACCACCCGCCCGCCCTTGCGTTGGATCTCCCGAACGGCGAACAGCGTGTCCGCCGTTTCGCCCGACTGACTGACCGCCACATACAGGGTGTCCGGCTCGATGATCGGATTGCGGTAGCGGAACTCCGATGCCGCTTCGGCATCGGCCGGAACCCTCGCCAGGTCTTCGATCATCGAGGCGCCGAGTTGTCCGGAGTAGAACGCCGATCCGCAGCCGAGGATCTTCACCCGACGGAAGCTGCGCAGCTCGCGCGGATCGAGCTGCAATCCGTCCAGCCGGGCAGTGGCGAATCGTTCGTCGAGCCGGCCGCGGAGCATCCGTTCGACGGACGACGGTTGCTCGAGGATCTCCTTGTACATGTGATGCTGGTGCGCGCCGAGTTCCAACTCCTCGGCCGTCATCTCGATCTGTTCCGGGGTCTTGCCGACCTCGATCCGGTCCGCGGTGAAGGTCTTGAAGCCGTCCCGGGTGACGGTGGCCAGTTCGCCATCCTCCAGGTGCACCACCTGACTGGTGTGCCGCACCAGAGCGGCCACATCGCTGCCGACGAACATCTCGTGTTCGCCGACCCCGATCACCAGCGGCGAACCGTTGCGGGCCACCACGATCCGATCCGGATGATCCGCGCTCACCACGGCCACCGCATAGGTTCCGGTGACCCTGGCCAGGGCGTCGATCACCTTGTCCTCCAACGTGGATGCATCGGAGCGAGCAATCAGGTGGGCGAGCACCTCGGTGTCGGTGTCGGACGTCAGGGCGACGCCGGCGGTGGTCAGCGCGGCCCGCAGCGCCGAGGCGTTGTCCAGGATGCCGTTGTGCACCACCTGGATCCGGCCGTCTTCACTGGCCTGCGGGTGTGCATTGGGTTCGGTCGCCGGGCCGTGGGTGGCCCACCGGGTGTGTCCGATACCGACCTTGCCACTGAGCCGTTTCGGCAGCTTGGCCTCCAGGTCACGAACCCGGCCAACGGCCCGCACCGCCTTGACGCCGCCGGTCGCCAGCACGGCGATACCGGCTGAGTCGTAACCGCGGTACTCCAACCGGCTGAGCCCCTCGACCAGAACGGGGGCGGCCTGCTGGTCGCCGATGTAGCCGACTATTCCGCACATGGTGGGTTCTCCAATCGGTGGTTCACGGCCTGCGGGTGATCTTGGGCTAGCCGTAAACGATGCGGCGAAGTTGCCGCTCGGTGAGATCGGGCGCCCGGACGAGCCGCATGCGCAATTCGGCGGCGATCAGCTCGAAAGCCTGGGCATTGCGCTTGCCGTGCAGATGGAGCTCGGCATGCCGGCGGCGGACATAGTCCTCCACCGGCTCGCGGTAGTACGCCAGCACGTCGTCGATCACCCGCTGCGCATCCGGACCCGACAACGCTGTCGTCGCGGCGATACGCGCCATCAGCTCGGGGTCGGACACACCGATGATCGTGCAGCGTTGACCGCACGAATACAATTTTCTGCCCGAATTCGGGCAGAGTCTTGGCAGATGGTCGGCAAATGACCACACTCGGCCCATGCCGCTCTCGTCTTTCATGACGTTCGTCCTTGTCGCCGGCCTTGCTGACCATCACCCCGGGGCTGGACACTGCTCTGGTGCTGCGCGCTGCGATCGCACACGGGCCGGCCCGGGCCGCCGCCACCGCCGGGGGCATCCTGACCGGCGCGCTGATCTGGGGGGTCGCCGCGGCGATCGGCGCCTCCACGCTGTTGGCGGCGTCCGAAACCGCGTACACGGTCCTGCGGTGGACCGGAGCGGCCTATCTGATCTGGCTTGGCCTCCGGCTGATCCGGAACACCGTCACCGGCTCGTCGGTGGCAGGCGAGCAGATCGCCGGCTCGGCGCCGGCCGGCTGGCGGGCCTGGCGACAAGGCCTGCTGACCAATCTGCTGAACCCGAAGGTCGGAGTGTTCTACATCGCGTTGCTACCGCAGTTGCTGCCGCACGAGCACGCAGCTCTGTGGGGCGCGCTGTTGGCGCTGGTTCACGATGTCGAAGGCGCTCTGTGGTTCGCGGTGGTGATCGCCGGCGCCCATTCACTGCGGCGCCGGCTCGCTCGTCGTCGAGTGCAGCGGATCATGGACGGCGTCACCGGGGCGGCGTTGCTGGGCTTCGGGGTCAGACTTGCCGCCTCAGCCCGCTGAACCGGCACGCATCCGATCCGCGTGCGCGCGGGCGACGGCCCGCAGCGCGGTCTCGGGGTCCTCGCCACTCGCGCCGGCGGCGTAGGCCAGCCGGAAGATCTGCTCCGCCACGGTGTCGCCGCCGGGAACGGCGGTGTCGTCACCGAACTTGGCCGATCGTGAGCCGAGCTTACCGGCCAGCGCGACAGCCGGTTGGGCCATCGCCACCCCGTCCAGGACATGCGCCCGGTCGCCCTTTTCTTCCTTCTTCAATTCGTCCCACCGCTGCTGCTGGTCGGCGGCAGTGTGCACCTGCGGCGCGTCACCGAAGACGTGCGGATGACGCCGCTGCAGCTTCTCGATCAGATCGTCGCAGACCTCATCGATGGTGAAACCGCCTGCGGCGGCAGGCGTTTCGGCCGCAATCCGGGCATGGATCAAGACCTGGAACAGCAGATCGCCGAGTTCTTCCCGCATCGCCACCGGATCGTCGTCCTCGATCGCCTGGACCAGTTCGTAACACTCCTCGACCAGGTAGCGCAGCAGCGATGCATGCGTCTGTTCGGCGTCCCACGGACATCCGCCGGGGCCCCGCAACCGGTCAGTCACCGTGTTGGCAGCCATCAGGCGGGAACCGGCGCCGGCGCTGCCGGCGGAGTTGCCGCCGGTGTCGGGCGTCGTCACAGCCCGGAGTTGGTCGGGATCACTTGCAGACTCACCGGATCCCAGGTGCCGAATCGCGGGTTGACCGACACCTGGACCGAGCCGACGTGTGGCTGCAGAGCCAGCCAGGCCAACGCGAACTCGGTCTGCTGGCCGTTCTGCTGACCGGAGACCGCCTGCATGCTGGCAGCCAGCTGATCGGACCTTCTTTCCGCGCGCTGCTTGATCCGGGCCAGCGCGAAGCCACCGGAGTTGATCACCACGATCGAGCCGGCCGGGGCGCTGTAGAGACCGTAGGTGGCCAGTGCGGGTTGCTGGAGCAGGTTGGCCTGCTGGCTCCCGCCCTGCTGGGCGGCCGAGGCCTGCTCGAGCGCCGCATCCATGGCGGCCGGCGATGCCAAATACTGCTCCCGGGCCGCCACCGCTTCCGCGCGGTTGGCGAACCCGCTGAGGACGTCGGCGGTCACCTGCACGTCGGTGACCACGCCGCCCGACTTCTTGGCGTCCTTCTCCGCCAAGGCGAAGACGGTCAAGGTGTCCCGCACCGCTTGCGGAACCTGATCCGGCGCGACGCGGAGTTGGCCCGCCACCCTTTCTATGCCGTTCGCCGTGATCGCGTTGACCTGCGCGTCGGTCACCGTGATCCCGTCGGCAACGGCCACATCGTGCAACAACTGATGGCGGATCTGCTGGGTCAGCACCTCGCGGTTGATGAGCTGCAGGCCACCGTTGTCCGGCGGCGTCTGCTGGCTGGCAACGAGATTCGCGGTCGACTCGGAGACCGATGATTCGGAGATCGTCACCCCGTTGATGCTGGCTGCCGAACCGACGTGGTCGCCGCAGGCCGACAGGGTCAGCACCCCTGCGGTTGCCAGCGCGGCCGCCACCGATCTGCGGCGAGGTAATGAACGAGGCCGCGGACGGGTCTGAGCTGCGGCCAACAGGTGCTGAAGTGCGGAGGATGTCACCCGGGAAGCATCTCATCTCGTCGACGATGACACTCCGGATGCCCTGCTCGACGCGGCTTCGACGCAGCGGTGCTGGGCGTACGTCGGTGCCGTGAGTAGATGGTCAGCGGAAGTCCGCCGATGGCCGGACTGTCGCCGGGCTACTCGGCGCCACGGGGTCGAGCTGCGCCTGGTCGGCACCGGGCCGAGGACGTCCGGCCGCTGCCCGAATCTCCGCGACGGCTGGTCGCTGGTAACACTGGGACAAACTTCGAGGTCGATCAGACCCCAGCCTGGCGGGCACTGGCCCTTGCTCGAGAACCCGCCACAGTCGGTTCGACACCCCAGGCCGAGGGTTCCGGCGTACGCCGCACGCTATGCGGCGCTGGCGTGTAAGGAGCGCGTACCGGCGCTCGACTGCATGGCATATTCACTCTAAAGAGTGCATCATGGCGCCCGAACGGCTACTTTTAGCTAGAATTTCGGCAGGGCAGCCCGATCATGGCACGATGTTTGTATGGACGTTCACCCTAATGATCTTACCCTTGCGGATAGTGGTAGCAGTACGCCACCGATTCGCCGGAAGCGGTTGGCTGATTCCGGGCGCCGCGGAGGCCCCGCTCTGCAGTGGGCCTCGTTCGTGGTGAGCCTCGCGTTGCTGGCCTCCGCATGCGCATCGCCCGGCTCGGCTGCCGTAGGCGCAGCTTCCGCCGCAGCCGCGGCGGATGCCGCCCAGAGCGTTACGAGCGAGGCGGCGAAACCGCTTGACCCCATTGTCCCGTCCACTTATCTGCCGGTGCGCCGGAACGGTTCGAAAACACAGCCGCACGTCAAGGGGATGAAGGGCGGCTTCTCTAAGGCGGCGCCTGTCAAGTATTCCGATGGGGTGTCCCTCTCGATAGTGCGGATGACCGCTCGCGTGGAAAAGGGCAAGGGCCCGGGAGTCTTTCCCGGTCGGCGGTACACCGCCATTTCGCTGTCGTTGACCAACGGTTCGTCGAGGGTGATCGACCTGAACCAGGTCGTCGTGACAACGACTTATGGATCTCCTGCCAGGCTGGCCGCGCCGGTTTACGAGGATTCGGAAGCCAAAGACTTTTCTGGGACTGTCAAACCCGGCGCTTCAGCCACGGCTTCTTATATGTTCGCGATCCCAACGAACCAGAAAGCCAGTGTCACGACGATGGTCGACTTCGACAATCAGCATTTCGCCGCCACGTTTACGGGGGCTGCGCGGTAGATCTAGCAGGTTCTGCAAGACGGCGTGCATTTCGCCATCCGATTTCTGCATCGGACGTTCGATGAAGTTCCAGCAGCCGCGATTACGGATATCGTTTCAGACGTATTGACAGGATTGGAAATTCGATGAACAATCGCATCGCATTAGGATCGTCGATCCGTCGACTCGTGTCGATCGGGGCCGTGGGTGCTTTCGCGATAGTCGGACTGGGGACCCCTGGTGTCGCGGCGGCCGATACGACACCACCGGCCGGGACGCCGGCCACTGTCAGTGCGGACGCCCTGCCGACATGGCAAATCAACGGGGTTGTTTGGAGCCAGGTCGTCGTCCGCAACACCGTCTACGCAACGGGGAGCTTCACCAGGGCCCGACCACCAGGCGTCGCTGTCGGCGGCCCCGGTGAGGTTGACGCGGTAAATATCTTCGCTTACGACATCACCACCGGCAATCGGGTGGGAACGTTCAACCACTCTCTGAACGCTCAGGGCCGCAGCCTCGCGGCGGCTCCCGACGGCTCCCGGATCTACGTCGGAGGCGACTTCACCGCCGTCGACGGCATCGCTCGGGGGCACGTTGCCGCGTTCAGCACCGCAACGGGCGCGTTGGACGGCACCATTTCGCCGAGTGTCAGCAGCACGGTGCGAGCGGTTGCCGCTACGGCAACGACACTCTTCATTGGCGGTGGTTACGGGTCGGTGAATGGAACGTCTAGGCAGAGCCTGAGCGCGGTGAGTATTTCGACGGGGGCCCTGCTCCCGTGGGCACCGAAGGTCGCCAACGGCTCGGTGTGGTCGATGGTCGTGTCGCCGGACCAGAGCAGGGTCATCGCGGGTGGGTCCTTCACGACGCTCAATGCGCTGTCGGCGTACGGCATGGGCTCGGTCAGCGCGACTACTGGGGCCAATTTGCCTTGGGCTGCAAATCAGACCATCCGGGATGCCACATCGACCGGTGCCATCACCAGCCTTCGGACGGATGGCCGACAAATCTTCGGTTCCGGCTATGCCTATGGAGCTGGCTCGAGTTTCGAGGGGACTTTCGCCGCGGATCCCTCCACCGGCAAAATTTCGGTAGTCAATGACTGCCACGGTGACACCTATGACGTGTTACCGCTCGGTGCGGTTCTTTACAGCGTGGGCCACGCGCACGACTGCACTGCGATCGGCAGCTTCCCCGACACGAGCCCTCGCGTGCGCTGGCAGCGCGCACTGGCTCAAACCATCGCCGCGACGACGACCAACATAGGTCCGGACAATTATGGCTGGAACTACGCCGGTCTTCCCGCATCGACGGTCTTGCACTGGTTCCCGATGTTGTCAGCGGGTTCCTATACCGGGGCAACCCAAGCAGCGTGGTCTCTAGCGGGGAACAGCACCTACGTCGTCATGGGCGGCGAATTCCCCGCCGTGAACGGAACAGCACAACAGGGTCTGGTTCGAATGGCGATCAGCGCTTCGGCGCCGAACAAGCGTGGCCCGACGTACTCTACGGCTCCAGCCCGCCCGACGCCGCCTACCACCGCGACCTGCATCGTCCCTGGGACCATAACGGTCAGTTACGGGACCGCATGGGATTATGACAATCAGACGCTGACCTATGAACTGCGCCGAGATGGCGCCGTCATCTATTCCACGCAGATCAAGACCAACTTCTGGACCGTCCCAAGTCAGAGCTACACCGACATGGGGCTGACCCCCGGTTCGTCGCACTACTACCAGGTGCGCATCAAAGATCCTTTCGGCAATACGGCGTACAGTCCGATCAGCAATACCGTCACCTGCTAGTGCCACGTGAAGTAGGTCGTCTTACGTCCGGTGGGGTGGTGAATTTTCTAAATCGTGCCGATGCCGTCCGCTACCAAGAAATGGTCTTGGCCGGAACGCCGTCATCAATCCGACTCGGCTTCGAATGTGCGCGACTGGAAATTGCACGATGACACGCATGGTGCACGCGCGATCGGCCGGCGCGGCACGTATTGGTCCTTCGTGTGCAGTGCGGGATCTGAGGATTTGTGCGAACTCGCGCACTGGCAGATTGAGACGGTAGAGGCAGGCGTTCTCGACCACAACGCCAGCTTGCGGCTGCCACCCGGATTGGCGGATCACCGGATTGGCGGATCACGTGCGCGAAATCCTGGGGACGGACTGAGTGGTACTCGACTTCATGCATGACCACTTGACGTTCTTCGCTAACCCGACCACCATTCGTTCCAAGGTCTGGGCCGCCGCTGGCCCGGAACCGGCAACCTGGCAACTGACAGGCACCGACTCCACTGCTGCACTACAGGCGGCCGGTTCAGTCGGGTTGGCTGCATACCTGTCCAGTAGCTCTACCAGTGCACCCGTGATCGTCCGTCTGAGCAATTTGTCCGGACGGGCCGTCGCACCATAGAGGATTCAACCGCGCCAGGCTGTTCCGCAAGCTCAGCGGCAACAGCCGCTTGCGCTGGGTGATCGACGACCTTTCCGAAAGGGGTGAGCCATGGCGACAGCGACCGGTTCGGCTATCCAGGCACCGCAGCAGATCCTCCAAGACTTCAAGAGCGAGCACACCCTGCTGGCCCACCTCATCGCTCAGGTGAATGACAACGTTCCGGATGTCCCGATCCGGATCCTGGAAGCCGGTTGCGGGCAACACTGGCCGTTGAAAATATCCGGGATAAGAGTTCACATCACCGGAGTCGACACCGATGCCGAAGCCATGCGAATCCGGCGCGCCGCGCACGCCGATCTCGATGCAGAGATCGTGGGCGATTTGCGCACCGTCGAATTGCCCCGAGCGGCTTTCGACGTCTCGTACTGCAGCTTCGTACTCGAGCACGTCGACGGTGCCGAACGGGTGCTCGAGCAGTTGCGACTGGCTACCCGCCCCGGTGGCCGGCTGGTGATCCGAGTGCCCGACCGCGACTCCGTGTACGGGTTCCTTGTCAGGCATTCCCCGCACCGGATCCACGTGCTTTACAAGCGATACATCGAGGGATTCGCCGATGCCGGTAAGCCAGGACACGCTCCCTATCCGACGGTGTACGACGACGTGGTTTCGCTTCGCGGCCTACGGGAATATGCCCGCGTACACGATCTCGAGGTGGTAGCAGAATACGGAAGCAACGCCTATCTCATGGTGTTCAAGTCACTGAGGCCGGTAGTCGCGGGTGGCCTCAAAATGATCTCGTGGATCTCCCGAGGACGAGTACTGGCGACCCACAACAACATTGGCATCGTTCTTCAAGTCCCCCACGAGGACTCGGTGCCGCGGTCTGGCTGCGGGACAGATGAGCTGGGCTGAGGAACTCGCGATGACAGCATCGCTACTCGTAAGCTGACGCCATGCGCCTGCCCATTCGTCCCCTCATCGCACGGTGGCCAGGATGGTTGGAGAAGCGGGCGAACCGATTGTTCTGGCCGGATCCGGCCGCACTCCTGACGGATGACGTCGATCCCGACCTGTTCCGCACGATCATGTCGCAGGTCTACATCGGCGGCACTATCAAGATCACCGGCGCCAATCGCCATCCGGAGGCAGACGATCTCCTGGTCCGGAACGTCGATGTGACCGGCATGGCCATAGCCGACATCGGCGCCTCAGACGGATCGACGTCGCTGGATCTGATGGAAAAGCTGCCAGACTTCGGCTCTTTCACCATCGCTGACCTGCATCTGAAGATCAGCGCGGTCCGGGTGGGGCATCGTTGGGTATTCTTCGACGTGGATGGCGCCTGCGTGATGATCTCTGGTCGCCGCACAGTTGCCTGGCCCGGCCAATCCGGCTGGGTACACGCTGCGTGCTTGCCGACGATTCGCAAAGCGGTCAAGCTATCCGCGAGCGGCAGGGACGTGCAGCTGATCAACCCGGCCGTTCGTCGGAGAATGGCCGAAGACTCGAGGATCTCCACCAAGATCCATGACGTGTTCACCGTCTGGCCCGACCCGAAGCCCGATGTGATCAAGGTGGCGAATTTGTTGCGCCGTTTGTACTTCCCGGATGACCGGCTTCTCGAGGGCTTGAACGCTCTGACCACAAGCCTGCCAGAGGGCGGTCACCTGTTGATCGCCGAGAACCCACGCAGTGGAGACCTGACCCACCGCGGTGGGCTCTACCGTCGGGCAGGCGGAAAGCTGATAGTTGTCGCACAAACCGATCCGGAGCCCGAACTGGCTCCTATGATCGACCTGGCAACCGCCATCTGAGATGGCAGAGCAGCAGCGCTCAAGACGTCCGGATACCCACTCGTCAGAAGGCTCCGCCACCGCTGACGACGGCTCGGGCCGTCTTCCACAGGATCACCAGATCGCCGGTGATGGACCAGTTCTCGACGTAGTAGGAGTCGAGTCTGACCGTCTCTTCCCAATCCAGGTTCGATCGGCCGGAAACCTGCCACAAACCCGTCATCCCAGGTTTGACCAACAGTCGCCGGCGAGCGTCCAAGCCGTATCGTGCCACCTCATCTGCCAACGGTGGGCGAGGTCCCACCAAACTCATTCCGCCTCCGAGAACGTTTAACAGTTGGGGCAGCTCGTCGAGTGAGAATCGGCGCAGTACCTTGCCGATCTTGGTCACGCGGGGGTCGTCCTTCATCTTGAACAGCACGTCGTTGCCGGCTTCACCGACCGACCGGATTGCTCGTTGCGCCCTCAGTTCATCCAGCCGCGACTCGGCATTGACCACCATCGAGCGGAACTTGATCATCCGGAACATCTCGCCATTGATCCCGACCCTGGCCTGTCGGAAGAAGATGGGGCCAGGGCTGGAGAGCTTCACCAGGATCGCGATCGTCGTCAACGGCACCGCGAACAGCAACAGCATGAGCCCGGCACCCACCAGGTCGAAGGTCTTCTTCAACAGCCTGTTCGCGCCTCGGTAAGTCGGACGGGCGATGTGGATCAACGGCAGACCGTTGACCGGCTGGGTGTGGATCCGCGGGCCGGCGATGTCGGTGAGTGCCGGCGCCAACACCAGATTCACGCTGGTGTCCTCCAGTTGCCATGACAGCTGGCGCACCACGCTCGGGCCGATCGACGCCGATGCGGTGATCGCCACCGTGTCGGCACCGGTGCGAAGCACAGCCTCCTTGACATCGTTGATGCCGCCGACGATTGGAAGCCCGTCGAGAGTTGCCGGCGACACCTGACCGGGACGCTGGGTCAGGCACACAGCAACCACTCGGTAGCCCGCTCTCGGAGCCCGCTGGAGATCCCTGACCAGGGCAGTGACCGTCGGCACGCTGCCCACGGCCAGAACGGTCGACTGGAAGTGGCCGAAATCGCGACGGGCGTGCAGCCACCGGCGCCAGATGTATCGCGATGTGATCACCGATACCAGGCCGGCCGGCATCATGATCAGCAGATAGCTGCGCGGAAGTCGGAGATCGAACAGGTAGGAGAGAATGGCCAGGCTGCCGAAGACCGTCAAGGTGATCTGGGCGATCCGCTTGTACTCGACAGGTCCGTGCCCAACAGCCAACGGCTGACGGGTGCCGCCGAAGGTGAGCGCGCCGAACCAGACCACCGCCAGTGCGGCGGTGAGAGCCACGTACGGCAGATGTCCGGCCCTGGCCGGCATCCTGTCCATCCCCAGAGCGTCCAGACGGACGAGGTGCACTCCGATTGAGGCCCAGATCAGAGCAACGGCATCGGTGACGAACAGCCGAGCTGCGTAGCGCTTACCCCAGTGGCCGACCGTTGCGGACTGCGGGACGGAAACGGGAATGCCGCCGATCGAGGGCGCCGGCCCGACGACAGAGTCCCGCGTACCGGGCGCACCGACCGACACAATGGTGTCCGGCTGGCTGGCATGTTGTGCCGCATCGTCGACGAACTGGACGCCAGGGTCTCTCTGGGACCCCATCAGCCGGCCATGTCTTCGCCGATGGATGAGTTCAGCCGGCTCGACCCGATGTCGGTGGTGTCCGTACCGGCGTCAATGGCTGTTAATACTCTTCGGAGCAGAGTGCTCGAAGTGTGCACGGTGTATGGGAAGTAGCAGACCTCGACCCCGACTGCGGCGAAGTCCGCCTCGAGCTTCTCGCCCTTCGGCGTACCCCGCCAGTCGTCCCCCTTGAAGATGACGTCGAATCCGACTTCCCGCCAGGTGTCGACTTTGTTCGGCACAGTCTCGGCATGGACCTGGTCGACGAATCGGATGGAGCGCAGGATCTCCAGTCGCTCGGCCAGTGGCACCACCGGCCGGCGGCCCTTGGCCATCTCCGCCATCTCATCCGACACTGCACCCACGATCAGTCGGTCGCACTGTGACTTAGCGTGACGCAGAATGTTGAGATGACCGACGTGGAAGAGATCGTAGACACCTGGCGCATAACCGATACGCATGCCTGCGACTCCCTGTCCCTTGCGCCCAACGAGTGCGTGTTGTAGAAGAATTGTCACCGAACGTAGCTCAACGTCCTGGCGAACGTCACTCGATCACCCTAATGCATGAATCCGTCCACAGGTAGAGACTACTGAAAGTAGTTCAGATACATCGGACAAACCGCACTTTCGCCGGGTTCGTTAAGAAGGCGGCCACCACGTTCGGGTGGCCATCGCCGAGGCGGGCTCGCCCGATCGATACACTGAGGCCGTCATGACCCACGCTTCGAAGCCCGGATTCCACGTCTTGTACGTCTGCTGGGCGAATCAGTGTCGATCCCCGATCGCCGAGCTGCTACTCGCCTCTGCGATGCGCGGGTATCCACGCTTCGAGGACGCCGGCTGGCGGGTGAGCTCGGCCGGCGTCGCTGCGAGGACCGGTCGTCGGATAGATCCGAGTGCAGCACGGGTCCTTGCCGAGCGCGGCGTTCAATCCGCCGGGTTCACCAGCCGACCGTTGCGGGCCCCACTCGTGGGATCGGCGAATCTGATCCTGACCGCCGAGCGAGCTCATCGGTCTGCGGTGCTACAGGTTGATCCGGGCGCCGCTGTGCGCACCTTCACCATGCGCCAGTTCGCCCGGTTGGTCGGCGACCCGGGGATCTCGTCGGACTCACCCGACCACGGGCCGGCTCTGGTCCAAGCAGCATTGGACAACCGGGGCCTGTTCCCGCCACGCGATCCTCAGGAAGACGACATCGCCGATCCGGTGGGTCGCCCAGTCCGTGATTTCCGTCGTTCGATCGATGCCATCGCCGAAACCCTGCGCGCGTTCGACGTTGCTGCTTCCGTCCCGTCAGCAGCCGGGCGACCGTGGTGGCATCGATTCCGTTGATGTCGAATCAGCTGCCGCGGCGGGGTTTTCGGTCGAGCGTCCGGATTCCGAGGGCAGGACGTCCGGTACCCATCCCTCATCGACGCAGGCAGCTCCAGTAGCACCAACCTGGGTGTTTGTTTCGGCCGAGGGCTCGCCCCAAGCGCCAGCGCCAGCGCCAGCGCCAGCGCCAGCGCCAGCGCCAGAAGTCTCGCTACCTGGCTCAGAATTGCCGTCAGCGCTGCGCATGTTGACCGTCCCATTCCTACGTCGATCCACCGCCGCCCCGCCAGCCTTCACCGACTGGACGGCTGGCTTCGACTCTTCGGTACCGGGCGTCGCCATCTTGGCGTCGGTGATCCGCTTGAGGTCTGACGCAAAATCAGTGGGGCCATCCGACTCATACCCGTAGCCGTGATACGAGACCTGCGCATCGGCGCCCTTTGTGGGAGCCATATTGAGGACGGCGCCCAGGATCCGGGCATCCACGCCATGCAGGATCTGAAACGCTCGCGCGACATAGGAGCGCTTCGTCTTCCCGTAACGCACCACGACTACGGCGCCATCTGAATGAATGGCGGCGACAGCCGCATCTGTCACCGGAAGCAACGGTGGCGTGTCTACGATCAGCATGTCGAACTGTTCGCGCAGTTCGGCGACGAGTTCCACCATCTGATGGCTGCCGAGCAACTCAGACGGATTGGGTGGGATCGATCCGCTCGGCAGTAACGTCAGACCGCTGCTGCCCCAGGGCTGAAGGGCCTGTCCGACTCCGATCTGGCCGGCGAGGACGTTGGTCAATCCGATCGTCCTGTCGAGATCAAGGAGATCCGCCACTCTCGGCCTACGCAGGTCCGCCTCGATCAGCAGCACCCGTCGGCCGGCCTCCGCGAAAGCGACTGCAAGATTGGCTGCCGTCATGGTCTTGCCTTCACCAGCAGTGCTTGACGTGACGGTGATGACCTTCGCAGGTTGCTCGATGTCGACGAATTGCAAGTTGGTTCGCAGCTGACGAAAGGCCTCAGCGCGGATACTTCGAGCCTGTGTCTCGACGATCAGCGGCTGCTTCTTAGCTGATGAATCCCGGCCGATCACTCCCAATACGGGCGTATCGGTCAGCTCACGGAGCATGTCCGCGGACCGCACCGTGTTGTCGAGAACCTCTCGCAGAATTGCCAGCAGCAACCCGAGCACGAGTCCGAGAGCCAGTCCGAGACCGATCGTCAACTTGATCCTCGGCGATACCGCAAATGGTGACTGGGTCGGGCCGGAAACCACCACCAACGAAACCGGCGCTACGCCGGAAGCGTTCCGGCCTTCGATCTCGCTCACCAGTTTGGGGAACTCTGTCGCGATCGTCGTGGCGATCAGCAGTCCACGATCCAGGTTCGAGTCCAGCACGGTTGCCGTCAACAAGACGGTGTTGAGGTCCGCTTCGCCGCTGATCCTGGCCGCCATGGCGGACGTGGACATCTCGATCTTCGCGTCCGCGATGATCGTTTTCGCCAGTCGATCACTCTGCAGCAACTTGATGTATGTGTTGACCCGTTGCTGACCGAACTCGTCGCCCTGTAGGGCAGTGCCGCGGTCCGTGTTCGGGGTGGCCGCGAAGAACGTCACCGAGCTGGAATACACAGGTGTGGTCCGAAACGCTATGAAACCACCGATGAAGGCACCCAGAAGCGCGATGAGGGCGACGAACCACCAGAACTTGCGGACAATTCGAAGATAGGCGCGGATGTCCAACGGTCAGGTCACCCCCTCACAGCCACCGACTGTCGCGGCCGGCTCGCCGAGTGCAGCGAGGCCAGTCTCGCACAGCATCATGAGTTGAACCCGTCGATCGTTGCTTCGTCGGGGCCAGCGTCCGGGCCGGCGCCGGATTTTCCGCGCCGGACAGATCGACGCGCGATCGACCACACGTCGTCCATGTCGCGGCGGATCGCCGGAACCACAGCGTGGGCCAACGCCAAGTATCCGGCGCCCAATGCGAAGCCGAGCAGTAGCTGCCAGATTGATGCGATCGGCAACCGGCCGGCCGCGAATGCCAGGAGTCCGCAGGGCAGCCCCACCGAACCAGCGATGCGCACGGCGTTGCCGATCAGTGGCGCAGCCGGGATGCCGGTGACCCGGCAGGCGTGCCACACCGAGATCGGCCAGCTGAGCAGGCTGCTCACCGACACCCCGATGGACACCCCGATGACGCCCCAGGGCACCCCAGCCAGGATGAGCGCGATCGTCAGCAGGCCAGTGACCAACCGCTGACGGAACAGCGCTCCCGACTGTCCGGTGGCCAGGTACAACCAGTAGCCGATCTGGCTGATCGCCCGCGGAACGCCGCCGATTGCCAGGATGACGAAGATCGGCACGACGCCGTGCCATTGGGGCCCGAACAAGACGTCGATGATCGGCTCGGCCAGACCGGCAGCGACAGCGAAAACAGTGACGGTGGCGTAACACGCCACCCGCTGGGCCTTGAGCAGGTAACGGAGCAGCACCTTCCGGTCTTCGTGTACCCGGGCCAGGGTGGGCACGGCCACCTGGGTCATCGGAGTATTGATCTGAGCCAGCGGCATCAGCATCAACTGGTAGGCCCGGCTGTACAAGCCGAGCGGACCCGGGCCCCCGAACGCACCGATGGCGACATTGTCCAGATTCCGGGTCAGGAAGATGATCAGATGCGTGCCGAACACGCCGCTGCCGAATCGGAGGAAGTGCCGAATGCTGACCCCCCGCTGCGGCCACGACGGCCACCACCGGACCGAGATCACGTTGATGATGGTCGACAGTACGATGAAGATGCTCTGCTGCACGACGATCGCCCACAGCCCGGCCCCCATCGCGGCAAGTGCGACGGCGGCGACAAACCCGACGAGCTGAGCGATGAGATCGCTGGCCCCGATGGCCTTGAATCTCATGGTCCGCACCAGATCCGCCCGATACTGCGCGTTGAACCCGCCGACCAGCACCAGGCCGGCGAACACCGGGACGATCGTGGTCAACCGCGGTTCGCCGTATCCGGCAACGATCAGTGGCGTGCAGGCCAGAGCGATCACGGCGCAGAGGAAGCCCACCGACAAGTTCGTCCAGAACAGGTTGGTCCGTTCCTGATGGCTGATGCTCCGAGCCCGGGCGACCGCCATCGAAAGGCCGAAGTCCCGGACCAGATCCGCGATGCCGACCACTGCGGTGACCATCGCAACCAGGCCAAAATCGTCCGGCACCAGCAGCCGAGCAAGCACAACGGTGGACGCGAACTGAAGCGCAGCGCGGCCGAGCTGCACGGTCAGCGTGATAGCGGTGGCGCGAGCGGCCCGGTCACCCAGACTCATCGGTCGCCCGGCAGGGTTGGCCGGCGATATTCCAGATAAATGTGCCCGGCGGCCCCCGCAACCATGCCCGCCCCGCGGGCGATCATTCGCCGGCCCCGGGCGCGATGCGCGAGGTTCCGGGTGGCCAGGCCCACGGCGCTCCGTCCGGCGCCGGCGAGCACCCGCACCGTGCCGGCCGCGTAACACCGCAGGCGGACCACCATCCGGCGGATCGGTCCGCCGGCCAAGAGCAGTTCCACTCTCGAGTGGGTGTTACCGATCCGGAAAGCCTTGCTCAGCACCCAGTCTCTGGTCATTCGGGCGGCGGGCACCCTGTCCACCAAAACGGCCTCGTCGCACCAGACGATCCGGCCACCAGATCGGACAAGTTGCCGAGTGAACAGGGTGTCGGAGCCACCGGAAAGGCCGAAATCGGCATCAAAGCGAATACCTGCCGCCCTTACTACGGGTAGATGAAGTAACAAATTGTTGGTGGCGGCAAGACCGACCACCGTTCCGGAAGGATGACGATTCCGCTGGAAGAACCTTCCGGCGGCGGTCCAAGCGTCCACACTCCCGGCTAGTTCCGAGACCACCGGACCGGCCACCGCCGCCGGTTGTGACTGTTGCCAGGTGTCCACCATCGATTCCAACCAGCCGGGTGTCGGCCGCTCGTCGTCGTCGATGAACACCAACAGATCGACATCACCGGCCTCATCGAGGGCGCGATTGCGGGCGGCCGCGATGCCCGGCTCCGGCTCATGCACATACCCGACCGACGCGGAGGCGATAGCTTCCACAGCATCCCGAGCGCCGGCAGCCGGATCGTTGTCCACCACCAGCATCCGCGCGTCCGGCTGCCCGGAAATCACTTCGAGCAACAGAGGCAGCAGTTCCGCGAGGTCGTCAGGCCGACGGTAGGTTGCCACTGCGAGCAACACAGAAGGTGCGCCCGCCTCACTCATCTACGCTCCTCGCCATGGCCCTGATGCCCCCGACCAGGCGGAGTCATCCCCGCCGGGTATGCGACCATGGGTGAACGACGCTACTTGACCGGGCGTCGACATTCTATCGGCAGGTTCGGCCGACGGCGGCGGCGTACCTGTGCAGTCCCGGTGCGGCGTGGACGGAGGCAGTGGTGACCGACGCGCCGCCGACAACGGTGATCGCTCTGGCCACCTATCATCGGCCGTTGCTGTTGGCCAGGGTACTGCCGCTGCTGGTCGCACAAGCCGCCGGTGTCGGCCCATCAGTCTCCATCCTGGTGGTCGACAATGATGCAGAGCGCAGCGCCGAAGCCACTGTGCGGCAATGGCTCTCGCACAACGTGAGCTATGAGTGCGAGAGCCGTCCCGGTATCGCTGCCGCCCGTAACCGCGCGATCGACAAGGCCGCGAATGCCGACCTGATGGTCTTCATCGACGACGACGAAGTCCCGGGCGAGGGCTGGCTGCGCCTGCTGCTCGATCATTGGGCGCGGTGGCGGTGTGCGGCAATCGCCGGCCCGGTCGGCGCCGAGTTCGTCACCGAACCCGGCGAGTGGGTCACCGCCAGCGGCCACTTCGAGGCGCGTCGGCTGGCGACCGGCACCATTTTGCCGGGCGCGCCGACCAGCAATCTGTTGGTCGACCTGCATATCCTGCGCGAGCTCGGCCTGCGGTTCGAGGACGCATTCGGACTCACCGGCGGGAGCGACACCATGCTGACCGGCAGGCTGGTCGCCGGAGGCGGGGTGATCCGATGGTGCGCGGAGGCCACGGTAACCGAGATCGTCCCCGCCGAGCGAGCCACCCGGCAATGGGTGATCGAACGTAATCGGCGGGCCAGCAACGTTTGGAGCCGAGTCATGCTCGCGCTTGCCGCGTCGCCGGCCGACCGCCGACGGGTGAGGTGGGGCCTGACGCTGCGGTCTGGTTACTTGCTGTTCCTCGGTTCGACTAAGAGCCTGGTCGGCCGACTACGGGGCGACCTGCACGGACGGGCTCGCGGTCAGATCATTACCACGATGGCACGTGGTCTGCTGAGCGGCGCCTACGGCCGGATCGTGACGGAATACCGCCGGGAGAGCTGACCCGCTGCCGGTGAGTGCTGATGTCGCGCGGGCCTGGGTCCTGCCTCCCGATCCCCCACCAGCAGCACCGCCAGCGGTAGCACCACTACCGGGAAGAACGTCGTGTTGTCGACATAGACCAACGATTTTTCGAGCAGGCAGGTGCCGGCCAGCGCTACCAGGTAGGTGATGCCGAAACTCTGATGTTCGGTCGCCAGCCTGGCGGCCCGCACCGCGGTTGCCCACAGTTGCAGGGCAACCAGCACGGCCAGGACCAGGCCACCGGTCACCAACAGCTGAACCAGCTGGTTGTGGCCATGGAATGCGCTGCCCGCCAGCCGGGCAGATGTCCGTCCGACATCGGCGTACCAGTTGGACCCGTTGCCCCACCACGGTTTCGCCCGCCACCAGTCCAGGCTCGCCAACCAGATCAGGCCGCGATTGGTGAAAGCCGTCGGGTCGATGGTGATCAGCGGCAACACGCAGACGACGACGAAGGACGCAGCGCAAGCAACGACGCCGACGACCGCTCGGTTGATCGGTCGAACGGTAGACAACACGAGAGCCACGACTGCCACCAGGCCGACGGCCAGCAATGAGGATCGCGAGGCACTCCATACGATTGTCAGCGACGTCACCAGCAGTAGCCCGGCACGGAGTCCCTTGGCTCTGATCAGGAGGATCAGTGGCAGTCCGAGCACCATGAACTGACCGAGATTGTTGCCCTGGCTGAAGACTCCGACCAAGGTCCCCCAGGGCAGTATCTGTTTGTCCTCGGTGATGAACGATCCTATCTCGCTGCGGTACAGACCGCCGTTCGGTAGCACGACCGCGATCGCCACCGAGATCGCCGCAGTGACCCCCACAAGTAGTCCCAGGACAGCCAGTTGCCGCACACGCATCCGCAGGACCCAGACCGCCGCAACCACCACCGGGTACGCGATCGAGGGCAAGGCCGGGTGCTGTCCGATGTACAGGTCTCGCACGACCAGGTACACCCAGGGCGCGACCATCAACAGCACACCGCCGAAACCGCCTCGCGGTAGATCGGTGAGCGATCCGATCACGATGACCAGGCACAACAGCACCACCACAACGGTCAAGCCCAGCACCACCAGCTTGGTGATCCCGGAATACTCGATTTCCGCCGTGCCGACAGCTGCGCGGTACTTCGGCGCCGTGATGCTCTGCACGGTCCGGGGCACGACCACCCAAGCCCACACGGCGACCACCAGAACAGTCGCCCAGCGGCTGCGCAGGACCTCTCGTCGTTCGGGGACCGTCATCGACACCTCCGGGAGGACACGGCCCACGATACGGGGGTACGACGATGTCCCCGGTGGACGTCTGCTGGGGCCCACCGGGGACGTGCCTGTCATCAGTTCGGCGCGAGCCTGCTGAACGACAGGTTGTCGACGGACATCACGACCGGCGTGCCGGTGGCGTTGCTCGTTACATAGCCGATCACGCCGATGCTGCCAGGGACCTGCAGCGCGGCCGTCGAGTCGGTCGCCGACCTGACCCACGCCGTTGGCTCGGTACCGGTAGCCTTCCAGAGCTTGCTCTGGAGAGTGGTGGTGCCGTTTCCGGTCGCTTGGAATCGCAGCCGCAGGGTGTCCGCTGTGGTCACCCCACTCACCGCGACACCGATGGCGAGCGTGGTCTCGGCACCGCTGACGACCTTGGTCAGCGATGTCGAAACTTGGCCGCTGGCTGCCCAGGTGATCTTCATCCGATACTCGCCGCCGGCAGTTCGCCGAACCGGCACCAACAGCGACGTGCCGTTGCCGGTGGCCGGCCGGTCCAGCACAACGTCGAGGGTGCCGTCGACATCGCGAGCGGAGACCGAGTTCAGCGTCGCCGTTCGGGTGATGCCGGCCGCGATCGACATCTTCCCGGCCCCGCCACCGACGCTGAAGTTGGCCAGGGTCCCGGTCAGCGACCATGCTCCACCGGTGGTGGCCGAACCCCAACCGGGATCGGTGGTCCGCTCGAAGGCATCGGCAGCCACCACTGCCTGGACCGGGGCGGCGGCGACGGTGACCGACTTGGTCGTCGTACCCTTGGCTCCCTTGTCGTCGGTCACGGTCAGCGTGACCTGGTAGCTGCCGGCGGCCGCGTAGGAGTGCGAAGGCGTCGCGCCGGTGCCGGCCACCGAGCCATCTCCGAAGTTCCAGGAGTAGCCGGTGATGGCTGCGCCGTCCGCCGCCGTCCCGCTACCCGCGAAGCTCGCAGTCAACTCGTTGGTCTGGAACGTGAAGGCAGCAGTGGGCGCCGCGTGGGAAACGGTCACCGACTTGGTGATGGTCCCGGTGCCGCCCTTGTCGTCGCTCACGGTCAGCGCCACCTGGAAGGTGCCGGCGGCCGCGAAGGAGTGGGTCGGGGTGGCACCGGTGCCGGCCACCGAACCATCACCGAAGTTCCAGGAATAGCCGGTGATGGCGGCCCCGTCGGTCGCCGTCCCGCTGCCCGTAAAGGTGGCGCTCAGACCGTCGGTGTTGAACGTGAAGGCTGCGACCGGGTCCGCGTGGGAAACCGTCACCGACTTGGTGACGGTCCCGGTGCCGCCCTTGTCGTCGGTCACGGTCAGCGTCACCTGGAAGGTGCCGGCCGCCGCGTAGGAGTGCGAAGGCGTCGCGCCGGTGCCAGCCACCGAACCATCACCAAAATTCCAACGGTACGACTGGATCACGCCGTCCGGATCGGTGGAGCCGGACCCGTCGAATGTCGCAGTCAGACCGCTGGCAGCGAAGGTGAACGCCGCTGTTGGCGGCGTGTTGTTTCCCAGTGATCGACCGCTGGCGACGTACTGGGCGACGACTGCGTCCTGGCCCAGCACGGACGGGAAGATCGCTACCTCGTCGATCGTCCCGGCGAACCAGCTACTCAGGGGCTGGAAGGGCCAGCCGGCGATGTTGTCGCCCCCGACCCGCCAGTAACCGGAGTAGGGCTGGCCGCTGGTGGTGTCCAGTCGATTGGCGACCTGCACCCCATCGAGCCACAGCGTCATGCCATTGCTGCCCAGTGAGGCAGTGACCTGGTGCCAATTGTTGTCATTGTAGGAAGCACTGCTGTTGATGGTACGGACCCCGCCGAGATAGACGCCGAACCAGATGCGGCCGGTAGCGTCCATGTAGATGTGCCGGTCGTAACTGGCGGAGGTACCCGCCTGGGTGTTGCCATAGCCGAGGATCTTGCCGCCGGCGGTGGTGCCGGTCTTGAACCATGCACTGGCAGTGAACGTATCGGGGGCCGTCGCCGCGGTGTTGGAGGCTACGGTGCCGGAAGAGGTGCCGTCGAAGGCCGATGCGGTATCGGTATCGCCGTTGATCGCGCCGGCCTGTCCCCTGGTGACGCCGGCACCCACGGTGCCGTCGGCGGAACCACCGGTATCCACCGCAACGGAACCTGACGCCTCGCCGAGCCGCCAGAACGGAGTAGCACCGTCGGCGAGAACCCGGTCGGCGTAGGCACTCTGGGCGCCGCCGGTGGCGACGATCGACACGTTGGACCCTGGCGAGACGTTACCGTCATTGTCGGAGGCCGACACCTTGTACTGGTAGGTCGCACCCGGGGTCAGACCGGAGTCGATGTAGCTGATCGTCGGACGGTTCCAGAACGTCGACGCAGCGGTGACCTGGTAGACCGGTGTTGCACCATTGTTCCGGAACACCTTGTAGGTCAGGTCGAGATCGTCACGGTCCCAGTTCGACTGCCAGCTGACCCGGACCTTGCCGGAGCCGAGGCTGACGAGGGTCGGCTTGAAGTTGTCGCCAATAACACGCGGCTTCTCGGCGTGGGGCGAATAGGCAGGCTTGGCGAAGCGGGCAAGACCATTCTGCGGCTGCAGGTTCACGTCGGGGAACTCACCGCCCATCACCACGTAGCGGTCGTTGCCGGTCATGGTCCAGCCGCCCTGACCCTGCCCGGTGTAGGTGCCGGTGCGGACATCCGGGAACCAATTGACCATCCCCGGTGCGGCCCACCCCTGCCAGTCGTAGTAGGTGCCACCGGCGTAGATGTCGTGGGCGACGGTGCCCTTGCGATCCGCCGTCCAGGCTGTTGCGCGCCGGGTGTTGGTCGTCCGCGGGCTGGACTCCGGGAAGCCGCCCATGTGAGCGCAGTAATGTTTGTGACCGGTCGTGTAGACGGTCTTGGTGTCCGACCACATCTGATAGGAGTCGCCGTGGCACGCCTCGATCCAGTTGATGGCGCCGGTGTTCGGGTTGGCGGAGAAGACTCCTTCGAGATTGCCGACATCGGCAGTGGCGTACACCCAGCCGCTACCGAAGATCGACACCCCATCGCTGTACAGCGACCAGATGCCCGCCTTGCCCTTGTATATGCCGGACGACGTTCCGTTCTTCACGTAGTTGGGAGCCTCCCAGGGGACCAGCGCGCCGGTCGTCGCATCGACAGCGCCCAGTCCGCGCTGGGTGACGTCGTTCATATATCCGAACCGGCCGCCGACAATGACCTTGGTGTTGTCCGGGGTCATCACCAGTGCATCAGCCTGCTGGTCCGTTGTCGGCGACCAGGCCTTCACCGCACCAGAGATGGCATCGACCGCCGCCAGGTTCCTGCGGGAAACTCCGCTGACCGATCCGAACAGACCACCGATGTAGACGGTCCCCGCCGTCACCGTCAATGACGTCACGTAACCACCGCTGACCACCGGCCGGAACGTCGAGATCAGTTGACCGGTCGACGTGCTGTAGGCCGCCACCCTGGTCCTGCTCTGCCCATCCGCCGTCGAGAAGTCACCACCGACGTAGATGCGGGAGCCGTCCGGCGATTTCACCACCGCGCGGACTTGCCCGTCCAGCTGCGGCGCGAAAGACGTGATGAGATTGCCGGTGGTGATGTCGAAGGACAACAGATTGGCCCGCGGAGTCAGATTCGTTCCCGCGGCGGCGCCCGACGGGCGGGTGTTCGCAAAACTCCCGCCTGCGTAGACGGTGTTTCCGATGACGACCTGGGACCACACCACGCCGTTGTCGATCTGCACGGTGGGCAGAACGTCAGCGGTGACCTGATCCGAGGTGCTCTGCTGCATGGGGGCCGGGCTGGGCCACACGACGTCCGCGGCAGCGACCCGTGGCATCGGGGAACCCACCGCCGCGCCGGCCGGAATCGAGGGCACGATCATGCCGAGGACGCCGGTAGCGATCGCGAGCGACACTACCCCGACCTTTCGGACGCCGGAGAACTTGAACATGGACGGGCTCCTGTTTCTCAGAGGTGTCACGTGACGTCGCCGACGAACAGCACGACGGGGGCTTGGGTGGAGTAGTTGACGCTGACGGTGATCGGATTCCGGTCCCCGACGGGCACCCGGAAGACATAGACGCCGGTGCCGGATGATCCGGAATTCAGGGATCCGGCAAAGGGCTCGGACGGCTCGGAGGTGCTCAGAATGCCCGGATGACTGAGCGAGTCCCGGAGCTCGACAACGACTCCGCCGACGTCAATGGCCGCGCTTGTCCCGTTTCGCAGGGCAACCGTGACGGCCACCGCCGGACCGGCGATCTCACCCGGACCCTGACCTTCTGAGTTGATCGCTCGGACAGACCGAATGGTGGCCGAGACACCGGTGCCGAAGGCCGCAGGTGAGGACAACGGCGCCGTGGTTCGGGTGGGAATCGCCGAGGTCGGCACCGTGCGGCCGACATCGCCCGGGGTGGGGGCCGGAACCGCGGTCGTACGTGGTGAAGTGTTCGTCTCGGAAGTACTAGCGGCCGACGTCGTGTCCGATGGTGCCACGGTGGTGGGATCTGGTGTCACCGGCACACTCGTCGCGGGACGGCCGGTGGCGGGACGGCTGGTCGCCGGACGGCTGGTCGCGGGACGGCTGGTCGCCGGACGGCTGGTCGCGGGACGGCTGGTCGCGGGACGGCTGGTCGCGGGACGGCTGGTCGCGGGACGGCTGGTCGCGGGACGGCTGGTGGCGGGACCGGGGGTGGTGGAAACCTTGGTGGCCGGCTGGGGTTTCGCGACCTCCGTGGTCGACGAACCGGTCGGTGCGGAGTCCTGGGTCGCTGATGCTCGAGCCGATGGCGCGGTGTTCGACTGCGATTTCGCAGCAGGTCGAGCACTGGATCCCGTCATCGTGGGCGACGTGCCTGTGGGGGACTCGACGGAAGCGGCCGACGACCGTCCCGACATGACCGCCGGCGAACTGGAGGTAGAAACTGCGCCGGTCGACGCCGGAGAGGCGGTCGGTGCGGGGCTACCGGTGCACCCGGCGACGACGCACGTCACGCACACGATGAACGCCCCGATGGCAGCACGGTGAACGCTCCGAGGAGTGATCACGTTGCGAGCCTTGACATTTCGCGGAACCACTTCACTGCGCCCGCCGCCAGGTACAGCGTGCTGCAGGCCGCAATCACCGAGTAGATGAGCACGAACATCGACGGGTAGCCCCAGGCCAGGAAAACGACACAGAGCAGGCCGTAGTCGGTCGGCAACACGAGCAGCGAGCGAAGACCGGAGGTGACGCCTCGTTCCATCAGTCCCCCGGTCGCACCGGCACTCTGCCGCCGTAGCTGATCGTTCAGGATCATCGCGAAGAACGACACCGTCGCCACCACGGTCAGTCCGATCGGCACCAACAGCCAGCCGGTCCCGCGGAACTCGGAGAATCGGTACAGGCCGACAAGCACAGCCAGGTGCAAGCACGGAATCTTGGTGGCGTCCACCACGTGGTCAAGCCACTCACCGGAGACGCTGCCGCCACCGCGCAACCGAGCCAGTTGCCCGTCGGCGGCATCGAGCGCGTAACCGACCACCAGTAGAACAGCGACGGCGGCACCGACGATCAGCGAAGGATGCACCGTTGCGATCAGCGCGATAGCGGCGAATGTGAACAGCGCACTCACCGCAGTGACCGCGTTGGGCGTCATCTCCAGCCGGAAGGCGATGGCGGCCAGGTGCCGGCCGAACGGACGATTCACGAAGCGGGAGTAGGCAGGCGCTCCCTTCGAGGATTTCTGCGCCGCGGCGAGCCTGCGCACCACGTCGCGATGCCTGTCGGGCGCGCGATCCGAGTCGGTTTCCGTGATGGCCGACGTGGTCATGCTGCTGTCCTCGTTCTCGGGCGGCTCTCGGTCGCACTTTCGCCGGCCGATCGCCGAGCGAGCCGACGACACAACGCTTCGTACTTGTCGGTCACGTCGTCCCAGTTGTAATCGGCCGCCCGCACGCGGACCGCCGACTGCAGGCGAGCGATGTCGGCGTCGTCGTTCTCGGCCCCGACGATCTGCTCGGCCAATCTCTCCGGATTGCCGAAGTAATGTCCGGCGGCCCCCGCGACCTCACGGTTGAAGTTCACGTCGTAGGCCAAGACGGCCGCGCCGCCGCCGAGGGCCCTGAGCAACGAGGGGTTCGTTCCGCCGACCGAATGGCCGTGCAGATAGGTGCGGCAGCCGGCGTACATCTGATCGAGTAGTTCCGGGTCCCACACGCCGCCCAGCAACGACACCCGGTGGTCTGCCGCAGCATGGATCGCCTGGGTATAGCCGTTCGAATAGGGAGCCGAACCGACTACCATCAAAGGCATCTCAGCCCCGCTGCTGACGTATCCGCGAACGATCTCCAACACGTGGTTCTCCGGCTCGAACCGGGCTACCGCCAAGTGGAAACGGCCCGGCTGCAGACCGACCTCGGCAAGTCTGTCGCCGCCGATCGCGGTCAGATCGGGGGCGCCGTAGGAGATCAGCTCCGTGCTGGCGTCGAACTTCTCCCGGTAGTAGTCGGCAATGCCGCCGGCGTCGGCGATCAACGAATCCGACCACCGGACGGCCAGTTTCTCCACCAGTTGGTAGTACCGTCGGCCGGCGCCCCCCCACTTCGCCCGGTTCCATTCGAGACCGTCGACATGGGTGGCGACCGGGATCCGGGCTGCTCGGATGGCCGGCAGGAACGGAGCGTTCGCGGCATTGAACACCAGTGCCACATCGGTGCGGTTGCGGACCAGATGGGCCGTCGACAGCGCGGTGTGGCTGAGTGTCTCGAGACTTCGTTTCCGCATGGCCCGTCGATGTACCAACTCCATGCCCAGATACGCGGCAACGGCATCCGGGGCCGAGGTGCCATCGGTCGGGCGGCAATAGACCACGACCCGATGACCACGGTCGACCAACCGGCGCCCCACTTCTTCGACACATGTCTCGAATCCGCCGTATCGGGCCGGTACACCGCGGGTGCCCACCATCGCGACGGACATCGGCGCGATCTGGTCGCGTCGGCTCACGGCTCTAACCGATTGATTCGGCGGACGGAGTCGTCCCGAACTGGCCGGCAGCGCTGTTCTCGGTGGTCGATCGTCTGCCGGCGATCAACGAGCCGACGATCAACACCCCGGCACCGAACAACGCCCAGACCAGGATCATCCCGGCCGAACTCGGAGCGGCGGCCGATCGGCTGCTGTCCGCGGCTCCGGTGCTGCCGGCTGCGACCGTCGAGGAGCCGGACACCATCGACACCAACGGCAGAATGACCGCAGCAGCCAGCGCCATTGATGCTCCGACGATGACGCGGAGAGCGCGGGTGCCGCTCGATCCGCGAGGCTGATGACGCTCCACTGATCCCTGATTTCCGTGTGACATTGTTGGCCCCTGGCGATGAGTGAGTGATGAACAACCCCGGCTCAACTTCCCGACCAGCCACTGAAAGTGACCAGCATCTGCGCGTATGGGGTACAGGGTATGAATCTAACACCACGGTCGGGCTCTGGCTACGCCGCGCAGTGTTGCGTCTCGACAACCACCGTTAAGGGTGACAGATTGCAGCGCAGTGGCCCGAGCGGTTGGGCCATGCGGGCTAATCTGGCCAGGTTGACGGAACCACGCCACCCGTTCGAGACAGCATAAGAGTGATCCTATATATCCGTTCTCTCTGGTAAGTCCGGATCCGGATCAATCATTTCCCCGAGGTAGCTCACTGCTCGATGAAGTTGGCCGTCATGAGGAGACTGCCAATCACCCGTTCGCAGAACTCGAGCAGCGGGATGTCACGCAATGGGGCGGCCGCGATGCCGGCACCCTCGGTGGGCGTCCGCAGTGTCACCATCCCACTGGCGGCCTTGTACTTGGAGCCGGGATACGTCCTGGTCAGCCGCATCTCTGCGGACTCGGCCAGCGCTACCGGACCGAACCGCAACCCGTTCGGTCCGAGCATCACCTCCGTGACGCCCGCGGCCCGGCAGACCTCGCGGAACTGTGCCACCGCGAACAGGTTGTCCACCTCGACCCCGAACGGCCCGTACCGATCGGTCAACTCGGCGCGCACAGCATCCAGATCGACCGGACCGGTGGTCGCGGCGATCTTGCGGTAAGCATCCAGCCGGAGCCGCTCGGTCGGCACGTAGTCGTGCGGAATGCTGGCGTCGATCGGCAACTCGATGCGCACTTCGGCCGGCTCGTCCGGTTCCGGTTCGCCTGCTTCGGCACCGGCGGCCTTCTTGAACGCCGTCACCGCTTCGCCGACCAACCGCACATACAGATCGAACCCAACCCCGGCGATGTGACCGCTTTGTTCGGCACCAAGGATGGATCCGGCCCCCCGGATCTCCAGATCGCGCATGGCCACCGCCATTCCGGAGCCGAGATCCGAGTTCTGGGCGATGGTGGCCAGCCGGTCGTGCGCGGTCTCGGTCAACGCTTTCTCCCCCGGATACAGGAAGTAGGCATAACCGCGCTCACGACTGCGGCCGACCCGGCCACGGAGCTGGTGCATCTGCGACAGCCCGAGGATCTCTGCATGATCGACGATCAGGGTGTTGGCGTTGGAGATGTCCAGCCCGGTCTCGACGATGGTGGTACAGACCAGTACGTCGGACTCGCGCGCCCAGAAGCCGTTGATCACTTTTTCCAGGGTGTCCTCGTTCATCTGCCCGTGGCCGACGGCCACCCGCGCCTCCGGCACCGCGTCCCTGATCCGTCTGGCCACCGCGTCGATGTCGGCCACCCGGTTGTGCACGAAGAAGACCTGCCCGTCGCGCAGTAGTTCGCGCCGGATGGCCGCACCGACCAGCGCATCGTCGTAGGCGCCGACATAGGTGAGGATCGGGTGCCGCTCCTCCGGCGGGGTGGTGATCGTCGACATTTCCCGGATGCCGGCCAACGTCATCTCCAAGGTCCGCGGGATCGGGGTGGCCGACATGGTGAGCATGTCGACATATGCCCGCAGTGCGGTGATGTGCTCCTTGTGCTCGACACCGAACCGTTGCTCCTCATCGACCACCACCAGGCCGAGGTCCTTGTAACGGATGCTCGGTTGCAACAGTCGGTGGGTTCCGATGACGATGTCGACGCTGCCGTCGGCCAGCCCCTCGACGGTCTGCTTGGCCTCGAGATCGTCGGTGAACCGGGACAGTCCGCGGACCATCACCGGGAAGGCAGACATCCGCTCGGTGAACGTCGCCAGATGTTGCTGGGCCAGCAGTGTCGTCGGCACCAGCACCACCACCTGCTTGCCGTCCTGGACGGCCTTGAATGCTGCCCGGACGGCAATCTCGGTCTTGCCGTAGCCGACATCGCCGGAGATCACTCGGTCCATCGGGGCAGCCTTCTCCATGTCCGCCTTGACCTCGTCGATGGCCGCCATCTGGTCCGGCGTCTCGGTGAACGGGAAGGCGTCCTCGAGTTCTCGTTGCCAGGGGGTGTCCGGTGCGAACGGATGACCGGGCGCGGATGCTCTGGCGGCGTACACCTGCACCAATTTGGCCGCGATCTGCCGCACCGCCTTGCGGGCCCGGCCCTTGGTCTTGGCCCAGTCGGCGCCGCCCAACTTGTTCAGGCTCGGTGTCTCGCCGCCGACGTACTTGGACAACTGGTCGACCGCGTCGGTCGGAACGAACAGCCGGTCACCCGGATGGTTGCGCTTGCTCGCTGCGTACTCAACCACCAGGTACTCCCGTTGCGCACCACCGGTGCTGCGGGACACCATCTGGATGAACTTGCCGATGCCGTGCTGGGCATGCACCACGAAATCGCCGGGCACCAGAGCCACCGGGTCAATGGCGTTGCGCCGCCGTGACGGCATCTTCACCGCTTCCGCGGACACCCCACGATTGCCGGTCAGATCCGACTCGGTGACGATCGCCAGGTTCGACCCGACCAGGGTGAAGCCGTCGTCCAGTCGGCCGACCACGATGGTCACCACATCCGTCCGGGGCTGCTCGATCATCGGGGAGCCGGCGAGCACCACCCCGAGGTCGGACTCGGCCAGCCGCTCGGCGGCCCGGCCGGCGGTCCCGGTCGCCGGCACCACCAGCACCATGCGACCGCCACCGGCGATCCGTTCGGCGGCATCCTTGACGGCTGCCGGGATCTCGCCGCGATAGGCCGGAGCCGCCCTCACCGCAACACTCGCTGTTCCGTCGCTGCCCACCGCGTCGGTGCCGAACTGCGCCAACCGCCAGAGCGGGTAGTCGGCATCGCTGATCTCGTCCAGCACTACATCCAGATCGTGATAAGCGGATTCCCCCAGATCGATCGGCGCCTTGCCGCCGGTAGCGGCAGCCATCCAGGACGCGGCCAGGAACTCCTGGCCGGTGCGGACCAGGTCCTCCGCCCGGGAACGGATCCGCTCCGGATCGGCCAGCAGCACATGGGTGCCGGCCGGCATCAGCTCGGCCAGCATCTGCAGTCGACCCGGCATCAGGGCGGGCAGCAACGACTCCATTCCCTCGACTCCGACACCGGAAGCGATCTTGCTGAGCATCTCGGCCAATGTCGGGTCGCCGGTCGCTGAGGCGGACAGCGCGGCGGCGTGTGCACGCACCTCGTCGGTGAGCAGGATCTCCCGGCAGGGGGCGGCTTCCAGCAGCTCGACGGTGCCCAGCGAACGCTGGTCGGTGACGGCGAACACCCGCAGATCGGTCACCTCGTCACCCCAGAACTCGATCCGCACCGGATGCGCCGCGGTGGGCGGGAAGACGTCGAGAATGCCGCCGCGGACTGCCATCTCGCCGCGCTTCTCCACCATGTCGACCCTGGTGTAGGCGAGGTCGACCAGCCGGGCCACCATCTCGGTCAGATCGGCCTGGTCACCGATCGTCAACCGGACGGCCTCGATCTGCCCGAGGTCGGGCGCCATCGGTTGGATCAACGATCGGATCGTGGTGACCACCACCCGCAGCGGGTTGCCGGCGCGATGCCGGTGTCCGGCGATGTTGGGGGACTCGCCGTCGTCGTCCTCGGGATGGGCCAGCCGACGGAGCACCGCCAGCCGGCGACCGACGGTGTCGGCCCGCGGCGACAGTCGTTCGTGCGGCAGCGTCTCCCAACTCGGGAACAGCATCGCGGCGTCGGCGCCCAGCAGGTCGGTGAGGGCGTCGGTGGCGATCTCGGCCTCCCGACCGGTCGCGGTAACCAGCAGTACCGGGCGGTCGACGCGGGCCAACGCCGCGGCGACGAACGGTCTGACGCCGGACGGGCCGACCACATTCTTCGCCCGATCGCCTGCCGCAGCCCCGATCTCGGCGAAGTACGGGTCAGCCAGGACGGTCTCGGTCAGTCCGGCCAGCACAGCGGGGGTCCGAGCGTTCACAGCTGGTACCTGCTTCGTTCGACAGCGGGCCGCATGCTCGTCCGGGCGCACGGCAGAAACCCCCGTTCCACAGGTGGAGGGGGGTCGTTCTTCACGATACGCCGCCGAGCCTGCGGTCCACGTTGGCGGGCTCGCTTACAGTCGACGATCATGACGAAGGTGTTCTCCAGATTCACTGCGCCGCGGGCGCTCGTTGCTTACAACGGTGCCGGCAGCGGCCTGGGGAACCGCGTGCGGGTCGTCCTCGGGTGCCGCGTTCTTGCCGAGTTCGAGCGGCGCCGATTCTTTTACGTATGGCCAACCGGACGGCAGTTCGAGCCGACCTTCACCGATCTGTGGGACTACTCCGGTGGTATCCGCATCGCCCGGTCGGTGTCGCGAGCGTTGGCCAGGCTATTCCCCTATCAGAACGAGAACGCCAGTGGCAGCCCCGGGCCGGGCACCGGTCCGTTGATCCGGCAGATCCACACCGGAGGTGAGATCGTCCTGCCGCCTGGGGCCCGGTCGTGGAAGGACGACTTCCGGGCTCTGCATCCAGTTTCCGAAATAGCGGCCATGGTCAGCGCTGTTCACGCCGATGAGTTGGCCGGTCAGCCTTACGTCGGCGTTCAGATACGAGCCCACCCTGTATCGCACCAGGTGACCAAGGACTCGTCACCTGTTGACTGGTACGCGAGGCGGATGTTGCAAATCGTCGATGCCCAGCCGGACACCAGATTCTTCGTCTCATGTGATGTGCCGGAGGTCTTTCACGAGGTGGTGGCCACGGTGCCGAATTGCGTCGGTATCACCGCGAAAGGCCCCTACAACTCCCTGGCTGCGGTCCGGGCGGCCATCGCCGACCTCTACCTCCTGGCCGGCTCCGGGTACCTGATCGGCCCGTACGGTTCCAGCTTCGTCCATCTCGCCGAGAACCTGGCAGATTCGCAACTCGTCCTGGAGACCGCACGCGACCGTCTCATCGGACCGGTCGACTTCACCTCGTTGGGGATTGCTACAGACCCGCTGCGCCCGGCAGAACGCTCGACAATCCGCTGAGAGCCGGTTCAGTGGCCCATCTCGTGCGAGGTGGCCTGGATCCGGGCCAGCCGCTGCTCGGACGGCCAGCGGACACTGGTGGCCCAGCCGAACTTCTCGAAGATCCAGATTGCCCTGGCCGACATGTCGAGTTGCCCACGCAGCACACCATGCCGGGCACATGTCGGATCGGCGTGATGCAGGTTGTGCCAGGACTCACCGAAGCTCAGGATGGCCAGCGGCCAGAAGTTCGCCGACTTGTCCCGCGCCGAGAACGGCCGCTCGCCGATCATGTGGCAGATCGAGTTGACCGACCAGGTGACGTGGTGCAGCAGAGCGATCCGGACCAGGCCGGCCCAGAAGAGCGCCGTGAGCGCCCCGTGCCAGCTCATGGTGACCAATCCACCGATCACTCCGGGGGCGACGATCGAGACGATCGTCCACACCCAGAAGTACTTGTCGATCCGGACGATGTCCTTGTCGGCCAATAGATCGGGTGCGAAGCGCTTCTGATTGGTGTTGTCGCGATTGAACAACCAGCCCATGTGGGCGTGCCAGAACCCGCGCGCCAGCGCGGGGACGGAGGTGCCGTAGGCCCACGGCGAGTGCGGGTCACCCTCGCGATCGGAGAATGCGTGGTGCCGACGGTGATCGGCGACCCAGATGATCACCGGTCCCTGAACCGCCATCTGGCCGACGACAGCCAGACCGTTGCGCAGACTGCGGTTGGCCTTGAACGAGCCATGGGTGAAGTATCGGTGGAAGCCCACCGTCACTCCCATCCCGGTGAAGAAGTAGAAGAACGTTCCGATGATGACGTCGGACCAGCCGAGCCCCCAACCCCAGGCCACCGGTACCGCCACGATCACCGCGAGCAGCGGTACCAATGCGAACAGATACACAGCGATCTGCGCAGCCATCCCACGGCGGCCGTCGGTGATCGGCTTCGGGCCGGCCTTCGCCGGAATGTCTGCCGCGGGAGCGGCGACAATGTCGACGGTGGCGACCGCGACGGACTGCGTTTGCGTCATGGATGTCCCTCGAACGAGCTGCGGAGCAGTGCAGCGATATCGAAGAAACCGCCGTCACCGTTGGGTAAGGGCACCCTATCTCAGATGGGCAACCTACGGATGATTCGGATCTGACGCTGCCTCGGACGCCCCTGCCGCCGATGTGGTCGCCGTGAACCGTCAGTAGCTGGTCACCTGCACGTTGTCGATGTACACCAATCCGTCGACCGGGCTGGCCCAATCCGATGTGTGGCCTCCGCGGAAAATGTTCCAGGAGATCTGGGTGATGTGCACGTCGGACATGGTGCGGTAGACGAATGCGTTGTCGTCGACGACTAGCATGCCGTCCATCCAGGCCCGCAAGATCCCGTCACTCTTGCCGATCGTGTTCATCACATAGCACTGCTGGACCCGGTGCCAGGTGCCCTTGGCGAACGCCACGTTCCAGCGCACGTTGTCGCCGTAATCCGCCGTCTGCTCGGGGTGGTACATGTAGCTGACCGCCATGTTCGACGGCCCCGCCCAGCGATACGCGCCTGGCCCCAACCACATGATCCGGCCGGACCAGCCATATGGGTTAGGCTTTCCGGCTGCCGGAACGGGCTGGCCTGACGAAGCGGAAGCACCCTGCAGACCGGGCAGCTTGCCGCCCCACGAGAAACCGAAGGCGCGGCTGAAATTCAGCTCGTAGGAGATGCAGGCGCGGTCGTAGGACTGGGGCAGTCGGATCGAGAATGCGGCCCCGTTCTGTCTCCCGTTAGGGCTGCTGTGGTACGTGTTTGCGTACAGGGCAGTGCGCAGGATGTTTCCGCCACCGCGAACGTCCTTGACGATGGCCATGTCCTGGTAGACACCATCAGCTGTCGGGGACCCCGGGAACGCCTTGGCATAAGCGGCTCCGCTGATGTGGCCCTGTGGCAGTGAGTCGAAGTTTGCAGCCAGGTAGGGCACCACCGTGGCCGCTTGCGCCATCGGGGCACTCAGGATGGCGGAGCAGATGAGCGTTGCACTCACTGCAAGGACGCGAATATTCCCAGGAATCTTCGGGGTCCAACGGGATCTGGTCATGATTGCTCCTCTGGAGCCGGCGAATGGGTGCCCGCCAGGCTAGTGATACTCAAATCGGTGCACCCATTCGGGCGACCCGTGTGCGTGAACGTAACCCCCGGATCGCGCCCATGGCTACATAGTCACCCATCTTGAGCTGGAACGATTACACTCAGTACATGCATTGTCGGTGGTTGCCCGTCGCGGTTCGACTTTCAGATCTGAAGACTTCAGGAGGCATCATCGCCTGATTAGGTGACATGTGGACTCATTGGTCCTACAGAGAGTGCGGTCGTAGCGAAATCTTGCTCTTCAGTTCAAGTCCCGGCCGTCCACCAACAACGCTCGGTGATGACGCATCGACGCCCGAACTTGGCGAACTTGAGATCTCCTGTGTGAACCAAATCCGCGCTACGAAGCCCCCGGTCACACGGGCGGTGACCGCGGCGAGGGAGGGGCACTCCGGGTCGCAGAACGAATTCGCTCCAGCTGCGCCGGATAGGCTCCGCACCCAACAGCACGACACCCGAGGAGAGAATCAGTGGGACGACTGACTGCCCCGGCATTGATCGCCTGCACCAGACCGACATCCGGGTCGGGAAACAGGGTGCGCGCGGTGCTCGGCTGCCAGATTCTCGCAATACGCGCAGCGGCGTGGCCGACGGGCCGGGCGTTTAGCCCCCGAATCACTGATCTCTGGTCGTACACCGAAGGCTCGGCGATCCCCCGACTGCTCTCCACGGCGCTGTCCCCGGTGTTTCCCTACGAAGGCGAAGCTCATCAGGACAGTTCTGGCCCAGAGCGTCGACCAATTATCCGGCAAGTCCGCACCGGAGGAGAGCTCCGGCTACCCGCCGGGGTCCCATCCTGGCGAGATGTACTGCGGGCGCTGCCGCCGGTCCCGCAAATCACCGCAATGGTGCAGCAGTTCTTCGCCGAGCACCTTGCCGGCCGGCCCTCGTGGGTGTTCAGATCCGCGCTCATGCTGTTTGGGCACGAGAAAACCCAGCTGGCATCGCCGGTGGAGTGGTATCTGGGACGGATGCAGGATGTGCTGAAGCACGATCCCGACGTGCACTTCGTCTCCTGCGACGTCCTCGAGGTGTTCGCCAGGGTCGTCGCCGCCGTGCCCAACTGCCACGGTCTCACGGACAAGGGCGCATACGACAGCGTGCCGGCCGCGCAGGCGGCGGTTGCCGACTCTATCTACTCGCTTGCTCCGGTTACCTGCTGGGCCCGTACTTCTCCAGTTTCATCCACCTGGCAGAGCATCTCGCCGGCGATCGTCTGGTACTGGAGACGGGCAACGATGAACCATCGGCGTCGGTCGACTTCAGATCAGCGGGGCTGGCAATCGATCCCCCGACGCCGGCCAGGCGCAGCCGATCACGGCCCGTGCGGGTTGGACCATCCGCCCGTCGCTTCCCTGCCGTCCGGTTTGATGGTCGGCGCCGTCAGAACGTGCCGACGATGACGTTGTCGATGTCGACATAATTGGTTCGTGGGGCGGCCCAGTCCATGGTGTTACCGCCGCGGAACAGCGACCAGGCGATCGCATCGATGTGCAGATCCCCGCGTGTGCGATACACGAAATCCGTACTCGACAGCACCTGGCTGCCATTCACCCAGGCTGCCAATGTGCCGTTGCTCTTCCCAACGGTATTCATCGCATAACAGACCTTGATGTGCTCCCAACGACCACGCTGAAAAGCAACGTTCCAGCGAACGTTGTCCCCGTACTGGCTCACCTGGCCCGGGTGATACATGTAACTCACCGCCATATTGCTGGGACCGGCCCAGCTGTAGGCACCGGGACCGAGCCACATCACCCTGCCTGACCACGCCCCATCCGAGTCGTTGCCTCCGCCCGGCGCCGAGGGCGAGATTCCTGGCGCGGCCCCCTGTAGGCCGGGCAACTTGCCGCCGAGCGACCACTCGAAGTTCGCGTCGAATCGAAGATCGTAGGAGATGCAGGCGCGATCAACCGGGTTGAAGTTGACAAGCACGGCGACGCCGTTGGTGCCGGCCGGTTCGCTGTGGATCGTGCCCTTGTCCAAACGGGTGCGCAGAACCTGGCCGGATCCGTCCTCATTCCGCACGATGGACATGTCCTCGAGAGAGGATTGGCCGACTTTCGTCCCGAACAGTGCTCGGAAGGTGTCGGCCGACAGCGTTCCGCTCTGTGCATCGTCGAAGTCTGCAGCAACCAGCGTGGTTGTCGGCGGCGGGGGCGGGGGCGGTGCTGGCGCTGGCGAGGAACTGGTCGCGGACGTCGTCGTCGTGGAAGCCGCCGTCGGCGAGGAACTGGTCGCGGACGTCGTCGTCGTGGAAGCCGCCGTCGGCGAGGAACTGGTCGCGGACGTCGCCGTCGTGGAAGCCGCCGTCGGCGAGGAACTGGTCGCGGACGTCGCCGTCGTGGAAGCCGCCGTCGGCGAGGAACTGGTCGCGGACGTCGTAGAAGCCGCCGTCGGCGAGGAACTGGTCGCGGACGTCGACGTCGTAGAAGCCGCCGTCGGCGAGGAACTGGTCGCGGACGTCGACGTCGTAGAAGCCGCCGTCGGCGAGGAACTGGTCGCGGACGTCGCCGTCGTAGAAGCCGCCGTCGGCGAGGAACTCGTCGCGGACG